>Ga0210403_10000019_pt1 | contig 190222 bp, 167 predicted proteins | sample IncBWC19MmetaG_FD_150863 | JGI IMG/M metagenome (GOLD analysis project Ga0210403, IMG submission 150863) | Forest soil microbial communities from Barre Woods Harvard Forest LTER site, Petersham, Massachusetts, United States - Inc-BW-C-19-M | ecosystem: Environmental > Terrestrial > Soil >... | reverse complement strand
CCTGAGCAAGACCACTCTCGGAGTGAAAGTGCACGTTCAACCAGTTGGGCTGAATGCCGAAACAAAAAAGGATCGGCACCGAGCCGACGGAGAGGTTTTTCTCTTGACATTCCCTTTTATAGGACTTCTCCGGTAAGTGCGTTAATCAGGGGCTGACAGCTTGCACCAATCGCGGTAGCATATTTCCGCATGCCTTTCCGACATTGGGTTTTCAACGAGTAAGGAGGCGGCGATGAAGCGAACCTCGATGTGGTGCTTGGTCGTTTTGATTTCACTGGGGAGCGCCGAACGGTTGGTAGCTCAAGGGACCCGTTCCGCTGAGGAAGCTGTCGTGAGACTAGAACAACAGTGGTTTGAGGCGCAACACAGTTGCAATCCTGACCTGCTTGGTCCCCTGATGGCCGACAAGGTCGTGATTATGGGTAGTGAGCCGAAAGTCACCAACAAAGCCGACGTGCTCGCAACTTGCAAAAATACCAAATGGGATAGGGTCCGACTCACTGACATGAAGTTAACGGTATTTGGCGAAACGGTCGTGGCGACGGGAAATTTCTCCGGTGAGGGCACGGATCCATCGGGAAAGTCTTTAGAGGTACACGAACGTTGGACCCATACTTGGGTGAAGATGCCAAGCGGACAGTGGCAATGTGCTGCAATCCATACATCGCCAATCCCACTGTGAGCAGAACCACACTAAACGCAAGTGGCAGCGGTAGTGGGCCGTTTTGAATTATTTTGCGTGATTCAGTCGTTGCCGGAGGGTTTCCACGACTAAACCGACCAGTGCATACGTGGCGACATTTGCAGCAAGAGCCAAATAGAGGCTAACGGGATAATGCGAGCCGACAATCGCAATGGGGCAGGTTAGCCGAACAAGAGTGGACACAATCGGTTCTATCGAGAGGTCCTTGTTTCGCACTAAGAAATAAACCGCCCATCCACTCGCAACGAGAAAGCCCGCAACCGCCCATATTGCGATTCGGTATTTCATGCTGCACCTCCCGCTGTATTGGTCGAATAATCTCACAAAGTCCTGCATCTGTCAGGCTAAGTCCCGATAAGTCGCCTTACCGGACAATGGGAATCGCCTGATCGCCAAGTCCCGTACCAGGATTTCGCTTTTCCGATTAGCGCGTTAATCAGGACTTAGCCCGCAGCTGTCCCTCTTCGTTGACTTGCCTCCTGGCGCAACCTAAGATGTGCGCGAAATGCCAGATTCCTCATCTCTGATTGGTCAAACCCTCTCGCACTACCGCATTCTTGAAAAACTCGGTGGTGGCGGTATGGGTGTGGTTTATAAGGCCGAGGACACCCGGTTGCACCGTCTCGTGGCGCTGAAATTCCTGCCCGACGATGTTGCTAAAGACCCCCAGGCTTTGGCCCGTTTCCATCGCGAAGCACAAGCAGCCTCCGCCTTAAATCATCCCAATATTTGCACGATTTATGACATCGGCGAAAACAACGGCCGCGCCTTCATCGCCATGGAATACCTGGACGGTGCCACGCTCAAGCACCGGATTCAGCAGCAACCTTTGGGAATCGACGAGATCCTCGATCTTGGCATTCAGGTTGCCGACGCCCTGGATGCCGCTCATGCCAAGGGCATCGTCCATCGCGACATCAAACCAGCGAACCTTTTCGTCACGCATCCAGGACGATTAAAAATCCTCGACTTCGGTCTTGCCAAAGTATCCGGCAGAAACCTTGTGGAACCGCCGGACATGACGGCTGCGACAGTGGACACACCGGACGAGAATCTGACAAGCCCCGGAGCGGCGGTGGGCACCGTTGCGTACATGTCGCCGGAGCAAGTACGAGGCGAGAAACTTGACGTGCGGAGTGACTTGTTCTCCTCTGGCGTTGTGCTGTACGAAATGGCAACAGGACGGATGGCATTTCCAGGTCACACGTCCGGAGTAATCTTCGAGGCGATCCTAAACAGAACACCGACGCCGCCTCTGCGGTTGCGCCCTGTCCTCCCGCCGCGACTGGAAGAAATCATCAACAAGGCTTTAGAGAAAGACCGTGAGCTGCGTTATCAGACAGCAGCGGAACTTCGCACCGACTTGAAGCGGCTGAAACGAGATTCGGACTCAAGCCGGTCCAGTGTCTTACCCACGACCATAACGGCGAGCTCGCCAGATGAAATCAAGTCCAGCACACGCCGAGGCGTGAACTGGATCATTGGCGCAGCTCTGGGGATCGCGCTGCTGGCGGGTATTGTGTGGTGGACGCGGCCCAAAGCCCAGCCCCAGGTTACGGCCGTCGTCCAGCTTACCGACGATGGATATCAGAAATCGGGGCCACTCGTCTCGGACGGGATTCGCGTGTACTTCATGGAACAACATGCTGGCAGTTGGGTGATAACCCAGGTGTCCGCATCAGGAGGGGAAACTGCACAAGTAGCTACAAAATACCCGAATACATACCTAGACGACCTTGCTCCCGACGCCTCCGGGCTTCTGGTGCAGGTTGGTACGGCGGAAATTTCACCTGTTTGGATCCAACCGGTCCCAGCAGGTGAGCCACAACGCGTGGGAACAATAGAGGCGAGTCTTGGTGGCACCTTTTTTCCCGACGGACAGCGAATTGTCTACACGAGGGGGAAGACGCTTTACGTTGCCGGCAAGGACGGCACCAACGAACAGAAACTTGCAGACATTCCTGATTACCCCCTCTGGCCTCGGGTTTCGCCGGACGGCCGAAGAATACGCCTTACTGCAGCATATATGGACGCATCGATGTCTCTTTGGGAGCTTGGAGAAGACGGAAAGAATGTACATGAATTGCTGAAGGGGTGGCACGGACCCCCTTATGAGTGTTGCGGGAGTTGGACGACGGACGGCAAGTATTTTGTGTTTCAGAGTCGTAGATCGGACGGAGTGGACATTTGGGCGATTGCCGAAGGAGATCGTTTTCTGAAACGCTCTAAGGCCGAACCCATACGCCTGACGAATGGGCCGCTGTGGTACCAAGACCCACTGCCGAGCCGGGACGGGAAACAAATCTTCGTGACGGGAACCAAAAAGCGAAGCGAGTTGGTGCGCTACGATGAAAGGTCAAAAGAGTTTGTGCCCTATTTTTCAGGCATTTCCGTAGTCGAGTTTTATTTCTCGCCAGATGGTCAGTGGGTAGCCTATCTCTCCTATCCCGATCATACGCTTTGGCGTATGCGGGCGAATGGAACCGAGAAACTGCAGCTTACTTCACCACCGTTGGAGGGCGCTGAACCGCGATGGTCACCAGACGGCAAGAAGATCGCCTTCGGAGGGCGGGCCCCGGGCAAAGGAAATGGCGTTTTCGTCGTGGCAGCAGACGGTGGACCTATCCAGCGTATCGCCGAAGGCGGGCCGGTATCGTGGTCTCGCGATGGAAACATCTTGGCTTATAACGTGTGGAACTCACCAGCGAGTTCCGGTGTCACGGGCAAGCTCGAGGTTCACACTATTGACTTGCGAACCCGGAAAGACTCACTCATCCCGGATTCGGAAGGGAAACTTGGCCCACTGTGGTCTCCAGACGGAAAATTCCTAATGGCATCAACAGGGCAGGTTGGAGACCTGCTGCTGTACGATTTCCAAACCCAGAAGTGGTCGGAATTGGCCAAGGGAACTTTCGTCAATTGGGAATGGTCGCAGGATTCGAAGTACGTTTACTGCGTGGACTCCGGCCCGGGAGAGGCCAAAGCCCTGCGCATCCGAGTGGCCGACAAGCACACGGAAGTCATCACTGGCCTAAAGAACATTAGACGGTTCGAGGATTCTTTCGTCGGTTATTGGGCGGGTGTGGCTCCGGATGGTTCTCTGTTGTTCACTCGCGACGTGGGTACGCAAGAAATCTACGCGCTCAATATTAAGTGGCCTTGAAAGAGTGCACATATTCGAGTTGATTCCGCAAAAAACTCCAGGAAGGCCGCCCCGTCGTGGCTGCTCGGTCCAGGCGATTTGAAATCCTTCCCGATCCCGAGTGGGAAGTGTTAGTTCAAGTTGGCATCTAGGAAAGTGCCCACCGCCCAATCGCTACCGTCAGATGCTGGGCACGCATAACCGGACATGTTCCGATTTCAGAACGCTTTGTTCTGTTCTCTGAACGGCACTTGATTTCATAACAATGCTGGCTCCCTCGACCCAAGTAAACTGTGGTTGATTGACGACCCAGGCTCGGGAGGAAGGAGCCAGACATGATGATTATAGGCGTAGATTATCACCCGAGCTTTCAGCAAATTGCTTTTCTAGATCAGGAAACAGGGGAATGCGGCGAACGGCAATTGAACCACAGCGAGGGAGAAGCTGAGAGGTTCTACCGAGAACTGCAGCAGCGAGGAGTCAGCGTGCGCGTGGGGATGGAGGCCACCGGGCATGCACGCTGGTTCGAACGGCTACTCGCAGAACTAGGCATCGAGGTGTGGATCGGCGATGCCGCGGAGATCAAGACCAAGCGAGTAAGGAAGCAAAAGACCGACCGCGAGGATGCCAAACTCCTATTGAAGTTGCTGCTGGAAAATCGTTTTCCGCGAATCTGGGTACCGAGTCCAGAGAATCGTGATCTACGGCAACTGCTCTGGCACCGGCATCGACTGGTGCAGATGCGGACGCGAATCATGAATCAGCTGCAAGCGGTGGCGATGAACGAAGGCTATCGCTGGAAGAAAAAACTGTTCAGCGAACAGGGGCGAGCACAGTTAGAGAAGCTCACGTTGGCTCCCTGGGCCAGTCGGCGTCGGAAAGAATTATTGGAGCTGCTAGACCAGCTGGATCCAAAGATTGCGGAGTTAACGGCAGCGGTCGAGCAAGAAGCCAATAAACGGCGCGAGGTGCTGCTTTTGATCACCCATCCTGGCGTGGGACCCATCACCGGGCTGGTCTACGTTCTAGTCATTGGGACTCCGGAGCGGTTTCCTTGCGGCAAGAGGATCGGCAGCTACACCGGGTTGATTCCGTGCGAGGACTCCAGTGCCGGCCGGCAACGACTGGGACATATCAGCAAGCAGGGCAATACATTGTTGCGCTTCTTGCTGGTGGAGGCAGCACAAGCGGCCGCACGGTGTAACCCAGATTGGCGGCGTAGGTATCTGCACCTGATGATGCGCCGGGAAAAAAGAATTGCCAAAGTGGCCATGGCCAGAAAACTTGCCGTTCGGTTGTACTGGATGTGGCGCAACAGTTGGCAATATTCGCAGTTGATCGAATTCGGTTCGAACGCGGGAAAGCTCGTAACCGGACATGGCGTGAAGTAGAACGTCGTCCACTTGATTGGGCATCCCGCTCCCTGAAAAGGGAGTTTGAAGTAGTAATCATGGTCGAAGTTTTGATCGGAGAGATGTTTGGGTCGGACTGAATCCGCTCGACAGATTACAAACGAGCCGTGGTCGTCGATGCTGAGAAGAGCGAACAAGAAAGAAACGAAAGAGAAAAACTCTTTTAGGTGAAAAGAAAGAAGTGCGCTCACAAAGGGCTTGACAGGGCCAGCATTGTTAGAGATGTCCGGTTTCGGCGTTTATCAGGACCTGACGGTGATTTTGCCAGCTGCCCCGCGTGATTGCGGAACAGATTCGGTCTAGAATGCGATACATGGCCCGAAGCCTACTCGCGGCTTTCCTGTGTGCAGCAATTGCTTTCGTTTCCTGCTCGCAGCCCACGAGTATGCAGAGAGTCGCCGACACCGAAGCATCCCTGCTCAAGAATCGCATCCCTCCCCCAGACGCCAATAAGTACCGCTCCGTTAGGGATGCGCGTGATTGGCAGAACCCGTATCTGATGGTGAAAGCAAATGGAATTGATGCCCGTCCAATCAGCGCCGCTACGGAAGCTCCGACCATGTCGCCTGTGGAAGTGGTCGCGTACTTGGAAAAACTGCCGTCCATGGAATGGCCCTATGGCCTTGTCGTAGCGGTGCAGGAGAACGGTGTGCGTGCCCGCGGCGACGATGCGCGAATCAAAAGAAACAAAGAAGAATTGGTACGCCTTCTAGAAAAGGCAGGGATAAAAGTGGACTTGTGGCCTTCAGGGTAGAGTCCAAAAACGCTTGGTTCGGATAAGTACCATCGATAGCTTTCCCTTCGCCAGCCAGTGCCCGGTAAGTCGCCTTACCGGACATATAAAGTATTACTTCACTTGGACGGTTAGTGCGTTAATCAGGAGTTTGCACGAAAGTTCGTCAAAGGCTCTCGGATGGCTCCGGACGCGACCATTATTTGAGGTGCTGCATTTTCCAGAAAAAGATGGCTAGAAGAAAAACCCCAAATGATGTGATGGAATTTCTCAGTCCTTCGTTCATGGAATTGTCAGCCACCTCAAGCAAATCATTCAAAGGCGTTTCAACTGGCTGTTCTACAATCTTGCCCGACCTGTAGCGTTCGTTAATTCGTGCGTGACGTTTGAGTGCAAACCAATACGGATACACGACGTTGAGAAGCAAGAGGAGGAGGACCCAAGAGGGAAATGACTTGAAACCTTCCGAGTAGTTCCACAGCATTAAGGCAGAGCCTAGGCACACCGCGACAAGGAGTATTGTGTTAACTACAAATGCCCACGAGCGGAAGGGCGACCGAAAGAAAAAAGTATTTGGCTGCGGGTCGTCGCCGAACCAAACTACAGCTTTATGCTCGCTCATAGCCCCTCCATCGTCACCGTGTCAGATTATTCTTTGTTCAATACGAATGGCAAGTGCCTGGTAAGTCGGCTAACCGGAAAAGTTCCTCATAGTACCCAGTTGGGACGTTAGATCATTAAAGCGGCAGCTGGGATAAACTGCGGGGTGAGCACCACATGACCGAGAAGGTCTACGCTCAGGAACGCCGATACCCACGTGCCTCACTGCCGAATGGTATGGCCGTGGCGTGGCTTGGCAGCGACTTGCAGTTTTTTTCGCGCGTTCAGACGATAGGCATGGGCGGTCTATTCATTGCCACACCCAATCCAGCGCCGGTAGGCACGAAATTGCGACTCACTTTTCAAGTGCCTGGCGGAAGCGTGTTGCCGGAGGCTATCGTGCGAAATGTGGCCCCCGGCCGGGGGATGGGTGTCGAGTTCACGAGAATGGAGGCATCCGAGCGGTCTTTGCTCGCAAACTTAATGGAACGATTACTGCGTTGAGGCAGAAGCCTTGCGGACGGCGAGGCCGTTGCTGGCGCTTCGGCAGATGATTGCGACAAACACCACGAGCACGTTTGACAGTTTTTTTCCAGATCGATTCCCGCTTGTCTGAGCCACGTTGCAAGGTTGGCTTCATCAAGTTTGAGGCTAAGTCCTGATTAGTCGCCTTACCGGACATATAAAGTATTACTTTACTTCTCCGGTAAGTGCGTTAATCGGGCACTGGACATGCCGTCCTGTCAGGGCCATTATAAATCCCGTGGCAGTCGCAAATTACTTTCGAGCCCGGGCAGGGTGGGAACTGCTAGGCATATTAATGATCTGAATGCCGCTTCCTGCTCATGCTGAGGACATACCGCCCAACAAACAATAAGACCGGGGCTAGGGCCTCGGAAGAGACGCTCAGAAATGAAAGTTTATTCTTCTCCAACCACGCGAAGTTTCGTCCGATTCTTTTCTGTGGGGACGCTTCTTCTTTTCCTGAGCGCGACGGGAGTCTGCCAGGAAAAGAGCCACTCGCAATTTCCGCCTTCCAAGCAGGAACCTCCGGCGGTCTTGAAGGTGACTACGCGCCTGGTTACAGTGGACGTCGTGGCGAGAGATCACCATGGAGATCCTGTCCGCGACCTCACTGCCGATGATTTTAAAATCACCGAGCAGGCTGGGTTACACAAGGACCAGCAACAGATCGCATCCTTCCGACTCCTGGATCGCGCACTGGCAAAGGCCCCCGATTCGGAAAGAGCGGCGCTGCAACTCCCCGCGGGCGTTTATACGAATCTGATGACCACAAAGAGTTTGTCCGTGCCGCCTACCATTCTGCTGGTGGACGGATTGAACACAGGCGCCACGACGCAATTGCAGGTTCGGCAGGAAATGGTGCGGCTGCTGGCGTCTTCGCCGAGCGATGTGCCCGTGGCGGTGTTTCTGCTGGGTAGGGAACTGCAATTGCTGCAAAGTTTTACGGCAGACACGCAACTCCTCCATGCTGCGGCGAAACGGGCTCTGACGCTGGAGGCCACCAATCTGCAAGCCAAGGATGCTCGCGACGATACTTTGAGTCATTCTTCGCTGCTGGAAGAGATGGCGGGAGCCGAGGGCCAGAGCGACATACCGGGAGAACCACCGGCCGGAGGCAGAAACTCGAACGCGCTGCTAGCAATGCGCGCATTGCAACTGCAGCGATTTGAGAGAGAGCAATACGCGGAGTCGATGGACATTCGAGTGAAGTTGACTCTCGACGCGCTACGCGTGATTGCCCGGCACGTCAGCGGCTACCCCGGCAGGAAAAACCTGATCTGGCTATCGTCCGCGTTTCCGCTGGCCATCATCCCGGACGCAAACCTCACCATGGCGGCCAAGTTCAGTGGAACGCGAAATTACAGTGCTGACATGACTGCCGTGGCGAGCGCTCTGACGGATGCTCAGATCGCCGTTTATCCGGTTGATCCAGGAGGGATGGAAACGCAAGCGCTCTTCGACCCTGAGTCACGAGGCAAGCCGAATCCTTTTTCGGAGGGAGCTACGTTGAACCGCGAGAGCAACGTCCGTTTTTCAACTCAGGAAGCCATGCAAAACCTCGCGGAGCAAACCGGCGGGAAAGTCTGCCTGAATAACAATGACATCTCGGAATGCGTCAAGAGGGCGATTGATGATTCTTCGTCTTACTATGAGTTGTCTTATTACCCCACCGACAAGAACTGGCACGGTGAGTTTCGCAGGATTGCCGTGAAGACTACCCGGCCAGGCATACAGCTCTCATTTCGTGAAGGCTACTTTGCGCGCGAATCTAACGCCATGATTTCGGCGAAAGATGCAAAGGACACGGATAGGCACGTGTTTCAGGCCGCGTGCAATGATTTCTTGACAGCTACTTCGATTCTCATCGAAGCCAGCGCCTTGCCTCCCGATCAGCCAGGGCAAACAAAGTATTTTCTCGTTATTGATCCCAACGCTCTTTCGTTCGGTCCGTCCGAAGGCGGGGTGCGAAACGTGCAGATTGAACTTGCCACTTGCATGTTCAACGCGCGGGGGCTGCCGCTGCAATACAATCGTCAAAGCATCGGTCAGAAACTCACGGAAATCGAGTATCAATCCATAAAAGCACGCGGCGTTTCGCACACGATTTCGTTTGTGCCAAAGCCCGAGACCACGCGCGTTCGATTGCTCGTCTGCGATACTCGGACAGGAATGATCGGTTCGGTGGATCTTCCCTATCCCACACAGATCATTTCCGACGCTTCAGGCAAACCGGAGAAGGGTGCGGACGAGGCCGCGAAAACAGCCGGCCAGACGTCTACCCCAACTCAGGTTTTGCCCCACCTCATCAAGTTCCACGGCAATGAAGGCCGAAGCGGGATTCTGGAGTGGAACGCGGAGAGGATCATCTATTCGGGGGACATGCAACCGGAAGCCAGCGCGAAAGCTCTGTTTGATTCGCTCTGGGCAAAGTCATATGCCTGCGAGGGCGGAAGGCTTCTGTCTGTGAGCGACAAGACGACTCCGGCTCCGCAGCCGCTGCATTTCCGCGCTGACGATAGTCACAGTGCAGAGGTCTATCTGGATGCTCAAGACGGAGTCAGATTTTCCGGCAATGTGGCCGTCGAAGCGAGCGTCAAGCCGTTCTTCGAGGCCTTGCGCTCACTGTACCAGTGCAAGAATCCGGCAGCGACGTCCACTCCGAAGTAACGTGACCGCTCGCTCGTCTGAGCAGATTATTTGACTAGGCAACATCAGATGATTTCGCGCCGGGATCAATCCGCCGCGACAGAATAGAGCTTCCAGAATCATGTATCTGGCGGACTGAAACTACCTCAATCCGCTGCTGCAAGGAAAGAGCTTGCTGGTGCATTCTTCGCCGGGATTCTGGCTGACGTGTGCGCCACACGTCTGGGAGCCGCTCTCCACGGCTTGGGCCATCTCCATCATCCCGATTCAAAGGAGCTAGCCTTTCTAACTCCCGGTAAGTCGCCTAACCGGACAATGAGGATCGACCCGATTTCACTTGTACGGTAAGCGCGTTAATCGGGACTTGGAACTTGCTTCGAGCTTGAATAGAGAACTAGCAACATACCGATGACCCAAAGAACGTGACCTTCTCTCGGATAGACTTCGAGAGAGTGGAAGACGACCCAGCAAAAGGGAATCATCGCGAGCAGGGCGAATTTCAGCACTCTAGCTGTCCGGGGCTTCCGTTTCAGGAATGCAAGCGTCGTATAGCCGAGAAAAACGGGATTGATAAGCCCACTTATGAGAATCGAGAGATACGTAAAAGGGGGAGCGTAGTCAGCACTGTCCGGTGAAAAAGGTGTGTCAGTCAGAGGTAACTTTACTGCGAAGTAAGCACATTCGTAGCCCCTCAATCGACCAGTCAGTCCCTCGCGGTCTCCCGTGGCAACTAGGAAAAAACTGAGCAGATAAATAACTAGACCCACTCTGAACAGTGCTTGTTTTAGGGACACAACTAAGGGTTATCCCTCGGAGGCTGGTTCGACAAGGGCCGTCAGTGAATGTGTCATCTATAAGTAAAATAGAATCTAGTAGCTCGGTGGCCCGCTGACTCCTGGTAAGTCGCCTTACCGGACAACTGGAATCGCTGAATCGGCACTTCTCCGGTTTGCGCGTTAATCAGGAGTTGTTGGGACGGGTTGCTCAAGGGTCTTGGCGACTGCAGTTCGGGCTGTCAGGGGCCGGCCCGGATTTACCATAAGCATTCTTCAGCTTGATTTTTCGGGAATCGATTTCTATTACTTTGTTCAACTCTACGCCAGGCCGCACAAGTACGGAAATTTGGGGGCCGTCGGCAGTAACGTGCCATTCCTGGTGGCTATCGCCGCATGAGAAACTAAAAACTTTGACAGTATATTCCCCTGGAGGAAGTAGATGGACAGTCGCCGAACCGTCCAAGCCGGTGGGCATGCTCGCACCTAACACTTTGTCTTGGTCGGGCCTTTCGTACACCAAATCGGCGAAAACGAACCGGCCTGTCGCGGCGTCTCGCACTCGGATCGCCACCTTGCCTCCGCGTGCGTTAAGTACAATAACAGGCCTGGAAGGAGGGACCGAAGAAATGTCTACGATGATACGTTGAGTGGGCATTGGGCCGAATTGGGAATTCATCAAGTCGTCGGTTGGCAGCCAAAAATCTCCCTCCTTGCTGGCGAGAAGACGATAGCGACTGCAGCGGGTATCGTATGGCGGAAGCGAGAAAGTCCCGTCAGCGGCAGAGACAGTTTTGCGCGTTTCGATAGCATCACCGCCTTGGAAACAGTCCTGTGTCGTCTCGACAGTTGCTCCTCCAACCGGCGTTCCATCGGCCACAACGACCTGTCCGTTGATTTTTCGGTCGTTCCCAGATTGGGGCTTTGCGGCAAAGAAAAACGAGGCCAGGCTCAAGAAGGTCACGAACCAAGGGGCGGCGAAAAAACGCAGAGCTTTCATTACGCCTGCCTTTGCACAGTTGCAGCTAGTGGAGTTCTCCGCGAGCAACAATACACGTTTTACGCCCCTAAGTCCTGATTAGTCGCCTTACCGGACAATGGGTCTGGGCTGATTTCACTTGTACGATAACCGCGTTAATCAGGACTTTGGCCCAAACTCCATGATATTTTCTGTCCTGTCATGCAGGACCAGCGAGTGGAGAGGCTAATACAAGTGTTCAGCACATCATTACGGCCAGAAATCGACGCGGCCTGGGTGGTCGCGGACTCAATGGGCGACGACTTGCTGCCACTGCTCGCTGAGGCCTTTCCACGAATCCGCAAGTGGGAGGGTCGGGCCTCCATCATGCGTTATGTCGGCAAATTTTCCCGTGAGAACGATGTTGCGTTCGGGATGGGCATAATTGCCTTGCAGGACCGTGCCTATGATGTTCGCCACTATGGTTGTGCATTGCTGGCTTACTCACTTCGCGCAGAGGCACTCCCAATTCTTGCCCCTCTCCTGAAACACGCGGACCGCCGCACGGTCGAAGACGCCAAGGCTGCGATAGAAGCCATAAAAAGCAAGAACCACTACTTCTTTAGGGACCGCGACCACAGTGGCAAGGTTCGCTGGGAATACGGGTCGGTCTGAGTTCCTCCGGCCTACTCCCGAAGTGGCAGTACCAAGTTGTCCGGTAAGTGCTGCCAGCTCAACCGGTCGCTGCAACACCATCCAATGCGTTGATTTGGCAATGCTTCCCCGGAAGAACCCATCTGTTTGGCTGTACTCGGTCAAGACCTAGCCAGGGTAGTGTTCCCGCTGATCTAACCTAGCCAGCGATTTTGGCTTTTGTATTCAACGCAAGGTAAGTTCGAGCTGAGTGTTGCGTCGACCCATTGAGACCACCGCGTTTATCAGGCACTGAAGATAGAGTTTTGTGTAGACTGTCATTTCGAACGAACGATTTTGCCTTCAGCAGCACGGCGAGGTTTCAAGTGAGTAAGATAAAATCTGCGCGAGAGAAAAAGGCGCTAAGCCTCAAGAGAGACAGACGCAACACTTTCGGTGAAAATTCCAAAGCTAGCCGGAAAGCCATCCCTCGCCGCAAACAACTCAGTCATATGGGAGAGCGCCGCACCGTAGCTCAGATTCTGAGCCACTTGAGGGAGGGTGCGGCAGAAGACGATGCGACTGAAGCAGATGTTCTGGCGAAAACAACCATAGTCGAGAGGAAACGGAAGGCATTCAAGAAGCACCGTGATACTGCGCTAGGCGTCGTGGTCAAGAAGAAACTGGCGGAACGGAGAGACCAATCCCACATTCGCCACGTAGATGCGACTCCCATCAAGCTGAATTTCGAGGCAGACAGGATATTTGACACGCCTTATGACACGACATTACACAAGCGCTCAATCCTGTGGGAACTTCGATTTCACAGTGTTAGACCCAATTGGGGCCCGCACAAGAAAAAGTCTCAAAGATATCGCTGGAGATATCAACGTGAATTTGCCACTCGGTGGAAGGAAGCCACGCTCCGGGACGCTCCCTTGCTAGCTGGATTTTTCGCTGAAGAGCCCCAATGGCGCGAAAGAATTCTGCGTTGGTGTGAAGCAGCCTTGACGGCAGAGTCGGACTCTCGCTAACTCCTGATAAGTCGCCTTACCGGACAATGGGATCGGGGCCAATTTCACTTCTCCGGTAAGCGCGTTAATCAGGAGTTGACCCTCGAAACATACGCAGGATAATGGCGTGAGGGTGGTATTTATGAAACAAGTATTTGGACGAGTAGCCACAAGTTTTGGTCTTACGCTTCTCGCTTGCCTGTCCGCGTGCAACGAAAAACAACTGACTGAGCCTCCCGCGAAATCCACATCAACTTTCAACTCGACTGAGCTCGCCGACCGCACGCTACATCGCCGAGCCGTCGAAGCCGTCATCTGGGGAACCCCGGCGGTTAATTTCGACAGAATGTATCAGGCGATGGCTAGTGATGCGAAAGCTGGCGGGGGCAGCATTAAGGTCGTCTACTGGTCACGCTTATTCGATTGGAAAAACCAAAGCCTGACTCCAAACCCCGACTCCATTTACTTCATGCCCTTCTTCAACACGAAGGACGTCGGACCCGTCGTGCTAGAAATCCCGCCCGCGGAAGGAGGCTCTATCACTGGCTCGATAGATGATTGCTGGCAGACGGCAATCGAGGACGTTGGTCCAGCAGGTGTTGACAAAGGAAAAGGCGGCAAGTATCTGATTCTGCCGCCCAACTACGAGGGAAACGTTCCTTCGGGGTACATCGCGTTACACTCATACACTTACGAGGGCTACGCCCTTCTCCGCTCTATCGTAAAAAGCACTGACGACGCTGACATCGCCAAGGCTGTCGACTACGCGAAGCACATCAAGCTTTATCCGCTGTCGCAAGCTGCCCATCCTCCAGAGACTCAATTCATAGACGCAATCGATGTGGTCTACGACGCGAACATACCCTGGGACCTTCGTTATTTCGAGTCGCTAAACCGCATCGTTCAGATTGAGCCCTGGCAGACGAGGGACAAAGCGATGATTGACACGCTCAAGACCATCGGCATCGAGAAGGGAAAACCTTTCAGCCCTGACGCAAGAACGCAGGACGCACTCAAAGCCGCTGTTCGAGAAGCGCACGCGTGGTTAGCCGACAAGTATGAAAGCTCATACCTCCCGCCACCCTACTATGACGGCGGCCACTGGTACGTTCCCGTCTCCCGCGAAGTTATCGAAGGGCTGACCACAAACTTTGCCGACCCCGACAAATATCCCGTTGACAGTCGCGGTGTTGCTTATACGGTGGGCTTCTTCAGTCCCAAGCATTCAGGAGCCGGTCAGTTCTACCTCATAACATTCAAAGACAAAGGAGGGAATAGTTTAGAAGGCGCGAATACGTATCGACTCAACGTTCCCGCTAATGCTCCTGTCAATCAATACTGGTCAGCGACTGTATATGACCGTGAGACCCATGCCCTTATCCGCAACATGCAGCGAGCCAGCCGCTCCTCACAGAGCCCTGGTTTACAAAAGAACGCTGACGGGTCGGTGGACGTTTATTTTGGTCGCAAAGCTCCCGCTGGGAAGGAGTCGAACTGGATTCCTGCGACTGCTGACGGGAAATTCGAGGTTCTCTTCCGTCTGTACGGTCCGGAGAAGTCGCTGTTCGACAAGACTTGGAAACTGCCAGACGTTGAGAGGTTCAACTAGAGTTGCCTCCTTGAATTCCACGGAATGGTTCGGCGTTTTCCTTAAGTCCTGATTAGTCGCCTTACCGGATATTGGGAATCGCCTGATCGCCAAGTCCCGTACCAGGACTTCACTTTTCCGATTAGCGCGTTAATCGGGACTTGTTAGGGTATTCCGTGGACGAGCCCTGTTTTGCGCCGGAACTTGGCGCTCGGCCCACCGCTCTGTTAGTGTTCGGTTGGCTCGACGAAAGGCACCGACATGCGAAGGCCACACCTTCTGATTTCGGTTGCGTGGCTCTTTCACGCGGTAGCTTGGTTCCTCCCCGTCATCAATGGAGGGGTGACGTTTCCCCACGGTCTACCTGGCTGGCAAGCCTTTCGCGTAGCGGCATGTGATGTGTGGCCTTACGAGGGTTTTAAGAGCGGCGACTACCCGGTGCTTTCGGCCATAAGCGCGGTAACAACGCCGCTGTTCATCTTTGGTTCCTTGTGGGTTGTGTCGCGCGGGTCGAGCACTCTGCGCCGAGCGTCTGCGTGGGTCGCGACTTTTGCTTTCATTGTCAACGCGCACTGGTATGTTCTCTTCGGCTCTGACCGCAAGGACCTTAGGATTGGTTATTTCCTCTGGTGGTTTTCGTTTCTGTTTGTAGGATTGGGGCTGTTCGACCTGTCAACGCGCAGAGCTGATAAGTGACGGTCAGTGCCCGGTAAGTCGCCTTACCGGACAATGAGGATTCAAGTTTCCGATTAGCGCTGTTAATCAGGCACTTACCCCGGACAGCACTTTTGAAACATCTGAACACTATACGTAAGGTGAAAGACCGGGTGATCAAGCAGCAAGCCTCGGACGGTAAGAAGAAGCCTGTTCCGCCAAGTAATGTGGTAGATTCTCCGTCCGGGAGAAACTACATTGAAGAATATCAAAGCTGCGCTTCGACGTGAGGAAAAGAAGTTAGAGAAGCATCTGGCTAAGTTACAGCATCAGTTGAGCAGCGTTCGCGCCGCAGCTTCGGCATTAGGCAGTACGGTGGAGAAAGAGGTTCGCAGGGTTGGTAATCGCTCCGCCGCTGCGAGAGCTAGGATGTCAAAAGCTGCAAAGCTTCGATGGAAGAAGATAAAAGCCCAGGCAAAGAAGGCCGGGGCGTAACCGCGACCGCTGCTCCAATTGGAATCCATCCCGCTGCGGGTGAGGTTGTCTTGAAAATCGACCGGGGGAACCACAATCATTCCTTATCGCAGGCTTTGTCAACACCTCCCTAGCTTGTGAATGAGCCCTTAACAACTAACCTAAATTCATCGTCTTTTGTTAACTGGTAAGTCTGATTACCGGACATCAAATGGATTATTTTCAAGTATACGGTCACTAAAGAACAATCGTGAGTTACCGGCCAGGTGGCTTGCACCGAGGGGTTGCAAAACCGTGCAGAAATCTGGTGCAATTTCGAGCTGTGCTGCGGTGTACCCCAGACCGTTGGGGAACTCCAGAGCAATGTCACGTTGCGACGCTGCGAACAGGCGACCTGCGTGTAGAATGGCGGCTGTCTTTGAAGTCAGAAAGGAGATTCCGGTGAAACGGTTATTGGGAATCATCACTTTGCTGTTGTTAGGCCTGCCGGCACTGGTTCGGAACAATGCCGCGGCGCAAGCCAACGTCATACGTCCGGGAGACAATCTGGTGCTCGAGAATATCCCGGCGATACCGGCCGCCATTGCCGAAAAGGCATTTCGGTACGGCGAAGTGCGCGCCGCTGCGCTTGAGGACTGGGATCGTTCGCGCCGCGAGATGCTCATTGTCACCCGCTTCGCGGACGTGCCTCAGGTGCATCTAGTCAAAATGCCGGGCGGTGCGCGCACTCAACTGACTTTCTTCCCCGACCGCGTGGCGGGAGCACACTACGGTCCCAAGGGAAGCAACTACTTTACGTTCGTCAAGGACGTGGGCGGCGGCGAGTGGTTCCAGTTTTATCGCTATGACCTGTCCGACGGCAACATGACTCTTCTTACTGACGGCAAGTCGCGCAACACCGGCGGCGCGTTTGCCCACAATGACAATCGCTTCGCTTACAGCTCCACCCGCCGCACCGGTCAGGACACCGACATATGGATCATGGATGCCACAAATCCAAAGACCGACCACATGCTGGTGCAGTTGGAAGGCGGCGGCTGGGACGCGACTGATTGGTCGCCGGACAACCAGAAGCTGCTCGTGCTGCAGGAAATCTCCGCCAATCAGTCTTACCTCTGGCTGGCAGACGCCGCCAGCGGTGAAAAGAAGCTTCTGACGCCCAAATCCGGTACGGAAGAAGTCGCTTACGGCGGCGGGACCTTCAGCAAAGACGGCAGGGGCTTCTATACCACCACGGACCGCGATTCGGAGTTCCAGCGGCTCGCCTATTTTGACTTCGCCACCATGAAGCCGGCCTATCTGACCTCCGACATCAAATGGGACGTGGCTGAGTTTGATCTCAGCGATGATGGCAAGACTTTGGCCTTCGTCGCCAACGAGGATGGAGTCGACGAACTGTATCTGATGGACACGTCGACGCGCAAGTATCAGTCTGTTCCTGGGATGCCAGCGGGACAGGTGTTCGGTCTGAACTTCCACAAGAACAACCAAGACTTGGGATTCGTGGTCAACTCCGCCACCTCGCCTTCTGACGTTTATTCGCTCAATATTCCCACCGGCAAGTTTGAGCGCTGGACCTTTAGTGAGACTGGAGGTCTTAACACTGCCTCGTTTTCCGAGCCCCAGCTAATTAAATGGCAGACCTTTGATGGCAAGACCATCTCCGGCTTTCTCTACACGCCCGATCCCAAGAAGTTTCCCGGCAAGCGTCCGGTGATCGTGAACATCCACGGCGGCCCAGAAGGACAGTTCCGTCCCGGCTTTCTGGGAAGGAACAACTACTATCTCAACGAACTGGGCGTGGCACTAGTATTTCCCAACGTGCGCGGCTCGTCGGGTTACGGCAAGACCTTCCTCAAGCTGGACAATGGCATGAACCGCGACCATACGCATAAGGATATTGGAGCGCTTCTCGATTGGATCAAGCAGAGCCCCAATCTCGATGGCGATAAGATCATGGTCACCGGCGGGAGTTACGGCGGCTACATGACGTGGGCCGTCGCATACGAATACAACGGTAAGATTTGCTGCTCACTGCCTATCGTTGGCCCCTCGAACCTAGTGACGCTGCTGGAGCACACTGAGGCCTATCGCCGCGACCTGCGCCGCGTGGAATACGGCGATGAGCGCGATCCCAAGATCCGCGAGTACTTGGAGAAGACTGCGCCGCTAAACAACTCGGAGAAGATCCAGAAACCGGTTTTTGCCGTGGTTGGTAAGAACGATCCCCGAGTGCCATGGACCGAGTCCCGCCAGATGCTGGACAAGCTGAAAGGCAACGGCATCACCACCTGGTTCCTGATGGCCGACGACGAAGGTCACGGCTACGCCAAGAAGAAAAACCAGGACTTCCTGTTCTATGCCACAGTGATGTTCGTTCGGCAGTTTCTGCTGGGTGAAAACGTGAGCGCAGCGGCGAAATGAGGCTGAGGTAGATAGGACTTAATCCGAGATTTCCTGCATTACTCTGAAAAGGGAAAACTTCTACACCCGTTTTGCCACCCTGAATGTTGGTTCAACCATGTCCTACAGAGCGCATTAGTCTTAGCCGTGAATCTCGACTAAGCTGGCCAGAAGTCTTAGGGTTGTCGGAAGTTGCGCGTGGCCTGACAAATCTGACTTGGCCTAGAATCCCTTTACCGGCATTTAAAGTATTATTTGTCCGGTGAGCAGCGTTAATCAATCAGTTTGGGAAACAAATCAGCGGAACAACCACGGTCCGAATGGGCGTCTCTTCAAGAGTTCTCGGGCTTCCGCCTCTTGGGAACAACTTGGGAACAAACATTGACGAATACCGTGCAAAACCGTGATGCATGACATAGGAAAATGCTAGACGAACCAACTACTTAGCGTTTCTGCGCTTACCTTGGGCGCAGGAGGCCCCCGGTTCAAATCCGGGCGCCCCGACCACTTACGCAGAGGTTTCAGGTAGGAATCAAGTGACTCCTGCGATCAGGCTTGGATTCAATTTGCCAAATATGCCCTCGCGAGCCGTGAGGTGCTGAGGGGCGGTCTCGGGATACTTCGGATTATGAAGAACTAGAGGGCGGAGGAAACAGAGGTGCCGGCGGCTGCAAAAACCGTGGCCATCTCGGCTTGCGCGAAGGAAATGAAGCATTGCACGACCGTGGGATCGAACTGAGTGCCGCTCGACTCGATGAGCCGGCGAATTGCTTCTTCGTGCGGAAGACCGACGCGGTAGGGGCGCGACGACACCATGGCGTCGAAGGCATCGATCACGGAAACGATGCGAGACACGACAGGAATTTCCAATTCTTTCAATCCAGCTGGATAGCCTTTTCCATCGAAATTTTCGTGGTGGTGAAGAATGTCGAGAGCCGCGCGTTCAAATCCCGGTAGCATGCGGAGCACCGCCCAGCCGTATTCGGGATGTTTCTTCATCAACGCGTATTCCTCCGCGTCCAGGCGTCCAGGCTTCTTCAAGATAGCGTCTGGAATGCCGACTTTGCCGATATCGTGCAGGAGCGCCGCGACTTCCAGGTTTTGCAGTTCCGGTTCTTCCAGCCCAAGCTCTTGACCAACGCGCATGCCCCATTCCGCGAGGCGCGTGCTATGTACTCCGGTGTTGAGATCTTTCAAGTCCAGAAGCTGGTTGAAGGCGCAGATCACCGAACTTCGCAGCGTGGTGACCTGCTCTTCGACTAGTTTTACGCGCAGGGGATCTGGCGTCCGAAGAAGATTGGAGGAGGGGGCGAGCATCGGTGCGCGCTCCTTCACCACGGCGCTTACAAGCAGAGCCAACCGCACGAATTGGAGTTGGAGCCGGCGTTCACCCAAGCCGAAACCGCCTGGTAGACATCGAGACGGCCGTTGTGCAGATCTGGAGTGAGTTTGATCGCATGGGACAGCGCGCTGGACGCCGATGTCTGGTTCAGGGAAGTCTTGGCGTTCAACATCAGCGCCACGGCTCCGGCGACCATCGGTGAGCTGAAAGAAGTTCCGGAAGCACTGGCGTAGGTGCCGCCCGGAAAGGTGCTGATGACATATTCGCCGGGCGCGGCAATCCAGACGTCGGTGTTTCCGTAATTAGAAAAAGTAGAGCGCGTGTCCCAGTTCGTGGTCGACGCAATGCCCATCACGTTGCCATTAAGCGCAGCAGGGTATACAGGGGCGCTGGTATTCTCGTTTCCGGCAGCGGCGACGAGAACCACGCCGTTCTGGTTGGCGTAGGAAACTGCCTGACTCAAAGCCGCAGAAGATGTAGACACATCAAAGCTCATGTTCACGACGTTAGCCTGATGTTGAACGGCATAGTAAATTGCGGAGATGATGTTGGAAAGGTAGCCGGTCCCGTTGGAAGTAAAGGCCTTGAGAGGGAGAATCTTGGATTTCGGCGCGACGAGGTGGACCAGTCCGGTCGTCATTGTACCGTGGCCAAATGCCGCATATGGCCCTCCGTCGAGAACCGCAACGGAAGATTGATCCAGAACGGCAACGCTGGACTGCTGAACGACTACCGGACCTTGATCGTCCGAGTTGTCGTCGTTATCTCCATTTTGCAACTGCGGGACGTCCAGCCACTCGGAAGCGCCCGGCTGATTGCGGGTGAAGTCGTACCCCGGCAGCAGAACGGGCTGGAGAACCGGGTGGGAGGTATCCACGCCGGTATCAATCACGGCCACAATCCCGCTTCCACCGATGTTGAAGCCATTTTGTGCATCGGAAAGGCGAATGATCTGTGCGGCGGGTTGAGCGGCGTAGCCATGCCAGACGAGAGTGCCGTAATAGTTGACGGGGGTTCGATCGTTCAATCCTGGAGGGATGTTGCTAACCGGCTTTTGAGGAATGGGCAAAAGCTGATCAGGCTCGATGCTCTTGATGCCAAGAAGAGATTCGACGAGATTCAATGTGCCGCTCAGCAAGTTCGAGATAAGATTGCCGGTCGAAGTCACGAGATAAGTCTGGCCGACAGCGCCGTCCAACGAGCCTTGTACCTGACAGTTGGCTGCCAGGCAGAGGTTAAGAACGGAAGTCAGTCCACCGGTCGTCCGGACGATATAGCGATTCTGAGCTGCGGCAGGCTGAACGCCCGCGGTAGCGAGACCAGCAAGGACGGCGAGAACGAGTATGCTACGTTTCATGGTATAGATCCCTTCCAGGGAACTCCTGCTTTAGGTCACTCCACCTTCGGCACAAAGGGATACCCCGCAAGTCTTGCGGAATCTGCCCATTGGGCCAATGGTACGAGTGTGATGTCTGTCACCATCTTTCGAACTAATTGCCTTTGGTACCTTCGTACCATCGGGCAAGAATCCAGGAAACTCGATGTGGTGCGAGGCCGTCACGCCTTGCTCCCGGGCAAATTTCCCAAGGCATTCCGGAGCGAAATCACGATGGATTTTTCGGCTTGGCCGGGAAAGGAAAGCTCCAAGTCTCCCGTGTTTTCGATCTCGCTGCGGAACTCGCCAAACTGATTCGTGACCGTGTGTACGACATTCCCACGATGATTCGAAAGAGTGATTTTTACGTCCCGTCCGGCAACACCGGGCGAACTGACGTCTAACAGTTGACCAGTGACCATCAGACGATTACCCTCCGGCTTCGCTTCAATCTGGATATCGATCTGGTATGGATCAGCGCGGTAGAGCATTTGCCTCGTTCCCAGTCCGCCGCTGGAGCGCGCGCCAGCCAATAACGGCTGCAGAAAGCTGTCGAACATCACCTCGGCGAAGCTGCTCATTTCGTTCCGCTGCTTCGCTCCACCGGCAGTGGCAAACGCCGCCTTGGCAAGACGAACTTGCGCCACTGGAGGCTGATAACTGACCTCCATTGCACCCGTGTTGTGCAGTTTTTGCCATAGAACTACCGTTTCCATGCATCGCTCGCAGCCCGTATCCAAGTGCTTCCTCATGGCTCCCTGTTGCTTTGGAGAAGTCACTTGGTTCACGAAATCGATCCACTCCTCAGCCGTAAAGTGCCTCATCTTCGTTTCCCCCCATCAGCCTTTCTCTGAACTTCCGCTCCCCAGCGGATAAGGGCCGGTAAAGCCCTCATGGAGTAAGGGCGCGGAAGTAGACGAAAAATATAGCCAGCAAGGGATTTAGCTAACTTCTTTAGTTTCAGCTATTTTGCCGACTAGCACGAAGGGAGCCCAGAAATACGGATGGGGGTGCTCGTGGCGGAGTTCCATCATCGTGGATTGCAGAGCTCCGGCCATGTCACCGGTTTGGATGTAATTCTTGTAGAACTCCTGCATTAGGGCCGAGGTGCTCTCATCATGGACGTCCCACAAGGAAAGGAGCAATGATGTCGCGCCGGCACAGAACAAGCCACGCTGCAGGCCCAGAAGCTCGTCCCCTGCGGAAACGAAGTTCATCCCCGTGGCGCAACCGCTCAAGGTAACAAGTTTCGCCGGCAGGCGAATCTGATACAAATCGTACAGATTCAAGTAACCATCTCCGAGCCGAATGCCGGAAAACATTGGGTTGTCCTGACGATAGGTGCCGTGCGTTGCTATGTGAAGAAGGCTGCTTGCCGAACCTCGCTCCCGAAGGACCTTTGCGGTTGCTTGCGCGCCGAGGAAAAGCTCGGGATGCGGCAAGAGCGTCGCGACGGATTGCACCTCTTGCAGAATGTGCGGGGCGCGGTCATCGGGAATCCCCATCACCAGCGAGTTGGGCATGTCTCTGCCCGTTTTTTCCTGGCAGAGGGCAAAGACGGTGGCGCTCGGCGCGTAGGAGATAGTATGAGTTTCGCACAGGTACGTTTCTCCATCTCGCAAAGCATGAAATGGAAGAAAATGCAGCGCACCGTGGGGCACGAAGATCAGATGCTTGGCGTTGAGTTGGTCGCGAATCGGAGCAATCAGTTCCGCGTACAGAGCTTCCAGATGGCCCTGAGTTGCGCAGAGCAAAGGCTGCTCAAAACGATGAGCGTAGGCTGCGCCCATGCGAAATTTCGACAGCTGGAAGCGCAGTAGATGCAAAAAATGAATTACGCGGGAGACTACGCTGACAGCGGTGATTTTGATCGAATCTCGCGTAACCACGGCGGCGACAAGGCGATCTCCCGTGGAGTAATACTCGACCAGCGCTGTGCCTCGAGGCAGAGTGGATTGCAGCCGGGACAGCGAAAAGTCCGCGGGAGCATCGAGTGTGGCGTATTCCCTTTCGTTCGCGGGCAGCTCCCGAAGTGTTCGCAATAGCTCGTTCTCGTGAGAGATCGCTTTTTCATGCAATTGTTGCAGGCGTTTGGAAGAACTTTCTTCCGGGCGTAGTTGTTCCAACTCGATGCGGTGGTAGTACCAGTTGAGCTCCTCGCGCAAATCGCGAATCCTCCGCACCAGTTCGCTCTGCCCGGCACCTCCCATCGGCAGGCTCTGGCCGCTCTGAAAAATCATTTCCGTCATGCTGCGTGATTTTGCCGCTTCGATGCAGTTAAAGGCCTCGGCAGCAGCAGCCTCACCTGACTCGCCGCTCAAGTGCAAATCCACTAGCGCTTCGTAAACCTGAAGACGGTTTTTCACGAAAGAGATCTTCAATTCTTCGGAGTGCAGCCGGCTGCGCAAGGTTTCGAGGGCTTTTCGCGCCTCGCCGTACTCAGCGAGAGCCGCCGGACGGTCTCCGCGATTCTGGGCCAGCTGCCCACGGAGGAAATGCGCCTGATAGGCGAGCACTGGCGCTTGTAAGGCCTCAATCTTGGCGACGGCTGCCTCCGTCTCGGATTCAGCAACGGACGGCTCTCCGATTTGCAGGGCGATCCGCGCCAGAAGAAGATGTGCGAGAACGGATTTGCTGGAGAGCAAGGTTTGATCGAAAAACCCGGCGGCGCCAACGCAAAGCCTTCTCGCCTCAAAGTAGCGTCCCTCGTGGAAGAGCAGGAGTCCCTGGTACAAATCCAGAAGCCACGGCCAGACGAGATTCTTTTCTCGCGCAAACATTTCTCGGGCCTTGCTGAACCGTTCTAGCGCCTGTACTGTTTTACCTTGCTGACCGAAAGCGATTGCCCGGTTTGCGAGTGTTTTCGCCGCTTCGTAACCCATGCCCAGCTTTTCAAATCGAGAGAAACCTTCATCGGCCATTTCCCCGGCTTCTTCGCTCAAATTCAACTCGAGGTATATGTCCGAAAGATCGAGATAGCAAAGAGCCAGATGATAGGCGTCGCCCGTGGCCTCGCAGGCGCGGCGTGCGGCGTAGAGCATCTCGATGGCAATGCTATATTCGCCGCGGAAATAGTGGAGGTAAGCGATGTTGTAATCGGCCTGCGCGACCAGCAGTGGCATGCCGTTTTCCTTGCACAGCTCGCGAGCCTTCTGATAGCAATCCAACGATCTGGCAAAATCGTTCAAATTGATCAGGCACATCGCCAAGTTGCTGAAGATGGCCGCCATTCCTTCCCCGTCCTTGTAGGGCATCAAACCGATGTACGCGCGTTCGTAATGTGCGATCGATTCTTCGAAGCGGTCCTGACGGTGATAGATGTTGCCAACGTTGATTTCCAGGCGGGCCAAGCGCCAGGAATCATTGAGGCGCGCAAATATCTCCCGGGCGCGTTCCGCCGCCTGAAACGCCCGGTCGTACTCTCCGAGGAGGATCAGCGGCTGGATCGAGCTGCTGAGAGTTCGCGCGGCCTCTTTCTGATCCTTCAGCGCTTGGTAAAGTTCGAAAGCCTTTTCGTGGTGTTCGACGGCCCCCGCATTGTTCCCGCACGCGTAGAGTGCGTTCGCCTTGGCCCGCAGTCCGAGAGCCAGGCTCTCCTTCCGCCTTAGTTTCCTTCCGATCAAAACCGCTGCTTCCGCAAGGTGTACTGCTTCGCGCGTGTCGACCCGCACCCGCTCAACAACCAGCTTAGCCAGCCGCTCGACAACCTCGCCGCGCACAAGGGTGCGGTGGCGAGCGAGAAATTTCTGGCGCGCCGGCTCAGTCTCGAGTTGCGCGAGTTGCGAGAAAAGCTCTTCCTGCGGCGCTTTCTTGACTATAACGGGCATCAGTGGAATCCAAGTTCGTCCAGATTTCGCCGCAATCGCTCGATGCACTTCTGGCGTGTAAACCCGATAGAACCCAGCGCAAGGCCCAGTTCCGCGGCAACCTGCGCGTAAGGCCGTGCAGGTGTTTCAAAAAACAGCAGTTCCACGAGCCTGCGGCATTGCGGTGTCAGAGTTCCCATCGCTTCCCGCAGCATCTGTTCTTCTTGCGTCTGCTGCACCAGGGTTTCTGCGATCGCGGGCGTTTCCGGCTCCGGTAAATCCGGTTCGGCATCGCGGCTCACCAGGCGCTGCGCCTGGCGTTTCACTCGATAGCACTGGTGATGCGCCACCTGCATGAGCCATTTTGGCAATGCCTTCGGCTCTCGCAATTCCCGCAGACGAATCAGCAATTCCATGCAGGTAGACTGAAATACGTCGGCCGCTTCGTGAGGCGGCAAGCCGTACTTGACGGGCATCGAATAAATGAGCGCTTTATACTTGTCAATCAGCAGCGACCAGGCATCTTCGTTTCCCGCGAGACACTCCTTGACCAACCGTGGGTCGTCCCAGGCATTCCGCGTTTTCTTTTCTGCCTTAACGATGACAGGGCTCACGGGCGGCCGTTACCTGAGGTATTTCTGAAGTACAGTTGTTCGACGTTCCACAAAACGTACGGTTCCAAAACAGTGGGATGAAAATTGCCGACCGATTTTTTTGCTCCCACCAGGATGTCCGGACTGGCAAGAAAAATCATCGGCTGATTTTCGGCTAGGATCTCTTGCACGCGGTCAAACGACTTTTTCCTTTGCGCGTAACTTTGCGCGTCCAGTTGCTGCTCCATCAGCTTGTCGATCTCCGCTTCCCATGCCGTCGCTGGATGAGCTTGCGATGGGTTCCAGAGGTGCGTCCCCCCGCTCGACAGCCAAACGTTCATCTCGGCGGTGGGGTCGGCGTCGAAACTGACCAGACCCAGGACACAAGCCTCGTATTCTCTTGTTTGCGTCACGCGATCGATCAAGGACCGAAACTCCATCGGCACGATTTGAACGCGCACTCCGAGTTGTTTCAGGTCATCCTGAATCAGCGTGGCCATCTTTGTGCGGTCCGCATTCGTCGAACTGGTAAGGATAGAAAACTCAACAGGCTTGGCGTCGGAATCCACGAGCGATTGCTCACCGTCCGGTCCGGTGGTCCAGGCGAAGCCCACTTCCTTCAAGAGCGCCCGCGCTTTCTCCAGAGAACGCGCGGTATGGGAGATCCCTGAATTTCCCCAACGATGATTGCCCGGGGTGACGGGTCCCCAAAGTGCGGCTCCGCGGCCCTGATAGACAAGCCGGACAATCGCTTCCCGGTCGATCGCCGCGGAGATGGCCTGCCGGAACTTAACCTCTCGAAACCACTTTATTTTCCGCGCCAGATCGGGCGAAGTCTTTTCCTCCGGTTTGTTTACATTGAAGAAAAGAAAATTGTATTCGAGTCCGGGCCCGGCGTCGGACATCGTATAGCCACTCTGCTGGCGACTCAGCACCGAGAAATTCTCCGCGCTCAGCCTGCTGATGAGATCCGTTTCTCCCGACTGGAACCGCAACACTTGCGCGTCCGCATTGGGCACAAAAAGGAAAACCAATTCGTCCAAATACGGCAACCGGTTGCCCTTGGCGTCTTGTTTCCAGTAGTAGGGATTACGCTCCAGGACCAGCTTTTGCCCTGCGACATATTCTTTCAGCCGAAACGGTCCGAGCCCCGCCCACTCATTCGCGGGCGTCGCAAGCGTCCAGGTTTGCCCGAGCTTTCCATCGTTATAGGGTTTCTCGAGCAAGTGCCGCGGCAAGACAGCCAAGCCGTCGAAAAGTCTCTCCCCGGCACCATAAGTTTTCGCCAACTGGAAGACCACCGTTTGCGCGTCCACTTTGCGCACAGTAATTGGTTTGCCCCCGACGATGAACTGGTCGCGCTGCGTAGCATGAACGTTTTCGTCGAGGTAAACTCGAAATGTGAATAGCACGTCGTCTGCATCGACTGGCTGCCCGTCTGAAAACCGCAACCCTTTGCGCAGGATCAGCGTGTACTGCAGCCCGTCCGAAGAAACATTCCACGACTTCGCCAGCGCGGGTTCCGTGAGCTGCGTCGCGCGATTAATGTGAATCAGGTCCGCTTGCATCGCGCCAAGAATTACTTCGCGCGACGGCGCATCCGCGGCGGTCAGCGGGTTGAGCGTTTTCGGCTCAGCGCGGAGAGAGACGACTAGCCGCCCACCTTGTTTTCCGATTTCCCCGGGGAGGGTTAGTAGTTCTTCGGTTGAGCTTGTCTGCGGAGGAGTTCCGTTGGCGGACCGTGAAAATACGATGGTACCGGCTACGAGCAAGCCGCAAACAAGCCATCTGCCAAAGGTGGACTGTGCTGCCATTCTCACCATCTGCTTCCGCCTGCCGTCCTCACTATTTTCTCCGTGCCCGCATCCTGCTGCAATGCACTCGCGAGTCCCAGGTATCCTAGAAAGAACGGTACGATGGCCAACGCCGGCAGGTACATCCACCAGTACGACACCAGTACGCTGTACTGTTGAAGGCTGGCCAGGAGACTGCCCCAGCTCGGCACCGGCTCCGGCACTCCCAGCCCCAGAAAAGAAAGCGTCATTTCCGCAAGCACGAATTGCGGCACGAGTATCGCCGCTTGCGTCAGAATCACGCTCGAAGTCTCCGGCAAAATGTGACGCCGCAGGAGATAACTGTCCGTCGCGCCAAAGCCGCGCGCCGCGCGAACGAAATCGCGCTCTCTTGCGCTTAGAACCACGCCGCGTACTAGCCGCGCCGGACGCGCCCAACCTACGGCTCCAATGACTAGGATGATCAGGAAAAAGGCCTGTACTGGGCTGACCGAGAGCGGCAAGAAGGCGCGAAGCGCAAACAGTAAATACAACCATGGCAGCGCCATAAAAAGCTCAGCCACGCGCATCAAGAGTCCATCTCTCCAGCCGCCTAAATAGCCCGCTGTCGCCCCAATCAGCACGCCAATTAGCAGGGTGAGGCCCGCGCCCAGCATTCCCGCTAGCAGAGAGATTTGCCCGCCATAGAGAATTCGCGATAGTTGATCGCGGCCGTAAGCATCGCTCCCCAGCAGATACACTCGACTCGCTTCAGCGCCGAAAAGATGCGTGCGGAATGGGAGAAGGCCGAGCAAGTCGTAGCGCGCGCCGGTCACAAAAAAACGTAAAGGGATGGCTTGCTGGGAACGCTCTTCGAACTGGTCAAAGGATCCGACGCGCAGCTGTTCCGCGTAGAAAAACGGGCGGAAGTGGAAGTGTCCCTGTGTATCCACCAAATGGATTCTCATTGGTGGCAGATAGGGGTGCTCGCGGTCCTGCTCGGTTGGATCATACGGCGCGAAAAACCCTGCGCACGCGACGATTCCGTGAAGAACCACAATAGCGAGGAGCCATCGCTTCCATCCGCTAAGCTGAATCATTTTGCGGCGGCCCCCGTACGGATTCTGGGATCGGCCCAGTACATCAGCACATCCGCAAAGAAGTTTCCCGCGACTAGAAATATCGTCGAACAGAGGACGCCACCAATCACCACATACAAATCACGGGCGAGAATAGCTTCAAGGAGCAGCGGCCCGAGTCCTGGCCAGCTCATGACCACTTCTACAAGCAGAGATCCGCTCAAGAGTACTCCCAGGCTGAATCCAAAAAGTGAGATCAGGGGATTCGCGGCGGCTCGAAGCGCATACTTGTAATGAAGTGTTCTCTGCGGAATGCCGTGACTCGCGGCCGCTCGCAGAAAAGGTGCATCAAGCACTTCTGCCACAGCGGCGCGCACGTGTCGGACTAGAATCGGCAAGGCGGAAAGGACAAGCGCGAGCACCGGCAATTCCATATGCCACGCGACGTCACGGAATTTCTGCATTGGTGAAAGGATTTCAAATCCGACAGAGAACATTCCTCCTGTGGGGAACCACCCGCTGCGTACTGCAAGAATGAGCAGACCAAGGGCGAGCACGAGCTCCGGTATGACGAGAAGCGCCGCCGTCGCGCCGGAGAGCGCGCGATCCGGCAAGCGCCCTCGAGTTTCGGCGCTCCAGATTCCTAGCGGGAGTGCCAGCGCCCAAGCGATTAGCGTGGCCGTCAGCGTAAGCAGCAACGTGTTTCGAGCACGAGCCCACAACAGCGGCGCAACAGGACTGTTGTTCGCAAAAGAGAATCCCATTTCGCCGTGTAACAGCGAGTTCACCCATCGCGCGTAACGCACCGGCAGCGGCCGGTCCAGCTGATATTGCGCTCGCAATGCCGCCACCGTTTCCGGAGAAATCTGCGGATTCAGCCGCATCTCGTCAAAATAATTGCCCGGAGCGATCGCGGAAAAAAGAAATGTAAGAATGGATACGCCGATCAAGAGAAATACGGCCTGCATCCATCGGCGCAAGAAATAGCGCATTAGACGGCCCTTGGCGCGTGCGCCTCGGCGGTCAGTCGGGGCATGGCTGCAACCAAACGTCGAGTGACCTCTTGATTGGGCGTCCCCAAAACCTCATCCGCTGCCCCAATCTCGACCACCCTTCCTTGCTCCATCACCGCGATTTCGTGGGCCAGATGACCCGCCATCGCGAAATCGTGCGTAATGAAGAGGTACGTCAATCCCAACCGGCCCTGTAGCTCCATCAGCAGATTCGCAATCTGCGCTTGCACAGAGCAATCCAGCGCGGAAAGCGCTTCATCTAGAATCAGCAGTTTTGGCTCAAGCGATAATGCTCGCGCGATTGCCAGCCGCTGTCGCTGTCCACCACTGAACTCCTCGGCCCTCTGCAGTGCTTTTTCTTGCGGGATGCCTACCTGCCCAAGGAGGGCTCGCGCCCGGGCTTCTCTCTCCCGCTTGTCCAAGCGCCCTTGCACGAGCAGTGGCTCGCTTACCAATTCCAACGCCGAAAATCTCGGGTTGAGTGATCGCGCCGGATCTTGAAACACCAGCTGAATCTGTGGACGCACTTCACGCAATTGCTTTTCATCGAGGACGGTGATTTCGTTTCGATTAAAAACAATCTTTCCGGATGTCGGCCGCTCCAGACAGGCTATACATAACGCCAGCGTGCTTTTCCCGGACCCCGATTCACCAACCAACGCCAGCGTCGAACCTCGTCCAATGGAAAAAGATACGTCTAGCAAAGCCGTTACTTCCTGCTTGGCCCCGAGCACATGCGCGCGCCCATAGCGCTTTTCTATCTTTTCGACGATCAGGAGTCGATCCATATACTCGGGCCTCAAACCGAATCATTCGCCGTACTTAAAACACGAGACGGCATGCACTTCGCTCATCGCCACCGCCGGCGGTTCGCGCTCTGCGCACTGCTCCATCCGGTCCGTGCATCTGGATTCGAATCGGCAACCGTTCATCAAGACTGCCAGGTTTGGCGCTTCTCCCGGGATGACCCTTAGCCGTGACTTGCGGTCCTTCGCAGGTTCGTCGAGTCCCGGCGGAACGCTTTGCATCAGGGCATGCGTATACGGGTGCTGAGGAGATCCAAGTACTTGTTCCGTCGGGCCGATTTCTACTACTTTTCCTGCGTACAGCACCAAAACCCGGTCCGCCAGGCCGGCCAGCAATGGTGGGTTGTGTGTGATCAAAATCAGGGATAGATTGAATTTTTCTCGCAGCATCCGAAACAGTTCCAGGATCTCCTGCTGGGTCGTGGGATCCAGGGAAGCCGTCGGCTCATCCGCGATAATCAGAGATGGACCGCACGCGATTGCTTGAGCGATTAGCACCCGCTGCTGCTGACCGCCACTCAGTTGGTGGGGATAGGAATCTGCAATCCGCGACGCATCCGCAGGAAATACCTCCCTAAGCAATTGCAGCGTCTTTTGGTGCCGGGCTGCTCGGCTCGCCGCTTCGTGCGCCGCCAGCACGTCGCTGACTTGTTTACCAATTCGAATCGTAGGGTGCAGCGCAAGCGACGGCTCTTGAAAAACTAGCCCAATGCGCGCGCCACGAACGCGTTCGAGCGCGCGGGGTCTTGCTCGCAGTAAGTCCTGCCCTTCGAATTGAATTGCACCCTTTTGAATCTCCGCATTGCCAGGAAGGAGTCGCACCAGCGCCAAAGCTAGCGTGCTCTTCCCGGAACCTGACTCTCCAAGCACGCCGAGGGTCTCTCCCGGCAGCACGTCAAAGCTTACCCCTTCAAGAGCAGGGGACACTTTCCCAGCCCCTGAAATGTACGCAACATGAAGATCCTGTACCTGCAGCAGGGATATCATACGGGAACGGGCATCAGACCTTTTTCTGTCCCAACACCCATGTTCGACGAAGAATACCGAGCGGACAAGGCGGATGAACCCACAAGCGTTCGAATGGTAAAGGGACCATGGAGTTCGCTCGTTGACCTCAACGATTGGCCCATTCGCCGCGGAACTCTTCCGGGATACTGCGTCAACGTCAGCCAAATCCTGGCGAAATTAGGTCGCAGATTCAGAATGATCCCTATCGGTTTGCGTGAGCCGTCGCAGCCTGGTTCTCTGCCACGTCCGTGCGTGGCGTCATTGAGAGCACGATGTACTCACGCTCCTTGCCATCCGTCTCCGGAACTCGCAACAACAGCTTGTCCTTGTGGATTCGAAACACCGCGGTCTCGCCAATCGGCAGAAGTGAAGGGTGTTTGTCATCTTTCGGCCGAATTCGGTATGTAATCCGCTGCGACCTCAGCACGTATTCCTGGCACAGCGTTTCCTGTGTCTTTTTGTGTTGCCCTTCGGTTCCAAAAATCTCCCCCGCCAGCGTCTTGCCGTCCTTTTCTGCATAGCCGCACGCGGCCGAATCCATCTGCACCAATTCGCCCCTCTCGTAAGCGGGCTTGTCCTTCGCCTGCAAGGACATAGACGTAAGCAGCAGAACAACAAGGGAACCTGTCTTTCTCATCGCATCTCCTTCAATACGGTCGTCCGATTAGCCGCATGATAGCCCGCGGGTTCCAACTATTCGGCACTTAGGTATAAGGGCTAGATCGCCCTTCAAAAATATAGGGCTACTGGAACATCTCCCACTCGGGTCATGGACTTCTAGAATCCGTCTACAACTGCACGGCTATGACTGCGCCAAGCGGACCCCGCGACTCGAGGGCGTCTGCCGTCGGCACAGGAGGCCCCCGGATCAAACCAGGGCGTCTCGACCACTTCAGTTACAATGTTTGCGCGATGCGAATCCCTCTTCGCCCGCTATCATGCTCCCCAAAGCTTTCTATAAGCACCTCGCGCCTGCACTCCTCGCCGGATTCCTGCTGCGTCTTTTCTTCATTCTGAGATTCCCTTTCTATTCCGGAGATACCGCCTATTACGAAGAACTTGCCCGCAATTGGCTCAATTACGGTGTATATGGTTTTTATTCCCACGGGCAACTCCTCCCTTCTGACCTACGCGCGCCGGGCTATCCGGCATTCCTTGCACTCGTCTACTCTCTGGCCGGTCCCGGCCGCAAAGCTGTCATGCTGGCGCAAGCCTTTGTCGACCTTGCGACCTGCGTGCTGGCTGCAGGCATCGCGGCACGCCTGGCGGCCAACCTCTCTGAACTTGATCGTGGTCGTATCACCACTGCGGCGCTTTGGCTGACGGCTCTCTGTCCGTTCACCGCAAATTACGCGGCAGTGCCTCAGACGGAAGTCCTTGCAACTTTTTTCACCACTCTCGCGATTCTGATTTTTCTCTCCCCAGCTTCGATGCGAGTTGAATCCATTACATCGAAGCAGGATCTTCTCCGCGCGGTTGGGGTTTGGTTCGCCGGCGGCCTTGTCGTGGGACTCGGCACCCTTGTTCGCCCGGAAACGCCCCTCCTCCTGATCGCCGTGGTGATTGCGCTTTGGTTTCGAAATCTCCGTTCCGCGAAGTGGAAAAACATGGCGGTCGCCATACTCTGGATGACACTCGGTTTGCTTCTGCCATTGACGCCGTGGGCCGCACGCAATGCGCTAAGTCTCGGGCGCATGCAATTTCTCGCTCCTCGCTATGCCGAAACTTACGGCGAAGTCTTGCCAACCGGTTTTTATGCCTGGACAAGAACCTGGATGTTTCGTTTTCAAGACGTGTATCTCTTCACGTGGAAACTGTCCTCGCAGCCGATCTACGAGAAGGATCTACCCGCCTACGCCGCGGACTCTCCTGAAGAACGGTCGCGCGTCGCTTCCCTCCTGCAACGCTACAACGGCGCCCACGGAATGGCGATAACCATAGATCGCGAATTCGCCGTTTTAGCTCGCGAGCGGGCGCAGCGTCATCCTGTCCGGACCTATGTCTGGATTCCCATCGAGCGCGCAGCAGCCATGTGGTTCACTCCGCGAATTACCCTGCTGCCTTATTCAGGCCGGCTTTGGCCTCTCGTGGATAGTTATCGCAGCAATCCCACGGATTTTCTTGTCACGCTCGGCCTCGCTATCCTTAACGTCTTCTACCTTGGGATGGCTCTGGCCGCCGCGCGGTCCTGGCGGATGAACACCGGAATCCTGCTGATTGCGGCATTCATCCTTATTCGAACAGCGTTTCTCACGCAATTGATAACCTGCGAGCCGCGCTACGTCCTGGTCTGCTACCCCGCCTTGTTAGCGCTGGCCGCGCAAATTTCCCTCTGCCTTCAAGTCGGTGGAAAACATTCCGATCGGACCGTCCCTATTGCACCTTCAACTTGATGCTCGGAATTCCATCAGGCCCGACCTGCACGCTTTCCCCACCGGACAGATATCTGCGCAGCACTTCGGGATTTGCCCATTCCAGTTCCCAGCCCTTCTCAATCGCCACGATCGTATATCGTCCCGGTGGCACCATTTTCAGCGTGAAGGTTCCGTCGGAATCGCTTTGGTCCCGCCGGATCAGCTGCCCGAAATCCTCGACGTCCTGAGGAACCAGAAGGACCATCGCGCCTTCGATTGGTTTGCCGTCCCGCAGCGCGATTCCATTGATCGAGCTCATTGCCCTCGCTAGCGTAAGTTCTAGCCGAACATCTTTCCCTGCCTCAATTTCCACCTTCAACCCGAATACTTTGGCTCCGGTGGCCTTAATGCTTTTGATGAACGAGTCGGGGTTCGGCAGGGAAACTTCATATGAGCCTGTCGCAATCATCTCGTTCTCAAACGAAAACTCTCCACCCGGCTGGCAGCGGGCAAAGCTCGCATCGCCCCCCGGCAGTCTGCGCAATTGAACGACTGCCACCTCTGGCAGTCCGCTCCCGTCCTCCATCCTCGCGATTCCGCTCACCTTCACGTCGGCGTTGCCCTTTGAGGCCTCAATCTCCGAGTCACCGGAAAGATCCAAGTTTTGCGTTTGCGTCCTTCGGTTCCCGCCTTCCGTTGCATCCGCATGAAGGACAAGATGTCCGGGTGGCAGCCCGGTGAGCTCCATCAGCCCGGGTCCGGCCGATCTTTGTGTGATTCGTACTGGCAGTTCGAGCCCTTCTCCCAATTGCTCCACGATCTGGATATTCGTACTATTGGCCGCATCACTCGTCGGAACTCTGACGCGCAGATGAATCGCCGGCATCGGTTGCAATCGGATGTCAGCCTTCTCCACATCACCAGCGCGCACCCTGATTACCGTCGCGCTGGGGAGGTCTCTCGCGTTAGGGAAAAATGTCATGGGGTAGACCACATCCAAAGCCGCTTCCGAAGCTAAATTGCCATCTGTTCTGGCGGAGAACCTCTCTCCATGGTCGTCCTCTTCCAATTGTGGAGCTGCCAGGGAGTACCAGGGAACTGCATTTACTCCCACAATGTATTTGCCCGGAAGCAGATGACCAAAACGGAAGTGCCCTTCGTCGTCAGTGGTGGCCGTTTCTCTCATTCTCGTCATACGCCTGCCGTTCTCCAGGCTTTGTTCGAAGAGCAGGACGTTCGCCGCCCGCACGGACTCACTCCCCTCATCAAACACCTGGCCGGAGATAGATGCCGACGGCTGCAATGGAAATCGGATTCTTTCTGAATTGAGGCCCGGTCCCACCGCGATTCCTGTCCAATAGTTTTCGTGCTGCAAATAGGCTTGCGGCGCATACCCGCGTCGCTGCGCATTCAGCGTGTACTTGCCGGGCGCCACGTTATCGAAAGCGAACCTGCCCTCTGCGTCCGTAAGCTCGGACGCCATAATCTCTACAGGCTCTGTGCTCCCAGCTAGCAGGAAAATGACGGTAGAGGGAAGCGGTTGACTGCTCTGCGCATCTACCACTACTCCGCTGATGCGATAAGTCTGCGGCGCCGGAGCGGGCCTCGCGAGCTGCGGCAGCAGGCTCACCAGCAATGCCATCCAGCGGAGAGCGGAGGGAATCATGCCTCAGTCTCCAACATGAACCAGCTCAAGTTGTATTGCCACAGCTTGTCTCGCACTCAAGGATATTTCCTGAGCATTCGGCAAGTACTTCCGCAGGAATTCCGGATCGCCATATTCGACGTCATCCATCCGATCCATCCCCAGGACCTTGTAGTTCCCAGGCGCCAAGACCGAAAACTCAAACGCTCCCGAAGAATCAGTTGGCATCAGCTTCATAAGTCGCGGTGCATTCTCCGGAACCAATAGAACGGCCCCTGCGGCCTTCCTTCCATCCAGGGTAAGCGTCCCGCTCAGTTGTGCGGAGTCATCCCGCAGAATCACTTCGATGGTCTGGACCGGCGTGTCTGAGTCGACAGTCAAATCTTCGTGAAGAAGATCGATCGAGCCATATTTGGCGGAGTAGATGTAGGCGTTTTGCGTAGGCTCCAACCGAACGGAATATGTGCCGGACTGAACGCCGCTAATTTCAAAAGTCATGTCTTCCGGGGTTCCAGTCGGCCGAGTGATGCTGTGGTCTCCTCCTGAAGATGCGTCCACAGGAGTCAACAATACCGTCGCCGCGAGCCGTCGCGGAAAGCCATTCTCCGTTGGGGCTGTGGTCGAAAATTCAGCTCGCATGATAACAGGAACGGAAATCGTTCCTGCAAGCCGGAGCTGAACGTTCGAAACGTCCGAGTTAACGATTACCTGTTTCCTTGCGAGAGCAGGTGAGCCTGAAGGTCCAACCACTGCCGCGGCAATCGTATAGAATCCTGGCGAAACTCCTGCGATTTGAAAACGGCCCGTCTGCGGATTGAAATTGGACTCCACCGCCAGTGGTTGCCCCGATGCATCCGTGATTTGCAATCCCACATTCTGACCGGCCGCATAACCTGACACCGCCCCGCCGACGCGATATAGCGGTTTGGCCGTCAGTAGCATGTCCAGTTGCTTCCGCTCTCCGGGAATGATTTTGATTGGGCTCGCCTCCGTTGCAACAGGAACTCCGGGATAAAATTCAGTCGGGTAACCCTTCGTGCTTGGTTGGATGATTCGCCCGCGGAGACCCGGAGCGGATGGGTCCCCCTGGCTAACGCTGAGAAAATACATGCCAGGAATGAGCTCGGCAAAACGGAAAGCGCCAGTCTCATCGGTCTGCACCGTCCCCTGCGCTTCGCGTCTCTTGCGGCCCGAGCTAAAACTGTTGCGCATCAAACGCACATTCATTCCCTCAAGGGGCTCTCCTTCCTCGCCTCGGATCGTGCCAAAAATGACTCCTTCGGGAATGAGCTTCAACACCACCGGCGCGCTATCTGGCCCCGTGGAATATATGCGCTGGCTGTTCGTGAGGGAATGAATTTCCTCCTCCGAGAAAAAACCCGGTTTGCGAACACTGATGGCGGTTTGCCCGCTCGGGAGCCCTTCAAATCTGAATTTTCCATCTGACCCGGTGAGCATCGACAGTTGCCTGGTGAAACTTATCTGCACCAGCGCGCTGCGAATCGGTGCTCCAGTGACCGAATTAAGGACGATTCCCGTCAAATTGTAGTTCGATTCGTCTGCGCTCTGTTCGAATGCGGCTTTGCTGTCGTTCACCGCGCTCGCGCCATAAGCATCGAATGCCGCCGCCCACAGAACGGCCGCAGATGTCACGGCAAACAAAAATCCCCCGCCCGTAGCGGACCTGACCGACCTGGAAAACATCCGAGTGCCCTTTCACAGCTACATCATGATTCGGCTCTCGACCAAAGTTTACACCTGCTGTGATGCTGCCCTTTCGACGCAGGTTTGCCTTCGGCTTTCGCCGAACGGTGAGCTCACGCCCCAGTTGCACTATCCCTCGCCAGGACTTCTCTCTTGACAAGTTAACGCCAACGAAGTATCTCAGCGGTCGGAACATCGAGATTCGGGGATCGGAACGGGAGCTGAGGTTGGCCTTCTCTCTTTCCTCTTTAGCACTTAGCAGTCAAGCTCGTCGCCAATTCGCAATTCGTCGTGTGCTGGAGGCTTCTCGTGACTTGGACTCAGAACTATGATCCCTTTGGACACTGGTGGCTCTCAACTCTGGTGGCCGCTCTGCCCATCATTGTCTTGCTCGGCTTGCTGGCAGGTCTTAAGGTGCGAGCTCATCTCTGCGCCGTCGCGGGCGCTGCCACCGCCATCATTTGCGCAATCGCAGTCTTCAAGATGCCGGCGAGCCTCGCAATCAGCAGTTTTTTCTACGGCTCCGCGTTCGGCCTCCTCAAGATCGTCTGGATCGTCATCGCCGCTGTCTTTCTGTATGACATTTCCGTCGAAACCGGCCAATTCGAAATCATGAAGCACTCTGTCGCCGCCATCACTCCGGATCGCCGATTGCAACTCCTCCTCGTCGCCTTCTGCTTTGGCGCATTCATTGAAGGCTGTGCGGGATTCGGCGCACCCGTCGCGATCGCTGGCGCGTTCATGATTGGCCTTGGTTTCAAGCCTTTTCAGGCGGCCGCGCTCAACCTCATCGCCAACACCGCGCCCGTCGCCTGGGGCGCCATCGGCACTCCGGTACATGCACTGGCGAGCGTGACACAGCTTCCCGAGAGCGATTTGAGCGCGATGATCGGTCGCATTCTTCCCATCACCGCCATCATTGTCCCGTTCTGGCTGGTTCGCGCCATGGTCAGTTGGGAAGAAACCTTCGAAGTTTTCCCCGCTATCCTCGTCGTTGGTATTTCCTTTGCCGGCACCCAATGGTTCTGGGCCAATCACATGGACAGCAATCTCGTAGACATCGCTGCCGGCGTTGTTTCCATGGTTGCCACACTGCTTTTCCTTCGTGTGTGGCAGCCAATGCGTATCTGGCGATTCGAAGATGAACGCCAGGAAGATGCCGCCAAGGTAGAGCGCAAGGATGTAGTGAAGCACTACACCGCCGGTCAAACAGCCAAGGCTTGGTTACCCTTCGCGATCCTCTCCGTCCTCGTGCTCCTCTGGGGATTGCCCACGGTAAAGCTGGCTATGAATCAAGCTACGACGCCTGCGTTCAAGGTCCTAATGCCTGACGGCAAGCCTCGGCCTGGTGCAGCGGGATGGGACTGGCCGTATTTGCATAACAAAGTGTTTCGAACGGCGCCAGTTGTTGCGAAGGCAACGGCCGAAGGTGCGCGCTTCGACTTCAACTGGCTCACAGCTACCGGTACAGGATGCTTTATAGCGGCTATTCTTTCCGGTCTAATCCTCGGCCTCGGGGTAGGCAAACTCTTCCAAATTTTTGGCAAGACTCTCGTTCGATTGCGGTTCGCCATCGTCGCCATGACTTGCATGCTCGGCCTCGGCTACGTCACCCGCTACTCCGGCATGGACGCTGTCTTAGGTCTCGCTTTCACGCGCACCGGCTGGTTCTTTCCCTTCTTCGGTACGTTCATCGGCTGGCTCGGGGTAGCCCTCACGGGTAGCGACACCTCTTCCAACGTTCTCTTCGGCGGTCTACAGAAAATCACTGCGCAACAGCTTAACCTCAGCCCTATTCTCATGTGCGCTACCAACAGCGCCGGCGGCGTCATGGGCAAAATGATTGACGCGCAGTCCATCTGCATCGCCACTGCCGCTACCAACCAGGTCGGCAATGAGGGCACCATCTTCCGCTTCGTTTTCTGGCACTCCGTGGCGCTCGCGGCCATCGTCGGCGTCATCGTCATGATGTACGCCTACGTCTTCCCCCAATTCATCCCCAGTGGGTTGAACTTCATCCATTGATGGTGCAAGCTTCTTCTTCCATTCTATGGAATGGAACTTATGGATGCGCGCATTCTTGATGAGCTCCGGGCAATTGTTGACGGCCGCGGCCTGATCTCCTCGCCCGAAGAGCTGCACACTTACGAGTGCGATGGTTTGACCAATCTTCGCGTCATGCCCCGCGCCGTCCTATTGCCGACTTCCACTGGGCAAGTGCAGGCGATCCTCCGCATCTGCCACCGTGAAAAAATCCCTTTCGTCGCGCGCGGTTCCGGCACCGGCTTAAGCGGCGGGGCGCTCCCCGTCGAAAACGGCGTCGTCATCAGCCTCGCGCGCATGAATCGCATCCTCGAAGTTGACTTCCCTAACGCTCGCGCGGTTGTCGAACCTGGAGTCATCAATCTCGACGTCACCGCGCGGATCCTCCATAACGAATATTTCTATGCGCCCGACCCCTCTTCGCAATCCATATGCAGCATTGGCGGCAACGTCGCTGAAAATTCCGGCGGTGCGCATTGCCTGAAATATGGCTTCACCACCACACACGTCCTGGGCCTCGATGTTGTTCTGCCAGATGGCACACTTGTCCACCTCGGCGGAAAAGCACTGGACGCCCCCGGCTACGATCTCGCCGGAGTCTTCGTCGGCTCCGAAGGCACGCTTGGCATCGCCACAAAAATCATTCTCCGCATCGTCAAGCGTCCCGAGTGCGTGCGCACTTTACTCGCCGCTTTTCCTTCCACGAACGAAGCCGGCGCCGCCGTCAGCGGCATCATCGCCGCCGGAATGCTGCCCGCTGCCATCGAGATGATGGACAATCTTGCCATTCAAGCGGCTGAAGCTGCGGTCCGCGCCAATTACCCGAACTGTGGCGCCCTGCTCCTGGTGGAACTCGACGGCCCGCTCGCCGAAGTCGAAACCCTGATGACTCACGTCAACGAGATTTGCCTTTCGAACGGCGCCTCGGAAATTCGCCTCGCTCAATCCGATGCCGAGCGTGCTCTCGTCTGGAAAGGCCGCAAAGCCGCCTTCGCCGCCATGGGCCGCATTTCTCCCAACTATATCGTGCAAGACGGGGTGATTCCGCGAACCTCTCTTCCCCAAGTGATGGGCGAAATCGTGCGCCTCAGTCAAGAAGCAGGCCTGCGTGTCGCCAACGTCTTTCATGCCGGCGATGGCAATCTTCATCCTCTGGTTCTCTACGATCGCCGTATCCCTGGCCAGGAAGAGGCCGCCGAGGCCCTCTCTAGCAATATTCTCGAATTGTGTATCGCCGCCGGGGGTTCCATCACCGGCGAACATGGCGTCGGTGAAGACAAAAAGAAAATGATGTCCAAAATGTTCGCCGAGCCCGACTTGTTGACGATGCAGCGCGTCCGCAACGCATTCGATCCTCTTCAACTTTCCAATCCTACAAAAATCTTTCCCACGCCGCGCCTCTGCGGTGAAAAACCTGGCAAGTACACTCCGCACCCCCTCGAATCCTCCGGCCTTGCGGAGCGCTTCTAGTCATTGATTTATGGATGCCGCCACTCCATCCCAGCCAGCCACGCTCCACTCATCGTTCCGCTACAAACTCATCTCCTTCATCGGCCCGGAACACGTGCGCGCCACAAGCGCTGTCGACGCCATCGTCGGTGTCCAGCCAAAAGTCCTCGTCGCGCCGGGCAACGAAAGAGAACTCGCCGAGGTCCTGCGTCTTTCGAATGAAGCCGGTCTCGCGGTCATCCCGTCCGGCGGCGGCACAAAACGCTGTTGGGGAAATCCCCCATCGCGCGCAGATTTAGTTTTGTCCACCGCTCGCCTGAACGAAACCACCGAACACGCCTGGGCTGACCTGACCGTTACCGTCGAAGCCGGATGCACCATTCAAAAACTGCAGGAAGCTCTCGCTGAACACGGCCAACGGCTTGCGCTCGATCCGCTCTGGCCAGAGAAAGCCACAGTCGGCGGTGTGCTCTCCGCCAACGACAGCGGCGCCCTGCGTCTGCGCTTCGGCGCGCTTCGCGACCTCATCATTGGCGTGACGCTCGCCCTTCCCGATGGCACGCTCGCCAGCAGCGGCGGCAAAGTCGTAAAAAACGTTGCGGGCTATGACCTACCCAAGCTCGCCACGGGAGCATTCGGCACGCTCGGAGTTATCACCCGCGCCGTTTTTCGTTTGCACCCACTGCCGCGCCATACACGCTCTTTCACCGTTGCCACCTCCACAGGTGAGGAAACCCGCAGGTTCGTTCAAGCCGTTCAAAATTCAAAGCTCGCACACACCGCGCTCCAAGGCCGCTTCGAAAGCGGCATCTCCCCTTTGGTGGATGTCCTATTCGAAGGAACTGAGGCCGGACTAAGCGCCCAGGAAGCCCACCTGAAAATCCTCGCCGAAACAAGCGCCGTGACCGAAGCTTCGCCGGAGGTCTGGAAGGCGCGGCAGGGTCTCTGGTCCTTCACAAAACCGGAGTCTGCCGCGCTCGCGAAATTTAGTATTTTGCCTGCGGAAATTGAGAAATCGATGGAAACAATCGCGAAATCCGCAGGCACAAGGCGGCTCCAATGGAAAGCCGTCGTGCAAGCGACCGGAATCGGCTGGCTTCGGTTGCAGGGAGACGCGAAGGACTTGCGTGTTTCGTTGCAGGAATTGCGTGAACTGTTTGAACGCAGCGCAGGCTCTCTGATCGTGTTCTATCGGCCTGCGGCAATGCCCGCCATCGACACCTGGGGAGGCGCGGGCGATGCTTTCCCCTTGATGAAAGCTGTGAAGCAGCAGCTCGATCCAAGAAATACCCTGAACCCCGGCCGTTTTGTGGGAGGAATCTGATTTTATTGGAGTGCGGGGGCCAGGCTCCCGCTTTTACGATGACGAACACATCACCAAACTCACCCAAATCCTCCGCCTTCGACCAGTACCACGCCCCCTCGAACGAACTCATCGAAAAGTGTGTCCACTGTGGCTTCTGCCTGCCCGTCTGTCCCACCTATGTCCTGTGGGGCCAGGAGATGGATTCCCCTCGCGGCCGCATCTATCTGATGAAACTTGCCGGCGACGGCGCCACCGATATGAATCCGAATTGGGTCAGCCACTTCGATAGCTGCCTCGGCTGTATGGCCTGCATGACCGCCTGCCCTTCCGGCGTGGACTACGGAAAACTCATCGAAGCCACGCGTGCACAAATCGAAAGGAACACCCCGCGCTCGTCTAGCGAAAAACGTCATCGCCACTTTCTCTTCGAAACCTTTACCAATCCGGAGCGCTTGAAGCGCCTGCGCTTGCCGTTGCTGCTCTATCAAAAATCCGGTTTCCAGGCCGTGGTGCGCGCTTCAGGTTTGCTGAACTTTCTGCCAAAGAAAATGCAGGCAATGGAAGCGCTGCTTCCGAAACTGGGTCCAAACGAAACCGTAGCCGAAGTCACGCCCGCGATTGGCGCAAAGCGCCGCCGCGTCGGCCTGCTCCTCGGCTGTGTGCAGCGAGAATTTTTCCCCCAGGTGAATGTGGCCACGGCTCGCGTTCTCGCCGCGGAAGGTTGTGAAGTCGTCGCACCGCAGGCGCAACCCTGTTGCGGAGCACTCCTCGTTCACGCCGGTGAGGAAGCCGCTGCAATCGAAATGGCAAAGAAAACGATCGACGTATTCGAAAGCGCAAACGTCGACGCCATCGTCACCAACGCTGCCGGCTGCGGTTCGAACGTGAAAGAGTACGGCCATCTCTTGCGCGACGAGCCGGAGTATGCCGACCGCGCCAGACGATTCGCAGCCAGATGCAAGGACATCAGCGAAGTTCTCACCGATCTCGATCCGCTTGCCACTCGTCATCCCCTCAAACTTCGCGTGGCCTTCCACGATTCTTGCCACTTGCAGCATGCACAGGGAGTTCGTTCGCAACCCCGCGCGCTCCTTGCAAATATTCCCGACCTGCAACTTGCCGAAATCCCCGAAGCCGCCATCTGTTGCGGTTCCGCGGGCATTTACAATCTTGTCCAGCCCGATGCCGCCAATGCCATCGGCGATCGCAAGGCCGCACTCATTGCACCTCTGAAAGCCGACGTAATCGCGACGGGAAATCCGGGCTGCGTGCTACAAATTCAAGCTTCTCTAGCAAGGAACGGTCACCGGACTCCGGTAATGCATACCATTCAATTGCTCGACGCTTCCATCCGCGGAATCGCGCCAGGGACTCTTCTGAAATAACAGGCGCGCCTAGGCCGGTAGAGTCTGCCCGCGCGTTTCGACACCGAATGGAATAAGTAGCAATCCGATCGCGAACGCGATGGAAGTCAACGCAACGGGAATTCCCAGCGAGCCATAATGCTGCACTCCCGCTCCCACGAGAAACGTGATCCCCGCCCCTCCAAACCTCGCAAACGAAGTGCAGAACGCAAACGCGCTCGCGCGGCATTCCGTCGGATATTGTTCCGGCAGCCAAAGCGTGTAAACGGCGAAATTAGCGCCGCCCAATCCAAGAAAGAACAGACAAACGAAAAACCACGGAAATGCGTCCGCGCCCAGATAAAAAACTTTCCCAAAGGTCACCGCGATCACCGTGCCCATTAGCGCAAAATAGAAACTCAGTGCCCCGCGTCGCCCCAATTTCTCTGCCAGCCACGGCATCGCCAGGCATCCGAGAATCGTCGCAAACGCCACCAGCATCGTTGCTCGCGATGCGAGTTGCGCCGCTTGCGGACCAACACGCCCAGCCGCTTCCGCCAGCGCCGTTACCGCTGCGGGCACGTATACCGTTCCCGCCCACAATCCGCTGATGGAAGCCAGCATGTAAAGTGAATTCAGAATCGTCCGCCGCCGCCATTCTTTCGAAAATAGCGTCGCAAACGGCCGCCAGATCTGCCACGTTCGAACGACGCCTTCCTTTTTCTGCCAATGCACCGGTTCCTTCACGCCGTGCCGCACCCAAGCCAGCAGCAAAGCTGGCAATCCGCCCACCGCGAACATCACTCTCCACGCGTTGTGCCCGAAGTGGCTCCCGATTGCGTAATTCGCCAGCGCCGCCAGAAAAATCCCCACGTAATACCCCGTATGCATGAACCCCGCGCCCGCCCGCCGACGGCTCTCCGGCCACTCCTCCGCCACAAACGTCCCTCCCATGGCCCATTCCCCGCCGATTCCAATTCCCGCAAGCAGCCGCAGCCCTGCAAGCTGCCAGACATTGGTCACCAGCGCGCTGAGAAACGTGAACACCGAATACCACACGATCGTCAGCATCAGCGTTCGAACGCGCCCGAACTTATCTCCAACCGGCCCCCACAGAAACGCGAGTCCCCACCCAATCAGAAAAAGTGCGAACAGCAGTCCGCCATAAAACCCGATGTTTCCTTTCGTTGCTGCAATTCCGGAACGCGGCAGCAGATCGCGCAGCGACGGCACAAGCACCAGCGCATAAATAAACGAATCCATCCCGTCGAGCGCCCATCCTCCCCACGAAGCCCAGAATCCTCGTATCTGATTTCGCGTAAGCGACGCCTCCTGAACAGGCCGCGCTTCGGGTTGGATTGCATCCGTGCTCATGGCAGCGGGACTATATCAAAAGCGGTTGTGGCTGAAAGAGCAATTCATCAGCTCGAACTCGCGGAAGAGGCTCTCAGCGATACCCTAGAATGAAAAAGTAGATCGTCATGGCCGTGCCCACCAGAATCACAAAAGCCTTCACCCACGCCTGCGGCAGCTTCTGCGCGTAATGTGCGCTGGAGTAGCCACCCACCAATGATCCGGCCGTCATCACCATGGCCTGCGGCCACACGATCGCGCCGGTAATAATAAAAGTGATCGCCGCCACACCATTGATGACACCCCCAAGCACCACCTTCAGCTTGTTCATCGCGTGGATGTCGGTCATCCCCAGCGCCGCCAGCATCGCCAGGTTCATGATCCCGATCCCTCCGCCGAAATACCCGCCGTACACAGCAACTATCAATTCGAAGATCGACGCTCCCGCCACGGACGCATTGCTGGCATCATGAGAGATACTCGCTGAAATGCGCCCTGTGAGATGCTTGCCGAACGCAAACAGCAGCGTCGCCCCAAGCAGCAGCCAGGGCAGCACCCGTAGGAATGTCTGCGCCGGCGTCTTGATCAAAAGAAATGCCCCTGCCAGCCCGCCGATCACGCTGGTAACCACCAGGGGAATCATCACGCGCCGCGCAATATTCAGTTTTTCGCGGTAAGCGCCTCCGCTCGCTGTTGTGCCCACCCACAGCGCGAGTGTGTTCGTGGCGTTCGCGGGTACAGGAGGCACACCCGTAAAAAGCAGCGCGGGAAATGCTACAAAACTCCCGCCGCCGGCCACCGCGTTGATGGCTCCCCCGAGAGCACCCGCAAAAAATAGAAAGATAGCTGTGTGCAGGTTCAAACCAGAGTTTTATCACGTTTGCCGCTTCTTGCTCCAGCAAGCCCTTTCTTTGCCTCACGAGCCGGCCGACAACTGATTCTTGACAACACACCCGGACGCGTATATGAACGGGGGCATTCCACTGCCTTCCCCAGCTGAAGAGCTGGCTCGCCTCCCGTACCGCGAGTCACAGAGGGCTCCAGCAGGAAGGAATAGCGGCGAAACCATAGGTGTGTCCCGACGCGTCGTTCATGAGGCGACCCGTCTCTGGCACAAATCAGCACCAGGTCGAAGTTCAACAGGAGGAAGCATGGCCAGCCGTGCAGACGCAATCGCAATCAGCGGTACCCCCGAATACAGTATCTGGCGGGTGATTTTCGCCTCCAGCGTTGGCACGATGATCGAATGGTACGACTTCTACATTTTTGGCAGCCTCGCGGCCGTGCTCGCCCTCAAATTCTACCCGCCTGGGAATGACACTTTCGCCTACATCGCTTACCTCGCGACGTTTGCTGTTGGCTTTCTCGTTCGTCCATTCGGCGCGCTATTTTTCGGCCGTATCGGCGACCTGGTTGGCCGCAAATATGCCTTCCTCGTAACGCTGACCATCATGGGCGGCGCAACCTTTCTGATCGGTCTTCTCCCGGTTTATAAGACTGCTGGCTGGTTCTCTCCCATTACGCTCATTCTGATCCGCGTCTTGCAAGGCTTGGCGCTTGGTGGTGAGTACGGTGGGGCGGCCGTTTACGTGGCCGAGCATGTTCCCGATAACAAGCGCGGTTTTTACACCAGCTTCATCCAGATCACGGCCACGCTGGGCCTGTTCGTCTCTCTCATCGTCATTCTGCTCACCCAGCAATCGATGAGCAAGGATGACTTTAGCGCCTGGGGTTGGCGCATTCCTTTCTTGATCTCCATCATCCTGGTTACTATCTCGCTGTATATTCGCCTAAAGATGAAGGAATCACCCATTTTTACCTCTATCAAGACCGCGGGCATGACCTCCACACAGCCTCTAAAGGATGCTTTCGGGAAATGGGAAAATCTCAAGCGCGTCCTTATCTCGCTTTTCGGTGCTACTGCAGGACAAGGCGTCGTTTGGTATACCGGTCAGTTCTATGCTCTCTTCTATCTCCAGACGATCCTCAAGGTGAACACCAAGACCGCCAACATCATCATCGCCATCGCTCTCCTCTGTGCCATGCCCTTCTTCACTCTTTTCGGGGCCCTCTCGGACAAGATCGGCCGCAAGTGGCTCATGATGGGTGCATGTCTGCTCGCGGTACTTACGTACATCCCGATCTACAAAGCCATGCAGGCCGCCGCGGGTAACAACGTTGTCACTGTGCAATCCTCAAAAAACAAGGTTACCGGGGCTACCTCTCTGACCGCTATGACTACTGACCCAGTTACCAGCGCGCTGGTCCCCGCGAAAGAAGCGCCCAACCCGAATGTTCCTATGCTCGTCTTCCTGGTTTTCCTCCAGGTGATCTACGTCTGCATGGTTTACGGCCCGATCGCTGCCTACCTGGTCGAAGCTTTTCCCGCGAAGATTCGCTATACATCGCTTTCGCTTCCGTATCACATAGGCAACGGCGTTTTTGGCGGCCTGTTGCCGCTCATCGGATTATGGAGTTGCGCGGCGACCGGCAACATTCTTGCCGGCCTCTACTACCCGATGATCGTGGCAAGTCTGACTTTCGTCGTTGGCGGCCTGCTGCTCAAGGAAACCCACGGCACCCGCATCTGGAACGAAGTCGGCGGCATGAAATAACCGCGCTCCGCGGATTGACTGCCGCGTCCCGGCAGTAGCATCATTTTGGGCGGGCAAGCTCATCCGAAACTGGAACTAAGCCTGCCCGAAGCATTCTTTTCCTCGTTATAGCGTCACATTCGGATTCGATCTTCCAAGGGGAGTTGCCGCCGTGGCCAAAGCACGCCAGAAATCAAAAGCGAAGCCATCCAGCACCAAGAACAAACTCACCGAATCGCAAATCGCCGTTCACTGGAAAGAAGAAGAATACCTCCGCCCCTCCAAAAAATTCATCGCGCAGGCCAACCTCGCCGATCCTGCCTTCGTCAAAAAATTCGACGAAAAACATTTCCCCGAATGTTTCGCCCTCTATGCCAGCCTCCTCGACTGGGACAAGCCCTGGCGCAAAACCCTCGACTCCAGCAATCCACCCTTCTGGAAATGGTTCGTCGGCGGCAAACTCAACGCCTGCTACAACTGCGTCGATCGCCATCTCGCCAAATACAAAAACAAGGCCGCGCTCATCTTTGCTCCCGAACCCGAATCCGAACCCGCCGCCGTCATCACCTACCAGGAGCTCTACAAACGTGTCAACGAAGTCGCCGCTATGCTCCGCGATTTCGCCGGACTCAAGACCGGCGACCGCGTCACCATCCACATGCCCATGATCCCTGAGCTGCCCATCACCATGCTCGCCTGCGCCCGCCTCGGGATCGTCCACTCTGTCGTCTTCGGCGGCTTCAGCGGTGAGGCCTGTGGCCTCCGTGCTGCCGACTCCGGCAGCCGCGTCCTGATCTACGCCGACGGCTACCATCGCAACGGCAAATGGGTGGACCACAAAGCTAGCGCCGATATCGCCGTTCACACCGCCACAAAAGAAGGCCAGCCCATCGAAAAAGTTCTCATCTGGCAGCGCTATCCCGGAAGATTCACTTCCGACGCGCCCGTGGTCGCGAACCGGGACTTTTTCGTGAACGACGTCCTGAAAAACTATCGCGGCCAAACCGTCGAACCCGTTTCCCAGGATGCCGAAGCTCCGCTGTTCCTCATGTACACCAGCGGCACCACCGGCAAACCCAAGGGCTGCCAGCATCGCACCGGAGGTTATCTCGCCTACGTCACCGGCACCGCCAAGTATTACCAGGACATTCATCCCGAAGACGTCTACTGGTGCATGGCCGACATTGGCTGGATCACCGGCCACTCCTACATCGTCTACGGCCCCATGGCCCTCGGCGCCACCAGTGTCCTCTACGAAGGTGTCCCGCAATACCCAGACGCTGGCCGCCCCTGGCGCATCGCCGAACGCCTCGACGTCAACATCTTTCACACTTCCCCTACCGCTATTCGAATGCTCCGCAAAGCCGGCTTCCACGAGCCGAAAATTTACAACTACCACTTCAAGCACATGACCACCGTCGGCGAACCCATCGAGCCGGAAGTTTGGAAGTGGTATTACGAAGTCGTGGGCAAAAGCCAAGCGGTCATCGTCGACACTTGGTGGCAAACCGAAACCGGCGGATTCCTTTGCACTACAAAGCCTGCTTTGGATCCCATGAAGCCCGGCAGCGCCGGTCCCGCAGCACTAGGCATTTATCCCGTCATCTGGGACGAAGAAGGAAAAGAAGTGAAAGCAGGTTCGGGACACGCCGGCAATATTTGCATTCGCAATCCCTGGCCGGGCATCATGCAAACAATTTGGGGGGATCCCCAGCGCTTTGTCACGCAGTACTATAAAAAGTACAACAAGAATCCCAAGAGCAAAAACTGGCGCGACTGGCCCTACTATGCCGCTGACGGCGCCATGCTTCCTGCCGACGGCTACTATCGCATTCTCGGCCGCGTCGATGACGTCATTAACGTCGCCGGCCATCGCCTCGGCACCAAGGAAGTCGAATCCGCCTGTCTTACGATTGGGGAAATTGCCGAAGCCGCCGTCGTTCCCGCCGTCGACGAAGTCAAAGGTCGCGTTCCCGTCGTCTACATTTCACTGAAACCCGGAGTTCCCTCCACCAAAGCCATCCAGGACAAAGTCATCTCCACCATCGAAACCATGATCGGCAAAATCGCCCGCCCCAAAACCATCCACATCGTCCCGGACATGCCCAAGACCCGCTCCGGAAAAATCATGCGCCGCGTCCTCGCCGCCATTTCGAATCACATGGACACCGGCGACATCACCACCCTTGCAAATCCCGACATCGTCGAACAAATTCGCGAACTCGTCCAGGGCCGCAACGCCACCCCTCTCAAGGAAGGCCCCGAAGACATCAAGCGCTTCGGCGAAGAAGCCTAGCTCACTTCATGGCGCTTTGCATTTCGTCTTTGCTTGCAGACTACGCGCTGCCCTGCTAGCAAGATGTGCGACAATAGCCGCCACAGGTCGGTCTAAACTCGAAATGGCAGACTCTCAGTCGCTCGTTGGCAAGACCGTCTCCCACTACCGCATCCTCGACAAACTCGGGGGTGGCGGGATGGGCGTCGTCTACAAGGCGGAAGACACCGAGCTCGGCCGCTTCGTCGCTCTCAAGTTCCTCCCCGATGACCTCATGAGCGACCCGCAGGCTCTTGAGCGCTTCCGCCGCGAAGCTCGCGCCGCTTCGGCTCTCAACCACTCCAACATTTGCACCATCTACGAAATCGGCGAGCACGAAGGCATGCGCTTCATCGCCATGGAATTTCTCGACGGCGCCACACTCAAGCACGTCATTATGGGCAAGCCGATGGAAACAGATCGTCTGCTCGACGTCGCCATTGAAGTCGCTGACGCCTTGGATGCCGCCCACTCCGAAAATATCGTCCATCGCGACATCAAGCCCGCGAATGTCTTTGTTACCAAACGCGGCCACGCCAAGATTCTCGACTTTGGCCTCGCCAAAGTTGCCACCAAGAAAAAATCCGGTGAGAAGACTGACGCCATGGCCACTCTCCCCGTCGATTCCAATCAGCTCACCAGCCCTGGTACCGCCCTCGGCACCGTCGCTTACATGTCTCCGGAGCAAGTGCGTGGCAAGGATCTTGACGCCCGCACCGACTTGTTCTCTTTTGGCGTCGTGCTTTACGAAATGGCCACTGGCACGTTGCCCTTCCGTGGTGACACCTCCGGCGTCGTTTTTGACGCCATCATGAATCGCCCCGCAATGTCTCCGATCCGCCTCAACCCCGATCTTCCGGATAAGTTGGCGGAGATTATCAGTAAAACTCTGGAGAAGGACCGCAGCCTGCGTTACCAGGTCGCTTCCGAACTGCGCACAGACCTGAAGCGCCTGAAACGCGAGATGGATTCCAGCGCGAGCTCCATCTCTCGAGTGGAACCGGCGGAACATCAAACTTCCGGCCGGTCCGTGGCCGTACCCGCCATTGCCGCCCCAAGCGTGGCTGCTCGCGCACCGTCTGCATTGTCCATCAGCGTTTCCACCGCCGTCGTGCAAGCCGTGAAACGCAAACCTCTGCTCTGGATTGTCCTCCCTGCGATTGTCATTGTGGTCGTCTCAGGCAGTTTCCTCGCCACTCATCGTGCTCGCGCCCTCACCGAAAAAGATTCCATCCTGCTCACCGATTTCGTCAATACCACGGGTGATTCCGTCTTTGACGGCACTCTGAAGCAAGCCCTCTCCGTCCAGCTCGAGCAATCCCCCTTCCTCAGCATCGTCCCCCAATCACGCATCCAGTCCACCCTCCATTTGATGGGACGCCCCGCCGAGGAACGCATCACCAACGAAGTAGCACGCGAAATCTGCGTCCGCGAAGGCATCAAAGCCATGCTCACCGGCTCCATCGCCGGCCTCGGCTCCCATTACGTCATCACCCTTTCCGCAATCAATGCGCAGTCCGGCGACACTCTGGCCAGCGAGCAGTCCGAAGCGGAAAACAAAGAACAAGTTCTCAAGTCTCTCGACAAGGCTGCCTCCAGCCTCCGCGGAAAACTCGGCGAGTCCCTCTCTTCCGTCCAGCAGTTCGCCACACCCCTCGAACAAGCCACCACTTCCTCACTCGAAGCGCTCAAAGAGTTCAGCCTCGGAAACGCTGAGCACCTCAAGACCAGGGACTTCGCCGCGATCCCTTATCTCAAGCGCGCCACCGATCTCGACCTCAATTTTGCCCTCGCCTTCGCTACCCTCGGTATTTGCTATAGCAATACTTCCCAAGGGAAGCTCGCCGAAGAGAATCTTAGAAAAGCGTTCGATCTCAAGGACCGTGCCACCGAGTCCGAGAAGTTTTACATCTCCGCGCATTTCTATGACACCGTGACCGGCGAACTCGAAAAGTCTCTGCCGGTCTACGAGCAATGGCATCGCACATACCCAAGGGACACCACTCCGCTCGACAATCTCGTGTTCACTTACAATCCCCTCGGCCAATTTGAAAAGACAATTGCAGCTAACACCGAGGCCATCCGCATGGATCCGAAAGACAGCTACGCCTACGAGCATGCGGCCTTTGCCTACATCTGCCTGAATCGCTTTGCGGAGTCTCGCGCAATGGCCGAGGCGGCCGCCGCCAACAAATCAGATTCCCCCGGCACGCATCGCTCCCTCTTTGTCTTGGCATTCTTGCACGGAGATCAAACCGGAATGCAGAAGGAAGCAACCGCAGTCTCGGGCACGGAGTGGGAACCCCAACTGCTCTCGGCGATGGGGGAAGCCCATTTTGCTCTCGGCAAAGTTACTCTGGCTCACTCCGCTTATAAGCAAGCCGAGGCCTCGGCCCTCCGCAATGGCTCGAAGGAGGATGCGGCATTCATGAAGGCGGGGATGGCGATAAGGGATGCCAACTATGGTAATTGCTCCGCTGCGCGCCCCGAGTATTCCGCGGCTTTGAGTGAGCTGCCTGCTGGATTCGGCCGCGACGCGGTCGCTTTCGCGATGGCTCAATGTGGCGATATTGCCGCCGCTGAGAAAATAAATGCGGATGAGGAAAAACGTCATCCGTTGGACACTCTCATCCACTCCGTCCGTGCGCCACTCTTGCATGCCATCGCGAGCCTTCAACGTGGCAAGCCCGCCGATGCGGTGGCGTCTCTGGAAGTAAGTCGTCCCTTCGAAATGGGCAGCGGCGTCGGCGTACCTGCCTACTGGGTGCTCTATATCCGCGGCCTTGCCTATCTACGTATGAAAGAAGGAGAGAAAGCCGTCGCCGAATTTCAGAAAATCCTGGACCACCGCGGATTCGATCCTCTGAGCGAACTCCTCCCGCTAGCCCAGCTGAATCTTGCACGCGCCCGCGTCCTGCAAGGCGATTCTGCCAAAGCCCGCACCGCTTATCAGGATTTCTTCTCCGCCTGGAAAGACGCCGACCCGGATATCCCCGTCTTGAAAGAAGCAAAGGCAGAATACGCCAAGCTACGCTAACCTGTGCTGATAGAGTGTGCTGGGCTACTGCGAAGCTGAGCAGCGGAGTTGTACTTCGGCGGCCAAATCCGCATCCATCTGCGCCGCACGTCCATGCTGCGCGGAGCAAACTTGCTGCGCCGTAATCCCCGAAGCGCCGCGCAAATCCGCGCCCGCCAGGTTTGCGCCATCCATTTCAACTCCGCGCAGGATGGCGCCGGTCAGGTACGCTCCGCGCAGGTCGGCTCCCGTTAAATCGGCGTCCAGCAGGATCGTTCCTTTGAGCTGCGCACCCGTCAGGTTCGCCCCCGCAAGTTTCGCGGAGGACAAATCCGTCTGCTCCAGGTTTGCGAACGAGAGAATCGCGTGATCCAGTTTTGCATCTCGCATATCGGTGCGTGACAAATCGGTCCGCAGCAGTTGCGCGTTCTTCAAATTCACGGCGTACAGCGACGCTCCGGAAACTTTGGCATTCGAAAGCACTGCGTTTTCGAATGTCCCATAAGACAGATCCACAAACCGCATATCCGCCGCCGCAAAATTTGCGCCCGTCGCATTCGCGGAAACCAGCACTGCATGTGCCACCTGCGCGCGATCGAGCACCGCATTTCGCAGCAGCACCTCGCGCAGATTCGCGCCGCGCAGGTCCGCCTCCGATAAATACGCGCCTTCCAGGTTCGCGCGCCACAATTTTGCGTTGATCAGAAACGCCTTGTACGCGCGCGCAAATCGCATATTCGATTGATTCAGCCGCGCACCGGAAATGTTCTCCACTGTCTCGTCTGTCCACGCTGTGCCTCGGGGCGGCGCTGTGGAGAGTGTCCCTTCCGTGATATCCGCGTAAGGACGGTAGCCGATCGATTGGAAAACCATCGAGGCCCACCGCCGCGCGTCCGCGGGAGAATCATCTGTCCCGGTGCTCCGGTCATACGGCAGACCGCGGTTCACACCAATCGACAACAGAAAAAGAATGCAGCCCACCGCAAGCGCCGAACGCAGCGTTCGCAGAACCAGGCGTAGAACATTCTTCGATTTCGGCAGCCGCAAATCTCCTGGCCGTAGCACCCGCGATACCACAAATGGCAGGCACGTCGCCGACGCTACCGAAGCCGTGATTACCGCCACGTGCAGCAGCGTGCCCCGGAAATCCTGCCGCGCCAGGTATCGCACCCAGAACAGAATCAACGTCGCCGGCACAATCCAGTATGCCAGGACTGTCGAGAGCACCGTTTCGAACGCCGTCATCGGTGACTTCGTGTCGCCCTGCCACCGGAAATGCCGTCGCACCAGCCCCATCAAATACCACGGTCCATCTCGTTCCAATGTTTGTCCATCCGGAAAAACCGCGGGCAGCGCCGCCATACTTCCCCATAACCGCAGCAGCAGAAAATGGAATCGCAACGATAGCGCTAGCAAAACCAGCGGTCCGCCAAGATATAGCCCGCTCATCGGCAGAATCGTGGTCAGCCGCGAAAACGGTAGCGCCGAGGAATTCAGCAGCAACCGCAGGTCCGTCGTAAACGCAATCAGCAAACAGCACAGCAGGCTTGCGCCCACCGTCATAAAATAAAACACGCGCGCCACTTTCGTCGCATCGCCGATCGCTTTCGAGCTGTCCACCGCCGAAATCGATTCCGGCAGCACGGCATCGAATAAATTCGTTCCTCCCAGCCGGCCAAACCACAATCCGTCCGCGCCGTACGCATTCGCCCCCATCAGGTTTGCGCCGCGCAATTCCGTGCCCAGCAGATTCGCATTCTGCAGGTCCGCGCGCACCAGGCTCGCTCCGCGCAAATTTGCCATCGAAAGATCCGCGCCCACCAGGTTCGTCCGGTGCAGGTGTGCACCCTGTAGATTGACGCCTGTCAGGTCCGCCTTCGAAAGGTTGATCCCGCTCAGGTCCGCTTTCGTCCCCGATTCCCCTCCCGATTCCACCCAGATCTTGTGCTGATCCAGGATTTCCGCCAGATCAATCAGCGAAATCCCAATGCATTCCTCTCCGCTGGGAGCATCTCCCGGAGTAGGATCACCAGCCGGCGCCACTTTTTTGATTTCTGCTAGATCCAGAGCCATCTCGAACTTTTTCCCCCGCCCTTGGGCCCATTCTTGCGCCTCGTTGCGCGCGTCAACACGTCCCATGTATTCGCAAATTAACGTCCGGTCGGATTCGAACGCTCCCGCAACAGGCTGGATTGCCGCGGGCCGGTTCCATCCTCTCCCAGACGCCCCACGAAAATCGCCTGCCCACAAGTACAGGCGGCGGATGGGTAACATCTGGCCTCGATCCTTCATGTTCTGGAACGTGCCGAGCCTGCATCGCCGGCGCTGCAAAGATGTTCGATGCCGAGGACAATCTGACTCGCGAGAGAACCGGTGATTTATTGCAGAAGTCTTGAGTGTCATTCGCTTCGTGGATCGAAGCAAACCACAAGCGGTGACCTGAGAAGGCACAAAAGTCTTTCAGCGTTCGTGCACTCTTCCGCCTGCACGCAATAGAGCAAAATCCGAAAAATCACTGAATTCGGCGATGCCTGCCATTCATAGGGCGCCCCGCGTGGCCCCACTCAGGCCTTCGGCGTCACCACCGCCGTTTCGGAAACCACCTGGTACTCGTATTTCTTCCCGTTGGCTTTGAACTTCATCTTATCTTTGTCCAGCGTGAATTCGATGCTGGTGTTCACCGGAATCAGTTCCTGCCCTGCGTGCTTCTCCTGCCGGATGTGGTACTCCGTCGTTTCCGTCCGCACTACATATTCCTGGCAGAGCAGTTCCGTCGTCTCTTTCTTGTTCTTTATCTGAGAACCGCAGCCCACCGACGTCTCGGAGACAATCGTCCCCGCACGAGGCTCCTTGGCCGCGGCCGGAATCCCCATCAACAACACCGCTGCCGCCAACATGTACGTCTTTCTCATGGCGCCTCCTTGGCACGTCTCCGGAATCTCCCGGCTTCACAAACACTGCACCGGTCCTTTCGAACCTGAATTTACTTGTAGCCAATTCAAACGTTTCCTTCCACTCCCTTTTCTCCCTCTGTTTCCCAAAAGTAGCCGGCGCTTCGCCATTCTTATTTTTCTGATCCTGTGATGCACTTCCCGCGGCGCTCTGCGGAAAAAGTGATTATAGGAGCGCGAGGAATGCTCTTCCCATCCGGCGAAAATTCACCATACATTCGCGCCATGAACCAGCTAAAAACCCTTCTCTTCACTCAAGGGCAACGAAGAAATTCCGAAGAACAGAACCAGAAAAGCTCGGTTACACTGCCCAGGTCGCGGAACACAAGCCGGCGAGGAAAGCGAAACGGAGCGTAACAATGCGAAAGTGGGCCACGGCGTTTTTTCGTTCGGACTTGGCCATCCTCCTGCTCCTCGCCGTTATCCGCGTAGCTCTGCACTCGCTGAGCAATGGCCAATACGGATTTCACCGCGACGAACTGCAAACTCTCGACGACGCGCGCCACCTGGATTGGGGATTCGTGGTCTATCCCCCGATCACCCCGCTGATCGGCCGGCTGGAGCTTGCCCTCTTTGGAACTTCTTTGGTGGGCTTCCGCTTCTTCGCAGCGGTCGCGGTCAGCACCGTGATGGTTGTGGCTGGGTTGATCACTCGGGAATTGGGAGGAGGTCGCCGCGAGCAAGTCTTAACCGCGGTAGCCGTGGCCATTTCCCCAACTTCGCTGACGCAGGGTGCCGTCTTTCAATACGTTTCATTCGACTACTTGTGGGGGGTGCTCGTCACTTACTTCTTGGTGCGCCTACTGAAGTCCGAGGATCCGAGGTGGTGGCTTGCGATCGGCGCCGCGTTGGGTCTGGGAATGGAAACGCGCTACACCATGGGATTCTTAGCCCTCGGAGTTGTCGGTGGGGTGCTGCTTTCGAACGCGCGGCGCTACTCGCGCAGTGGCTGGCTGTGGGTGGGAGCAGCCGTTTCGCTGTTGCTCTTCTTGCCCAACCTCATCTGGCAGGCACAGCATCATTTCATCTCACTCGATTTCCTCGCTCACATTCACGCGCGGGATGTGCGGCAAGGACGCGCGCGCGGCTTCCTAGGGCAACAACTGTACTTATGCATCAACGTCGTCACCGTTCCGCTGGCATTCCTTGGTTTGTGGTTCTTCCTGATTCGCGAAGAAGCGCGGCGCTATCGCCTCTTGGGCTGGACCTTCGTAGTGGCGTTTGCGTTGTTCTATTTTGCGCATGCGCGATTTTATTACACCGCGCCGTTGTATCCCGTTCTGATCGCCGCGGGCAGCGTACTGTGGGGCGGGTGGATCAACGGATTGCGCCCTGGGTGGGCAAGAATTGCGCAAGGCGTTCAGTGGGCCGGAATACTTTCGGGAGGCATCGCCTTCATCCTGCTAGTCATCCCCATTGCTCCGTTCGGCTCGGCCCTTTGGAACGTGACCAGCAAAATGCACGATCAGTTCAGGGAAGAGATCGGATGGGATGAGCTGGCGCAAACGGTGGCCAACGTTTACAACTCGCTTCCGCCAGAGGAGCGCGCGAAAACGGGTATCCTCACGGGAAACTATGGAGAGGCAGGCGCGATGAATTTATATGGTCCGGGATTGGGATTGCCGCACGCCATGAGCGGCACCAATTCGTTCTGGTACCGCGGCTATGATCAAAAACAGCCGCAAACGGTGATCTTGATCGGATTCGACCTCGACGAAGGAAATGAACTTTTTCGAAGCTGTGCCTTGAGCGCCAGAAATTCGAACAGGTTTGGAGTCGTCAATGAAGAATCGCGCGACCATCCTGACATTCTGGTGTGCCGCGATTTGCGCGACTCCTGGCCCGCGTTCTGGCAGAAATTCCGCAGGTTCGGATGATCGAATTCCTTAGGTGGAAAAACAGCGAACGGCAAATCTGCATTGATGGTTCGCGCAGCGACTGCAATGTCGCAGTGCTTCGCTCACTCCGCCGCCGCAGCGAGCGCGCTGAACAAATCTTCGCAAAAAATATTTGGGTGAGACGCCGCGCGTAGCAAGAAAAACTAACAAAAGAAAAAGTGAGCCGGGGGCTTCGCTGAGGGGCCAAGGCACCCCGGCTTATCCTGCCCGCCTCCGCAGTGAGCGAGCAAGAAACTCGTCAGAGGAAAACTCAAGTTTGCACTTCGCGAATCTACTTTTCTTCGTCGCCGCGCAAGAACTCGTAGCGCTCGATGGCAGCAACTACGCCGACGGCGCCTTCATCGCGCGACTCGGTGCGCTGGACGCGGCCGAGGCAGCGTACGCGGACAGGGCCTGCCAGGGTGATCTCGTTCGGCAGGGTCAGAAGAATTTCAACAGGTGAGCCTTCCTTTACGTCTTTTTGCAGGAAGAAGTAGACACCGCGGGAGCTGACATCCCGGGACTCGGTGCTGGTCTCACCAACCGCAGCTCCCGTAGTCCAACGGACGGTGAGCGGCAGCCGCATGGAAAAGCGCTGTGTGGTGCGGCGTTCGGAGCCAGTCAAGGAAGTCCTCCTAGTCGAAGAGAGAGTGTATCCGGGAGGGGCCCAGGGAACAATAGGACTCCGGGTACAAAATCGATTCAATTTAGCGAAGTACCGATGTACTAGGACGTCTGTGGAAAACGTGGCCCGTGGGTCATGATCTGTGACCCAGTGATGCCCGCAGTTCGGGCGGAGTTGGTCGTCGAAAGGCCGGGCCTCCACCCCCTGTTTCTTGTAAATGTTGAAAGTAAAGGACTTAGAGATTGCGTAAGTCTTTTGTTTGCAATACATAGAGGTTAGTTGCACAGGTGTTGCCGCTAAAGGACTTACGAAGGCGAAGTGTTGGCGAGAGAGTAATTGGCTAGGGCGGGAAGACTTTGAAGGAGTTAAAAGGACTGCCTGGCGGGCGGGCATGGCGGCGGGTACGGAAGAGGTGTGGCGAATACATCGACCATTATTACATATCGGTATACTTAGTCAAGGATTACTTTAAGTGGTTTGGATGGAGGGGGATAACCCTTCGAGGCTGCGGGTAAACAGGTGTCTGAATCAATTTGGAATGGGAAAAGTCAAAGGCCCCAGGTGCAAAACCGGCACCTGGGGCACCCTGCAGCGTCACGCTGGTCATGCGGTTCTCATAGTCCCAGGCATAGCTTGTGGTGTTCGACCCAACCACCTTGGTCAGCGTATTTCCGTTGTAGTCGTATGTGTAATTCACGTGGTGGTATCAGGATAGAACTTCTGCGTCAGCCGATTCAACTGGTCGTAAGTGTAGGTGAATCTCATAGGACTTGCCGCGATGCACGAGGCACCCAGCCAACCGCTATTGACTTCATTTCTAACGAATTATTCTGAAACCGGCAAATTGAAAGGCGGTTTTTTGTATAATTGGCAGAATGTACTCGATTTCCAAAAGTGTGCAAAATTGAACAGGCAAATATTACCGAGCGTTCTAGGATTCACGGCCTGTGGCCGGAAACACGAAAATGGCGCACCCCAATTAGATCGAGAAGCGCCACAAACAGGGGGGGAGAGGACCCGAGCCGGTTTTTTTAAGGTATTCTTACCCAGTCGTACGCGGACAAAGTGAGAATGGAAAGGTGGAGATGAGCTTAAAGCCGTATATCAAGCCGAAACTGAGGTTTTTGGGCCTCCTGAGGCTGCTTACCAAGCTTAGCTTCTGAGCGGACTGTAGAAACAGGTGGGGCAAGGAGCGCTGGTTTAGCTGTTGAACCGATTCCTCGCTCATGGAAACCGCAGCCGCAGGCATCGCGTAGGCATATGCGATGCGCGTTGGGAGATGTTTGTCTCTACGTTTGGACATTTGCGAACCGCCAAATCACGTGGCTTGACCTGAGAAGGACCTGGCGATTGAACGCCGCGAAAAACGATGAAAGAGAACATAAACTTTACTAGCTGCCCCATACGACAGGAGCAGATCATCGTCCAGAAGGGGGCGCAGGAAGTACTTCTCTTCAATATGGATGACGGGAGCTATTACGCGCTGAACGAAGTAGGAAACAGAATTTGGGAGCTCTGCGACGGAACGCATGGAATCGCGGAGATGGCTTGCATGCTGGCGAAGGAATATGGGGCCCCCACCGAAGTTATCGAGACGGACATTCTGGAACTGCTCGATGAACTACGAAGCAAGAATCTTATTGTGGAGTGCAGCGGTGATCGTATGAGTTCCGAAGCCGGTGACGCCGCTCCGGGATCTCCATAGACGATGGCACGCGATTCGAATTGTTCCCCTTATTCGGGTGGGCCGCTGCACACTCCATCGACAGGCTTTCGGCGCTAAAAGGGGTCCGATTGCGCCTAGATAAGTGCCCCGCGGCTTTTCAGACTTTCAGGGGCCCCGGAACGATTTCTGCTAATCCTCGTCGAGAAACTGAGCGCGTAGGGCAGGCATGAGCAAACGGTCCATTCCCGATGTTTTTCTCTTCTTTCAGGTATTGCTCTTTGCCGCCGCCGTTCCCTTCCTCCTTCGGCTAAAACTATCGCGAGTGGAAACTCTGCTGGAGCCGAGAACTCCATCGCTGCGGGGCGGAGATCGAGTTGAGCAGATTACCGAATACGTGGAGAAGGCAATCCGTGCGGGCCGCCCCCTGGTGCGCCCGGGATGTCTCACTCGAGGGGTCACGCGATATTATTTTTTTCGCCGGGACGGGCTGGACGTGTCCCTGTGTTTCGGCATGGGCCAAATTAAAGGAGAGTTTGTCGGCCATTGCTGGTTGGTCAGAGACGGAGAGCCCTTTATGGAAACCCGGGATCCGCGACCTCTGTATGCGGAGATGTACCGCATTTCAGGAACTGCCCGCCACAGCATGGTTCCCTCCGGGAAATCTGAACTGGAGCAATCAAGATCGTGAGCGATAGCCAGGGCACGCAGACCTACGGTTTCCACGGTTTGAATCTCAGGGTGTCGTCCTCGGCCGCAATTGCAAGCTGCCTCGATTCCAGATTCCAAATGCTTCCCTCGAACGGAGAGGGCGGCGAGACTATTTTTTTCGATTTCGAGTCCGTTTCAAGTACGAAAGAACACCGCTTCGGGAGACCGGCCGGGCGGGCCAAGCCCTTTTATCAACTGGAGAGCGGCGATGCCAGCTACTTCGATGCCGAAGACCAACTCTACCTTTCTTACGAGGATCGCGTGCGCGTGTTGTGCAGCCCCGGCTCCGGCTCGGCGTGGTTCTCGGTGGTCGAGCCGGAGATTGAAAACCTGTGGCTTGCCTCCCATCTTCTGTTCACAATATGCCTGATTGAAATATTAAAGCGCCGCGGGCTGTATAGCCTGCACGCTGGAGGCTTCAGCGCAAATGGCAAGTGCATTTTGATTCCGGGCACAAGCGGGGCAGGCAAATCCACGCTAACGGTTGCTTCGCTCAGAGCACATTTTGACTACATGAGCGATGACATGGTCTTTCTAGTTGACCGGCCGTATGGGTTCCGGGTCCTGGCATTTCCTGAGGCGGTGGATGTCAGTGATCAGACTGCCGGCTTCTTTCCGGAGCTGAGTTTTCTGTTGCGCGCCCCCAAACGTCTCGGGTGGCGGAAGCAGCAAATCCACCCGACCCAGGTTTATGGCGCGAAAGTAGCCCCGGAAGCTCGGACTGCAGCGGTTGTGATTCCTCGCATCTCGAAGGCTGAAACCAGCGTGGTCACGAGGATGGATCCAGACGAAGCGCTGTTGGAAATGGTTCCCAATGTGTTGCTCACGGAGGCGAACTCGTGCCGGGCACATTTGGATGCCCTGAGTGAACTCGTGACGTCTACGCCCTGCTATCGCCTGGAGACGGGACGTGACTTTGATCGGGTCTCCCTTCAATTTCGGGAGCTGCTGGAGTCATGATCCGTAACGAACTCATGCTCGAACAGACTCCGCAGCTCCGAACGGCGGGGACTAGCCCAGAGGTGGAACTGCTTCTCTCTTGTGCCCGCACGCGGACCAACCCGGAAATATCGCAGCGAATCCGAGAGGCCGCTCAGAAGAAAATTGACTGGGTCCAATTCATTCGACTGGCGCTCGATCACGACGCGCTATCGCTCTCCTATTGCAACCTTCACCGGGTCTGCCCGGATATTGTGCCGGGCGGTGTCCTTGAGCCGCTACGCGTGCGCCACGAAGCGGGGGTTGCGGAGCGCCGGCGACTCGCCGAGGAATTGGTGGGCATAGTCGGCTTCTTCGATACGCAGGGTATTCCTGCAGTGCCGTATAAGGGCCCCGCACTCGCCGTCAGACTCTATGGCGATTTGTCGCTTCGCGGGTTTAGCGATCTGGACGTCGTGATTTGTGAACGGGATGCCCTGCGGGCTCGGCAGCTCCTCATCGACCGGGGTTACATGCCTACCGAGAGGGTAGAAAACGGGAAACTCAAAGAATACTTGCGCAAGCACCATGAAATGCCGTTTTGTCGCGTGGATGGAAAGGTACATTTGGATCTGCACTGGCGATACACCAGTAGATCAACGTGTCTTGCGGGAGATCCTGAGCGGTTCCACCGCGAGCTAGAGACGGTTTCCATGGCGGGAAAAAAAGTGCGAAGTTTGCGGCTGGAAACCTACCTGCTGGTCCTCTCCATGCATGCTGCTAAGCACAAGTGGTCACAACTAAAGTTAATCTGCGACATCGCCGAGATCCTTGCGGCTCCTGATTTAGACTGGGGCTACGTGCTGCACGAAGCGCGCGATCTGGGCCTGAGGCGTGCCCTGGGGACTTCTCTTCTCCTAGCGCAGGGTTTGCTTGGGGCGGGAGTGCCCCCGAGACTCGCTCAGGAGCTGAAAATCGATCGCACTGCGAAAGCCTTGGCTACGCAGGCATGTACCAGCCTTTTCGAGGAGACTGGCCAAAGCTGGCGTGCGGAACCCGACTATACTTTTGAGCTTGCGCTCCGTGAGCGCTTTCGGGACCGACTGAAAATCTTTCTCCGGTATTTCTTCCCTAAGCTTAAGCCGAATGAACGTGACCGAGCGTTTTTGCCGCTGCCGGGCGCTCTCTCCGTGGGATATTACGTCGTTCGGCCGCTTCGATTGGCTCTAAAGAAAATGGGTAGGACAACCCCTCTTCACTAGTCGCTGGTTGAGGTAACGCCGGTTGTTAGCCGACTCAAACCCTGCATGCGGGGGATACGCACCGTCCCACACACCAAAGGGCGACACCAGCATCGTCAGGTATCGTACGGACGCCAGCCAGAAGAAGCCCGGGTTCGCTCCTCCACCTGAGGAGTGTGAAGCGCGAACCCGGCCCGGCAGACGATTACTTCGGCCCGTCGGAGATGGTCAAATCGACGGAACTTCCCGAGTCACCGAAAACGGCAACGGTAACTTTGTTGGTTCCGTGGAACAAAGCGGATGAGATATCGAGCTTCTTGGTTTCCCCATCGGAAAGCTTCGTTCTGAACTGCCTATGATTTACGGTAATCACGAGCGATTCCACACCGGGAGTACTGTTTTGAAGGAGCACCATCCCCTCTGTATGACCGATGCCGTCGAAGGCTGCCATCTCCCAATGATCGAAGTCGAATTTTTCAACATGGTGGAACTTAGAACCAGGGCCCACGGCGGGAATTGTGATGGTTGCAAAGACCGGATCAAATACAGTTCTATGCCCACATAGATCTGTAGCAGTCACTTCCACAACGGCCGATGCCGCCTGATTGATCTTCGTAGCGGTTACGCCTAGAGCCAGGGTCGTTCCGTTGTCAAACGAGGGGATGGGGACGGTAGCATTCGTGGTCGGAGGAGTATCGACGAACACGAAAATCAATCCACCTGGAGACTGAACCGAGAGGACGACCTGCTTAGGCGGACCTGCTACCACATTCACGAGAGCGATCGTAGGGGACGGGGCCGTCGAACAGAACGCTCCTGAGGTCGAACCCGAACACGTCGCAAAAGCCGTGTTCGAGAGAATCGTTCCGCCGTTTACTTTGGCGACGATGGAATCTCCGGCCGAGGCCGTTAACGAAGGCGCTCTGATTATGAAAGTTGCAGTCCCGGACCCATCCGTGATAGCGGTTCCGCTCTGGCCAGCGTCCGGTCCAGTGACTGTAAAAGTTACGGTCGTACCCACGACGGGCAGTCCGTTCGCCAAGACAACCGCGGTTTTGGTGATGGAAGAGCTGGCGGAACCGCATATAATCGCGGAGTTTACAGGGGAGAGCACGACAGTCGGCGAGCTGGACGACCCCGAACATCCGCCGATTATGGTCTCCTTACCGCTGATCGTGACCGTACCGTTTCTGGCCAGAGCCCGGCCCGTCAGGGTGCCGCCATTCAGCGTGATGCTCGCTAGCGCCATGATATTTCCCGCAAAGCTGGTGCCCGTCTGGATGGTCGCGGAGGAGCCTACCTGCCAGAACACATTGCAGGGCGATGCGCCGCCGGCAAAAACTACGCTAGCACCGGTGGCAGTTGTCAAAGTGCTGCCAATCTGGAATATCCACACGTCGGTAGAGCTACCGGTCAGCGTCAAGGTTCCGTTCAGCTGCGCCGCCGTCGAAAAGCAGTAAACTCCCGGGCCCAAGTTCATATTGGTCCCGGTGCCCAGGGCGCCAGTAAGCGGCGTACACGACGGCCTGCCGGCTGCGTCAAGGTACGCGGCAGTTAGGTCCGTCTTCGCTGTTGTCACGACGGCGCTCCCCGCCGTGTACAACGTGCCACCGGTGACCTGGCTTGCCAAAAGTCCCGTGACCGAGGTTGTGGGAGCACTTCCAACACTACGGACAATCGTGGTTCCGGCGTCAGCGCTCGTGATGCCGCCACCGGCCAGCACCGCAAAGTTGGCCGCTGAATTCAGGTTAGGGGCTTGGGCATAGGCATTTGATCCCAGCGCCAGGAAAACCAATAAACAAGTGCCACGGAATTTCATACGTTTCTCCAGCAGCTTTCGCAGTGTATTTCCAGGATTAGGAAGTTCTTGACGGCGATAGCATGAGGTGTCAATTCGAAACAGTCTGTTCCATATTGGACATCATGGGGCCTATTCGTGCAGGTTGAGAGTAATAGTCCTTAGATAGAGTAGAGAATTCGATCTCATTACAAATTCCTCGAATGAGGCCTCCGACCAGTCCAAGTGTGGCTGGGGAACGGCAAAAGCAGGCAGCCGACCAATGAAGAGTTGGTGAGGTAGATTGAAAACCAGCGACTTAACGAGTGTTGACTACGACTGATCGATCAGGCGGTGGTGAATAGCGTAGAGCGCCAATTCGAGGCGGTCGGAGACGCCGAGTTTGTCGAAGATGTTGTGGAGATGATTTTTTACGGTTTGTTCGGAGATGAAAAGCTTCTCGCCGATTTCCTTGTTGCGGAAGCCCTGGGCAACGAGCTGGACGATTTCTTTTTCGCGGTCGCTGAGCAGGGGCTTTTCGCGGCGTGGGCCTGATTCGGCTGATTTTGAAAACGCTTTCATGACTTCGGCGGTCATGCGGTTATCGAGCCAGATTTCACCGGCATGTACGCGATGAATACTTTTGACGAGAAGATCGGTGGCGGACTGCTTCAGCACCACGCCGCGAGCGCCAAGGCGCATGGCGCGAACTACGTCGCGATCATCTTCAGCGGCAGTGAGAACAACGACGCGCGTGGGCAATGTATCGAAATTGACTTCCTCGAGCACGGCGAGGCCGTCTTTATCAGGCATGCGGAGATCGAGGAGAAGAATATCGGGCTTGAGCTTGGCGAGAAGCTTGATGCACTCGGCGCCGTTCTGAGCTTCGCCGACGATGGTGATGTCCTCATCGGAATCGAGGAGCTTGCGAAGACCATCGCGAAAGATGGCGTGATCATCGGCTAGTAGTACCCGTATCTGCTGTTTTGCTGTCTTGGCCATATTCATGTCAGGGTTTGTAAGTACAAACCCTGAAACCCGTTACCCGAGTGGAACTTCGATCGTCAGACGCGCTCCATGGCCCGGGTTCGACTCCACAGTCAGAACCCCGCCCACGGTTCGCGCGCGCTCCTTAATGGAAATGGGACCCAGCCGCAGCCGATCCAGTTCATCGGCGGTAAACTTGCCGGCAAAGCTAAAACCCTCGCCGTTGTCGTCTACTACGAGTACTAGGCGGCTATCGTCCTGCGACAGTTTTACCACGACATGGGAAGCCTTAGCATGCTTTTTTATGTTGTTGAGTGCTTCACGGTAAATCTGGAAAATCTCGCGGCAGACGCGGTCGGGAGCGCGTAACTGGGTGGAATCGATGAGCAAATCCAGCGCGATGGTGGATTCGTTGCGGTAGCGCTCGGCAAAACCGCGCATCAGGTCTACCAAATCAGCGCTTTGGACGCGCAGAGGGCGCAGGTCGGTGACGATCTGTCGGAGTTCGGCGCCTTCGTTTTTAACGGTCTGCTGGAGGGTGGTGAGGCCGGCGACGGCCTGGTCCGGAGTTGCGGGGACGCGGCGGCGAAGGACGTCGAGCTGGATTTCGATGCTAAGGAGGGTCTGGAGAATGCCATCGTGGAGGTCGCGGGCGATACGGCTACGCTCGGCTTCGATGGCGCGGGCGCGCAAGTGCCTCAAAAGAAAGATGTTCTCCAAGGAAGAGCTGATATGCAGAGCGATGCGTTCGAGCCAGGCTAAGTCCTCTTTTTGGAAAGGTTTACGGCCATTCAGGAGGAAGAGACGGCCGGTGGCCTGGCCTCCTTGCTCGAATGCGACGGTCATCAGGGAGCGGACTTTGAACTCCTGCTGGGCTGGGCCGGGCAGGCGGGGTAGGGTCTTGATCGGGCGGCCATTGCGGCGATCCCAGCCAAAACCGGAGCCTTGGCCGATGAGCGAGTTCCAGCAGATGGTGGCGTCGAGGTCGTCGAGCAGAAAGCCGTCGGTGCGCGAAAGGGGCATGCTTTCAGGAACAAGGCGCTCGCTTTCACCGGACTTTAAGCGCCAGAGGAAGATGCGTTCAAGATCGGTGTCGCGATAAAGGAGCAAAGCCTCTTCGGCGTTGAAACTGCCGGCGAGCTCTTCGAGAAAGAGGCGAAGGGACTCGGCGAGGCCCTGGTCCACCTGCATCGTGGAGCTGATCCGAGAGAAAAACTCGATTTGGGCGGCGTAGCGGCGATTGAGATCACCAAGATAGGCGAGGCCGGCGCCGCCGGCAAAGGTACCGACGGTGATTCCGAGCCAGGAGACAACGCGCATCCAGTGAATTTCACCTTTGACGGCGGTGAGAAACACCAGAACCAGCGAGAGCGCGCCAGCAAGCGGCAACGTAAGAGAAGAACCCCAGCGAATGCCTCCCGCGTAACAGATGAACATGTACGGAAACCAGACGGGAACTGTGGAGGGGCTGATGTACATGAGAAAGCCAAGCGCGAGAATGTCGCAGGCCAGCGGCAAGTGCCAGCCACGCTTGCGAAGAAGGCGCTCGAGCTGGGTAACCACTAGCGCAACGATCAGGTAGGCGACCAGGAAAGAAGCGGAACGGTGCGCTTCGCGCGAAGGCGGCTGCTCCAGCATGGCAAGGAGCGCCAGCAAAATAAAAACAGGGCGGGCATTCGCGATCTGCTGATCGAAATGGTGCCGATCCGTTTGATGGGGGCTCATGCGCGGGGACGCTATTCCTGGGAATCAGTTTAACAAGCGAGGGGAGGTGGTGAGGCGTCCGCTCTTGCGCACGTTTCCAGCCTGCAACGGGCGCGGAGAAAAGAGAACCCCTCGCGCGCTACGGCGCTGTTCTTATACTGCCTATAACCATTAGGAAATCGCCGGATCGGGGGTGCACGGCCGCACGGACAAATCCACCATAATTCAAATGACGAGCGGAGAGTTCGGAAATCTGTCCTCGCAGGCTCGCTCGAAAGGAAGACCGATGGTTCGCGGAGCAAGAATGATAGCGCTGGCTTGTCTTTGGCTGGCCCCGCTATTAATCCTTTATACGGCCTTGGTCTCCGATTGGGTTTCGACGTGGGAAACCCTAGCGGTGCCGTCCATGAGGCCGCCGTTCATGGATCTTTGCGCCATCACCAACGGAGTGAAAACGCGGCAAATGGGAAGCGACCCGCTGATCAACAATCCCTCCGACCCCTACCATCGGCCGCTGCCCTATCCGCGGATCTGGGTTCAAGCTTTTTCTTGGCTGGGAATCCGCGAGTCGCAAACACGCTACCTTGGAATAGCTTTCTGCGTGCTTTACTTGAGCTGTGTTTCGTGGCTGATCCTGCAATGCCGGAGCAGCCTCGGAGCGATTGTCCTGGCGATTGCGTCGCTTTCCCTTGCGCCGCTGCTCGCCATCGAGCGCGGAAACATCGATTTGTTCATTTTCTTTCTGCTGTTCACCGGATGTGTGGCAAGCAACCGATTCCTGAGGTCGGGAGTTTTTTTTGTAGCGACAGTACTCAAGATTTATCCAATCGCGGCGCAGATGGTTGACGCGATCCGTCGTCCGCTGAAAGAGAATCGCGTGGCGATTGCAGCGGCGCTCGCAGGAGCCGCCATGTGGAGCTGGAAATGGCAGGAATTCAGTGCCGTCCGGCAGGCTGCGCCGGTATCAACATTTTTGGCGTTTGGAACGCTCACGCTAAAGGCGCAGTCGGAATACCTGAGCGGCGGGCTGCTCGCGTGCGCTTTGGCGGCGTGTGGGGTGATCCTGGGACTCGCCTGGGTCAGCCGTCCCGACTTTGAAAAAACGGTTCTCAATTCAAGATTCGGAGAACTGTTTCTGATCTTCGGCGGAATTTACGTTTTTACCTTTGCAGCCGGTTCGAATTACAACTACCGGCTGATTTTCCTGATTCCAACGTTGCCTCTTGCTTTTGAGCTCGTTCGAAGCACGAAGTATCGCCTGTGGGGAATCATTTACGTTGCCGCGGTGCTCGCGGCGGAAAATGCAGTGGCGTTGGGGATTTATCAGGGAATTCCCCTTGAGGATTTTGCGACATTTACGTTGTTTGCGATGATCCTGCCGATCCTGTTGAAACAGGCGAAGGAATTTCTCCTGGGCTCCGCCGCGCTCTTTCAGGCACCAGCAAGCATTGCGGCTTCTCACGACAAAGTTGCTGGATGAAGGATGGGTTTTTTCGTCTAGCCGAAGACTTACTTGCTGGGAACATACGAACTAAAACCAGCGCGCGCAATGCCTTCTTAGTCAGCTTTTCGAGTGCTTGAAGCTCGCATTTTGATGCGGATCAGGCCCACCCAGGTCATCTTGAGCAGCAGCAGCCCGTGGCGGAAACGCTGGATATTCGTTTCGCCGTAGGTGCGAGCAAGGTAGCGGATGGGGATGTCCACAATTCCCAGGCCCAGGACCGCCGCGGGATAGAGCAACTCAAAATCGCCGAAAGGATCGAAGTCACCGAAATCGCGGCGCCACGCCACCATGCGCTGGTAGTCGCTGCGAGTGACGAGTTTTGTGCCGCAGAGTGAATCACCGATGCGAACGTCCAGAACCGCGCTGAGCATTTTCGCGAAGAAAATATTTCCCAGGCGATTTAAGAAACGCATGGCATCGCCTTCCATGGGGTAAACCAGCCGCGACCCATTGATGAAATCGCCGAAGCCGTGACAATAGGCTTCGTAGAAACGCCCGAGCATTTCGGGTGGCATGGTCAGATCCGCGTCGAGAATGACGAGAAGAGGCTGAGTCGCATGAGAAAAACCGAGTCTTACGGCGTCGGCCTTGCCTTTTCCGGTTTGTTGCCAGGCTTGAATTCGAAAGCGGTCCCCATAAAGAGCTGAAACACGCTGGATCTCTTCCCACGTGCCGTCATTCGAATGGCCTTCCACAAATACAATTTCCGTCTCGCAACCAAGATCGGGAAAACGCTTCAGCGCATTTTCGATGTTCCCGCGTTCATTGCGCGCCGGAATGATGCAGGAAATTCCCGGCCGGGATTGCCGGCCCAGCGGGCGCAAGATGACGATGTACGTCAGGCTAAACCATCGGACGAGCGGGACGAGCGGCAGAACTCGATTGATAACATTGCCAAGTCCGAAGAGCTTCCATGGACAGTAGACCGCCAGCCGGCTGCGGACAATCTCAAAGCCGGCTACTTTGACGATGTTGCGAAGATCCACTTGCGTGACGAAGGTGCTGGGAAGTTCGCCTTTTCTGATCCCTAACCGGTTGGCTAGGCTGTAGAGCGAGCGCAGATAGGGGTTATAAAGGATGGCGATAACGCGCGAGGTGCGTGAAAGATTCGGCTTCAGCTGGGACAGCAGTCCTTGAATATCGTATTCGTGATTGAACGTTCCATTGATTAAGATCGCCGTGCGCTTTTCGGTTTCGCTGGAGAGATCGGGAAACGGCTGTTCCCGTTCGACGGTTTGCTTGACCGGAGCATCCATCGCGGCGAGCAGGCCGCCGGTGTCTTCTTCACGGGGCAGCCACTGAATCAGCCGGTCGTAATACCTCGTGAGAGTGGACAACTCTCCCGCGAGGAAAGCGTTCACATATTTCTTCCAGCGCGGCGTGGCGATAGGGGCCACATCCGGGGCTTTTTTCACTTCTCCCTGTGACGACTCCGTGGGTTGCGTATCAACAATCGTAGTTATGGCCGGCTCCCATTCCCTCTTCAAGCGGCGCGCGTTCGAATCCGCGCCACGAAATAGTTCTTATGCGCGCATCGCAAGTTTCGCGTTGCTTTCGAACCAGCGAATCGTTTCGCGCAGCCCATCGCACAGCGAAGTTTTGGCTTTCCAGCCAAATTCCGCAAGCGCGCGTGAAGTGTCCAGGCAACGGCGCGGCTGGCCGTCCGGTTTCGAAGCGTCCCAGCGAATCGCGCCCTGGTATCCGACGAGCAAACGGATTTGTTCGAGCAAGTCGCGAATGCTGATCTCCTCACCAGCGCCCAGATTTACCAGGCCGGGCTTCTCATATTTCTCGGCGGCCAGGACAATGGCTTCGGCGGCGTCCTCAACATAGAGAAATTCGCGCGTGGCGCTCCCCGTTCCCCAAGCGAGCACTTCCGGCGCGTGCTCTTGCTTCGCTTCCCAGCACTTGCGGATCAGCGCGGGAATGACGTGGGAAGTCTCCAGATCAAAATTATCGCGAGGACCGTAAAGATTCACGGGCGTAAGATAAATGCCGTTCAATCCATACTGCTGCCGGTAAGCCTGCAACTGCACGAGGAGCATTTTTTTCGCCAGGCCGTACGGCGCGTTGGTTTCTTCCGGATAGCCGTCCCAGAAATTCTCTTCGCGGAAAGGCACGGGCGTGAACTTGGGATAAGAACAAATGGTCCCGGCGCATACAAATTTTTCAATTCCCGCAATGCGCGCCGCTTCGATGGCATTCAGACCCATTGCGGCATTGTCGTAAAAAAAACGACCGGGGTTGGTGCGGTTGGCCCCAATGCCGCCGACGACCGCGGCGAGGTGGATGAAAACGTCCGGGCGCGCTTCCTTATAGAGCCGCAGCGCTTCCGGTTTTTCGCGCAGGTCGTATTCGCGGCTGCGCGGCACGATAATTTCCCGGCAACCGGCCGCGCGCAGTTTCTCCACAACAAACGAGCCGAGAAAACCACTGCCCCCGCTGACGACCACGCGCCGATTGCTCCAGTAGCTCATTCTTTTCCTTTAGTGCTGCGAAGCCCGGCCGCTGACGGCTTGCACCATGCTGGTGACGGAACTCTGCCAGCGATGCCAGTGCCCGATTTTCTTTTCGAGTATGGATTTGCCATCGCCGCGCGGCTTGAGGCCGGCGGCTTCGACGTCCGCATCCACCATAATGGCGACCAGATCCTGGAATCCAATTTGCGATTTCCATCCCAGTTTCGTGCGCGCTTTGCTGGCATCCGCGACGAGCACATCCACTTCCAGCGGCCGGAGATAGCGTTCAGACATTTTGATGTGCTTCTTCCAGTCCAGGCCCGCGTATGCAAACGCCGCTTCCACAAATTCGCGCACGGAATGCGTTTCACCGGTTCCGATCACGTAGTCATCGGCGGCATCCTGCTGCAGGATTTGCCACATGGCTTCGACGTATTCAGGCGCGTAGCCCCAGTCGCGGCGCGCGTCCAGGTTGCCGAGGTATAAGGTATCTTCGCGGCCTGCGAGGATCGCGGCGACGCCGCGGGTAATCTTGCGGGTCACGAAAGTTTCGCCGCGCCGCGGGCTTTCGTGATTGAACAAAATGCCGTTGGCAGCGTGAAGGTGGTAGCCCTCGCGATAAATCCGGGTCATCCAATAAGCGTAAAGTTTTGCGGCCGCATAAGGACTGCGCGGTTGAAAAACGGTGGTTTCACTTTGTGGCGGCGCGGCGGAGCCGAACATCTCTGAACTCGACGCTTGATAAAACCGCGTCTTCGCGCCACTCCGGCGGATGGCTTCCAGCAACCGCATGGTACCGAGGCCGGTGACGTCCCCGGTGTATTCGGGAATATCAAAGCTCACTTTCACGTGACTCTGTGCCGCCAGGTGGTAAAGCTCGTCGGGCGCGAGCGTGTAAATCAGATTCAGAATCCATTCCGTGCTGGACAAATCGCCGTGATGGAGAAAGAGCTTCGTTCCTGGATGATTGGGGTCCTGATAGATGTGATCGATGCGCGAAGTATTGAAGGTGCTCGCGCGGCGGATGATTCCGTGGACCTCATAGCCTTTGGAGAGCAGCAACTCCGCCAGATACGATCCGTCCTGGCCCGTTATTCCGGTGATGAGTGCGCGTTTCATGCGTTCAGTCCTTCTCGTAACCAGCGAAGCGATTGGAGTGCGCAACAATCGGATGCGTCTTAGGGTGAGACGCGTACCCTCAGCTTCCTAATTCGTAAATTCAAGCATACCAACGGTGGCCGTCAATGTTTTTTCACGTTGCGCGCGCCGTGTCCTACAGGAGACGGTCTGCGGGTTCAGTGATGATCATCGCGGCTGAGCTTCCGCATTGCGCTCCCAGATTTCCGCGGTCCAATCCCCTAGTGAAACCGGTTCCGGAAGCAAGGGCCTGACGCGGTGGTAATGTGACCGCAAATAGTTCCCGAGAGTTTGATCGAAATCCGTGCCGAACCGGAGAACTCCATATTCGGGGAAAATCCGGTTCGACCAGATAAGGAAGCGAATTTGTTTCCGCCCGATCTGGCCAATCACATCGTCGGTCATTTTTCCGGGCACCACAAGCCCAGGAGTGAATGCGAAGACGCGCAGCGGGCAGTCTACGCCGGAAAGGAAGTAGAGGCTGGTGTCTTCGGGGACCGAGAGAACTGCTTCGCCGCGGGCGTTCTGCTCCTTCATGAACTGAATGGCCGCTTGATACTGCTCGGCCTGAGCTTTGGGAACGACAATCGTGCCGCGCTCCGTTGCGAGCACGCCTAGTGCCCTTCCCGGGTTGTCACTGCGCCGGGAGTTCATGACTGTTATGCTCAAAACCGCGATGCAGAGGAGCAGCTCCGCGCGGGAAACAGACTGGCCCGATTGCGCGGCACGCGGAATAAAGAGCCTCGCAATGATCAGGAATGAGAGAACCACAGGCCCGTCGTAGTAAATCGCATAGCCCCAGGGGATGACTCGGAGCAGGATTCGAAACGCAAGCAGGGACGCAAATGTCAGCAACAGGGCCACGGCAGCGGCTCGGCTCTCCGCCGGATGCCGCCAGAAATACCACCAGGCAGCGGCGGCGGCGAGCGCCACGTACAAACCCATGTCTTGGGGGAAAAAGACGATACGCAGAGCATCACCCCAGGACTGCGTAAAGATCAAGGATACGAGCGCGGTCAGGAAGAGCACGGCCCTCAGAGAAATTTCTCTTCGGCCCGTTCGTTTCCACGTCGCGAGCAAATGAAATCCCTGGAGGATTCCCAGCAAAGCGAAAGTGCGCTGCGCGGCATCGCCGAGCGCGGCGCCGGTGATGCTGAAACCAGTGGATGCCAGCCAGAACTTCCCGTACGTCTTCATGAAATAGGACGTGGGCCAGCTCATGAAGTTTTCCTGCAGGATGAAGTCGACGCCTGCGATGGAGATCATCCAGCGAATGACCAGGGAGCAGAGCAAGATGCCCGGCAAAATTGCCGCCAGATCCAAGGGGATGGTTTTCCAGCTACGGCGCTGAATGCTGCGCGCGGCGATGAGCAACACCAGCGTCAGAAAACAGGCCGCACCAAATTCCAATTTGAGGAGCAGTGCGGAGGCCGCCGCCAATCCCGCGACCATGATCCAGCCCCAGCTCGGAGAGGACAGAGCCATCACGACTAGCCACAGAAAAAAACAGGCCACCAGGCATCCATAAACGGAGCTGAAACTATAGGGCAGAGGAAAAGAGAACAAGGAGGGATGAAAGGCCTGAATCACCACGACCGCACCAGCTGTCCATCCCGCCAACCCGAAAGACAAACGCATGCCAACGAGATAGAGCAGGATTGCCGAGCCCAGCGCAGAAAGCGACCCCGCCCAATAGAGAACGTTTAGCTGTACGCCGAACAAATGGAAGAGCCCGCTGTTGAAATAGGGAGCGGCGGGACCGTACATGAACCAGATGTCCCGGTAGAGCATCTTCCCTTCCGCGAGCACTGCGGGAATGTACATCTCACGGCCCGTATCGATGGTCAAGTTTCCCCAATGAGCCCACGTGGCAAACATCCACGCCGCCCACAGGATCACAAGCGCGAAGAGGCCGCCTAGCGTGGTGAGATTCCAGGGAACTGGAGAACCAGAGGTCAAGCGCGAAAAAGAATCATCAAGCCACTGGCGAGCACTCGCGGACGGCGATTCTAAAAGTTTTGGCGGAGATAAAGTCTCGGCGGGCATCGTGTGCTGTCAAGAATACCAACGCCGCGCTGCGGATTTCTCCGGGAAGAGTCCGGCAGTGCCCAAGATGAAACGCCGGGAGCCACTTTTACACGCGCGGGAATTAGCGTAAACTGAAGGAGTTCGTCGGTGGTGGGAGTAGCTCAGCTGGTAGAGCGTCGGTCTGTGGCACCGAATGTCGCGGGTTCAATCCCCGTCTCCCACCCCAATTCTTACTTTCCACAGAAAATCTGGTCGACCTTGTATTTTTGAAAAGCGCGATCTGCCGTCAGCAAAGTCATTTTTTCGATCAGAGCCTGGGCGATGAGCATCCGGTCAAACGGGTCCCGGTGATGCATCGGCAGAGCGCCAGCGCGCAAGGCGTGTTCGTGGGTGATATTGAGCGCCTGCATGGGCCAGGAACGCAACGCGAGAGGTACGAATTCCAGAGGCGCCTTCGGAAGACGCAGTGCCCCTAACGCAAACTTGATAGCGATTTCCCATGTGCCAACGGCGGAGAAGTGCAACTCAAACGAGGAGGAAGTCAGAATCTCCTGCGCTCTGGCGTTTAGTCTATTTTCACCGTTCAGGGCCCAGAGAAACACGCTCGTATCAAGCAAATACTTCATGCCTGCTTCTTGGATTTCCCGGCGCGCTTCGGCTTTCGACCTTCAAATAGATCAAGCAAATCGTCGGGAAGGGGAGCGTCAAAATCATCAGGGACGGTGAACTGCCCGCGAAACATCCCCAGGACGCGCTGCGCCTTCTCCCTGGGGACAGGGATCAGGCGCGCCACCGGAACACCGCGGTTCGCGATGGTAATTTCCTCGCCAGCGGCAACGCGGCGCAGCAGCATAGAGAATTGCGTTTTCGCCTCGTGCGTATTCACTTTCCTCATAAACTCATACTAGACTAAGTTAGTGGACTAAGTCAAGTCGTTACTCCCTGTTTCGCATTGGGCCTCATTCTGTCTATCATGAATCATGACCTCCCTGCGGTGCCGCGGTTTGCTGTTTGATATGGATGGAGTCTTGGTGGACTCGACGCCGGCGGTGGCGCGTGTGTGGTCCGTCTGGGCGCGCAAGCATGGTCTTGATCCCGAAACGGTGGTGAAGCTAGCGCACGGAAGGCCCAGCATCAGCACGATTCTCGAGCTCCTCCCTCGTGCAGACCATGACGCGGAGGATCGCGAAGTGGAGCGTATGGAAATCGCGGACGTTGAAGATATCGTGGCCCTGCCGGGCGCCGCAGAGCTTCTGCATTTGCTGCCATCGAACCGATACGCGATCGTGACTTCCGCTACGCGGGCGCTGGCGGAGGTGCGGCTGAGCGCAGCAGGGTTCTCCATCCCTGAAAATCTCGTGACCGCACGCGACGTCCAGCGCGGCAAACCGTATCCGGATCCTTATTTGAAAGGCGCGCAGTTCCTAGGGGTTCAACCCACGGAATGCGTGGTCGTTGAAGATGCGCCATCCGGCATCCGCGCCGGAAAAGCAGCGGGCGCGCGCGTTGTGGCGCTGCGGACGACTTCCAGTGATGCAGAACTTGAAGAGGCGGGCGCGGACTGGATCGTCAACGATTGTGCCGACCTGTTTTTGGAATCTGAGGCCGGGAACGAAGAGTTCTTAGTTCTGCGCCGTCGAACAAAATAGTCCAAGACTTTGCGCGAACAGGTACAATCTCAACTTCGCAAAATGACGAACGATGAGCCTACCCGAGGAGAGAACTGATGATCCGTGTGAAGAATCTGGGTGTGTTGTTAGCTCTAGCATTGGCCCTGGGCACCATCAGCGCGAGCCTGCACGCGCAAGAGAAAGACGCGAAGCCCGCTGATAAGCCGGCGGAGGCGGCTCCTGTTCCCGCCAAGGAAGAATCGTCGATCACCGATCACACCATCAAGCTGGGCGGGCAAACGATTCCCTACAAGGCCACGGCGGCCACGATTTTAATTAAGAATGAGAAGGACGAACCGACGGCGCTGATTTATTACACCGCTTATACACGCAGCGACGCGAAGGATCTCAGCCAGCGGCCGGTATCCTTTGTATACAACGGCGGGCCAGGCTCTTCTTCCGTATGGCTGCACATGGGTTCGTTTTCGCCGCGCCGCGTCATCACCACGAATGCCGAGTCGACGCCGCCGGCTCCTTACAAGCTGGTGGAAAACGCCAATTGCCTGCTGGACAAAACGGATCTGGTGTTCATTGACCCCGTCGGAACGGGATTCAGCCATGCCGTCGGCAAAGCCCAGGACAAGGACTTCTGGGGCGTGGATCAGGACGTCAAGTCCCTGGCGCAATTCATCGCCACCTACGTCAGCCGCAACAGCCGCTGGAATTCACCCAAGTTTCTGATTGGCGAGAGCTACGGCACGTTCCGCTCGGCGGCGCTTTCGAATTATTTGCAGTCGCATGACGGCATGTACTTCAACGGCATTGTGCTGATCTCCTCCGTGCTGGATCTCGGAACCATCTCCTTCAATGCCGGCGAAGATATGCCCTACATTTTCTATCTGCCCAGCTATGCGGCCACCGCGTGGTATCACAAAGTATTAAAGGACCGTCCGGAAAATCTGAACGCTTTTCTGGAGGAAACGCGCAAATTTTCGCAGACGGATTACGCCGATGCCTTGATGAAAGGGTCGAAGCTTGGTGACGCGGAGAAATCCGCCGTCGCGAAAAAACTTTCGCGCTACACCGGCCTGAGCGAAGACTATCTGGTCAAAGCAAACCTGCGCGTCAATTTGCCGCAATTCATGAAGGAATTGCAGCGCGCCCGCGGACTGACCACCGGCCGCCTGGACGCGCGCTTTTCCGGTTGGACCTACGATCTGCTCGGCGAATACGCCGAATACGATCCACAGGATACTTCCATCACCGGTCCCTTCACAGCGGTATTCAACAACTACGTTCGCGATGAACTGAAATTCGGCCAGGATAAGGTTTATCACACGGGCGCTGACGAAGCGGGGCAGAATTGGGACTGGAAGCACCGCGGCGGCGGTGACAATTTCGGTTTCCCCGGTTCTCCCAACGTGGAAGGCGACCTGATCCAGGCACTGCTCACCAATCCGCACTTGCAAGTCGAAGTGGAAAATGGAATCTACGACCTGGCAACGCCGTTCTTTGCCACGGAATACACCATGGAGCACCTCGGCTTGCCCGATAAGTTGCAGAAGAACATCCACCTGCAATATTACGACGCCGGACACATGATGTATTTGCGGGATGAGGATCTCGCGAAGCTGAAAGCGAATATCGCCAGCTTTATTGACAGCGCGTCCAAATAACAATCGGACGAAACACAAAAAGGGCCGAATCTGGCCGGAGTTCCCCAGGGACGCCACTCCTTTTGTTCGTGGCGGCCCGCTTGTTTTTTCGGCCACCCTGTCCCTTCGGACAGTTATTCACACGAAATTCGGCCATCGCCGTACCCTGGCCAAAACAGACCGCTCGCCTATACTGCAATGGGCGCAGGAATCAGCGCCCTGACTTCACTTCGAGCGACCCGCCCCTTTTTTCCCGGGCCTCACAAGGATGCGACCTATTCATGGGGACATTAACGCAACCAATGCCGCCGCAGTCGGCGCCTGCGCAGGCGCCCGCTTCCCCGGCGGTACAGAGAACGATTCACACGGCGCAGCTCGTCACCGCCATGCTCAAGGCCAACACGCGCGTAAGTGATTTGATTTTCTCGCCCGGGCGCGCGCCGCAAATCGAAGTGAACGGCCAGCTCGTCGAGCTCAAATACAAGGGGCTGGAGTGCCTCACGCCTCAAGACACCAGCTACATCGCTCACGACATCATGGGCAAGAACGAGGCGCCCGTTCGAAAACTGGAGCAGGATGGCTCCGCTGATCTTTCCTATGGCATTACCGGCGTCGCGCGTTTCCGCGTGAATATTTTCAAACAGCGCGGAAGCTACGCCGTGGTCATGCGTGTGATCCCAGACAAGATCCCCGGCTTCCAGGAGCTGCATCTGCCCGCGGCCCTGACGGACATCGTGGAGTTGAGAAACGGGATCGTGCTCGTTACTGGCCCGACGGGTTCGGGCAAATCTTCAACGCTCGCCGCAGTTCTCGACAAAATGAACGAAGAGAAGGCCTATCACATCCTCACGATTGAAGATCCCATCGAGTTCCTGCACCGTCACAAGAAATCGACCATCCATCAGCGCGAATTGCACACGGACACGCCAAGCTTTGCGCTGGCTCTGCGCGCGGCATTGCGACAGGCGCCCAAAGTCATTCTGGTGGGCGAAATGCGCGATCGCGAGACCATCGAGATCGCGTTGGAAGCTTCCGAAACCGGCCACTTGGTTCTCTCGACTCTCCATACCATTGATGCCGCGAAAACCGTGGAGCGCATCGTGGGAGTTTTTCCGCTGGCGGACCAGCTGACCATTCGAACGCGCTTTTCGAAAGCCTTCCGCTGCATCGTTTCGCAGCGCCTCCTTCCGACCAAAGACGGCAAGGGGCGCATCGCCGCCGTGGAAATTCTGAAATCCACCATGCGCACGCGCGAATACATCGAAAAAGGCGAAAGCGAAGGCAAGTCGCTTCTCGACGCCATGCGCGACGGCAGCACCGAAGGCATGCAGCACTTCGACGGCGAAATCGAAAAGCTTATCCGCGAAGGGCTCGTCGATTTCGAAACCGGCCTGACCTATTCGTCAAACGCCGGCAATCTGCGCCTCGAAATGGCCGATTACACCGAAGGCCGCAGCCACAGGACAACCTCAGCCAAGGCGAACGATACCGCTGTGGTCGAAATCGAAAGATAGATAAATCAGGAAAAGCGCGGCTTCAACGCCGAAATCGGTTATCCTGTGACGGACTTGGCGCCCGATCCAGGTCCGGACTCCGAAAATATCCCCTGAGATGAATTCTTCGAGCGGCAGCACGATGCTGCAATTCCCTACCGCAATTATTGTTGTTCTCGCCGGTGCGTTCGGATTTATTTTGATCAGTCTTCTCGCACCTCGGTCCAGTGAGAACTTTTTCCGCCGCTTCGAACGGGCGTTCACCAGACTGGCGGAGCGAAAAACACTCTCCGTCTGGGTCTTGTTTTTTTCCGTGATGGTCCTCCGCCTGGCGGCTCTGCCGCTGCTGCCCGTTCCCGTTCCCGGCATTCACGATGAATTCAGCTACCTCTTGATGGGCGACACGTTCGCGCACGGGCGGCTGGCCAATCCGATGCACCCCATGTGGATGAGTTTCGAAACATTTCACGTCAATTGGTTTCCCACCTATTCCTCAAAATATCCGCCCGCGCAAGCGATCGTTCTAGCGCTTGGATACTTGTTCGGACTTCCGTGGATCGGCGTGCTACTCAGCACCGCCGCGATGGTCGCCGCGATTCTCTGGATGCTGCAAGGGTGGCTTCCCGCGCGCTGGGCATTTCTTGGCGGCATATTGATAGCGCTGAAATTTGGAATCGCCAGCTACTGGATGAATAGCTATTGGGGAGGAGCCGTTGCGGCCACAGGAGGCGCGCTGGTGTTTGGCGCGTTGCCCAGAATCATGCTTCGCGCGCGCACACGCGATGCATTGTTGTTCGGACTTGGAATCGCCATCCTGGCCAACAGCCGGCCTTACGAAGGAATGCTCCTATGCATCCCAGTGGCTGGCTGGTTTCTCTGGTGGCTTTCCGGAAAGGCAAAATCACGCGCGGCCCTGCGCACTCGCGTCAGGAAGATTCTTTTGCCGGTGGGAGCCATGCTTTTACTCACCGTTTCCTTCATGGGTTATTACAACTGGCGCCTAACGGGAAGCTCTACTCGGTTTCCCTACGTCTTGAACGCGCGCACCTACGAATCGGCGGGGCTTTTTCTTTGGAATCATCCCCGCGCGCCGCTGCATTACAACAACCAGCAGTTCGAAGATTTCTATAATGGCTGGGAACTCGAGAACTACGACAACTCCTGGCATGGCGTCTGGAAAGTGACCGTTGAAAAAATCACGCGTAGCGCAAGCACTTACTTCTGGTGGGGAGCACTGCTGCTCGTGCCGGGATTGCCGTTTGCTTTTTTCGACCGCAAAATGCGCCTGCCGCTAACAATCTTCTTCCTGGTAAGCGCCGGATTTTTCACCGTGATCTGGTCGATGCCCCATTATGCAGCGCCAATGACCTGCGCGATTTTCCTGCTTTTGGCGCAGGTCATCCGGCATTTACGTGCGATGAAGATTGCCGGACGCCCCATCGGCATGTCGCTCGCGCGCGCTGCTGTGCTGCTTCTCGCAATGGATACCGTGCTCGCCACCACCAGCGGCGTTTGCGATCCGCTGAAGTGGACTTGCCAGGGCGATCCCAGCCGCACCGCGATCATCGAAAAACTTTCTCATACTCCCGGGAAACACCTCATCATCGTCCGCTATGGCGACGATCACAATATTCATGACGACTGGGTTTTCAACGGAGCGGATATCGACGGCGCCAAGGTGCTCTGGGCGCGCGAAACGAATCCTCAACAGGACGCCAGGCTCTTCGCTTATTTCAAGGACCGACAAATCTGGCTGGTCGAACCCGACACCGACAATACCGAGCTGCTTCCCTACCCTCTCGCCATCGTGCCGCCGAAAAACTGAACGACCGTCCTATTTTATTTTCCGAAGCAGCGCCACAAAATGCAGCCCTCGGCCTACAAGGAGGTTGAATGGCAGGGGGTAAAGTGGCATCTTCGAAGTCCAACTCGCCTCCGCCAGCCCGCACTTGGAAAAGTGCTCCTCCCACTCTCTGCGGCTTTGATAGTTGTACGTCAGCACCACGCCGTGCGGCCGGTTGCCCACCCAATCCATCAAACGAAGCATCGCATCATCAAAAAAGTTCTCGTCCAGATGATCCTTCAGCAGAACAAACGAGCGGCTCACGCGCGCGGCTTCACAAAGCAAAATCGCCGGATCCTGCGTATGGTGCAACACATCCACAAAGAGGCAGACATCGAAGGAAGTATCCGCGAACGGGAGTGATACGCCATCAAACGCGCGGCACTCGATTTTGCATTCCGGCCGCGCCAGAAACTCGACGCCCTGAATGGAGATGTCCGGCCGGTGTCGCGCAATAAGGCTCGCAATCGTTCCGTCTCCACACCCGATGTCCAGCACGGATGCGTTTCGCGGAATCTGGGCCGCGAGCGCTTCCGCAAGAACGCGCGTCCGCCGCTGAAAAATGAAGGCCTGGTGCCAACGCCCGATCCAGGAGAGTGGCCAGGAAAGCGGCCGCGATGGCTGCGGTGTGGCGGCCATTTATCTCTGGTCGTAATCGCCGATAAAGGTGCCGCGGCTGATGCCCAGCATACTTAGGAAGAAGGAAGCAAAAATCACCTGCACCCCGAGGAACAGCCACATGGACCAGAAAAGAACTTGGCGGACTTCGTGCAGCGGCCCGAACCCGCTCGCTGCCCACTGCCAGGTAATCCACGCGCAGCCCGCGAGTCCCGTAAGAAACAATGCCCCGCCTAGAAACAACCCGGACTCCAGAGTGACGCGCCGCAGGACGCGCTTCAAAGACACCGTATTGCGGTCAAAGCGTTCCGCATAACTGAAAACCTTAGCGAAAGCGCCGATCGAGAGGATCTGCGCGCCCATCAACGTGAAAATCACCCCGAAGATCATCGTGTGCAGATCCAGCGTGATGCGTGGCGTGATGGTCCGCGGCCCCGGCAGCAGCCAGATCACCAGCGCCAGGCCCATCGCGGCAAGCAGCGCGCCCGGCAGAAAAAAAAGCCAGTTTGGTGCGTACAGCAGCATGAAGCGAAGGCTTCGCCACCCATCGCGAAAACTCCGCAGGTGCGGTGCCCGCCCGCGTTTGTCCGGCCACAGAATAATCGGAATCTCCGTGATGCGCGCGCCGATCTGCGCGGACTTGATGATCATCTCCAGGGCAAATTCCATCCCGGAGCTGCGCACATCCAGCCGGTCGTAGAGCGCGCGCGTGAATCCGCGCATCCCGCAGTAGCTGTCCCCGATGCCCACATGAAATAAAGTGTTCAGCAGCGCGGTCAGCCCCGGATTCCCGAAATATTTGTGCAACGGAGGCATCGCGCCGGGCTTGATCCCGCCCCGGAAGCGGTTGCCCATCACCACGTCAAAGCCTTCGCGCAATTTTTCCACGAACCGCGGGACTTCCGTGAAGTCGTAGCTGTCGTCCGCGTCCCCCATGATAATAAATGGCCCGCGTGTGGCCGCGATTCCCGCTCGCAGTGCCGCGCCGTACCCGCGCTCCGGGACGCGAATCACCCGCGCGCCGTGCTGCTCCGCGATTTCTACAGAGCCGTCATTCGAACCGTTGTCCGCAATGATCACTTCGCCCGAAAGCCCCGCTTTGCGAATCGCGTCCGTGGCTTTGTCGATGCAGAACGCCAGTGAGTTCGCCTCATTCAGGCAAGGGATCACCACCGACACATCCACCGGATCCGATGCGCCCACAGTCGCTGCCGCTGAGCCCACAGAAGTTAAAGCGGTATTCATGCGGGAATCATAATAACCTGCCCGCTCCAACTTTTCATCACGCGAACACTAGCTCGCGCTGTTTCCCCGCGCGCTTCACGGCCGTTGACTTCCGGTTCCGAGAAAATCTAACATCGTCGCCCATAGGCGGAGCCCTTCCCCTCTTGATCGGCCAAACCATCTCTCACTACCGTGTCCTTGAAAAACTCGGCGGTGGCGGTATGGGCATAGTTTACAAAGCGGAAGACATTCGCCTCCACCGCTTCGTCGCCCTGAAATTCCTCCCGCCTGATGTTGCTCGGGATTCTCACGCCCTCGCCCGCTTCCAACGTGAAGCTCAAGCCGCCTCGGCTCTCAATCATCCCAACATCTGCACCATCCATGACATTGGCGAACAGGAAGGCCACTCCTTCATCGCCATGGAATTTCTCGAAGGCATGACGCTGAAACACCAAATCGCCGGACGTCCCATGGCAGTGGAAACTCTGTTCTCTTTGGCCATCGAAATCGCTGATGCCCTCGATGCTGCCCACTCCAAAGGCATCATTCATCGCGACATCAAGCCTGGCAACATCTTCGTCACCACCCGCGGCTTCGCCAAAGTTCTCGATTTCGGCTTGGCCAAAGTCTCCGGCAATCCGGAAGGAACCAAAGACGCCACCGCCGCCACTCGCGATCTTCCCGAACATTTGACCAGCCCCGGCGCCGCTCTCGGCACCGTCGCCTACATGTCCCCCGAGCAAGTCGGCGGCAAGGAACTTGACGCTCGCACCGACCTCTTCTCCTTCGGCGCCGTTCTCTACGAAATGGCCACCGGTGCGCTGCCCTTTCGCGGAGACACCTCCGGCATTACCTTCGAATCTATCCTCAATCGCGCCCCCACCCCTGCCGTCCGCCTCAATCCCGACCTACCCGCCGAACTCGAACGCATCATCACCAAAGCCCTAGAAAAAGACCGCGACCTCCGCTACCAAAACGCCGCCGATCTGCGCGCTGATCTCAAGCGCCTGAAGCGTGACAACGAATCCGGCCATCGCTCGTCTCCCGTCGGCCCACCCGTCAGTTCCCTGCCGCCATCTCCTGGTCCAGATGGATCCGCATCGGCCCGGCCTGGATACTCCCGTGCAGCCGTCGTAACACCCAATCATCCTTCTGGTTCCTCCTCCGTTGTCGCGGTCGCGCGCCAACACAAGTTTGGCGTTGTTGCCGTCAGCTTGTTCGTGCTTTTTTTTGCAGCTGCGGCGCTCTATGGTCTCTATGCTTTTCTCAATCGCACTCGCTCGCTGCCTTTCGCCAGCTTCACCGTCAGCAAAATCACAGATAGCGGCAGAGCAGGCGCCACCGCGATTTCCCCTGATGGGAAGTTCATACTAAGCGTGCAGAAGGGCAACGGCGAAGAGAGCCTTTGGCTCCGCAACATCGCCACCGGTAGCGACACCCAGGTGGTTTCGCCCACCGGTCAGACCTTTGCCACTCCTGCTTTCTCTTCCGATGGCGACTATTTGTATTTCCGTGAAACCTCCCCGGACGCAGGACAAACTCTTAATCTCTTCCGCGCTCCCGTCCTCGGCGGCAAACCTCAGCTCATCGCCAGGGACGTCGACACCAACGCCGCTCCCTCTCCTGATGGCCAGCACATCGTTTATGTTCGGGACAATGATCCCGAAGTCGGCAAATGGCGCCTGCTGCAAGCCAACGCCGATGGCAGCAAGGAAACCGTCCTGCTGATTCGCCCTTTGAATCAGCTCCCGGAGACGCTTGCCTGGTCGCCGAACGGAAAAACCATCGCTCTTTCCTTCATTAACCAGTCCGGAACCTCCAGAGGCGAAATTGACCTCTTCGACGTCGCCACGAACAGCTTGAGCCTCCTGGTCAACTTCTCCGACAAGCTGGTTTTCGCAATTGCCTGGGTTCCCGACGGCCGGTGGATTTATGCCGTGTATTTCCCCCAAGGTGCGCATTCCACTTCCAATAGTCCGCAGATTGGCGCATTTTCTTTTCCCGATGGAAAGTTTCGGACCATCACCAACGATACCAACTTTTATACCTTGCTGACCGCCTCCGCGAACGGAAAAACTCTCTCCATTATTCAGAGCCGCGCGCAAAATGAAATTGACTTGCTTCCTGCCTCGGGCGGCGATTCCCCTTCCGTCCTTCCCGGCATACCGCCCCAGCAAGCAGTCAACAGTCTGGACTGGACCTACGACGGCAATCTTTTGCTTTCTCAGGGTCACCGCATCGTGCGCACTCCTCTGGATGGTAGCAACCTCGTAACCTTTCTTTCAGACTCCAGCGCGTACATTAACCAGGTAGCCGAATGCGATGGCGGCCGTTCCGTTCTCCTCACTTGGTTTTATCGAGGCGGCAAGAACACCATTGGAATCTGGCGTGCCGCCACGGATGGTGCTGAGCCTGCCATGCTCACTTCCGGCAATAGTGCTGTTATTTGGAGCTGCTCTCCCGATGGGAAGTGGGTTTACTACCATAAGTGGGATGGCCGCAGCGTTTATCGAATGCCGCTCGCCGGTGGTAATCCCGAGCTGATACCTGAAACCGCATTCGACAATTCCATCATGCACGCCATGGCTCTTTCGCCCGACGGCCGCACATTAGCCCTCTTTATTGACAGTTTCTCGCCGGAAACGCGCATCTATTCGAGCAAGATTGCACTCGTGAATCTGCAAGAAGCTCCAAAACCTTCCATTCGCGTTCTCAACCCTCCTGCCGGCCCCAATTTCGTCTTCCATCTTGCGAACCCTCCATCGAATTCTGCCTTCCACTTCACGCCTGATGGTAAGTTTTTGGCTCTGGTCTCCGAAAATAAAGGCGTGGACAACATCTGGCTTCTGCCACTCGATGGCTCCAATGGCCATCAAATAACCAATTTTAAGTCCGAGCTGATTCCCGAGTTTTGTTTTTCTCACAACGGCGAAAAGCTCGCCATCCTCCGGCATCACACCGAGTCCGACGTCATCCTCCTCCGCGACTCCGCAACCGCCTCAAAATGATCCCCAACCCCTCGTCCGATCCCTGGGAAGCCGCTTACTTGCGCTTCGAAACGCCGGAGCAGGAGATTCAGAAATTCATCTCGCGCCTCGGGAAATTGGGTGCGGCTGCGTGGCCGCGCGATGCCGAAATCGTGGAGCTCTTTTGCGGGCGAGGCAATGGACTGAAGGCCCTGGAACAGCTCGGTTTTACGCGCACCGAAGGCGTGGATCTGTCGCCGCGATTGATCGCGCAGTATCGCGGGCCGGCAAAATGTTTCGTCGAAGATTGCCGCCAGCTTCCCTTCGCGGATCGCAGCAAGGACATCCTCATCGTGCAAGGCGGCCTGCATCATCTTCCGGTGTTGCCTGAAGATTTGGAACAAACGTTTGCGGAAATGCAGCGCGTCCTGCGGAAAGAGGGCCATGTGGCTTTTGTGGAGCCGTGGCTGACTCCGTTCCTCCGATTCGTGCATGCCGTCTCGGAGAATCCGCTGGCACGTCGCCTTTCGAACCGGCTCGATGCTCTTGCCACCATGATCCAATTCGAACGTCGCACCTACGATCAATGGCTCACCCAGCCCGGGTTGGTCCTCCGGATGACGCGAACACATTTTGTTCCCAAGTACGAATCCTTCGAATGGGGCAAATGGAATTTTGTCGGAGCCCCCCGCTGATTTTCGAACTGACCAATCGCACTTCGCACTTCTTCAGCTGTAGCTCGCAGATTCAAATCTTCTTTCGAATCCCGCGCAAATCTTCCTCTCGACTTCACTCTTGCAATTCCTGCCTCCGCGGTTATGATGGCCGCCTTGCTCTGCACTCTCATTCTTTTTCCTAGCAGGAGCCATTGACCACCACACCGCTGGCCCATTCGAATCCTCCCCGCGCCACCGGGCGCCTGCTGAAAGTTCTCGGCATGTGGTTCGGCGTGGCCGCCGCTTTTGGGAATACCATCGGCGCGGGCATCGTTCGAACGCCCGGCGACGTCGCCAGGCTTCTGCCCAACGCCTGGATTTTTCTCGGAGTTTGGATCCTTGGCGGCCTCTACGCCCTCTCCGGCGCATCCTCGATGGCCGAACTTGGCGCCGCGATTCCACGCAGCGGCGGCCAGTACAATTTTTCGCGCCGCGCCCTCGGTGACTACGCCGGATTTATTGTCGGCTGGAGCGACTGGCTTTCCACGTGCGGTACCGCCGCCGCCGTTTCCATCGTCATCGCCGAATACAGCGGCCACCTTTTCCCCATTCTCGCCGGCACCACAAAAATGGAAATCATTTCCATCGCCATTATCTGTGGATTTGGAGTTTTGCAATGGCGCGGAATTAAGTGGGGCAGCGGCACGCAGCTCGCTTCCGCAACGATGAAAGCGGCCGCTTTCCTGATTCTCGTGATTGCTTGTTTTCTTCTTGGCGGGCCCGCTCACAAAGACGCGATCGAATCAGGCGCCTCGTCACTTTCCATGCCCACCGGCTGGTCCCTGGTCATTGCGGTGATGCTCGGCCTGCAGGCCGTGATTTATACCGTCGATGGATGGGACGGCATTATTTATTTTGGCGAAGAAGTTCGCAATCCGGGCCGCGATATTCCGCGCGCGATTTTCGGCAGCGTCTTCTCCATCATGGGGATTTATCTGCTGCTGAATCTCGTGGCGCTCTACATCCTGCCCATGAAAGAAATCGCCGGGAATAATTTTGCGCTTGGTTCCGTCGCCGGCCGCGTCTTTGGAAGCCTCGGTGATCCCATCATCCGCTCCATCATGGTCGTTTCCATGCTGAGCTGCATGAACGCTAATCAGCTTTTCTGCACACGCACGCTCTATACCATGAGTTGCGATGGATTATTTTTCCGGCGCGCCACGCACGTCAATGCCGGCGGAACGCCGACGATTTCGCTGCTGCTCAGCACCATAGTCGGAGTGCTTTTCGTTCTCATTTCTTTCCTCAACGCCAATGCTTTCGAGCACGTCATCGACATGCTGTCGTTTTTCTTTGTCGCCAACTACACGCTGTCCTATTCGTCGTTATTTATTCTGCGCAAGCGCGAGCCGGAAATGAACCGGCCGTATAAAGCGTGGGGTTATCCGTGGACGACGGGGATTGCGCTGGTGGCTTCGGTACTTTTTCTGATGGGCTCGCTCCTGCCCGATTTTCTGGACGCTGTTCGTGCCGGAAAATATTGGCCCCCGAGCCCGGCGATGCTGGCGTTGGTTGCGCTGGTGTTGAGCTATCCCGTATTTCGCATCCTGAAATCGGTCTCGAAACGTGGTGATGGCAACGCGGCGAACAATTCCTAGCCGCATTTTTTTGCGACCAATTAGTTCGAGACTTTTTCGGCTACGGATTTGGCCTGGAGGAAAAGGAGCAAATAATCTTTTCCGCCGGTCTTGGAATCGGTGCCGGACATATTGAAACCGCCGAAGGGATGGGCGCCGACCATGGCGCCGGTGCATTTGCGGTTCAAATAGAGATTGCCGACGTGAAAGGAATCTTTGGCTTTCTTGATTTTTTCCGGATTCCTGGAATAGACCGCTCCCGTCAGTCCAAATTCCGTGTTGTTGGCGATTTCCAATGCGTGGTCGTAATTCTTCGCTTTGATTACGGCGAGGACAGGCCCGAATACTTCTTCCTGCGCAAGGCGCGCTTTGGGATCCACGTCGGCGATAATTGTGGGCTCGATGAAGAAGCCGTCGCCCGCAGCGCGTTTTCCACCGGTGAGCAGCTTTCCTTCTTTCTTGCCGACTTCGATGTAATCGAGAATGGTTTTCATCGCGGACTGGTTGATGACCGGGCCCATGTAGTTGTCGGGATCGTCGCTGGGACCGACGGTAATTTTTTTGGTGCGCTCGACGAGTTTCTGGACGAAAGTGTCGTAGATTTTTTCAGAGACGATGGCGCGCGAGCAGGCGGAGCACTTTTGCCCCTGATAGCTGAAGGCGGCCTGCGCGGTGCCTTCGACTGCGGCATCGATATCGGCTTCGTCGTCCACGACGATGGCGTCTTTGCCGCCCATTTCGAGGACGGTGCGCTTGATCCAGATCTGGCCGGGAACGGCTTTTCCGGCGAGTTCACTGATGCGCAAGCCAACTTCCTTTGAGCCGGTGAAGCCGATGTAGCGCGTCTTGGGATGCTGGACGAGGACGTCTCCGATGACGCTGCCCGGACCGGTGATGAAATTTACGGCTTCCTTGGGAACGCCGGCTTCAAAGAGAATGTCGATGAATCTTGCGGCGATGGTCGGAGAGTCGGCGGCGGGCTTGACGACGACGGTGTTGCCGGTGACAAGCGAGGCCACGACGAGTCCGGCCATGATGGCGCAGGGGAAATTCCACGGGGGAACAACGACACCTACACCCAGGGGGATGTAGACGAGATAGTTGCGCTCGCCACGCATAGGCGTGAGTTTTTGCGGTTCGGCGAGGCGCAGCATTTCGCGGCCGTAAAATTCGCAGAAGTCGACGGTTTCGGCGATGTCCGCGTCGGCTTCAATCCAGGTCTTTCCAACTTCGTAGCAGACCAGAGCGTTCAGTTCGTATTTGCGCTCGCGAACGATTTGCGCGGCGCGGAAGAGGCATTTGGCGCGCTCTTCAGCCGGCACCTTCTTCCAGGTATCGAAATATTTGTTGGCATCCTCGACGGCCTGTCTGGCCATTTCCGCGGTGGCGTTCTGGAATTCGCCGATCACTTCCGAAGGGCGGGAGGGATTCGTGGAGGTGCGCTTTTCCTGGGTGGTAACTTTTTTGCCGCCGAGCCACATGGGGTATTCGTGACCGAATTCGGACTTCACCTTTTTCAGAGCATCTTCCATCCGTTTACGGTTTTCCGGCTTGGAAAAGTCGATGAATGTCTCATTGGTGAATTCGGAAACGTGGACGGTTTTTTCAGCGGTGGCCATGGCGGGTTCCCTCCTCGATGTGCAAACAGCCTATTGTACTGCGTTCGGAAACGGGGCGACAAGCTACGGATCGTTGAACGTTGGAACGTTAAAACGTTGAAAAGAGGTGCCCCAGGCATTTGTAAGGATGTCAAAGGAAGGGAGTTGCGGGAGGGGGCATTTGTAAGTGGATGAAAAGAAAGAGCGACGATCCCCGAGGATGAATGCAAGTTCTAGAATGGGAATGGTTGGGTGACACCCGGCAGTTTTAAGAAAGAGTGTGGATCCGTTTGATGACAAAAGAGTTGTGAAATGCTTTTGGTGTAAAGAGCGAAAAGAGCGAGCCAAGAGTGAAGGAAAAACTGGAGGCGCACCCCGCCCCCATGGTTTTTGTAACGATGTGATTCGATGGGGGTTAGTGGGTGGGGGGCTGCTAAGGATGTGAGCGGTAAGGGTTTACGGCCGACTGAAAGAGGAGAGTACAGCGAAGATCGACGAGGGTGATGGCTGAATATCACGTCTCATGTTATCGCATTAGTACCGTACAGGCCAAGATAAATCGTTAAGTGCAAGAAGGGAAACGAGATAGGGGAGGGGGTGAGAGCCTCGAAGGAAAAGCCCGAGTCATAACCATGGGGAGCGCGGCCGGGCAAGGCGGATATCTATCTATTGGAAGATCTGTTTAGCAGATAGATTCGTATCCGGTGAGGAACTGGCTTAAGCTCGTCTTTTATGAAGATTGTCAGAGGACAGATTCGATTTGCGGGATCAGACCTGAGCAACCACCTCGCCTGCAGGCATAAAACTACGCTGGAACTGCAGGTAGCACAAGGAAAGCGGATGCCGCCGGATTGGGCTGTGCCGGACCTGAAGGTGATTCAGGAACTGGGGCTGCGGCACGAGACGGCCTATCTCGTCCATCTTTCGGCGCAGGGGTTGGTCGTCGAGAACCTGGGTCAAATCGATCACAAAGAAGAGGAGCGGCTGTTGGAGCAGACCTTAGCGCTCATGGAACGCGGCGCGAAAGTGATCGCTCAAGGGGCTCTGAGCGACGGGGCATGGTTTGGGCGGCCGGATGTGCTTCGCCGCGTGGAGACGGCGAGCAAGCGCTGGAAGTGGTCGTACGAAGTGGCGGATACGAAGCTGGCGCGCGAGACGAAGGCCACGACGATTCTGCAACTATCGTTATATTCGGATTTGCTGGCGAAAACTCAAGGGACGGTTCCCGAATACTTGTGGGTGGTGCCGCCTGGGGAAGGGTTTGCGGGGGAGAAATACCGCGTGTCGGAGTATGCGGCGTATTACCGACACGTGCGGGAGAGGCTGTTAAAGGCTGTGGGAGAGGATGCAGGTAAGGGAAATTATCCGGAGCCGGTGGAGCACTGCAAGGTGTGCCAGTGGTTTAAGGAGTGCGATCAGAGACGGCGGGCGGATGATCATTTGTCGCTGGTGGCCGGAATCCGGAGGCAGCAACGGGATCAGTTTGAGGCGTGGAATGCGGAAACGATGGCGAAGCTTGCCGAACTACCAATCCCTTTGAAGGAGAGGCCGAAACACGGATCCAAGGCGGGCTATGAGCGTGTGCGGGAACAGGCACGGGTGCAAGTGGAGGGGCGGACGGAAAAGAAGCTGAAACACGAGCTACTTTTGCCAGTATTGGAAGGGATGGGATTTTGCCGGCTGCCGGAGCCTTCGGTGGGCGACATGTTTGTGGATTTGGAAGGCGATCCGTTTGTGGGAGAGAACGGGTTGCAATATCTCTTTGGGTTCGCGGTGCTCGATGCGGCGGAAGAATTGAAATACGAAAAGCGGTGGGCTTTGAATCGTGAGGAGGAGAAAAGGGGCTTTGAGTGGCTGGTAGACGAAATCATGCGGCGGCGGGAAACGAATCCGAAGATGCACGTGTATCACGCCGGGGCGTACGAGCCTGGGGCGTTGAAGCGATTGATGGGAATGTACGCGACACGGGAGGACGAAATTGACCGATTGCTGCGCGCGGGGGTGATGGTCGATCTGCATCAGGCGTACAAACAGGGAGTGCGAGCGAGCGTGGAGGAGTATTCGCTGAAAAAGGTGGAAGGGTTTTATGGATTCGAGAGAAAGACGCCGCTGGAGGCTTCACGAGTGGCGATGCGTTATGTAGAGCACCGGCTGGAGTTGGGCCGAATGGGTGAGGAACTGCCGGATGAGATTCGCGAAACGATGGAGGGGTACAACGCCGAAGATTGCGTTTCAACCGCGAAGCTAAGGGACTGGTTGGAGGGGGAACGGGAGAAGTTGGTGGCGAGCGGCATTGAGGTTCGTCGGCTGCCGGAAAAAAGCGGCGATCCTTCAGAAAAGTTGAAAGACAAGCTGGATCGAGTGGCAGCGTTGACGGAACTGCTTTCCGCTGAAATCCCGGCCGACCCGGCTGCACGGACAGAAGAACAAGCAGCTCGATGGCTTTTGGCGCAGCTTTTGAGCTGGCATCGGCGCGAAGACAAACGCGCGTGGCAGGACGGCTACCGATACGCGGAGATGAATGACGAGGATTTGTTGGATGAGCGAGTGGGGCTAACCCGCATGAGTTTCGTGAAGCGAGTGGGATCGGGCCGGCAGGTGCCGACGGATCGCTATTCCTTTGAGCCACAGAGGAGCAATGTGCGGGCCGGAAAAGAACTGTACTACGGCGACGAGAAATTCGGCGAAGTGGTGACGATCGACCAGGCAAAGGGCGTGGTGGACATCAAGAAAACCAAGAAGTCTGCGGAGGTGCATCCGCCGACGGTTTATATGTGGAGCGCGCCGTTGCCAACGGATTCGCAGGCTGGATCACTTTACCGGATCGCCGCGTGGGCGGCAGAAAACGGGATTGATGCGGCAGGGCGTTACCGCCCGGGACGAGACTTGGTGCTGCGACGGCCGCCGCGGCTCATCAACGGTGAGAAGTTAGAGCAGTTGGCTTCCGAGACGGCGGTGAACACAGCAAATCGAATCATGTTGGCGCTGGAAGATTCCGTGTTTGCGATTCAAGGGCCTCCAGGCTCCGGAAAAACGTATACGGGAGCTCGGATGATTTGCGAGCTGGTGAAATCAGGGAAACGGATCGGTGTAACGGCACTGAGCCACAAAGTGATTCGCAAGTTGCTTGATGACGTGGTGGCAGCGGCACACGAGATGAGCTTCGAGGGAGTGCGGTGCCTGGATCGCGACAACGAAGGGGCGGAGAGTGAGGGGGTGGCAGTCGCAAGAGTTGACAACGACGAGGCTTTGGCCGCGCTAACGACCGGCAAAGCGAACGTTCTAGGCGGTACATCGTGGCTGTGGTCGCCGGAAAAAGCGTTTGAATCGGTGGATGTGCTGTTTATTGATGAGGCTGGGCAGATGTCGCTGGCGGATGTGCTGGCGGTGTCGCAAGCGGCGAAAAGGTTGGTTTTACTGGGCGATCCGCAACAATTGGAACGGCCAACGAAGGGGAGCCATCCGGACGGAGCGGAGAAATCCGCGCTTGAGCATTTATTGAACGGACGGAAGACGATTGAGGCGGGTCTGGGATTCCTGTTGCCGGAGACTTGGCGTTTACACCCGAACGTGTGCCGATACACATCGGACTTTTTCTACGATGAAAGACTGAGTCCGCATCCTATATCAAAGAGTCGAGTGATTGAGGGACATGAATGGTTGAGCGGAGCGGGATTGTGGATTGTTCCAGTGGAGCATGAGGGAAATCGGAATTCGAGCGCGGAAGAGGTCGAAGTGGTGGCACGAATCGCAGAGGGATTGCTGAGGCCGGAAGTAAAGTGGTTTCGTAGCGCGGGGAATTCGCGACGCTTAAGGGAAGAAGAAGATATTTTGATCGTGGCGCCCTATAACGCGCAGGTTGCGGATTTGTCGGCACGACTGCCGAAAATGCGAATTGGGACGGTAGACAAGTTTCAGGGGCAGGAAGCGCCGGTAGTGATTTATTCGCTGACGACGTCGTCGTCGGAAGATGCGCCGCGGGGGATGGAGTTTTTATACAGCTTGAACCGGCTGAATGTGGCGACGTCGCGAGCGATGACGACGGTGATTTTGGTGGGTAGCCCGAAGCTGTTCGAACCGGAATGCCGAACGCCGCGGGAGATGCAACTGGCGAATGCGTTTTGCGGTTACCTGGAAATGGCTATCGCGGTTGATCCCTCTTCGATCTAGGTGAACTTCGAGGGAGAGGGATTTCTCTCAACGCACGCCGACGCTTTCGCGGGAAGCGAAAGCGGAAGAAGAGGTCGGCCCGCTCACTTCGAAATAACAGTATAGGCATGGAGCGCGGCGGCGGGATGGTCAAAAATGGCGACGGAGATGGTATCCTCGGGCTCTGAACAACATATCAGGAGAAGAGCATGGCAAAGCTAGATCGCATCACGCAGGACCCGGGGGTGATGGGTGGAAAGCCCTGCGTCCGGGGGATGCGTGTGACAGTAGGAATGATAGTAGGCCAGATCGGGGCGGGACACAGCATTGAGGAAGTGCTGGCGGAATACCCTTATCTGGAGCGGGAAGACGTACTGCAGGCACTGCGGTACGCGGCATGGCTTGCGGAAGAACGTGAAGTTACGTTGCCTCGCGCATGAAGCTGCTAGTAGATATGAATCTGTCGCCAAAGTGGATAGCTCTCCTTCATGATTCGGGATGGGAGGCCGTGCATTGGTCATCGGTGGGACGGGCAGATGCGCGGGACTCGGAGATAATGGCCTATGCGGCGGCAAAGGGATATGTCGTTGTGACGCATGACCTGGACTTCGGCGCGATTCTCGCAGTTACTCACGGGAAAAAACCCAGCGTGGTACAAATTCGGAGCGAAGATGTGAGCTCGGATATCGTCGGCAGGCAAACCGTGGCGGCGCTGCGCCACACGCAAGCTGAGCTCGAGGCCGGCGCTTTGGTAACGATTGAAGCTGACCGAACGCGCCTTCGTTTGCTTCCCCTAGAAAGAAGAGAAGAACAGTAGACGATATACGGCTGTACGCCGGAACGATCTGACCAACTGCTCGAAGACTTCTACGCGCTGCAACTCTGGCACACCTGCGATGCGATTTTAACGAAACGAAATGAGCGGGAGCGACACCACCCAGGGAGAGGCCCGTATGCGAAGGTGATTCGCGAGGTCTCAGCGGCGTGGGATTGTCTCCGCGGCCGGCGGCGGAATAGGAACGGAGGGACATCATGATTGAGGTAGGAGCCCACACGGTGCTGGTGTTTGTGAAGATGCAATTCCAGGGGCAATGGTCGCGGTTCAGCCTGGTGCAGCAAATCGGGTACGACGTCAACAAGGGCGGACTGCTATTGGTGGTCACGGAAGACGAGAACGCGGCCAAGACGACGTATTGGTTTAAGCTGGCCACGGGCCACGAAGTCTGGGTTCTCGAGGATGTTGTTCACATTCCCGCGATTTGCATCAGGAGCGTGCCGGGCGATCAGATCCGGTGCAAAGGCTAAAAATTCAATTGGACGCTAACGGGCACGTGCCATTGTGAGGCTAAGCGAGGGTCGAACATTGGATGACGTGGCGGTGCTAACGGCGATGCAGTGGGAGTTCATACCGAGGATAATCAAAGGCAAGCACGCAACCGGATTTGCTACGATTCGCTTTGATTTCTGAGATCTTGCATTCCTTACATGCCTTGGGCTCGAATTTCTTACATCCAGCACGAGGGCAGCATAGAGAACTGAATCATCGCTGCGGCTGGGCTGCAGCGGCGGTCTGGGGAAAAGCGGGAGCAAGTTCCCGCACTCCAAGGCTCGGAGAAAAGCACGGGTCTGAAGACCCGCCACTACAAAGGAGAAGGCCCGACTTTTGATCGGGCCTTCGGACATTTTGGTTTAGTTCGGTGAGGCTGAGGCAACTACCTTCCGGCGGCGACAGCGACTTTGGCTTTGGCAAGTTCCGGGACGACGCCGAGTTGCTGCATCATGCCGAGAGCGTCCCAGTTAACGTAGCCTTCGACGATCTTGCCGTTGGAAACGCGCGCGATGGTCACGCCGGAGGTGGTGATGTGCTTTCCGGTCGGGGCCATGCCGTTGAGATCGCCTTTATGGGTACCGCGGCAGGACCAGCGGGTCATGACGGTCTCGCCTTCGGCAATGACATCTTCGATGGTCAAGTGAATGTCGGGGAAGGCATTGCGGTACAGAGATGCTCTGCGCTTCTCGCTATCCGGGCCCTTGCCAAAATCGGGCGTCGAAGGATCATGGTGAGTGTAGGTGGGGGCAAAGATCTCGTCGGCTACGGAGAGATTGCCGTTGTTCCAGAGTTCCGCGAAGAGACGGCGGACGATTGCTTTATTGTGTTCAGACATGAGTGGTTCTCCTTTTGAGAAAAGCAAATCTTGAAAAAAACAAGAACGGATCTCGCGCGAGGCGAGTGGAGCTCGAATGTTGTGGCATGGAACCGCTGCGGGCTTGGGCGTGCAGTCCAGCAGGCCGGGCAGATGGTTAAGCGTGGCGTGAGCGGAGAAACAGGAGCCGAGGACGAACTGCCCTCTTGGCGCTCGATGCAGAGCTTAACTGTTAAAGAAACTGCCCTCGGACTACGGAGCGGGAGTCTCGCCTCAAACGGCGAAACCACGAGATGATGCTGTGCTTCACGGACGTGGGTGTCAAGGACAATCGAAGACTACTTCTGTGCAAAAAAAGCGGCAGGGGCGCGGAAATCCGCGCGTTGGCGGCCGCGGGAAGCGTGCTGAGGAGAAATTGTTTCGCATTGTTGCGAACAGGCGGGATGGGGGTACAATGATGCCGCTTTCGAAGATGGAAAAGATATTCCGGCTTAGTCGAGATTGCAGGAGCAGTGAATTCGAAAGCGGATCCAGCCCGTGCCGGCATCGAAATGTTTTTTACGGAGGATGAGGATGAGTACGAAAAGCGCAGCAGCATTGGCCATCCTGGCGTTCGTGGCTTTTACGCCCGGGATGATGGCGCAGGACCAGGCCCCGCCACAGAAGGCGCCGGTCAAAATGGCGAAGCCGCAAGCCTCGCCGAAGGAACAGAATCTGCAGGAGTACGTCAAGCTTTTGCGTGAAGACGTGCGTTCACAAAAGTCCGCGGTCATGAGCGCGGTGATGCAACTCGACCCGGACGAGGCCGCGAAGTTCTGGCCGATTTACCGCGACTACGACGCGGAACTGAGCAAGTTGAACGATCTGCGGGTGGCCAATATCGAAGAGTACTCGAAGACGTACAACCAGATGACGGACGCGAAGGCGGACGAGTTGATCCACAACGCGCTGGACTATCAGAAGCAGCGCGGGGAGCTGCTGGCAAAGTACTACGAGCGGATGAAGCAGTCGATGGGCGCGATTACCGCTGCGCGGTTCCTACAGGTGGAACACCAGTTGCTGCTGATCATCGATTTACAAATTGCTTCGTCGTTGCCCGTGGCGGGCTCCTGACACTGAATAAGAGGAGAATCGAGAATGCGCAGCTACAAGATTTTGGCGATGGTGTTGTCGGGAATGATGGCGGGATTCACAGGGACGGCGACGGCGCGGCCGGGGCCGGCGCCTGTGCCGCAGCAAAAGATGATTACCGTGCCAGCGGGCACGACCATTCTGGTGCGCATGCTGGATAGTGTGGATTCCAGCAAGAATCCTACGGGTTCGCGGTTTACGGCGACGCTGGAGACGAATCTGGTGGTGAATGGCAAGGTGATCGTGCCGAAAGGAAATACCGTGTATGGCCGGCTTGCGGAATCAAAACAGGCGGGACGCGCAACGGGATCATCCGAGCTGACCTTGGAACTGACGGACATTGTTGTCCATGGAACCGCGTATCCATTGCTGACCAGCGATTATTCGGTAAAAGGCAGCAGCAGCGGAAAGCGAAGCGCGAAGCGTCTTTTGGGCGGTGCGGGACTCGGGGCAATTATCGGAGGCATCGCAGGGAATGCCGGGATGGGAGCCGCGATCGGCGCAACGGCTGGGGCAGTGGGCTCGGTGGCGCAAAAAGGCCAAGCGGTGAATGTGCCCAGCGAGACGTTGCTGGAGTTTCGTCTGCAGCAGCCTGCTTCACTGCCAGGGCGATAGGCTGGCCAGCTCGCGAGTCTTAAACAAACAAGAGGAAGTAATCCGTGTGAACAAGGAATTCCGCGCCGAGTTGGACGCAGCGCGGAATTCTTGAACCAAACGTATTCGCTTGTCCGTTTGGGTGCGTATCCGCGTTCGAAACCTCTCTCTTTTCGGCAGAACCGAAATCCTAGGATCAGGTAGTGGTTTGCGTGGCGGCGGGCGAGAGCGGTTTAGCGTGACCTGAGAACGGCGAACTCTGAAATAGTGACGCCGAGGGCTGCTCCGAGGAATACGTCGGAAGGAAAGTGCGCTTGATTGGTGACGCGGGAAAAGCTGATGAGAGCTGCCGCGCCATAGGCTACATAGGGCACCCAGCGATGTTTGCGGTAGCGATGCGCGAAGACGGCGGCGACGGCGAACGCAGCGGAGGCGTGACTGGAGGGAAAGCTGCTGTTGATGCCGACGTTCGAAACATGGCTGTTGAAGAAGGTGTCGCTGAAAGGTCCGGCGGGCGGGATGTCCGAGGGCCGCAGGCGGCGCGTGGAGACCTTCAGCACGACGTCGAGGATGGCGGTATCGGCGTAGGCTTCAGCGGCGAAGAGCGCGGTCTTTTCTGCGTAGGAATTGTGGGTGAAATGCCCGACGATCAGAAAAGCGGCGGGGACTGCGGCGATTTCGCCGGCGGTGATGGAACCGGAAAATACTTTGTTGAAAGTGTTGAAGGTCGTGGTGCGGCGAAAGTAGCCGGCGTCGTAGGGATCAGCGACGATAAGGCCAGCGGTCAAGCCGGTTATCGAGAGCGTGGGGATCCATTGGTGGCCCTTGGCGAGCTGCACAGGAAACAGCCAGATGTCTTTCTGATCTTCCAGAAAATTACGGGGGAAGGTACTCCAGGAGACGTCGCGCTCAGGGAGCGCCGCGGCTGAATTTGGCGGTGATTGGCTTTGCGGAGTTGCGTTATCCGTGGCGGCGGTTTGCGGAGTTTCCTGGGCGCGAAGAGGTAAAGCGATAGACGCAACTGCCAGGCACGCAATCACCAACGAGACGCAGGGACGGCCGAATCCGCGATGACGCTGGTATTTACTGCTTTGGAATTTCTTAGCCCACATTACCACTTCAAGGATACTAATGAACCGGCGCAAGCACCAACTTTTGGATGCGCCAGTTGAGGGGTTCGGCAACGTACAGTTCGTTTTCGGAGGGGCAAGCAATTTCGTGGATCCATCCGAACTGGCCGGGTTGCTTGCCGGACTTGCCGAAAACGCCGAGAACTTTTCCGTCGAGAGAGAGTTTATAGATGCGCCCTGGGAAACCGTCGGCCGCGTAGAGCACTTGATTGGGGCCGGGCGTGATGCAGATGGCCCAGGGGGCGCCGGGAGCCATGGTGCCCGTTGTGGCCGTGGGCTTGTTGCCGATGGCGGGGTGAGCGTCGGCGGGAACGGGGACGTCAATGGTGATCAGGCGGAGAAATTTTCCTTCGGTGTCGAAAACCTGGATGCGGCGGTTGCCGCGGTCGGCGACGTAGATATTATTTTGCGCGTCGACGGCGATGCTGTGCGGAACGTTGAGTTGGCCGGGCTTGTCCCCGGGTTCGCCCCAGGACTTGAGCCAGTTGCCGTCATTGTCGACCTTAGCGATGCGGGAATTCACATAACCGTCGCTGATGTAAGCATTGCCGGCGGCGTCCCAAGCAACGTCGGTGACCTGGCGAAACATGCCGTCGACGGGAGGAAGAGGCGGCTTGACGTGCTTGAGCGGCTCGGTGCCCTCGTCGGAGGCCTCCTGCTTGCGGCCGAAAACCATGACGACGCGGCCTTCGGGATTGAACTTGATGACCATGTCGGAGCCTTTGTCGGTGGCCCAGATGTTGTCGTCCTTGTCGATCTTGACGGTGTGGGCGAAAGACCAGGCGTAGAGATTGTGGCCGATCTCGCGGATGAATTTGCCGTCGGGACCGAACTGGAGGAGTTGCGCGGCGCTGGCGGCGTAAGCAGGACCGGTGGTGTTTCCGCGGGAGAAGACAAAAATGTGGCCGTGGGAATTGACGGCGACGCCGGCGACTTCGCCAAGATGGATGTCCGGCGGGAGTTTCAGGAAGTCAGGGACGGCGTGGTAGGGGATTTCGGGCGGTTGCTGGGCGAAAAGCGGAGCGGCTGCAAGAAAAAGCAAGACGAAGAGAGAGCGCTTCATGAAATTGCACCTCATGAGTTTGAAATTTCGTTATTTCGCACCCGCATCATACGCGGGTTTGCGGAATCAGTCGCCTGCTAGGAATCTGTACTGGGTTTCAGTGAGCGGAACGACGGAGAGGCGGCCCTGTCGAACGAGGGGTGAATCGGCGAAGAGTTTATTGGATTTGATTTGTGCGAGCGTGATTATTTTGGCGAGGGGTTTTCCGGCTTTGAGTTTGACGGCAGGGTTCTTGAGGTTGGAGACATCGACGGAGAGGACGGTGGCGGTGCCGACGGCGGACTTGTGGTCACCGGTTTCGTAAATAATGAGGCGCGTGCCGGAAGTCATTTGGGAAAGGTTGCGTAAGGCGACGGGATTGTGAACGCCATCCCAGACGGTTTCCTTATCGCGCTGAAGATCGGCGAAGGAATATGCGGTTGGTTCGGTCTTGAGCAGGTAGTTGGAAGACATTGCGGTTCTCCTCGGAGGTTTGAGCTTTCTATTCTACATGACGCTCGAGAAAGTCACTTCTTCTTCGCGGGAATAAGCCCGGGTAGTCGTCGCTGATTCTGCGAATGACGGATAAGCTCGGAAAGCCGCTTGCGTTTTGTTTCTTCTCTTTTTGCGCTGACGGTCCGATAGGTGCACACCCTTTGGTACCAAGGAGGTTGCGAACGGAAGAATTCCCAAGCCGCTTTGTTGGCACGAAATTGCCTCTTTTGTTCACGTGTGAAGCGGGCGCTATTCCGTTGTTCGTAAGAGTAAATGGCGGATTTTTTCTCGTCGCGTGCGGCAAAAGCTTTGAGACCGGCGGGATGCATCAGATCTTTCTTTGTAAGTTCCTGAACGAATTTGATGTTGATGGAACTCCAAGCGCTTGTGGGCCTGCGGGGAGTGAAGCGAATTGTGTAGCTGGTTTCGTTGAGGTTCTTGCGAACGCCGTCGATCCAGCCAAAGCACAGTGCAACTTGTACGGATTCGGACCAGGTGATGCTGGGTTTTCCGGAATCTTTTTTGTGGAAGCCGACGAGTTGCTCGCGGAGCTTGTCGTGATGGGCTTCGAGCCAAGCGCGGAAGTCAGCCGGCGTTGGGAAGAATGTGGGTTTTAGCGGCATGGAGTCCAAACTAGGTTAGCAAATCGATGTGTGAAGGTTAAGGCTGACAGACGGGCCGTGCAAGCGTTGGCTCTGTGCAGGAAAAGCGCGGAATGAAAGACATCAATCATTGCATCCGAAAAGGTGAATTAACCGCCTGCTCGAACAACGCGGCTATTTGTCTGAGTGTCTCTTCCCGTTCGTTATTCTGTTTGAGCCAATCGGACATGTAACGCCGCGCCGTTTGCTCCTGACCACTCTTAGCGAGGTAAAAAGCGTAGGCGAGAGCTACCTGCGGCAAATTGGAGAGTTTCCATTCCCATTCGTGATGAAATTCAATCTGTTGAAATAAAACGCGCAAATCTGAAAGGCTTCTGACCGAACTGAAGAATTGAAAGGCTTTCGGGAGTAAGTGGGCGCGAGTTGCTTCTGCGTCGCCTCGCATGGCGTCTTTGCCACGGGTGGTGCAAATTCGAAAGCCGAGATCATTCCCGTCACGATGGAAACCCGAGTAAATTAAATCCATCTTGGCACTTTTCGGAGTGCGGTGCCAGCGTATATCCCCTATTCCCATCGTGATATGCGGGACAAATCGCAACGATAGACCCCATGTAAAGAGTAGACCGGTGTACTCACCCTTGAACTTAATCACGTCATGCAATTCGCTTAAGCGGGATCGCACGTATTGGAGCGGTTTTACCTTTTCGAATCCGCTCTTAAGCAGAGAATCATCAAAAATCTCTTCAATCACTCTCTGAACGGTCTTAGGAGGGCAGGGTTCGATGGTCATATCGATCTAGGCTCCCGTCAATTCTGTGCAGGCGGAAGCGAAGATTTTGGTGTGGGCGTCGATGTCGGCTTCGGTGGTGGCAGGGGACATGAGGGCCATGTTGTGGAACGGCGTTAGGAGGACTCCGCGGTTCAGGGCATAGAGGTGGAGGAAGCGTTCGAGTTCGAAATCGGCGGCAGCGGCGGATTCACCGCCGTTGCGGGGAGGCTTTGCGGCAAAGGTGTATTCGGCGCGAGCGCCGAGTTGGATGACGTTCCAGGGAAGACGGTGTGCGCGGATTTCGGCGGCGACGCCATCGTTGAAGCGCTGGGCGAGCGGGATCATGCGTTCGAACGCGGCGGGAGTGAGGACGTGTTCGAGCGTGGCGCGCATGGCGGCTAGTGAAAGCGCATTGCCTGCCAAAGTTCCGCCGATTCCACCGACGTCGCAGTCTTCGAGATGGATGCGCGCGGAGATGCGCTGGGCGACCTCTTCGCTGCATCCGTAGGTAGCGCCCGGAATGCCGCTGCCGATGGCTTTGCCGAAAACGAGCATGTCTGGATCGAGCTTCCACGCGGCGGTGCAGCCGCCGGGCCCGGCGCAGATGGTATGGGTTTCGTCGGCGATGAGAAGAGAGCCATAGCGGCGGGCGAGTTCGCGGGCGTCGCGCCAGTAGCCGTCGTCGGGGAGAATGATGCCGACGTTGGTCATGGCGGGTTCGGCGAGGATGCAGGCGACATCGCGATGCTTGAGGGCGTCTTCGAGGGCATTGAGATCGTTGAATTCGACGACGCGGGTAGTTTCGGCGGGGTTGACGGGCGGGCCGATATTGCCGCGGCGCGGGCCGACGACACCATTTTCAAGCGTGGCGAAGGATTCGTCGACGGTGCCGTGATAGCAATAATGGAAGACGAGGATTTTCGAACGGCGCGTGATTTCGCGGGCGATTCGAATGGAGAAGCGGTTGGCGTCGGTGGCGGTGAGCGTGAACTGCCAGTACGGAAGATGAAAGCGGCGCTGGAGATCTTCGCCGACCCAGAGCGCGTCTTCGGTGGGAAGCATGAAGGTGATGCCGTCTTTGGCGCGGCGGGCGACGGCATCGGCGACGATGGCGGGGGAGTGGCCGGTCATGACGCCGGTGTCACCGAGGCAGAAGTCAATGTAGTCGCGGCCGTCGACGTCGGTGAAGTGCGCGCCGTTGGCGGACTTTACGAAAATTGGAAAAGCGCCGGCCCATTTTTTCATCCAGTTCATGGGGACGCCGCCGAGGAGGGAGGATTGAGCGCGGGCGTAGAGCGCGGCGGATTTGGGGTGGTCGGCGACGAAGCGGGATTCTTCGCGAGAGTGGAGCTGTCTCAATTTGGCGCGGTTTATCGCATTCATCAGGACGCTCTAAATCACCGAAAAGTGGTCGAGGCCCTCAGGATAGAGCGGAAGAAAATCGTCCTCGCCAACCTCTCGGTAGCCAGCTTTCAAATTGCTAATATGATTCGGAATTGAACCGATATTCTTGACTCGCTCGAAGGTCGCTCTCGGGTCTTCGGTAAAGATAAAAATATTCATCTCGCCCGAGCCGATGTCATGGCCGTCGACGTTTCCATGGTCACCGATGCCTTCCTTGATTTGACCTTCGAGCGAAATCAACAGGTGCAGTTCTTGCGCTGTCGAAGTAGACGGCCATTGCAGAACAAGCATGTATTCCATATCAGGCACTCATCATCGGAGGGCGTGGATGATTTCGCGGGCGGCATTGGCGCCGCTGGCGCCGGTCAGGCCGTTGCCGGGATGCGTGCCGGAGCCGCAGAGGAAGAGGCCACGGATGGGGGTTTTGTAGCGCGCCCAATCGAGGACGGGGCGCATGGTGAAGAGCTGGTCGAGGGCGAGTTCGCCGTGGAAAATGTGGCCGCCGGTGAAACCGTAGGAGGTTTCGAGATCCTTGGGCGTGATGACCTGGATGCCTTCGACGAGGCCAGGAAGATTCGGCGCGTAAGTGGCGAGGGTCTTGATGACGGTGTCGCCGAGTTCCTTGCGATGAGCATCCCAGTTCCCTTCCTTCTTCACGCCGCCCGCGGATCGGTCAATCAACTTATAGGGAGCGAATTGTACGTAGGCGGAGAGCACGTGTTTGCCGTCGGGAGCCAGCGCGGGATCGAGAATGGTTGGAATGGTGACGTCGAGCCAGGGCGATTTCGAAAACTCGCCGTACTTGGAGGCATCGAAAGCGCGTTCGAGGTAGTCGATTTCCGGGCCAATGTGGACGCGGCCGGAAAGAGCTTTGAGGGAGCTTTCATTCGAATCGAGAGCAGTAAAAGCAGGGAGACCATCGAGCGCGAGATTGACTTTGGCAACGTTGCCATTGGCGCGGAAATTTTTCATGCGATTGGCAAAAGTGGGATCGAGCTGCGAGGGATCGACAAGATTGAAAAGTGTGCGCTTGGGATCGGCGCCGGAGACGACGGCTGCGACGGCGATTTCTTCGTCGTCGGCGAGCACGACGCCGGAAACGGCCCCATCCTTGATTCGAATATGCTGCACTTCGGCGTCCGTGCGAATTTCCGTGCCGGCGCGTTTCGCAGCTTCGGCAAGCGCGCGCGTGAACGACCCGAGACCGCCGCGCGGAAACGCGGCCGAACCGACCGGATGCGAATCGGCGGCGGCGCGAAGAAGCAGGACGGCAGTCGAACCGGCAGACCAGGGTCCAAGCGCCGTGCCGAAAATGCCGCGAGCCGCAATGGTGGCGCGAAGCAATTCCGTCTCGAAAAATTCGGCGACGAAATCCGCCACTGCCATGGGGCCCCAGCGGAGGAGGTCGAAAATGCCGGTTTTGCCGAGGCTGCGAACGCCGCGGCCGGTTTTCAGAAGATTCCAGAGATCTTCGGGCGTGGGATGATCGATAGCTGGCGGCGTGATGGAAGTGAGCTGTTTAAAGAAGCCGGCGGTTTCCACGAGCGATTCGGCGAATTGCGTATATTTCGCGGCATCCTTGGCGGAGAGACCGGCGATGCCCGCGGCGGTTTTGGCCGCATCGTTGTAAAAGAAGAGAGCTTTGCCATCGGGCGCGGGAGCGAAAACACGCGGATCGGGATGGATCACTTCATATTCAAACTTTTCGAGTTGCAGATCTTTCGCAACGTCAGCGCGCAGCGGGCCGAGTGTGTGCGCAAGCGTGGAGGCTCGGAAACCGGGATGAAATTCCTCCGTAATCGCTCCGCCGCCAACCATTTCGCGGCGTTCGAGGACGAGCGGCTTGAAGCCGCCCTTCGCAAGATAAAAAGCGGTGATGAGAGCGTTGTGTCCGCCGCCGATAATTACTACGCGCTGTCCGATGGGCATGATTAGTGGGCCGCCTTTGACGCGGTCGCGGCGGAGTGCGAGGAACTGCCTTTCCATTCTTTGAGGATGACCTGGCTGGCGATGCGGCCGTTGGCGCCCATAATGCCTCCTCCGGGATGCGTGGCGGAGCCGCACATATAAAGGTTGTGGATGGGTGTGCGGTAGTAGGCCCAGCCGGCGACGGGGCGCAGGAAGAAAAGCTGCTCGAGTGAAAGCTCGCCTTGAAAAATATTTCCCTGGGTGAGGCCGAATTCGCGCTCGAGATCAAGCGGAGTGAGCAGCTGGCGGCCGACGATGATGTCTTTAATGTTGGGTGCGTATTCGGCGATGGTGTTGATGACGTTGTCGCCGAAAGCTTCTTTCTGATCGTCCCAGGTACCTTCGGCAAGCTTGTAGGGCGCGTACTGCACGAAGCAGGAGAGGACGTGTTTGCCGGGCGGCGCAACGCTGGGGTCGGTGAGGCTGGGAATGACCATGTCAATGTACGGCTTGCGGGAGAAATGGCCGTACTTGGCGTCGTCATAAGCGCGCTCCATATATTCCATACTGGGCGAGATGGAAACCGCTCCGCGAAGATGCGCGCCGGGACCGGGCAAACATTTGAAATTGGGAAGCGCGTCGAGAGCGAGATTCACTTTGCCGGAAGAGCCGCGGAATTTGTAGCGGCGGACGCCTTCGAGAAAATCGGCGGGCAATTCATTCGGTTCCAGAAATTTTTCGAAGGTGAGATGCGGATCGACGCTGGAGGAGACTACGTTGGCGGAAAGTTCTTCGCCGGATTGCAGGACGACCCCAGCGGCGCGGCCATTTTTCACGACAATTTTTCCAACTGGCGCCTTCGTTCGAATTTCGACGCCCGCTTCGCGAGCGGCGTCGGCGATGGCGTTCGAAATCGCTCCAGTACCGCCGCGGCTGAAGCCCCAGGAGCGGAACGCGCCGTCGATTTCTCCCATGTAGTGATGCAAAAGAACATAGGCGGTGCCGGGCGAGCGAATGCCGAGGAAAGTTCCAATGATCCCGGAGGCGGACATCGTTGCCTTGAGTACGTCGGTCTCAAACCACTGGTCGAGGAAATCGGCGGAGCTCATGGTCATGAGCTGGACGAGGGTGTAGCGCTCATCGGAAGAAAGTTCGCGGAAGCGTTGCAACAGAAAATGAAGCTGCTTGAGGTCCTTGGGATTGAGGGTGGTGGGGTCCGGCGGAATCATGGAGAGCATGGGCTTCACGAAGCGGCACATGGGCGTCATCATTTTCGAGAACTCGTCGTAAGCTTCGGCGTCGAGGCCAGAGTGCCTGCGGATGTCGCGGATGGATTTGGCGTGATCGTTCACGCGCCAGAGGTAGTCGCCGCTGGGCATGGGAGAGAAAGTGCCGTCGAGCGGGAGAATTTCGAGGCCGTGGCGGGGGAGATCGAGCTCACGAATAATTTCCGGACGAAGCAGCGAGACGACGTAAGAACATTCGGAAAAAAGAAAACCGGGAATGATTTCCTCCGTGACGGCAGCGCCGCCGAGGACATGGCGTCGTTCGAGAACGACGACCTTTTTCCCCGCTTTGGCAAGATACGCGGCATTCACCAGGCCGTTGTGGCCTCCGCCGATGACGATCACGTCGTAGTGCTGACCCATTCGGTATGGCTCCGATATAACTCAAATGAAGAAAAAACCTGCGGGAAACAAGGCCTCGCCATTCTACTGAGCCCAGACTTTCGGCACAAGTCTGAGTCAGCCTTGCGACGGCGATGAATTCGCACCTATAATCCAATGGCTTTGCGGCGCGTTACGCCGCGTGTGCATCGGGGAGGAATTGTGCCGGTTGGAACTGCGTTTCATGAGAGAACGCTGGCGCTGTGCGAGAGCCTGAATTACCGCGAGTGGTCGGGCTATTACACGGTCAGCGTGTACGAAATGCACCACGAGCACGAGTACAACGCCATCCGGAATTCGGCGGCGCTGATCGATATTTCTCCGCTGTTCAAGTACCGGGTGACGGGACGTGATGCCACGAAGTTCGTGAACCGCGTGATTTCGCGCGACATTAATAAGGTTGCTGTGGACCAGGTGATTTACTGCTGCTGGTGCGACCCCGAAGGAAAAGTGATCGACGACGGGACGATCACGCGGCTGGGCGAAAACGATTACCGGTGGACGGCGGCGGACCCGAGCTTGCGGTGGTTCAGGCAGAACGCGCTGGGGCTGGACGTCAGCATCGAGGATATTTCGGAACAGGTGGCGGCGCTGGCGCTGCAGGGTCCGACCTCGGGGCGGCTGCTGCATGCGGTGACGGACGCGAGAATCGAGAACTTGAAATATTTTCGCGTGACACGAGGAAAAATTGCCGGCGTGCCGGTTGATATTTCGCGGACGGGCTATACAGGGGATTTGGGATTCGAAGTGTGGATGCCGTGGAAAGATGCGGTCAAAGTGTGGGATGCGCTAGTTGCCAAGGGAAAAGCGTTTGATATTCATCCGGCGGGGATGATTGCGCTGGACATTGCGCGCATCGAGGCGGGGCTGATTCTGATTGAAGTCGATTACATTTCAAGCAAGAAGGCGTTGATCGAATCGCAGAAATATTCGCCGGCGGAGATTGGGCTTGGCAAACTGGTGGACTTGAAGAAGGAAACTTTTGTGGGGCGCGAAGCGCTGGCACTGGAAGCCAAGAAAGGCGCGGAGCGGGCGCTTGTGGGCTTGGAAATCAATTGGAACGAGGTCGAGGCGCTCTACGAGAAGCTGAAGATGGCGCCGCAGGTGCCGAGCATGGCGTCGCGCGCAGCAGTGCCGGTGTATCGCAATGGCAGGCAGGTTGGGAAGGCAACGTCAACGACGTGGTCGCCTACGCTGAAAAAAATGATTGCGCTGGCGTGCGTGAGCCGGGAGAGTTCAGCGGTGGGCACGACTCTAAGCATGGAGATGACCGTCGAAGCCGTACGCCAGTCGGTTTCGGCGAAGATCGTGCCAATGCCCTTCTTCAATCCGGCGAGAAAAATGGCCGTGCCGGTCATCTGACGCGTACCCACTCGCGTACCTTTAGAACTCTGATCAAATTCATACAGCTGGCTGGGGCTCACTGGTTCAGGCGGTTATATTTTTTCAGGACAGTTTGGAGTTTATCGTGGGGCAGCGCGATGACTTTGTGATTTTCGATGCCGGTCATAGTTTCGGCGGCGATCATGGCGTTGACGATGGCTTCTTCGGTGGCCTGGACGGTGGCGGCGAAGACAGGTTCGATTTTGTCGTTGGGCAACATTTTCAGATCGACGACGTGGCCGGGAGCGGCGGCACCCGGATTGGCGGTGGAGAAGGCGATGAAGATGTCGCCGGAGCCGTTGCCGGAGATGCTGCCATCGCGACCGAGGCCGAGCGAAACGCGGCGCGCGAGGCGCTTGAGCTGGTGCGCGACGAGCGGGGCGTCCGTGGCCACGACGACAATGATGGAGCCACGGTCTAATTCGCTGAAGGAAGTGGACGCGTACGCGGGATCTTCGGGAATCTCCTTTCCGACTGGTACGCCGGCGATGCGCAAATTGTGCCGCACGCCGTAGTTGCATTGCACCAGGACGCCTACCGTATATCCGCCGGCTTTCAGATCGAGCTTGCGCGAGGATGTTCCGATCCCGCCCTTGAATTCGTTGCAGATCATTCCCGTGCCGCCGCCGACGTTCCCTTCTTCGACGGCGCCACCGTGCGCGGAATCGATGGCGTGAAAAGCGTGCTCGGGTTTGACGTGGAAGCCATTGATGTCGTTGAGCCAGCCATCCCAGGTCTCCGCGACGACCGGAAGCGACCACCAGTAGCCGGTGGGATCGGGCTTGCCGTGATTGACGCGCCACGCGATGACAGCATCGCGCACGACGCCGACGCTGTGTGTATTGGTGATCATCACAGGGCCTTCCAGAAACCCGGACTCTTCGACCCACGTCGTGCCGGTCATTTCCCCATTGCCATTGAGCGACCACCAGCCGGCGAAAACGGGATCGTTCATGGAATTCATCCCGCGAGGAAGAATCGCCGTGACGCCGGTTCGAATGGGGCCTTTGCCGACCTGAAGTTTTCCTTCGCCGGAGATGAGTGTCGTGTGTCCGACGAGGACTTCGGAAACATCGGTGATGGCGTTGAGCGGGCCGGGCGTGCCGTCAAAAGGCACACCGAGATCGCGCGCGCGCGGCTTGGCAGGCGCCTTCTCCTGAGCAGAAACCATCGCCGCGCCTGCCAAAAAACAAAAGAGAAGTGCTGAAAAACGGGAATAAGCACAACGGATCATGGATTGTTTTTCTCCCAAGAGGATCGAGCGGAACGCAATAAATCCGTGTTCTTCTGCACTGCCTGCTCCAGCAGGGCCGCTTGTTGCGACGCCAATTTCCAATCTTGCTTCTCGACAGCTTCGGTCAAGCCGGGGAACTCCAGGTGCGCGTAAGTGTAGCGCGAGGAATAAAGAAGATGCTGGAACCACGGGCGTCCCGGAATGCCCGCGGGATCCAGCCAGTTGGCTTCGACCTGAAGAAGCTGCGCATTGAGATGCTGCAGTCTTTCCGGTGAGGCTTGACCAAGCAGGAGGTCATGCGTTGTGGTGGCGTGCAACGCCTGGCCCTCCGTTTCAAACTCGGCGATTCGCGCATGAAGCTTTTTCAGATCGAGAGGAGGCTTCGGATTGTTTTTCTGCTCCAGCTCACGGAGGAACTGTTCTAGCGCTGAACCGTTGACGCCGAAATCAAAAGGAAGAATGTCCGCGTTGGCGAGGCGGAGAGCAACGAGACCCCACATGCGCGTGAGCGTAACGTGGTATTCGAATGTGGGGTCCCCGATATGCGACATCCAATAGTGGTCGTCATACATGGAGTGGTAGACGCCGTATTCTCCGCTAAAGCCGAGATTGATGACCGGGCGGCCGAGATGATTCAGAAAAACGGTATGATCCGAGCCGCTGCCAATACGCGTCTCGACGAGCGCACTGTCTGAGGGCGGAGCGGCGGCCTTCGAATTCCTCATGCGGGTCGCGCGCCATGCTGCGTAGAGAGATTTTCCGGAAGGCGCACGAACGTCTTTGGAAGCTTCCACGAGCATAGGAGCGAGCGAAGCAACGGCGGAAGGCGAGAAGCTGAGGCCCTCAGGGCCTGCTGTTGTGGCGGCTCCGGCAACTGAGGAATCAACGTTGAGATAGGCGACAAGTTTTTTCTTCAACTCGTCGGCAAATTGCTCACCCCACTCCGTGGAGCCCGTCAGGCCGTACTCTTCTCCATCCCAGCTGCAGACGACGATGGTGCGTCGCGGGCGGATGCCGCGCTGCTTGAGTTCGCCAAGCGATCGCGTGAGCTCCATCATCGAACTTGTGCCGCTGGATGGATCCACGCCGCCGAAAGCCCACGCATCTCGATGATTGCCCAGCAGCACCCATTCCTCGGGAACCTCGCTGCCGCGTATGCGCGCTTCGACGACCGTGTATGGTTGCAGGCTGGTGTCCATGTCCACTTTCAAGTGAACCTTTACGGCGCCGGTGAGGCGATAGGTGATCGGTAAAGCGCCTTGCCAATCTTTCGGAGCTTCGGGCCCGTTCATATTTTCAAGAAGCGGCTTCGCGTCCCGCCAGGAAAGCGGGAGCCCGACAATTTTGGGGAGCGAGCGCGCTTCTTCGGGCGCGATGTGTTTAGCGCCAGCCACGGAAGCCCAGCCGGGTGTTGTCGGGTCACCGGGAACGATATAGTCGTAAGTGATCGCGCCACGCTGGATGTGGCTTTCCGGGCCCCAGGGTCCATCCGGAAAAACTTTGCCGCGAGCGTAGCCATCCTCGGCGGGATCGGAATAAATCAGCAAAGCGGCGGCGCCTTCGCGCTCGGCAGTGAGCGCCTTGAAACCACGATAGCTGTAGGGATTCGAATAGCGGACCAACACAATTTTGCCCTTCACGCTGATGCCGTTTTTGCGGAGAAGGTCGTAATCTTCAGGATTCCCGCTGTGCGCGTAAACCACTTCCGCGGTAACGTCGCCGGAAGCCGAAAATCCGAAATAAGAACCGGAGACGGCAGGGTTTTTCGTATCGGGGTCCACGTCGTAGGGATCCTCGCGCAATCCTGCCGTGTAAGGTACAGGCGCAATCATCTCCAGGGAAACGCTGCGCGGCCGCGAGTGAAGAACATCGTAGCGCCGCAGCGTGACGTCTTCCCAACCTTGCTTGCGCCATTCGGCCGCGATGAATTCGGCTAGCCAGTTATTGCGATCGGAAGCGGCGGGATGAGGCTCGGCGGTGAAGGTGCGATGCCACTCGCGCGCTTTCTCCGGCGAAGGAATGGACTGAAACGTGTTTTCGAGTTGATGCTCCACGACCGCGTGCGCCGGAGTAAAGCCAAGCAGGGCCGCGCCCGAGGGAGCAGACTCTTTTAGCTGGGCGGAAAGGACGACGGCCAGCGCGAGGAATGAAAAGAATAAGACCACTATCTTGCGGGGAAAAAAGGGCATGGCTCTTTGACTCTCCGTATGAAATCGATGAAGCAGAGTGCGAACAGTTAGCGGGCCCACGTGCGAATCAAACTTGAAACACCTTTGTGAGAGCTGACCGGATGGCGCGGGCAATCTGCGCGGATTCCTCGGGCGAAATCGTAAAGGGCGGCGCGAGAAGGATGTGATCGCCGCGCAGACCGTCGACGCAGCCCTGCGTTGGATAGGTCAGAACATTCTTTTCGAGGCAAGCCTGGCGGATTTTCTCCGCAATGTTCTCAGATTTTGGAAAAGGCTCGCGCGTGGTTTTGTCGTTGACGAATTCGACGCCGAGGAGCAAGCCAAGTCCACGAACATCGCCAACGTGGCGATGCGCCAGAAGCGACGTAAGTGCTTCGCGCAGGTTTCGACCCGCGGGATTGACGCGCTCGAAAAGTTTGTGCGATTCCAGATAGTCGAAAACAGCGTTGCCTGCGGCGGTGGAAACGGGGTGAGCTTGATACGTAAAGCCGTGCATGAATGCGCCGGAGCCTCGTTCGAACGCGTCGACCACGCGCGCGGAAACAAGCACCGCGCCGAGCGGCGCGTAACCACTGGCGATTCCCTTCCCGACTAAAATCATGTCCGGCTCGACGCCCCAGTATTCGACGGCAAAAGCCTTCCCGGTTCGGCCCAGGCCAGTCATCACTTCGTCGGCAATCAGTAGAATGCCATTTTTGCGGCAGATTTCGGCGATACGCGCAACGTAGCCGTCCGGAGGCACGGCGGCTCCGAGCGTTGCACCCACGACAGGCTCGAAGATAAAAGCTGCGGCATCACTTTTCTTGTTTCCGTCCAAATGAGCTTGCAGGTCATCGGCGCAAGCGAGTTCGCATTGTGGGAATGTCTTTTCGAACGGGCAGTGATAGCAGAAGCAAGGCGCGATGTGGCCCCAATCGGCAATGAGCGGCTCGTAAGGCGCACGACGCGCGACGTTGCCGCTGACAGACATTGCTCCAAGCGTGCTGCCGTGATAGCTCTGGCGCCGCGAAAGAACCCGGTAGCGCTCCTTTTGCCCAGTTTCGAGATGATATTGACGCACGAGCTTGATGGCTGTCTCGGTGGCTTCTGAACCGCCGGAAGTGAAGTAGACGCGGCCGCCGTTGCGAAAATTTGCAGGAGCAAGTGCGAGTAACCGGGCCGCAAGTTTTTCGGCAGGAGCCGAGTGAAATTGCGAGGTGTGCGCGAACGCAATCTGCGAAGATTGCTCGGCCATCGCGCGGCCGATTTCCTGCACGCCATGTCCGATGCTGACGACGGCGGCCTGGCCGGAAGCATCCAGGAAGCGCCGCCCATCGGAAGCGATGATCCAGCAGCCTTCGCCGCGAACGGCAACGGGAAATGTCTTCTTGAAATTGCGGGAAAATAGCCCGCTGTTCGTGGCCATGAGTCGTCCGGCCAAGAATTGTAGCAGAGTCGCATGCGCGCGCTGCAACGCGCGAGGCTCGTGAGCGAGAGGTGTGCCTTGCAACCGGCAGTCGAAAAGAGGCAGAGAGTTATACTATGGCTCGCGGCCAAACACCGAGTGGAGGATTCCATGGGAGAGATGATTGAGTTCAAGCGACCGGACGGAAAGACTTGTGCTGGCTATCTGGCCTCGGCCAAAGAAGGAGCGAGCGCACCGGGCGTGGTGGTTATTCAGGAATGGTGGGGACTCAACGATCAAATCAAAAAGATCGCGGATCGATTTGCCGTCGCAGGTTATCGTGCGCTCGTTCCGGACCTTTACCGCGGCAAGGTCGCCACCGCTGCCGACGAAGCAACCCACCTGATGAATAACCTCAATTTTCCCGATGCCGCAGGCCAGGACATTCGCGGCGCCGTGCAGCAGCTGAAACAATCTTCGAAGAAAGCAGCTGTGGGCGGCTTCTGTTTGGGCGGCGCGCTGACGATTCTGGCTGCCCTGCGAGTTCCGGAGATGGATGCTGGCGCCTGCTTCTACGGAATTCCTCCGCTCGACGCCACCGATCTGAAAAAAATCAGCATCCCCTTGATTTGCCATTTCGCGAACACGGATGACTGGTGCACGCCTGCCAAGGTAAACGAACTGGAGTCCGCACTCAGGCAATCGAAATCAAGGTTCGAGATCTATCGTTACGACGCGCAGCACGCCTTTATGAACGAGGCGCGCCCACAAGTGTACGACGCTGCTTCCGCAAAGATGGCGTGGGACAGAACGCTCGCGTTCCTGAAAAAGGTGCTCGCCTAGGCGACCTTTTCGCGGCGTCGCTTAAGGATCAAAACGGACTGGTGCATTGTCCGGTGCAGGCAGAGACGCCACTAGGGCTCTGCTGCTCAGTTCCGGCCGATCCTCTGCCGGCTGAACTCCCCCGAATCCAATAAATCATCCACCACACGAGATGCTCCTATGCTAGGGTTGATTGCGAAAAAGAGAACGCTTCTCCGCCCGGTCGGCTCGAAGAAATCACCGCTGAAACCGAGTGCCTTTCTCCCGTCCGGCGCTAATCGTGGCGTCCCTCGGTAAGCATCGATGATCAACTTTCTGGAAAACCTGAAGCTCCGGCGGAAACTACTGATCGCCATGGTTCCGCTGGTCTTGATGGTCATCGTCGCGGGTGTGTATTCGTCATTCGAAAGCAAGACCATCGACGCCTGGTACAGCACGCTGATTGACACAGAAGTGGAGGCATTGCGGAACATCGCCGAAGCGCGAAGTCACACAAATCGGTTCGGGCTCTTTCTGTACGAGCTTGTCGCAGAGACCGATCCCGATCGAAAACTGAAAATCGACGGGCAATTGGAGAAGACTCGCGCCGACTACCACACCGTGATTTCTGCGGCCCTTCGGGAGAGCCCTGAGCGCGCGGATAAAATCAACGCCGCAGCAGCCCTCTTCGATAAAGCCGTAGATGATGCGCGCCCAGTGCGCGCCGCTGCCATGGCCGGAAACACCGAAAAAGCTTCAAATCTGATGCGCGCCGGGGTGAACCAGGAATTGGAGCAGGCGCGCCAGGCCGCCATCAACATCACAGAGGAGCTGCAGAAGGCCATTGATGACCGCTCCAACGAGCTGACCAGAAACACGCACCACGCGATCGTGGTCACCTGGCTGGTGATCGGGTTGGGCCTGTTGGCATCGTGGGCCACCGCGGTCTTTATCGTGCAAACGGAAGTCGTGCGGGAGATGCTTTCTCTTCGCGGCAGCATCCAGGATCTCGCGGACGGGAAGTTGGACGAACCCATACCCTTTCTCGATCGCCGCAACGAGATCGGCGAGATCAGCCGCGCGCTTCGAACGCTGCAACGCGGCGCCCGCGAACGCGAGATTCAAGGCTGGGTAAAAGCCGAGGCGGCGTCCACTCTGCAGCGGCTGCAATCAACCCAGGACTTTAGCGCGTTCGCGACTGCCTTGTTGTCGCGCCTGTCGGAATCCATCCCCATCATTTATGGAGCACTTTATCTCGCTGATGAGACACAGAAGCGATTCTTCCGCGCGGGATCGTTTGCGCTCAACGACGCGAATAATCCACAAGAGTTTGCGCTCGGTGAGGGCCTGGCGGGGCAAGCTGCCGTGGAACGCCGGCCGCTGGCAATTACCGCCGGCGATCAAGTCCGGATCACAGCTGGCATGGGGACCGTGAAGCCCGGCATCCTGCTGTTTCTGCCAGTGATCAATCAAGACGTCGTGACAGCAGTCATCGAGCTGGCGCCGGTTTCCTCTGTAAGCGAGCGCCAGCAAGCCCTGCTCGATGCGCTCTTACCCTCCGTAGCCCTGAGCGCCGAAATCCTGGCCGGCAACATTGCCACCAGAAAGCTTCTCGATCAGACCCGCGCCCAAGCGGAAGCGCTGGCCGCTTCCGAACGCCAGATCACCGCGCGCAAAGAGGAGCTCGAATCCATCAACCAGGCGCTCGAAGTGTCGGAGGTGGAACTGCGGCGCGCCAAGGAAGTCGCGGAAGAAGCCAGCAGAATCAAGGCGGATTTCCTGGCCAATATGAGCCACGAGATTCGTACGCCCATGAATGCCATTATCGGCATGTCGCATCTGACGTTGCGGACCGAACTCAATCCTCGTCAGAAAGATTACGTCCGAAAGATTCAAATGGCCGGCCAGCACCTGCTCGGCATCATCAACGACATTCTGGATTTCTCGAAAATTGAAGCCGGCAAATTGTCGGTCGAAACTATCGACTTCGATCTCGAAAAAGTGCTGGAGAACGTCAGCAACCTGATCTCCGAGAAAGCCTCGGCCAAAGGATTGGAACTCATCTTCGACATCGAAGCCGCGGTCCCCACGCAACTGAAGGGTGATCCCCTGCGCTTGGGACAAATCCTGATCAACTTTTGCAACAACGCCGTCAAATTTACCGAGAGCGGCGAGATCGTCGTTAGAGCCCGCGTCCAGGAAAAAGATGAGGACGGTCAACTGGTTCGTTTTTCGGTCAGCGACACCGGAATTGGCCTGACCCAGGAACAAATGGGACGCCTGTTTCAAGCGTTCGAACAGGCCGATGCTTCCACAACACGCCAGCACGGCGGCACCGGGCTGGGATTGGCGATTTCGAAGCGGTTGGCGCAACTGATGGGCGGCGATGTTGGCGTCGAGAGCGAAGTGGGCAAAGGAAGCACGTTCTGGTTTACCGCCCGCCTGGGAAACAGCGCGGTTTCAGCGCGCCGCGCGGCGAGGCCCGACTTGCGCGGCCGGCGCGTTTTGATCATCGACGACAATCCGCAAGCCCGCGCGGTACTTTCGAGCATGCTCACGAGCATGACTTTTGTCGTGCACGAGGCGCCATCGGGCCTTGAGGGAATCGAGATGGTCCGTCACGCCGCGGCAGTTGGCGAGCCCTATGAGATTGCTTTTGTGGACTGGCAGATGCCGGGGATTGATGGCATCGAAACCGGCAAACGGATTCACGCGCTGCCAAATATAGCCGTCAAGCCTCAACTCGTCATGGTTACCGCGTACGGCCGCGAAGAAGTTCTAAAGCAGGCGGAAGCCAACGCATTCGCCAACGTCTTGATCAAGCCCGTAACTCCCTCCATGCTGTTCGATTCGGCGATCGAAGTCCTCGGCGCCGGCCAGGAGAGCGTTCGCGACCTCCAGGCTGGTCCCGCTCCGGAACTATCCCGGTTGCGTGACGCGCGAGTTTTGCTGGTGGAAGACAATGAACTCAATCAAGAGGTAGCTCTCGCGCTGCTTGAGGACGCGCACATGTCGATTGATGTGGCGCAGAACGGGGAGGTTGCTGTCCGCATGGTGGGTAGCGGCACGTACGACGTGGTGTTAATGGATATGCAGATGCCCGTGATGGATGGCATCACCGCAACGAAAGCGATCCGCGCCAATCCGCGGTTTCGCTCGCTGCCCATTATTGCCATGACTGCCAACGTGATGGCCGCCGATCGCGAAAAGTGTATCGAGGCCGGCATGAACGACCATGTCGCCAAGCCCATTGATCCCGAGGAACTTTTCGCCGCGCTGCTCCGCTGGATCAAGCCCCGCGATGGGGGCAGAGCGGCGGGAGAAGCCGCGGCGCCAGTCTCGAGCCCTTTGGCGCCGGCTAAAGCTCCTGATTCCGTGGTTCTGGAAATTCCCGGGATCGACACCAAGTCCGCGCTCCGGCGAACGGGCGGCAATCTAAGGCGTTATGAGTCCCTATTGCGCAAATTTGCGGACCCGATGGCGGGTGGCGTCGCGGAAATCCGGAGCGCTCTGGTCGCGAACGATACAGTGACAGCCGCGCGAGCTGCTCATTCCTTAAAAGGCGCTGCTGCCAATCTTGGCGCGACCGCGCTGGCGGAAGTCGCAGCAAAGGCGGAGACTGCCCTGACCAAGGGGCAGGGTGTTGAAGATGCATTAAAATCGCTTGCGATTTCTTTCGAAGCCCTAACGGCGGCAATTCGAACGGCGCTCCCGAACGAACAAGTAGCAGCCGGAGATGCCCAGGTTTCCGCGGATCCCGCGACGGTGCGGGAACCTCTCAACCGGCTTAGAAAATTGCTGAAAAATGACGATGGCGACGCCTCCGATTTCATAATCGACGCCCGGCCCGCGTTGTCCCGAGTGCTGACTGAATCGGAAATCAATACTCTCACCGGGCTGGTCGGCAACTTCGATTTCGAGGCTGCACTCAAGTCCCTTGCAAACATTTCCGCGCGTCTGTCCCTCAAACTGGAGTGAAAATATGGCTCAAGCAGCGCCAGCACCAGCAAAATCAATTCTGATTGTCGACGACACCCCCATCAATCTCGGCGTGATCTCCGGCGCGCTGAAAGATTCGTATCGAACCAAAGTTGCCACCAATGGCGAGAAGGCGCTTTCCATTGCCTCCGGCGAGGAGAAGCCCGACCTGATTCTGCTCGACGTGATGATGCCGGAAATGGACGGCTACGAAGTCTGCCGCCGCTTGAAAGCGAATCCGGACACGCGGGATATCCCGGTGATTTTTCTTACTGGACAGACCGGAACGGACGATGAAACGAAAGGATTCGAAGTCGGCGCTGTCGACTATATTCATAAGCCATTTTCCGAGGCCGTTGTAAAAGCGCGCGTGCGTACCCACCTCATGCTCCGTGAAGCCCATGAGCAAATTGCGAAACAACTGGTGGCCATCAACATTGAATTGGAAATGGCGCGGCAAATCCAGTTGTCCATTCTGCCGCGCAGCACGCCGAAACTTCAGGGTCTCGATATTGTGGCCAGCTACATTCCTATGACTTCCGTCGCGGGTGATTTTTATGACTTCATTATTGTGGACGAAAAACGCGTTGGGATTCTCGTCGCTGACGTGTCGGGACACGGCTTGCCTTCCGCGCTGATCGCTTCCATGCTGCAGGTCGCCCTGACCGCTCAAGCGTCCCACGCTGCTGATCCGGCGCGGGTGCTGTCGGGATTGAATCAGGCGCTGTGCGGAAAGTTCGAACATAATTTCGTGACCGCGGCCTATGTGTTTGTGGACATGGAAAAAAAGATGATGACTTACGCCGGGGCTGGGCACCCACCTGTGCTGTTTTGGCGCAGCTCGGCTGGCAAAGTCAGCGAGGTTCTGGAAAACGGACTGTTCCTCGGCCAGTTCCCCGAAGCCACCTACGCCTCCCTGCAATTACCCGTTGAGGCTGGTGACCGGAGTGTCCTCTATACCGATGGAATTCCGGAAACAAAAAACGCATCGGAAGAAGAATTCGGGACCAAGAGATTCATGCAGTTTATGCAGAAGAACCACAGCCTGCCCGTGGATCAGTTCGCCGATGGATTGCTCGACGAGCTGTCGCGCTGGTCAGGGCAGCCGCGTGGTCAGGGACAACAGGACGACATCACCGTGCTGACCATTGAGTTCAAAAACTCCTGATGGGGGAGCTCAGCTCGAGCGAGAATTCCTCAGAATCTTTCTTCCATCTTCCTGCGCGTCGAATAGTGGACAAAGATGGCAGGCCTTTCGGCCGGGGCGCCATCTAGTAAGTACTCCTGTCCTTAATCTGACTCTCCGTACAGATGGCAATTCAGGTTTTGGACGCTAGCCTGCCGAAGACGGGCGGTTTCCGTAACGAACAGTATGGGAGGCCTTATGCGTACCCTGAAGATCTTGCCGGTTTTGCTGGCGCTGGGTGCGATCCCGCTGGCCGCAGCCCCCCAGCAGCAATCGTCCCTGACCCAAGTGGTGGACAAGATTGTGGCTCAAGAGCAAGCGGAGATGCAGTCGCTGCGCCAATATTCACCGATCGTGGAAACGTACATCCAGCTGCTCCACCCTAGCAAGGATCTCGGTCCCGTGCCGAACGGCGACAAGTATTTTCTCGGCCGCGCCGAACTCGCAAAGGGCGTGGAACTCGAACCGCTCATCAGCGGCACGCGTACGAAGCACAATATGTTCGGAAGTTTGGGCAATCTATTCTCGATGGAATTCCTGCCGCGCGGTTTCCTCCAGATGATCTATCTGGACATGAACGGCTTCGACCGCCAGCACTACAAGTTTGACTACGTCGGCCGCGAGTTCCTGGGCGAGGTTCGCTGTCTGGTTTTCGATATCGATCCAACGTCAAAAACCGACAGAGGGCGCTTCGTCGGCCGTATCTGGGTGGAAGATCAGGATTACCACATCGTGCGTTTCAACGGTGGGTACAGCGGCCGGTCCAAGGCTAGCTACTACTTTAATTTTGACAGCTGGCGCACAAATGCCGGGAAGAACGAATGGCTCCCGTCTTTCATCTACAGCGAAGAAGTCGACAATGTGGAAGTCAAGACCTTCAGGGCGCAGACACGTCTTTGGGGCTACGCCCCCGAGCACGCTCAGGAAGAGCAGGAGCTGAGCAAAGTCCTGGTGGAGACGTCCAAGCCGGTGAAGGATCAGACGGAAACGGCAAATGATTATTCACCCCTTCAAGCAAAGCGCGCCTGGGGTCGCCAGGCGGAAGACAACGTTGCCTCCAAGATGGAGCAGATGGGCTTGATGGCACCGTACGGGGACGTGGACAAGGTGCTGGAGACCGTGGTCAACAATCTCGAGGTCACCAATAACCTCGATATCCAACCGCCGGTGCGCTGCCGCGTGCTGATGACCTCAACGCTGGAATCGTTCACTATGGGCCACACCATCGTCCTGAGCCGCGGCTTGGTGGATGTGCTTCCCGACGAGGCCAGTCTTGCGGCTATCCTCGCGCACGAGCTCGGTCATGTGGTGCTCGGACATCGCATGGGTACGCAATATGCATTCTTCAATCGCTTGCGTTTCGAAGAGAAGGATACCTTCCGCCACTTTGGATTTACGCGCACGCCGGAAGAGGAACAGGCTGCGACGCAGGCAGGTGTTGAAATACTGAAGAAGTCGCCATACAAGGACCAACCGGGAAACGCCCCGCTCTTTCTTCAAGCGTTGAGTAGCCGTTCGAAGGAGATCCCCAACCTGGTCAGTCCACATCTTGGCAATCGGGTCGCGACAAGCTGGACCATCTCCTCGGCGCTGCCCGCCGCCCAGTCTCCCGCAGCAAAGCCTGCAGCTAACGCCATTGCGGCGTTGCCACTCGGCGGACGCATCAAAATCGAACCATGGAACAATCAGCTGCAAATGCTGAAATCCAAGCCCGCAGGTTCAGTGGCCGAGGACGAGAAGATCCCGTTCGAAGTTACGCCGTTTGTTCTCTATCTCACTCGCCAGACCGATAACTCATCGGCGGCTCCAGCTAGTGCGGTATCCGTGAAGTCAGACCCGGATACGCCAATACCAGTCTCTAAACCATAAGCGGCTCAAGAACGAAACCGCTTCTCACCTGCGATCGGTGAACGCGATCCTGCCAGACAAAGTGATCTGGTGGCCGGCGAACGCGTTCACTGGAAACGAATCCGCTGCCAATTCATAAGATCGTTGCAAAGAGTTGTGCTACGCTGGCGCCAATTCCCTTGGCCATGATACGAAAAATCTTCGGCACATCCATGAACCTGCGGACGCGCAATTGACGGAGCACCCGACAAGGCTCGTTCGAACGATTGGGCGCTGGAGCCTTGTCGCGTTGATCATTAACACGATGATTGGCGCGAGCATTTTTGGGCTGCCGGCGCTGATTGCGGCGCGGCTCGGGAAGTGGAGTCCCCTCGGATTTCTCGCGGCGTTCGCCGGAATTGCGGTCATCGCCGCGTGCATGGCGGAAGTGGCGTCGCAGTTCCAGGAGGCGGGCGGACCCTACCTTTATGCGCGAGTGGCGTTTGGCCGGTTTCTTGCGATCCAGAATGGCTGGCTGACGTGGCTCTCCCGGATCGCGGCGGTTTCCGCTGTGGCGAATCTCTTCATCACTTATCTCAGCGAATTTTTTCCAGGCGTGAAGGCGCCACTCGTGAGGGCAGCTGTCTTGACGGTTCTGATTGGTTTTCTCGCAGCGGTGAACTATCGCGGAGTGACGGGGGGAAACTGGGTCAGCAATTTTTTTACCGTGACTAAGGTTATCTTGCTCGCATTTTTCATCGTGGCGGGGCTCGCGGCGCTGTTGCTGCATCCTGGAATTCGAGTAGCGCCGCCCGATATGACGACAACGTCAACGGATTGGTTTGAGGCGTTGCTCCTCATGATCTATTCCTACGGGGGATTCGAAGCGGCGCTTATCGCTTCCGGAGAAACGCGCGACGCGCGCAAGGACATTCCGTTCGCGTTGTTCACGGCGATCGCCGCGACGACCATTTTGTACATCGCCGTGCAGTATCTGGTGATCCATACGATTCCGGATGCGGGTGCGTCGAGCGCACCGGTGGTGGATTCCGCACGGCGGTTTCTTTCGCCGCTGGGGGTGCAGATTGTGGCAGCAGGGACGCTGGCCTCGGCTTATGGCTATCTCAGCGCCAATATGCTGCATACGCCGCGAATCACGTTCGCCATGGGCGAGCGCGGAGATTTCCCGGTGTTTTTCGGCAGGATTCATTCGCGCTTTCGAACGCCACATCTCTCCATTGTGATCTTTGCCGTGGTGCTGCTGGCGTTTTCGATCGCCGGCAATTTCAAATGGAATGCGCTGTTGTCCAGCGTGGCGCGGTTGTTTGTCTACGGATCGGTCGCGGCGGCGCTGCCGGCGCTGCGGAAAAAGCAGCCGCAAGCAGAGCGGTTCCGGCTGCCGTTCGGCAACTTGTTGGCGCTGCTCGCGCTGCTGTTCACGGGTATCCTGGTCACACGCATGCATTGGGGCGAATTCCTGGTGATTTCTATCACGGCGGCGCTGGCGTTCTTGAATTGGCTTTGGGCGCGGAAGCGGGGCGATTCGTTCGAATCCACGAGTTAATTCCCGTGCGCGCCGAGAGAAAACCGCCGCCATTTTGGCGGTTGCATGCCAGGTTCGAACGTGTGATTCCAGTGCCACAAATGTGCCAAATGTTGGAGAGCTTGCCATGACAATGAAACGCACGGGCGATGCGTGGATGCCGGCGGATGAATACGGCCGCGCAATGCCTAAATTTTCTCTGAATCTGCTGGTGCGCGAAGTGGAGCGGTCAGTTCCCTTTTACAAAGATGTGCTCGGCGCGGCGGTGCGCTATGCGGATCAAGACTTTGCGGCGCTGAATCTGCAGGGTGTGGATTTTATGCTGCATTCCGACCACGCTTACGACCATCACCCGCTTTTCGAACGGCTGAAAACTGGCGGTGCGCGTGGAACCGGAGCGGAATTGCGCGTGATGGGGATCGATCCGGATGCTGTTGAAAAAAGAGCAAAGGCTGCCGGAGTAAAAATCATCCAGCCGGCAATGGATTTTCCGCACGGATGGCGTGACGTGATGCTCGAGGACCCGGATGGCTACATCTGGGCCGTGGGCGTGGCAATACCTTGAGTGCAGTCGGCCGGTCCGTCCTGTCCGATTTGCGGTAGAAACGATACAATATGCGCGCTCGTGCTTCGAATCCTGTGACATGTAGTTGTGTGCGAGGAGAGAGCTTGATGAATCGCGTGATTCTGCGTTGTGTTTTTGCATTCGCATTGTTCCTGGCCGCTTCGATTTCCGCCTTCGCGCAAGACAGTGCCAAGCATCCCATCACCTTTACGGACCTGATCAGCATGCATCGGGTGGCGGAGCCGCAGGTGTCGCCGGACGGAAAATGGGTGGCGTACACGGTGACCACGCCGGACATGGAAGCGAATCGCAACGCCAGCAACATCTGGCTGGTTGCCACGGCGGGTGGCGCGGAAATCCAACTGACGCGGAGCGGGCACGATTCGTCGCCGGCATGGTCGCCGGATGGAAAAATGATTGCGTTTCTTTCTTCGCGAAGCGGCGATTCGCAAGTGTTTTTGCTGTCGATGGAGGGTGGAGAGGCCCATCCGTTTACGAAACTTTCCACGGGCGCGGATATGGTGAAGTGGTCGCCGGATGGAAAGACGATTGCGTTTACGTCTTCTGTGTATCCGGATTGTAAAGACGATGATTGCAACAGCAAGCGCGACGCGGAAAAGGAAAAGAGCAAAGTAAAGGCGCACGTGGCTGAGCATCTTCTTTACCGGCACTGGACTCACTGGAACGACGGCAAGCGCAGCCACCTCTTCGTTGTTTCCGTGGATGGAAGCGGTACACCGCGTGATCTCACAGCGGGGGCGGATTACGATATTCCGCCAGATGAGCGCAGCGGGCCTGTCGACATTAATTTTTCGCCTGATGGAAAGGAAATCTGCTTCACCGCGGTGACCGACAAGATGGAAGCGATCAGCACGAATGCGGATTTGTTTATTGTCCCGGTCGCCGGCGGCGAGGCCAAGCGCATCACCACGCAGCCGGGATTCGATGGGAATCCTGTGTACTCTCCGGATGGGAAATACATCGCGTATCACGCGCAGCTCACCGCGGAATACGAATCGGATCGCTGGCGCGTGATGCTGTATGACCGGCAGAGCGGCAAGAATGAGAATCTTTCCGAGGGCTTCGACCGCAGCGCGGAGGAACTGGTGTGGTCGCCGGACAGCAAGACGATTTATTTCACGGCGGAAAACGAAACGCAGAAGCAGGTCTACGCCATGGCCGCACGCGCTGGTGCGCCACCGAAACCGGTTATCGCGGACACGTATAACATGGCCATTTCCCTTAGCGCTGACGGAAAGACACTGGTGTTCGAGCGAACGAGCCTGACAATGCCGGCGGAAGTTTTCGCAGCAGCGAGCGACGGCACGAACGCGCGGCAACTAACGCATCAGAACGAAAAGTTCCTGGCGGCGCTGGACATGAATGCCCCGGAGACGTTGTGGTTCGAAGGCGCGGAAAAAACGAAAGTGCAGGCCATGCTGATCCGGCCGCCAAATTTCGATGCGACGAAGAAATATCCGCTGCTGGTCCTGCTGCACGGCGGCCCGCAGACGATGTGGTCGAACGCCTGGGGGTACCGCTGGAATGCGCAGGTTTTTTCCGCGGCGGGATACGTGACGCTGATGATCAACCGCCGTGGGTCCACGGGCTACGGGCAGAAATTCACGGACGAGATCACCAATGACTGGGGCGGCAAAGCGTACGTCGACGTGATGAACGGCGTGGATTACACGCTGAAGAAATATTCTTTCGTTGATGGGACGCGCATGGCCGCGGCGGGAGGGTCTTACGGTGGGTACATGGCGGATTGGATTGCGACGCACACCGGACGGTTCAAAGCGATCGTGAGTCACGCCAGCACCTACGACAAAGTCTCGATGTTCGCGACGGAAGAGTTGTGGTTTGAAGAACACGACATGCAGGGCACGCCGTGGACAAATCCGGAAAGCTACAAGAAATGGTCGCCTTCGACGTACGCGAGCGAGTTGGGAAAATTCAAGACGCCGACACTGGTAATCGCGGGGGAACGGGACTATCGCGTGCCATACACGCAGTCGCTGGAGTTTTTCAGCGCGCTACAGCGGCAAGGCGTGCCATCGAAGCTGGTAGTTTTTCCAGATGAGGGACACTGGATACTGAAACCACAGAATGCGCAATTTTGGTATAAGACGTTTCTGGATTGGGTGGCGACGTACGTCAAATAGCGGATCGTCGCGGGGCATAGGGCCAGACGTGCTACGCCCCTACAAGGCGATTAAGAGGCGAGCAGGCGCTGAAGGGCGCGGCGCGCAAAGTGAAAAAGATAATAGAGCAGAACAGCAGAGAGCGCGACGAGCGCGACGACGATGATAGTTGTTGCAAGCGGATGGGCCGTGGCCATCCAGGTTAGCCACACGGCAAGGATATCTTCTCCAAAACTCAAAACCCAATTGCTGAATGGTTCCGGGACGGTATTGACGGCGGCGCGGGCACTGGCCTTAGTGCCGTGGGCGGTCAGGGCGACACCGCCGGCGAGCAGCGCCGCGCCCCAGCGCCATTGCGGTGCAGCGCCACCGGCCGCAGCGAATGCAAGTAGCGCCGCGGCGGGGGGACGGATGAAAGTGTGGATGGCGTCCCAGATGGTGTCGAAATACGGAAACTTGTCCGCGAAAAACTCAGCCAGATAAAGGGCGATCGCAATTCCGAGCACCCCAGGATGAGAGAGAATCTGGAGCGAGGGCGGCAGATGAAGCACGCCGAAACGCTCGAGAAGGCCGAGCGTGGCCACGGTGGCATAAAGATTCAAACCGGAAGAGAATCCGGCGCCGAGGGCGAGGCCAAGCGTTTCGATGGGGTTCATCGAGTCCATCATACCAGCCAGCGTGAGCGGCGCGGGCAGTAACTCCTGGTGGGAGAGAGCCGAGGATTGGTTTGACGCGCACGTGAGAGAAGACGATTCTGTGGAGCGGACGGTCATCCATGTTTGGGCTGGGTCATTTTTTCTATCCCTGGGGGTTCCTCGTGCAGGGCCTGGCGATTGTGCACTTCATCAGGCGGCGGCCGGAGAACTATTGGTTTTACGTCATCTTTTTTCTTGGGCCGCCAGGGGCCGCGGTGTACATCCTTGCGGAAGTGCTGCCGGACCTGGGGCTGCTGCGCGGGGTGTTTCAGGGATTTGGGCGCCGATCGCGCATCCATATCGTAGAGACGCAGATTTTGGACAATCCATCGGCGGCGAATTACGAAGAGCTGGGCGAGCTTTACAAAGATCAAAAGCAATTTGAAAAGGCGCGACAGGCGTTCACGAATGCCATTGCGGCGCGAAGCGATTCGATCTACACGTTTTATTCGCGGGCGCAATCGTCGCTGGGATTACAGGATTTTGCGGCGGCGATTCCGGATCTGGAGCGCGTGGTCGCTGCAGATAGAAAATTCGACTACTACCGCGCGGCCGGGCTGCTGGCGGATGCCTATGCGCAAACGGGGCAATTGGACCGAGCAGCTCCGCTCTTTACGGAAGCAACGCAGATTTCGACGACTGCGGAAACGCTGTACAATTACGCGAGTTTTCTGAAGACGGCGAACCGGTGTGAGGAGTCCCGCGAGTGGGCACAGAAATTGCTGGCCAAGAAACGCTCGCTCCCACGATACATGCAAAGGCGAGAGCGGCCGTGGTTCCGCAAAGGCAAGGCGCTGCTGAAGGAACTGGCCGGCAATTAGGGCCGGCGATGAACCTCTTTTTTTTCGCAGCTCTTGGTTAACCTCCCCCACCCCCTGTTTTTTGTAACTGCGCATTCTAAAGGATTTACGGAAGATTTTTTCGTAAGCGCGGATTCTAAAGGGGTTATAAGGCCTTTAGAATGCGCAGTTCCGAGAAGTGCTTGCAACTGTTGATTGCAATAGGGTAACTGGCGCGCTTTGCTGGCTGTAAGTCCTTCAGAATGCGCAGTTCTGAGGGGGGCTTGGAAGTGCGGATTCTAAACGAGTTGCAGACACGAACTCCAGAGGAGTGCTTGCCGGAGGACACAAGCCAGAATCGGACGTAGCTTTGCCCGGATAGCGCTTCGGGAACATGAGGGGCACTGAAGAGTGAATAAGCTACGCAAATTTACCTGAATGGAATTGTATCACATAGTCATATAAGGTCAAGGAGGATTTGGAGGCGCGAGGCGGAATCGAACCGCCGATAATGGTTTTGCAGACCATTGCCTTACCACTTGGCGACCGCGCCACCGGACGAAAAAAGTTGTCAGTATTCAATGATCAGTCATCAGTTTGAAAAAAACTACTTTACAGTTCACCTCATCGAATGAGAGCTGGACGGGGGAAGCCCGAGGAGAAGAAACTCCTCCCGTCCAGTTCCCTGCTCTGGACTACAACCTGAAAAGTCTGCTTGCAACCCACGGGTCTAAAGACCCGCCACTACAAAAACTGGTTTAGCGGGCTGCGGCAGCATGCTCAGCAGTGGCGGCGCGGGTTTCGTTGACGATGGGGGCGCCGATCAGGTTGCCCCACTCGGTCCACGAACCGTCATAATTGCGCACGTTGTTGTAGCCCAGCAAATACTTCAGCACAAACCAGGTGTGCGAACTGCGCTCGCCGATGCGGCAATAAGCGATGACTTCATCGGAGCCCGTAATACCTTTTGGCTGATAGAGCCTTTGAAGATCCTCGAGCGACTTGAAGGTGCCATCTTCGTTGGCAGCTTGCGCCCACGGGATATTCGCGGCCTTGGGGATGTGTCCGGGGCGCTGTGCCGTTTCCGACATCCCTGGAGGAGCGATAATCTTTCCGGTGAACTCATCCACGGAACGAACGTCTACGAGCTGGCCCGGTTTGCGGCCTTCCACAACGGCGAGGACGTCCTCTTTGTAGGCGCGGAGGGATTCGTTGAGGCCAGAGACACGATAGGTGGCCGGCGCAACGCTGACAGGATCCTTGGTTACGGGGCGCTTTTCTTCGAGCCATTTCTTGCGGCCGCCGTTGATGAGGCGGACATCTTTGTGGCCATAGTATTTCAGTTGCCAGAAGGCGTAGGCGGCGAACCAATTGTTGTTGTCGCCGTAGAGGAGGATGGTGGTGTCATTGGAAATGCCGGAAGCGGCGAGAAGCTTCTCGAGTGTGGACTTGTCGATCAGGTCGCGGCGGATGTTGTCCTGGAGCTGAGTCTGCCAGTTCCAGCCAACCGCTCCAGGGATGTGGCCCTGATCGTAGGCAGTGGTGTCCACGTCGACTTCGACGAGGCGGAGATTGGGGGAATTCAGGTTGTGAGCGACCCAATCGGTGGAAACCAGAACTTCGGGATGTTTGTACTCTGACATTCGATCTTGTCCTTTGATCCAGCTTTGAAACTTGTGTGATTCAAAAACAAAAAACCCACCTGCTCATTAGATTCTGGCGGTGGGTGGAAACTTTTGAGGCTAAGACGGACTCGCTAGATGCTCAGCCTCCCCGCGCCAGAAGACACACGCGTACAACACAGACAGCAGCATGCCATTTGCGCGTTCTTCTGGGGGTAAGCCAACATATGCGCATAATACAGGGGATGGAGCGGGTTGGCAATAGTACTTAGGCGTGACTCTTCCAGGCCAGGTTGGGAGCGCTTGGCGTGGAATTGCGACCCTCGCGGGGATGCCGAAAAACCGAGCAGCGTGCGGCGTAGGTATATCTACTGTATTGACGGTTGCAGGATGGCGGGCTAATTGTACGCGTCCCTCAAGGAGGCTACGCAAAATGGCCCGATACTTGAATTGTGAGAACCCGAGATGCCGGTTCATTCTCGACCGACGAATGAACGGAAAGCTACTGGGCGACCCGCAACTCATCCTCAAGAAATGTCCGGAATGCGGAGGCGCTTGGTCCTCCACGTGCCCGTGCTGCGCGCAACCTCTGACGCTGAAGTTGATCCATGGTCTTCCGCATGCGAACTGCTGCGATAAGAGGCTGCAGTCCAACGCAAAAGCAGCTTAGCGCGCGCAGCAGGGCAATCGATTATCCAAATGAGCGACCTGAGACATAGGTGACAGATCGTACCGGACACAAAGGTTACACTCTTTCCTTTTTTTGAGGGAGGAAGTGATGCCATGGAAGGAGTGTTCGGTGATGGATGAAAGGCTTCAGTTTGTAGCTCGCCGGCTAGCTGGCGAGGCGATGGCGGAGTTTTGCAGGGAGTTCGGTATTTCTCGCAAGACCGGCTACAGGATTTTCGATCGTTACCAGGAGTGTGGCGTTCAGGGTTGACGGATAGAAGCCGACGTCCCTAGCACTATGCTCATCAACTTCCTTTTCAACTCTACCTGTCTGCCCAAGCCGAAAAAACAGATGCCCAGCACTACAATTCACTATATTGCTCCCTTTCTCAAGGGCCTCTAAAGATAAATCGGGCAGGTGTTTGAATAGCTCGCTCCCCGAAAGGAAACTTATATCTAGCATGTCCGCAATCCTTGGAAGGAACTGGGCGCTAAAGAACCACAGCCTCACTGAATCGGGAATTCAAGTTAAGCGCCCTCATACGCTCATCGCGGGCCTTTTCACGCTGAAGTTCGTGGAGCAGTTCACGCAGCCTGGCGCGGGCTTTGTGTAACTGCGACTTGGAAACACCTACCGAGCGTCCCATGATCTCGGCGATCTCGTTGTGCTGGTATCCTTGAATATCGTGCAAGACAAATATTGCGCGATATCCCGCGGGCAACCGCTTGAGGCAGCGCTCGAGATTTATTCGGTCAATCGATCCTTCCAGCAACAAATCAGGCGCTCCAATGTCGATGCTTGGCGAGGCGATTTCATCATCCGGGTCGGAAGCAGCCTCGATCGAGACGATTGGTGGCGACTTCTTGCGTAAACGCATCAGCACGAGGTTGACCGCCAGTCTGTGAAGCCACGTAGAGAAAGCCGATTCACCGCGGAAAGTATGAATTTTTCGGAGCAAGAGCAAAAAGGTCTCTTGAGTCAGATCTTCTGCTTCGGCGGTGTTTCCTACCATGCGCAGGCACACCGCATACACACGTCTGCTATGCAACCGGTAGAGGTATTCAAACACCTCCCGATCGCCGTTGCGGGCTCGCTGGATGGCCTCGGCTTCACACAGCTTCTCGCTGGGGCAAGGAAAGGCTGGCAGCGCAGTCTTCTTCGAGATGCATTCCTTGCTGGAACGCGCATCCCAATTTAGGCTACGCCGCTTCTCTACATTGGGCCTCGCCAGGGATCCAACCATCTTTCTGCACCTGGCGTTTGCAGTGACTTGCATGACTTTTTTCCTTAGCGACCCGAAGTGTGGACTTCGATGGATGTTTTGTTTTCACTGACCTTCGACGCTGGCGCGGTCTGTGAGGCCATCTTTTGACTACCGTACTTGCGTCCCATGTGCTTCTGTGTGGGCGTCGTGTAGATAAACGTCCGTCCTAGCTCCGGCGCCTCGAATGTCTGGACTGTCTGCACATCTGCGATGTCCACTAGGTTCAACTGTGGGCGTTCAGAAGCCACTTTCTGGTCTGCTGCGGTGGCCATGATGATGGCGTTGGCTGCCTGTCCGTGAACGTAAAGTGTGTATGGAGAGCTCACGGTTGACATGGTAAATGTGTAATCGCCAGGGGGTAGTGTGGCGCCTCCCCAGTGAGTCTCGACTGGAAGCGTGAACTTGCCTTGATAAGCAGTCTGCGCTTTCCCACTAGTCGCCAAAGCGCCCAGTGAAAGTGCAGCCATACCTAACTTCGTAAGTAATTTCATATGCCGAGCCCAGATCATTTGAAGTCTCCTCGTTCCGTGTGATTTTGAATTGCGAGACATTTTGGTGTCTTCAGCGTGTAGGACCACGCATGGTCTCGGATAATTCCCCGATCCAGCGCTATTTAAGAGGAGGGAATAAAATTGTGAGTATTTCGGTCGCCAAGTTATGACCGTTTCTCTCAGTGCACCGGCGTGGCGAAGGAGCTGATGGAGACTCTCTATCTGTCCTTGCCGCTCATCAAGCGTTCCTGCCCCATTCATTCATGACCGAAAACAAACAAGCTCGAGGTTTGCCCGCCGCCACAAGAATGAGTGCATATCTGCAACTTCTGCTTACTCCCGCGCACTCATGCGTTCACATTTACGATTCGTCGTGAACTCGGCATCGGAACTTCGTTCATAAGAGTTGTCAGAACTCCACGAAGGCAGCTCCGTGCACGAGATAAGGTGGACATGACGGTGCCTATGGGCATGCTGGTGATCTCTGCGATCTCTTTGTAGGACATCTCCTCAAGTTCGCGCAAAATCAGTATTTCGCGATAATTCTGCGGCAACTTCTTCAGCGCCCTCCGCACCAGGGTTGTGTTGTCGTTCTGGAGCAAAACCTCTTCTGCATAGGGAATGCGGGAATGAACAGGGAAATGCTTCTCGTCAAATTCCTCTGCACCTCGCAGAGGCCGATTTGTATGCGACCACGTATAGAAAGTATTCCGGACAATTCTCAGGAGCCACGCACGGGCGTCGCCGCCGTGGAAGCCAGAGAAGAATCGGAAAGCGCGCAAGTATGCTTCCTGGACCACATCCTCCGCATCCCGCTCATCGCGCGTCAGCCAGCGCGCCAAGTTGTAAGCGGCGTCAAGATGCGGTAAGACAGCCTCCTCAAAACTTGGAAGAGAATCGTGTTCCCCCATAGCGGCCTCCCTGCAACCAGTACCGCGTCCCAACGTATGTGCCGACTGATGCCCCTGGACGGCCCCACTATGGTTTGCACTTCTGATCGATACAATGGACGAGCAGTTCTTTCCCGCTGGAATCATGCTCCCCTGTTAACTAGCACTTAATAAAAGACTTACGGGACGTTATCCCCGCCATCGAGTTCCAGATAACTCTGGCCAGTGATACACTCAGTTTCGATTGAGGTTCACTTCTCCATGCGAGAAGAACATCAGGTTAGCGGCCGGCTTCGTTTTGGGGTTTTCGAACTTGATCTTCGCGCTGGTGAATTGCGCAAGCGCGGTCTGCGAATTCGCCTGCAGGAACAGCCCTTCCAACTTTTGGCGATGCTTCTTGAGCACCCCGGCGAGGTCGTAACTCGCGAGGAGCTTCAAAAGAAACTCTGGCCCGCGGACACTTTCGTGGATTTCGACCACGGGCTCAACAAAGCGATGAGCAAGATTCGCGAGGCCCTCAGCGACTCCGCCGAGAGTCCCCGCTTTGTGGAAACCGTAGCTCGTCGCGGCTACCGCTTCCTCGCAGAAGTTAAAGTGGCCGATGTGGCCGTTGTTCGCGGTCCGGAACTCGCCACTCCTCCTCAGCCCGTGGCAGAAGCTGGTGATCGCAGGGACTCAGCTGGCAAACCCGCAATGCCCAAGCATTTTCTGTCGTCGCTTGCGTCGAAGATATCGGCCTTCGTGCTCCTTCTACTGGTGGTTTCTCTCTCCGCATGGATGCTTCATACCTGGAACCGCCCGTCACTTGTCATTCGCTCGCTGGCGGTCCTACCGCTCGAAAGCCTTTCGAACGATGCGTCCCAGGATTACTTCGCCGATGGAATGACCGACGAGTTGATTTCGGACCTCGGCCAGATCAGTGCGTTGCGTGTAATCTCGCGTACCTCAGTGATGGTTTATAAACACGCGCGCAAGCCGCTACGGCAAATCGCTCGCGAACTGAATGTCGACGCCGTGGTGGAAGGTACCGTGCTCCGTTCCGGCGACAGGGTCCGCATCACGGCGCAATTGATCGACGCCTCTTCTGACAAGCACTTATGGTCCCAAAGCTACGAGGGAGAATTACGGGATACCTTGGCGCTCCAGAACCAGGTGGCCAGAGCCATCGCAGATCAGATTCGAATCAACGTGAATCCACAAGAACAAGCCGCCCTGAAAAACGTCAAGGTCGTTAATCCACAAGCGTACGAGTCCTTTCTCAAAGGGCGCTACTTCTGGAATAAACGAACGGCGGATGGTTTGAAAGCCGCTCTGGCTTATTTCAATCAAGCCACAGATGAGGACCCGAAATATGCCCAAGCCTATTCTGGCTTAGCCGACACTTATTCTTTGCTGGGAGACTGGCAGTATGCAGTGATGACTCCCAAGGAGGCACTCCCAAAAGCAAAGGCCGCAGCGATCAAAGCTCTGGAATTGGACAGCACGCTCGGCGAAGCCCACAACTCGCTGGCATTCTGCTTGGATGGTTTCGACTGGGATTTCGACTCTGCCGGGAAGGAATTCCGGCGGGCTATTGAACTGAACCCGAGCTACGCTACCGCTCACCATTGGTATGCTTGGCATTTGAGTCTATTGGGCAAGTATGACGAAGCGATCGCGGAAATGAGAAAAGCGGAGAACTTGGATCCGCTATCTCTCATCATCAACGCCGATTTGGCGGAGCTCCTTGTCCTCGCGCATTCATATGACGAAGCGATACAGCAAAGCCGCAAGACAATCGAAATGGATCCTAATTTTGCTTTCGCACACAACCAACTTGCCCAGGCTTACCTCCAAACCCACATGCACGTTGAAGCCGTCGCAGAACTACAAAAAGCGGTACAGCTTTCTGGGGGTAGCCCCACAGCCGTAGCCAATCTCGCTCGCGCGTATGTTGCATCCGGCGAGAGGAACGAAGCGGTAAAACTATTGAACGATCTGAAGAAGCGTTCCAGTCCGGTTTCTTCGCATGCTTCGGAGATTGCCGTGATCTATGCGGCTCTCGGTGATACCGATCAAGCCATGAATTGGCTCGAAAAAGGCTACGAAGAGCGCTTTAACCCGGGCGTCCTCCTGCGCCCGGGCTTCGATCCTCTCCGCTCCGATCCGCGATTCCAGGAGCTTGTACGCCGCATTGGTCTCAATCATTAAACTCGAAATCTGGGGAGGGAGGCCACGATTCTGGTTGATTTCTGGTGAGGAGTCCTTTGGCATGCGACAGTTCAGGACGTTGAGCGCGTGTCTCACAGTTTTTGAGGAGTTGTGCGTAGTAGGCAGCAGCGGTTTGCAGGTCGTGGAGCAATTCGGCGGAGCGCGCGGCACCGAAGAGACCATTGAACCGGTTAGGGTCGGTTTTCAACGATTTCTGGTACTCGGCCAGCGCCTCCCGTGAATGACTCATTTCCAAGAGCATATCCCCGAGCATTTCGCGCGCGGGCAACTCAACTTCTCCCTTGCCTTCCGCGTCCTGTTTGTCCGCGAGGGAGCTCAAAAGCCTGAGAGCTTCGTCATTTTTTCCTTCGGCGAAAGCCAGCCAGGCATGAGCCTCAACGCCGTTCGTGCTCATGTAATCAGCTCTATAGGGACGGCTAGAGTTGCGAACCGTGTCGAGCATGGCGTCGTACTGCAGGACGGCATCTCTGGCGGCGGCTACATTGCGCAGATGACCCGCGGCGACCGCGCGTGCCCAATAGGTGATCGCTTGGCTACCGGGTTCAGCGCCTGCGGGAGGCTGGAGCGCCAGTGCTTCCATCCAGTGATGCATTTCGAGTGCATACATCGCGGGCAGATGCGCGCGCATTCTGTCTAGATATCCGTCGAGGCCCGGATCGACATCGTCTTCGTGAATGGCAGCCAATTGATCGACGATAGCTTTCGCTTTGCTGTTTTCGCCGATTTGCAGGTAGGCGTACTCCAAGAAATCCATGGCGTGAATCTGATGTTCCGCTCCGACGTGCATTCCAGAGGATTGGTTCGTCGCGGCGATGGAGGCGAGGTTCGATTGAATGTCTTCTTGCCAGAGGCCGAGCCGAGCAAAAATGTGGGAGGGCATGTGCAGGGCATGAGGTGAAGCAGGAGCGATTTGCGCGTAACGGCGAGCGGCCGGGAGTCCCAAGGCGGCAAGATGAGGGTTGTCGGCGGCGTGGATTATATAGTGGGCTACGCCGGGATGATCAGGTGCTTCCTTGAAGAGTTCGGCAAGGATTGCGATGGCTCTCTTAGGATTCTCCAAGTTACTGTCATTATCAGGCTGCGATCCAAGCAATGATAACGCGTAAAATACAGCGGATTCCCGATCCTCCGGATAGCGGGTGAAAAGTATTTGCATTACATGGCAATAATCTGCTGAGCGTTTTTGGTAGTCGCGATTATCGTCGCCGTAGAAGACTGCGAGGGCATCAATGTAATCGCGTTCCCGTTGTGAATTGCCATCAATGGCTTTCGCGACTTGAATCAATTTCCTGCCATTCTGAAGATCGGAAGCCGTGGGACGGTTCCAAAGGGGACGATAGATACTCAGGGCTTGGCCCCAATATGCGATAGCGCAGTGAGGATCCTGATCGATTACATCCTTGAAGCTCTTCTGAGCTTCTTCGTACCAGAAGGAATGGAGAAGGGCGAGTCCGCGCTCAAATTCCTTTTGAACTGAATGGTCGCAGGTGATGGGGAACGAAACTTTGCCGATCTTTTCGAGCCGTTCGGTGTGCTGATGTTCTTCTTGCGCAAAGAGAGCGAAAGAGAAAAGAAGTGACGCCAAGCTCAGCAAACAAACACATTTCGTCATGTTTTTCGCTCTATAGCTCTTTGCACGAACGAGCTCAACTGTTGTCAGCGCTGAGCAACAAAGGCTCCTTCGCTTGGCGACGAACGCGTCTCGGTTCAAAGACAGCATTGGCCAAGCGAAAGAAACCGTCTAACTGGTACCTAGACTGGCAGCCCTTGCGCGGAATACGCTAGGCAGAACCACGCCAGGATGGCCCGGAGATTCAAATGTTCATTGGTCATGAAGCCGTTGGGTGCGCGGACTAGTTAATCCACAACAATCTGGCCTTTCATCCCTTTGTGGCCAAGGCCGCAAGTATGGCAGCACCTGAACGTGTAGGTTCCTGGCGATTGGGCCAAGAAGTCAATCGTCGTCGTTTCACCCTTCTTGAGCTGCCAACAATCTTGTGCCGAAGTGAAAATCAGGCCAGGGGTGCCCTTCGGCTGGGCGTCATCGGGAACAGTCCCGATTCTGAAACCATGATCGTGGTCGGTAGCCGTGAACTTGAGTCGAACTTTGGTGCCGGCCTTCACATGAACTGGCGAGGGCGAATACTCGTACTTCTTCGCGATAAGTTCGATGACCTGCGCCTTCTGCTCCTGTGCCACGACCGGACTGGGCTGGGTAAGACAAAAGGCGAGAACCACGGAAAACGCCAATAGAGTTAGGACCAGAGCATGGTTCGCAATTCCCTTCATTAGGCCTCCTGATAGTTCGAATTCTTAGACATTGGTCGGGATCAACCATTGTTCTCATCGAAGGCCAAACGCACCAATGCGCCACAATCTATGCGGACGGAAAGTGGAAATAAGGTGGACCTAGTCACCGCTGAAGTCCCCGGGAATGAAACCAATGTTCGCTAATCTCCCAGCGCTTTCCACATTGTCTAGGTCCTGCCTCGCGCAGAGGTTGTACTGACCCCTTTTTCACAAATACCGTTGTAGTTGTGCTCGCTTAAGATTCGCGCCGGGCTTCATCCGCTTCCGCTGCCAGGTTCAACAAAAATTGCTGGAGCTCTTTCGGCTGGCCGATGAAGAGCCCGTCTTCGATAAAGCCCTTGATAGCTCCGGTCGCATCGAGCTGACCCGCTCCGGTCGGACGAATGATGGAGACTTCCGGCAGGCCTTTAATGAAGTCTGTTGGTTCCGGCATGATCAAATTTGCCTGGAGCGACTCGGGCTGACCTTGCGCCAAATTGACAAACGTCAGAGTTCCGCCGGGCTGGTTGTCGGTTAGCGCAACCGCGTTGCCGGCCTTATCGTGCCAGACTTGGAAGTGCATGATTTCCGCGCCGCCAATGCTGATGGTTATGCGCAGAACTTCCGGGTTCGATACGCGCTGGCTTAGCGTGGCGTAGAGACTGGTTCCAGCTTGCTCGATGAATCCGAAGTGAAATCCCGCTGTATTGGCAATTGCCTGAGCATGATTCGCGTCGCTCAGGTCGGCAAGAGTTGCGGGAATTGCGGGATGCTGGCCCTCATTCAAGCTTGGTACGGCTTGCGGAAAGGCCGGCGCGCCGAGGTCGACGTTTTCCTTGCTTCGGTAGCGAGTCCACCAACTGGTATCCACTTTCAATTGCTTCAGGTTGGTGAGGCGCCCGGTTTGCGGCACGCCTGGAACGCTGCTGGGCGCCAAGTTGTGCGCAAACTTGTCCAGGTTGATCGGCTCATGTCCCTTGGATTTCAAATACGCACGTAGAAAGGCGACGTGGCTGATCTCATCATCGGTGTTGTCAGAGATATATTGCGGCATGTCCCCGTCGAGCTGCAGCAGCCCATTCACGTAGGGTTGAAACGTAGGATTATTCGCGACCTCGACTCCACCGAGTTCCCTGTATTGCTTCCACAAGTCCGTTTCAATAATCTCCGCGGCTAGCAAGAGCTGGAGAATGTCAACGTCTCCCTTGCTCAGGCTTCCTCCTTCGTGCTCCTGGGCGAACGCCGGTGACCCTTTGGCCAGAAAGCCGGCGCCGATCGCCGCCGCTCCTATGCCCAAGGCTCCCTTCTTCAAAAATGAACGTCGCGCCGTACCCTGCTTATTACCGGTTCCGGATTTCTCCATTTGTCCCTTCCTTTTATAAGAATTGAGTTCGAATCGTTTGCCTCAGGGCGTTCAGCTGAAACAGCCTTGAGTTTATTTCCGCGTTTCAAGCCACTAGACCGACCTCCTTCCCGTTCCATTCCGATTAAGAGCCCGTCAGTGATTAGTGACGGCAATCAAGGAGCAAGAGCGTCGTGGTTCCCTCCGATCATTTGTCGTCGGGTTCGTCTTCCCGGTGCACAGGAGTCAAGAAGTTGTCTGTAACGAGGTCTGCTATCTCCCGGCCTAGCCGTTGACCAGTGGTGAGGTCCGGGCGGAAATGTACTCCGGCGAAAATTCGACTCAACGTTGCTTCTTCATCCGCAGCCGAGAAGCTGGTGAACGAGCGCTCCACTCCCGGCAAGACTTCAGAAGTAACAGCGAATTGGAAGTGAATGTGCCGGAAGAAGGAATTCAGCACGGATGCTCCGGCCGCACTGATAACCGCGTGCGCGCCCGGATAGGAGGGATCTGGAGTGGTGGTGCCGACCTCCGGAAGCCAATTCGGGTCGGGGAGTGTTTTCGCATTGCCATCTGTTGCAGCCTCGCGAATCGCCGTCACCGGGCGCCAGTAGTTGTACGTGTACTTAGCGTCGTAGAAAGCAATCACTCCGTCTGCAAGACTCAGGTTCAGAAGCGCAAAGAGGCGGGCGTTCTGCGCCGTAGTCAAACCATGCGCTGCGGATGCGGTCTGCGTGATCTCATTCCAGTAGTTCTGGATGGCTCCATTCCAAAAACGGCCCGTAAGCGCCTGGTCCGGAGTTGCGGTGCTGCTTCCACTGATTCCGAGTGATTTCACTTCATTGAAAACATCGCTGTAGGCCTCGCTGGTCAACGCCAGAGGAGGACCAGGACGAAATTGATTCGCCCGCTCTAGAGCGAAAGGTGTGACATGCGACCACTGCGTGAGTTGAGGTTGCTTCGGGAAATTAGGCGGCGTCGACTGGTAATCGCCCGGGGCGTTGCCGAAAACAAAAGGAACCGCAGGAGCAGCGGATCCGTCGTTGCTTCGCAACGCCAGGACCTGATCCGCGACGGTCTTTCCTATCGTAATGCCTTCCGTTTTCTCTCCGCCATCGGGAATTGACGCCAAAGATTGCTGCAGTTGGTCGTCGAGCAAGGTTTGAAACTTCGGATATAAAGCCAGGAGAACTTCGTGCGCTGCGGCGGCTGCCGCTGCGTCTTGAGAAGCAAAATGCGATACGCCACTAAGGCGAACTAGGTAGACCTTGTGGGTTCTGTCGATGGCATTTACGGCGTCATAGATCGCGGCGTGCATGATCGCAAAGCTGCGGGTAGAGTGGACGGTAGCCGGCTGCGCGCCCGGCGTGCGAACGATTACGAGAAGTGTCCGATTCCACTGAACAACCGGGTTCACCGGCTGCGCTGAGGAGTCGTTTACGCCTTGTTGCTTGTCATTGGGCGAAGCACTATAAGAGCCTCCTGCCAGGATCGTAAGGCCGGCACACAGCAGAGAGAACACAATCAAGATTCTTGACATCAGTGGTTTCCTTTCGTTTCTGAATACAACTGTGGCTCTGCAAGTCGTAATACAGAGAGAGCGGAGCCCCGATTCTAATTGTCGTGATTGGAATCGGAGTCCTTGACGAGTCCAGTGGCCGCGATCCATGGCCCGGGAGTGGGAAGCGGACTGCCGTTGAAAGCTGCCGCACGAATCAAAACGATTGTGCCAAGGCACGGGGATGGCACTTGTAATTTGGCATGGATCTCGGCGTTGCCATCCACACTGAGTAATACGGAATCAGTAGTCGCAGCCACTGCGTCTCCGCAAACAACGCTCGCGGCAACTGCTGTGACTGGCCCGGGTGTTCCCACGCTCGGCAAGATAAGGCCCTGTAAGTCCACGCGCAGACGCCCTTCGTCGTTCAAGACTGCGAACCCGTGGCTGACCACCCAGGGCGCGCCTCCGCTCTTCACGCCGGCGATGGTGACGCCTGGATTCGAGCCCACAATCGGAGACAAGAGGCCAATCTCATCCGCGATGGTGCTAAATGCAAACAGGCAAGAGACAAAGCACGAAATTATTGCCATTGCTGCCCTTATTTTCATTCTTTGAGATCCTCGCATTCATTCAAGATAGTTCGGCGGTTTGCTTGACTCCGTGAGTTCTGTAACCAGGCTCCAGTGAATTCTTTTTCTGCGCTTCACAAACCACGAGCATCACAATCACGATGCTCTGTTCGCTCTAACCAAACCCAATGCTGGTTTATTCCTCTTGTTGTGAAGAAAAACTTCAATGGAATATTTTTGTGTCGGTGGAGTCTATCTATCGGTGTGGATCAGGTTTCCAGACGGGATGCTATTTCCGCAGTGGTCGTTTTGTAGAAAGTTCATGGTTGAGGTTGTTCCATTGCTGGCCCGGCTTACCGTTCTGCAATGAAGAGTAAGCTTTTCAGGAAATCCACGCATCTAATGAGGTTCATCTGCGGAAACTTTCCGCTGAGAACTGGTCAATTCAAGTCGGGGGGCGCAGCGTGCTGCGCCCCCCAAAGCAGATCAATCCGCCGCGCTGGCCTGTTTTGCCTTCGCGACGATCGATTCGATGTTCAGCCCTAACCCCTTCGCTACCCCCGTGCCGTACGCCGGATCGGCTTTGTAGAAGTGCTGGATTTGCAGCTCCTGGATGCGCTGCGGCACGCCGTTGCCCAGGCTGGAGACGATGTTGTCAATCAAACGCTGCTTGGTATCCGCGGGCATCAGCCGGAAAAGATTCCCAGGCTGCGTGTAGTAGTCGCTATCGGTCCGATGATCGTGTCGTGCGACAGTTCCAGTGATCGCATGTGGTCGCTCGACATACGAGCGGTCCTGCGTCGGGCCACCGAAGCTGTTCGGTTCATAATTCACTGCCCGACCGCTGTTTCCATCGAACCGCATGGCCCCATCCTTGTTGTAAGTGTGATACGGGCACTGTGGTTTGTTTACCGGCAGGGAATCGTAGTTCACTCCCAAACGATAGCGGTGCGCGTCCGGGTACGAAATCAAGCGCGCTTGCAGCATTTTGTCCGGCGAAAAGCCCATGCCCGGCACGACGTTGCGCGGTTCGAACGCCGCCTGCTCGACTTCTGCAAAATAATTCTCCGGATTGCGATTCAATTCCAGTTCACCAACCTCATGCAAGGGGTAATCCTTGTGCGGCCAAACTTTGGTCAGGTCGAACGGATTGATGTGGTAGGTCTCCGCATCCTTTTCGGGCATGATCTGCACGCACACGCGCCATTTCGGAAAGTCACCCTTCTTGATCGCGTGGAAAAGATCTCGTTGCGAATAGTCCGGATCCGTTCCTTCCAGAGTTCCTGCTTGCTCGCGGAAAAAGTTCTTGATGCCTTGTTTGGTCTTGAAGTGCCACTTCACGTAGAACAGCTCGTTCTTCTCGTTAACCAGGCTGAAAGTATGGCTGCTGTAACCGTTCATGTGCCGGTAGCCGTCGGGTGTCCCGCGGTCGGAGAAAAGAATGGTCACCTGGTGGAGCGATTCGGGTGAGAGCGACCAGAAGTCCCACATCATTGTTGGTGACTTCAGATTGGTTTCCGGATCGCGTTTTTGCGTATGGATGAAATCCCCAAACTTCAGCGGATCGCGGATGAAAAAGACGGGCGTATTGTTTCCCGTCATGTCCCAGTTGCCTTCCTCGGTGTAAAACTTCAATGCAAAGCCGCGCGGGTCACGCGCCGTATCCGCCGAGCCCTTTTCACCACCGACCGTCGAAAACCGAAGAAACGTCGGCGTCTTCTTGCCAACAGTATTGAACAGCTTGGCCGTCGTGTACTTGGTGATCTCCGCGCTCGTACAAACGAAATGCCCGTACGCGCCCGAACCCTTCGCATGCACCACGCGCTCCGGGATTCTCTCCCGATTGAAGTGCGCCATCTTTTCGAACAGCAGAAAATCTTCGAAGACTACCGGCCCGCGCGGCCCCACCGTGAGCGAATTCTGATTGTCGCCCACGGGACGACCTGCGTCTGTGGTCATGATTCTCTTTTTTTCTTCCGCCATCTTTCCTCCTCAGTTGGATCACAGCAGCGGCCCAGAGCGGGTCGCCTGCGCCCTCAAGTGCAAAACTAGCGTGCCGCGACCTATACATCCAATATATAGTTCGGATACGATAGATAGGTATAGCCTATGGAGCTCCATCAACTTCGTTACTTTTGCGCCGTGGCCGAAACCGGCAGCTTCAGCCGCGCCGCCGAACAATCTCACGTCTCTCAGCCATCCCTCTCCCAGCAGATCATGAAACTCGAAGATGAGCTCGGCGCGCGTCTCTTTGACCGCTTGGGCCGCTCGGTACGGCTTACCGACGTAGGCAAGACATTCCTCCCTCGCGCCCGCTCCGTTCTTCGCGAGCTGGAAGTCGCCAAAGGCGACGTCGTCGAGCGCAAAGACTCCATCGGCGGCCTCGTCACCGTTGGCGTCATTCCCACGGTTGCTCCCTACTTCCTCCCTTCGCGACTTACATCATTCTCGCGCAAATTTCCTCAGGCCCTTCTGAGTGTTATGGAAGAAATTACTCCCGTCCTTCTGGACCGTCTCCGTGCAGGCGCCATTGATGTTGCCATCCTCGCGCTTCCCATCCGTGGCCACGAATTCGAAACTGCCCCGTTGCTCACTGAGCGCCTCTTCGCCGCCCTTCCTAAAAATCACAAACTTGCCAGGCGTCGCTCTCTCGCCCTAAAAGACCTTCGCTCCGAACCCTTCTTGCTTCTCCGCGACGGCCACTGCTTTCGCGACACCGCCGTCGCCGCCTGCGATCGCGCTCGCCTTCATCCCCAAATTGTTTTTGAAAGTGGCCAATTCAGCAGCCTTCTAAGCATGGTCGGTGCAGGCATGGGGATTTCCATCGTTCCTGAAATGGTCATCGAAAAGAATCCACCGTGCCGTTACGTTCCCATCGCTGACGAACAAGCCGCACGCACTATCGGCACGGTCGTCCTACGCGGTCGCTCTCTCAGTCGTGCCCACCACGCCTTCCTTTCCCATCTTCGCGCTCAATCCCCCGTTCGACCCTAGGTAGCCGCACTCTTATCTCCCGCCTTCTTGGCGCCAGCCCTCGTTGTTCTTCTTTGGCAGCTAGACGTGCCACAGCCGTCCACGGCCTTAGCATCTGCCTGAGTCTGTCCATACGGGTACCGCTTGTCATGTTGATTTGTACGACTAATTCGAGAAAAGCCGCTGGAGCTGTTGAAGATCGGAGGTGGGTGCATCAGAGACGGCGCAGAATTCTACTCTGCCTTTTCGCCAATCAACCCATTGATAGCCTTGCCGGGACCCTACTTGCGGGGAGGTGTCCCGTCCCTGTGCGGGCCAGACAAATACGTTGATAAGATGTCCGGTGCTCGCATAGACGAGCACCGCGACGGAGCGCTCATCGACAACGTCAAGGCGTCCACCCTGCAGCGCGAATCCCTCGCTCGCGAAATCGCGTGCCGGGAGCGCAAATTTAAGTCTGGCCTTGAACCATCCCTTCACATCCTGTTCATCGTTGGAACTGATGCCAGTCAGGTGGCCTGACTGCAGCGAGAGCACATGCGCATCCACAATTTCCTCGGCAAGCTCGGCTTGGTAGTCGTCGGTGCGAAGCATGGAATTCACCCTCCATCCCGCGATTACGAGAAGAAGGAGGGCGGCCGCCGCGGCCAGCCAGTGCCAAAGGAGAGGCTGGGACACAGCAGTCGCGGCCGCGACGGGGCGAAGATTGGCGCGAATCTTTTTCCTGAGCGGGGCCGGCGCGGCCTCATAGAGCTGCGCGAGCTGCAATCGCCCTCTCAGCAAGTCCAGGTCCACGAGTTCAACGGCGCAGTCGACACAATGCTGGAGGTGGCGCTCGAATTCACAAGCGCTAGAAGCACTCAGCTCACCGTCAAAATAGCCCTGAAGGAGGGAGTCAGCAAAGTCACACCTCACGGACAGCCTCCTTATGATAGGAACTTGTCAGCGCGGAACATAACTGCCTGCGCGCACGGGAGAGCGAAGACATGACGGTACCAATGGGAATTGACATGATCGCAGCAATCTCCTTGTAGGAACAACCTTCGAGTTCTCGAAGGACAAGAATTTCGCGGAAACGCGGCGGCATGGATTCGAGGGCACGGGTGAGGCGCTCCCGATCTTCATTGGCAATTGCCATGGATTCGGGCGTAGCAATGGCTTGCGGGTGCAGTTCTTCGTCAAATTCGACCATCATTTCCCTCGGGCGATTTTTTTCCAGCCAGGAGTAACACGTATTACGCACAATCTGCAGTAGCCATGCGCGCGCATCCCCACCGTGAAAACCTCTAAAGAAGCGGCACGCGCGAAGCAAGGCTTCTTGGGCCACCTCTTCGGCATCTTCCCGCCTACGCAGCAACCAGCGCGCGAGGTTGAAAGCAGCGTCGACATGAGGCAGCACAAGCTGTTCGAAGCGCAGCCGGTCTTCGGCATCCAAATCGTTCAATGACTTCCCCCGATCAGTGATGCTTCACTTGTCAGAACCATCTGACCAACGATTTTATTCTCGACGGCCGGTCTCTTCTGACGAACAAGTGAAGAAAGACAGGATTGCGGATGAATTGGAATAAGAACGGCGATGCCTCGGTCTGGATGAACGCAAGCACGTCCAATGGCGGCGGGGACACCCCCATCCCGCGCTGCCAGTCCCAACGGCACGTGCAGATTTCAGAGAAGGGGCAAGAATAATAGTAAGTAAGGAGACCAGGATGTCCGAGAAGAAGAAAGATGAACTCCTGCATGACCACAACCACGACGGAGTTGACCGCAGGGGATTTCTGAAGTGTATGGCTTGGGCAGGTACGGGCGCCTTTTGCGTGATGAAAGGCGGGGTGCTGAAGTCGTACAGCTTAAGTCGGGTTTCGGAAATTAGCACGGCAGACATGATGGGCGAGCTAAGCTTCGTGCAGATAAGCGATAGCCACATGGGATTCAACAAGCCTGCGAATCCGGACGTCGCGGGGACTCTGAAGGCAGCGGTCGACAAGATCAACGCCCTGTCGAGCGCACCGGAATTCATGCTACACACCGGCGACATCAGCCACCTCTCGAAGCCCGAAGAATTTGATACGGTGGACCAGATCTTGAAAAGCGCGGCCCCGAAGGATGTGTTCTATGTGCCGGGCGAGCACGACGTCTTGAATGATGATGGGAAACAGTTTCTTGAGCGCTACGGAAAAGGTAGCAAGGGCGCGGGATGGTACAGCTTTGAAAAGAAGGGCGTGCACTTCATCGGGCTGGTCAATGTGATGAATCTGAAGGCCGGCGGGCTTGGAACGTTGGGCCACGACCAGCTTGAGTGGCTGGAAGACGATGTAAAACACTTGAAGCCCAGCACACCAATTGTTGTGTTTGGGCACATTCCACTCTGGTCGGTCTATCCGGAGTGGGGCTGGGGAACAGAAGATAGCGCACAAGCACTGGCGTATTTGAAGAAATTCGGTTCGGTAACCGTGCTGAATGGGCACATTCACCAGACCATGCAGAAGGTGGAAGGAAACGTGACGTTTCATACCGCGGCGTCAACGGCGTTTCCACAACCGGCGCCGGGCAAAGCCGATTCACCGGGCCCGATGAAGGTGCCAGCGGAGCAACTGAAAAGCGTCCTCGGCATCACCGATGTGAACTACATACAAGGGAAACATGCTCTGGCTGTGGTTGATTCTTCGCTCGCGTGAGCGAGACCTAGCCAAACTCAGAAAACAATTCGAACTTGAAACACATAGGATAAGGAGAAGAAGCATGAGGAGAAGTGTGTTTATCGCAGGTCTAGCAACACTGATACTGGGAACGCTCGGTTTCGGGACAGGTCAGAAGAGTTATGTAGCAAGCGCGCAGGAAAAGATGTCGACGATGGAAGTGAAGATCGACAATTTCAGCTTTGGGCCGGCAACACTAACGGTGCCCGTGGGAGCCACGGTTACTTGGACAAATCGAGACGACATTCCTCATACGGTCGTCAGCACGGATGATTCGAAGACGTTCAAGTCCAAAGTGCTCGACACAGACGAAAAGTTCTCCTTCACCTTCAGCAAAGTGGGAACTTATCCCTACTTCTGCTCTATTCATCCGAAGATGACCGGCAAAGTCATCGTGCAGTGAGTGAGGAGCGACCTTGCACCCGTTTGACATAAAGACAGTAGTTCTCGCGAAGCATGCGCAGCACGTCGTGCTGATTCACTTCCCGATCGCGTTGTTTATCATCGGCGTCCTCTTTGATTTCCTTGCGCAATGGAAGAAGCAGCGGCTGCTGGCTGCGGCGGCCTACTACAACTTGCTCGTCGCGGCGATCGCAACCATACCCGTGGTAGTCACCGGAATTCTCGCGTGGCAGTGGGAACTCGAGGGGCAGAAACTGAAAGGCATCCTTTTGATGCATCTAGTGATGGGATGCTTGTCGAGCGTCCTGATCTGTGTGGTGTGGTTCATCCACATGAGAACCAGAAGCAAACAAGCAGAGTTCCTGCCCGGATACCGCTTGCCGATCGAAGCTGTGGCCGTAGTCATCGTCGCACTGACCGGACACCTCGGCGGCTTTCTCAGTGGAGTGAATGGACCAGGATAGGAGCAGTTATGATCCACCAAGTCCCAAAATATGTCACACGGGCAAGAGCCTCTTTGATCCTCGGCATACCTGAAACGGAGCTTAACCGTATCTCTAAAGAATCAGGATTAGGCCACGTAGAGCGCGCCGGCAGCCAGGAAGAAACGTACTTCACTTACGAGGAATTGCAGCGGATTTGCATACTCGCCGCAAACCAGGTGCAGGGCATCTTAGGCTGACGCGGCGAGATGGGCAAAACGGAAACTCTGAAGGCGTTTGCAAAGAAACGCGCGGAGAAAGTATATGACTATAAAAGGAGAAGGAAGATGAACACCAAACTTGTGTTGGCACTCGCAGCACTGTCATACGCGCCGTTGGCGGTGGCCGGGAATGAGGCCGCCTATCCCAAAGAAAAGGTAGCGGCGTTCGTGGTCGAGAAAATGGATTTGACTTCGCTGCCGTCCGCGTTCCGGCCGAAGAAGGAAAAAGGAAAGAAGACACTTGCGGATTACGGTTTCACGGCGCAGAGGATGGACGAAAACGAAGCCATCTTCGAGGCGTCGGGGGGAGTGAGGAGGTTGGCGATCACGGTTCTCGACCAGAATTCCTCCGGAATCTACGTGTGTGTTGCGGAGCCTGGTGAGAACGGCAGCCAGGCAAAGACGCAAAATGTGATCCATCTGCAGAGGAAGGATTCGAACATGTTGTTAAAGGGTCGCGAGTCCTTTCGAGAGTTTGCGGCGTGCCCTGTGATTGGCAGTGGAGGCTCTTCGTCAAGCTCGTATTGAGGGGACTGAGGAGTTAGGTCGAAACACGGTGTTCCAATCAAGCTTGAGGTCGTGGGTGTTGTCGCCCCGAAGACTGCAGGAGATGTTCATGGGCGACGCGGCTGTTTTGGCCTTAGCACCTCCTTTCCAATGGCAGCATGAATTCTGCTGCCGTGCCAAGCGAGATTTTTACCCTGAACATGAATGGAACGCAGTCGGCATACTGCGTGGAGACAATCTGTTGAGAGAAGTATTCTTTGAAACGGCTGCTCCACGCACTGCCAATTTAGTCCTCGGCCTGGAAATCGCCATGGGGGTAGGTCTGTTGGTCGGCGCTCGGCTTGCTCGCAAGGGGCGCTTTCGGCAACACGCCTGGTGTCAATCCGCCATCGTGCTTCTGAACCTCGCTGTAGTTGTGGTGATGATGATTCCTTCATTTCGCGTTCATGTGCTTCCCAGGATTCCGGCGAAGCTGGGGAAGGCTTACTACGGACTGGCGACGACGCACGGCGCGGTCGGAACTGTCACCGAACTCGCGGGCCTGTACATCCTACTGTCCGCGGGGACGAACGTCTTGCCGGAGAAATTGCGAATCACCAGATACAAGATGTGGATGCGAACTGTGCTGGTGCTCTGGTGGGTCGTGCTTTTGTTCGGATTGGCAACCTACACCCGCTGGTACGTCCCGCATTTATTTCGAAAATGAAATCGCGGAGTCTGGAAAGAAGAAGGCTTTTCATTGTCGCGACGATGCTCGGAATAAAGCTTTGGAAGTTTGGTCTACATAGCTGGAATGCATGCGCTTGAATGAAAACCAAGCAGGGTTCCGGAGAAGGAGAAATCCATGGCTGAGTATCAAATGACTTTAGTGGATCGGCAAAGAATCGCCAGAGATACGATGGCCTTCTGGTTCGACACAAATGGCGCTAATTTCGAATTCCGAGCCGGGCAGCATGCCGACTTTGTCGCTACGCGCCCGTGCAAGGAAAGTGGAAGTGACAACTCCCGTACCTTTTCGCTTGCAAGCTCTCCTAATGACAAAGAGCCAATTATGATCGCGACGCGCATGCGAAAGACTGCCTTTAAGACCGCGTTGAAGGGTGCTGCTCTTGGCACCAAGTTCATGGTAAGCCGTCCCCGAGGATCGTTCACGCTGCATAAAGACATCACCCGAACTGCGGTGTTTATTGCGGGTGGTATCGGGATAGCGCCCATTCGCAGCATCCTTCAACATGCCACCCAGGAACGTCTGCCACACAAACTGTATTTATTCTATTCAAACCGGGAAGCGGACGACGCGGCGTTTCTTGAAGAATTTGAGAATATGACCGTGCAGAATCCTAATTTGACTTTTATTCCTACAGTAACTGGACATCGAACCATTGCGTGGCCCTATGAGAAAGGTCACATCAATCGTGGAATGCTCTCGCGTTATCTATTGGGGCTGAATGGACCTATCTACTACATCGCGGGCCCATCGGGAATGGTCAGCGCGATGACCGGCATTCTTAGTGTTTCGGGCGTGAGCGATGACGATATTAGGACTGAAGAATTTGGAGACTACAAGCTGTATCAGAATTCCGCGCAAATCGATCAGGTAACGGGCAACAATCGTGCAGATTCAGCGCTATAACCGTTAGTACGGAGACTCTGTGAAAAGTAGTTTGATTGCGTCTCGTGTTTTCTTTGTTTCGTTCATTCCTCTTCTTCCATTTGGGATCGTAATCTGGAAATCCAACGGGCCCTCGCTGCTCATTGAGTTGACGGAACAGACCGGTGGGCGGGCTTTTACCGTGGAGAATGTAAACGAACTGCCGGACATCGCCACAAAAATTGGCTCGGAGCTGCGCAACCAATACATTCTAGGATAACCGCCCAAGTAATAAGTCACATGACGCGCGGTGGCGCAAGATCAAGGTCAAGATGCGCGCCCCAAGGGACTTCCGCCTCTCAGCATCTACGCAAAAACAGGCTACTATGCGCCCAGCCTCTAGATTGCGCTAGCCGCAAGTGCAGCTCTTCTTTGGCATCCCGTGCGTCGTTAACTGCAGCCACACGGACTTGGCGTCCGGCGGCTTGGCCACATGGAATTATGGCAAAGTATCGTATTCTTACCTTTTCTTACTTTACCGAAAAACAGTAGGCACTCCAGACGCAGCGGTAATGAATCGAGGGATCCGATGCTCACCCGACGAAAATTCCTTGCCACCGCAGCCTGCACCGTGGTTGCAGCGCGTCTTCACGCGGAGGGCCAAAGCAAGGTTCGGGTTGCGCTCGCCATTCCCAGCGAAGCGACTGGTCCTCATATGCCCGTTGACTTTGTCGGCCTGTCTTATGAGGTCCAGCAACTCTCGGACCCGACTTTCTTTTCGGCGCGGAACAGCGACCTGATTCGCGAGTTCAAAGCGCTTTCGTTAACTGGTGTTCTGCGCCTCGGGGGCAACACCAGCGAGTTCGCTTACTGGAAACCTGCGCCTAATTCTCCCGAGCCAGAGCACCCTCAAGTCCGCGAGGCTGAGGGTGAGCCGAAGGCCCACTACTACGCGGTGACGGTCGAGGCAGTCAGGAACCTGGCAGAGTTCCTCCAAGCCACTGGTTGGACCTGCCTGTACGGCATCGGGATGGGCACGAATACACCGGCACGCGCCGCGGAGGAAGCGGCCTTTGTGGCCGAGACGCTGGGCAACCGCCTGCAGTATTTTCAGGTCGGAAACGAGGTGGATCTCTTTGCCAGGCACCTGCGCGATCCGAAGACATGGTCGCCCAAGACGTACCTGGAAGAATGGCTCACGCTGACGCGCGCTATCGCAGCTCGGGTGCCTGCGGCCAAGTTCGGCATGCCAGATGTTACGAGCAACGTGTCATGGCTGACCGAGATTGCTGATCGGTGGACTTCCATCCAGGTTCCGCCCCAGGTGACGACCCTGAGTCATCACTATTACTTTGGCGGACCGGCAACGAACCCGGACGTCAACATTCCGAACCTGCTGAAACCGGCGACGATCCAAAGGGTGGAGAAAACGGCGAATATCGCAACGGCAGCAGCCAGCAAGATCGGTGCGCGCGTACGCATGACGGAAGGCAACACGTGCTATCGCGGAGGCAAGCCGGGTGTTTCCGACGTATTTGCCGCTGCGCTTTGGTCAGCCGACTATTCGCTGCTCCTGGCCAGTAACGACTACTCTGGCATCAATCTGCACGGTGGTACCGGCAAATCCGTGGCCAATTCCGTGGGCGGAGCTCTTCCCGGTGACGCGCTTCTCGAAGCGAAGGGCGAAACTCCCGAACAGATTGCCGCGCATCCGCATCCTTTCTATACACCGATTGCAACGGTTGGTTCGGAGTATCTCTTGGAACCAGTTGCCTATGGGCTCAAGTTTGCAGGCTCGTTTAGCGGCGGAACACTATTGAAAACCGAGTTCTCGACGAAGCTGCAGGACGCGGGAGTCAATGCAACTGCCTACGCCGCGAAACTGCGCGGCGGCCGGACATCGGTGATCATTCTGAACAAGGACGCGGCGGCGGACCTTGAGGTGGAACTCGATTTCGGTCGCGGTGTTAGCGGAGTGCTCGAAACCGAAATGTTGCACGCGCCGGCACAAGACAGCCGCGAAGCGCACATCACAACCTCAACGAAAACCGACTCACTCAAGCAGGGCAAGTGTTCCGTCATTATTTCCCGTGCAACAGGATTACGCCTGACGCTGACTTGAGACGCTGGCACATTCCATTCACCTTTGAGCCTGCTTGAAGTCGAAATAAGCCAGATTCATGTTGCCGTTCGTCAATATGCGGACGGTGAGAACGTTCTTCCCTTTGCGGAGATGAATTTTGAACAGTTGCGAAGCAAGGTTCCAGTGGTGCCACTGACGCCAGGCCAGCGGGTCTGCAGGATCATTTGTAGACGTGATCTGCAGAGGTCCTGTCGCGTCCTTTCCATTCATATCGACGGATATTGTTCCGCCACGATTCGATGTGTACAGGAAATCGGCCGCGTATGTTCCCGCGTGTGTCACATCTACAGTGATGTTGAACCACTCTCCGGGTTCGGTCCACCCAACGTAAGGCAGCTCTGCGGGAGGAAGAACCTTGTTGAAGGGGTTGTCGTCAATCGGATCCGGCTTCCGGTTGAACTTCGTGTACGAAGTATCCACTCCCTCGTGGATACGAAATTCGTTGAGGTAGGTCCCATCGGCCGGGTTCAACTCTCCGCTGCCGTGATTCTGTGGATCGCTGTCATGATATGCGACCCCTTCGCCGCCCAGGTCATAGTAAGCACACAATACTCGTCCCGGTATTTTTTGTGGGCCGCCCTGATAGCGGCTGTCGTGATACGGCAGGCCTTTATACTGGCTCAAGAATGTTTGGGAAAACGCAATTGCAGGTAGCATCGAAGCCGCTACGAAGCATAAGAAACACGCTCTCCGGCTCATCCTGCCTCCCTGAGTACCGATAATCTATCTTCAGTTGCGCAACTCCGCCCATCAGCGGCAGCGACGGCTCAAGTATGTTCCCGCACTTCAGACTTGGAAGAGTTCGATCCCGTGCGCTTTTCCGAGGTTGCGCGAGTACTTCTTGTCTGTCCCATTGTTCCAATGTTCGTGTACGCCAAGGCTGTGGCATCGGATGCCGTCGCGTTCTGGATCATAGAAAGTCTTCGAAGGTGGGTCATTCGCCAGGGCAGATTCGCGCAGGTAGTTATCGGCATTCTTGATATCTGGGAGATCGGGCCATTCCGAAGTGAGAAAATCGAAGCCGACGGAATCGATCGCTACGCCGTCAAACGACATAAAAATGCTGTTCGGCCAAGCATCGTTGAATGGCGCCATCTTCCACTTGCGATGAGGAGGACCATCCACGTTGTCGTTTCCATAGAGCCCATCAATAATAAAAAGGATGGTTTTCTCGCCGAGGTCTTTATGCCCCATATAATCTGCAAACGCGGAGTAACTTGCCGAACCATCGCTGTTGTGATGGAAACCGTCGTGCGCGTTCTTGCGCCAGTCGGTGTTGATACTCGTAGCGCCGAAGAGATTCTTCGCGCAAAGTGTCACTCCTGAACTTACATGCGCTCTCAACACGGCAGCATCAATTAAGTAAGCGGCCTCAACCACCGTGGTATCGAGTCCCGTGGCGTTGTGGGTCTCCACTGAGAAAGGAATCGCATTGGGTTTGAACTCGGCCTTTACTCGTCCATCCCCTCCGATATGGTCCACAAACGTGACGCGGGGAAATTCATGGTGAATCTTGTCGTAGAGATCGCCCGGGATCCATCGACTCGAATCGAAGACGGTGATCGCTGGTTCCGGCACCCGTCCCGGACCGGTCAATTGCCGGACCAGCGAGAGGAGCATATGAGGCGACGAGTTCAGGCGCTCGATCGTGCCATGGTCCGTTGTGTTGTTCAGGTTCGCCTTGATCGCAATCTTCTCCCCAGCACTGTATCCGGCTTTGCCGCGCCCATGAGTGCGATTGAAGTATTGAAAGATGGAGTTCCATGCCTGGGCGTCGCTTTTTTGATTTGTAAGGCCGCGAATAGACCGGGAAACCATGCGGTCAATTACAGACTGGTCGTTGTTAGCATCGGTCCACCACGAACCTGTGCCATCCCAGGTCACAGCCGCCGAATCGTGCGCCCAAGTGACTCGGCCAGGAACGACGCCGCGGGGAACTCCTACTGGGGAAAGCGGCTCGAACAAGGAGGGCCGCAGGTAGGTGGCAGCTGCAAGAGCCACGGTGAATTGTCGGCGCGTCATGTCCATGTGTGATTTGCTCCTCTCCCACAGAATCTTAGGGTTCCGTGGATCATTTTGCCTGAAAGCGCAGAAACTGCTGCAGCCTATTCACAGGCAGCACGGTCTTGCGTTAGAAACCGGTAGTTGCAGCGCGGGGACCTTGAACTGCCCAGCGAATTGTACCTGACGACGCAAATAGAATCGATGGACGAAGTGCCATGGCTATTTAGACGGCTGAGCACTCTGCAATTCCCGATAAAACTTCTGCAGTACAAAGTAAGCTTTCTTCTTCTCACCCTGATCGGAGACAAGTCCTTTGCGATTGAAATAATCCTCAAGACGAGGGAGCGTTCGCCGCGGACTACGAAAGTCCTTGAGAATCCACGGTGTCATTCCGCGAAGGAAGGGAATGCGCTTCAGCATGGCGATCTGGTGCTCGTAAAGATTTTCCTGATACTCCTCGGTCCAACGAGTGCGCGCATCGGCATGGTAGCCAAAACGTGCATCGCCGCCGAATTCACTCATGATGAGAGGCTTGCTGTACTCCGAGGTCCATTCAATCAAATCTGCATCCTCCGGCCGGCGGACGTACCAACCAATATATTCATTGTTCCCAAGGACATCGAGATCGTTTGCGATCGGATCATGAATGTGAATAGTTATGCGGTTCCGCTCTACGACTTCGTTCGCCTGCAGAGCGGCCGACACCAGGCGCGTGGGGTCGGCGGAATGCGCATCCTGAATGAGCTGCCGCAGGAATCGATTCCGGGCATCGCTTACGGGGGTCTCGTTCGCAACGGAGTAGATGATAAGAGCGGAGCGATTGTGATCTCGCGCGATCATCGCATTCAACTGATTTTCCGCATTGCGCAGTGTTTGGGGACTTTCCCACTGAATGGTCCAGTAGACGGGCACCTCGGCCCAGACCATCAATCCCATTTGATCGGCCATGCGCAACATGGATTCATTATGTGGATAATGGGCGAGGCGAATGAAGTTGCAGTCCAGTCCTCTTGCCCAACTCAAAAGCGTCCGCGCATCGTCATCGCTCCAGGCTCGGCCGGGCCGCATGGGAGCCTCTTCATGGATGCTGATACCGCGTAAGAACACGGATTTCCCGTTGAGGAGGATATCTGTGCCACGGACCTCAATCGAGCGGAACCCAATCCATTCGATGACTTGATCGGTCTCGCCGACGATCTCAACGCTGTACAGCTTGGGATTCTCAGGAGACCAAAGCGTCAGGTCGGCGTTAAAGGAAAACTCGGCGCGCCCTCCGGAGTCCGTCTGGAATGTTTTACTAAGCCCCGCTTCCGGAATTCGGATGGTGGCGTTCTGCTGAAGTTGTTTCCCGTTGAGTTGCAGCCAGCCCCTGATTTGGTGCGTGGACCCTTTCTCAAGCTGAACGAAATAGTCTTGAACAAAGGTTTCCGGGACCTCCACCAATGTCACGGGGCGGGTAATTCCCCCGTAATTCCACCAATCAGTATTGACGGTGGGGACTTGATCCCTCCCGCGAGAGTTGTTGATTCTGAGAACGAGGAAATTACCATGCGCCCTTACGCGATCCGTGATTTCGAAATCAAAGGGCGTAAAGCCACCCTCATGCTCGCCAAGCTCCTCTCCATTCAGGTACACGGCGGCGAGGTAGTTGCAGGCTCCAAAATGCAAGAACAGCCTGTTCTTCGGAGATTTTGCGTAATCGAAGGACCGCTTGTACCAAACGCTTCCTTCATAGAACAGCAGGGACTCGCGCTGCGTGTTCCAGTCACCCGGCACATGGAGTTGGCCGGAAGTATCGAAATCATATTCGACCAGCTCCGATTCAGACTGAGGCTTGTAGTTCATGTAGAACGCGTGGTTATTTTTCAGCGGCTGAGCACGGTAGTCCAACGCCCCAACATCGTATGGATCAACAATCGCTTGCCATTCGCCATCCAAGCTGGTGGTCTGGCGCGCAGCAATATTCGCGATCAGCGGCGCAACCTGTGCTGCACCACGAGCGGCCAGGAGCGGCAGACTCAGAGCAAGCGTCAAACAGCGGAGCGTATTACTCATGAAAAGGACTTAATTCTGCAACTTACAAGGTTTTGGGCGCGAATCGGGAGTTCGGAATCGGCCCCGCAGCCCAAACACTAGAAAGTGAATTTCGCGCCGAACTAAAGCTGGTGCGGCGGGCTCGCAATTCCTCCCCGGCCTCGCTAGATACCTCGCGGGGACTGCAGGTCAAAAGGTGAACTTGCCGCCGAACTGAAGAACGCGCGCCGGCAAGGAGCCGGTGATCTGTCCAAAAGTCGAGGTGCCAGCGTTACTCACGTTAGGATTGTTCCAGTTGGCCCGGTTGAAGGCGTTAAACGCATCTGCCTGGAACTGCAGGCGCATGCCTTCCCTGAAAGGCAAATTGAATGTCTTTCGCAACGATAGATCCCACTGATAAAAGTTGGGCCCGATGATATCGCCTATGGGGGCGTCACCCGCACCTAGTGCGCTCCCAATTGCAAAAGCGTTCGGATTGACCCAGCATATCGCCTTTGGGTTCGAACACGTGCCGCTAAATCCGATGGATTGGCCTGCAACAATATTTCCCCGGCGAGCGACATTTGAAACACCGTTAAGTCCAACGGCTTGCGGAGCTGTTGCAGTGAGGGGCGCTCCGGATTGGTAGTGCATGAGGGCGCTTAACGACCATCCTTTTACTATTGCGCCTTCCACGCCTGTCATGTTTTTGCCCCAGGGCGACTCCACTGTGAAAGCGGTGGACACGATTTGGGTCGCATCGAAGCTCAATCGGCCATAGTTAAACTGCTTCCAGTTTTCCACCACACCACCGGTTTGCACTCCGCCTGCGACTGCCTTGGTTGTACCGTTGACTAAGACCGGATTGGCGGCAGTGCTGACGAGGCAAGTGAACGGGCATTCTGGCTCGGGATTTTCGTTATAGGCGTCAGCTGCGCCACCGCCATCTCCCAGCGCCTTCGAATAGGTATAGGAAAAAATGGCCGTAAGGATACCCGCGCGCTTCGTCACGCTAACCTGCAATGAGTTGTAGTTCGAATTGACGTCGCTCAAGGCCATGCCAATGCTGGAATATCCCAGGTATGGGCGAATCTGGTCTTTCGACAGACCTGTAGGTGCAAAGCCGGCGGCGGAGCATTGAAAAGCGGCGCTATTTATTCCATTCGGGCACGCGAGGTTGTTCGGGTTCGGCGAGACAGGAATGAAACCCTGGTACGTCCATGTGGCGTTATTGATGCTTGGCGTGCGCAGAATGTGGCGTCCCAGGTTGCCGACGTAAGACACTTGGAACAATATGCCCGCCGGCAGTTCGCGCTGCACTCCGAAGCTGTACTGGTAGCTGCGAGCAACAACCAACTTGGGATCGACTCCGCTGAGGCTTAGCGTGGTTGGGGCAGCAACCGTGCCACCCGGAGCGGAATCGTATTGCGATAAGGCGGCGTTAGTTCCTGAGATCGCGGCCGACTGCGCCCACGGTACATACCCTTGGGAGTTGATGCCATTACCCAAGACGTTGCCTTGCGGATGGTCATAGAAAATTCCAAAGCCACCGCGAATAACCGTTTTGTCGTCGGAAAAGGGTGTATACGCGAAGCCGACTCGAGGAGCAAACAGATTCTCGGTATTGTAAAAACCGCGCGCGGCAGTTGCGGGTATAGAAGCCAAAAGCTGAGGATTCTCAGAAGTAACGGGAACTCGGATCGCTTGGTCGGAAGGCACTTGTCCGGGCCGCGTCAATCCGTTGCATTCAATGGTCAGCACCGGAGTCCCGACAACGTTGAGTTGCGGGCCACTGCACAGACCCGGTGAAGAAGGGTTAATGCTGCTGGTCGCCAGTCCGCCGGTAAAGGTTGGGTCAAGAGCGGGGTTGAAGGTATAGGGGTCAAAGTTCGTTATGTTATTACCTTGGGCATAAGTGGGACTCGCATATGCGTAGCGCAAGCCCAAAACCAAGCTCAGCCTGCGCGTTGCCTTCCAGGTGTCCTGGAGGTACGCCTCAATGTCGTTGAACCGGAACGCGCCTACAGTAACGGCCGAACTTTGTCCAAGGGTGTTAAAGTTCCCCAGGAGCGCGTCAGCGAACGGGTCACCCGTGGTGTTTGAGCCGATGGTCGGGCCACCAACCGTCGGCGCGCTCGGGTTCGGGACGGTGCCCGCGCCCGCATTCGTGCTGAAATTGATCGTGCCGTCATAGTTCGTGCGGGAGTTCTGGGTCTTGCGGTTCCGCGCGTACTCCCCTCCGAACTTTATCGTGTGCTTGCCCTTCACCCATACGACGTTGTCTGCTGGGTTGATATCCGCAGTGGGAGACTCGAGGTAATTCGGAGCTGGACCATTCACGCCGGCTGGCCCGGACGTCGGAAAATTCGTGACAGCCGTAAAGCCTATCGTCGGAAGTCCATTGGGGAACTGCAATGGGTTTCCGAGTGGCGGGATGAACTGGAACCCGTACGGGGTCTTCTCCCAAGCGACGCCTTGGAGCGGAGTCGTTTGCTTGTGCCAGTCGGCGTTGAATTTGACTTCATTGATGAAGGTCGGACGGATCACATATACCCACCCGATCTGAATGTTGTATCCGGGACGATTGCGCAGGTCCGGATCGACCGGAACGGCCCCGGCAGTACCGAATGTCGAGTAAGGATTGTAGATGCTAACGCTGTCATGGATATAACGGAAATAAAAGCTCTGCTTTTTCGTCGCGACTTCATCTATGCGAACGATATCCTCGCGAAGATTCAACGGGTTCGGGAGGTTGAAGGTCAAGTTGCCGGTAGCAGTCGAAGTGGGTAAGGCTCCCTGCACAGACAATTTGGCTGCCGACGAGTAGAGAGCCGCGATGGCCGCGCCGTCGCCGGTAATACAAGTAGGGTTGATGACATTCGGCGCAGTATAGAGAACACCCCCACTGCAACTAGCGGGGATCACAGCGGGCGTACTCAGTATAAGTCCGCCCTTCGCGCCCCCGTTGAAAACGTCGGTAAAGTTTCCCGCCGCCTCCATCGCCGTGGGAAACGTCTCTTGAACCGACGCAGCCGTTAATCCAGGATATACGCCGCGAAACTTCTTCCATTCCTGCCCAGCAAAGAAGAACAGCTTGCCTTTCCGTTGGATATATGGAATGGGCCCGCCAAGGTCCCATCCAAAATCGTTGAAATGGAATGGAGGCACGGCCGAGTAGCCCTTGGCAGTTGGATTCGTCAGTTTGGTGCCCGCATTTTCCGCATTGAAGATATTATTCTGGACGAATTCAAATACTCCGCCGTGATATTGAATCCCCCCGCTTCTGGTTACCACGTTGATGGTAGCTGAAGCAGATCGGCCGAACTCAGCATCATAGTTCGAACTCTGCACGTCCACTTCCTGAATGAAATCGACGCCCACTTGATTGAACACGCTGTTGTTCGAACCGGAGTCGAGATTCCACCCCCCGTCCACGCTCCAGTTCTGTCCATCCAGCCGCTGCCCGTTGATGTCCGCGACGCTGTTATTATAGTTTGCCGTTAGGGCCGCGGGGTTGGTGCCCGAACCTTGGAGGGCCGCTCCGGGAACCAAGCCCACGAGCGACTCGTAGTGACGCTGGTTCAGGGCCAGGTTCTGGACCTGATCCTGCGTAACGGTCGTAGAGATTTCGCCGGATGTCGTGTTTAGCGTATCTCCCGTCGCAGTTACACTTACAATCTCTGTGACGGTGCCGACTTCCAGACTCAAGTCCACTGTCAGCCGGCCACCAGCGGTTAGGACGTTGCCTTTTTTTGTGCTCCTCTTAAAGCCGTCCTTCTCTGCCACCAAGCTATATGTGCCAGCCGGAAGTTCATCAGCAACGAAGAAACCAATCCGGTCTGTCGTAACATCGCGGCTTACTTGTGTCGCCTCGTTCACGATATTCACCTTGACGCCTGGAACCGTGGCGCCAGACGAATCCGTGACTGTCCCCACGATGCGGCCGAATATATCCTGAGCAATAGCGAACTCAATCACGCCAAACAATAGGGGCCCAGCGATGAAGATCATCAGGGCGTTGATCGCCGCCAAACGAAGACGTTTTGTTGCTCGGCAGCTAGTGGTCGAGAAATGGTTTTTCGGGCGGACCAAAATCATTTTGGTGCTCCTAGGGCGGCAACGCAATTCTGTCGCTAATCTGCTCCTCTGACCGGCCGCCATCAGAGCGGTTCAGGAAGCTGCACCACAAATGGAGTGAAACGAATTTATCGTTGATGGAGTAAAGCAGTGATGACCCCAGCCTGGGAAGTTAGACAACCGTGAATTCACAGTTAGAGTGGAACCGTTATTTCGATTGACGGGAGGAATCCTCGGTCATTACGTTTGCCACCTTAAGTTATTGATATCGCAGGCGTTTTGGTCCAGTGTCATGTAGCGAAAATTGGGTTATACTCCCCTCAAAGACGGGGTGATAGGTCTCCGGGACCGCAATTGGGGGTATCCACTTGGAATCGGCAATCAGCAAACTTGAGGCCGAACGGGCTGAAGTAGACGAAGTTTTGTCTGGCGGCGTATTCGGGCGCACGAACAACCATGTTCGACTTCTGACATTTGTCTGCGAAAAGTATTTCGAAGGAGCGGTCGACGAAATCAAGGAGTACAGCATCGCGGTACATGCGCTTGGGCGCCCGGAATCTTTTGACCCACAGGTGGATACCATCGTTCGCGTCACTGCTCATGCGTTGCGAAAGCGGCTCGAAGACTATTATAGGAGCGCCGGGGCGGAACACGCCGTTCATATTTGCCTGCCCCCCGGCCATTACGTTCCCAAGTTCATTCATGCAAGTGACATAGAAGCAACAACATCCGAGTCCAAACTCGATGAGAAACTGAACGGGCAGTCTCTCGACGGGGTTGGCCTCCGAGTGAACGGCGGGCCGGAATATCAGCAGGCCATCCCTTCCCCGCCATTGCCGGAGTCGAAACTGGACAAAGTTGTAGAACGTCACGGTCGCGACGAATCTAGAAAAAAGTTTATGCCGTTCACTCGAATGGTCATTACGGTCGCTACTGTGGCGATTTCAGTGTTTCTACTATCAGTTTTTGCATGGAAGGAATGGAACAAGAGGAGCGGGCATGAGAGCCTCTTGCAGACTCTGGTTACTGCTGCTCCTGGATTCGCTTCAGGGAAGAATCTTCGCGTTATGGTAGGCAACGCGTCTGCACCCTATATAGACCGCGGCGGTTTTACTTGGGATAGCGATCGCTTCTGCTCAGGGGGAAGCTCATTCTCCGTTCCGGGACATGCGATCCAGGGCACTGACGATCCCCAACTTTTCTCTAGTGGGCGGCGTGGCGTCTTTCACTGCAGCTTTCCTGTTCCGCCTGGAACTTACGAGGTTCATCTCCTGTTCGCAGAAACGTCTGGGCTTCAAGAGGCTAGTCGGAACGTAGCGTTCTCAATCAATGATGGACCACCTACCAATTTAGATGTGGTGGACGACGCCGGCGGGGATGACATCGCAACCACGAAAGTAATTACAGATGTCACGCCCGCGAGCGACGGAACCATTCATGTGGACTTCGCCAATTCTGAGGCATTTGTAGATGCGATTGAAATTCTGCAAGGCGCTGCACATCGCATGCTTCCGGTTAGGATCGTCGTTGGGCATTCTTCCTACCGCGATTCCAACGGGAATGTATGGATGCCGGACCGGTACTTCTTCGGTGGCCGCCTCAGTAGTTTCGGTGGTGATTTATCCAAGGTCGCCGATGGCCGTCTTTACGAATGGCATCGTTTTGGGCACTTCCATTACGTGGTGCCTGTTGCGGCGGGCGGTAAATACACTTTGAAACTGTACTTCATGGAGCACTGGTTTGGTGTTCAGAATGGCGGTATTGGAGGTGTAGGGAGTCGAGTGTTCGATGTCTCTTGTAATGGATCGATGCTTTTAAGGGGATTTGATATCTTCCAGGAAGCCGGCTCTGAGCCATTAGTCAAATCCTTCCAGCACATCGAACCCACGCCACAAGGCAAACTGGAGATCTACTTCACCCCATCGGCGAACTACCCTTCGATCAGCGCGATCGAAGTCATCCCTGAATAAAAAAGTTCTATAAATTTTGCGAATTTGGCATGTCTAACACGCAGGGTTCTTCATTTGATGTCCGAATAAGAGTCTGGCCCTAGATGGTGCGTACTGGAATTCGCCGTTCGTCAATACGCCCTCGGTTTCGAGCTTCCGTCCGAAAAAGACCGAAGATGGACCGAATGGACCGAAAATTGAAACTAGCCAATTTCTGAAATGGCTGCATGTGTTTGATTCAAGAGAGATAAGTGGCGCGCCCGGGGAGATTCGAATTCCCGACCCTCTGCTTAGAAGGCCGGGTGCCCCAGGTGCCAGGTTTGCACCTGGGGCCTTTGACTTTTTCCAATCCAAATCGAATCGGACACACCCTGTTTACCCGCAGCCTCGAAGGGCTATCCCCCATCCGGATCACTTAAATTAATTCTTGACTAAGTATACCGATATGTAATAATCGCTCATGTATTTGGCACGGCTCTTCCGCGCCCGCCGCCCATGCTCGCCCACCCGGCAGTCCTTCTAACTCCTTCAAAGTCTTCGCGTCCAAAAACAGGGGGGGGGCTCGCTTTCGGGCCCACCCCGATTCTTCCCATATGGAACACGCTCAACTCGCGTCCCCGGGCGCATCCTTCCGTCATCAGCGCAAGTCACTTTTTGCTCTCAAACCTCAACTGTCATTTGCCATGGGACTCCGAATTGAGTATAGAATCGAAATGAAAGAACATGGCCGACCAGCCCCCAGACGACCGCTTCAAGTCCGAGATGCCCGAGATTCCGGGAGTTGCCGGACCGGGCTCGCGCCGCCCTCCCGGCACCAACCCGGCCACGCGTCTGGTGATTGGACTACTCGGCTTGCTCCTCGTCGTTTTCGTCGGCGCCCGCTGGGCTCTCCGCCCCAAGCACGCGGAGATACCCATCGCCGAGCAGCAACCGCAAATCGAAGTTCCATCGCCCGCGCCAGATCCGAGCACGCTGCTCCCGCACGCCACGGAAGCAAATCCCGGCATCGCCAACGTGGCCGAGATGGCCAAGCCCTGGTCTTCCAAACAATTCTATATTCGCAACGGACTGAGCGGCGAAAACCTCCCTGCCCTGCTCGTGCGCCTGCCATCGGCTTCTGCGTCGCAAGCCAGCAGCTACTGGGCGTTTTCCCTGAATTCACCCTACGGAAATTGCCAGCTCGAATACATCACCGATTTGGGCAAGTTGAAAAACGAGTACGGCTTCAGCGGCGCAAAACATCCCATGGTCGGGAACCCCTGCAGCCACACGCTCTTCGACCCGCTGAAGATGGCCACGCTCCCGGGAAATTTCCTGGTCCGCGGCGCGATCGCGCAGGGCTCCGATCTCCGTCCGCCACTCGCCGTGGAAATCAAAATCCAGGGCAAAGATATTCTCGCAGTCCGCACGGAGTAGTTTTTGCGTTTTTAGTTGTTAGTTTTTGGTTTTAAATTTGTTCGGTGCGGTTGTAATTTGTACTTGAGACTTTTTCGGCTTTGAGTTTGTCGTTTGCGCGCTGGTCTTTTTGTATTAGATTTTTTTGCTTCGCCGCAAGAAATCTGTTTTGAAGCGCAGCCGCTTTTTTTCGGTCAGTTTGAAGCGGCGGCGCAACGGCGAACTTCCTCTCCCATTTTCCCCATGAGCATCAGCGCCACCATCTTCTGGTCCGCCCACCACGACCACAACGGATGCTCAAACGTAGCCGGCCGGTTGTGCTCCACAAAAAAATGCGAGATCCACGCCAGCGCATAGGAAATAACCAGCGCTGCCAGAATCCACCACCAGTGCCGCAGCGCGACCGCAAGGACCAGCAAAACCCACCCGGTGAGGGTACCCGCCAAGTGGATCGCCCGCGTCCCCGGCTGGCTGTGCGCGCGGACATATTCGGGCCAGAAGCTTTCGAATGACGGTTCGCCACTCATGCGGCAGAGAGTAACACACTTCGAAATTCTGTAGGTTTTGTGATTCGAATTGCCTTCTCTCCGATTTGAGCAGGCGTGCTCTTCCGGGTCGCCTGGTTTCTGATTCCGGCGGGCTTGGCAGCTCGAGTGGGCCCTACAGAATTCTCACCACTACGCATACCTGTATCTAAAGCGGCTAAATCCTCCAGAAGTATCGAGGTTTAGAATTTACGCCTGCCGAAATGGCGTGCAAGTCATAGAAAAGATTGCCTGTTATTCCCCACTCGTGGTGGCAAACGGCATGCATTCCTTCACGGTAATCCTGATCCCAGGTCTGCAGATCACCGGGAGTTTTCAGACTTTCGGGATTTGGAACGCAACTTGAGCCAGTTCACTTTAAGGGGGAACAATGATAGGTGGGAGCGAGAAACGCAATGGTGTTTTTCAAACTTTTCTCAGTTGTTGCAGACGATCCATTTTCGTGCTGCTAACAGCGGCTTTGGTGCTGCTGCTTTCGAATCCTGCATCGGCGCAGAGGACAACCGGGACGCTGCGAGGCCAGGTGCTGGATCCTTCCGGCGCGGCGGTTCCAGATGCACCCGTTACCATCACCAATCAGGAGACCGCCGTCTCCGTCAAAGTAACGACGACATCGGCGGGAACGTATTCAATTCCCAGCCTCCTGCCGGGCCAGTACAAGATTACTGTCGAGGCTAAAGGATTTAAGAACTTCGTGGAGACAGGCATCAACGTAGTCGCCAACCAAGACAACGTGGCGGACGTGCACCTGGACTTGGGCGTGGCGACGGAGGTGGTGGAAGTATCGAGCAGCGCCGTGGAGATTCAGACGAACTCTTCGGCGTTGAACAATACGTTTGACTCGAACGCCGTGCAACTTCCCAACGCTTCTGGAACGCTGAATGGCAGCCCGCTGAACCTGGCGGTGCTGGCCCCGAACGTGGTGGCGCAACCGGGCGGTGTGACGGGAATCGGCGGGGCGGTCGGAGGAACGCGGCCGCGAGACAACAATTTCACCGTGGATGGAGTTGACGATAACAACCTCGGCGTGACAGGAAACAATTCCACGGTTATTCCGGACTCGGTCGCAGAATTCAACCTGACCACCAACCAGTTCAGCGCAGAGTATGGGCACTCGGCTGGCGGGCAGTTCAGCCTGGTGACCAAGACCGGGACGAACAGCTGGCACGGTTCGGGGGAGTGGTACAACCAGAACAGAAACTACGATTCGCTCGACAACCTCACCAAGAATGCAATCGCAGCCGGCACGATCCCCGGCAAACCGGCTTTTGACAATAATCGATTTGGTGGCACCGTCGGCGGCCCGCTGGTAAAGAACAAGTGGTTTATCTTTGGCGCCTACGAATACACCACACTTCATGGACAGGGCACTCCCACGCCGCTAATTGAACCGACAGCAGCCGGGATGGCCACGCTTCAGGGAATGACCGCAGATTCCGCGGTATCGAACGTTCTGAAGAACTTTCCAATCGCACCAGCTGCGAACCTGGCGCCGCTCACAGTCAACGGGCAGTCCATCCCCATCGGCAACCTGATCATCATCAGTCCCGTGGGACAAAAAGAAAACGACGCGCAAATCAATACGGATTACACTTGGGGAAACCACCAGCTGGGCGCGCGTTTCCTGCTCAATCAGGGAAGCTTCATCTTCCCAGTGAATTCCACGCAGCAACTGTTCAACCAATCGGAACTCCTGCACAACCGCAAGATCGCCCTGAGCGACGTGTGGACCATTAACAGCCGCTTGGTAAATGATCTGCGTTTGCAGTATTCCTACTTCTCCGAACCATTCATCAATCCTTGCACCGCTTGCCCGCCGGACATAACCATCGGCGAACTGGGGTTCAACACCGTGGGTCCCGGAGACAATTCGACGCAAAAACAGAATACCTATCAGATCGCCGATACTTTTTCGTGGTCCAAAAGCAAGCACAGCTTCAAGTTTGGCGGCCAGTATAATCACTTCATCTATCCGCAGTTTTTCCTGGCCCGGAGCAACGGCGATTATTGGTACAGCACGCTTCAGGAATTCATAAACGACGAGCAGGCCAACAACCTGGGAAGAACGCTGCGCAATGCTGGAACCGGGAGTTTCCTGGGGACACAAAGCGCATTTTATATATTCGGCCAGGACGACTATAAAGTGACGCGCAAACTCACGCTGAACCTGGGAATTCGTTACGAGTATTGGACCAACCCTGTAGGCGATCAGACCCAGACCCTCAACGCGATTTCAAACGTGCCGGGTGTAATCACGTTTGGCAATCCCAAGACGGACAAGAATAACTTCGCTCCGCGCGTAGGATTTGCCTACGATCCTCGCGGGGACGGCAAGACGGCCATCCGGGGCGGCTTCGGCATCGCCTATGACGTGAAGTTCCAGAACTTCGCGTCGATCACGTTGCCTCCGCAGCTGCAGAGCGAGCTAAACCCGGCTTCGGCTTGCACGCTGACGCCAAAGCCATCCTGGTGCGGGAACCCGAATTTTGCAGGTTTCCTGGCGGGCGGCGGCCTTCCACAGACTTACATTCCACCGACCAATCAGGCGGACGCCCGGTCACTGACGACCAGCTACATCGATGACACGGTCATGCCGAAGATTCTGACCTGGTCGCTGGGCGTTCAACATGAGGTCTATCGGAACGCCAGCATCGAAGTTCGCTACCTTGGTACGCGAGGCCTGTCACTGCCGGTACAGTACCGCCGCAACTTCGAAAGCTACTTCGACGCGGGCGGCGCTGCGCTTCCCACGTTCTTCAAGGCTTCCGACGTTCCCACAACTTGGACTCCGGCGACACCAACCGACAACGCATTTAATAATTTCAACCCCAACAACTATGCGCAATTTGGATTTGCCGGAAACGTGACTTCCGATCCGCCCTTCGCCAGCAGCACGTACCACGCGGGATCGGTGAGTTTCACTCAACGTTCGCGCATGGGGTTGACCTTCAACGCCAACTACACCTACGCACATACGCTGGACAACGCGACCAACGAATTCTTCACCAGCCTGCTGAATCCGCGGCGCGCGCAGGACACCAATAACCTGAGCAATGACTGGGCAAGTTCTGACCTGGACGTACGCCATAAGTTCGCTCTCTCGTGGACCTATCAGGTTCCCAACGTGAAGAGTGACAACCGGGCCTTGAAGGCGCTGGCCAATGGATTCCAACTGGGATCCGTTTTCCTGGCGCAGACGGGGCAGCCGGTCACCCTGCAATCCGGGCTCGATTCGAATGGCAACGGCGATTCCGCGGGCGACCGCGTATTGGCGAACCCGTTCGGCTCCGGCTTGACCGGCTCTGACGTTTTCGCAGTGTGCGAACTGCCTGGAGGAACGACTGGATTGTCGAACGGGGGCCCGGGAGCGTTCAACGTGCCTACTGGCGTAGCGTCGGGAGGTGGTTGCTTCAATCCAAGCGATCCGACCGGCCATACGTTCTTTCCGGCTATCGGCTATACACCGGTCAACGCGAATGCGAAGTACGTGGTCGCGGGACCTGGTGTGCTGACCACCGTAGGCCGCAACAGCTTGACCACTCCAGGCTTCTCCACACTGAATTTGTCTGTGGCGAAGAACATCCACTTCAGCGAATCAAAGTATCTGCAGCTCAAGGTGGATATTTTCAACATCCTCAACCATCCGAGTTACGCTCTCAGCAACGGGAACGTATTCAGCACGGCGGGAATTACAACGGCAACGACGACACAGGGCTACGTCCTTCCAACGGACCCGAACTTCCTGCATCCGTCGTCGTTCTTCAGCGGAGGAATCCGCTCGATGACTCTGGGAATGAAGTTCGTTTTCTAGAGGCTCATGTCAGCTGTCCGTTTCGGGAGGTGCCCAATGGGCACCTCCCGTTTTTTTTGGAGATCCCGATTGCCGCAGGCCATGATTTTCATTCTTGCGATCGCCGAAGTGTCTTGACAAGCTGTGGTCCTGCCAGCTAAACCTCTTCACTGACATGAACAAAACAATTCTGGATTCAGTTTTCCAGCCGTCGCGCCGAAATTTTCTGAAAGGGACAGCAGCGGCTTCGGCGCTGGCGCTTACTCCGCGAGCCGTTATCGCAGCGGATGACATACCCGGGAGTCTTCCTGCGGCGTTCGCTGGATTGAAACCGCTGGGCTCGCGAGTTCACCCGATTCAGGCGGAAGAGTTTCACGAGCGGCTGATGCATGCGCAAAAGCTGATGTCCGTGCCGGGGTCGAAGTTCGACGCGCTTTTTTTCGCGCCTGGCACTTCTCTCTACTACTTCACGGGAATTCGCTGGGGAATGAGCGAGCGCCTGCTGGGATTGGTGTTGCCGCGGGCGGGTGAACCGATCGTGGTGGTTCCAGCGTTCGAGGAAGGCCGCTTACGGGAGAAGCTGCATTTTGCGGCAGAAGTACGCGTATGGCAGGAAGACCAGAGCCCGACGAAAATCACCGCGGGCGCACTGGCGGATCGTGGAATTCGAACGGGGCGCATGGGCGTGGAAGAAACCACGCCGTTTACGTTTTCCGATCATTTGCGGGGAGCGGCGCCGGGATTCGAATACGTCTCCGCAGATACGGTGACCATCGCTTGCCGGGGGCGGAAGTCGGCTCATGAATTGGAGCTGATACGGCTGGCTTGTGAAGCGACTTGCGATGTGTTTCGCGCGGTCTTTGCATCGCTGAAGGCGGGGATGTCGCAAGAGGAAATCGGGAGGCTGGTGGAAGGCGGTTTTTTGAAAATGGGTTTAAGAGGCGGCGCACTGGTATTGCTGGGCGCTTCGGCCGCGCTGCCGCATGGCACGATTCAGCCGCAAAAACTTAAGGAAGGCGACGTGGTGTTGATCGACGGCGGTTGTACGGTGGATGGTTACGAATCGGATGTAACACGCACCGGCGTATTTGGAAAACCCTCTGAGAAGATTTCGAGTGTCTACGAAATTGTCCGAAACGCCCAGAACGCGGCCTTGGATGCGGCACGCGCAGGCAAACTTTCGGGCACCGTGGATGATGCGGCGCGCGAGGTGGTCACCGACGCGGGATATAGGCCGGACTACAAGTATTTCACGCACCGGCTGGGGCACGGGATTGGGTTGGACGGGCATGAGCATCCGTATCTGGTACGCGGGAGCAAAACGGAACTGGAGCCAGGAATGACGTTTTCGAATGAGCCGGGAATCTACATTGTGGGAGAGTTCGGGTTGCGGTGCGAGGACGATATGGTCATCGTTGGGGATGGGCCAGCGCAGTTGCTTACGCCGGGGTTTCCTGTATCGCTGGAGAAGCCGCTGGGATGAAAGCGGAGATCAGTGATCAGAAATCTGAGATCAGCGATTAGAGGTCCGCTTGGCGGGCGGCGCAGAAATCGACGATGCGCTGTTCGGCCCAGAAGCGTTCGGGGCCGCTGAATTTTGAAATGAAGCCGCAGTGGCCGCCATGCTTCGGCGCGACGAACTGGATCGCGGGATTTTCGCTGACTTTTGCGGCCAGGAAAGAAGCGTACGGAACGAACGGATCGTCCTGCGCGGTGATCATCAGGAGCGGGACGCGTATTTGAGCGGCGACGCGTTTCGCGCCGACGTGATCGTAATAATCCTGGGCGTTGCGGTATCCAAATTGCGGGGCGGTGATGACGTCGTCGAATTGCCGGACTGTTCGAACCGGTCCGAGGCCATCGCTGCGGTAGCGCTCAGGAAACAGTTTCTGCTTTCTCGCGTAGCGGGACATCAGGCCGTTCACAAAGCGCCGCTGGTAAACGTAATTTTCCAGGCGCTCGAGCGCATCGGCGGAGGCTCCAAGATCAATCGCCGGACAAACCACGCCTATTCCTCGCAGAGCTTTGGGGACTGCCGAGCCAAATTCTCCAGCCATTTTGGTGACAAGATTTCCGCCCATGGAATAGCCGGCGAAGAAGATCTGTTTGAAGCCATCGCCGCTCGATAATTCTTCGAAGACGGCACGGTAGTCGGCGCTCATCCCGGAGTTGTACAGGGTCGGCGTTAAGGCTTCCGTTCCCCCACAGTTGCGCTGATTCATACGCACAACGTGAAAGCCGCGGTGGAAGGCCTTCTCTGCGATGCCTCGCATGTAGTTCGAATCGCTGGAACCTTCGAGACCGTGCACGACGACGATCACGGGGGCGTCTTTGCGTTTACCGGGCTGCCAGTGGCAATGCGCAAGCAGCTTTGACTCCGGATCGACCTCAAACAGCCTGGCCTCCGCAGTCGGGATGTCAAATCGCCGGGGCACAAAAGCCGAGGCAATGGTCATGAGGTGCCCGTTTTTCAACAGGGGGTACGGCTCAAAATCAGCGAAGGTGACTTCCATCGTCGAGTTCTATTCTACACATGCCCGCAGGGCTTCCCGTTGCCATTCCTGCGGCTAATTTGACCAGAAATGCGTTGACCCCTATAATGGGGGATTCACCGTGATGCATTTTTTTCGATTTGATGAATTCTTCTTCCAGCCCGGCGGGAACCCGCTGGGCTGCGTTGTTTTATGGCGCTTGTTTGGGGGCGCCCACTCTTCCGACGTGAGGCTGGAATGAACGAAGGTCCGATTTCCGAAGGTCTTACTTTTGACGACGTGCTGCTGTTGCCCGGCAAGTCCGGCGTGCTGCCGACCGAGGTGGACACGCGCACGCACTTCACACGCAACCTGGCTCTGAACATCCCGCTGGCCTCCTCGGCGATGGATACGGTAACCGAATCGCGGCTGGCGATTGCGATCTCGCGGCAGGGTGGCATCGGCATCGTGCACCGCAACATGCCCATTGACCGGCAAGGTGAAGAGGTGGACCGGGTAAAGCGTTCGGAAAGCGGGATGATCGTTGACCCCGTCACCATTTCTCCGGACATCACGCTGCGGCAGGCGTTGGAGATTATGACCAAGTACCGCATCTCCGGGCTGCCGGTGACGCGCGGTTCGCGATTGACGGGAATTCTTACCAATCGCGACTTGCGGTTTGAGAAGAATCACACGCAGCTGGTCAGCTCGGTGATGACGAAGGAAAACCTGGTTACCGTTCCCGTAGGCACGACGCTCGAAGAAGCGGAACGCATCCTGCAGAAGCACCGCATCGAAAAACTTCTGGTGGTGGACAAGGACTTTAATCTCAAGGGCCTCATCACCGTCAAAGACATTCAGAAAAAACTGGAGTATCCGCGGGCGGCGAAGGACGAGCAGGGCCGGCTGCGCGTGGGCGCGGCGGTTGGTGCAACAGGAGATTTCCTTGAGCGAGCGGTGGAGATGGCCAAAGCCAAGGCGGACGTTCTGGCGATCGATACGGCGCACGGTCATTCCGAGCGCGTGATGGATGCGATCAAGGCGATTCGGCATCGATTGCCGGAGATGCAGGTGGTTGCGGGAAATGTCGCGACTTATGAGGGCGCGAAGGATTTGATTTCGCTAGGGATCGATGGGCTAAAGGTGGGGATCGGGCCCGGGTCCATCTGCACGACGCGCGTGGTTACGGGCGCGGGCGTGCCGCAGCTTACGGCGATCCTGGAGGCATCGCGCGCGGCGAAGGGCACGGACGTGCCGATCATCGCAGATGGCGGTATCAAGTATTCGGGCGACATTACCAAGGCGGTCGCGGCGGGCGCTGCTTGCGTGATGATTGGCAGCCTTTTCGCAGGAACGGAAGAGGCTCCAGGAGAAACGATTTTGTATCAGGGGCGGACTTTCAAGTCATATCGCGGGATGGGATCTACAGGGGCGATGGAAGCGGGTTCGGCGGACCGCTACGCGCAGGAAAGCGCAGAGCGAGGCAAGTCCGTGCCGGAAGGCGTCGAGGGCAGAGTGGCATACAAAGGATCGCTAGGCGCCCTGACGGATCAATTGGTGGGCGGACTGAAGAGCGGCATGGGATACGCTGGTGCGAACACGCTGAAGGAACTGACGGAGAAGAGCCGCTTCATCCGGATCACGGCCGCGGGGCTGCGCGAGAGTCACGTACACGACGTTATTATCACGAAAGAGGCGCCGAACTATCGCATGGAGTAGGGCGAATGGAATAGGCGCATGGAATCAGGACGGATGCATAGCACGAAAAAAAAGGAAACGGGAGTGAATTCTTAGTGCCGGAAAGCCAGCCCTGGCGCAATCCGCGCCCCGCACCACAATTGGCGGAGATTCAGGCTCGCATGCGTCCGCCGCGCGCGTGGAATTGGATGCGCGCCTGGTGGCCGGCCATCGTGTGGGCTTGCGTGATTTTCTCGATGTCCACGGACACGTTTTCTTCGGAACACACAGCTTCCGTTCTGGAGCCCGTGCTGCGCTGGTTGATTCCGTCGCTCACGGACGAGCGGTTCGAGCTTATCCATCACATCATTCGAAAGAGCGCGCACTTCAGCGAATACTTCGTGTTTTGCCTGTTTTTGTATCGAGGCGTGCGCGCTGGGCGCATGGGATGGCGCTGGACTTGGGGAATCGCGGCGCTCTCCGTTGCGGCTGGATATTCGGTGCTGGATGAGATTCATCAGGCGTTCGTGGCCAGCCGCACGGCTTCTGCCTATGATTCACTGCTGGACTCGGCTGGAGCTTTCGCCGCTTTTGCGTTTCTGTGGCTGTGGTTTCGCTGGAGGCGCACCGCGGCTCCCGCACATTCCGCCAACGAACCTGCGCTCTAGACTCCTTCGCACAACCTCGAACTGGAACTTCGAAAGAATATCGTGGGAGTTATGCAACCTGCGGATCCAGCCGCCGGGATTCAGAAATAGATTGTACTTGCGAACTAGCCCGGTTGCGTGGGACAACTGAGAATCTCGCCGGTCAAGGCGGGCCTCGGCGGTCTGAAATCGGGAGCAGCGAAGACCCAGAGAATCGTTCTGCGCTGGGAGGTGATTCGCAAGATGCGGAACTTTGTCAATCTTGAAACCCTTTTACAAGATGTACGGTATGCGGCGCGGAGTCTGCGCAAGTATCCGGTTTTTCTCGCCGTGGTGGTTTTCTCGCTGGCGCTGGGAATCGGCGCCAACACCACGATCTTCAGCGTGCTCAATGCGGTGCTCTACCGCCCCATGCCCTACGAGCACCCACAACAACTGGTAACGATCTGGCAAACCGATCAGGCGCACCCGAATTCCGAGATGCCGCCGCCGATCGCGGAGATGGCCGACTGGAAAAAACAAAACCACGTCTTTGAAGACATCGCGCTGACCAGCTTCACGGAATCAGCCACCCTGTCGGGCATGGGCGAGCCTGAACCGATTCGCGTGCAAAACGCAACGCCAAATTTTTCCCATTTGTTGGGGGTGAAGCCGATCCTTGGCAGGATGTTCCTTGCCGACGAGATGCAGGACAAATCGCTAGCCGTTCTGATCAGCAGTCCGTTCTGGAAGACGCATTTCCACAACGACCCGAAGGTGCTTGGCAGAGCTTTCAACATCGAGGGGGCGGTCGGCACCGTGGTCGGGGTTATGCCGGCGGGGTTTGCCCCATTTTACGGCGGAAAGATTGACCTGTGGCTGCCCATCAATGCGGAGAGTTCCCGCTATTCAGCGCGGAACGATCACTGGTTGATGCCGGTCGCGCGGCTGAAGCCCGGCGTAACCTTGGAGCAAGCACAGGTTGAAATGGACGTGATTGCGCGGCGGTTGGAGCAAGCCTATCCGGCAACCAATAAAGGAGTAGGCAAGAAAGTTGTTACTTTACACAAAGCGCTCTTCGGCTGGGCGGGAGAAGCGCTCTACCCGCTTCTGGGCGCGGTGGCGTTTGTTCTGTTGATCGGCTGTGTCAACGTCGCGAACTTGTTGCAGTCGCGGACGGAGAGCCGCCGCAAAGAATTTGCGTTGCGCGCATCGCTGGGTGCGGGCCGGCGCCGGTTGACGCAGCAATTGCTAGTGGAGAGCGGGTTGTTGGCTCTTCTCGGAGGATTGCTTGGAGCAATCCTGGCAATCTGGGGAATTGGGATCTTTCGCAAACTCGCCGTTGATTTTCCGAACGCTGACAAGATCACTCTCGATGGCCGGGTGCTTCTGTTCACGCTATGCGTTTCTGTGTTGAGCGCCATCCTTATTGGACTTGCGCCGGCGATTCAAGCGTCGCGTCCGGATCTGAATCTGGCACTGCGGGAGAGCGAGCGCGGCACGGGAGCCGCTTCACGCAACTTTGCCCGGTATTTCCTGGTCGTGTCGGAAGTGGCTTTGACGATGGTGCTCCTGGTGGGCGCGGGGCTGATGATCAACACGCTGCTTCGCTTGCGGCACGTGAACCCGGGATTCGATCCTAAAAATGTCATGACCATGGAAATTCAGTTGCCGGAAGGCGGGAAGTATCTCGAACGATTGCCGGGCGGGGACATGGAGAAAACCCTGCCGAGCGTCACCGCCTTTTACGAGCAACTCCTGGAAAAAATAAAAGGGATACCAGGCCTTGAGTCGGCGGGTTTGATGAGTTCGCTCCCGCTGCATGGGGCGGAAAGGTTCACGTTCTCGATTCTGGGACATCCTGCCCCGCCGCCCGACAACCGGCCCTGGGCTGGTTTCGATGAAGTAAGTCCCGACGTCTTTAGCGCGTTACGGATTTCACTCCGCAAGGGGCGCTACCTGGACGCCCATGACTCGCAGAGCGCGCCGTGGACACTGGTCGTGAATGAATCTTTTGCGAAACGTTACTTTCCGAATGAAGACCCCATCGGGCAGCAATTGCTCCTGAGATACGATGCCTATCAAACCGATGAGCCGCGTCCGCGGCAGATTGTCGGAATCGTCGGCGACGTCAAGCATTTTGGCCTGGGTGAGGATGCTCCTCCTTTCGTGTATGCCTCTTATCTGCAGCAGCCGGCGGTGTTCCCCGGCGGCTCAGCCCTTGCCCATTTGCACCAAGGTGTGGTGCTCCGATCAGCCGCAGGCTTTGGCGGCCCACAGGCAGACCTCGCATCGGCGGTGAAGAAAGCAGTAGCGGAGCTGGACCCCGAGCAGCCTGTCACGAATGTGATGACGATGCAGCGGGTTGTCGCGGAATCCATGACTGATTGGGAATTCTACGCGCGGCTGCTGGAAATATTCGCGGGGATTGCGGTGCTACTGGCAGTCGTGGGGATCTACGGCGTGATGTCTTCCTTCGTCAGTGGGCGCACGCGGGAAATCGGAATCCGCATGGCTCTGGGGGCGCAACGGACCAATGTGCTCGGCCAGATTGCCAAGCTAGGGTTAAAGCTCACCACGATCGGAGTAGTCGTGGGAATCGGCTTGGCCGTTGCTTTGACCCGCCTGATCGCGCGATTCCTTTACGGAGTTACCCCGACCGATCCAGGAACGTATGCGGAAGTTACCATGGCGTTGGTCGGAGTGGCTTTGCTCGCGTGCTACATCCCCGCGCGCCGAGCGACAAAGGTTGATCCCATGGTCGCGTTGCGCCACGAATAGTTGACTCGCCTCCAGGATGGCTTAGAGTCCGCAGTGGTTTCGCATAGTTCAGAAAACAAAACGCCCGCTCGGGGTAACGAGCGGGCGTGAACGTTTTTCCAGTGGCGGGAGAATCAGCTTTTGGCTTCGGCGGGTTCTTCCTTCTTGGTTTTTTCTTTCTTTTCCTTGGCTTTGTATTCGTAGCCGACGAGCTCGAGGATGGCTACCTTGGCGTTGTCGCCGATGCGGTTGCCGGCGTGGATGATGCGGGTGTAGCCGCCGGCGCGGTCGGAGAATTTGGGCGCAATCTCGCTGAAAAGTTTTTGCGTGACCGCGGGCAGCATGATGTAGGAAGCAGCCTGACGGCGCGACTGCAACGTGTCGCGCTTGCCGAGGGTGATCATTTTTTCCGCCACGGGACGCGCGGCTTTAGCGCGCGTCAGCGTGGTGGTAATCCGCCCGTGTTCGAACAGATTGGTGACCAGCGCGCGCAGTACCGCGCGGCGATGAGCCGGCTGCTTCCCGAGTTTCGATCCAGAGTTGAGATGTCGCATCGTCTATTGAGTCCTTGTCGTTTTACAGCCCGAGGTTTTCTTCCGATGTCGGTGCGGCGGTCTGGCTCGGGAGCGGCGGCCAGATGATGCGGCCGTGCTCATCGAACTTCATGCCCAGCGCGAGGCCCATCTTCACCAGTATATCCTTGATCTCGTTGAGCGATTTACGGCCGAAGTTCTTGGTCTTCAGCATTTCGTTTTCGCTTTTCTGGACGAGTTCGCGGATGGTCTGGATGTTGGCGTTCTTCAGGCAATTGTAGGAGCGCACGGAGAGTTCGAGTTCTTCCACGGAGCGGTCCAGGTGCTCGAGACGCGGATCGTGCGCGGTGTCCTGCGGCGTTTCGACGGTCTCGACGGGCTCTTCGAAGTTGATGAAGATGCTCATGTGATCCTTCACCAGCTTGGCGGCGAGGCCGATGGAATCCTGCGGGGTGATGGCGCCGTTGGTCCACACTTCGATCATGAGTTTTTCGTAGTCGGTCATCTGGCCGAGACGCGCGGCTTCGACCGAGTAATTCACCTTGCGCACCGGCGAGTGGACGCTGTCCACCGGGATGTAGCCGATCGGCAGGTCTTCGTCGTAGTTGCGATCAGCGGCGACGTAACCGCGGCCGTTCTTGACGCGCATCTCGATCTGGAGCTTGCCGCCTTCGCTGACCGTGGCGATGTATACGCTCTTGTCGAGCACCGCGAAGTCCGCGTCTTCCTCGATTTGCGCCGAGGTGACCGGGCCGGGCTGTTCGACGTTGAGATAAATCGTCTTGGGCAGGTCGGTGTTCAGCTTGATGGGCACCTGCTTCAAGTTGAGGATGATGTCGGTCGCATCCTCGACCACGCCGGGGATCGAAGAAAATTCGTGCAGCACGCCTTCGATTTTCACGGCGGTGATGGCCGCGCCTTCGATGGAGCTGAGCAGCGCGCGGCGCAAGCCGTTTCCTACCGTCGTGCCCCATCCGCGCTCAAACGGCTGTGCGGAAAAACGCCCGTACTTTTCGGTAAGCGATTCGAGCTCGGACGCAAGACGCTTTGGTTTCTGAAAGCCCTTCCACATCGTGTTCCTTCCTTCTGGGCCAACTTGATTGGCCCCAATCCTTGTTGCGGTTACTGGCGGCCCCTCGACGAGGCCGGAATGAGCTTACGAGCGCTCGATTATTTCGAATACAACTCGACGATGAGCTGTTCGTTGATGGGCGGCGTCTGCACGTCATCACGCTTGGGCATGGCCACGACTTTGGCCTTGAACTGCTCGCGTTCCTGTTCGAGCCAAGGCACGGCGCTCTGGCTCTGGGCGACGTTGCGCGCTTCAAGAACCATGGCGTTCTGGTGCATCTTTTCCTTGATGGCCACTTCTTCGCCCACATTTACGAGGTACGAAGGGATGTTGACCTTCTTCGAGTTCACGCGGACGTGGCCATGAAGCACAAGTTGCCGCGCCTGCGAACGCGAAGAGGCCAGACCCGCGCGCCACACGACGTTATCGAGGCGGCGTTCGAGCATGATGATGAGGTTCTCTCCCGTTGGCCCCTTGGCGCGTTCGGCCTTTTCAAAGTAATTGCGGAACTGGCGCTCCAGCAGCCCGTAGGTGCGCTTGACCTTCTGCTTCTCGCGCAACTGCAGGCCGTAACCCGCGACCTTGGGGCGCCGTGACTGCCCGTGCTGTCCCGGAACGAAGTTGCGCTTTTCAATGGCGCACTTCTCCGTAAAACAACGCAGGCCTTTCAAAAACAGCTTCTGCCCTTCCCGGCGGCACAGGCGGCAGACTGCATCTCGGTGTCTTGCCAACTTCTATTCTCCCTTCCCAAAACTCTCTGAATCTTTTCTCTTGGTCATAAATGTCATAAAGATCAAACGCGGCGGCGCTTGGGCGGCCGGCAACCGTTGTGCGGGATCGGCGTAACATCGCGGATCACCACGATGTGAAGTCCCGCGGCGGCCAAAGCGCGCACTGCGGACTCGCGGCCGGAGCCGGGGCCCTTGACGCGGACTTCCACGCTCTTCATTCCATACTGATCGCGCGCGACGCCTGCGGCAGCCAAGGAGGCCTGCTGCGCGGCGTACGGCGTGCCCTTGCGCGAGCCCTTGAAGCCGATGGCGCCCGCGGAGGACCAGCAGATGGCGCGGCCATCGGGATCGGTGATGGTGATCTGCGTGTTGTTAAACGTTGCGGCAAGGTGCACCACACCGTGCGGAATAATGCGCCGCTCACGCTTCTTCTTGAATTCCTTCTTGCGCTTTGTTGCCGCTGCCGGTTTTCCCGGTGCTCCGGTTTCCGGCGTTCCTGCTGCGGCCTTTGGTTCTTTTGCCACGTGTGACTCCGTTTCCTATTCAACCGAATTCTGGAACTTTGCCAGGCTCGGGCGCAGCATGCTGCGCCCCTACAAGGCGAAAAACTAGCCCTTCTTGCCGACGACCTTTTTCTTGGCCGCCACTGCGCCGCGCCGCGGACCCTTGCGGGTGCGCGCGTTGGTGTGCGTGCGCTGGCCGCGGACCGGCAAGTTACGGCGATGACGAATTCCGCGATACGCCTGGATTTCGATCAGCCGGCGAATGTTCATCTGAATCTCCTTGCGGAGATCGCCTTCCACACGGCCTTCTTTTTCGATTTCCTGGCGAAGATGGTTGATTTCATCTTCGGTCAAGTCGCGAATCTTTTTGAAATGATCGACGCCGGCCTTGGCCGCGAGCTTCCTCGCGCGCTCCTGCCCGATGCCATAGATCGAGGTCAACCCGACCCAAAGCTGCTTCTGCGGCGGAAGATCTACACCTGCGATACGTGCCATGCGATTCTCCTCAAGAAATCCTTAGCCCTGGCGCTGCTTGTGTTTCGGGTTGGTGCAAATCACCCGGACCACACCGCGCCGGTGGATCACCTTGCATTTGTCACAAATCTTTTTTACCGATGCCCGTACTTTCATTTTGCTGCTCCTCAAGCGGCTGGCCTCAGAAGGCCAGCCCTACAAAACCGTTGCGCTACTTGTAGCGGTACACAATCCGGCCACGCGTCAAATCGTAAGGCGAAAGCTCCACTGCAACCTTGTCTCCCGCCAGAATCCGAATGAAATTCTTGCGCATCTTGCCGGAAACGTGCGCCAGAACCTGGTGCTTGTTTTCCAACTCCACGCGGAACATCGCGTTGGGCAGCGGCTCAATCACCGTGGCCATGACTTCAATGGCGTCCTCTTTCGAGTTGCCGGAGTCGTCTTTCTTTTTTTCCTCGCGAATGGGTCTCGCCATATTCTCCTTGTTTCCACCGGCCGTTCGAAAGACCGGCCACTGCATTTCCAGGCACCCTTACCAGGATGGCCCGGTCATCTCTTTCGGCCGCGTCAGGATCCACGGCCCGTTCGCGGTGATGGCCACGGTGTGCTCAAAATGAGCCGAGGGGCTGCCATCCGCCGTTTCCGCCACCCACTCATCGCGCATCCGAACTTCCGGACGGCCCGCGTTGACCATCGGCTCGACCGCGATAACCATTCCCTCTTGCAATCGCGCGCCGTGACCTTCGTCACCGTAATTCGGCAGGTTGGGCTCGTCGTGCATCTTGGTGCCGATACCGTGCCCGACGAATTCCCTTACTACCGAGTACCCGTGCTTCTCGACCCAGCTCTGCACCGCGTGGCCGACATCGCCCAGGCGGTTACCCGCGCGCATCTTGTCAATCGCGCGGTCCAGCGATTCGCGGGTCACATCCAGCAGCTTCCGCAACTCCGGTGAAATCTTGCCCACCGGAACTGTGACCGCCGAATCCGCGTAATAGCCGTCCACTTCCATCCCGAAATCGATCGAGACGATATCGCCTTCGCGCAACTTCCGCTTGGGCGACGGAATTCCGTGAACAATCTCGCTGTTCACCGAAGTGCACAGCACGCAGGGATAACCGCGATATCCCTTGAACGCCGCCTTGCCCGGCCTTCCGGCGATTTTTTCCTCGGCAAGTTTCTCGAGGTCCATCGTCGTCAGCCCCGGCTTTACGGCATCCCGCAGCGCCGTCAAAACCTCATGCACGGCGAGCCCGGCGCGGTGCATCTTTTCCAGTTCTTCCGCGCTCCGGAGATGAATCGCCATCAAACCTTTTCCCGGGCCCTTCCCGCGCCCAAATCACGGCCCCTATTTCGCGCCGCGCACGCTCTGCACACTCTGCAGCACCTGGCGGCCGACCTCGTCCACGCTCTTCGCGGCGTCGATGTCGTGCAGCAAACCGAGCCGCCGGTAGTACGCGGCCAGCGGAGCCGTCTGTTTCTCGTACGCGTGGAGCCTGGGCCCAATCACTTCTTCGCGATCGTCCGGCCGCTGCATCAACTCGCCGCCGTCCTTATCGCAAATCCCTTCGGCCTTCGGCGGGCGCTCGTAGATATTATAAATCTCGCCGCCCACTTTGCAGGTCCGCCGGCCGGTCAGCCTTCGCATCAGCACCGAAGGATCGATGACCAGATGAATCACGAACGGCCGCTTGTACCCATGATGCTTCAGCAACTCACCCAAATACTTGGCCTGCACCACCGTCCGCGGAAATCCGTCGAACACGAAGCCGTGCGAGCAGTCCTGCCGCTCGATGCGTTCCGCGACCATCTGCAGCACCAGCGAATCCGGAACCAGCTCGCCGCGCTCCATGATGGGCTTGGCTTTGGCGCCGAGCGGAGTGCCTTTGCTGACATGCTCGCGAAGCATATCGCCGGTCGAAAGATGCGGCACACCGTACTTCTTCGCCAATTCCATGGCCTGCGTGCCTTTTCCCGCGCCCGGAGGCCCGAGAAAAATCACTGCGCGATCCAACTTGTCGGGATGCCGTGTGTCCGGAGCCACCCAGCTTTTCTCCCTTACCGCCGGCCGCGCAACCGGCCCTTCCGAGCAAACCCTTCGTAATTGCGCATGACGAGTTGTGCTTCGAGCTGCTGCACGGTGTCCATCGCCACGCCCACGACAATCAACAAAGACGTACCGCCGAAATAAAACTGCACCGAAAGACCCTTCAAGATCAACGCAGGCAGGTGCCGGTCAAACCATGCTCCGATGCCCCAGCCAATGTGATCCAAGTGGATACCCGTGATCAGCCATTCGGGAAGCAAGCAGACCAGAGCCAGATAAATCGCGCCGATGAAAGTCAGCCGCTTCAGAATCTTGCTGACGTATTCCGAGGTCGTGCGGCCGGGCCGGATGCCGGGAATGAATCCGCCATTCTTGCGCATATTGTCCGCGAGCTCCGTCGGATTGAAGACGATGCCGATATAGAAGAACGCGAACAGGATAATCATCAAAACGTAGATGAGGTTGTAAAGCGGCTCGCCGAAACTGATGGCCCTGACAGAGTCATCGATGAACTGATATTTATGCGCGAAGAGCAGCGCAATCGTTGGCGGAAAGGCGAGCAAGGAACTCGCAAAAATCGGCGGAATCACACCGCCGGAATTGACGCGCAGCGGCAGGTACGAAGACTGCCCGCCCATGACGCGGCGCCCGACAACGCGCTTGGCGTACTGCACAGGAATGCGACGCTGAGCCCCTTCGACGTAGACGATGAAGGCGACGACCGCGATCATCAGCACAACCAGGAAAATCAGCGCGATGGGCGTAAAAGGTCCCCAAGCCCGCGTCGAGGCTTTTTCGTAAAGGTCGGCCACGGCCCGCGGCAAGCCCACCACAATGCCAGTGAAAATGATCAGCGACATGCCGTTGCCGATGCCGCGCTCGCTGATCTGTTCGCCCAGCCACATGATGAAAGCCGAACCGGTGGTCAGCGTCAGGATGGTCATCAAGACAAAGGAAGTTCCCGGATGATAGACCAGCGATTGCCCGCCGAGGCTCTGCGCCTGCAGCGCTCCGGCGATGGTGGAAGACTGAATGATGCTCAAGACGATCGTCAGGTAGCGCGTGTACTGGGTAATCTTCCGGCGGCCGAGCTCGCCTTCTTTTTGCAAGCGCTCGAGGTATGGAAACACCACGGTCATCAGCTGCAAGATGATCGAGGAGGTGATGTACGGCATGATGCCAAGCGCAAAAATCGTCATGCGGCGGAAGTTGCCGCCGCTGAACAGATTGAATATGCCCAGCACGGAACCGGCAGCCTGATTGAACAATTGATCCAGGACGGCCGAGTTGATTCCGGGGATGGGAATGTACGCACCAATGCGATAGACCGCCAGCAGCGCCAGCGTGAACAGAACGCGGTTCCGCAAGTCCTGAATGCGGAACATATTTTTCACTGCTTCAAGGAATCGATTCATGCGCCTTTCCTAGTGCGAACTAGGCTACAACCTCGAATGTGCCGCCTGCCTTGGTAATCTTTTCTTTCGCCGACGCGCTGAACGCATGCGCGTGAATGGCCAGCTTGGTGGTCAACTCGCCATCGCCGAGAACCTTGATGGGGTCGGTGGCGCGGCGAATAAAACCGTGCGCCCGGAGCAATTCCGGAGTCACCGTCTCCCCGGCCGGAAACACGTTCAGTTCCTCCAGGTTCACAACCGAATAGCTCACGCCAAACGGATTGTGAAAGCCGCGCTTGGGCATGCGGCGGTGCAGCGGCATCTGGCCGCCCTCAAATCCGCGGCGGCGCGAATAGCCGCGGCGGGACTTCTGTCCCTTGTTGCCGGAGCCGGAAGTTTTGCCGAGCTTCGAACCGATGCCCCGGCCTACGCGTACTTTTTTCTTGCGCGAGCCAACCGGCGGATGCAGATTCGCGAGCGTGAAGGAACGACGCGTCTTTGCCGCCGGAGTTGCCGGCTTGTGCTGACCGCGCTTACTGCCCCCGCGGGGACCGCTTGAACTTTTTTTCGCCATCGTTTTACTCCACCACTTCCACGAGGTGCCGCACCTTGTGGATCATGCCGCGCGTTTCCGGCGTGTCCTGGCGCTCGACCACCTGATGCATTCTGCGCAAGCCGAGGCCGCGGATCGTCTGCCGCATGTCATCGGTGCAGCTGATGAAACTAACCACCCACTTGATCTTCACCTTGCCGCCGGACTTTTTGCCGTCGTGCTCCGTACGGTTGAAGGGCTTCCTGGCTGAACTCTTTTCGTGTGCTACTTTTTTGACGGCCATTAGTTGCTCTCACTCGCGGCCGCTTTTTCCTTGGGCGGCCTGCCGCTGATTTCATCTACGGTCTTCGAACGCATTTCCGCAACGTGTGCTACATCCTTCAAGCTCAAAAGAGCGGCGAAAGTAGCCTTGACGACGTTGTGCGGGTTCGAGGTGCCGAGCGACTTCGTCAGCACGTTGGTAATTCCCGCCACCTGCATCACCTTGCGCACCGGGCCGCCGGCGATGACGCCGGTGCCTTCCGAAGCCGGCTTGAGCAGCACCTGCGCCGAACCATAGCGTCCCAAAACCTGGTGCGGAATTGATGTGCCCTTCAAGTTCAGCTTGATCAGGTTTTTCTTGGCCTGCTCGATGCCCTTCTTGATGGCCATGGGCACTTCGCGCGCCTTGCCCATGCCAAATCCCGCATGGCCGTGGCTATCGCCGACGACCACCAATGCGGAGAAGCTCAAATTTTTGCCGCCCTTGACGACCTTGGTGACGCGGTTGATGGCAATCACGTCATCCTTCAGGTCGGAAGGATTCACTTCCAGGAGCCGGCGAACCGCTAGACTGTCTCGCAGAATTTGCTTCGACATAGGCTTAGAACTGTAACCCCGCTTCCCGCGCCGCGTCTGCGAGCGCCTTGACGCGGCCGTGATACTTGTATCCGCCGCGGTCGAACACTACCTTGCTGACTCCAGCGGCCTTGGCGCGCTGGGCGATGGTTTTGCCGATTATTTTCGCGGCCGCAATGTTGCCGCCGCCCTTCAAACTCTTCTTCGATTCGCCGTCGACGGAACTGGCGGAAACCAGCGTCTTGCCCGAGCGGTCGTCGATCACCTGGACGTAGATGTGTCCCAGCGAGCGGTACACGCACAGGCGAGGACGATCCGCTGTGCCCTCGACCTTGGTGCGCACGCGGGCGTGAACCCGGCGGCGGTGCAAATCTTTCGATAGCCTTCGAACTCTTGCCGATGCCACAGTCTCTTCTCCTTATTCCTACGCGCCGCCGGCCTTCGCTCCAGCCTTGCCGGCCTTCTTCTTCAAGCGCTCGCCGGTAATGCGAACACCCTTCTGCTTGTAAGGATCGGGCGGGCGCAGCGAACGCATGTCCGCGGCCACCTGGCCAACCTGGCCCTTGTCCGCGCCGCTGACGATGAGGTGCGTCTGCTTCTCCACCACGACCTGAATGCCTTCCGGAATCGGAAACTCGATGGGATGCGACTTGCCGAGCGCGAACGCAACGATCTTGCCCTTGAGCTCCGCGCGGTAGCCGACGCCCACGATGTCCAGATCCTTCTTAAAGCCCGTCGTCACGCCCTGCACCGCGTTGGCGACCAGCGCGCGCGCGAGGCCATGGAGCGCACGATGATCTTCCGTGGCGCGGATGGCGGTCAGCACGCCGTCCTTCTGTTCAAAGGTGATCCCGTGCGGCAGCGGCACCGAGAGCTTGCCCTTCGGCCCCTGCACATCGATCTTGCCGCTCTGCATGGCGATCTTTACGCCCGAGGGCAGTGGAATTGGTTTGCGTCCGATACGTGACATTTTTCGCTAAGCCTCAAGTCCTTTTAAAATCGGAAACTACTGTTAATAAACCAACTACCAGACTTCGCAAAGAATTTCGCCGCCGAGCTTGGCCTTGCGCGCCGACCGGCCGCTCATCAGCCCCTTCGGCGTGGTCATGATGCTGATGCCCAGCCCGCCCACAACGGGCCGGATGTCCGTCGCGCCGAGATAGGCGCGCGCGCCGGGGCGCGAAATGCGCTTCATCCCGGTGATGACGCTGCGGCGGTCCGGCGTGTACTTCAGGAAAACGCGCAGCATCTTGCGGGTCTTGTTCTCGTCCACCAGTTTGTAGGTCGAGATGTAGCCTTCTTCCTTCAGGATGCGCGCGATTTCGGTCTTGAGCTTCGAAACCGGAACGTCCACGCGCTGGTGCTTGGCGGCCGCCGCGTTGCGGAGGCGCGTCAGAAAATCGGCAATGGGATCCGTCTGCATAATTCTCCTGTGATGGCGCCGCTTACCGCGGCGACTACCAGCTCGCTTTCACAACGCCGGGGATCTCGCCCTTCAGCGCCATACCGCGAAAACAGATTCTGCACATCTGAAACTTGCGGATATACCCGCGCGCGCGGCCGCAAACGCGGCAGCGATTGCGAACCCGCACCTTGAATTTCGGTTTCTTGAGTGACTTGGCGATCTTTGCTGTGCGTGCCATTTATTGTGCGACCCCTTTTTCGCGAAGCGGAACTCCCAGCCCCTTGAGCAGTTCGCGGCCTTGCTCATCGTTCTTTGCCGTGGTTGTCAGGGTGATGTTCATGCCCTTGATTTTGTCCACGCGCGTGTAATCGATTTCCGGAAACACCAACTGGTCTTTCAGGCCCAGCGTGTAATTCCCGCGGCCGTCGAAAGCATTCGAAGGCAAGCCGCGGAAGTCGCGGACGCGTGGAAGCACCACGTTGCACAAACGGTCCAGGAATTCGTACATTTTGTCGCCGCGCAGCGTCACCGCGCATCCGATGGGCATGCCCTTGCGGATTTTGAAGTTCGCAATGGACTTCTTCGCACGGGTGATCATGGCTTTCTGCCCGGTGATCTGGCCCAGCTCCACCGCCGCGGTGTCCAGCAGCTTTACGTTCTGGCTGGCTTCGCCAAGGCCGATGTTCACGGTGATTTTCTGCAGCTTCGGCACGGCCATCAGGTTCTTCCAGCCAAAGCGCTTCATCAGCGCGGGCATCGTCTCGCTTCGGTATTTTTCCTGTAATCGGCTCTTCATCGCATTCCCTTATCGTTGGCTCTTACTTGTCCAATGTCGTGTTGCAGTGCCGGCAACTGCGCACTTTCGTGCCGTCCGGCAGCACCGTGTGGCCGATGCGGGTGTGTTTATTGCAGCTTCCGCAAATGACCAGCACGTTCGAGACGTTGATGCCCGCTTCCTTCTCCACGATTCCGCCCTTGATGTTCTTCTGCGGGTTCGGCCGGGTGTGGCGCTTGATGATGCCGACGTGTTCCACCACCACGGTGTTTTTCTTCGCGTTGATGGAAAGCACGCGCCCGCTCTTGCCAGCGTCTTTTCCGGCGATCACTTTCACATTGTCACCCTTGCGGATGGCGATAGTGTGGCGCTCGGCTCTTTCATGTCTCAGTGTCATGGCCTACCAAACCTCCGGAGCCAGCGAAACGATCTTGGTGAATTTCTTTTCGCGCAGTTCGCGCGCCACCGGGCCGAACACACGCGTCCCGACAGGTTCGCCGGCATCGTTGATCAGCACCGCGGCGTTGTCATCAAACCGGATGTACGTGCCATCCTTGCGGCGGCGTTCTTTCCTCATGCGCACGACAACCGCTTTCACTACGGTTCCCTTTTTTACCTGGCTTTCCGGTGTCGCTTCCTTGACCGCGGCGGTGATGACGTCGCCGAGGCCGGCCTGCAATCCCGCGTCGCCGCCCACCGGCATAATGCAGGTCAGCTTGCGCGCGCCGGAATTGTCGGCTACCGTCAGCCAGGTTCGCATCTGAATCATTGGTCTGCTCCCCTGTCTCTCTTACTGGGCCGACGCGTTCCGCGTCAGCACTTCTTTCAACCGCCAACGCTTCAACTTCGAAAGCGGCCGCGAGGCCACGATGCGCACGGTATCGCCGGTCTTGGCCTGGCGATTCTCGTCATGCGCGTAAAACTTCTTGGAGATGCGCACCACGCGGCGGTACTTCGGGTGCTGCACCAGCCGCTGTACCTCGACTACAATCGTTTTTTCCATCTTCGCGCTGGTGACCTTGCCGGTGAGCACGGTGCGCTCGCCGCGTTCAGCAACCGGGGCGGTTTGTGTTTCGGTTGTCATTACGCCTTCCCTACTTTCAGCTCATGCGCGCGAACAAGTGTTTTCACCCGCGCGAGATCTTTTTTCGCTTCACGGAGCCGCTTCAAGGCTTCCGCTTGTCCGGTGGAAAGCTGGAACCGCAGCCGGAAAATCATCTCCGTCAAATCCTTTTGCTGCGCCAGTAATTCGTCCACACCTGCTTCGCGGATCTTCTCAATTCGCCGCGGCATCGTTAAAACCCTCCCGCGCGGGAGACGAATTTCGTGGGAATGGGCAGCTTGTTGGCCGCCAGCCCCATGGCTTCTTTTGCCGTCGCTTCGTCCACGCCCGACATCTCAAACATGATGCGACCCGGCTTCACCACCGCCACCCACTTTTCCGGAGCGCCTTTGCCTTTACCCATGCGCGTTTCCGCCGGCTTCTTGGTGAACGGCTTATCCGGGAAAATCCGGATCCACAATTTTCCGCCGCGCTTGATGAAGCGCGTTATCGCCACGCGCGAAGCTTCAATCTGCCTGTCGGTGATCCACGCGCATTCCATGGCCTTCAAACCGTATTCGCCGAACGCCAAATCTCCGCCGCGCCAGGCCTTGCCTTTGCGGCGGCCGCGCATCTGCTTTCTGTACTTCACTTTCTTCGGCATCAACATCGCTATGTTCTCGCTTCCCTGATCTCGTTCTGCGTTCCGCTTACGCTACCGCTGCGGTTTCGCGTTCCTTCTGAATCTTCGAGGCTTTCTTGGGCACGTTCTCGCCCTGATAAACCCAGCACTTCACGCCAATCAGCCCGTAGGTGGTGTGCGCTTCCGCAGTGCCGAAATCGATGTCCGCGCGCAAAGTCTGCAGCGGCAACCGCCCTTGCAAGTACCATTCTTTGCGGGCGATTTCCGCGCCGTTCAAGCGGCCAGCGACGCGCACCTTGATGCCCTTGCAGCCAAAACGCAGCGCCGAATCCACGGCTTTGCGCATTGCGCGGCGGAACGCCACGCGTTTTTCCAGCTGCAATGCAATTGATTCCGCCACAAGCTGAGCATCCAGCTCCGGGCGGTGCACTTCCAGAATGTCGATGTGCACTTCGCGCTTGGTGCGCTTCTGCACATCCTGCTTCAGCTTGTCGATCTCCGCGCCTTTACGCCCGATGATGATGCCCGGCCGCGCCGTGTAAATGCGCACCACCAGCTTGTTGGCCGCACGTTCGATGTCAATCGAGCTGATCCCCGCGCTTTTCAGTTTTTCCTTCAGCTCCTTGCGGAGCTTCACGTCTTCGTGAAGAAGGTCGGCGTAATCCTTGTCGGCATACCACCGTGACTTCCACGGTTTGTTGTAGCCCAGCCGGAATCCGTACGGGTGCGTTTTCTGTCCCATTACTTCTTTCCCTTCTTCGGGGGCGCTTGCTTCCCGGTCAACGCCTTGCGAACACGGCGCGCGGTGCCGCGCACGCCCTTCTGCGCTTCCGCTTCCGCTTCGATCGCCGCGACGCGTTGCGCTGCCGCCACATGATGCTCGGCGACACCTACAAACAGATGCGCGGTGCGCTTCTGGTAGCGGAACGCGCGGCCCATCGGCGCTGGACGCAGCCGCTTCCAGCGCGGGCCTTCATTCACAAAACAGTTCGCTACGTACAGTTCATCGACATCCAGCGGCGCGCCGGCGTCTTCGGCCTTGCGTTCCGCGTTGGCGATCGCGCTACGCAGCACTTTCTCAATGTGCTTGGCGGAGCGCTTCAAAGTGAACCGCAGCGTTTGCAGCGCGTCCTGGGCTTTTTGCCCGCGAATCAGATCCATCACCAGCCGCGCCTTTTGCGGCGACATGCGCACGTGCCGCGCGAGCGCATGCGCTTCAATCTGGGCATTCTGTGTCTGTACGTCAGCCATGTCTTATGCCTTCGGCGCCGCGGATGTTGCCGCTGGTGCTGCGCCGCCTCCTGCTGGTGCCGGGCCTGCGGCCTTCTCGAGCGCCGCTCGTACTCCGTGGCCCTTGAACGAGCGCGTCGGCGAAAATTCGCCCAGCTTGTGCCCGATCATCTGCTCGGTCACATACACGGGAATGAACTTCTTCCCGTTATGCACGGCGATGGTGTGCCCGATCATTTCCGGCACGATCGTGGAGCGCCGCGACCACGTCTTGATAACTTTCTTTTCATTGCGCGTGTTCAGCCCTTCGACCTTGACGCGCAGGTGGCCATCTACGAACGGCCCTTTTTTCAGTGAGCGTGCCATCGATTCCTTATTCCTCCACTCGACGCAAGCGGCCCCACGGTGCCCGCCGCATTTTCTTGAATCCACGGACCGGCCCGGGAACACGGTGCGACCTCGGGCAGAACGGGCAGACAAACCGCGTGCCCTGCGCATTCGCAATCCGTTCCACGATCACCGCCCAGCCTGGCTTGCACAGCTTGTAAAGCACCGGCTCCGGCGGAGCTACTACTACCTTGACTGCCGGACGTACCGCCTTGCTGCTCTTGGCGCTTACGCGCTTCGTCGACCGCTTGGCAGTCACCCGCCGCCTCGACCGCTTAACCGGCCGGCTGCGTCGTCCTGCTGTTCGTGTTGTGCGTGTCGCTCGCATTGTTTCTGCTCTCACCAGGCTGCTTTTCCTTCGCCACCCGGTTTCTCGCCTCAGTGAACGTCTGTACTTACTTCCGGCGCTCGACGATATGCTTGTCGGTGCGCTTGTTGTTCCGCGTTTTCTTCCCCAACGTCGGGAAAGCCCACGGCGTCTGCGGATGATTGCCCTTTACTTTGCCTTCGCCGCCGCCGTGCGGATGGTCGACGGGGTTCATGGCCACGCCGCGAACGGTTGGCTTCTTCCCATGCCACCGTGTGCGGCCTGCCTTTCCATACGTTTCGTTCTCATGATCGAGGTTGCCCACCTGGCCAACCGTCGCCATGCATTCGATGGAAAACTTGCGGACTTCGCCGGAAGGCAGCTTCACCAGCGCCAGGTCGCCTTCTTTGCTCAGCAATTGCGCAGAGCCGCCTGCGGAACGAACCACCTGTCCGCCGCGTCCAGGATAGAGTTCCAGGTTGTGCACCATCGTTCCGGGAGGAATGTGCTTGAACTGCAGCGCATTGCCCGGAAGAATGTCCGAGCCCTCGCCGGTCGAAACCGTTGCGCCCACTTCCAATCCCACGGGATGCAGGATGTAACGCTTCTCGCCGTCGGCGTAGTGCAGCAGCGCCAGATTCGAGCTGCGGTTCGGGTCGTACTCGATCGCCGCAACCTTTGCAGGCACGCCCAGCTTGTCGCGCCGGAAGTCCACCTTGCGGTAAGCCTTCTTGTGGCCGCCGCCGCGGTGCCAGATCACGATTTCGCCGTGATTGTTGCGGCCGCCCGAACGCTTCTTCGACTCGACCAGAGCCTTTTCCGGCTCCTGCTTGGTGATATGGCTCTTGTCCACGACGGTGATAAACCGCCGTGACGCCGTGTATGGATTAAAGCTCTTCAGTCCCATCGCTGCCTCTTACCTTCTTGATTCCGTTTCGCGTTTCAACTGTCCCGGTCTTACAAGTTCTCCGCGTACTCGATCATCTTTTCGCCTTCGGCGAGCTTGACGTACGCTTTCTTCCAATCGCGCCGGTAGCCTTCGTTCTGGCCGCGGCGGCGCATCTTGCCGACAAAATTCGCGGTGCGTACGGCCGCGACTTTCACCTTGAAAATCTGCTGCACGGCTTCCTTGATCTCCGTCTTCGTTGCATTCGCGGAAACTTCAAAGACCACCGTGTGCTGCGTCTCTTTAACGCCCAGGCCCTTTTCCGTGATGATGGGCCTGCGAATAATCTGATAGTGAGGGGCTGCCATCGCTTATCCCTTCCCCTTTTTCTTTGCCGGCTTCGCGGCTTTCTTCGCTGCCGCCGGTTTCTTGGCCGCCGCTTTTGGCGCAGCTTCTTTCTTGGCCGGTTTCGGCGCCGGAGCAATCGTTGCGACGTCCGGCACAACCACCGGCGTCTTTTCCGGATCGAGCGAATGGCTCAACCGCGCCACGGCGTCTTTCGAAAGCACCAGCAAGTCATGCTTCAGCACGTCGTATGGCTGCAAAACATTGGGCGCCGCCAGCGTTACGCCTTCCGCGTTGCGGCTTGCGAGTTCCAGGTTGCGGTTCTCGCCATACGCCACGAGCAATGCCGACTTCTTGTGATTCAACTTGCCCAGCGTCTCCAAGAGCGCCTTGGTCTTGTGCGTCTCCAGAGTCCACGCATCCACGACTGTCAGCTTCTGCTCTGCAAGCTTGGCCGACAGAGCCGAGCGCAGCGCGCCCAGCAGCATCTTCTTTGGCAGCGCGTAGCTGTAATCGCGCGGCTTTGGTCCGTGAACCGTCCCGCCATGGCGCCAGAGCGGCGACCGGATCGAGCCCACACGCGCGCGGCCCGTGCCTTTCTGCTTCCAGAGCTTGCGGCCCGCGCCGCTGACTTCGCTCTTGTCCTTGGTCTTGTGCGTACCCGCGCGCTGTCCGCGCAGATACCACCGCGAAGCTTCGTGCAACAGGTGCTGATTCACCTTTGCGCCGAAGATCGCGTCGGCCAATTCCACCTGGCCAACTTTCTTGCCTTCCAAATTGACGACATCCACGACCGGCATAATCTCTTTTCCTTCTTTACTCTCAGCGAAGCGAATTCTCGCTCCGCGTTACTTCGCTTTTCTCGCTTTACGGATGAAAATGTACGTTCCGCTCGGCCCCGGCACCGATCCCCGCACCAGCAGCAGGTTTTCGTCGGTGTCGATTTTCACCACTTTCAAGTTCTTCGCCGTCACTCTCTGTTTCCCATGTGACCCGGAAAGTGCTGGTTCTTCCACACGCGCGACGGAAAGGAGCTGCCACCGATGCCGCCCGGCGCGCGGTGATGCATCGAACCGTGCGACGCGTCGCCGCCGCGATAGTGCCAGCGCTTCACGCCGCCTTGAAATCCCTTGCCTTTGCTGACGCCGCTGACGTCCACGAGTTCGCCGGTCTTGAAATTCTCCACCAGCACGCGGTCGCCGACCTTGGTCTCGTCCTTCGATTCCTCGATGCGCACTTCCTGCAGCACTTTCATCGGCGCGACATTGGCCTTCTTGAAGTGCCCGGTCATGGCCTTGTTCACGCGCTGCGGCTTGACGAACTCCACCAGCCCCAATTGCGCGGCTTCGTAGCCATCGTTTTCTTTGGTGCGCCGCTGCACGACCACGCAGGGTCCCGCCTGAAGAACCGTGCACCCGACCAGCGTGCCTTCTTCGGTGAAGACCTGCGTCATCCCCAGCTTGATTCCGATTATTCCGTTGACCGCCATTGCCCCTGTCTCTCTTTGCAGCGATCACTTTCACGCTGCCTGGTTTTAAGTCTTCAGTTCTCAGTGCTGCCGTTTCGCAGATGCACTGTTCTCTGCCGACTGCTGCAATACTCTTACTTCGCTGCGTGCCCGAACGCCTTGATCTCCACGTCCACGCCCGGCGGCAGGTCCAGCTTCATCAGCGCGTCCACCGTATCCGGCGTCGGCTCCAGAATGTCGATCAGCCGCTTATGTGTGCGCATTTCGAATTGCTCGCGCGATTTCTTGTCCACGTGCGGCGACCGCAAAACCGTCCAGCGGTTGATGGTGGTGGGCAGAGGAATCGGCCCGGCTACTTCCGCGCCGGTACGCTTCGCCGTCTCCACAATCTCCTTCGTGGACTGGTCCAGAATGCGGTGGTCGTACGCTTTCAAACGAATACGGATTTTGTCGCCTTGTCTCATTTCGTTATTCCACAACCCTCTCTAGAAAACCAAACCTACTCGATGATTTCCGTTACTGCTCCCGCACCCACCGTGTGGCCGCCTTCGCGAATCGCGAAGCGCAAGCCCTTCTCCAAAGCCACCGGCGTGATCAGCGTCACTTCGCAGCTCACGTTATC
>Ga0210403_10000018_pt1 | contig 194440 bp, 165 predicted proteins | sample IncBWC19MmetaG_FD_150863 | JGI IMG/M metagenome (GOLD analysis project Ga0210403, IMG submission 150863) | Forest soil microbial communities from Barre Woods Harvard Forest LTER site, Petersham, Massachusetts, United States - Inc-BW-C-19-M | ecosystem: Environmental > Terrestrial > Soil >... | reverse complement strand
CCGTGTCCATCAGCTCTCCGGTTTCCGGAGCCACGGTTTCCGGTGCGATAACGGTGACGGCGACCGCATCGGATAACGTTGCGGTGGCCAGCGTGCAGTTCCAGGTGGATGGTACGAATCTGGGTGCGGCTGTCACGACCGCTCCCTATTCGCAATCCTTGAGCACGACGACCCTGGCAAATGGGACGCACACGCTAACGGCGATAGCCACGGACACATCGAACAACAAAGCGACCAGCGCTGCCGTTTCGATCACCGTGAACAATACGAGTTCGACTCTGCCGACGGTTTCGATCACCTCTCCGGTTTCTGGGGCGACTGTGAGCGGGACGACCACGGTGACAGCCAACGCGTCTTCGAGCATTGGCATCGCCAGTGTGCAGTTCAAGGTGGATGGCGCGAATCTGGGTGCAGCCGCGACGACCGCTCCATACCAGGTTTCATGGGATACGACGCAAGCGAGCAATGGAACACACGTCCTGACCGCACAGGCGAAAGACTTGTCTGCCAACACGGCAACCTCGAGCAGCGTTAGCGTCGACGTATCCAATTCCACGACTACGCCGCCCCCGTCAGCGGCAGACACGCTAACCATAAACGATGCTTCTGGCTTAGGTCAGACCAATCGCGCGGTTTCGGTATCAAGACCATTCGTGGAAGGTGAAATCCCCAATTACGCGCAAGCTTCGATCAACGGCGCGGCGGTGCTCACACAGTGCGACGTGAAAAATCGGTGGCCGGACGGTTCGCTGAAGTTCGCCATAGTAAGCTTTATCGTTCCCAGCATTTCGGCCAATGGTTCAGTCACGGTCACCTTCGCAAATCAGACGTCGGGCAACAACACGGGCTATCTGGCAAAATCCGATATGCTCGCTTCCTCGTTCAACTTTGACGGCCAAGTTCAACTCACCGGAGCGGCGAGCCATAACATCAGCGCCCGTGGAATCCTGAATTCGGCGGCGTCGTGCACCGATCCTGGATCCGATCCGGATTCCTCCAGCTCTATGTGCCGCTACTGGCTTAAGGGGCCGATTGTCACCGCTATAATTTTGGAGGATCGCTCTTCGGCACGCACCTTTGACGTGAACACCGACGGCGGAACTGGGAACCCTTTGCACCCCATCTTCGAGGCATGGTTTTATCCGCAAGGAAATCTTGTGCAACTTGGTTACACGCTCGAAGACTCTTGGGCCTCGTCTACCCCAGCAAACTCAGCGAGAGATCAATCCTACAGCCTCGTGCTGACTGGCGGGCAGACATCTCCAGTTTCAGAGTTTACGAACGGATCTTTCACGCAGATCACGCGCTCGCGTTGGCATAGAACGTTTTGTGTTAATGGTGCCGGGGCGGGAACAGCGAATCGGTGTGGCCCAAGTCTTCATATCGACAACAACTGGGCGTATTGGGCAGAAACAAAATTCCTCCCACACTGGGATCCCAACCTTGTGATCGCTCCGAGCAGGATTGCGTCGCAAGCCCGTTCCTACACGAACGCAAATTGTGGCGGTAGCGCGTGCTCAAATGCCATACAAGGGAACAGTAACGGCGTCGGTCAATTCCAGGGAGCATTAGATTCTGCTGGGTCGACTGACTGGCACGGCCCCCTAACGACCTGGGACATCATGTACCTGATAACTCAGTGTGATGCTGGCAATTCCACGTCGGCAAAGTGTGGGAACGGCTCAAATGGCGACCTCCTGACAGACATGCTGGGTTCTGCTGATCTCGGCGGCCGGATTCCTTACTTCTACAGGGAAGCCGACACTAGCGCAGGCGTGGGACAATTCTTCGACGCTCCAAACAACGCGGTCGGAACCCTCGGCCGCGTAATCTCGATAAACGCCCGAACGCAGATCAGCTTGGACGACGTTACGAACACGATCGGACAGTGTGGAACGCAGCCCGCCGACCTGATCAACTTCGGGGGCTCGGGACAGGATCTCGGCGCCTTCAACGGTCAGCAGGACATGTCCCATGCTCCGAATCTGGCCTATGCGAGCTATTTGAACACCGGGCAGTATGCGTACTACGAAGAACAGCTGATGGAGTCAGCCTACGCGATTGCCGATACGCCGGGAACAAGGGCTTGCGCCTCGAATCCAACGCAAGCATCACTGCGCCAAGGAGCGAAGGGCTACTGGCTCATCGATGGCGAGCGCGACACGGCATGGATTGCGCGCGAGAATGCGATCGGAGCATTCATCGCCGTGGATGGATCCCCAGAGAAGACATACTTCACTGACAAACTCAACACGAACTTGGCGGTCTGGGAGGGGGCACACGGCATCCCGTGTGACATCACCGGGACTGGACTGCAAGAGCCCTACTGTGGCGGCTCGGGCCAATCAACCGCATGGAGCTATGGAAACACAGTCCGGAGGCTTGACCCACTAGGAAGCCCCGGTACGACCTTAGGCTCATGGACGCAGGGGTTAACAGCTTATGTTCAGAATGGACCGCTCAATCAAAGCGGAGCGAACTCCCCAGCATCTGCTAATTCAAACTTCCAGAACGCTTACAGCGTGTACGTACTCGGTTTCATTAACGACCTCGGATTCTGTCCAAACACGAACGGTCAGTGCCAGATGCTGCAGTTCGCTGAGAATCGTCTCATCAACGTGGCGATGAACCCGAACGCCAACCCCTTCAGTTTGTCGAATTACGTCTATCCGACGCTGAACAATACTGGCGGCCAAATCACCACCTGGACACAAAACCAAACCTTCTACGCTTCGCAGTCGACCTCTTGGCCCGATGATTGCACTGACGAAGGGTACACGGCTGAAAACCTGGCAGGTCTCTCTTTTGCTTATGGAATGACCAGTACCGGTGCATTCCCTGGTTTCAGCGGCGCATCGGCCTACAACAACGTCAGGTCGGGCTTGATGGCTGCTTGCGCTTCAGGCGGTAATACCTTTGCCAATGCAAGCCCGAAGTGGGATATCACACCAAGGCAAACGAACCCACCGCCGGCTCCCTAAGGGAGTCAACCCCCAGCGGGGGAATAGTGGATTGGAATGGATTAGCGGCTTTTGCATTTTGCGAGGCGCAGAGTTGCGTTGTGGTTCCGCACTTGTCCATTCACCGGGTCACCTTCCCGTAGCATGCGGCTAGGGATTCGGATGATGCGATGCTCAAAATCAGGAAACAGAAGCTTGCTCCCATTACGAAGCGGAAACTCGCGACAGAGGACGCCGTTTAGTTCGCTCGGCGCTTACGACGCAAAAGCCAGCAATCGTTGTTTGGATCATTGCAGAGCACATAGACATCGAGACTTGGAAAATAATTGAAACGCCCCATAGACCCATGACCGCCGGAGTTCACCCCTTGAGGGTAGTCGGTGCCCTGGGAACCTCCATAAATTTCTGTTGTGCATTTCCAAGTCTTTGGATCCAGGAGGTATAAAACGTTGCCGGCGTTCGGGTATACCACTACCAACTTGTCGATTGGGTCCCAGGCGAGCCCAGGATAGCCCATACCATTATTCATAGCCGAGCAACTGGCATCCAATCCAGGGTTGTTTTGCCCATGAGATGATCCCATTGCGGTGTTGAAATAAACGATATTCTGACGATCTCCACCGCCTGTTGCGACGTTAATAAAATGCTGGTTTATCGGGTCATGAACCCCTGTGCCGTGCATGGTATCGCCAACTGGAAGGGCAAATCGCCGTGTCCAGTTATTTGCAATTGGATCATAAGAGTACAGGCCATGGTTTTGGTCATTGGCCCACACAAGGTTGTTTACGGTATCATAGGCCATGATGATATCGTAGCCAGACGGAACTTGCGTTGCCGGTGTCCGTTTTGTCCAAACCGGCGTGCAATTCGGCGCGCAGGAAACACCCACGGAACTAAGAGACAAAGTCCAGGTTCCATCTGTTGAGAATCCACAGTAATTCAACGACCCGCTCTGCGACAGCATCACATCTTGTTTAGGAAGGAAGGCCAATCCGTCGTAGGTATGTCTGGAATTGGGGCGTCCGTCTGCCAGTGTTTCAACACATTTCGTTGTGTTGTTTGGTGGGCTGGGGGCGTTGAGTCGAATTAACTCCGGAGGGTTTGTAGACAGTTCTAGAGAATAAATCTCATTTCCCCCGTAGTCAGCATGACCTCCTCCCCAAATGATGAGCCGGTTTCTGTTAAGGTCGGCAACCGCACTGTTCCAAGCGTTGTATACATTCTGGCAAGAATCCGCATACGAATAGCCGTAACCGTTGAAGTTGTTGGCAGGACAAGGTGTCGCGTTTTCCGATCCGCCCTTCAACGTTGTGCCCGTCAGCTTTGTCCAACCCGGCGTGGTAGGGAGTTCGGGCGTTCCCCCACCTCCCGTTTTCTGCGTGACAGTCGATCCCGCATCTTCGGCGATCTTGCCGCGCCCATGAATTATTGCTTGTGTATTCAGTGCTATGCCAGCAAGCAGCAGAATAGAGCAGGCAGATTTCTTCATACTTTGAGGGTATTTCAAACGCGGGCCTTGCGGCAACCAGTAATACCGTTGCTTTCGCGCGCTTAGCCATTTCAGTCACAGGTCATAAAGCCTTGTTTACATTCTTAGGACAGCTTTACAGTGTCTCGCCGATCAAACCCGTCTATCGGGCGAGCGGCTAGGCTCAGCTGGCCGTGTGTCGTTCTTCCCTATTGTCACCCGATTGAAGACTGAGACTTGAACGGGTCAGTTACCAATCTCCAGTCCTACCAGACCGTGCCTCTAAAGGTTATGGCGGGAGAAGGGATGAAGTGATGGATACGGCTGGATATGCGGCCAGTTGGCAGGCCTCAGGAAAAACAGTGCAGTATGAAGGCATTTGTGTTCCATGGCATAAGACTACTCGTGTTATGGCGATGGCTTGAAATACTGTAAATAATAGAGTTATTTGGAACTGTTATTGGCATGTGAAATGCACATTACAGGTGCATGATCATGGGAAGCCCAGTTTCCGAGCCCGGCAGTTTGTTGCTGCTGGGTGTCGCCTCGCTTGCTACATCCTTGGTTCTGCGCCGGGTCTTAAGGGGCCTGGTTCGAGCATTTAGTCCTACTGCGAAGGTTGACCTTCACACACAGGCAAATCTAGCCAAGTAGACTGGTTACGTCCTTATCTTCCCCCTACCCGCGTTCATAAGATTGGGTCGGTGAATTGACCGAACCTGAGTCAGGCAAACCCTTGCGGGGTTTGGTTAAAATTGCGCGGCGACTTCGGCCTCCGAATTTTACCAAGCGTTGGGATCCAGCTGCTCTTGCTTCCAGCATTTTTGGACTCCGCCCCCGGATCCTTGACCTCGATCAGCGAACGGACCAATTCCCTGGTTTAAGAACTCGCTTTTTTCGGGCTGTCGAACAACTCACTGCACGCTCCTGCACTGATCCAAACAAAGTCGCGCCAATTCCACAGGTGAAGCGGATGGATTGAACTAAGCCACATCTATCCAAAACAGCGCACCTAGAAATGACATGAGGAAGCACCCCGGGAGCCAACCAAGAGCGAGCGCCAAAATCCTTCCGTCTCACTTCGTTTGCTGTAGTCAGTCTATGTCTCGAATTTATGTAAAGCATCACCTGCAAAGGCTGAGGCTGCAGGGGAAAGTGTCGCTGCAGCGTTGGCTCCTGCAGAGAGATAGAGTTGATTCAATTTGAACGCAAACATAGAGACAGATCGTTCGTTTACAACTTGTGTGCGACGTAACTCGTACAGGTTTCCTCCCGGCGTATTGGTGCCCTCAACAGTTGTGGCCGCTGAGCGATAGCCGAGGCGGGCCAGAACGGGAAGGGCGGCTTTCCCACAGTCCCCCGGCTGGCCAAAGGGAAATGCAAAGTGCCGCATGGGGCTTCCAATTCGCTGTTCCAAGAGCTGTTTGGATTCTGTAAGTTCGCTTTCTAATTGTGCTGCTGTCAGTTGGCTGACGACAGGATGCGTCATCGTGTGCGATCCGAAACTGATCCCTGCACGACACATGACTCCGATTTGATCCCAAGTCAGCATGCGCTCGTTCAGTTCCTCGCTTGGCAGAATCACTTGCTTTTCCAGGCTCTGACAATGCTCTTTACGCAGCCAATCAGGGAGGGTTCTCAAATACTGCATAATTTCTGCCGCCGCTTGCAGCCTCGTCTCGCGTGAAACAAGCCGGAATCTCCGGGGACGATCAAGAGTAATCTCCAACTCGTCCTCTGGGAAAACCCTGAGCGTCAGAAAAATCCGGTCATACCAGGGTACCTCGCCTGTTTCGATGCACGCTGCCGGCAGAAAAATCGTGGCTGGAATCTGGTAGTTCTGCAAAACAGGCAGAGCGTGAGTGAAGAGATCACGATATCCATCGTCAAACGTAACTGCAATGGCCTGCCCGTCCTTCCCGGGTTCTTCCATCTCTTCGCAAAGTTCATCGAGAGAGAGCACTCGATACCGACGCCGTAGAAATCGTATCTGTTCCTCAAAAATCTCGGCCGGTAGTTCGCTGAACAGGGGAATCCCACCCGTTCCGATCCGGTGATAACACAAAACTGCAAACTTTGCCCGCGCGGATCGGCGGAAGTATTGCCTCTCCCCAGGATTCCCCGGCACAATTTCATAGTGACGAGAAATGGCCTGAACAACCCTGAGCGCACCCGAGTGATAGAGACCCGCCGCCACGGCTCCTTGCCACCCTGGCCGGGGCTTGGCATCGCCTTCCCTTGAAGCTCCGCGAGCCACGGAATCTTTCGATCGTCGAGATTCAGCGTACACTCGAAACCTCCCGGAACGACTCGAGGTGCTCGCGATGCCACAGCTCCAGCGCTACGAGATACCAGACAATTTCGCCATAAAAGCCAGCATTGCCTTGTTTGTGCAAGCTGATTAATTCGTCCAGAAACTCTCGGCGAAAATATCCCCGCTGCTGTGTTCGCGGGTCGCGCAGCACATCCTGCACCAGAGATTTCAGCCTGCTGTCGTTTAGAAACCATTCTCCCAGTGGAACTCCGAAACCGTGCTTCGTTTTATAAAGGACCGAGTCGGGAAGAATTCCCTTCATTGCCTGCTTGAAAATGTAGCGTTTTTCCATTCCCTTAAGCTTTAGTCTTGCAGGAATGCGCCCGGAGAATTCAGCCAGCCGTGTGTCTAGTAAAGGATAACGGACACGGACACCGGCCAATTCTGCGGTTCCGCTCACCTTGCGCAGGTCGTTGTCGGCGAGCGTCATTTTCACATCCATGTATAACAATCGATTCAGTTCGCTGGAAGCATGCGCCGAACGGAAATGCTTCTCAGCGATCGCCAGTAAGGCAGGCTCTGAAATCTGCTCCAGAAATCCCGGTTCGAAAACCTTCTGAGCTTCCACGTTCAGAAAAAGGTTGTAGGATAAAATTCGACGAGGATTTGGCATCTGCGCCCGCCGAATATAGCGCCGGGGCAAGCTCAGCCACCCATCGCTGGTGGGCAACAGACTCGCCACCGGTTCGATTAATCGTTGCCGCATCCACCCGGGGATGGAATGATAGAGTCCAAACTGTTTATCCGTCTCATACCGGGAGTTTCCACCGAACAATTCATCTCCGCCGTCGCCTGCGAGCAGGGTGTCGACTCCATTTTCGCGAGCGAGGAGAGCACAGTGATAGGATGCAATCGCGGACGAGTTCGCGAAAGGCTCATCATAATAGCGGATGAGCTTTGGAATCGCCGCCGCTGCATCTTCGGGGCTCAGGCAGTACTCATGGTGGCTCGTTGCAAAGCGTTCCGCAATCGTGCGCGCGAATCCAATTTCATTGAAGCCTTCGACCGGGAATGAAATGGAAAACGAATTGGTCGGCTTGAAGCGATCCGATGTGAACGCCACAACACTGCTGCTGTCCGTCCCACCGCTTAGGTAGGCACCAGTCGTTTGGGCGCTGGAGTCAACCAAATGCCGATGCACGGCTGCACGCATTTCTTCCCTTAACTCGCGCGCCCAATACTTTTCGTTATGGCTATGGTCCTCGGGATACTCGAGATCCCAGTAGCGTCTCGTGGCCACCTTGCTATCCCGGAAGATCAAGAGGAAGCCAGGGCTGAGCCTTTCAATCCCTTTGTAGATCGATAGCGGTGCAGGGACAGCACTGAAAAGCAGGAACTGTGTGATAGCCGCCGGATTGACTTCCGCTGACACTTTCTGGGCAGCTCGCACCGCTCCAACCCTTGAAGCAAATAGGAGGCGATCCCCGTCCAGGCTCCAATAGAGTGTCTTGAATCCAAAACGATCCACGGCCACTAAAAGCTCCTTCCGGCGTTCATCCCAAATCGCTACGGAAAAAGCTCCTTGGAGATGTTTTACGAAATCTGGCCCGCGAAGCAGATATAAGCTCGCAAGCGTTTCCGCGAGCGACATTTGAGCGGCATCGATCCCTTCTCGCACAAGGATATTAGAGAGCTCTTCGAGGTTGTAGAGGTCTGCATCGACCGCGATTTGCACCCCAGAAATCCTGCAAATCTGTTGGTAAGGCCAACGCCGGCTCACACCAAGAGCTATGGAATTACCCGCCAATCCCTCGCAACCAGATTCCCCCGGCAAGGAACACGCCGCCATCATCGCGTCCAAACACCCCTGAGTCGCTCCCGCACCCGTTTGGCTAAAACCGCAGATCCCGCTCATCCGCTCATCCCCGAACCAAAACCCTGTTGCCATTTGCGGAACATCAATACAGACCACAGGTAGGCGGAGCGGTCAAAAGTCCCGCCCTGATGATCCTTCCAGATCTTTTCTAAATAGCGTGGGTCGAGGATTCCATCCTTTACATCAAAGATCGCGGCATGCGCCATCTCCTTCAATTCATGCCGAAACCAATGCACCAGCGGCACGGCAAAGCCTTGCTTGTTTCGGTAGAGAATGTCGCGAGGGAGCGTAGGCTCCATGGCTTTCTTGAAGATGTATTTGCCCTCCCGTCCTCGCAACTTGAGAGAGGAAGGAATTCGGGCGAGCATCTCCATCAACCGATGGTCAAGCAATGGAGCTCGCACCTCCAGTGATACCGCCATGCTGGCACGGTCGACTTTGGTAAGGATGTCGTCTGGGAGATAAGTCTTGATGTCAACATATTGGATACGCGAAAGGGGATCTTTAGTGTCTGCGCGATCGTAGTGTTGCCTCAGGACATCGATCGAATCATAGCCCTTCAATTGATTGCGGAAATCATCTAGGAAGAGCTTAGGCTTTTCGTCTGGGCGAAAAATCGAAATCGAATTGAAGTATCCTTCCAGAGGGTTCCGCGCAAGACTCTGAAATGTGGCTTTGGCGCGAAACATTCGTGGAGCCCACGCCAAAGCTGGATACCAGCGGCCGAGAGAGCCAAAGATGCTGGATCGAATCCCCGCCGGCACTTGAGCTCGAAGGCGGTTTTCCATCGCATCAAAGAAATAGCGGCGGTATCCGGCGATATTTTCGTCTCCTCCATCCCCGCCAAGTGCAACGGTCACGAACTTTCGCGCGATGCCGGACACATAATAGGTGGGAATCGCAGAAGAATCCGCAAAGGGCTCGTCGAAATGCCATGCTAGCTTGTCTACAACTCCGACGGCATCCGGTTGGACAACTTGTTCGTGGTGTTCGGTGTGGAATTGCTTAGCGACTTGCCGCGCAAACTTGGATTCGTCGAATTTCGGCATGCCGAAACCAATCGAACAGGTGACGACCGGCTGATTCATCAAGTGCGCCATCATCGCCACGATGGAGGACGAATCGACGCCACCGCTCAGAAACGCTCCAAGAGGCACGTCGCTCATCAAGCGGACGCGGGTAGCTTCACACAATTGGTGACGGATGCGCTCGCACCACTCTTCTTCCTTGCAATCCTCTGTCTCTCGAAAAGAAAGCTCCCAATAGGACTTTTCGCTCAGCGAGCCATCCGCAGACACCACAACGTAGTGTCCGGGGAGGACCTTGCACACCTGCCGGTAAATCGTCTTTGGCGCTGGGATGTATCCAAACGAGAAATAGTCCGAAATGGCCCGCGGATCCACGTCCAGCGAAAGCTTCTCTGCCGCCAGTAGAGCCTTCAGCTCGGAACCGAAAAGGATGCGCTTTCGATCGGCAGAATAAAAGAGCGGTTTTTTGCCGACACGATCGCGGGCCATGAGCAGTTTGCGCTTCCTTGAATCCCACAAAACAATCGCAAACATCCCCCTCAGCCGAGCAAAGCAATCTTCACCGTACTCCTCGTACAAATGGACGATGGTCTCCGTATCCGACCGAGTGGCCAGAGTGTGGCCGCGGTCCAATAGCTCCTTGCGCAACTCTGGATAGTTGTAGATTTCACCATTGAGCATCACCCAGATGCTGCCGTCTTCATTCGAAATGGGTTGGTGGCCGCCGGCGAGGTCGATGATGCTCAAACGGCGGAAGCCGAGCCCAATCCCAGGGCCCACAAAAACGCCCTCGTCGTCTGGTCCGCGGTGAACGATGGTCTCGTTCATGCGGTGCACCAGCTCCTTAGGAATTTCGGCCGAACCGTCGTAAACGAAGATTCCGGTAAGTCCGCACATGTCGTTTATCCCGAGTGCGCGGCCAAAAGATTGCGCTTGCGGGCAAGTTCTAGATAGAGATCACGGTACCGGAGGATCATGCGTTCCAAGCTGAAATGATGGACGGCACGCTTCCGTGCGCTTTCTCCCAACTCTTGGCGGGCGCCCGGATCTCGGACCAGGCGCTCAAGCCGGTCCTTCAAGCCTGTCACATCCCCGGGCTGGAAAAGCAAACCAGAGCGTTCGTCTTCGACGAGTTCAGGGTTACCACCCACGTTCGTGGCGACCACTGGCAAGCTTGAGGCCATCGCTTCCAAAATGGTGTTGGACATACCCTCGCTCAGAGAAGGCAGCACAAATACGTCCATGGCACTCAATAATGACGGCACCTCCGCTGTCGAACCCACAAAGCGTGTCCGCCCGGACAGTATTGGAGATGCGCGCACAAATTCCTGGTGCTTGCTCAGTTCGGGCCCTGAGCCGACAAGGAGAAGCTGCACTGGTAGACCTCGGCCAATGAGGGGCTCCGCTGCTTGCAATAAGGTCTTGTGATCTTTGATCGGAACCATGCGGCCAACGGATCCCAAAACTACGCTTTCCGGGCTCAGGCCCAATCGCCCGCGAAACTCTTCGCGCGCTCCCGAACGCCGGGCAAAACGGGACGTATCAACTCCGTTGGGCAGCACGCGAATTCGCGCGGCAGAAATCCAGGCCTGACGGGCGTGATAGTCGCGAAGTTCTTCAGTTACCGTAAATACTGCATCCGCAGCAGCATAGGCGATTCGACGGATAATCCGGCGACGCGTGGGAAGCCCAGCCAGCATATCCACTTCGTAGCCGTGCTCACTATGAATAGCCACGGGAACGCGGGCCAGGCGGGCTGCGGGAATCGCTTCGATCGCTCCCCAGTTCCGTGAATGCACGACGTGTGGCCGGTACTCCCGCATGATTCGCGCCAAGCGGCCTAGCAAAAACTGAAACCCAGGCGTCGTTCGGCCAGCGACGTAAACTCCGTTTCCCAGACCATGGTCATTTACAAAATTCCCATTAAATCCACGAACGGTGCAGATTTGATGTTCGAAGCAATCTCCGCTGAGTCCCTCGATGACTTTCACAATCCCATGTTCTGTGCCGCCGACATCCAACCGATCGATCACATGCAGCACACGGAGGCGGAAAGGTTTTGCGTGGTCTTCGATTCGAGGGATGGTCATATGGATCGAACTGGCACGGGGCTGTGGGGCCTCTTCGGTGCGATCCCGCGAAGTGGCCTCGTCTGCCTTCGGAATCATTTCGTAGGATAAATCTCGCGATTCGTCAGCTATTTCGAGCACGGTTCAACACGACCTCATCACAATTAGGCAAGAGCCCGGCGGCACGCAGCAGCAATTGCTCCAATTCGCTCAGTTTCTCATGCCAGCTAAAGTTCCTGCGCACAAAATCGACCCCGTTGCTAAAGCGGCCACAAAGCGCGGGGTCTTCGAGGATGGCCACGAGTGCATTCGCAAAATCTTGAGGCGCATCGGCGACTAGAAGTGTCTCTCCGTGTTTTGCTCCAATCGCTGCGGCGGGTCCCGAAGTGGAAACAATCGGTTTCCCCACGGCAAGTGCCTCCAGCAGTTTGTTCTGGATGCCCTGCGCAATCCGAAACGGAGCAACGACAGCCGTCGAGCCAGTCAAGTAGCTCTCGACTTCTGGGACGGTCCCTGTAACAACGATACCGGGCTTACTAGCAAGATTCCGAACGCGGCGAACCGGATCGCGGCCGACGATCACAAATCCCATTTCAGGATGACGCTCACGCACCCGAGGCAGGATTTCTTCCGCAAAATACTCGACGGCATCAACGTTCGGCAAATAGTCCATCGTGCCCACAAAGAGGGCGTATGGCTGAAGCTCCCTGATTTCTTCCGGCAACGCGGCCTTGTTCTCCGCCGGAATCTCTACGCCATTACCCACTACCGCGACCCGCGACGCGCCCTCTCCATGAAGCAGCGAAGCTTCTTGCCTCGTGGTTACGATTGTCGCCGAACTCGCAGCCGCCCACTCTTCTTCGTAGCGGGCCAACTCGCGTGCCTCACGGGCAAAGAGCCAAGACACTGGCGGACTCGAGCTACGTGCATACTGGGCCCACTTGGCCGAGTCAATGTCGACAAAATCCATAACCACTGGAACGGGCAACGGCAGCGGCAAATATTGAGCCATAGACGAACAGTAAACGAAGACTACATCGTAGAAACCCGTAGCCAGTGCTCGTACCACTTCAGTCTGAAACTTGGAGGAAAAAAAGCAACCGCACGAAAGCGGCTCTCCGCGCAAAAAACTTCGCGCTGCCCCGGCCAAAATGTTGACCTTGGATCGCGTCTCCACATACGTGTGCCTGCAAAACTTTTTTAGCGCATCGATGTGTCGAGCTTCCTCACGGGAATCGGCGAAACAAAATAGGTCCACGGTGTGACGTGCGCCCAGGAACTTCAGCTCGTGGAAGGCCCGGATTTTCTCTCCCTTGTTGGGGGGATAGGGAATGCGATGCGCCAGAAACAGAATCTTCATGGAATCAACCGGACAACAGCCGGGCCCAACAGTTTGGTCAAGGACAGGGGGAGTTTTTTCCAAATGCGAATGGCCATCTCAAACTTCGGGTTGACGGGAGAAAAATTGGGAACCGTCTTGCGTTTGACCAAAAGAACTTGATAGTCGAGCGGCTGGACGTCCATGTTCCACTGGGATTTGAACGCGAACGATCCCGTACCCTTCTTGCTGCGCCCGAAATCAAACATGCGGAAACCTTGCTCCGCGGCCCATTTCATCAATTCCCAATACATAAAATTATTGCCCGCCAGGCGAGTGGCTTCCTGCGATGCGCCCGCAAAATAGGGAAGAACTGTGTCGCGGAAAAAGAAGGAGAGTACTCCTGCCACGGCCTCGGAACCGTTGTAGACGAGCATGAGCTGCGTGTGCTTGGGAAATTCTTCAACAAAATTCTTGAAAAGTGTATGTGGAAAAACTGGTGTACCCAAACGTTGCATGCTCTGTGCGAAGAGGTCGTAGAAAACATCCAGCTGCTCCACGCCGCGCTCTATCCGCAGACCTCCTTTCTCCGCCTTGCGAATCATGTAACGAGTGTCTTTCGGCAGGCGTTTGAGATTCGCTTGGACATCTTGAAACAGCGGCGCGGTGAATGAAACGTAAAGTTCGTTTGCATGGAAGCCGTTAAGAAGGCCTCCGTCACGGCGACGAAGCTCGAGATAATCCACCGGAGTCGATCGCGCCATGGAAATCGAGTGGTCGAGAAGTGCCTGCTCGGACTCCTCATCCTTGGCGACGATACCCCCGTAGGTTGCCAGCGGCACTGAAACGAGGCATCGTCCTACGAGCCAGCTGGAGAAATCGAAGAGCGGAGCAATTCCCGTGATTTTTCCCTGGCGCTCGCAATAGAAGTAACGCGCCTGGTAACCGAACGTTTTCTCGAGGACGCGCTTCCAGCCGGTCAGATGAAAAAAGCTGGCGCGTGGGTGTTCAAATACGAATTGGTCCCAGCGTTCCGCGTCGCTCGATTCGAAAGCCTTCACTTGCGGGAGCGGGGCCGGGACATCGATAGGGGCTAACGCTTCGTATTCCGTTTTAGATTGTGTCATCACCAGACCTGGGTCTCGGCTCCATCTTCGCGACGAACTCGGATGGCTCTGTAGGCTCGGACTTATCGAACAGCCACTGTTCGCTCGCCTGGAGGTATTCCGCGAGCTGTTTGCGTTGCGCCTCGGATGGCTCGCGATACCCCCCAATGATTCGGCTCAACAGCGTTTCATCCATCCCCAGCTTCCTCGCCAGCTGGTTCTGGTGAATCCCTTTACGAAAGATCTGAATCTTGATGTTTGGAAACATATCTCTGCTAAAGACCTTCCCCGCTTCGCGACACCATCGGTAGGAATAAATGCCCTGAGTCTGGTAGTGAATACATGTACAACGCTCCCGAATTCCTATTCCTTGCCGTTGTTGCCGTTGTTGCTTCCGTATGGAGTTCCATAGTAGCTGTAGTGATTTTCTGGGCTGCTTGGCAAACCATTAAACACAATTCCCATGAGCTTTTTCTTGTCGAGGCGGCCCGCACACTTCTCAGCCATCACACGCGGAGTCGATAGCGCTCTGACAACCATCAGCGCACCGTCGCAGCCCGCACCGATCAATTCCGCATCGGCAAGTGAATAAATAGGCGGTGCATCGACGATGATCACGTCAAAGGATTGATTGGCCCACACGATGAATTCTGACCAGCGCGGGCTGGCAAACAGCTCGGCAGGCTGGCCATTCGTGGATCCCGCCCCAACAACTACAAGGTTACTGTGCTCCGTGGGCAGACGCGCCTCGTCAATCGAACTCTTCCCGGAAAGCACATCGGATAATCCGATTCCTTCAGGAATTCCCAGCAACCGTGTCAGCCCTCTCGAGCGCAGATCGCCGTCCACCAAGAGGATGCGTACATTGTGTAGCTGCGCACATGAATACGCGAGGTTCAGCGAGGTGACGGTTTTTCCCTCGGATGGAACCGCGCTTGTGAGCATGATCGAACGAATGCCTTTGGATGCCTGTAGCCGCATCACGCGGGTACGAAGGGTCCGATAAGCTTCCACAGCTGGATCAGCAAGGGGATTGTCATTAATGTTTCCTGTAATCAAGCTGCTGACCGACTGGTCGACGCGAACCTGTCGAGCATTCGGAGCTGGAGCTTCGACTGGAACCGTAGATTCCACTTCCTCTTGCTTGATCGCGTCCATCACGGATATTACGTCAAGCCGGACGGGATCGGCCGAGTTGCCGGCCCGTTGGCGGGCTTTCTGAGTTTCATTGAAGAATTTACTCATCGGCTACTCCAGTGCGTCTCCGCCTCATCGTTTCAATCAAAAGGTCCACGATCGTCTTGGCATCATTCAACTCAGCTTCATTCACGGCGGCTTTTGGCGGCTCCTCAGTAGGCTCCGCCATCAACTGGAGCTGCGTCGTGGCTTCCTCGATGACATTCGGCTGAATTTCCTTGCATTGCCTCGTAAAACCGACGACTAAGGCGCTATCACAGATCTGATTGATGAGTCGGGGAACTCCCTGTGAGTACAGATATACCAACTCGATGGACTTGTCGGAAAACGGCGAAATCCCTTTCAGTCCTGCGGCTTGAAGTCGCTCGATCACGTAGCTGCGAGTCTCGAGCAGGCTCAACGGGCGGAGCGAGCAGTACTGCGTGATGCGTTGTTGTAGCGCCCGCAATTCACGTTTCTGCAAAAGCGGGATCAATTCCGGCTGACCGCAAAGAACTACCTGAAGCAGCTTTTCTCGGTAGGTATCGGCATTGCTTAGGAGCCGAATCTCCTCGAGCAGTTCCATGGTCAGCAGGTGGGCTTCGTCAACAATGAGGATTGACGTCCCCCCTTGTCTCTGTTTCTCAAGAAACATCGCGTGCAGCGCTGAGAGACGTGCCGGCTTGCTGGTGGAGGTGCAGGTCACTTCGTATTCCGACATCAGCGTTTCGAGAAACTCGTCGCGGCTGAGCATTGGGTTCAAGACGAATGCCGAAGCAAGCGGTGGAGCGTTGCTGTTCAGCCGCGTCAGTATGTGCATCGCCGCGTGCAAAAGTGTCGTCTTCCCGGTCCCAATCGGGCCGTTGACTACAACGAACCCTTTCCTCCGTACGATGGACTGGACCACCGCTTCAATAGCCACACTGTAAGGCTGAGCCATGTGAAGAAAGCGCGGGTCTGGCGTCAGGCTAAATGGCTCTTCGCGGAGGTGGTAAAATTGTAGATACATCAGATGAGCCCTAGTTTCCCTGCGATAATCGAGATTAAGAGCCCCACACAGCAAGAGAAAAATGCCAGGGCGACCGCACTCACAAGGAAACGCACTCTTCGAGATCGTATCTGGGCTTCGCTGCGTATCAGAGGAATTCCCGCCAGCACGGGGACACCCAGAAGTTGCGTCGCTTCGTGTTCACTGCGAACCGATTGATCCATCATTTCGATGACTACAGCCAATCCGATACCTCCGAGCAATCCGACAACTAGACCGGCCAAGCTGATCATCCCTCGATTCGGCCCAAACGGCTTGTCCGGTATCGGCGCTGGATCGAGAATCATGAATCGTTCGCCCTTCTGATGTGCTTCGAGCTCAGTCGCCATCTGGGCAGATAATTTCTTGTCGAGCAGGCTCTGATAATGACCCCGTAGCGAATCATAGTCCCGCATCAAGCCGGCCAGCTGCTGCTCAAAAATCGGCACACGCTCTAGCTTAGATACATGCATATCGATCTGTTGCTGCAGCGGAGCCTGAAGTTTGGTCTGTTCCTCGATTTCCTGGTTCAACTTCTCCATTTGTGCCTCGATCACCGGGTTCCTCTTGCTCGACGATGTTACGACGCGTTCAGTTTGAACCGGAGGAGGCGCCTGGGCTTGCTCAGCAGCTTCTTGTTTCGTTAGGCGATCCAGTTCCGCCTGCGCTTTGCGAACGTCAGGGAAATTTGGACCGTATCGTACCTGCAACTCCGCGATGCGGGATTGCACTTTTTGAATTTGCGCCTGCAGCGAGGAAGGTTTCCCCGTCGCACTTGGCCCTGTATCCAAGTCTATAGTAGGTGGGTTGGTACTCATCATGGACTGAAGCATGATCTTGTCCTGCTTCGCCCGGTTCACACGATCTTGGCTCGCGGCCAATTGTGTCCGCAGGTTATTGAGTGCTTCAAGGTGAAACTGTTTCGACTCAGGGAGATCCATTACATAGGTGCTCTTGATAGTCTGAAGTTGTTTCTCGCGGGCTTCCAACTTGGTCTTGGTTTCTTGGAGTTCAGCGTCGAGAAATTCTGCTGTGCCGACGAACTGCTGCTCGCGCGCTTTCAGATTCTCCTCTATGAACGTGGCGGCCAATTCATTCGCAATCTCGGATGCTTGTTTCGCATTTTCGCCTTGATACGCGATCCTAAAAGAACTGAGCCGCCCTCCAACGTCAACTGTGGTGGACTTTTGGATCAGCTGAACTAGCGCTTCATCATTGACTTTCCCGCGAAGTTCCGGGAAAAGGTTCATTTTGTCGATCATCCTTTTCAGGCGCGTGGGAGACATGACCTGCTGCTGGATCGTCGACAGCCTATCCTGGATGCTAGTGCTCACGGTGGACTGCACGTACGTGGAAGGAACCTGCTGCGCGTCGACGAGGATTACGGTCTCCGATCGGTACACGTTCGGCAGGCGATAGGCGAGGATCGCGGTGCAAAAAAAGAGCCCTATCGCTGTCAGTATGACGATAGATTTCCGGCGTCGTATGACCTCCAGATAGGGGCGAATTTGATCAAGGCCTCCCCCATCTTCCGATGGCGGGACTATCGTGGGATTTGTGCTCAAGCAACTTCCTCCAGCTCCAGCGTTCGAATCAAAACCTTTATGGCAACAAATTGTTTCCGATTAAATTATAAGGCAATTGGACCACCAAATCTGGACGAGGTGTTCTAGCAGCTATCCCTACTTTCGCATTGATAACAAATAGCTTAATGGACGGGACTGGCCAACAACCACGTTAGGCACGTTTCGAGCCACAAATTAGGGAAAATGTTTCCACTAATCTTCTGCACCCCTTCCCATGCGCCTTTGGCGACTCTCGGCCCAAGTCGAAAGTCCAAATCCCTATTTTAGAGTGGCTAGAACAGTCCCCAGAAGGTGAGTTGCAAGTCCCGTTCCCTTGAGGAGATTCGGATCTTTGATGTCCATAAACTACTGAAAATATTAGCTCTTATTCCAAATCCTGAGAATAGCAGGCAAATCGAGAGTAGACAAGAATTTGCCATCCACCGCTCTAGTGGAGAGGGGCAAAGCTAGGCTTGAAATCGTGGAAGTTTAGTACCGCGTCTGCGGTTGGCCTGACCACATTATGCCGATTGTGGCAAAGCGCCGGTTGGAACTCAGTACGTACACGTCATCTCCAACCTGGCTGAGGTATCCAAAATTACTTGACAGGCTAAGGCTCCGAGTCAGTCCAAAATTCACTTGTTCCGTCGCATACCAGGCAGATTGTGTTGTAAGGTTGACACCTGGCGTTCTTGTGTACGTCGCGGATGTGGCCGTTGAGAAGCGCGTGGTCCAATTGATTGTATGGGTCACACCGACGTTATCGGACGCTCCACTGGTAACGAAACCGTTAAACTGGTGCCCACGATTATAATAGACCGCCAAATTACTTCGACGGAAATTTTTGGAGATTCCAAAGTTCAAGCCCAGCCCTGTTCCGCCCGAATTACCGGTCGTGTTTGTGATGCCCACTCCCGCATGGATCCACCAGGTAGCTTTCAATTGTTGGCTATAGGTAACGAGGAAATCCTGTAGCAGTGCATTGGACTGGGGCCCTGCGCTTGTTGACGTATTTGTATAGCTGGCATGTTGCCCGGAATAGCTAAATCCGACGGTCTGAGTGGCGCTAAGCGAATGCGAGACAGTAAATGTCCCGCCTTCCGAAATAGAGCTAACTCTCTCTGACGTCTGCGTCTCGCCAGTCACCTGCGTGCCTGTGCTGTATTGGTAGCCGAATGTCGGCGCGAAACTGACGGTTGTAACCGGGCTCCACGCATAGGAAAATGATGCACCAATCGAGTTGTTCAAAGCGGTACCGGGGCCGGAGAGAAAGACTTGCGGACTCGATGTGCCGGTCAAATAGTCTGTGGTAAAAGGCAGCCCCGAGAATGTCCGCTGGCTCCCATAGTAGCTGAAACGGTCCGTGATTTGCATTCCCCATCGCGGAGTCAACTCAAAGGTCGTATCTAGCTTCATGGTCTGATTGAGAACGTTAGAATAAACCTGGCCGTTAGAGATTATCAAACTGGGGTTGTATTGCAGAGTGAAGCGAGATCGTTTGAACTCTTTATCCACCACGATCGAGGCCCACATGGCTGTTGCATAAATGGTCTGGCTCTGGGACGGCTGGTTTGGAATCTGGAAGTTTGCCTGGCTGAAGTATTCGTATAAGCCCAGCGAGCTTACCGAGATCCAGCCCCATTGTAGCGGGCCTTTATTTCCGGGTAGCGTGCCGGCACCGTTGAGTGCTCGGACTAAAAGACCCGGTTCGCCTGCAGGCTTAGGCTGTTGCTGATCGGGAGGAGTCGCAGGATCTTGACTTTGACCAGAGGTGCTCGAACTGCCTGGATCCTGTGTCGCATTCGTCGTCGATGCTTCCTGGCAAAATCCAAAAAGGGGTGTTAGGAGGCAAAGGGCTAAGAGCAATTTCCCTCGCTGCCATATTCTGTTTACTTCGGTCCCCATTGACATTTCCTTGTGTCGCATGGTGCCCCGGCTCTTACGGCACTACAACGACGTCCCCCGGCTGAAGGAGCACGTCATCCTTAACCCGGCCTTTCAGTGCTTTCTTGTACTGAAAGGGAATGCGAATCTGCTTATTATTCTCCGTGCGCAAGATGTAGATGGAGTCGGCCTTGCCGAACTGATTGACGCCGCCCGAGGCAGCCAATAGCTGCAATACGGTTTGACCCCCCTCCAAAGGGAATGCTCCTTGTCTGCCCACATTTCCAACCAGATATACTTTTCGACTGTGAATTCCCTGGACGATCACGGTAACTTGAGGCTCGCTCACGAATGGCTTCAGTTTCTCGATCAAGAGCTGCTGTAATTCGATCGGCTTCAGCCCTACAACATGAAGATCGTTGATCAGCGGCATCGTGATCATCCCGTCCGGTCGCACCACTACAGTCATGGACAGTTCTGGCTCGCGCCAGACGGAGATCAATAGCTGGTCATCCAGACCGATATGGTAAGCATTGGGATCGACGGCTGCATCGGTGACTTTAGAATCTGGTCTTGGTGAAGTAGGGGCGTCGGCGTCGGTCTTGGCCTTCGGCTTCTCTGCCGGTTTTGTCCCGCCATCTGTCGGAGGTGGGTTTTGAGCAAGCGTCCCCTTCGTGGAGTCTGCAAGCAGCACACCCAGGAAAGCTGCCAGGAGAAGCACAGCTCTCAGGCCAAGTTCGGAACCGTGACGAGAGGTCCAATTCCTGAGGGTCAAGCTAATCTCCTTTACTTATCTGATTTACGCGGGCCCATAGTGAATGCCTCGAACAAGCTTGAATCGGATCGTCCAGTTTGAAAAAGAGCCTAACGTTATGAAATTCATGGGTTTAAATATGCTCGCCTTTTAACGATGCCTAGTTTGTTCATGAGAATATCACACTCGAGAAAGTCCATTCCTATGGTAAATCCTAGCTCCCCTGCCTAGGACGTGTGCCCAGGGAACCCTTACGATGAGCTGGGCGCATGCCCTCCAGCATTTGTGCAACCTGGAAGATCCACAGGACAACACTGTACCCAGCCACCCATAGTGCCATCAAAAAAATGTCGCCAGGTGTCCGCTTTTGCCCTACTCTTTGCTTGCCCTGCTCTTCGACGTTGGTACCCACCTCTATTCTCGGCTCGTTCATTTGGCCCCGCGGCCATAGATCATCACCTTGGCAGTCTCGAATAGAATCGCCAAGTCCAGGACGAGCGACATGTGTTTGATATAGAAAAAGTCATACTCCAGCTTAGTTTTGGACTCCTCGACACTCGCTCCATACTGATATTTGACCTGTGCCCAGCCTGTGATCCCTGGCCGCACGGCGCAACGCAACGCAAAGTAGGGGATATTCTGCTCGAGCAGTTCGCAAAAATGGGGCCGCTCCGGACGTGGTCCTACCAAGCTCATATCACCTTGGAGAACATTGAAGATCTGAGGAAGCTCATCTAGCCGAAACTTACGAATGAAACGTCCCGCACGAGTAATTCGATTGTCGTCAAGAGCCGCCCAAACAGGACCACCTTCTTCGGCGTCTTGACGCATCGAACGGAATTTCATGATTTTGAACGGGCGGCCCCTTAAACCCGTGCGCTCTTGCCGGAAGAGTATGGGGCTGCCGGTCTCAAGCCAGATGGCAACCGCAACGAGAATTGTGATGGGCAGCGTAAGAACCAAGGCGATAAGACCAACAATAATGTCGAATGTTCTCTTCACCGCATACAGGAATGGAGATTTTCGAAAACCGTCGGACAAAATAAGCCAGCTAGGGGATAGATGTTCAAGATGAATTCGCCCCGTTACTCTCTCGATGAAACTGTGGGCATCCTCCACACTCACCCCCGCAAACTTTAGGTGCAGGAGTTGTGACACCGGCATGTTTCCTCGCCGCTCCTTGAGGGAGATGATGATCCTGTCGATCTGCCGGCCGAGCGCAATCGTCTCCACTTCTTGAGCACCCCCGATAATTCCGGGATTGACCAGCGGCTGGCCAATGTTTTCTCCCTTCTCATCCAAAAACCCTTCGACTTTGAGGTTAAGTTCGGGTCGCGCGATGATCTCTCGGACTGCGGAAATTCCTGTCGATCCAGTGCCGACGACAAGGACGCGCTTGGGTCCGTAGAGCAGAAAGTCTGTTCTACCCAGGATGATTCTCGACAGCAGCATCAATGCAAAGATTGTGGGCCCTGACATCGCGGCAATTCCGCGCCCCAGGCTGACGTCTTCATCCAGGTAGTAGATAATTGCCAGGACCAAGCAGGCGCTTCCGAGCGCCTGCAACAATCCCATGAATACCTCGATCCGACGGCTGAACTCCGGGCGGTCGTAAAGATCGCTGTAATAGAGCGCGACTCCGAATACCAGAACCACCAAGGCGAAGCGGGCAACTATATGAGGCCCGCTCAGATAGTGGAGAATCGATTGGTGATCACGCAACCGCAAAACAATGGCAACCAAGAGTCCAAACGCCACGGATATGGCATCAAGAAACAACAGGAGCAGCGTGCTCGGTGGAATTCTCTGTGCACCAATCCTAATCATTCCTGGCGTCTCTTTTTCTTGCTGGCTTGTGGGATTCTCTTGCTAGTCAAAGTTATACAAGCGTTAGGGCAACTTCCGCGGCCACTCCACTCTACTGCTTCGTGCAGCGCGCCATCATCACCGGCTAACCAACGAAGAATCCAAACTTCCATGTCGTGCCCTACGCTCACCGTGACTAGATTTTGGCTTCCGACTTATACAGCAATAAGGGAACACTCCCTATGGGCACGTTTACCTCCGCAAGGAAGGAATCCGTACCCACCAGCACGATGGATAGTATCTTACAGAAAATACATGATTTAGCACTGAGTACCTCCGACCTAGGGCCTCCTTAATGGGGCCCACTTGTCAGATCGAGGGAAATGAATTACCCACAGCAGCAACTGTTTTCTCGCCCAAGACACCTCAAGCCTCTGCCTGCCGTTTTGAACACCGAGAATAAATGGCACGATCTATCCCCTATTTCGAATCCTCTAATGCACTGATTATTATAAACTTACGGCATCTGCCTCTTCACACGACAGCGAAGCCGTATCCCGCACACATTGAAGGCACCGTTCACGCCTCACCGCGCCCTAGCCCCTGTGTATGGCGCCTCGCGTGCCTGGCTTGAGCACGATGGGCGCGTTTGAATAGGAGTACAATGCGTGTTGCGGAAGCCGATCGTCTGGCACCCCAATCGCACCCAACAAGGCGGTGCTTTCGTTTAATATGCCTCATATCGTTCGACCCGTGGACTTGGCCGTGGACTACCAGCTTTTCTCCGACCTGCTCTGTCGCAATCTGGGTCCCGATGCGGCTGAGGCTAAGAGGTTTGATTGGCTCTATCGCGAAAATCCATCTGGACTTGCCCACGCGTGGATCGCCATTGAAGCGGGAACCGGAAGAGGCATGGGTGCGGCTGCCGCTTTCCCGCGTAAATTCTGTGTGGAACAATCGATTCGCCCTGGGTACGTCCTCGGAGACTTTTGCATTGACCGTCAATACCGAAGTTTAGGTCTTGCACTGCAGTTACAGCGAGCCTGCCTCGAACAGATCGGCTCTCCTTCTTCCCTTCCAAGTTATGACTTCCCGAGCGGTAAAATGCTGGCGATCTACCAGCGCATGCATATTGCTCCCGCCCGTTCTATGGTGCGCTGGTCGAAGCCCTTAAGGGCAGAGCGCAAGCTCGGGGAGCTGATCAAATCCCCGGTATTGGCCAGAATTCTTGCGGCGCCCGTCAACAAACTGTTGGAATGGAAAGATAACGCGGCGACGTCAAACGGTGACTGGACGATCGCGCAGCATCGAGGAGACTGTGAAGAGGAGTTTACACAGCTTGCCCACCTTGTTGGCTCACGTTATGGTCCCTGCGTCGAGCGTTCGGGGGAGTATTTGAATTGGCGTTATCTGAGGCATCCCCAGGTTGATCACGAGATCCTGACCGCGCGCCAGGGCGAGGAACTGAAGGGCTACGTTGTTTTTTCGCACACGAAGACGGATGGCAAGATTGTGGATTTGTTCGGATTCAGTAACACTGCAATGTGGACTGCGCTGGTGACCCACGTGGTTGCGCTGCTTCGGGAACGTGCAATCATCACGGTGAGCATTCCTTCGCTTGCTACAAGTCCTTGGGCGAAGCTTCTCGATGAATGGGGTTTTCGTCCGCGTGAAGCCGCCCCGGTCATAGTTTATGTTCCTGGTGGCGTGGAGGCGTTTGCTGAAAATCTATCCAGTTGGTTTCTAATGGACGGCGATCGAGAAAGCTGATTGGGCGAGAAGGAAAATGGCTGGAAATCACTTGAACACGCAGATTCGAAATTTCATCCTGGAAAAATTCCCGCTGGCGCGTAAGCAGCAGCTCAAGGATTCTGACGCCCTGCTGGAGAGCGGAATCCTCGATTCTCTCGGCGTGCTGGATCTTGTGAGTTTTGTCGAGCAGGAATTCTCGGTGGTCGTAGCAGACGACGAACTCGTTCCAGAAAATTTCCAAACGATCGATCGAATAGCAGTTTTTATCCAACGCAAGTCCAGCAATTGACGGCTCACATGACAATATCCGTGCGGCCCGTTCATCAAGAGCTCGAGAACCAGCAGTTCCTGACCATTTTGCAGACCAACTTACCCGCTCTGCCCCATGAGCGCCGCTTCCAATGGCTCTATCGCGATAATCCCGATGGTCCAGCATGGTCCTGGTTTGCTGTTCAGGGTACGCCCGACACCTTCATCGGTGTGACCTCGGTGTTTCCTCGCTCGATGTGGATCGGTGATGAGGTGCAGATGTGCGGCCAAGTAGGCGATTTTGCTGTCGCCGCCAGCCATCGGAGCCTGGGACCAGCCTTGCTCTTACAACGAGCCACATTTGGGCCAGTAGATCAGGGGAAATTGGCCTTCTGTTACGACTGTCCACCGCACCTGGCAGGCATGTCCACCTTTCGCCGGCTCGGCCTTCGGCCTAATTGTACTGTCCATCGGTACACCTTGCTTCTTCGCGTGGACTATCGAGTCAGGAACTGGCTCGGGGCCGCTTCGGTTGTGCCGGCCGCCGCCGGCAACCTTCTCCTGCGCTTGCACCGGCTCTCCGCTTTGAAATCGGGAACGAAGGGACTGGAAGTTTTCGATCACAAAGCTGCGTTTGGCGAGGAGTTTTCACAGCTCGATGCGGCGGTAAAGAGAGCGAATGTGATTCGGGGGCGCCGCACCGCTGCCCATCTGAACTGGCGCTATCGCGAAGATCCGCTGCAGCAATATGAAGTCTTGACCGCACGGCGCAAAGGCGAGTTGATCGCATTCGCCATACTCCGCTCAACTACCGAGGTCGTCACAATTGTGGACCTTTTCGGAAAGGAACTTCACGAAGCTGCTTTTTCTTTAGTCGCAGCGATTGTGGAGCGTTTTGAGAAATCGCACCAAACCGTGGATGCATACTTGTCTGAGGGCAACGAATTGGTCGCCCATTTCCTGAAGATGAGTTTCCGGCTGCGGTCCGAGGCTGCGCAAGTTGTCGCGTATGCAAAAGCTCAAACCGAAATGTCAGGATTCCTTGAAGGAAACCCGATCTGGGCCTTTAGCCAAACCGAGGTCGGAGCCTGATGATCTGGAGCCGATGGTCGGAGGATTAGCGTGAGAGTTTCGAGATTGATAACCGGAGGAGGCAATTAGGGATGGATTTTCTGATTCACCACATGCTGCGCACGAGCGCACACCACCTGGCGGACAAGGAAGCGCTGGTCCATGGCGATCAGCGCCTTAGCTATCGCGAAGTGGCACGGCGTACGGCCGGGCTCACGAAAGGATTGAGGCGCGCTGGATTGGTTCGCGGCGACCGTGTAGGGATCTATCTGGACCCCTCGGTTGCCCAAGTCCTTTCCATCTTCGGCATTTCCGAGGCTGAAGGTGTCTATGTCCCCATTAACGCCACGCTTTTTCCTGAGCAAGTAAGCCACATTGCCAAAGATTGCGGGATGAAAGGTCTCATTACCACCGCCGCCAAACTCTCAACCCTGATCGCGCTTCTTCCTCAGATTCGCTCTCTCGAGTATGTCGTACTGACCGGAGGGGGAGATGTTCCGAAGATCACTTTGCCCGTGCATCGCATGGAAGAGCTGTGCGAATTGTCTGGTCCTCCGGAATGGCGCGAGCAAGCCATCAGCAAAGACCTCGCCGCAATCCTCTATACCTCAGGGTCGACGGGAAAGCCTAAAGGCGTAATGCTCAGTCACGCCAACGTCATGGCGGGAAGCTCCATCGTTTCGACTTATCTGGGGATTACCAGCACGGAGCGCATTCTTGCTGTCCTCCCGTTCAGTTTCGATGCTGGAATGAACCAGTTGATGACCGCCTTTCAACAAGGCGGCACGATTGTGTTGATCAACTTCACTTTTGCCCGTGAAGTTGTTCAAATGCTTTTGAAGGAGCGTATCACCGGGCTCGCCGGAGTACCAACTCTTTGGAGTCTGCTCGCGCAACCCAACTCCACTCTGCAGAAACAACCCATGACTGACCTGCGGTACATCACCAACACGGGTGGAGCGATGCCACAGGCTGTCCTGAAAGTTCTGCGTCAGGCGCTTCCCACAACCAAGGTCTTCTTGATGTACGGACTGACGGAGGCGTTTCGCTCGACATACCTTCCCCCGGAGGAACTCGACCGTCGGCCCACCTCAATGGGTAAAGCAATTCCGGATACGGAGATCCTTGTGCTGAACGAACACGGTAAAGTCTGCGCACCGGGAGAAGTCGGTGAACTGGTTCATCGTGGTCCCACCGTCTCCCTCGGATATTGGAATCGCCCGGAGGACACGGCGAGAGCGCTTCGTCCGAATCCGATCTTGCCGCCAGAAATGGGTGATTGCGAGAAAGTTTGCTATTCGGGTGACCTGGTGAAGACGGACGACGAAGGCTTCCTGTATTTCCTTGGTCGGCGTGACACGATGATCAAGTCCTCCGGCTTCCGGATCAGCCCCACAGAAGTCGAAGAGGTCCTTTTTCAAACGGGAAAACTTCAAGCTGCCGCTGTCATTGGCATTCCCGACGAAGTGCTAGGCCAGGTGATTAAGGCCTTCGTGGTCGCGAAGGACGGCGTGCCGCTGGACGCGGATGCACTCCTGGGGATCTGTGGCGAAAAAATGCCCAGATACATGGTGCCGAAATTCATTGAAGTGCTCAGCGAGATGCCAAAAACTTCCAGCGGGAAAGTGGATTATCCCGCGCTGCGCCGTCGCGAAGGAATGTAAAGATGGACCACGTCGTTTCATTGATTAAGGAGTATTTCCCCTCATCAGCAGGGGAATTATCCATCGGCGGGGTCGCCGTGTCCGAACTGGCTCGTCAGTACGGAACGCCGATGTTCGTTTATGACCGCGGCATAATAGACGAGAAGTGGAATCTACTGCGCGATGCCCTGCCGCCCCCGTTTTCCATCTGCTATTCGGTGAAGGCAAATCCTAACCAGACCATCCTGAAACACTTTCTCTCGAAAGGTGCAGGTCTCGAAGTCGCCTCTGCTGGCGAATTCTGTCAGGCGCTACACGCCGGCTGTCCCCCAGATAAAATTATTTTTGCCGGGCCAGGAAAGACTGAATCCGAACTCGAACTTGTCCTCGGAAAAGGGATTGGAGAGATTCATCTCGAGTCTGTGCGAGAAGCAGAGCGCGTCTCTGCCATTGCGCAAAAACTGGGTCTGCACGCCCGTGTCGCGGTGCGCGTAAATCCGAGCGGCGAAGCTGAGGGAGGAGCCATGCGCATGGGCGGGCGTCCAGCAGCCTTCGGCATCGACGAAGAAACTCTGGATGAGGTGCTCGATCGAGTCATATCTCTCAAGAACCTGGAGTTTCGCGGTATCCACCTTTTTACCGGCACACAGATTTTGGATTTTCAGATTCTCGTCAACCAATATCGCAAAGGACTCGAAGTTGCTCTTCGCGTGGCCACCCGCTTGAAAAGATCGCTCCATACCCTGGACTTCGGCGGCGGCCTTGGTACTCCTTATTTTCCGCACGAGCAGCAACTGGACACACAAAAGCTCAAGACAGAGCTCAGCCTGCTGTTCGACTCTGTGCCCAGCGAGCCTCTGTTTTCCGGCACTCACTTCATGGTTGAGCCCGGCCGTTACCTCGTGGGGGAAGCAGGGGTATATGTGACTCGCGTCATTGACCTCAAGGTTAGTCGCGGCAAGAAATTCCTAATTCTCGACGGCGGCATGCATCATCACTTGGCCGCTTCCGGCAACTTGGGTCAAACCATTAAGCGCAATTATCCCGTCGCTGTGCTCAACAAACTCGACGAACCCGCCGAAGAGACTTTTGAAGTGTCTGGGCCCCTGTGCACTCCTCTCGATGTTCTCGCCCGCGGTGCAATCTTGCCTCGGATAGAAATTGGAGACCTGGTCGGCGTTTTCCAGTCTGGCGCTTACGGACGCTCAGCTAGTCCTCTCGGTTTCCTCAGCCATCCCGCTCCTCCTGAGATTTGGGTCGACAATGGGAGCCATCGCTTGATCCGGCGCCGCGGTAAGTTTGCGGATTATTTGCGTGATCAGCCCTCTGGCTCTGAGTCACCCGCCTAACCACGAAAGTGAAAAAAGCCCTCATTGTTGCCTATCATTTCCCGCCCCAAGCCGAAAGCAGCGGCTATCTTCGTTCGTTGAAATTCTGCCGCTATCTTCCGGAGCATGGCTGGCAGCCGCACGTCCTGACTGTTCATCCTCGCGCGTACGAACGCACCAACCCTTCCCAGCTGAAGGAAATCCCAGCATCTGTCCGAGTGGATCGTGTCTTCGCGCTCGATACGCAGCGCCACTTATCCTTCCGAGGTCGCTATCTCAGGGCGATGACACTGCCGGACCGCTGGATAAGCTGGCTTCTTGGAGCCATTCCAGCCGGCTATCGAGCAATTCGAAGAGATAATTGCGAGGTGATTCTGACCACGTTTCCGATCGCTTCCGCTGTCCTGATCGGATGGATTCTGCACCGCTTGACTGGAAAACCGTGGGTCGCCGATTTTCGCGACTCCATGACGGAGCCGGACTACCCCCGGGATAAATACACCTGGCGTGTCTATCGCTGGCTGGAGAAAAAAGCCGTGCGCGACGCCGCTCGCCTGGTATTTACCGCGAGCTCCGCGGTACGCATGTATCTCGAACGCTATCCAACTCTTTCTCCGAACCGATGCTCCCTAATTATGAATGGCTACGATGAAGAAGATTTTCGAGATTTGATTCCAGCGCCTCGCATCCCGAACCACCCACTTCGGATTGTCCACATGGGCTTGCTATACCCAGTGGAACGCGACCCCAAGCCCTTTTTCCGAGCCGTTTCTCAATTGCAACGGGACGGAAAGCTCGGTGGAGCACGAGTTCGCATAGAGCTCCGAGCTTCTGGATACGAGTCTGCCTACGAACCGATGATCCGAGCCGAAGGCATAGAAAATATTGTGCATCTGCTTCCGCCTCTGCCGTATCGTGACGCCCTGCAGGATTCTGCGAGCGCCGATGGCCTTCTTCTCTTCCAGGCCGCCTGTTGCGACCACCAAATTCCCGCAAAGGTTTTCGAATATCTGCGGCTCGCCAAGCCTATCCTTGCGCTTACTTCTCGCGCAGGCGACACCGCCGCACTTCTAGAGGAAACCGGCGGAGCCACCATCGTGGACTCGGCCGATTGGCAAGCTATCTATCGCGCGCTGCCCGAATTCCTGAAAGCCGTGGAGACGCACACCCACGCGGAACCTGATCGCAGCATGGTCCTCCAATACAGTCGCAAAGAGCAGGCTCAAGCACTGGCGCAGTTGCTGGATGAAGTCTCTATAGCCGGCGGCACTTCTCGAGAAGCAAAATAGAATTTTAGTGATGATTTGCTCCTGTGGGCAACGCGCGCAACTTAATGGGATGAATAGCTAGCGCATTCGCTTTCATCGATTCCCGCAACGGTTCTGAGTTCGCCCCACAGGAGGGTGTGCGAGAGCGAGGGAGTCCAGAATCGACCATGGCAATATGCAGTTATGGACGGGCAAGACACCCTCGATTACATAGCTGACCGGATTCGCCCCGAGTAATTCCTCCGGCTCGTAAAGTGCGAAATCGATCTTGGCGGCCATAACAGCCTTATTCCCGACAGCAGCAACGACAGAAGCAGGCATATTCTTTGCTCAAATTAAGGGTAAAGTTGTTGGTTGCGGAACTGGGTCTTGGCCTGTCTAATAGCGCGAAGGGTGAAGAGCACGGCCAACGCCGGGGCCTCCGCACCGGTAACAAGTTCTCTTTCGTACTCGCCAATGTCGCCCGCAGCCTGAAAAAAGAATTTCAATTTTCCCCCGCCACTCTCCTCGAGGCCGAAAAACTGTAAACGGCCAGCCGCTGCCAAGTACACGGCCAGGTCTAGATTTTTGGTCTCACACATGCTGTTACTCCTTTCAAAAGCAGGTGCAATCGCAGCAGGGCGGCATCAAGTGGCAAAGGCGCTGGAATCCGATGTTATACGCGGCTTCCGACCGACGGGCAGGATTCCAAGCGTGCCAACCTACGAGGCCATCGAAGCGATTTTCAAAACCCCGATACCACGTCCGATCTGCGCAGAAGTGTGGGGAGTCTGGCCTGAGGTTCTTTCTTTGCGCCCTCGGCTTCCGAAGACCAATCGTTCGAAACGATTCCCGCGCGTAAAGTCCTGCGTACGTCTGCATTCCGCCATCTCTGGAAAGACCGCAGGCAGTGGTGGCACATGTTGAAAAAACTCGCTTCCCCTGCAAGGAGGTCCACCTCGCGAGTCGAGACGCCGGAGGGCGTGTGGGTCGATTGGCGCTGTGCTGGACGGGAAGACATCTCACGGGTTCGGAATATGAGCTTCGGTGGTCTGTTTGTCGAGACCCCAACGTCAAGGGCCTTAGATTCCACAGCCCTGCTGGAATTTCTTGTTCAGGAGGGACAGATCAGGGCCGACGCTGTCGTAAGGCGTGTAGAGCCCGGTCGTGGACTGGCGCTGAAGTTCACGGCTGTGAGTGATGAAGACGGCCCGCGTCTTGCCACATTAATGAAGAGGCTCCGCCAAAGCGCTTGGATTACCAGCTGAGTCTCGTCTCGGTTCCCAATGGGCAGTTGTCCCTAGGTACTATTGCTCCAAATAGCCGCAAAGGTAGAATTTCCGATATGGGACCGCCCGGCCCGATAGAGAAGCATTGGCAGACATGCCCTTTCGTGCCGGCAGCAACTTCGCGTCCCCATGAAGATGTTTGTGAGTCTTCATAGCTCGGATAACCCAACGTTCGGAGTCGCACCGACAATCGACATCACTTGCCACGGCGCCCGAGTTGTGACCCAGAGAAATTGGCGGCCGAATCAACAGCTTTCGGTTCGATCAATGCGCGGCGATCTTTGCTCGCGTGCCCGCGTCGTTCATTGTCAACCTTGTAAGGATAATTCGTTTGCGATCGGAATCGAGTTGTATTACCCAACGAGCGACTGGATATGACACACGTGATTTGCTTTTGCCAATACAAAGCACTTGGATGTCGCGTTACTGGACCCACTACTTAACTTTAGCCGCTCCGGTCGAGCGTGATACGCCCGAATCACGAAACTCGCGACTCGGGCCTGATGTTTCGGTTTAGATGTGGTCTTCAGGGCATTGAGAGACTTCGGCAAGTTTCCAGATCGACGCGTACAAGAGATCTGCTGCCTCCCTCGTGCGATCAAGAAAAGACGGAAATGTGCTTTGGTCCGCCCCGTTGCCGCTCGGTCGAGCTGCGAGAGCATCCCGCTGCGAAATTCGAGCACCTTGGATCCTTGCCACGCCTTCCGAGGGACGCGTCCGGGGATTTCTTTGGGACAGATTTAGTACGGCATACTTTCTTCACAAATTGACTGCCCCCTATCCACGCGCCGAGTTATAATGCGCTCCTCGAACCGTCAGGCTGCAACTCTCAGTTGATCCCGAGCTGGGGCAGACCGTTTCAGTCGCTTGGACATATAATGCATAGACCGGAGTGCGCCGTGAAAAGGTGCTGATCCACAGGAGAGAAATCCGGCCTAGGAGCTGGTTCGTTCCACGCGGGAGCAATCGAAGCAGCAGCGGGGCAACGAAGCTGCTGCTGCCTTCGATGTAGAAACGCATTGGCAACTCGCTGCCGTTCCAAAATCATACTAAAGAACCCGTTATGGGCTGACCAGATGCTCAAGGAAGGGGTTTCCAGCGGCACCGCACAACCCAAGTTCATTGGCCGAGGGCGTCTTGCCTAGGTGGAGTTGGGCGAATGGAGGGTATCGTGGGCACCCCGCGCCTGCAGAGATTCTTCTCGCGCAGAGTTACACCGCTTACTCTTCCTGTGGGACAAGCCACTAGCGATCCGCGTGGAAGCGGCTTTTTAGTCAGCAGAATACGCTGACTTCGCAGTGGTGCGAGCAGGCACGCCTTGGCCGACAGGTGCGGGCTGTACCGCCCGCAGAAACAGACCCGAATCGCGAATCTTATAGATGAGTGTCCGATAGCTAATCTTCAATGCTTTGGCTGTCTTACGACGGTTCCATTGATTGTCCCGCAGAGCCTCGAGAATGACTTTGCGCTCCATCTCACGTATCGCCTCCTTGGCGATGCGTTTTAGAGGAATGGATTCGTGTTCCTGTGAGAGATCGGTCGCGCTCGTCTGACGTCCATGCGTGTTCAGGATGATAGCCGCCTCCGGCCCGATCAATACGTAACGTGCAATCGCATTCGACAGTTCGCGCATATTCCCCGGCCAATTCAGATTCTGCAAGAAATTAAGTATCTCGCTATTAAGCGGGTCAGATTTTTTCACAAATTGTTTCTCGTACGAGGTACGCAAGTATTCTGCGAGCAGCGGAATATCTTCTCTCCGCTCACGGAGCCGCGGCAATCTCAGTTGGAAGACACTAATTCGATAAAATAAGTCAGCGCGGAATCTGCCCGCCTTGATTTCCCGATCCAACTCCCGATTTGTGGAACAGATAAAGCGCGTATTTATAGTTCTTTCCGTTTCGTCGCCAAGGCGTGAAAAACAGCCGTCCTGCAGAAAGTGCAGCAGTTTACTTTGTGAACTTAGACCGAGGTTAACGATTTCATCTAGGAACAACGTGCCACGGTGAGCAAGCTCGACGCGCCCTGGTTTCGAACTATGAGCTCCCGTAAACGCGCCTTTTTCGTACCCGAATAGTTCACTTTCGAACAAACTTTCCGGAATGGCGGCACAGTTTACTTTTACAAACTGTCCAGAGCGGTAGATAGAATGTGAATGAATCCACCGAGCCACCGTCTCCTTACCTGTTCCTGCCTCTCCACACAACAGAACGGGGACGTCGGTTTGGCAAATCTTGTCGGCCCGCCTACGCACGAGCGCCAATGCCGGAGAGAGGCCAAACAGGACATCGTCTGGCGGCAAATCATCAATCGCGTCAACATTCTTGTGGTTGTCTACTTTTTCGAAAGCCATGACTCGGTAATGGTCTTGACATAGAGGGAGATGCACCCGGCAGGCCATTACAAGCTCATGGATGAAGATCCGATCGAAGGCGAGGATCAAACGTAAGCTGTTTGTTTACAGATAGAAGCGTGAAGATGCTCGCGCCGTCTCGCGGGTACCAGGACCGCGCTGGCTTGTTCTTGACTTGCCTCTTAGAGGAAAATTGTCTCCGAACTTTGCCAATATTTTCCTCCAGCACGCGCCTAGACTAGACCCACTAATCCACAGATAATGGCGACACTATTGATAACCCATGTACTGCGAACGTAGGAAGAATACTGGAAAAGCAGGGAGAAACAAGAACGGCAAACGCTCTACGCAAAGGCCAACGACTGAGCAGAACCCTAGGGGTGAATCTATGCTTTCGCGCCTTCACCGCGAATGATGTCGTACCTTTCGATGACTGCGGCGACCCCCATGCGCGAACGGCTGTCTTCAATCCGAGGCTCGACTCGGAGCACCTTGCCACGAGCGCGCACAAACACTTCACTGCCGTGGGTAATTTCCGCGGGAAGCGTCAAGGTGATGTCGATTTCGGAACCCGCTTCGAATTCTTGATTCAAAATGAAGTACAGACCGCGCGTGGAAATGTCTCTGGTCTTTCCCTCTTGCCTGTCTGCCACAGATTCATTGGGCACGCGAACGATAACGGGAAGCGATAAGTCATATCGTCGAGCAGTGCGTCGTTCCGTCATTGCCCCCATCCTCCAGCACTCCCCGCGGACAACTTCCCTTGCCCGCGTCCCCTTCTTAGAGTTGTACTTCCCCGCAATCCGTTACTTTTTCTGTTCGCTCGGCCAAACAGTGCAATCTCGTCAGCGCACAATACCGCTGAATTCGAACGCGCACGAGCGGCTCAAACTCCAAACCCGGTTCGACGCTCACCTGACCAGTGGAGAGAATTGACCCTGGCTATTAACACCCATGCAGTATCGGCCGGCGCCCAGTCGCAGCCCCCGTTCGCTCCTACGCGGCGCCTCTTCACTCGCCATTTGCCGCAGCACAAAATAACTCAACTCCGGCGACAGTGGTATCCTTTTTTTTTCAAGAGAAGCCGGCTATTCGGCTACTGGTACCACGTCAGCCCGCCTCGCCCGCGGCGTGTCCAGGTTAAACTGCCTCATCTTGTAGAGCAGCGCCTTGTAACTGATCCCCAGCATTTTTGCCGCATCTTTTCTGCACCACCGGGTTTTTTCCAGGGCGTCGGCAATGGCTTCCATCTCCGCCTCGTCCTTCAAACCGCGCACCAGCGCCTTCAATCCCTGTGCCCTTGGCGGGGGAGCTTCTTCACGCGGAGAAGTCCGCTGGCGCGTCGAGGACATCTCCACCAGTTCGCGCAGACTGCCTTCGTCATCTTCCAGAATCACGTACCGCTTCACGAAGTTCTCGAGTTCTCGCAAGTTTCCCGGCCACGGATAATTCACCGCGGCATCCAACAGATATTTCGATGGTCCCGGCGGTGTCTTCCCGAACTTCTCGCTGTACTTCTCCAGGAAATGCCGGAAAAGTAGCGGGATCTCCGCCGTTCGCTCTCGCAGCGGCGGCACGTTGATGGACAGCACGTTCAACCGGTAGTAAAGATCTTCGCGAAACTTTCCCGTCTTCATCGCTTCCTGCACATCCACATTGGTCGCGGCAAGCACGCGAACGTCTGTCTCCACCAGGTGCCGCCCTCCGAGTCGCGAATACTGGTGATCCTGGAGCACGTGCAGCAGCTTCGCTTGCAGGTGCGTGCTCATTTCCGCAATTTCATCCAGGAAAATCGTGCCCTTGTTGGCCAGTTCAAACTTGCCCGGCTTGCTGCGCACCGCGCCCGTAAACGCCCCCTGCTCGAAACCGAATAGTTCCGACTCCAGTAGCTCGCCCGGCAACGCCGCACAGTTCACTTTGATGAACTGCTGGTTCCGGCGCTTCGATCGCAAGTGAATCATTCGCGCCACAACTTCTTTTCCCACCCCGCTCTCACCGCAAATAAAAACCGGAACGTCCACCGGCGCGATCTGCAGGATTTGCTGCCGGATTCGCACCATCTGCGGGCTCGCCGCCAGAAAGCTCAAATCCTCGGTGATCTGGTCGCAGTAGTCGCGCAGCGCCTGATTCTCCGTCGTCAGCTCTTTTTTCTGCCGCGACTTCAGCATCGCGGCGTCCAATTCCGTTTTCTCGAACGGCTTCGTCAAATAATCGTGCGCCCCCAGGCGGATCGCCTCCACCACCGTGCCCACCTCGTTCGAGCAGGAAAGCATGATCACGTTCATGCTGCGGTCGATCTGCATCATTTCTTTCAGCGTCTCTATGCCGTTCTTCTCCGGCATCAGCACATCCAGGATGATGAAGTCAGGGCGTTCGCCCTTGTTCACCTTCTCCAGCGCCTCTTTGCCCGAACTCACCGTCTCAACGTCGAATCCGTCCACTTCCAGAAGCGTCTGCAGATATTTTCGAATGCTCGGCTCGTCGTCGACGACGAGAATTTTTTCTTTCACGGCCATATAGTCTTTCCTTTCCCCAAAGAAAATCCGTCGGTCCTAGCCCTGGTCCATCGGCAATAAAAATGTGAACCTGCTTCCGCTCTGCGCCTCGCTCTCCACCCATATTTTCCCGCGGTGCGCCTGGATCAGCCGCTTCGCAATCGCTAGTCCCAGCCCCATCCCCGAAGTGTTGCGATCCACGCGTACAAAATCTTCAAAAATCTCTTGATGGTGCTCCGCCGCGATTCCCGGCCCAGTATCCGCTACGCATACTTCCACGCTGTTGGGGCGCGGCAAACGGAATCTCCTCCGCTCTTCCACCGGAGCCAGCGCTGCTACACGCCGCTCCCAGAAATGCGGCCCCGCGCGAAGCGTCACGCTGCCACCTGTCGGCGTATGCTTCAGCGAATTGTCCAGTAGATTCGCCGCCGCCTGCTGCACCTTCTGATAGTCGAATCGGAATGTCGGTATGGACGCATCTATGTTTACGTCCAGCTTCACCCCTTTTCGTTGAAACGCTTCCGTCCATCGCTTCGAAAGCTCATCCAGGCAATCCCGCAAATCATTTTCTCGAAGTTGCAAAACCAGCTTGCCGCTCTCCAGCGCCGAATAGTTCAGGAACATGGACACCAGCCGCACCAGACGTTCGCAGCTGTCCTTCGATTCCTCCAGAATATCCTGCTGCTTGTCCGTCAATCGTCCCAGCGATCCCGCCAGGAGCAGATCGTAATACCCTTTGATCACCGCCAGCGGCGTCTTCAGCTCGTGCGCCGCCGACGCAAGGAAAACGGTTTTCTGCCGGTTCACTTCTTGCAATTTCAGGTACGCCGCCAGCAGATTCCGGTAGGTAATCTCGCGTTCCTGCAACAGCTCTTGCACCGTTAGCTGTGTGGCGGGATCGGACGCCTGCGCGTCCGATTTGTTTTCCAGCTCCATCACCACCCAATCCGGCTCCGGCATCCACTGGATTTTCGCCGTGGATCTTTTTCCTTCGCGCTCCACCAGCATCTCTACCTCGTGCGCCCCACTTTCGATCTGCGCGAAAATCTGTTTCGCATCCACTTGCAGGATATCGTTGAACAGATTGGACCCTTTTATTTCTCCGTAACCATACCTTTCCAGTGACTGCCTCGCCCGCGCATTCACCAGCAGCAAATTCCCGTTCCGTTCCGCAACGATCAGCGGCTTTTCTACTTTATCCAGCAGGCTGCTTACGAACTCGATCGGAAGCGCGGCACGATTACGCTCTTCTGACATAGGGGGCAACACCGTCCGTCCAGCCATCGATTCATCCTAGCTATCAATCTGGAGTGGTAAAAGTTTTCCCTAACCGGCTGTTCATACTTGCAAAGGGGTTCCCAACTGTCAATGGCAAATCCGTTCCATTTGCACATTTCAGGAAAGTAAGTGGATATCCACACCAACGCACTTGTTACGGAAATTTGTTACCTCAGTAAGTTCTCTCCATCTGTCTCAAAAGAATGACTTTACTGCCTAACCTTCAGACTCTCTCTGGCATCCAAGGTGCATAGATCCGTACTAGTTCCTTAGTACCAAGTGAGATCTCGTGGAGATTAACATTCTGAAGGAAAGGCAGCGCACCGGACCGCCCTCTACACGGCGTTCGCCCCGAATTCGCTTGCAGGTTCCCGTCTTCGTGCGCGGCACCGATGTCTCCGGCGCAGAATTCGTCGAACTCACCAAAACCCTCAATATCAGCGCCACGGGCGCATGCATTACGTCGGCCCACATCATTCGCCCCGATCAGACTGTCTATTTGACTATTCCCGCACCCTCACCTGCCTCCTCAAGCCTGGTTCCCAGTGAGACACCTCCCATCGCCGCCAAAGTCCTTCGCCAGGATTCTGCCGGCGAGATGCGCCTCTTTGGTTTGGAATTTCTTCGCCCACTTGACTAGATTTAGTGCACTACTCGGCCATCTTTTTGGGTCGGGGTAATTATGTAACATACCCTAGATTTCAGCTGCTTTACCCCATCGACTTTTCCTTACCCTATATCCCGCTTTTGTAATAGGATACCCTCGAATTTTGGGAGGTCAAAACCCAGGTTTAGTTTGCCAGGGTCCAGTACGAATGGACTCTTGTGTGCTCCATAAATATAGCGAAAGCTTACATTGCTTTCCCCAAACCCCGCGGGGATAGGCAGAGGTCAGGTCTATACCGGATATGCCCAGCCCCGGCGCCCCTGCGCCCCCGCGCTTGTCGATTGAGGATTCCTATCTCGAGCTGCTTGCCGATACGCTCGATACCCTTGATCTGCCTGCGCGCGGCCAGTTTCTCCAGCGATACTTCCGTGTGCTCGCGCATCTCGATCTGCGCGAGCCCCAGTGCCTCCAGATCTGGGACGACATGCTTTCCCGCCGCCGCGAACTGAGCGCACATGCGCAACGTCCCATCTCTCTCAAAACCGCTCTCATGGATGTTCTCGTCACTGGCGGTTTTCTCCGCGTTCCCATCATTCTCGAATATGAGGAACTCAAACGGCTTCAGCTCAACGCCGTGACCGATCCCCTCACGGATCTTTACAACCGCAGACTCTTCAATGAAACCTTCGAAAAGGAACTCAACCGCGCCCGCCGCTACGGCCAGCCTTTGGGTCTTGTCATTCTGGATCTGCACCGCTTCAAGGAAGTGAATGACAAGCACGGTCACCCGCGCGGCGATGAAGTTTTGCGCGCCGCCGCCTCCACCCTCAAGAAATCCTTGCGTACTTCTGATTCCGCATTTCGCATTGGCGGAGATGAGTTCGCACTGATTCTTCCTCAGACGGACGCCCCGCAGGCGCTCGCTCTCGGCCGCCGCGTCCAAGCCGTATTTGCGGAAGTATTGGAACCTCTGGAGCTCGGCGTCAGCGTCAGCATGGATCACGGCGTCGCTAATTTTCCTCAAGACGCCGATTCAACCGAACAGCTGATTCGCATCGCGGACGAACGTCTCTACCACGTGAAACACGCCAATCATCGCAAGACCGGCGGCGCATCGCGCCCCGAGCCACTCACCGCCGGCGAAGAACCCTCCGCCGCTCCCCCTGCTCCAGCTTCTCCCGCTCCGGCTCTTCAGGAACGAACTGTTCCACCGCCGCCAATTTCCATCGAAACAAAACGTCCGCCGGAAAAAACGGAAACCACCATCGAAGCCGCGGCCTCTGCGACTTCCGCCGCCATCTCCGCGGACCTCGCCGCTCCTGCCTCGCGCGTCTTCACCGTTCAACGCAAAGCCGAACGCGTCTCCATGATCGGTACCAACGCCTACGCCGTTCTGGGCGAACAGGGGGCTCGCCGCGCTCGCGTTCTCGATCTTGGCTTCGGCGGCGTAGCCATCGAGATGGATTCCTCCGAAGACCTTCCGGAGAACCTGCTCGCGGTTCTTCACGTCCCGATTCTTCCCCCGGTTCGCGTGAACCTCCGGCCCGTTTGGAAGCAGCAAACGAACCAGGGCAGCTTCCGCGTTGGCTGCGCTTTCGTTTCCTGAAAAATCTTCGCCACCCGCGAACATCAATGCCCCTCAGAATCCGTTAACTCTTTTTCTGTGAACTCTGTTGTCGCAAGTAGCGCGAAGTGAAGAGCAACGCCTGCTGCAGATGCGCCAGCCCCAGTCCCCACCGCAGCGCGGCTTGCTCGTTCGAATCTCCCACGGACTCCAGCTCCATCCGCACCGAAAAAACCGCCTTCCCTGATTCCTGTTCTGTCTCGGAACTCAAGCAGAGTCTCGCCTTCAGAATCTCCGGCGATCCCGCATTTTTCAGCAATTCGACCAACTTCTGAACCAGCTGAAAGTGCAATCCCCGGTTGCGCCCGGCTTCCTTGCCCCGCAAGGACAATACAAACCCTCCGGAGCAGGTCGCGCGTCCATCTCCCTCAATGGCTACCCGCCAATTTCCGATTGGTCGGCTGTCAAAAAATGAGTCGTCGCCTTGCAGCGCGCTCGTAAAGTTCTTCAGCGCCAGCTTCACCGCGGCGTCGTCGCCCGCTACCCCCGCGCCTCGTTCCGGAATGTTCTCTACGACGTCGACTCGCATCCAGCGAACCTACGCGATGCGCCTTCCTCCCACAACAAATATTTCACTCTGCGCCCATTTCCTTCCACTCCTGTTAAAATCCACCCGCGCACCGCGCCCTTTGCAAGGAGCCACCATGATCGAGCCGAAGGTCAGCCGCCCGCATTGGCCCGACGCCCTTCAGAAATCTTCGGACGACACCACCGGCCTCAAGCCCTGGTCTTGGGCCCTCGATCGTCTTGAAAAATCTCACAATTATTGGATCGCCACCTCGCGCCCCGACGGCCGCCCGCATCTCATGCTCGTCTGGGGTATCTGGTGGCAGGACGCCTTCTGGTTCAGCACCGGTCCTCGCACGCGCAAAGCAAAAAACATCGCCGCCGACCCTCACTGTGTGATCGGCACGGAAAAAGCCGACGAAGCCGTAATTCTGGAAGGGGTCACGGAAGAAATCAAAGATCGTTCTATCTGGAAGCAGGTCGCCCAAATCTACAATGCCAAATACGGCGGCGACGTCGAACCGCTTCTGATGGCTTCCGACGGCTGCATCTTTCGCCTTCAGCCACAAATCGCCTTTGGCCAGGATGAACACGCGGAAAATTTCGCCGAATCCGCCACTCGCTGGCACTTTCAGGAAAAATAGCCCAATACCCTTCGCTGTTCAGCACCGGCTTTCTAGTCCCTGTTCCCTGTTCTCTGCTCCCCAATCACACCCATTTGGCGAAACTTGACACTTCGCGTACAATCAAAGATTGCCTCGCGACCTAGCGACGCGGCTGTAGTTCCCCGACCTTGTCGGGGAGCCGTGCAGACCGGACGCGACAGAATGGAGCCTCATGAAACCCGGTATTCATCCCGACTATCACCCCGTCACGGTGCACTGCGCCTGCGGCCACAATTTCTCCACCCGTTCGACCATCAAGGGCGACAAGCTGAATGTCGAAATCTGCTCCAATTGCCATCCTTTCTTCACCGGCAAGCAGAAGCTCATTGACACCGCCGGCCGCGTCGAACGCTTCACGAAAAAGTATGCCGATGCCGCCGCAAAGGTCGAAGCCACAAAAACCAGCGCCGCCAAGAAGTAACTCGTCTTTCGCGTTTATAGGGGCGTCTGCCGTCGCAGACGCCCTTTTTTGTTTTATCTCCCTCAAGATTTCTCCGCGCTCTCTGTGTCCTCCCCATTCTCTGTGTTAGATTCTTCCTCGTGGCTACTCAATCCCGCATGTTTGATGGCGCGCGCCCCGGCGAACTCGTCGAAACCGCCCCGCCGCGCGTCACCCTTCGCAACTCCTTCGCGCACCCCTTCGACTCCGCCATTGCCGCCGCCCGCACCTGCTACGCCCCGCGCCTCATCGGCCCCGAGGAAATTACCGATAAGCAGCGCCTCAACATCGGCGCCGCCACTTTCTACAGCGGCCATCACACCGTCTTCCAGCACGCCCATTTCGAATTCGGCCTCGAAAACATCAGCCGCCAATTTGTCTGGTCCTTCCTCCACGCCCACCCGTTCTACAATTCCGAGCAACAGAGCCAGCGCTACGTCCGCCTCGACCGCCCGCAAGCCTATGTCCCGCCCGTCTCTCTCTTCTTCGACGAAAAATGCAAGGAAATCTATGAAGGCGCCATCACCCGTGCCTGGAATTATTATCGCGAACTCTCCGCTCTCCTGATCGCCGACACGCGCAACATCTTGAACGACATCTGGCACATCGGCCCGATGTCCCACCCCAAGCGCCTCCAGAAAATCGAGCGCTCCGCCGAAAAACGCGCCATCGAAATCGCCCGCTACGTTTTGCCCGTGGCCGCCTTCACCACCATGGTGCACACCATCTCCGGCATCGTGCTCCACCGCCTCTGGCGCATGAGCGCGGCTTCCGACACTCCCAGCGAAGCTCGCGCCGTCATCGGCGAAATGGTTTCACAAGTCAAAGCCATGGACGCCCAGTTCTTCGACCGCTTCGGCACCGAGCCACTCGAAGAATTGCCCGAATGGAAAAACACCGTTGTCAATTCGAATGCCGGCGAACCCTTTGCCCGCGAATTCGACGCCAGGCTCAACGGCAAAACTTCAATCCTCGTCGACTATTCCCCCAACGCTGTCCGCGTCATGGCCGAATCCTACCGCGCCGTCGCCGGCCTCACCGAATCGCAATGCTCCAACGCCGAAGCCATCGACCGCCTCCTCAATCCCGCGCGCAATCTCTACCGCCTCGAAACTCTCAACGTCGGCGTCCATGCCCCCATGATGCGCGCTCTCCAGCACGCTAACTACACCTTCGCAAAAAAAATCAGCCACACTGCCGACAGTCAGGACCAGCGCCATCGCATGGTCCCCGGCTCGCGCCCGCTTCTCACTCTCGCCGACACGCGCGAGCCCGACTACATCACCCCCATGCTCCTCGCCGTCAACCCGCGCGCCAAAGAAGTCTATGACCGCGCCATGCACGACGCCTGGTCCGCAAAAAATCAGCTTCTCGATCGCGGCGTCCCTCCTGAAATCGCTCTCTATCTTCTCCCCAACGCCAAATCCATCCGCCTCTACGAATCCGGGTCCCTCCTCCATCTCATCCACAAATGGACCATGCGCACCTGCTTCAACGCCCAGGAAGAAATCTACCAAGCCTCCATGGACGAACTCGCTCAGCTCCGCGAAGTCCATCCCGAACTCAGTCGCTACATCGGCCCGCCCTGCCACATCCGCGCCGGCATCACCACTCCCATCTGCACCGAAGGCTCCCACTTCTGCGGCATCAAAGTCTGGCTCGATTTCCCCAACATCATTCGCCGCATCTGACGTCAACCAAATCAGTAAACCGCGACTTCATAATCTATTGGCCCGACTACCTGTGCTATCAGATATTAGTTTCCGATTTTTTGCTCCTCAGGCAAAGAACCCTGCAAGACTCTGGCAACTCGCCGTTCTAATTCCATATCCGGGTCCTTCTCTGAGGGTTATGCTTTCGCTTCTACTGACGTGGACATGACGCAGGCGGCGGTGATAGGCCTACAGGGAAAATTTCTAACGAAACCCGAATTTGGCGCGTCTCGAAGTCCTGAATTTAAGCGTGGCCTGGCGGCCGTAAAGAGAGATGAGCTTTATGGATACATTAATCCAATGGGAGTGTGGGTGATTCCACCGCAATTCGACATTGCCCTTGATTTTGTGGGCGACCTCGGGCTAGTCGCTCGTCGAGGCAACAGTGAATGGGGCTACGTCGATAGACAAGGCAAGCTTGTATGGAAGGGTTTTTGGACACCTATCTCTTTTTGACTACGCTAGTACAGAAGGACACGGTAGGGTTGATTGGATGATTCCTATGTTCCCGGACGCATTATTTGCTGCGCGGATTCCTCCGCCTAGTCCTCAGGGATGCCTTGTAGGCCCACTCTGAAACCCCACTGCCATCGTTGCACGTCCAAGGAGAAGGGGATAATTCTCGTGCCGTTTTTAGTTCGCTCTTGTCTGGCCCTTTTCATCTCTGCTCTTCTCGTTTCTCCTCTCTCCCTCGCTTTCGACACCCCATTGTCCGACCAGGCCGTCCGCGAAGCCTATTTCCTCGGCCAGCGCCGCGACGAAAGCACCGCCGAGTTCCTCGACAAGTACCGCCGCCATCTACCGCTCCCCGAATCCGGTCCCTGGATCTCCACGGTCGAGTTTTTCACTCCCTTTGCCGAAGCCGTCGAACTTTCACGCCAGCGCTCCTTCGGCTACAGCGCGCAGGATGCCGCCCAGGACTACCGCAACAACGGCGACCGCCTCCGCGTCACCATCACCATCGAATTTACGGACTCTTACGGTGAGGTGAGCCAGGTCAAATCCAGCCAGCGTTCCGGCTCCCCGAACGGGTTTTCCGTCCGCCCTTCGAACTTCTGGAAAGACTTCACCTATCGCCTATTCGACGGCGACGAAGTTGTCGAGCCACTCGAAATGCACGGCAACCCCACCTTCAGGACCGTCGACAACAGCACCGTCATGACCGGCGCCCAAATCGTGCTTATCTACGACGCCGGAAAACTCTCCTCTTCTTCTGACGCCGCCATCGTCGTCGACTTCCCCGACTACCCACAACTCGTCGCACCCTTCGACCTCACTACCCTCCGCTGACTTCCTGGCCCGTTTTCCTTGCTGCTTCCTGTCTTGAGCCGCATCCCTCGAGCACGAAGCTTGCCACTATCCCTTGACACCCCTGTCTATCTTCGGTATATTTTACCCTGTAGATAACTCCATTTGGAGTGCGGCAGTCTGACTGCCGCTTTTCTTTCGGCCGACACCCACACGCATCGCAACAATTACAGCCACGTCTTCGCCACGTTTGGCGAGGTCGAACCTCCCAACCAGAGCTTAATACAAGTCTTTTAGAACCAATACTTATGAAAATGCTCGAAAAGTCCTTTAGATGCAACACTTATGAAAAACAGGGGGGCGGTACCCTGTTATGGTTAACTAGAAGGAGTGCTCGCCCTGCCCGGCGCCTCGCTAATCCGAGCCTCGCTTCAATCCCCTCAGTCGTTGTGGAACGGGGCCCGGACTCTTGCTTACAGCCTAGAAGTTGGAACGGTTCACGATCGCCAATGCAGCGTCACCGGCCCATTCATCGGATGCACCATCGCCGCACCCGTCCGCCGCGATTCCAGCAGATTTGCTTTCAGCGCGAAGTACCATTTCGCCTGCCGGTCCGCATCGTCAATCAGCATCAACCGCGGGTTGTACTTCAATCCCTCTGCCTGCTGGATCATCGTCAATTGGTCCTGCCGCAAGAACTTTTTCGCAAACGGCCGAAAAACCGCCACCGGAATCGGCAGGTTCCACGCCGCCACAAAATCAATACGGCACAAATCCCGCCGCACCGGCGTCACCGTCGCCCTGCTCGAAAACCATAGCTTCCCGCTGCGGTCGATCTCGGTGCGTAGATTTGGCAGCACAAAATCAATCGCCGTCGTCACCGTCTCGCCCGTCATCTTCGCCAGCAGCCGGTACGGTGCGCTGTTCGCGCTCGGCTGGTGTGGGCTCATCCGAAATCCATTCGGGATCGGCTCGAACTGTTTTGCTTTTTCGTGAATGCTCGCGCGCTTCCGCCAGAACCACGATTGATGCACAAACGGCCCATGCGCCGGATCCATTAACCCGATAATCCCGTGGTCCACATGCGAAGGAAGCTCGCACGAAAGATGAATGATCTTGTATTTGTCGCTGAAAACGTTAAGCGCCGGCGCCGCCGGCACCGTTTCCGGCAGCTGGGTCCCTGGACCACTCATATACACCCAGACATAGCCATCGCACTCTTCACAAGGAAAATGCCCCGCAAAAATGCGCTCCACCTTCAACTTGTCCTGGCTCGTCAGCGAGGGAATCTCCACGCACCGCCCGCTGCATGCATCGAACCGCCACCCGTGATAACAGCACTCCACAACCGTTCCGTCGAGCCGCCCATACGAAAGCGGTATCCCCCGATGCGGACAAGAATCCCGCATCGCAAACGCCTTCCCCTCCGAAGTTCTGCCAATCACCAGCGGCACTTCCAGCAACATCGCCGTCACCAGCTTCTGCCCGCGAATCTCCGCGCTCCGCACCGCCGGATACCAAAAATCCCACAAAAATCCGGCATCCGCCAAAGCCGCAGCTTCCTGCACCGCCTCGGCGTTAGTTTGCAACATAGTTCGCACCGCTTCACTCATCGTGGAATCGCCGCCGGCTTTGTAGGGCTCGCCTTCCGAGGCGAGCCGCTTCAACCCAGCCGCATCGTAGTATACCGCCTCACGCAGGAGCAACTGTGCGTTGGCCCGATTTGCATCGCTGGAAATTCGGCGTTATTCTTAGAACTGAGCAAATCGATGTACGCCACGTTCTATTAGCTGACTCTTACCCCGCTCCAACTCTTTCCATTTTCTATTTTCCAATTTCGATTTTCGCATTTCGCTCTTAAAGAGGATTTCCCATGGCTACGTTATCGGAAAAATTGGACCAGCTTGGCACGCGTTACGACGAACTCACGCAGGAACTTTCGTCGGCGGAGATCGTCTCGGACTCTTCGCGCTTCCAGAAAGTCGCGAAGCAGCAATCCGAGCTCGGTGAAATCGTCGCCAAGCATCGCGAGTTCAAGCAAATTGAAAAAGATCTCGCCGGCGCTCACCAGATGTTTCTCGAATCGCAGGATGCCGAGATGAAGCAGATGGCCCACGACGAGGAAAAAGATCTGCTTGCGCGCAAAGAAACCATCGAACGCGAACTGAAACTTCTGCTGCTCCCGAAAGATCCTCTCGACGAGAAGAGCGTCATCCTCGAAATTCGCGCGGGCACCGGCGGTGACGAAGCCGCGCTCTTTGCCGCTGAACTTTTTCGCATGTATTCGCGCTACGCGGAAACGCTGGGCTGGAAAGTCGAAGTCCTCGAAAGCTCTCCGTCTTCCCTCGGCGGCCTGAAAGAAGTAGTCGCCGCCATTCAGGGAAACAAAGTTTATTCCAAACTGAAATATGAAAGCGGCGTCCACCGCGTCCAGCGCGTTCCCGCCACGGAAACGCAGGGCCGCATTCACACTTCCGCCGCCACTGTCGCGGTTCTTCCCGAAGCCGACGAAATCGACATCAAGATCGAAGCGAAGGATTTGCGTGTTGATACTTTCTGCTCCTCCGGCCCCGGCGGCCAGTCCGTTAACACCACGTATTCCGCTGTGCGCATCACGCACATTCCCAGCGGTCTCGTCGTTTCTCAGCAGGACGAAAAATCGCAAATCAAGAATCGCGCCAAGGCCATGCGCGTTCTTCGTGCGCGCCTCTATGAACAGGAACAGGAAAAACGCCAGGCCGCTCTTTCCGTCGAGCGCCGCGGTCAAATCAAAACCGGCGATCGCTCCGAAAAAATTCGCACCTACAATTTCCCGCAGAACCGCGTCACCGACCACCGCATCGGCCTAACGCTCCACCAGCTCACCGACGTGATGGAAGGCAAGCTCGCGCCTCTCGTCGACGGCCTCGTCTCCCACTACGAAGCCGAACGCCTCCAGGCAGAACTTGCCGAAGCATGAGTAGGACAGACATTCCTGTCCGTCCTCTTCAGCCCGTCCTCGCGAACGAGAGAAAGGCAGGAATGCCTGTCCTACCCGGAATCCCGTTGGGACAATTCGGCGGGCATGGCGTCTTTGCGCTGGACAATCTTGAAGCGATTTCGTCGAGCGGCCCATCAGTTAGAGCGATGAAATGACGGACATCCGCGGCGCGCTGAAACAAGGCATCACCGAGCTGCGCAATGCGCATGTTCTTTCCTTCACGCTCGCTGCGGAGCTACTGCTTCTCCACGTCCTCGGCCGCGATCGCACGTGGATCTACTCGCACCCGGAAGCGGAGATCTCCCCCGCGGACGCAGATCGTTTTTTCAAACTCATCGCGCGCCGTGCGTCTGGCGAACCGACGCAGCATCTCACCGGCAAGCAGGAATTCTGGGGCCTCGAATTTGAAGTCACACCCGAAGTTCTGATTCCCCGCCCAGAAACCGAGCACCTCATCGAAGTCGCGCTCGACCGCCTCGCCGTCCGCGAACTCCGCGCCGGCCGCAAACAAACTCTCACCGGCGAAGGCCTGCAAATCGCCGACATCGGCACCGGCTCCGGCTGCATCGCCATCGCTCTGGCAAAAGAACTTCCAAGCGCCACAATCTACGCCACGGACATCTCAGCCGCCGCAATCTCTGTCGCTCGCCGCAACGGCGCGCGTCACTCCGTATCCGATCGCATTCATTTCCTCGAATGCAATCTACTCGATGGCGTCCTTCACCGCGCTGCCGCTGGCACAAATATCTCCGATGTAGGGGCGCAGCATGCTGCGCCCCTACAAGGCACCGCTGCACCTACAGCCGTACACGGATCACGGACCACAGATCACGCACCGCCTTCCATCGACTTGATCGCCAGCAACCCGCCCTACATCGGCCGCCCCGAAGCCGCAACATTGATGCGCGAAGTCCGCGACCATGAACCCGAAATTGCGCTCTACGGTGGCGAGGAAGGCTACGAACTCTACGCCGAACTGATCACGCAATCCGCCGCCCATCTCAAACCCGGCGGCCTGCTCGTCCTCGAACTCGGCCACGATAGCCTCCCCGCAGTCCAACCCCTTCTCGACGCCCCGATTTGGACAAACGTCGCCGTAACCAACGATCTCGCCGGCATCCCCCGCGTCATCGCCGCTGAAAAGACTTGAGGGAGGACCCGACGCGGAGTAAACTTTGCCTTGAACTAATTAATCAGTTCAGAACAGATGGGATGGACAAGTGGCAAAACGACGATCAACGGGATCGCGGTCTGTTGCGCAGATAGTGTCCGCGCTAACCGCGCGCACGCAATTCGGCCAGATTCTCAAACGAGCGGGGCAGAACCAGGAAAGATTCGTCGTTGGCAAACGTGGCGAGCCGCAAGTTGTAATTATGGGTATTGAGGAGTATCTGAGAAACTTCGCGAAGCCTCTTCCCGTCGTGGAAGAAATTCGGCGCGAGGCCAAAGCCAAAGGTTTACACCGTCTGACGATGCGAGAAATAAACCGCGAGATCAAACGATACCGACGGGAGCGCAAGCAGAAGTTGAAGAATGCTTAGAGTGGTCTTGGATACAAATATCGTCGTTTCGGGACTCCTGCATCATAAAGGCGCGCCGGCAGCCATCCTGGATGCGGCCACCTCGAAACAATTTCGCTGTTATGTCTCGGAATCTCTGATCGATGAATACCGTGAAGTTCTAACCCGCGGCTATCTCGGACTGGACCAGCGTAGGGCTGCAAAATTCATTGCAGACTTTCGTGAGGTTGCCATATTCGTTGTGCCCCGAAAAACACTAGCGGTGGCGCGGGATCCAGATGACGATAGGGTGATGGAGTGCGCGATCGAAGCCGGAGCTGATTTTATCGTCCCAGGAAATACTCGCGACTTTCCAGCGCGCTTCCATGGTGTGCGCGTCGTCACGCCCCGCGATTTTCTGTTCGTTCTGGGATCCTCACCGAATCCAATGTAGTACTCCGGGCACCGATAAATCGGAATTGTTAGCCGCTCAACGGGGGAGTAGGCTGTGAGGCATGCCGGATCTGGCACGGTTTCGCGCGAAGCATGGGCCTCTCGAAGAGCAATCGCCGCTGGCGCAGTCGTTCATTTTGCATGTGGACATGGACGCGTTTTTTGTTTCGGTGGAATTGCTGGAGCGGCCGGAGCTTCGCGGGAAACCCGTGGTGGTCGGCGGGCGTCCGGACCAGCGCGGTGTTGTTTCCGCCGCGAGCTACGAAGCGCGAAAATTCGGCATCCACTCCGCGATGCCGCTTCGAACGGCTGCGAGGCTCTGCCCGCACGCGGTTTTCCTGGATGGCCATCACGAAAAATACGGAGAATGGAGCGACCGCGTCGCTACCATCCTCGGACAATTTTCCCCGGTCGTGGAAATGGTCTCGATCGACGAAGCGTATCTCGATCTTGCGGGCACGGAACGATTACACGGGCCGCCGCTTGCCGCTGCCGACAAATTGCTTCGAACGATCACGCGGACGACAGCGCTGCCTTGCTCCGGCGGACTCGCGACGACGCGGCTTGTCGCAAAAGTTGCGTCGGACCAAGCCAAACCACGCGGCTTGGTGTGGGTTGCGCCCGGCCAAGAGCAGCGATTCCTCGCTCCGCTTCCCGTTCGAAAGATTCCCGGTATCGGCGAAGTGACGGAGCGTGCGTTACGCGCGCTGAGCATCGAGATTGTCGAGCAGATTGCCGCCGTGCCGCAGGAAAAACTGGAAAGCATTTTTGGCCAGTGGGGAACAGCGCTGTACCGCAAGGCGCGCGGCGGCGATTCCTACGAATTCGTGATTGATGCGGAGCCAAAATCGATTTCGCACAATCACACGTTTGGAGAAGACACCGATGATTTGAACGCGCTGTCTACCATGCTCAGCCATCTCTCCCAGAAGGCGTGCAAGCGGCTGCGCGAAGCGGGTCTCGCTACACGAACGCTCACGCTGACGATTCGTTACGCCGGTTTCGAAACGCACACGCGTTCGAGGACACTCGGTGAAGCGACGCGGCTGGATGCCGATATTTTCGCGGTGTTTCAGGAATTGTTTCACAAGCATCGCGACGTGAAAAGAAAGATTCGCTTGCTCGGCGTCAGCCTCGGCGGACTGACTCACGGGAGCGAACAACTCGATTTGCTCGACGCGGAGCGCCGGGCGAAATTGGAAAAGCTTACCAGCGCCGCGGACCGGCTCCGCGACCGGTTCGGTTTCGGCAAGGTGCAATTTGGAGGGTCGTTGCGGCGCGACGAGCCAGGGCACGACCGCGATGATTCGTAACTTCCAGCCTGACTGCATTCGAATGTCCTATACTTTCTTCCGATGAGCACAAGCTTGCCTCCTCCTATCCCTCCTAAACACCTAGCGGATCGCCTGCGTAATTTTTGGCAGCGCATCAGCGAGGGACGCCAGATCGATGAATTGTGGTCGCAATTTTCCGCTGACGCCCGCGCAAGTTACGGTTTTTACATGAGAGAAGCGGACTCGGAAGAGCTGGGAACCCATCGCGGTTTCAAGCGGTGGTTCCGCGTCGCCAAGACGCTCTTCTGGTCGTTGGTGATGAAGATGACGCCGGCGCGCCGCGTGCTTTTGCTCGTGGCGTTTGTGATGCTGGTGATGGCTGGAATCAAAGCGTTTGACGTCAGATTCGAATTCGCGGCAGCTATCCTGTTCCTGCTGCTGCTTTCGCTGGAACTGGCTGACAAAGTGACGATGAAGCGCGACCTGGAAATCGCGCGGGAGATTCAGACCTGGCTGGTGCCTTCGCAAGCGCCGGAAGTTCCCGGTGCGGACATCGCTTTCGCAACTCGGCCGCAGAATTCCGTCGCGGGTGATTATTACGACGCGTTTTATCCCAATCTCGAGGAACAAGAGCGGTTGATGGTGGTGATCGCCGATGTCGCGGGCAAGAGCGTTCCCGCCGCACTGCTGATGGCTACGTTACAGGCCAGCCTGCGAACAATCGCCGGGGAAAAAGCCGCGCTCGCGGATCTTGTGGCGCGGCTGAATCGCTATGCTTGCGCACACAGCCTGAATGGGCTGCGCTTCACGACCGCGGTTCTCGGCGAATACAATCCCGTTTCGAGGCGTCTTGTTTACGTGAATGCGGGGCACAACGCGCCGATTCTGCGCCGCGCCAATGGAGGCATTGAAATTCTCGATGTCGGCGGTCTGCCGCTTGGCATCCGCTCCGACGGGAAGTACGAGACTGCGTCGCTGGAGCTTCGGCGCGGCGATGTCTTGATTTTCTTTACCGATGGGGTCATCGAAGCCTTCAACGAATCCGGAGAAGAGTTTGGGAACACGCGCTGGCTTAATGCGATCCACAACCTGCCTGATTCGAACGCGCAGCAAACCCTTGAGTTTCTGATGAAGCGCGTGGATGAATTTGTCGGGGCCACCCGGCAATCGGATGACATCACCTGCCTGGTGTTCCGCAGCAGATAGCCGCGATGCGGATATTCACGACCAACTGAGGGCCTGCCCAAGAGCAGCGTCCCACGGGAGGATTCGGAAGAATCATTTTCCACGGAAACTTTCGAGAACGGCGGACTCCCCTTGCGGCAGCGGCTGGCGCATAATCTTTGCGTGACTCCCCGGGAAATGGCCAATTCGATTTGCGGCACGCTTCGCCAAAAAGGCTTTCAGGCGCTGCTCGTTGGCGGATGTGTGCGCGACTTGCTGCTGGGGCGCGAGCCCGCCGACTACGACGTGACGACGGATGCCACGCCCGATCAGGTAACGGCGCTTTTTCCGGAGAGCATGGCCGTGGGCGCACAGTTCGGGGTGATCCTGATTCCACGAGATGCCCTGAAAGTCGAAGTGGCCACGTTTCGTTCGGACGTCGGCTATAGCGACGGCCGTCACCCGGATCGCGTGGTCTATTCGAAAACGGCCGAGGAAGACGTGCAGCGCCGCGATTTCACCATCAACGGCCTGCTGATGCGGCACGACACCGGTGAAGTGCTGGACTTCGTCGGAGGCCAGGCTGACTTGAAGGCAGGGATCATCCGCGCGATCGGAGAACCCAGCAGGCGCTTCGCCGAAGATAAACTGCGGATGATGCGTGCGGTGCGCTTCGCTGCGCGTTTCGCGTTTGCTATCGAACCGGAAACCAAGAAAGCTATTTATTGGCACGCGCCGGAAATTCGCCAGGTCTCCGCAGAGCGTCTTCGCGAGGAGTTGACGAAGCTGCTTACGGAAGGCGCGGCGCGCCGGGGATTTGAACTCCTTGATGAGACCGGCTTGCTCCTGCAAGTACTCCCGGAAATCCATGCGATGAAGGGCGTGCAGCAGCCACCGCAATATCATCCTGAAGGCGACGTGTGGATTCACACGCGACTGATGCTCGAAGGGATTCCGGCGGGCGCTTCGCCGACGCTGGCCTGGGGGATTCTTCTCCACGACGTGGGCAAGCCCCCGACCTACCGGCCGGTGTCGGAGACAGGGGATCGTATCCGGTTCGATGGGCATGTCGATGTGGGTGTACGTATGGCAGAAGAAATTTGCCGGCGGCTGCGCTTCTCGAACGAGGATACCGAGCAGATTCTCGCGCTGGTGAACAACCACATGCGGTTTAAAGACGTCGAATCCATGCGGGCTTCGACGCTCAAGCGACTCGTGCGGCTTCCGCGATTCGACGAGCACCTGGCGCTGCACCGGCTGGATTGTCTTTCCAGCAATCGCCACCTGGAGTCGTACGAGTTTGTACAGCGATTCATCGCCGAGACGCCGCCGGAACAAGTTCAGCCCGATCGCCTTCTTACCGGCGACGATCTGCAAGCCATGGGATTCAAGCCCGGGCCTCTCTTCAGTGAGATTTTGCGGGCGCTCGAGGACGCGCAATTGGAGGGAGCCGTAAAGAACCGGAAGGATGCGGAGGAATTCGTTCTTCAGAGGTTTCAGGAGAGTAAAGAGAGCGAAAGGAGTGGTTTGCCTCAGAAAGCAAAACCTACAAGAGCTCACTGAATGGGGGTAGATTCTTCAAAAATGAGAGCCACCAAGTGGAAGGGTAGGGGAAAGATGAATGGGGTTCTTAGGACGGAGCCGTAAAGGCATTAAGTCGTTTTGAATGATAATATTACGGAAATTACTGCCAAGAACACCGGGAGGCGGTGTAATGTGAGTGTTGGCTACTAAGATTTCATGATAGAAACATCCATACTTTTTCGCACCTTTTCTTTCCAGGGTGCATCTAAGATTGTAATACGTGGCTCATTTTCACGCCGCGTTTGAGTTTAGGGGACATCATGGCTGACAAAAAATTGGTGGTGCCAGAGATTCTTCCCGTCCTTCCGGTCCGCGACACCGTGCTGTTTCCGGGCGCTGTTCTGCCTTTGACCGTGGGCCGCGAGAGCTCGCTGGCGCTTGTAAACGCGCTGCAGGGCGATGAGAAGCTGCTCGGCGTAGTCGCGCAGCTCGACCCTCGGGTCGAGGAGCCTTCCGCCGCGGACCTGCACAAAGTTGGCACGCTCGCCAAAGTGCATAAGACCGTCAAAATGCCGAACGGCAATGTGGTGATTTTTCTGGAAGGCCTGCAGCGGATCCAAATCGTGGATCTGATCGGCCTGCGGCCGTACCTTCGTGCGAAGGTGGAACCGCAACCGGATATCGTGGGCGAAGCGGACACGGAGCTGGAAGCCTTGCAGCGTAATGCGCAAGATCTGTTCCGCGACGTGGTCGGACACTCTCCGCAACTTTCCGACGATTTGCAATCGGCGGCAATGAATATCAACGATCCGGGCCGGCTGGCGGATTTTATCGCCGGAACGCTGCCTTCGCTTTCGACCTTGTTGCGACAGGAACTGATCGAGACTTCGAGCGTGCGGCGTCGCTTGGAAACCCTGATCCGCGAGCTCTCGAAAGAATTGGAAGTACTTGAGCTGCGCTCCAAAATTCACGACCAGGTGCAGGAACAGGTGAGCCAGAACCAGCGCGAGTACCTGCTGCGCGAGCAGATGAAGGCCATTCAGAAGGAACTCGGCGAATCCGACGATTCGATGCAGGAGATCGACGAGCTTCGCAAGAAAGTGGAAGAAGCGGCCATGTCCGCGGAAGCCAAGAAAGAGTGCGAGCGCGAACTGAAGCGCCTGGCCAAGATGACGCCGGCGTCGGCGGAATATATGGTTTCGCGCACGTACCTGGAATGGATGACCTCGCTGCCGTGGAGCAAATCCTCTGGAAGCGATGAGATTGATATTCCGAAGGCGCACCAGATTCTCGACGAAGATCACTACGATCTTCAAAAGGTCAAGGAGCGCATCCTCGACTACCTGGCAGTGAAGAAATTGCAGCCGGGAATGAAGGGGCCGATCCTGTGCTTTGTCGGGCCTCCGGGCGTGGGCAAGACTTCGCTCGGCAAGTCCATCGCGCGTGCGCTGGGACGGAAGTTCGTGCGCATCGCGCTGGGCGGCATGCATGACGAGGCTGAAATCCGCGGCCATCGCCGGACCTATATCGGTGCACTGCCCGGACAGATTATTCAAGGACTGAAGCGCGGCGAAACGAACGACCCGGTGATGATGCTGGACGAAGTGGACAAGCTGGGCCGCGATTTCCGAGGCGATCCGTCCTCGGCGTTGATGGAAGTGCTCGACCCGGAACAGAACAACGCGTTCCGCGATCACTACCTGGACGTGCCGTTCGATCTTTCGAAAGTGCTGTTTATCGCGACGGCGAACTGGATGGATCCCATCCCTGAACCGTTGCGCGACCGCATGGAGATTATCGAACTGCCGGGATACACGGGCGAAGAAAAGCTACACATCGCGCACAAATACTTGATCCCCAAGCAGACGGCTGAAAACGGCATCAAGTCCGGCGAACAGATCGAATTCACGGACGAGGCGCTGCGGGAAATCATTCACAGCTTCACGCGCGAAGCGGGCGTGCGCAACCTGGAGCGGGAGATCGCAACGATTACCCGCAAACAGGCGCGACGCATCGCCGAAGGCAAGACGGAGAAGATGGTTGTTACACCGGAAATCGTTCGCGAATTCCTGGGCGTGCCGAAATTCCGCACGGAGAAGGAAGTCGAGGAACGCGTCAAGAGGCCCGGCGTAGCTGTCGGACTGGTGTGGACACCGGTGGGCGGCGACATCATCTTCATCGAGGCCACGCGGATGCGCGGCGGGAAGCAGTTCACCATGACCGGTCATTTGGGCGAAGTGATGCAGGAGTCCATGACCGCAGCACTGACGTGGACGCGCGCGAATGGCGAACGCTATGGCATCGATCCGGACTTCTTCCGGAAGCAGGACATTCACATCCACGTGCCTTCGGGAGCGGTGCCGAAAGACGGCCCGTCTGCCGGAGCAGCGATGGTGACGGCGCTGGTCAGTCTGCTCAGCGGGCGGCCGGTGAAGGACCGGCTGGCGATGACCGGGGAAATGACGCTCTCGGGAATCGTGCTGCCGATCGGCGGCGTCAAGGAAAAAGTTCTGGGCGCAAAGCGCGCGGGCATCAAGGAAGTTCTGTTGCCCGCGGACAACGAGCCGAATGCGGTAGCGGATCTTACACCCGATATTCTGGGTGACATCAAGATCACTTACGTGCGCACGCTCGACGAAGTTCTGGAGCACGCTCTGCAGAAGGATCCGGTGACGCCGCCAATCGCGCCGGAGCCGAAACAGAAGGGTGTTGGACCGGATAGTCCGAGGGCGATTCACTGAGCGCGGCTCATTGCGTGCATGACAGGGCGCAGCGATACTGTCCCTACAAGAAAAAACCAAAAGAAAAAGCCCGGCGATGTTTGCCGGGATTTTTCTTTTGGGCTACGCAGCGCGGGCGGGGCACGGACTCCTGCTAACATGGTTGCGCAAACATGGCGCGCGAAAAGCAAAAACCAAAGGATGAAGCGGCGGAGCTGGGGCAGCGGATTGCAGAGACGCTGCTCAGTGAGCGCATCGTGCCGCGATTTGTCGATTCCTACGTGATTGAAAATGGGCGGCACGCGATCCAGGTGCACGCTTCGCTGTACCGCGACCTTCTCACGCTGCTGCAGCGTGAAGCGTTATTGGCATTGACCGTGCGGGCGCTGGAAATTGTTTGCAATGAGCCGCGCGGGGAGGGCAAGTCCAAGCCGCGCACGATGCTGCGGAGGGACGCTGTCGTCTTCCGTAGAAAATTCCTGGCCTCGCTGGGACGCCAGCAGGGCTGGACCGCGGGGGATGCGCTCGATTTTCAGCGCGATTTGCAAATGTATGAGGAGTTGCTCGCGCGAGCCAACTCCACGCGGCGGAGCCGCAAACCGTTCGAAGCGGCGAATCATCCGTTCGTGGACCGCTGCGCGTTCCTGCTGGATTCTTCGTTCATGGAAAAAGCGCGGCTGGCTGCGAGCCGCGCGCTGACGGGCATCGAAGAATTGGCAGTGCAAATCATCGCGCCGCAGCCACAGCAGCCGGCAAAGCCCCGCGCGCGCGAGCAACTTTAGCTGTCCAGCAAGCTCGTGCCAAAGAGGGGCTTTCCCGCTCGCGACATCTGAAAGCCGTAGAGCGCGAAGAGCAGAATCGCGACGACAGCAATTACTCCTCCTTCGGCGTACCAGGCATTCAAAGGCAACGTGATGGGCATGGAATCGGCCAACTGGTCGGTGAAGTACAGCGCCGCCAAGGCTACCAGACCAAAGCGGTGAAGAATGTAGAGGTAGGCAATAAAAAACGGCGCGGTGAAAAGCGCGTCAATGAGCGGGTTTTGCGCACCCAGGCTGGGGATACAGAACAATAGCGACATGACGATGGCGGCAAGCCAAGTCTTTCGAAATACCAGCCTGAGGAGGAAAAAAATAAAGAAAATCACCAAAGCGGAGGAGAGCGACTGCGTCAACTGGTAGAAAACCGTGGCAAGGGCGCCGCGCATTCCTTCCATAGTAAAGGTAGCCGCGAGGCCGAAAGGATGGACCGGCGGTTTCCCGAAAGCAGCCTCGACGAGCGGCTGCAAATGCTCGAGGACAGCGGAAGTCACACCAAAGAGCGCGCCCAACAGGATGTCCCGCCCGAGCACCGGGTCCTTGAACTGCCCGGAGAGCATTCGTGTCCATGAGATGATCGTGCCGGGCCAATGGCGCCTGACATAGGGTTCCAACGAGATGTACAGGAGCCAGGTGAGCCCGCTAAAGAACAGTCCCACGCTCACTGCGAGGACGAAGAGAACGAATTCGAACGGCGACGATACATGGTGCGCGAGCAACGCCCAATTCACAAGCGCGACGATCAGCACAAAGAGAGCCAGCCGCACGGAACCTTTAACGTCTCCACGTCCTGATTTCAAGTTGCGAACCGCAATCCATACTCCCATTCCAATGATGAAGCCGAGCAAACCGAGGCTGAACCACTGTCCGATGGCGTTCTGCCGGAATCCGGAGGTGCGTTCCATTCTTGCGGGGCGATCCCAGGGAGAAATCATGTCAAAATAAATGGGTTTGCCACGGTAGGCTGCGGCTTCGATCCGCAGTGGAATATCGCCGCGGGCGGGCCAGGTTCCTTCCCAGGCCGCACGGCTGTCTCCCCACGCAAGAGGAAACCATTGGGGAGTCACGGGCTTGAATTTGTTCTGGTCCATTCCCGCAGCCAGGAAAAGCGGGGCCCAGTCGGGAGCAGGGGCTGGTCCGATGGGGTCATCCACCTGCGGCGGCACTGCCTCAAAGCGCAGCAAGCGTCCGTTCGGACTTAGGAACACGAGCTTGGAACCGGACGTTTCCAATGGCGGCTGCGTCGGTTGAATCCGCCCGTAGATAAGATTGTCGGAAGGCGCGAAGGACGTCAGGAGCCGGGGACTCTGCCGGTACCAGAAGATTACAGCGGGCGGCTCATCGGCGCGGAGAACCTCCCAGCGGTTGACGCTCTTTTGGTTGGTTTGAATATATTGCAGGTAATCGTTTTGGAGGATAAAGGAGGATGCCGTGTCGGCAGGCGGATCGCTGTAACCGAATTGCGTGATCATTTCACGCGCCCTGGTAGACAAAACTTCGGGGCTGTCGCCAAGAGGGACAAAGGAGACCATCTTTGTGCGCTTCCCCACAAAGAACAACAAAACGATGGCTATACAGATTCCCAGAAAACAGAGAGCGCCGATTTGTGGCTTCAGGCCTTCGGTCTCACCCGCCGCAGCGACCATTTCCGGAGATGGAGTCTCGCCGGCTGCTAGGGCAGCGGCGAGGGGATCGCCTCCGGGCAGAGCGGCGGCGACTTGCAAGGCGGAAGCCGGACGCTTTTCCGGGTCGATTTCGAGGCAACGAAGGATGACGCGTTCGATGAGTGGATCGAGATCGCGGACGAGCGTCGAGGGATTGGTGATCGCGCCGGATTCGCGCTGCTTCATTAATTCCGGGAGCGTGGAGGCTTCGAAGACTCGCTTGCCGGTGAGGATTTCGTAGAGGATCAGGCCGAGCGAATAGATGTCGCTCTTGGTCGTGACTTCGCGGCCGGCGAGCTGTTCCGGCGCCATGTAGGCGGGCGTTCCGGCGCGAGCTTCCGCGCCTTTGATGCTTGCGGCAATGCTTGCCAGTCCAAAATCGGTGATTCGGATTTTGCCGGCGCCGTCCAGCATGACGTTTGCGGGCTTCAGGTCGCGGTGAATCACGCCGCGTTCATGAGCGGCGGAAAGACCAGCGCAAATCTGGCGCGCAACTTCCGTGGCTTTATCTGGTGAGAGCCGCCCGATGCGGCGAACAACGGAGGCGAGATCCTCGCCGTCCACGTATTCCATAGTGAGAAAAAGAACGCCGTCGGCTTCGCCGATATCAAACACACGGCAAACGTTGGGATGTGAAACCTGGCGCGCGGTGCGAACCTCAGAGTGAAAGCGCGCGAGCGCTGACGCATCCTGAGTAAGAGCCTCGGGAAGGAATTTGATGGCGACAACCTGGGTGAGTCTCAAATCTTCGGCGCGATAGACTTCGCCCATGCCGCCGCGTCCAGCCAGGGCCACGACGCGATAGCGTTCCGCGATGATTTGGCCTGGCCTGAATCGGCCGCCGCCGATGGGGTCAGAACTGGTCAGTGGAGAGCCCTCCGAAGCTGGGCGCGGAGTGCGTTGCGCAGAAGGCGACGAGGGTGTTTTGCGAGGGGTTGACGCCACGTGCAAAAGCGTCTCACCTTCGACGCCGGCTTCATCCCCCATCAAGGTGGCGGAAGTGTCCGGGTCAAGTGGCTTTCCGCACGAGGTGCAGAACCTGCCGGTTGGAGAAACTTGTGCACCGCACGAGCCGCAGAACATGGGAGGCGGGGATTCTATCACTGGACCGCGGCAATCCGCGACCTCGCGTGGAGACTGCTAGGAGAGGCGTTCTACTTGTACCGCCGTGCCGTAAGCGAGAACCTCCGTGACTCCCTGCATGACTTCGGTGGCGTCGTACCGCATGCCAATGACCGCGTTTGCGCCGTGGTCGCCGGCGTGCTGCAGCAGCAGTTCGAAAGCGTCTTCACGGGTTTTCTCGCAGAGATCGGTGAGAATGGTGATGTTGCCGCCAACGATGGTTTGCAGCGCGGCGCCCAAATTCCCGATCACGCTGCGCGAGCGGACAATAATTCCCCGTACGATGCCGAAGTTTCTGACGATGCGGTACCCCGGCAGCTCGGTTCCCGAGGTAACCATGCTGGTATCCACTCTTTGCATAGCCTGCGCTCCTTGGAAGAGACGTTTACCGCTGCGATTCTAGCCGCTGAAAGGGTGCTCCGCGAGGATTCTTTCTCTGTTACTCTCGAAGAGCGTGGAGACACTTTTTTATATCCTGGCATTTTTGCAGATCCTCATGGGGGCCTACCTCATCTGGCAGGCGCTGCAATGGCTTGCGTATGTGCGCCGGCGGCTGCAAACCGATCCGGGATTTTATGCGCCTAAGGTGGCGTTGCTATGCCCCTGCAAAGGCGTCGAACCGGGACTCGAACGCAACCTTGTTTCGCTGACTGAATTCGAGCGGCAGAACTACGAGATCTTTTTCATCCTGGCTTCGGCCACGGATCCCGCTCGCAGCATCATCGACCGCGTGGCCAAGAGCTCGCGAGTGAAAGCGCACGTCGTGATCGCCGGGCCACCGAACGGTTGCAGCGAAAAAGTGAACAACCTGCGCGCAGCGATTGAGCAGTTGGAGCCTGAGTTTGAAGTACTGGTGTTCACCGATTCCGATGGCCGCCCCGGAAAATCATGGCTGCACCATCTGGTAGCGCCGCTGGGAGACGGAACGATCGGTGCGACGACTACAATGCGGTGGTTCATCCCAAATCGGAGCAACTTACCGTCGGCCCTGCTGGCTGCATGGAATGCCCCGATCGTCACGATGCTGAGTGAAAAGGGAAAGAATTTTTGCTGGGGCGGAGGCACGGCAATTCGCCGCAGCGTCTTTGAACAATCCGGAGTGCTTGATGAGTGGAAGAATTCCGTCAGCGATGATTATTCCCTTACGAGCGTGCTGGAGCGGAACAACCGCTCGATAGTTTTTCTGCCGGAGTGCCTGACGCTCTCTTATGTCGAAACGGATTTCGAAGGACTTCTGGAATTCACCAACCGCCAAATACTCATCACTCGCGTGTATGCGGAAAAAATGTGGGCTCCGGCAGCCGCCACACACCTGCTCTACTGCCTGACGCTCCTGCTGGGGACCGCGCTGATCCTCGGCGATGTATTCGAGCAAAGGCCGGCCTTTCACCTGGTGACGCTGACCTTTCTACCCCTGCTGCTTTCAGCGATTCGCGGCTCCATCCGGCTGATAGGCGTGACGGAAGCGGTACCTGCCGGACGGTCCCAGATTACCGGGCAGGCCTGGATCTATATTCTGCTGACGGTGTTCATTCCCTTTCTGTATGTGGTGAATTTTGCGAACTCGTTGATTACGCGGAAAATCCGCTGGCGCGGCGTGACTTATGAGCTGATCAGCCCCGAGCAGACACGTATTGCCGGATTGAGAACATAAAAGGCACCACGGGCAGACTTGACCGTTTTCCACAGGACATGGAGTAAGAGTTCAGATTTGGGAAATCTAATGTTGCTTCAGAGCCCTGGAGCCAGGAGGGAAAAATTTCGCAGACCATGCAATTCCTACCCCCGCCCGAGATTTGTAGCCTCCCATACATCAACTAAACCCTCCGTTTCTAGACAGTTGCCAAACGCCTAACTCGGCACGAAAATTGCACTAGCCGTTAGGTTCGGTGAAATGGTCCGAGGCTAACTTTCAGGGAGTTCCTACCCATGCCTCGCCGGCGCCGTTCGACGAATGAAGGTCGCCAAGCCGTCAGCCCTCTGTCTTGGCTTATTGCATGACAGCTTGCGCAAGTTGGGAAATGCGCTCCGTCGAGGAGCGAAAAAATAGAAAACCTATGGGCTTCGGTTCCGCCACGAGGCTGCATTCTGAGGGGGGTGCACGTGAAGCTGATCCGTAGAAGTGAGCAGTCGCATCAATTGACGAATTCCCGCCCGACTTTTCCTCGCGACATTTATTTTTTCTACGAAAAAAACACCGGAGTAGCGCACTTCCAGGTCACCGCAGGGCCGGATGGGCGATTCCCCGTCGAGCAGGCTGCAGGGCTTCTGGCGATGCATTGCATGGTCCGGGGCCAGGCGCCGAGCGACTATGTGGTCATGGTTCAGGCTGAAGAGGAATCTCTCGAAGGCCTCACGGAGAAAGCAGACATGCTGCTGCAGGCGGGAAAATCCGTCCACAGTCAACGAAAGCTCACACGCCGCGAGGAAGAGGTTCTTTCCGGCCTGATGAAGAGCCTGGCGAACAAGGAAATCGCGGCCAACCTGAATTTGTCCGAACGCACCGTGAAATTTCACGTTTCATCGCTGCTGGCAAAATTCAGGGTACGTGGCCGGATGGAGCTGGTTCGCGAGGCTTCCCGTCATAGCGTAGGAGCGATGCCTCTGCCGGTGGCGACTCGCGATGAGCAAACCTATACTTCCGTTGCGAAAAGCTATCCTCCAGCGCAGCGGCCGGTAGCCGTGGTTCCACTGGCGAAGCGTCAATTGATGGCTTAATTCGCAATCAGACGTTTTTATGAGATTCGAATGAAAAGGCCCCTCGATCGGATCGAGGGGCCTTTTCACTTTTCGATGGGATGTTAAGCGGCTTACTTTTTTGCCGTGCCGTACAGCTCGGCGGCTTTATCCCAGTTGACGACGTTCCACCAGGCCTTGATGTAATCCGCGCGGACGTTTTGATACTTCAGATAGTAGGCATGCTCCCAGACGTCGAGCCCCAAGACGGCCTTGCCGCCGCCGGCGAGAAGATAAGGCGTGTCCTGATTCGGAGTGGAGTCGATGGCGAGTTTTCCGCCTCTGACAACAAGCCAGGCCCAGCCGGACCCAAATCGTCCCATGCCTGCCGCAGCAAATTTCTCCTGAAAGCCGGCGAACGATCCAAAGGCGGAACTGATGGCTGCGCTCAAATCCCCCTTTGGTTCCCCACCGCCACCCTTCTTCATCAGCGTCCAGAACAGCGAGTGGTTCCAGTGGCCACCGCCATTGTTTCGAACGGCAGCGCGAATGTTCTCGGGAACGGAATCGAGCCCTTTGAGGAGATCGTCGATCGACTTGGCCTGCAGATCGGCATGGCCATCGAGGGCCTTGTTCAAGTTCGTCACGTAGGCGCCATGATGTTTGTCGTGATGGATTTCCATCGTCCTGGCGTCGATATGCGGTTCCAATGCGTCAAACGGATACGGCAACGGGGGCACTGTAAATGCCACGGTTTGTTCCTCCAGTGTGAGATTTAAATCCGAGTGGATTGCAGTTCCGGCGCGCAAGAAACGGGGTGCAGAATTTCCTCCCCCCAACAATCCTGCGCCAACAATGCCGGTATTCACCAAAAACTTGCGGCGATTCACGGGAGCTCCAAATGCGAGGAGGGCCAGTCGACCGGCGGAGTGGATTATACCGCTAGTTCCCGCGGGAAGATATTGGCACCCGTCATGCGCCCGGCGCACCACCCTCTCCATCCTCCACCGACTAGAAGGAGGCTGCTGTGCCGTTCGAGACAGTTCCTTTGCGCTATCGTTGGATGCGCGAAAGAGCCCAAAGGGCAGATTCGGCAATCATCTGGTCAGGAGAGGATTGCAATCGTTCCAGAAGCCGGATGGATCCAGCATGCGCCGCGGCGCTGGCTCGCAAGCCGGAATTGCCAAGGGCAATGCAGGCGTTGCGCACTAGCCCGCGCCACTTGGTGCGCTTGATAGGGCTGCCGAGAAAGAGTCCGCGGAAATCCGCTTCGGTTAAGCTCGCGAGCCATTCGAGCCTGGGAAGCAGGAACGTCTCCTCCCGGCCGGAGGAACTGTCCGCTGCTTGACTCTCTTTCGACTCTGGAAAAGTTCTCGGCTGGAATTCCTGGAACGATGTCATGGGAGCGTGCCGATTCCACGGACAAACATCCTGACAGATATCGCAGCCGAACACCTGCGTGCCCATAGGGCCGCGCAACTCCTCCGGGATGCTGCCGCGCAGCTCGATGGTCAGGTAGGAGATACACTTCCGCGCATCCAGGACGTAGGGCTCGACGAAGGCTTGCGTGGGACAAGCATCCAGGCATTGGCGGCAATTTCCGCACAGGTCCGGGGGCGGCAGTTCGTTTGCGGCCACAGATGGCTCCAGGTCGAGGGTGGTGAGGATCACTCCCAGAAAAAAGAACGAACCGAGAGTCTCGTTCAACAGCAGAGTATTTTTCCCAAGCCAGCCCAATCCCGCGTATTTTGCTAGCACCCGTTCCTGGACCGGGCCGGTGTCCACGTATGCGCGTGATTCGAATGGCTCGCGAACGCGCTCGCGGAGAGCTTCCACGAGAGCATTCAATCGAACTCGCAAGACTTCGTGATAATCGTCTCCCCAGGAATAGCGGGAGATCCAGCCACGCGGCTCACCATCGTTGCGAGGTGCGCGTAGGTCCGTCGAAAGAGGCTGCGCCGTATTGTAATTGAGCAGGCAAACGATGATGCTTCGGACTCCCCGCATGACGCTTTGCGGATCGGCCCGCCGCGGATCGGAGAGATAGTTCATCTCGCCCGCGTATCCGCTGGCCAGCCATTGCGAGGTGTTCGCAAGCTCCGGAAATTTTTCCGCACATACGACACCGCAAAGATCGAAACCCAATGATTTCGCGTGGGCGATGACCCACTGCGTATCGGAGATCTGCTTCATCAGCAAGATTGTGCCGCAGGCATGCGCTGGAAGCGAGAGGGGAACGTTAACAGGTGTTAAGGGGCCGCTAAGAGGCGGGCTGCTCGAAACTGCTGAGCGCGGCGTGTTCATCCGTGAAAACGTCGAATACGGTAAAAAGTTTGGTGATTTGCAGGAGGTCGCGCACCTTTTTTGTCAGGTGCAGCAGCTTCAAGTCACCCTTCCGGCTTTTCACGGCCGTGTACCCACTGACGAGCTCACCGATTCCCGAGCTGTCGATGTAGTCGACGTCGGCGAGATTCAGCAAGATCATGGCGCGCCCTTCGTCCAGCAAACCGCGGATGGTCTTTCTCAGCAGAGCGCTGCCCTCGCCCAGAACGATGCGTCCGCTCAAATCCACAACGGTAATGTTTCCGGCATCACGATTGGTGGCGTGTAGTGACATCTTTTACCTTACGCTTCCTGATGAGGCGCGGAACTCTGTCCACCCTCGCCATTCGGAGAGCTACTGCCAGGCGTGGGCAGCTTCTTCGACATTACGATTTCCGCGCCGCCCGTTTTTCCCGGTACCACATCAAATTCGTCCATAAACGCGCGCATCAAAAAAATTCCTCGCCCGGAGGTGCTGAGCAAATTCTCTTCCGCGAGCGGGTCCGGCACATCGGAAAGTTTGAATCCCGTGCCTTCATCCAGGACATGGATGATCATGCGATCGGGAGTGAGATCCACGGCCAGGTAAATCTTTTTTTCGGGCCGCTCCTGATTCCCGTAGTGGAATGCGTTGATGACTCCCTCGCGCACGCTCATCCCGATTCGGTAGCAGTCGTCTTCACCGAAGCCCGCAGCTTCCGCCATGCGCAGACACATCTCCTCGGCAAGATTGACGCTTTCGACTTGCGTCTCCAACGTGACTTCAAGATGCTTGGCGTCTGAACCCATCTTTTGAGCTGCTGCTGCCCCGAGAGCCCCTAATATGAGCGCATTATGGGTAACATAGCAACGGAAACGGAGTCAATGGAGCGATTAAGCTACAGCCTTCGGACCAACGAGGGAGAATCCGCATTCTAGCCTGTCTCTCCCTTGAAACCAGCTCACGTGAATTGGCTCGAGTTCGTAGATTCAAGAGGGACAGACAGGAATGTCTGTCCTACCACCCGGCTTGCAGGCGCTGGACCATGGCCAATCTTCAGGATAGTGGACCAAGCCAGCAGTCACTGGATTATTCTCGATGTAGCGGACGATTCGTTCTAGTTGTGCCGGATTCCGTACCCAATGATCGAATGATTCATCTTGCCAGAACGCCTGTCCGGTGCGACCCAACACGCGATTGGCGCATCTGGCCGTGTAGCCCTTCAGAAGCTTCGTGATCCTTCGAATTGGCTGAACTGTTTCGATCAAGACGTGAACATGATTGGACATCACAACAAAAGCGAAGATGCGGTAAAGATGACGCTGCGATTCGCCGTACCTCAGAGCCTCCATCACAAGATTTGCGACGCTAGGGTTTTTCAGCCACATCGGGTCACGTTGCCCAGAATCCAGGAAACGGTCGAAAGCTACAAACTTTTTTCCTTCTGATTTTTCGCTACATTCTCGCCAAAAAGCGGCTGGCAGAGATCCTGCGAGTCTCCATGTGATGAAAAGAATCTTTCCCGGCGGTTGCCAATGCGGCAGATGTCGTTTGTAGTAGGGCTTGATTTCGCGGGGCATAACAGTAGGACAGGCATTCTTGCCTGTCCTTTCCTTCAGAGCCAAATGATGTAACCCAACCCGTGTTTAGAAACTCCAGAGGGACAGACAGGAATGTCTGTCCTACCTAAGCCCAATAGGAGCGGTCGAGAGTGCGGTACTGGATCGCTTCACTTAGATGCTTTGGCTCGATGCCCGCGCCGCCGTCCAGGTCTGCGATGGTGCGGGCTACTTTCAGGATGCGATCGTGGGCGCGGGCGGAGAGGCCGAGGCGGGTGATGGCGTTTTCGAGCAGCTTTTCGCCTTCGGCGGAGATGGCGCAGTGCTTTCGAATCATCTTGGGCATCATTTGCGCGTTTGCATAGGTCTTTTTTTCCGTACGGAATCGCTCCAACTGACCGTCTCTTGCAGAAATCACGCGCTTCCGAACTGCGGCCGAATCTTCCGCGGAAGACGGCGCGCGCAGCTCCTTGTACTTCACCGCGAGGACTTCGATGTGAATGTCAATGCGGTCCAGCAGCGGACCGGAGATTTTCGAGACGTAGCGCTGGATCATCGGCGGAGTGCAGTGGCATTCGCGCGTGGGATCGCCAAAATAGCCGCAGGGACAGGGGTTCATTGCGGCGGCCAGCATGAATCGCGAAGGAAAAGTGACCGAAACCGCCGCGCGCGAAATGGTCACCGAGCCGTCTTCCAGCGGCTGGCGCATCACTTCCAGGACGTTTCTCTGAAATTCGGGCAACTCGTCGAGAAACAGCACTCCATTGTGCCCAAGCGAAACTTCCCCCGGCCGCGGCCCCGCGCCGCCACCGATCAATCCTGCGTCGCTGATGGTGTGATGCGGCGAGCGGTACGGCCGGGTTCCCACGAGCCCGCTGCCATTCTCCAGGACTCCTGCAACGCTATGTATGCGGGTGGTCTCGATGGCCTCTTCCAGCGACATGGGCGGAAGGATAGTGGGAATGCGCTTCGCTAGCATGGTCTTGCCTGCGCCGGGCGGACCGATGAATAAAATGTTGTGGCCGCCCGCGCATGCCACTTCCAGCGCGCGCTTGGCAGCTTGCTGGCCGTGCACGTCGCGCAAGTCAACAGAGTACTGCGCGGCCTCCGAAAGCATTTGCCGCGCGTCGACTTTTACGGGGGCAAACGATTCCGGCGAATTGACGAGATCGACAGCTTGCGGCAGGGACTTCAGCGCGAAGACGTCCACGCCTTCGACGACGGCCGCTTCCTTGACGTTTGCTTCCGGCACGGCCACCGACTTCAACCCGACTTCCCGCGCCGCCAACGCGGCGGACAATGCGCCTCTCACGGGCCTAACGCTTCCGTCGAGGGAGAGTTCGCCCAGAAACATGCACTTGTCGAGCTGCTTGCCGAAAAACTGTCCCATGCAGCCGGTCAGGCCGAGGGCCATCGGTAAGTCAAACCCCGAGCCTTCCTTGCGCACATCGGCAGGCGCCAGATTGATCGTGACGCCCTGGCCGTAGGGAAATTCATATCCGCAATTTCGCAGAGCTGCTTTGATGCGCTCCCTGCTCTCCTTCACGGCGTTGTCCGGCAGACCTACGACGTTGAAATCCGTCATCCGCGCCGAACCTACGTCCACCTCCACCTCGACGAGGTAGGCGTCAATTCCGTACACCGAAGCGCTGAGCGTCTTGAAGAGCATCGTAGTCGCGCGGATCCAGGCTCTGTCCGAGGCGGAAGGGAGCAGCAAGCCCAGCGCGCAGCATAAATCAATCAGCTAAGATACACCAGAGATAACTCATTCTGTAGTACAGCGCCGGCCTCCTTCCCTTTACACGTGCTGAGGGGCCACGTATATTGACCTCATCGGGAGTTTGCGAACACTCCTCCCCGCGCGAGGCTTTCTATGTTCGGTATTGTGATTTTGGGCCTGCTCGTACTGCTCGTAATTCTAGCCATCGGGATGTACAACGGGCTGGTGCGGCTGAAGGTCCAGTGCGATAACGCCTGGGCGGATATTGACGTTCAACTGAAGCGGCGCTACGACCTGATTCCCAACCTCGTGGAAACCGTGAAGGGCTATGCCGGGCACGAAAAGGACACGCTCGAAGCAGTGATTAATGCGCGCAACCGCGCGATGACGGCGACCGCTCCCGGCGACAAGGCGCAGGCGGAAAACATGCTCTCCGGCGCGCTGAAGAGCCTCTTTGCGCTTTCCGAAGCTTATCCGCAGCTCCGGGCGATCGAGAGTTTTACTTCGCTGCAGAATTCGCTTTCACAGATTGAGGACACCGTGCAGAACGCGCGGCGCTATTACAACGCCGTCGTGCGCGACCTCAATACCAAGATTCAGCAGTTTCCCACCAACATTTTTGCCAATATGCTGGGCTTCAAGCCGCGCGAGTTCTTTGAAGTGACCGCCGCGGCTGAGCGCGAAGCGCCCAAGGTGAGCTTCAACGCGCCCAGTGCGCCGACTGCCTAGTGAGAACGCGGCCTGTATGAACCGCGCCCTCTTCCGGCCAACACGTCTTGCGTTCGCCGCTGGCCTTTTCCTCACGTTGTTCTCATTGTTCGTTTGCGCGGCTCCGGCAAAAGAACTGCGCATCGAAAAATTCAGCTCGGAGATTGTCGTCGCCCCGAACGGCTCGATTGACGTCACCGAAGTCATTACCGTGCGATTCATCGGCGGGCCCTGGCATGGGCTGTATCGCTCCATCCCCGTGGAATACGTTACGCCGCAGCAGCTGAACTACTCGCTCTTCCTTACGGTGAAGAACATCGCGGACAGCGACGGCAACAAGCTGAAATTCGAAGCCAGCCGCGAACGCCATTACCGCAAACTGAAAATCTTCGTTCCGAACGCCGACAACTCCACGCACACCATTTCCATCGAGTACACCGTTTCCGACGCGCTGCGTTTTTTTGAGGACCACGACGAGCTCTACTGGAATATCACCGGCGACGAATGGGATATTCCAATTCAATCCGCCGACGCGCGCATTATTCTTCCCGAAGGCACGACGAACATCCGCGCCAATGTTTTCACGGGCAGCTTTCGCTCCACGGCGCACGATGCGGACGTAGAAATCGTGGGCAACGGCGTTGAGGTGCGCACGCGCGATCCGCTGCGTTATCACGAAGGACTGACGGTCGCGGTCGCTTTCGACAAAGGCTTCGTTCACGAACCTACCGCATTCGACAAGTTTTCACTCTTTGTGCGAAGCAATTGGCCGCTGGGGCTGCCGTTCGTTGTCTTCGTCATCATGTTTTATCTCTGGTGGACCCAGGGACGCGATCCGCGCTTGCGACCTATCGCGGCACAATACGAGCCGCCGGACCAGCTCACTCCAGGCGAAGCGGGAACGCTGGTCGATAACTCCGCGGACATGCGCGACATTACGTCTTCGATTGTTGACCTCTCCGTGCGCGGCTATATGGTGATCGAAGAGCATCAGAAGGACCGCATGCTCGGGCTGGTCCACGACAAGGACTACAACTTTGTACTGAAAAAAGAGCGCTCCGAATGGGCCACATTGAAGCCCCACGAACAGGTTTTGTTGAACGGGTTTTTCACCATGGGCACGGTGGGCGAGAGCGTCTCGATGTCCAGTCTCGAAAACCGTTTTTATAAGAACCTGCCGGATATCAAGAGCCGCATTTTCGAATCTCTTGTTACGCATGGCTACTATCGCCGCCGGCCGGACAGTGTGCGCGCTTCGTATATTGGCGCCGGCGTTGTGATTGGCCTTCTTTGCATTTGGGGCGGCACGGGGATCGCTTCTTCCATGGGCATGGCGCCGCTTACGTTCATAATTGCGGGAGTTCTTTCCGCCGCGATCATCTGCGGCTTCGGCTGGTTCATGCCTGCGCACACGGAACAAGGTGCGCGCGCGCTGGAAGGAGTTCTCGGCTTCGAGGATTTCTTGAATCACGTGGAATCCGACCGCTTTAATCGCACGATCAAAACGCCGCAGATGTTCGAGAAATTTCTGCCCTTCGCCATGGCCCTGGGCGTGGAGAAAAACTGGAGCAAAGCCTTCCAGGGCATCATGACGCAGCCGCCGGACTGGTATCGCGGCTCGTATGGCCCGAATTTCTACCCCATGATGTTCACCAATGACCTCAGCACTATGTCTTCCCGCGCCAGCAGCGTCATGGCTTCCGCTCCGCGCAGCTCCGGAGGCTCCGGTTTCGGCGGTGGCGGAGGCGGTGGTTTTTCCGGAGGCGGTTTCGGCGGTGGTGGTGGCGGCGGCTTCTAGGGCCTGGGTATTTTAGGAAGAGAGCTCGCAGCAACGATTCAGTGAGCTGAAAACCGATTTTCGATGAGACTAGTGCTTATCTTCGCTAGCGGCATGAGATTCTTTCGGGCCCACGCCGTAAAGCGCCAGGACGTCTTGTAGCGTTACCACGCCTTCCAATTGATGTATGTCGGCGCGGTTCACCACCGGCAGTAGGTCAAGTCCGCTTCCACCCATACGATCGAGCGCCAGGTGAAGCGAATGGTCCGCATGCACGTGCGCAAAATCGGTCGGATCCACAAGTTCGTACAGTCGCTTGTCCGGGGCGCCATTTCCGACGGCTTGCTGCAGGCTCTGCAGACTAACTACACCAATCACTCCGCGTTCATCGCTGACGGGCCACGCATGGAATCTGCTGGACTGCGATTTTTCCAGCGCTTCCTGCACCGTGAGGCTGCCGTTCCATACTTCCGTGGCGTCGCGCATGGCCTGAACAACGCGGCGCTGGCCACCCTGCTGACGCGTCTCCGCCGTCGGCAGGTGAATACCGTCCTGGTGCGCCAGAACTTCATAGATCGGCTGCTTCTGAAACCTGGCGGAGATGAAAAAACTCACCAGGCTGGAAATCATCAGCGGCACGATGACCGCATAATCCCGGGTGATCTCAAAAATCATGACCACCGAAGTCATGGGCGCGCGGATGATGCCCGCAAACGCCGTGCCCATGCCGACCAGCGCATAGGCTCCCGGAGAAGCCACATATCCCGGCAGAAAATGTTGCGCCACGGTTCCGACAATTCCTCCCAGCATGGCTCCCAGAAACAAGCTGGGCCCGAATATGCCGCCGGCATTGCCGGAGGCATAGCTAGCGGCGACGGAAATGAGTTTGAGCATAAGCAAGAGGATCATCAGCTTGAGCGCCATCTTTCCGTTCAACACGTCGCCGACGTGTTTGTACCCCACGCCCAGGAGTTGCGGTACAAACCAGCCCATGATTCCAACCGTCAATCCCCCCGCTACTGGCTGGAACCACACGGTTTTTCGCGGGAAGCGCAGAAAGCGCCCTCTCATCCAAAGCAGAAGTTTCGTAAACGCCACCGAAACGAAACCGCCGGCAACTCCGAGCACCCCGTAAATCCCCAACTCTCCCGGATGGACCAATTGATATTGCGGCACCTGAAAGAGCGGGTCGTTTCCCAGAAGCAGTCGAAGCATCGCCCAGGACGTTGCCGAAGCCAGCACGACGGAACCCAACACCGGCGCGTGCATGTCGCCGACTACCTCTTCCAGCGCGAACAAAACGGCGGCCAGCGGCGTATTGAACGCAGCGGCGATCGCTGCCGCGGCCCCGACGGGGATAAGCGCCTTCACTTTGTCCGGCCGCAGGCCCAGCTTTCTGCCCAGCACCGACGCAATACCAGCTCCAACCTGGACAGCCGGCCCCTCGCGTCCAAGCGGCAGACCGCTCGCCAATGTCGCGGAGGTACAGAGAAATTTTCCGAAGACGGTTCGAAGTGTGATTCGCCCGCCGCGGGCATAGAGTGCCGCTTTCGTCTGGGGAACTCCGCTGCCGCGCGCGTCCGGAAAAAAGCGGTAGAGCAGGTAGCCGACTGCTAGTGATCCGATCACCGGGACAAGCAATCTTCGCCACGCCGCTCCGCCGGGAGGATACAGCCGGGCACCGAATCGCTCCGTGACAAGAATGAAAGCGACGACGCACAGGCCCACTAGGGCCCCGATCAGCAACGTCAGGATCAGAAAGACTTGTTCCTCGCGATCGGAAAGGAACAGGGCCCACTTCTGTGCCGGGACATTCCACCAGGTGTGGCCGGTTGTCTCTGCTGTTTCCTTCAAGTCCATGTCGGGCGGGTCACTCACGATGGTTCGCCGCGCGATTTCTGGAAGGGCGTTTCGATCGCTTCCCGCCTTTTGAAGAGCGCCCGTTTTCCAGCAGAGCGCTGATGGCGCGGACAAATGCAAGACCACTCGCGCGAAGTTCACTGATGCGGTGGCGCGCCACTTGTTCGAGCAGTTTTTCTCCACGGGGCAGGAGAGAGACCAGAACGCGCCTGCGATCGTCACGGCTGCGTGTCCTGCGAACATATCCATGCAGCTCCAGCCGGTCGATCAGTTCGACCGCGCTGTGATGCTTCAACGCCAGCCTATCGGCGAGCGCGCGGATGGTGGCCTCTTCTCCTTCGGGAAGGCCCCGGACCGCGAGCAGCAACAGGTATTGCTGCGGCTCCAGGCCCGCGGCGCGGGCCACGGAGTCTCCCTCACCGACAAACTTGCGGATGAGGTAGCGCAGTTCCGCGAGCGCCGCGTACTCCGCGGAGGTGATCTCCTTTGACATTCAATAAGTATATCGCACTACGATATACTTGGACACTTTCCCGTTGAACTGAGCGATTTGATTAACCCCTGGCTATCTACGTCGGCTTCTGCCGATTTCTTTTTTTCTCGGGAGGTAACTCTGATAAACTACTTATATTATTAAGAGGGATAACATGGGTAACTCAATCTGTCCTCGCTGTCACCAAGCCCTTTCTACTCCTCCTTTAATGAATTTGCAGGAATGGTCAAGTTTTGTCTGCCCCAGTTGCAGAGCGAGGCTCCGACAAAAATCTACGTTGCGATCGAACCATCTTTTACTTTTCGGACTCTCCCTCGCAAGCCTTGGGGGATTCCACTTCGCACCGCGATGGCTAAAACTACTCTTCATCGTTCTCGGGTTGGTTTCTTACCTCGCAGCTTTTGTAATTTTGCTCTTCGAAGCTCGGAGTCCTGAACTGCAGCTTAAGAAGCCTTTGCCCAAGCCGGAAATTGTTCTTAACCTGAACAACCTTAACAATTAGCATTTGGGCGCCAAAGCCGCCTCTAGGCGTGACTACAGTTGTTTGCGGAAGGACTTCTGCGTCTTGTAGTGCTCGTAGCCGTTTCGTTCGTAGAATTTGTGCGCGCGCTCGCGGTTCACGTTCGAACGTACCGACATGCCCTTGCAGCCATGCTTGCGGGCCCAATCTTCTGCGGCGGTCAGCAACCTGGCGCCCGCGCCGAGGCTTCTCTTCCCATCCGCCACAATGAGGGTGTTCACTTCCGCGCGAATCTCCACTTCGAGCAGCGGCTGCTTGCTTACGTGCAGCCAGCCGATCACGCCATTCGTTGGGGATTCCGCAACAAACACAGCGTGATCTGAAGCAGGTTTTATGCGTCGCAATCGCTCGCGGATCTGGGCCGCCGTTGCCGGATACCCGAGCTGTCCGCTAAGTTCCGCGAGTTGCGGGGCATCGCCGCTCTTCGCGCGCCGGATCTTCAGTTCGTTCCTGTTTGCGTTTGCCAACTGTATCAAACCGCCTTTCGCCGAAGCCGCGCTTGCACGGCGTCGCTCCTCAGTTCGCGCAGCGCATCCGCCGCGATCCAGCGCGCCGCTCGTGAATCCTGCTTTCTGATTCTTTCCGCCGCTTGGATGGCTTCCCGGTTCAACCGAAGATTTCGCTTCCCAATATTTCGCAAGGTCCAGTTGACCGCTTTTCTTACGAAGTTGCGTTCATCGTGCGCTTCGCGTTCGATCACTCGCAAGAATTGTAAAAATCGCGCGTCCGAAGCCACCTTGTCCTTATAACTCAAGTACGCCACCAGTGAAAAACCCGCGCGCTTCTCAAATTCCTCGCTGCGCCTGCTCCATTCCGCCGCCTTCTTCCAGGCGAACTTCGTGTGAGCGTAAAGATAGCAGCACGCCGCATCCACAATATCCCAGGAATTGAAATCGCAAGCCCAACGCTCCATTTCCGCGGCGGTGATTCTCTCCGGTTCGCCGATGAATGTGGCAAGGATACGAGCCTCGTGAATGCCCGTCGTCCAAAGCTCTTGCGCGAGACGGTGATCTTTTCCAATATGCTTCGCGAATTTGTGTAGCACGGGCGAGGAGACTCCGTACGCTTTTGGGACATGCACACCAAAGTAGGCCATCTTCGCGCGAACTTTCGGATTGGCTAGCCCCTTCAGCTCGCGCAACACAGCCTCTTTCGTCCATTGGCGAGCCATCGTTCGGGGATGGCTCTGCCTAGAACGTTTTGTCGGAGTCGAGGAGGATCGTGACCGGGCCTTCATTGACCAGCCCCACGGACATCATGGTTTGAAAAATTCCCGTCGCCACGGTGACGCCAAGAGCGCGGAGCGCCGCGCAAAACCCTTCGTATAAAGCTTTCGCCAGCTCCGGAGGCGCCGCCGCGATGAAGCTCGGCCGCCGCTGCCCGCGCGCATCGCCATAAAGTGTGAATTGCGAAACCACCAGCGCGCTGCCCTTCACATCCAGCAGCGACCGGTTCATCTTACCTTGGTCGTCTTCAAAGATTCGCAGGTTGCTGACTTTCTCGGCCATTGAGACTGCGACGGCCGAGGTATCTTCCCGGCCGACGCCAAGTAAAATCATCAGCCCCGCGCCGATCTCGCCCGTGACGCGTTCTTCCACCGTCACGCGCGCCCGGCTCACTCTCTGGAGTACTGCGCGCATGCCGCTAGCCTAGTTATCTCTCTTTCGTTTTGCTCTCGGCAATGGCAATACCGCAAATCCACGCGGCGCTGGCTGGCATTTCGGACAAAAATAACTGCTGCGCCCCGCTACAATCCCGCGCCGGATCGTAGCCTTGCACCGGTAACACCCCTTGCCTTCGCGGCCGTAAGCCCGATGGTGCCGCTGATACTCCCCCGGCTCGCCCTCCGCGTCAAGAAAATCGGAAATCGAGGACCCGCGCATCACGATGGCTTTCTGCAGAATTTCTTGCAGCACGCGGCGTAGCGTCTCCGCTTGTTTCGCGTTCAGCCGGCCGCCCAAACGAGCCGGATGAATTTTTGCTCGCCACAAGCTCTCGTCGGCGTAGATATTGCCCACGCCACGGAGCACGGACTGGTCCAGCAGCAACGCCTTGATCCGCGCGCGGCGTCCTCGAATCCGGCTCGCGAATTCCTCGGTGCTCACCTCCAGTGGATCGGCACCGAATCCCAGCAGTTCTTCTGCGAGCGGCGCTTCCGTCAGATATGCGATGCGCCCAAAGCGCCGCGCATCCACGTAACGCAGCTCGCGGCCATCATCGAGCAGCAAGCAAACATGCGTGTGCTTTTCGCGGGGTTGCTCCGCAGGGCTCGGGGCGATCTGCCCGGTCATACCGAGGTGTACCAGCAGCGACGCTGGAACCGCATCGCCATTCGAAGGAATTCGCCCTGCCGACGCTGCCGCGGAAAGCCGCAGCAGCATGAATTTTCCATAGCGCTCGACGGCCTCGATCTGCCGCCCCGGAAGGTGCTCCTCCAGCGCCGCGGGATCATCAATGAAATCCGTTTTCCCAAGCGACACGGAGACGATCCGCCGCCCGAGAATCACTCGCCGCAATCCGCGCGCTACCGTTTCGACTTCAGGAAGTTCGGGCATAGGAGGACCGAGATCCCAAAGTAACACACACTTGAACTCAACGCTGCTCGTATAGTGATGTGATCTCCGGAAATTGACGGACTTCTTTGCGAGACTTTCAAAAAAAAACGAAAAGCTCCTGGATCAACCTCGATATAGCGGGGCGCAACGATGCCGCGCCCCTACAAAATAAATCGAGCTTTGCTACTTTTTCTGATAATTCGGATACGGCGGATGATCCGGAATCACCACGGGATTCTTCTTCAACGCTTCCATGGTGACTTCCACCGCCTTTTCGAGTTGCCGGTCGTGCCCCGCCGCAACGGACGCCGGATCATTTTCCACTTCAATGTCCGGCGCAATCCCGTGGTTTTCCACTTCCCATTCGCCCTTCAACCCGTAGATGGCAACGCGCGGCGCCGTCACGAATCCACCGTCAAGAAGCACCGGATAGCCATAAATCCCGACCAGCCCGCCCCAGGTGCGCGTGCCAACGAGCGGCCCGATCTTGTCCTGCTTGAACATCCACGGCAGCGCGTCCCCGCCGGACCCGGACATTTCGTTGATGACCATCGTCTTCGGCCCATAGATTTGCGACAGCGGGGAGCAGAACGCTTCGCCTTCCCGCGAGATCGCGCAATTCCGCAGCGGCCGCTTCAGCATGTCAATGATGTAGTCCGCCACTTCGCCGCCGTGATTGTAGCGTTCATCAATCACCGCGCCCTGCTTACCCACCTGCGCGAAATAAAACCGGTTGAAATTGAGGTACCCGCCGACGTTCGTGTCCGGAACGTGCACGTACGCCAGCTTTCCTCCGCTCAGCTCATCCACTTTCCTCCGGCTGTCCTCTTCCCAGGCGCGGTTGCGTAACGGAAATTCGCTGGGCAACGGAACTACGGTTACCACTCGCGCGTCTTTGCCGTCCGCGTTCGGTCCCACTTTGATTTTGATCTGTTTGCCCGCCGTGTTCTCAAAGAAGCTGTAGACCTCCGCCGGCGGCCGAACCTCACGTCCTTCCACTTCCAGCAGATACTCTCCTGCCTTTACATCCACTCCCGGCTGCGTCAGCGGCGCGAGCAGATCCGGGTTCCAGTTCTCGCCGTTGTACACGCGTGCGAACCGGTAGCGGCCATTTTCGATTTTGTAATCGGCCCCGAGCAACCCGCCACGCACCCGTTTCGCCTGCGGAATGTCGCCCCCGCCGATGAACATGTGGCCGATGGTGACTTCTCCCAGCATTTCATCGAAGAGATAGTTCAGGTCCGCGCGCCCTCCGAGGCCTTTCAGGTAAGGCGAGTATTTCTTCTCCATGGCCGAAATGTTCAGCCCATGATGATTCGGGTCGTAAAGGAAATCGCGTTCGATGCGCCAGACTTCGTGGTACATCTGATTCCATTCCGCGCGCGGTTCGGAGTAGACTTCCATCCCGTCGATCTTCAACGCGCCGTCGCCCGGCTTTACAACGACGGCGGTTCCGGTAATGAACCAGCCCGGCCCTTGCCGGTACAAAACTTTCTCGCCATTCGCGGAAACTACGAATCCATTGATTCCGCCGACAAACGGCTCGGTCTTCCGCGTGGTTAGATCAAATTTCGAAACACTCGCAGGCGTCGGTTCACCGAATCGCGGGACGTCCACGACTTCGGAAAGGAACAGCGTTCCCGCCTTTCCCGCATCCAGGCCCACATAATTCGCACGCTTGATCGGCAGCGCGACGATCCGCTGACCAATCCCATCCAGGTCAATGGTGACTTTAACGGCCTCGTCTTTCTTCTCGCCTTCCTTCCCCTTCTCGGCTTCTTTGCCTTTATCAGCATCTTTGTTCTTGTCTGCTTCTTTGCCCTTGTCACTGCCCGCGGAATCCTTTTTCTCTTCGGCCGCTTTTTCCTCGTCGCTTTGCGGCTCTACGGGTGAAGCATCGCCCTTCTTCAGAACTGCCGCGTAAACATTGCGCAGCACCGGATGCTGGTAGCTCGAAAGATCGAGCCAGCCCGCCGAAAGCCCCACGTCTGTGCTGACCGCAAAAAACAGATATTTTCCGCCCTTGTCGAACACCGGATAGCGCGCATCGCTGATCCCGTCCGTGATCTGCGAAGCCTTCGCGGTTTCCAGCGAATACACAAAAATGGCGCGCTGATGATTTTCAAGAAGCTTTGCAAACGTGAGCCATTTGCTGTCTGGCGACCACGCCTCATTGAAAGCAGAGGTTGGATCGTCGTAGCGATCCGTCGTCACTTTCACCGGCACGCCCTTCTCCACATCCACGTACCACAAGTTCAGCCTTTTGTCCGTGTACGCGATTTTCTTGCTGTCCGGCGACCACACCGGGCCATAGAAATACGATGGCGGATTGCCTAGATTAATTTTCTTCACCGCTCCCGAACCCGCCTGATCCCTAATGTGCAGCGCGTATTCGCCGGATTCATCCGAAAAATAGGCGATCGATTTGCCGTCGGGCGACCATGCCGGATCACGCTCCGCCACGCCCGCCGTACGCGTCAGGTTTCGAACGTCGCCCTTTTCTCCCGGAACGGTGAAAATCTCGCCGCGCGCTTCGAACACCGCGCGCGCCCCGGTCGGCGATATCGCCGCGTTCTGAATCTTGTCGCCAACTTTTTCGTAGTGCGGCCGTGTCGCAGGCAAATCGCCCGCAATCCGAATGTTCACTTTCTTCGATTGCCCACTCTCCGGATCAAATAAATAAATCCCGCCGAATTGTTCATAGACCAGCGTGTCCGTCCCCGCGGACAACGACTTGAAATCCAATCCCTTGTTTTCGACAGCCTGCTTGACCGTTTTCGATTTCGTGTCATAGGCGAAAAGGCTTACAGGCCCGTTGCGGTCCGAAAGAAAATAGACCGTGTCGCCGAACCACACCGGATGCGCGTCATTCGAATTCTCTCGCGGCACTCTTTCCAGCGCCAGGTCGCTCAGCCGCACAATATAGATTGGCGTGGTCTGCCCGCCGCGATACCGCTTCCAGGACGTCTGCCAGATTTCGTTTGGCACATACGCGATGCGCGCGGCGTCGGGCGAGAACCACGCCTCTTCTCCGCGCCACATCGGCAGAACTTCCGCCGGGCCGCCTTCCGCGGGAACGGTGTACAAACGGTCGAAGTCCGCATAGGAATCGCGCGGCGAATGGAAAAGCACGCGCTTGCCGTCCGGCGTCCATCCCACCGCAATATCCGGCGCGGGATGCCACGTCAGCCTGCGCGGTTCGCCGCCCTCCGCAGGCATCACAAACACATCCGCGTTCCCGTCGTATTGCGCTGTGAAAGCAATCCACTTGCCGTCCGGCGAGAAAACCGGTAATCCTTCGTGTCCGCCCGTCGTCAGTTGCCGCGCATCGCCGCCCTCGCGAGGCACGCTCCAGAGGTACCCGCCATAGGCAAAAACCACTTGCGTCCGGCTCACCGTCGGCGAATGCGCCAGCAACAGCGTTTCTTCCGCAGCGCGGGAAGCGCCCGCGAGGCCCAGCAAGACACCCATCAGGATCGCCATTCGAAAGCGCATGCTTCCTCCCTAAAACAAGATAAACGAGATGAAATCGTTAGCTAGAATCGACCCGAATTCCCGCGGCGCACCAGCTCTTCAGCGCCGTACGATCTGCATGTACCCACCACGGCACAGAACCATCCCAGTAAGACGGATGAACCGCGAAAAATGTTTGCAAAAAATCGCGCAATCTAAGGCAGGAGCGCGAAGACCCGGACCGGCCCCCCCGAGCCTCCCTCCAGCTTGATCGGCGCCACAATCAGAAACGCGCCAGTCTCCGGCAGTTCGCTCAAGTCCGCCAGGTTTTCCAGGTGATACAAGCCCGTGCCCAGCGTCAAATGATGCACCGCGAAATCACCCGAGGCCCCGAAATCAATGCTCAGCGTGTCGCATCCCAGGCCGCTCACTTTTCTTTCGATCAATAATTTTGCCGCTTCCGTTGAAAAACCAGGAAAATGCATTTTTCCTTGGCCATCCTGGTTGCGATAACGCTTCACATCCGGCCAGCGCGAAGACCAGCCCGTTCGCAGTAGCACGATAGCCCCTTCCTGAATCCGTCCGTGCTTTTTCTCCCACGCTTCCACGAAAGCTGCGGGAACCTGATAATCTGCGTCCTTCGCGCTTTCCGCGCGCACATCCAACACCACCGCCGGGCCCATCAGTTTCTTTGCGGGAATCTGGTCTACCGTGATTTGTCCCGGCGGAAAATGCGCCGGCGCATCCATATGCGTTCCGTAATGTTCCAGCATCCAGAAACTTCTCGTGAAGTAGCCGTTCTTCTCAATCGTGGCGTTCACTTTTGCTTCGAAAAATTTCTCATCACCCGGCCAGGGCACCAGTTTGTCGCTGATGGCGTAAGTCAGGTCCACCACCCGCGTTTTTCCGGATGGAACCCCTTCGAGCATGGCGTCTCCGCGCGGATTTTGCGGATAAAGAGTCATGAATGCAAAAACACAACTGGCGATAACTCCGGAGCGGCCCACGGCGCTCATTTCCAACCCCCATTCCTTTTTATGGCAGCGGGATGCCCGGCGTCGCGATGATCCCGGCCATGCGCAGGATTTCCTGGTACTCCGTGTCGCTGATCATGGTGACGATCAAGCGTACGTTCTTCAACAATTTCATTTTCTTCAGCGCGGGATTGGCGCGGAGTTCCGCCAGGGTGACCTGCCTTGGAAGCTTTTCGAACGCGCGCAAGTCCGCAACCAGATTTTTCTCTTTGCGATCGTGGGGATCGGGGTAGGGATCGCGCGTAATCTCCGCAATCGAATAGAGCGTCCGTTCCGGCGCGGAATGGTAGCACAGCACGCGGTCGCCCTTGCGCACCTGTTTCAGTGCGCGGATCGCGTCGGGTTTCGAAGCGGCACCATGCCACATCTCCTTGCCCTTAACGAAGAGTGTGTCCCAGTGATAGTGGTGGGGGTCGGCGGTAAAGATCCAGTAGTGGCGTTGCGCAGTCGGAGTCGACATCGATTCTTGGAGTCGGCAGCAATATACACGCTGGCATCCAAAAAGCGAAACAAAATATGAGGGTTAGCTGATACTTGAGGTGGGAAAGGTGTAGGAGCGCAACTGGCAATATTTCGTCTAAATCTAAATATTTATATTATTTTCAATGGCTTACGGTATATCTATCCAACATCGACAAAAATGTCTTCTCCCCTGATCTCCACAGGGTAACAATCCACCCCAACCGTCGGGTTCTGGGTTACTTTGCCGGTAGTCACGTTGTACTGCCACCCGTGCCAGGGGCAAGTCACGATGCTCCCATCCAAAACCCCCTGGCCCAGCGGCCCGCCCCGGTGCAGGCACGTATTGTTAATTGCGTAGAATTTGCCCCCAACATTCGCCACGGCAATCGCCTTGCCCTCCACCTGAAACTCCCGGATCGTCCCTGGAGTAATCTCATTCGTCTTCGCCGTCCGCGCCATCGCCATCTTTTCGTCTCTCCCGTTTATTTCTCTCCGCTCTCTGTGTTCTCTGCGACCTCTGTGTTAAGTCCTTTCTTCCTTTACTTCCTCTACTTCCTTGGCTTCCTACCTCGGCGCCGGCGTCTGCGCCACCATCACTCCCTGCTTGAATTCATCCACCATTTCCGCCTTCAACCGCACTTCCGTCGGCCGCTTCGCCAGCGTCATCTGGTCAATCTTGTCCTGCAGCTTCAACAACGCGAAAAACAGCCCCTCCGGCCGCGGCGGGCATCCCACCACGTACACATCGACCGGTACGATCTTGTCCACGCCCTGCAGAACTGGATACGCATTGAACGGCCCACCTACACTCGAGCACGCTCCCATCGAGATGCACCACTTCGGGTCCGGCATCTGTTCCCATACGCGCTTGAGCACCGGCCCCATCTTCAGCGTCACCGTCCCCGCTACGATCATCAAGTCCGCCTGCCGCGGCGAGGGCCGGAACACTTCCGCGCCAAACCGCGCCATATCGAACCGCGAAGTCGTGGAAGCAATCATCTCAATCGCGCAGCACGCCAGCCCAAACGTCAGCGGCCAAATGGCGCTTTTCCGCGCCCAGTTGAACACGTAGTCCACCGACGTGATCATGAAATTCTTTTCGAACCGCTGATCCAGTACGCCCATAGGCCGCCATTCTCCCGCAGCGCAACCATCTTCCGCGGAGTATAGCTTCCGCCTGTACTCTAGTCAAAGTATCGTGCGATCGCCGCGTTTCGTTAGTCGCGCGTTAGCTCTTTGTACTTACGCGAAAGGGCTTTCCAATAAGTGCCCGGTCGCAGGCGCTGCAGGATGTCGATCTTGTAGGCGTCCGAGCCGATCAGGATGCGCGGCTCGCTACGCTCCACGCCACGAAGGATGCGGGCCGCGGCTTCTTCAGGCGTAATCCGGAAAAACTTCTCAAACCGGGCGATTTTTTCTTCAACATCGGTTCTTTTTACGCCCGCTCCGACGCGTGCACGCCGGGCAATCGCCGTCCGGATTCCCGCCGGGTGCACGCAAGAAACACGCACGGGCGTTTCTGCAAGCTCATGCCTCAGGCACTCCGTAAATCCCCGCACCGCGAACTTGCTCGAGGAATACGCCGCTTGCCCCGGTGGCGCGATCAGCCCATATAAGCTGGAAATATTCACAATATGTGCCCGCTGTTCCCGCTTCAGCATCGGCAGGAAAAACTTCACGCCGTACACCACGCCCCAGAAATTGATGTTCATCAGCCACCGGAAATCCTCCAGTGAAATCTCTTCGAACATCCCCTCCATCGCCACCCCTGCATTGTTGATCAGCAGCGTCACGCGCCCGTGTTTCTTGCCGACCTCCTCGGCAAACGCGCTCACTCCTGCTTCCTCGGCGACATTCACCACATGCGTCGTAATCGGCGCCTTCCTGCTTCCAATCGATTGCGCGATCTGCGCGAGCCCCGCTTCATCCACATCCGCAATCGCCAGCGCGGACCCCGCCTCCGCCAATCGCTGTGCCAGCGCGCGCCCAATCCCCGAGCCCGCCCCCGTCACCACCGCCGCCCCACCACTTAGAAATGACATTGGAAAACCTCGGTAACTAAACGAATTGCCGCCAGCCACATCGTCACAGCGAAACACTTGCTGCGGCCCACTCATACCACAGTTCGACCATCGTCACCAGAATTTGGATTTCACCGCTCGGAAGAGAGGAAGAATCTACTACGATTCGGCCGTAACCTGATTGCGCCCGGCGCGCTTTCCGCTGTACGGGGCCTTATCGGCCTGCTTGACCAGTTGGCAGAATTCCGGAGGCTCCTTGCCCTGGAATCCGGCGATCCCGAAGCTCGCCATTACTGAAACAACATTTCCTCCAAACGAAAATTTCAGCGCCGCAAATTGTGCGCGCAGCCTTTTGTGCTCTTCTCGTCCAGATGCGTCATCACCAGTAGAAACTCATCCCCGCCCATCCGCCCGCTGAGGTCCGATGCTCGCGCGTTTTCTCGCAGCATTTCCCCGAATTTCTGCAGCACCTGGTCGCCCGCCGGATCGAATGGTTTGGTCAGGTAATCGTCAGCGCCCGCCGCCAATTCTTTCACCACGTTGTCCTTCTCCGAAATGCTTGTCACCACGATGATGTAGGTATACAGGCGCCGCGCATCCCCGCGAATGCGCTCGCACAGCTACTTGGTGCCGCACACCAGCAACGCGCCTTCGGACTTGAACGCGCGCAGTTGCGCCGCATCGCGGAACCATCTTCCGGTGTAAACATCCGGAGAAGGCGAGCCGTCCACGATTCGTTCATGCGCCACGTTCGAAAAACCTGCGCTTCGAAACAGCTCCGCCCACTCCTCCGAGGAAAGCAGCCGCGTGGGCACGGCCAGCAGATCGCCCCACTGGTGACAATGGGGATTGTCGCGATAGTAGTTAATCACAATCCACGCGGACCCGCCGTCGTGCAGTACCCGAAGAATATCTTTGATTCCCGCTGCAAGATCGGGCCAGTAGAAAGAAGATTCCACCGAAATCACATGAGAGAAAAAATGCGGTTGCCACGGTATTTCCGCCACTTCTCCCGTCACAAACATCAAATTGCCGAAGTCCAAGCTCGCGCGCCGCGCGTGACGGATCATCTCGTCCGAGATGTCCATCCCCACTACGCGCCCCTCGGGCACCAGTTTCGCCAGCCGCCGCGAAAGCCACCCAGCCCCGCATCCCACGTCCAGCACGTTGTCCGTGGGCGCCAGCCGCATCTTCTCCAGCACCGGCAGCGTGATGGGCAGGTGCTCCTGCTCCATCCCCTCCCCGCGCCCCGCCTCCGCCCAGCGGTCAAACTCCTCGCGAAGAGAATCTCTTGAATCCAAGGGCATTTTCAGAGGGCGAGCAGATCTCGAGGAACTAATCTTTTTGCCACCAGATCAACCAGGAACCCCAGTCCCTCAAGTGCCGTTGCGCCCAGCACCGCGGCCTCACCAGGCTCTCCGAAGGCCACTTGCACCGGAGCCTTTCTACCGTCAAAAGTTAAAAGGACGGCTGTAACGTCTCGTTCCAGACGTCGGCCATCCGCCAAGGAAAACGGCAGCCGCGAAAAAGCAGCTACGCCCAGCCTCTGGAGAATTTCCCGCGGGATCCAAGACAGTGTCGCTCCGGTCTCCACAAGCAAGGAGACTTCCTCCGTCTGGCCCGGAACCGCCAGATTCGCCAATTCCACCGTTACATCGAACATTCCCATCGTACATCTCCAACCAAGTTGTCAGGCGCCTTGCACTTTCGCCAGCAGCTCCACAAACTTTTGCTTCCGCTCCGCCTGGTCGTGCCCGCCTTCGGCGTCCGCCATTTGGGTGATGTTCATCGAGCAAAACTTCGGCCCGCACATCGAGCAGAATTTCGCTTCTTTGTAAAAATCATCCGGCAAATTCTCGTCATGCATCTTCCGCGCCGTCTCCGGATCCAGCGACAGTTCGAACTGCTTATTCCAGTCAAACAGAAATCGCGCATAGCTCAAAGCGTCGTCGCGGTCCCGCGCGCCCGGCCGGTGCCGCGCCACATCCGCCGCATGCGCCGCAATCTTGTACGCGATCACGCCCAGCTTCACGTCCTCCGGATTCGGCAAGCCCAGGTGCTCCTTCGGCGTGACATAGCACAGCATCGACGCCCCGTGCCACCCGATCATCGCCGCACCAATCGCGCTCGTGATGTGGTCGTACCCCGGCGCAATATCCGTCACCAGCGGCCCCAGCGTATAGAACGGCGCCTCGTGGCACCATTCCATCTCTTTGTCCACCTGCTCCTTGATCTTGTCCAGCGGCACGTGCCCCGGCCCTTCGATCATCACCTGCACGTCGTGCTCCCACGCCTTCGTTGTCAACTCGCCGAGCACTTTCAGCTCCGCAAACTGCGCATCGTCGCTCGCGTCCGCGATGCAACCCGGCCGCAAGCCGTCGCCAAACGAAAAGCTCACGTCGTGCTTCTTGAAAATCTTGCAAACGTCCTCGATATTTTCGTACAGAAAATTCTGCTTCTTGTGATGCTCCATCCAGTGCGCCATCAGCGACCCGCCGCGGCTCACAATCCCCGTAATCCGTTTCCGCACCAGCGGCACGTGCTCCCGCAGCACACCCGCGTGAATCGTCATGTAATCCACGCCTTGCTCGGCCTGCTCTTCAATCACTTCCAGCATCAGCTCGATCGTCAAATCTTCCGGCCGCCGAACCCGCGAAATCGCTTCGTACACCGGCACTGTCCCCACCGGCACCGGCGACGCCTCGATAATCGCCTTTCGAATCGTCGGAATATCCCCGCCCGTCGAGAGGTCCATCACCGTGTCCGCGCCGTAGTGCACCGCGTGGTGCAGCTTCTTCAGCTCTTCGTCAATGTTCGATGATGTCGAGGAATTCCCGATGTTCGCGTTGATCTTGCACTTACTCGCGATCCCGATCGCCATCGGCTCCAGGTTTCGATGATTCACGTTCGCGGGAATAATCATCCGCCCGCGCGCCACTTCGCTTCGAATCAGCTCCGGCTCGAGCTTCTCGCGCCGCGCGATGTATTCCATCTCCTCGGTAATCGCACCCTGCCGCCCCAGATGCATTTGCGACACGTTCCTGTTCCCATTGGCCTTCGCAGCCTCAGCTTCTCTCTTCTCAATCCAGCTGTCGCGCATTCCCATAGAGCCCCCTCAGAAGCCGCGACCCGTGCCGCCACAATGCTTATCCTTCGGCACGCAGTCTCCGGTATGAAGTCGAATTATGGCACCCGGTGAAGGGTGCCGCAACTTGCGGCAACGCCGACTTCGTTTCCCCATCTGGAACTCTCCCCGATCACTATTTCCAAAATGGTTGAGGAACGCTTTCCCCGAAGCGCTACCTCTTCGCTGCGTCTTCTCGCTGGCGTCCTAACAGCATCGCTCAAGAATAGGAAATGGGGTGAAAGAGAAGACTTCCTCGATGTACCTACGCTGCTCGCCTCGGGCCGCTTCTCCCATTACTTGGCAACTCAATTGCCCCTGGATTTGCGCCCGCTTCGACTTTCTTGGGAATCGAAGGTCTAAAACGCTCTTGCATCGGCAAGAAGGAGTTCCCATGAATGTTCTACCCGTTCGCTGCCTGGCAACTCTTGCAGCGATGTTTGCCGCGCGCTCCGCAATGGCGCAAGACACTTCACCGGATTCACGACCAGATATCCCAGTGCTTCTTCTCGAATCAAAGAATCCGAATTCCTCGCCGCGACCGCCCGAACCAAACCCACTTCAGCCAAAACCCAAATCCACCACCATCAATTTTTCCAAAACTAGACTCATCCTCTTCAGCGCCGCCGTATACGCCGCTAGCATCGCCGACATGCATCAGACCCTTGATGTAAGAAAAAACTACTGGTGGCATGAAACCGATCCACTGGCAAAGCCCCTCGTCCGTCTCCCCACACCCGCGTACTACGCCACCGGCCTGGCTATGGCTACCGGCGTGAACTGGCTCAGTTGGAAAATGGCCCGCTCGCATCGCTGGCACAAGCTAGCGCCCCTACCACAGATTTTCTCCATCACCGGCAATCTCTACGGTTTTCATTCCAATCGCTTCTGACCCGAGCGCTCCGCCGAGCGCTTTCGCACCTCGTGCTGATTTGCTTCTGCGCCGCGAATTCTTGTCAAAATTAGCACTTGACATGTGGCGAAACAAAAGCGAATATTGCCTCGCCCTCTCCTCACTGGGCTAAGGAGTTCTACTTGTCGGCCGCGCCCTCCCTCGCTACCCAAAGCCGCGAAGACTCCTCCTCGAACTGCACCGCTTCCCCAATCCACCAGGCCTTGCATCGCTATTGGGGCTACGAGACCTTCCGTCCTGGCCAGGAAGCCATCGTTCGCAGCCTCATCGCCGGCCGCGACGCCTGCGTCATCATGCCCACCGGCGGCGGCAAGTCCCTCTGCTACCAGCTTCCCGCCGTCCTCGACGCCCGCACCGCTATCGTGATCTCCCCGCTTATCGCCCTCATGCAGGACCAGGTTGCGCAGCTTCTCCAAATGGGCATTTCCGCCGCTTGCTTGAACGCCGCCACTCCTCCGGAAGACCGCGCCCACATCCTCCAGCAAGCCGCCACAGGCAAATACCAGCTCCTTTATCTTTCACCCGAGCGCGTCGCCCTTGGCAACACCGTCGACTGGCTCAAGAGCCTCCCTATCTCCTTCTTCGCCATCGACGAAGCCCATTGCATCTCCGAGTGGGGCCACGAATTCCGCCCCGAATATCGCCAGCTTAGCCGCCTGCGCGAAATCTTTCCCGACCGACCCATCGCCGCCTTCACCGCCAGCGCCACCAAACGCGTGCGCGGCGACATCATCGAACAGCTGCGCCTCCGCGATCCCCATAAACACATCGCCAGCTTCCGGCGCCCCAATCTCCGCTACATCGTCCGCCAGTCCAACGCGCGCACCCAGGACGAACTCCTCCTCCGCGCCGTGAAGCGAGTCTCCTGCGGCAGCGTCATCGTCTACGCTCCCACCATCGCCCGCGTCGGCGAAACCGTCGACCTCCTCGAGGAAAACGGCATCGCCGCCATCGGCTATCACGGCCAGATGGAATCCCGCGCCCGCCGCGAAAACCAGGAAAAATGGATGGCCGACGAAGTCCGCATTCTGGTCGGCACCATGGCCTTCGGCCTCGGCATCAATAAGCCCGCCGTGCGCGCCGTCATCCATCTCGCTCTCCCGAAAAGCGTCGAACAGTATTATCAGGAAGCAGGCCGCGCCGGGCGTGATGGTCTCCCTGCCGATTGTTTCCTCTTTTGGCAGAAAAAAGACACTGGCTTGCACACCTATTTCATCGGAAAAATTGAAGATCGCGCCGAGCGCGAACGCGCCTGGGATCGCTATCACGAGGTCGAACGCTTCGTGGACTCCCACAGCTGTCGCCAGCGCCACATCTGCCAGCACTTCGGCGAAATTCCCAAATGGGATTCCTGCGGCAATTGCGACGCTTGCGCCGCGGCTCCCAGCTGGCTGGAAATCGAACTCCACTCACCTCGAAATAAACGCAGTGCGCAGCGCAGAGTGGCGACAACTCGTCCGGCCCCGCCGCCTACAGAAGTGCAGCGGGATCCGACACTGCTCGCTAACTCCTCCGTGGATCGAGAGTTGAATGACTATTTTCGAGAGTGGCGGCGGAATACCGCCAGGGAGAAGGGAGTTTCCGCCTTCGTCATCCTCCACGATACTGCTCTCGAGGATTTGTGTCTCGTCGAACCATCAAACTTGAAGGAGTTGCGTCGCGTGTCCGGCTTCGGCGAAAAGAAAGTCGAAATGTACGGCCAGGAGATTCTCGACGCCCTCCGCCGCTTCCGCGACGGCCAACGTGCCACCAACGATGGCAAACCAAAAGTCTCGTCCCCCGCGAAGGAGACTCTCCGTCTCCTCGAAGCAGGCCGCACTTTCGAAGAGATCGCTCAAATCCGCGAGCGCACGTTGCGGGCCGTCGTATCCCTCGTCGCCGACCTCATCGAACGCGGAGAAACCATCTTTCAACCTAACTGGCTATCCCCCGAGCGCTACAACCAGATCACCGCCGCTTGCCGCCAGCTCGGCATGGACCGCCTCAAGCCCCTCAAAGAAGCCCTCCCTCCCGAAATCCCCTACGAAGAAATCCGCCTCGTCGTCGCCCACCTCCGCACCCCATCCGCATCTCGATAGAACAGCGCGACCGCACCGGTGCCGAAGTTCTCCTGTAGTGGCGGGTCTTCAGACCCGCGATTTTAGAGGCCCGTGCACTCCAGTCGGCTTTTGTGGCACAGCCAACCCGGTTCTCGACTCTGTACGCGGCCCGTTCAAACCGGCTTCACAGGCTCTTCAGTACTCGCATGCCATTTGGCACAAAATAATTGACATCATGGCAGAGTAGTTCTATTCTATGTCTATGGAAAGGCGCATCGCACGCAAACAGCCACCCTCAGCCTCGGGCCGCTCGGCCGGGTATAGAACCGCCGGCGCCAGCCTCGGTTTGGCTGTAGCCTCGACCCCCCATCTCATCCGCGAGCTCCGCAGGGGGCTTCCTTTTCGCGCTCTTGAATTCCTTTCCTCCGAAAGCGGCATTCCCATCAACGAACTCGCGGACCTCGTCGGAATCCCTCCCCGCACCTTGGCTCGCCGCAAGGTTTCCGGCCGGCTGGCTCCCGCGGAATCCGAACGCCTCCTGCGCATCTCCCGCATCTTTGAGCTTGCCGTCGCCCTGTTCCATGGCGTCGGAGCCGATGCCCTTGCCTGGCTCCGCAGTCCCCGCCGCATCTTTGCCGGTTCCACTCCATTGGCTTACTCCGCCACGGAACTCGGCGCGCGCGAGGTCGAAACTCTGATCGGCCAGCTTGAGCACGGCGTCTTTCCGTGAGCCTGGCACTTCTGGCATGAGCACCGTCGCCTGGCGAATCGTCCTTCGCCGCTTCGCCAAGTCTGCTTTCACCGGCGAAGGCGCGCGCCTCTTCGGTGGCCGCTGGAACTCTCCCGGACGGCCCGTCGTCTACACCGCCCAATCCCAGGCGCTCGCCGCCCTCGAAATCCTCGTCCATCTCGATTCCGAAAAACTCCTCCGCCACTATCTCGCCATTCCTGTCACGATTCCGCCGCACCTCATCGAACACCTCTCCCCGTCTTCTCTTCCAAAAAATTGGCGCGCCTATCCTGCCCCACGCAGCACTCACGCCATCGGCGACTCCTGGCTCTCGCGCGCCTCCGCTCCGGCCCTCCAAGTCCCCAGCGTCGTCATCCCCTCCGAATCCAATTTTCTCCTCAATCCCGCCCACCCCCAGTTCGCCAAGCTCCGCCTCGGCAAGCCTGTCCCCTTCCGGTTCGACCCTCGCCTAACTCGGTGATCGTGGCGATGACAACGATTGCAGCTATCCCTTCCCTCCTATCGCGCAGCAGACAAAGAGCTTACAAGTAATCCTTGACTAACTGTACCGATATGGTATACTTCTTGTGTTGCCTAGGCGCCGATCTTAGGTGCTGCCTCCGATGGCCGCCTGCCAGGAAGTCCTTCTAACTCATCCAAACTCTTCCCATCCCAGACCGTTACTCTCTTGCCAACAGAGCGTCCCCATAAGTCCTTCAGCTGCAACGCTTATGGATTACGCCGCAAGTATTGCAAACAAAAGACTTACAGAAAAACTAAGCTCTTTAAATGCAACACTTACAAAAAACTGGGGTGGGGGGCCCCTCCTGTCAACGTTCAGCGCGCACGATTCAGGTGCGGACAAAACCCAGAATGCGCTACCCTCTGCGGCACAAATCTGCCCTGCACACGCAAGCGAGGTCTGCGAACATTACCGTCAACGCCAACAAACCCAGTGCAACGCGCGCCGCCCTGCGGAAAGCCACGCTGCTGCCCTTCGTTTTCGTGATGTACGCCTACGCCACTGGCGGGCCCTTCGGCCTCGAAGATATGGTTACCACCAGCGGGCCGGGACTCACGCTGTTCTATCACCTCTTCATCCCATTTTTCTGGTGCGTCCCCGTTTCGCTCGTCGCCGCGGAGCTGACCACCGCGATTCCCGTCGAAGGCGGCTTCTACCGCTGGGTCCGCGCGGGATTCGGCGACTTCTGGGGATTTCAGGCTGGATGGTGGAATTGGACAGCTTCGTTTCTTCTGGGCGGCTCGTACGGCGTTTTGACCGCGGACTACCTTACAAATTACCTTTCGTTCTATTTCACGATTCCCGGCTGGATGCACTACGTCATCGCCCTGGCGGTGATTGCGTTGATCGGCTACATCAACATACGCGGCATCCAGCTGGTCGGCAGGGTCGCCACGATTCTGGAAATTTCTATTTTGCTGCCGCTCGTGGCGCTGTGCGCGATTGCGGCCACGAAGTGGCATCACAATCCGTTTGTTCCTTTGGTGCCGCCGCACGTTCCGCCGTTTCAGGTTTTTGGAGTGGGGCTGGCGCTGGGACTGTGGCTCTACTCCGGCTACGAGCAAGTGTCGAGCGTCGCGGAAGAAGTGGAAAATCCCCAGCGAAGCTACCCGATCGCGCTGGCCATCGTCGTCCCGCTTTCCATCGCCACCTATTTTTTGCCCACGATGTTTTCTCTCGCTGCCCTCGGAAACTGGCAGCAGTGGCACACCGGATATTTCTCCGATGCCGCACAGTTGATCGGCGGACCCTGGCTGAGAATGGCGATGGCTGCTGCCGCGCTGATCACCAATTTTTCGCTGTTGAACGCCACGGTGCTCACCGGCACGCGCATGCCCTCCACGATGGCGGAGGACGGCTATCTGCCGCCTGTGCTGGCCGCGCGTCACGCGCGCTATGGCACCCCGTGGATCGCCATCATCGTTTCGTCGATTGTCTCCGCGCTTCTGGCGCAGAAAACTATGGTGCAACTCCTGACCATCTACGTCTGGCTCCGCATCGGGGTGACGATTCTCACGGTGCTGGCATCTTGGCGCCTGCGCAAGACCCAGCCAGACCTGCCGCGTCCGTTCCGAATTCCTTGGGGCCGCGCCGGACTGCTCTACGTCATCATCGCGCCGGTGGCTATGAGCGTCGTCGCGCTGGTGGCCAGCGATCCATTCGCGCGAATGTGGGGCCCCATCCCCGTCCTGCTCGGCCCCGTCATGTATTTTGTGTTTCGCAGATTCAAAATGGCGCCGAAAAGCAGCCTCTAGGGACAGATCGGCCGTGCCTTGTAGGGGCGCGGCATGCTGCGCTCTTTGAGAAGGATAGTAATCACGTAAAGAAATCGAGGATTCTGTACCAGGCACCGGCAAGAGGGAGCGCCCAGGTGTTTCCGCTGCGCAGGCCGAACGGGGCAGCGGGAAACTTGATGCCGTCGAATGGAATGTCGTTTGGATCGCCGCAAATCACTCCGGCGAGTTTTGCACCGAACCAAGTTGCCGCGGCCACGCCGTGCCCCGCAAAGCCGGCAGCAAAATACATGCCGTCGATTTTTCCGGCGTGCGGCATCACGTCGAGAGTGAAATCAAGCGTGCCGCCCCAGACGAATTCGACTTTCGTGTCGCGGAGTTGCGGGTAAACGCTGATCATGCCACGGCGCAAAATTTCGGCGCTTTGCCGCACAGTGTTTTCCGTCTCGGGGAAAAACGCCGCTCGGCCGCCAAACAGCATGCGGTTGTCCGGCGTGAGCCGGTAGTAGTACAGAAAATGCTTCGAGTCGTAGATCATGCGGTTGCGCGGGCTCAATTCGCGTGCAAGTTCGGCGGACAAACTTTCCGTCGCGATAATATACGAGCCGATGGGGATTATTTTTTTGCGTAGCGCCGGAGTCGATTCCGTCGTATAAGCGCCGCTCGCGAGAACCACTTCCCGCGCGCCAATTGTTCCGCGTGAAGTTTTTACGCGGAACTTGCGCGCGCCATTTTTCATTTCTGGTTCGACGGACGTAACGCGCGTGTGATCGAAAAGGCAAGCGCCCGCACGCTGCGCCGTGTTCGCCAGGCCGGCGACATACCGTGCGGGATTCAAGCCCGCGCTGGTTTCGTCCACCATGCCGCCGAAATAAATGTCCGAGCCGATTTCCGCACGCAGCTCTTTCTTCGGGATGATGCGCAGCTCGTGGTTGAATTCGCGCCTGGTGAGCGCGGCGGTTTCTTCGTAACCGTCGAAATGCGCCTGCTTGCAGGCCACCTCCAGGTGGCCGCAGCGCGAAAAATCGCAGTCGATCTTTTCCTCGCGGATAATCTGTTCGACGCAATCGATAGTTTCGAGCGACGCGGCGTACATCTCGCGGACGATGTTTATGCCATAGCGCTTGATCAGCGTCGGCGCCGGAAGCTTCATCCCGGTGAGCACCATACCGCCGTTCCGCGAACTGGCGCCCCAGCCGGAAGTCTCGGCTTCGAGCACGGCCACGCTCACGCCGCGTTTGGCGAGCGCCCGCGCCGCGGACAGCCCGCAGAATCCGGCGCCGACCACAGCGACGTCGACGGAATCGGGGAGATCCGCCGCCGCCGCGATAGAAGGCGAGGCAATAGTGGTCGCCCAGTAGTTTTTCTCTTGGATGGGCATCGGTGGAGCTGGCGTGAGGAGATTCTAGCATTGACGGCAGCCGGAAAAACAATTGCGGTCAAGCGTGCAACAAAAAAAGAAGACGGCAGTCAGCCAGGGCTGCCTGCCGTCCCCTCACGTGTTTTTTTTTCGAAAGGAATTCGCGTTGTTTATTCCTCGTCGCCGTCGAGGCCATCGACGGGGGTGATACTGCCGAACAGGCCGTCCTGTTCACCGTTGATCCCGGCGGTGAAGAACAGGGTGTTGGCCGGCCCAGCACCGTTTTTGGCGGGGTCGCCATCATTGCCGAAGGTAAGCGACCACAAACCATCAATGGTCAGAATCGAATCATCGGGAGCCTTCACGAAGCCCATGAATTTGTAGGTGAAGCCATTGAAGGCAGCAATCCATCCACTGCCGAAATTACCGACGAGGATGGCGTTGCTGAACTCGCCGAAATCGCGAGTGGTCCAGACAACTCCCCACGGCGCGTTGAGCCAGTCGCCGTGCTGGAGGTGACCAATATGTTTGCCGGCAGGCGTGAATATTTCAACAAAACCGAGACCATCACCGGCCACGTCATCGTGGCGGGCGGCATCCTGCTTGGCGTAGGTGACGAACAGAACGCCGCCGATGTTTTGGATGTTGAATGGCGCGAACCCGCGCGGGATTCTTTCGGTGCCGCGGTCGTCACGGTCATGGTCGCCATCACCATCGGGATCGAAGGCGTCGCGGCCGAGATGCACCGGCATGAAGTTGGTATCGTAGACTTCCACTTTGGCGGAGCGGAAATTCGTGACGTAGAGAAATTTCTTACCGTCGATTTCGCCGGACGTGGCGCCTTTGTAGACCGCTCCGTTGGCCGAACCGTGATCGGAGTTGTCGACCATGAGGACGGCGTTCTGCCCGCCGTTCCATCCAGAGATGGTTCCATCTTCAGTCGCGAAGATGAAGTGGGCAGATGTTCCGGGAGTGCCCGGAACGGTCAGGAAATCTGTGGGGCTGCCATTGAAGACGACGCCGGTGGGCGTCGACTGGGTTCCTGCCGGGGAGCCCTTTGGAGGGGGAACCGTGACAGTGCCGGTGCCGTTGATAAGAACGATGGCGCCAGTGAAGCCGGAGTAGAGAGTGGAAGTGCCAGAATTGTTGTTGCCAACCCAAAATGGACTACCACCCGGAGAGCGGGTCAGTCCCCAGGGATTCTTAAGATTGGGGTCGGTAACTGGGGCCATACCGGGGAGGTCGGAGACCAGGTTCTTTTGTTTGTAATGTTGCGCCTGTGTTACAGCGGGGAGCAAGAAAAGCGAAAGTGCAAAGGCCGGAAGAAACTTCGAGGACTTCCATGTGGACAGCATTTGAGAATCCTTCCAAAGCTAGATTTTCGACGCGAAACACGTCCCACGCGTTCGCAGACGAACCTCCGCCGGCTGGACTCGTGGGGACTTGCTGCAAGCCAGATTCCAAGATCCTCTGCCCGGCTGACTATGAAGCGCCGCTGAGAACATGGAACTTGCGTGATGCATGCTGTGCGGGGGCCGATGCAAGTTCCAAAAATCTGAAGCAAAGAATCAAAAAGAATACTGAAGATTGGAGAGATTTATTCCCCGATTCGAATGGAATAACGGCGGATTACGACCGCATGTGGAAAAACTGGCTAGGAAGTGCGCAGTACAATCAAAGTGATTTCCGGTGGCACGCCCAAACGCACGGGGGCGCCGACTGTGCCAAGGCCGCGATTGACGTAAATATTTGCCATCCCCGGAGAAGGGGAGGCGAACGCCAGTGGAACGGAACTATGAGCAGAGGAAGCAGTCTTCCCGTTGGGAGCGGGCGCAAGAAGCGGGCGCTGGTACAAACCGGCGATGTAGTCGGTGATGAAGCGCGCGGGGCTGAGGCGATGGTCGAGGATTTCGACCTGGATCTGGCCACCGTGCGTGTGGCCGGCAAGAGAAAGCTCGATGCCGAGTTCCGCGGCACGATGGAAAGAGTTTGGATTGTGCGAAAGGAGGATGTTAGGCATGTCGCGGCGGACGAGCGGTTCGACATTGGCGAGCGTTTGTTGTCTCTGGCCGCGGGAAGTGCGCTCGCGCTGGTAATCGACGCCGATGAGATTGAACTGCGCGCCGTTGTAAGTGAGTTGCGTATTTTCCTGGCGAAGGAGCTTCATGCCGGCCTGGGAATAGAGATACGCCGCTTCATCTTCCACGCGCGCATAAATTTCATGATTGCCGTTGCAGCCCCAGGTGCCAAGAGGCGCGTGCAGACGACGGACTTCCTCAACGCAATCGGCGATCGAATCACCCGCGCCGGTGATGAGATCGCCAGTGACGACGGCAAGATCGGCGCCGAGATCGTTGGCCATGTCCACCGCGCGGCGAACCTGAGCGCAGGACATGTAGCTGCTCAAATGAATGTCGCTGATCTGAACGATTTTCATGCCGTCGAGAGCGGCTGGCAGATCGTGCATGGGGATTTCGACACGGCGGACCTGGTAGTTCAGGCGCTCGGCGGCGTAACCGTACATGGCGCCGAGAAAAGGAGCAGCGCCGGCGGCGGCAGTGGCGGCGCGGAAAAAGTAGCGGCGGCCCGGATCGGCAACGGTTTCAGCAGCAGGGACGCGCGAGGAGCCAGTTGGCAACGGTAATGGAGAAGTGGCCTTGGTAGAGGAGGTACGAAATAAGCGCCAAACGCGTTCCACGCCGTGCACCATTTTGACGGCCAGGTAGGAAAAGAGCGCGCTGAAAAACCAGAGCCCCGTCAGAACTCCGATCATCGAGGCACGGGGAATGAGCCGGCCGTGGCCCAAGCTGATGCCTTCGACCAGGGTAGCGATAACGAGAAGCAGGATGAGGACGTAGGCGAGCCTGGCAGCCACGCGCAGCCAAACCTGGCCCCAATTCGAACTGAAGCGCCAAAGGGAGCGGTACCAGAAGCGTTGGGAAAGAAAGAGCAACGACAAGATGCTCAAACCGATGGCGATGCGCAGAAACAAGAAGGCCCAATTCACGATGAATTCCCCCAAGCCGTAAACCTCAAGTCTAGCACGCCCGGGCGTCTTGAAATTCGTGTGACCGATGGCGGTTTCCTGCGTAAGATGTACACCCACGGAGCGCGCGCCAGCAGCGGGATATAGCCGTTCGAAACATCTGGCGCGACGGCCCGTCTGATGGAGAGTACGCTTCGACCAGTTCGGAGCGAAATGGAGGGTGGATTTATGAAGAAGTGGAAAGTTGTGGCAGGGTTGGTGCTGGCGGCGGGGTTGGCCGTGGTTCCGGTGGGATCACAGGAAAAGAAGGCGGCCGCGCCAAAGCCGCCCATGAGCTCGAACCAGGCGGTTCTCGAAACGTGGAACGATATCGGGCGCAAACTGACCACCATGGCGGAGGATTTTCCCGAGGACAAGTACGAGTTCAAACCAAAACCGGAGCAGCGAAGCTTCCGGGAGCAGCTATTACACGTAGCAGATACGAATTATTTCTTCACCAACCCGGTGGAAGGAAAGAAGGCGCCCGCTCAGGAGGATTTTTCAAAGGACAAACTGAAGAGCAAGGCGGAAGTGGCCGCGTATGTGAAGAAATCGTTTGCCGATGGCGCGGCGGCGATCAAGGCAAAAGGCGATGCGGGGCTGAATTCCCTGGTCGTCGATCCGTACGCGAACCAGCAGGTGCGCGTGATTGACTTCGCTTACGGATTCGCGGAGCACTCGGGAGAGCACTACGGGCAGCTGGTGGTGTACTACCGGTTGTCGGGATTGGTGCCGCCGGAGTCGAGGCCGAAGAAGTAATGAAATAAGGAAATAATGAAGTAAAGAAAAGGGCGCGGTGCGCAGGCATCGCGCCTGTTTTTTTTCCGTCGTGGCGCTAAGGGGTTGCGGCGCCGGTGGCGCCGTTCTCTAGGAGAGCGATTAATTGTTTGGGATCGCTGGTGGGTGGGAGACAGGTGTTGCCGGAGCAGACGATGGCGAGAGGTTTGTTGGCTGGGAGATGCGGGAGGGTTTCTTTGAGAGCGCCGGCGAGATAGGTGAGCGAGGCGCCGGGAGTAGTTCGAAAGACGGATTTGCCGAAACGGTAGACGCGATGGGCGGCGGCTTCGAGAGCTTGGGCGGCGGGATCGTTCGAATCGCCGGTGATGACGACTTGCAGCGGGTGATGAGCGAAGAGCGTGGCGGCGAGGCCGTAGGTGGCGGCGAAGAGGCCGTACTGCGGGGCGATGCCGGCGAAGGCTTCGAGCGTTTTCCTGGCGAATGCGTGGTAGCGGTCGTCGCCGGTGAAGGCGTGCATTCGAACGAGCGCGATGGCCGCGATGGAGTTGGCGCTGGGCGTGGGCGAATCCTGGAAGGGCTTGCGGCGGACGTCGAGACCGCCCATGGGCGCAGCGTCGGATGGGCGATCGAAGAGGCCGCCGCATTCGGCGTCGCCGTAGCGGGAAATGGTGAGGTCCATCGTTATTTGTGCGGCGGTGAAGTAGCGAGGATCGAGCGTAGCTTCGTAGGCGTCGAGAAGCGCGAGGACGCCGAAGACTTGATCGTCGAGCGAGCCTTCGAGTGCGGGGCCGCCGATGCGGTGGCCAAAGCCGCGGGATTCGCTCCAGACTTCTTTCAACATGCGGTCGAGAGTTTTTAAGGCGAAGGCGCGGCAACTCGCTGCATCAGGGCGATCGATGACCTTGGAGGCGTCGAGATAGGCTGAGACAAACATCGCGTTCCAGGATACGTACATCGTCTTATCTATGAACGGGGTAGGTCTGTCGGAACGGGCCTTGCGCATTTTCTCGAAGGCGCTCAACCATGTCCGGGCGACCTCTTTCATGTCGCGCCCGAGAGACTTCGCAATGTCTTCGAAATTACTTGCAACCCACAAGACGTTTTTCGCAGGATTGTGGTGCATTTCCCCCTGGGGCTCGACGTCGTAATATGACTCCATGACGCCAGATTCTTCAGGCGTCAGGGCGGCACGAAGTTCGTCAACAGTCCATGTGAAGTAGTCCCCATCGTCCTCAAGGGAATAGTCCGCATCCTGGCTGGCAAAGAAGCCACCGGCCTGTTGATCGGACAAGTCTGTGTTAACCCAGCTAACGATGTTCTCCGCTACAGCTATGAACAGCGACTGGCGACTTGGGTCCTCCGCGTGGGCGAGAGACGCAACCTGCGAGAGATGAACATAATTCTTCAAAAGTTCGGAATTGTCGTAGGACATCTTTTCGAAATGGGGAACGAGCCAGCGTTCGTCGACCGAGTAGCGGTGAAAGCCACCTTCTAGCTGGTCGTAGACGCCGCCGCGGGCCATTTTCTCGAGGGTGGTTTCGGCCATGGCGAGGAGATGTTTTTCTTTGGTTTGCTGATAGCGCTCGAGGAGGAGATCGATGGCCGAAGCGTGTGGGAATTTCGGGGCGCGGCCGAAGCCGCCGTTCTTGATGTCGAAGAGCTTGGTGATGGAAGCGATTTGCTCGTCGACGACGCCGAGATCGAAATCGGCGCGCGCACCAGTGAAGGCTTCAGCCTGCGCGACAGCGTCGGAGAGCGAATTGGCGGCGCGTTCGAGTTCGGCGCGTTTGTTGCGGTAAGAATCCGCGACGGCTTGAAGCAGGCGGCGGAAGCCGGGACGGCCCATCTGATCGTCTGGCGGGAAATAGGTGCCGCCGAAAAATGGTTTTCCATCGGGGAGAAGAAAACCCGTGAGCGGCCAGCCGCCCTGGCCGGAGATGGCGCTGATGGCGGATTGATAGCGCGAGTCAACGTCGGGGCGCTCGTCGCGATCGACTTTTACGGCGACGAAATGTTCGTTGATGATTTTCGCGATTTCGGGATTCTCATAGCTTTCGCGATCAATGACGTGGCACCAGTGGCACCAGACGGCGCCGATGTCGAGCAGGATGGGCTTATCTTCGGATTTGGCGCGTTCGAACGCGGCGTCGCCCCATTCATGCCAGTCGATGGGCTGATGCGCGGCGGAACGCAAATAGGGGCTGGCGGAATCTTTCAGGCGGTTTTCGGGATGGTCGGTCAAAGTTGCTCACAGTTTGAGCCGGCGAAGAACGAGCATCGGAAAATCTTCGCTTTGCTCAGGATGACAGCGGGAAAAAAGCGCGGGTCTGAAGATCCGCCACTACAAAAACGCTGCTGGAATTGAGATGCCAAAACTATTGTACAATGTCGCCGGGGCCGGCATCGCGCGGGTCGAGCGGCTTGCGGCTGGCATAACCTTCGTCCTGGCGATGATAAAAACGGATGCGGTCTTCGCCGAGCTTCCAGCAGAGATAAACCTCTTCATTGGCGATGACGGACGGAAAATCGAGCAGGCCGATATCGAGATCCTTGATAAGGCAGCCGGTTTCCAGGATGCGATTGAGCGAAGTCTTCAGCGTCTCCGCAAGCTGCTGGTGTTCCATGCGCAGCGCCGCCAACTTATCGTACGGCACGAGAATGCCGCCCATCATCATGATGCGCGCGGAGACTGCGGAGAGATCGGTTTCGAGACCTGCAAGTTTTTTGCGGCAATCGATGGCTTCGACGAGAAAAGGCTCAAGTTCCTGGCGGGCGCGCTCCGCTTCCTTCAGCGTGAAGAGGCGCTGCTCTGGTTCGGGCGATTCGTCCTGTTCGCGGTCGTCGTCTTCGTCGGCCATCACATTCCGTTTCAGCGCGATCCGCGCGCCGCAAGAAAGAACAGACTGAAGTCTGTTCTACTTTGATGCTAGCGCAAAGTCGCGATGCGGTCGATGCAAGATTCGGTTCCTTCGCGTCCTAATGAGAATTCTCTTAGCCACCAATGAAAACCATTGTGCGCGAAGGCGGCTGAAAACCCGGCGTGTTAATGCGATGGCCTTCCTCTTTTTCAGTGACGATGGAGCGGATGAAGGACACAACGTCATCGTCGCTGGCGCCTTCACGAAGCAGCGAGCGCAGGTCGTGATCGTCCTTGCTGAAGAGGCAGGTGCGCAGTTTGCCGTCGGCGGTCAAGCGAATGCGCGAGCAGTGGCCGCAAAAGGGCTGCGTGACTGGAGCGATCAGGCCGATTTCTCCGGGAGCGCCGTCGGCGAAACGATATTTGCGGGCGGTTTCACTGCGTTCGTGGGGAATCTGCACGAGCGGCCAGCGGGCGTGAATACGCTGGTGGATTTCCGCGGCGGGGACGACGAGGTCGCGCGTCCAATGGCGATCGGCGTCTAGCGGCATAAACTCGATGAATCGCATGATGACGCCGCGCTCGCGGGCGAATTCGGCGAAGGATTCGACTTCGTCGTCATTGAGGCCACGGACGAGCACGGCGTTTACTTTTGCGGGAGCGAGCCGCGAGCGCTGTGCCGCGTCAATTCCAGCCATGACGTTGGAGAAAGACTTGGTGCGAGTGATACGTTCGAATCGGCCGGGATCGAGCGAATCCAGGCTGATATTGATGCGGCGAAGTCCGGCGGCCAGGAGCCGTTCGCAGCGTTCAGCCAGCAGGTGGCCGTTGGTGGTCATCGAAAGGTCTTCGATGCCGAGAGCGTGAAGCCGCGCGATGTAATCCTCGACGCCTTCACGAACCAGCGGCTCACCGCCAGTGATGCGAATTTTGCGAATGCCGAGGCTCAGAAAAATGCGCGCCAGGCGGTCGAGCTCGGGCCAGGAGAGAATTTCGTCGTGATCTCGATAATTTTCCGGGTCAGCGGAGCGGCAATAGACGCAGCGAAAATTGCAGCGGTCGGTGATGGAGATGCGGAGGTCGGTGATCTGGCGGCCGAATTTGTCGTGAAGGGTCATGGTCTGTCTACTTCTCGAATGCAGTTGCCGATTTCTCTATTTAGACGCGCCCAAAAACAAAACCGCCCGATCCAGTGCTAGGAATCGGGCGCTCACCGAAAAAGTGCATATTTTCGGTGCAATCGCTCCTTTCCAAGCACGGGAGGCTCAGGCGTTTCCGCCCAAACCCTCAGTCCCAGCAAATTTCTTGGGACATCGCCCCAGCAGCCGTGGGCTATCTCTCCCGTAGGCCGCAGGGGTCGGAGTTACCGCCTCAGTGTACGCCGGCCCTTTGACTTGTGCAATTGGGGCAGCGGAAAGCCTCCGGTACGGACGGCTCAGTGGATTGTGATAGAGTTTTGGCCACGCCATGCGGATCTTCGTTTTGGGGGCCGGAGCGACCGGTTCCCTACTCGCACAATTGCTGGAGCGGCAAGGACATACGGTCTGGTGCGGCGACCGGGACCCGGAGCGCGCACGGCGCTTCCTGGGCAAGAGGAGCACCATCGCGGTCACGGAAGTGAACGCGCGGAACCTGCGCGGGATCGTAAAAGCCGCGAAGGGCTGCCAACTGATCGTCAACGCCTCGGCTTCGCTTTTCAATGAGATTGTGCTGCGCGCGGCACTGCGCTTGAGGGCGCATTACGTCGATCTCAGCTCGCACCTCACACGCCATCCCTTTCGAGCCGAGCAATTTCGCTACACGAAGAGATTCGTGGGGAAAAATCGCGCGGCGCTGATTAACACCGGCGCGGCGCCGGGGCTGACCAATTTGCTGGTGAAACGAGCGGCAGAACAGCTCGACGAGGTCGAATCCGTTCACATCCGGATCTACGAGAGCAGCGAGAGCGACGATCCAATTTCGCAATGGTCTCCGGAAGTCTCTTTCGATGAAGCTGTTTCTCACCCGCGCATCTATCGAGACGGAAAGTTTCACTTGGGCAAGCGGTTCTCGGAGATCGAGAAGTTTCGCTTCGCCGATCCGATTGGCCCGGCGCGCGTGGTGCTGGCGGCACAGGACGAGGTGGCGACGCTGCCGCGCTTTATTCCCATGCGAAATCTCGACGTCAAAATCGGCGGTAATGAAATCGACAGGCTGCGGCGCTGGCACAAGCAGGGGAAACTTTCGAGATCGCGCGGTATGGCGAAGCTGCGATTCCCGGAGACGTCTTCGCCGCGAATGATCGCGAGGTTGATTCGCCAGGGAATCCTGCAAAACGCGCGGTTCGCGGCGGCGGTGCTGGTGAGCGGCGTCAGGCGCGGGAAGAAAGAGGATCAACACCTGCTGGTCCGCAGCGACTGCACGTTTCCGACGCTCTACCAGATTCGCCAGCAAGGGCGATATGCGACGCCAGTGGCGTATGCCACCGCGCATATCGCCGCGCTCTTCATCAAGTTTTTTCCGCGGAATGTTTCAGGTGTGCTAGCACCGGAAATGCTGCCCGCGGAGACGCGGCGCGCCATCCTTGCGGGGATCCGCAAAAAGTTCAAGATTACCCGCAAGACGACTGTACTGAGACATGGTGGCGAAGAAGACGAAGACGCTTAGGCAGCCGCGCTAGAAGGAAATAGCGCAGCTGCCTGATTCTGCGAGGTCCGAGGACTAGTCTGCGGACGCAGACTTTGCTTTTCCTGAAAAGTGGATGGTGATCAGGAACCCGTTCGTCCCATCGTAGGAAAACTTGTGGCCGTCCCCTTCGAAGGCTTCGTGCTTGCTCTTCCACATGCGGAAGCCGTCGTTGGACTGCGCGCCCCAGTATTTCAAGTTGTTTATAACAACTTCATGACTAGGATTACCGCCCTCGACGCGTTCCAGAAGAACTTCACCCTTGCCGCTGTTCATCTTCGCGTGAGCTACGCCAGTTTTGGTGTCGACATTCCATGAGAATGCGGCGGTATCCACTCCCTTTTTCTGCCAGGGAATCGGATAGAGCTGGCCGAGGATGTCCGCCAGTGCGACCTGTTGTTCCTTGGTGACGCTAGGATCGAAATTCACGACCAGCCAGGAGTCCTTGCCCGTGCTCCAGTCGCTCCCCAGATCGGTGGCGATCCAGACCTTGGCGCCATCCAGTTTTGTGTCCTTGTAATGGCCCTTATCAACGTGGAGAACGAGGTTGGCGCGGCAGAAATGCTCATCCATATGATGTTCACCCATGTGGTTCGTGGAGTGGGTGTTGAAGTAGCAGGGACAGAACATGTCGCAACTGCAAGCTTCGATGTAGCTGGCTGTGATGTCAAAGTCGGAATTTGAAGCAGGCTCCTGGGCGGAAGAAGTGAAGTAGACGAGGCTAGAAGCAAGCGCAAGCACTGGAAAAACCATTAAACGAGGTATACGCATCTTTTTCCCTCCAAACCAATCATATGAGGCAGGACCCAACCGGGATTAGGGCGAGTCTACGCTCGAAATTTGGCGGATTCAAATATTTTTCACAGTCGCTCAAGCGACTGTGAGGAGGTTGAAGAGTTTCAGGCCGCGTTCCAGTGATGAGACTCAGGGCCGCGCTTCAAAGATCAGGTTGAATGGGGTTTGCGTGGCACGGCGGAAATGCGAAAAGCCTCCCGAGGTTACCACTTCGCGCAGCCGTTTTTCCCCGGCCTGCGCTCCGAGCGCGAGCCCTACTTCTTGTGAAAGCGAGGCAGGCGTGCAGAGCAAAGTGGATGCCCCGTAGAAGGCGCGACCGATGGGATTGAGGTTGTCTTCCAGCTTGTCGCCCGCAAAAGGTTCTACGATCATCCAGGTGCCGTCTTTTTTCAGCGTGCTGCGCACGTGCGCCGAAGCGCCGGCGGGATCGCCCATGTCGTGCAAGCAATCGAAAAACGTCACGAAGTCGTAGTCTTTGCCGGGATAGTCCTTGGCCTTGGCAACCTCGAAGCGAATGCGATCGGCCACTCCAGCGTCTTTCGCGCGCTGCTTCGCGGTTTCAATGGACTTGTCGTGGTAATCAAATCCCACAAATTCGGACTTGGGATAAGACTTCGCCATCAGCACGGTCGATGCACCAAGGCCGCAACCCACGTCCGCGACTCGCGCACCATTTTTCAGTTTGGCATCCACACCCTCGAGCGCGGGAATCCATGCCGTGACGAGGTTGGCGGCATAGCCGGGACGGAAGAATCGTTCCGTGCCCACGAAAAGCTCATGATGGTGCTCGTGCCAGCCCATTCCCTGGCCGGTCTTGAATCGTTCGCTGAGTTGCTCTTCGGCCTTTGTTGCTGCAAGGGCGGCCTGAAAAGCGCCGGGCATGAATGCCGGACTGTTTTCATCGGCCATGGCAAATGCCTGCTCTTCGCTGAGGTGGAACTTGCCGTTTGCCGGAGTGTACGTCACGTAGCCGCCTGCGGCTTGCGCGCTCAGCCATTCCCGCACGTAGCGTTCTGACGTGCCTGTGCGTTTGGCGAGTTCCGCAGGCGTTTGCGGCCCGCCGGAAGCGAGCGCTTTGTACAATCCGAGCTTGTCGCCGATGCGGACTAAGGCCGCATTGAACACCGCGCCGAAGTCGTTGATAGCCTTGCCCAGAAACTCGTGCAGCTTGTCCGGATTGATCGCCATGGGTGTGGCCTCCGTCATGAGGAGTCAAAACTCTACAAGTAAACGGATTGTAGGCCCGCCAATCGACAGCGGCAAGAAGAGAGTTTCAACAGCAGCGGTTGGGCCGTGAATAGCGGCGGTTGAGTTGCTCCACGTAGAACTCCTTGGGTGTAAGAGCGCGGCAAGCGTTGCTTCGTGTCGCCGGCGACCGAAGGTAGCGTTCGTAAGCGGCATCGCCACACCATTCGCGGAGGCCGCGCCAGAAGCGACGAAGCAGGCGCGCGGCGGTTTTGGTCGCGTGGCGCATCAGTCGTCTCCGTGGGCAGCGCCGGAGTAGTCCGCGGCCCACCGTGTGGCAACATAAGGCGATTCGTGCAGCACAGTTTCTTTGCGGCGGCTGAGAATCGCGTACCACTGCACGAGGGCTTCGAGGATCAAAACAAGGATCATGCAAGCAAGAACCCCAGTCACGGCGGCGTCGAGGCGCTGGTTGAAAATGAGGCGCTGCGTTTCGGCAATTTTTGCCGCGGGAATTGCTCCGGCAGCAACCTGCGCGGCGAGCGCATTGGCTTTCGAGAGGAAACCGAGGTTGGGATTCGAATCGAAGATTTTCTGGTAACTCGCGGTCATAGTGACGAGAACAAGCCAGGCCATCGGCAACAACGTCATCCAGATCAACCGCACCCGTCCCATTTTAAGCAGGATGGTGGTGGCCACGACGAGCGCGACCGCCGCGAGCAACTGGTTCGAAATGCCGAAGAGCGGCCAGAGCGAATTGATTCCGCCGAGCGGATCGACCACGCCTTGATACAGGAAATAGCCCCACAGACCAACAATGATCGCGCTGGAAAGCAGAATCCCCGGCATCCATCCCGAACGGCCAAAGGGTTTCCAGACACGGCCGCCAAGTTCCTGAATCATGAATCGCCCGACGCGCGTGCCTGCGTCCAGAACGGTAAGAATAAAGAGCGCTTCGAACATGATTGCGAAGTGGTACCAGATGCTGAGGAGCCGCTCGCCTCCGATGGTGCTCGAGAAAATTTGCGCCATGCCGACCGCGAGCGATGGCGCGCCGCCGGCGCGATTCCAGAGCGTGATCTCGCCGACTTTGTGAGCGAGGTCCGTCATGGTTTGCGCTTGCAGCGTAAAGCCCCAGCCGCTGATGGTGGCGGCAGCCGCGTCCCCGGTTCCGCCGACGATGCCGGAAGGACTGTTGATCGCGAAATAGACGCCAGGCGGCATTGCGCAGGCCGCGACCATGGCCATCACTCCGACAAACGATTCAAGAAGCATCGCTCCGTAGCCGATGAATCGCGCGTGGCTTTCGCGGAGAATCATTTTCGGCGTCGTGCCGGAAGATATCAGCGAATGAAATCCGCTGATAGCGCCGCAAGCGATGGTGATAAAGCAGAACGGGAAAACTTTGCCTGCGAAGACCGGGCCGGAACCGTCGATAAACCGTGTCAGCGGCGGCATTAGAACCTGCGGGCGCACGATGAGAATGCCAGCGGCAAGTGAAAAAATCGCGCCGGCCTTGATGAAGGCGCTGAGGTAGTCGCGCGGCGCCAGCAGCAGCCAAACGGGCAGCGCGGAAGCGGCGAAACCGTAAACCATGATGGCGACCGCGAGGGCGACACCACCAAGAGTAAAAACTTGCGCCCAGGAGGGTGACTCAGCAACCCAGCGGCCAGCGACAACCGCGAAAAGCACCAGCGACACGCCGATGAGCGAGGCTTCGAGAACGCGGCCGGGGCGGAAGTAACGCAGGTAAACGCCCAGCAACATGGCAATCGGTACGGTCATCGCCAGAGTAAAGGTGGCCCAGGGAGAGGACTTAAGCGCATTGACAACAACGAGAGCTACCACCGCCAGAAGAATGATGAGGATTGCCAGAACGGCAAGTTGCGCGATGAAGCCGCCGCGCCGGCTGACTTCTTCTCGCGCCATTTCGCCGAGCGATTTGCCGTTGCGGCGAATCGAACAAAAAAGAATGACAAAGTCCTGCACGCAGCCGGCAAACGCGGCGCCTGCGATAAGCCATAACGTGCCCGGCAAATAACCGAATTGCGCGGCCAGCGTGGGGCCGACAAGCGGACCAGGGCCGGCGATGGCGGCAAAGTGGTGGCCGAAAAGCACCCATTTGTTGGTGGGCACAAAGTCACGGCCGTCATCGTGGCATTCGGCGGGTGTGGCGCGATTGTCGTCTAATGCAAGGAGCTTTGCCGCGAGGAATGCGGAATAGAACCGGTAGGCTACCAGATAGCTGCAAACCGCGGCCACAACGAACCACGTCGCATTAAGCGGCTCACCGCGATCGAGAGCGATCTTGCCAAGCGCAGCCGCACCAAGCAGCGCGACTCCAAGCCAGACGATAATCGCGAGGACCCGCTTCATTTTGCCGGGCCCGTGGCCGCGCTGGACTTGATGAATTGCGCGATGTCCGCTTTGAGCTTGGTGAGCGACGCGGGATGCACGTACATCATATGGCCGGCTTCGTAGTACGCGCCGCTGAGATGGCCTCGCAGCGTCGGGTCAAGGCCGAGATGATCGAAGGTGTAGTCGGCGGCAAAAAACGGCGTAGCCAAATCGTAGTAACCTTTGGCGACAAAAACGTGCAGGAAGGGATTTTGCGTCATGGCGCTGCGCAACGTCTCCGCGACGTTGACGTAGCGGTTTTCATATGGCGCGTAGTTCCACGGCCGCACGCGGCCGGTGAGCACTTCGTAGGGCAAATCGCTGTCAAATTTCAATTCATTGCGAACGTAATCGTTCAGCATTCCGGAATATGGACCGATGATGGCGGCGATGCTGGGATCAAACTCCGGATGTTCACCGGCAGCATCGCGATCGATTCCCAGGAATCGCGCATCGATGCGGCCGGTGGTGCGGCGCTCGTTGCGCAAAAGCTGTTTCGTAAAGCGCTGAATCTCGATGCGCTGGTTGGTGAGCTCGATGTATTCCGGCGAAAGTCCTGTTAGACGCGCCAGCTTCTGCGTGATCTCGGTATGTTTCACCGCGGGGAACGCGTCACCGGCCATCAGCGCATCCGCGTACTCTCCCACCGCGAACCTGCGCGATTCTTCGACGGCTTTCTGCAGATCACCCTGCAAATCCGGCGGAAGTTTTTTGTGATACCAGGCGATCGCCGTGTACGTGGGCAAATAAAGGATGTACGGCAAGTCGTTGCCGGTATCGAATTCCGCCGTTTCGAAATTCAGAATGGCGGAAATCAGAATGATGCCGTTGAGATACATGCCATAGCGCTGCTGCAGATAACCGGAAAGGCCTGCGGCGCGCGTGGTGCCGTAGCTTTCGCCAGCAAGAAACTTCGGCGAGGACCAGCGCTTGTTGCGCGTGGCATAGAGCCGGATGAAATCCGCCACAGACTCGACATCTTCCGTGACACCGTGAAATTGCTTCGGCGCCTCGCCCGGAACGGCGCGGCTGTAGCCGGTGGAAACCGGATCGATGAAGACGAGGTCGGTGATATCCAGAAGCGAAGCGTCGTTGTCCACCAGCTTGTACGGAGGCGGAAGGAGCGCACCCGCATCACCCATCTGCACGCGGCGCGGGCCAAACGCGCCAAGATGCAGCCAAACGGACGCAGAGCCGGGGCCGCCATTGAAACTGAAGGTGATGGGGCGCTGGCCTGCGTCGCTGACATCGTCCTTTGTATAAGCGACATAAAAAATGCTGGCCTTGGGTGTCCCGTCTTCGAGCTTCAAAAGAATCGTGCCCGCGGTCGCGGTGTATTTGATCTCCTGTCCGCCAAGTTTGATGGAATGCTTGGATTGGACGATTTTTTCTTCGGGAACGGCCGGCTTCTTTTCTTCTTTCGGTTTTTCTGCCGCCTTTTCCGGCGAAGGCGTTGGCTGCTGTTGGGCAAAGCAGAGATTCGCTCCAAATAGCAGCAGCACGAGGAAACTCACAAGTCGAAGCGAACACCTCATAGGCGACAGGCTCCTTTGTAGGCAAACATGAATCACAATTTTGCGACGTGCGGCATCGTATGCGAGAGTGTGCGCAGCGTCAATCGCTTCCAATTGCCCGCGCAAGACGGTTTCCCCAGCAATTCCTGTTGCGCCGCAGGAAATCACGGTTAGAATGCCGACCACAAATGAAAACTTGGCCTGAGGCACTTTCCATTTGCCGTGCTTGGCGCGGCGCTCTCGCTTCGCTCCAACTTTTTGCCGCGCTCACGTTCGCAGCCACCTGGGGCGCGGCACAGCAAAAAGACGATCTGCCCCATCCGAAAACGGTCGAGGAATTAAAGAAAGCAATGAAGGACGTTCTCGACAAGGAGCACGTGCCGGGAGCGGGAGTCGCGCTGATCGCCAACGGCGAACTCCTTTGGTGCGGCGGAATCGGCAAGGCGGATATCGCCGCGAATCGCGACGTCACCTGCGATACGGAGTTTCGCGTGGGCTCGGTCAGCAAGACGTTCGTCGCGCTGGCGCTGCTGAAATTGCAGGAGGAAGGAAAAATCAATCTTTACGCGCGGCTGCAGGATGTCGCGCCGGAAATCCCCGCGAAGAATAAATGGGAAGCCACGCATCCCGTGCGCATCGTGAACCTGCTCGAGCATACGGCCGGCTTTGACGACATGGAATTCAGCGAAGTTTACAATCTGCACGATCGGTATGATTTTCCACTGCTGGATGTCTTCAAGCGATTTCAGAAACCGCAGATTGCACGCTGGCCGCCGGGAACGCGCATGTCTTATTCAAATCCCGGGAACGCTGTGGCTGGTTACCTGATCGAAAAAGTCTCGGGAAAACCGTTCGATCAATACATCCGTGAATCTTTTTTGCGGCCTCTTGGCATGAAAAAGGCGGATTATCCTTTCACCGACGTCGTCAAGCCCTTTCTTGCTACTGCCTACGAAGGCAATCCTCCGAAAGCTCTCGGATATCCGTCCATTTACTTGCGTCCGGCGGGAGACCTCAAGGCTTCTCCGGGCGAACTCGCAAAACTGGTGCAATTTCTTCTGCGCCGCGGGAAAACAGAGGAAGCGCAACTGCTGAAGCCGGAATCGATTCTGCGGATGGAAACGCCGGAAACCACGCTCGCCGCAAAAAACGGGCTGCGGCTCGGCTATGGGCTGGCGAACTATTCGAGCGTCGAAGGCGGAGTCGTGACGCACGGCCACAACGGCGGCATCGATGGGTTCCTCTCCACGTATCGCTACATGCCGGAACAGGACTGGGGTTACGTCATCCTGCTCAACAGCTCCAGTTCGAGCCGCGCGCTGACGGAAACAAACCGGTTGGCGATCGATTTTCTTTCGAAGGATTTTTCCAAGCCGCGGCAGCCCGCCACCAGCCCGGCGGCCGCCGAGCTGGAAAAGCTCGCGGGTTTCTACGCACCGCGAGCACCGCGCAACCAGATGTTCGCTTTCCTGGATGATTTGGTGGGAGGCACGCGCATCCGCGTGATCAACGGCAAATTGGCGCGCTCCGATTTATTCGGCCAGCCTGAACCGCTACTCTGCGTCGGCAAGAACCTGTTTCGCGGCGAAAAAGAGCCCGAGGCAACAACAATCTTTTTCACCAATGAATCCGGAGGAAGGGCGCTCGCCGGCAACGGGCTAAATGGAATCCCGTACAGTGAACGAGGCAATCTGGTCCTGCCTTACGTTCGAATCGCCCTGCTGCTTCTTTGCGTGTTCGTCATGCTGACAACTCTTCCGTTCGCGCTGGTCTGGATTGTCCGCAAACTCTTCGGCGCCATGAAGGAAGTGCGCCACTTGCCGGTGAGGGTGCTCCCGCTCCTTGCGACGCTGGCGTTTTTGCTCGTGCCGGTTTGCTTCGCGCAGCTCAATGGTCCGCGAATCGGAACATTCAACGCCTGGACCGCAGGGATCTTCCTCGGAACATTTGTGTTCCCACTCTTTTCCGTCATCGGCCTGATGCTCGTCTTGCGCGTGCCAAAATCCGAGATTCACCGCGGCGTTCGAATCCACTCGCTCCTGGTCTCCTCCGCCTGCTGCATGCTCACCGGTTTCCTCTGGTCCTGGCATCTGCTCGCCCTTCGCCTCTGGGCCACGCAATGACTGTCACTCCGGCAACGAGGTGAAGCGCAGCAACGGATACATTTCGCGAAAAACTTTGGTGGCTTCGCGCGGAAAGGAGGCGCGTGTGGCGGCAGTGGGAGCGAATTTTCGGCGGATGACCCACGCCTGCAACTTTTTCCAATCCTCGGGCGCTGTGGGCCAGCCTGATTTTTTCGTCCATTCCCCTTTCACGGTCGAGTACCAGTAGCTTTCGTAGCGGCGGCCGAGCCGCTTCTTCTGTTTCGCAACCCAGCCCGCATCCGCCACCACGCGGGGTTCAGCGATCAGTGCGATCGTGGATTCCTTGCGCTTCCCACCGGAGTAAATGCGGAATCCTGCGGTAACAGTGTCTATGGATAGCCCCACATAAAGCTGGCCGGTCTCGCGTTTGCCCGGCGCGGGAACCGAAAACTTCAAGTACATGTGCGTTTTGTAGAGTGTTTTGTCTTTTGCGAAGCGAATATCCCGGTTAATGCGCGAGAAATTCGGCCCGGTGCGCCCGGACGTATCGAATCTCCCATCGAGCTTCAGCACCGCGTCCGAGGTTTCCTCAAGCAGCCGCCGGAAAGGCTGAACCAGCGCGGTTTGATAGCGCTCTCGATTCGCGTCCATCCACTCCTTGTGGTTGTGCCGGCCAAGATCCTTGAGAAATTGAAAAGTTTCGCGCGTGAATACAGGTCTTACGGGAACCATAGAGAGCCTCGATCTTTTCGCGCGATTTTCTGCGCGGCGTTCCTCAGCGTACACGATTCCAAATGAACGTCAATTCGGCCTGGCTTCGCACAATGCCACAAGTAGGACAGACATTCTTGTCTGTCCTCTTACGTGAAACTCCACCCTGGAAAAGGACAGGCAGGAATGCCTGTCCTAGAAGATTGGCACTTGCCGCGGAGTACCCGCGCCAGCTAGTCTGCCTGCATGAGCAACTTCACCCCCACCGAACGAACTAAAGTCCATCGCAAGCCCGATCGTGGCAGCTACGATCGCGAACTGATCTATCGCATTCTCGATGAAGCTTTCGTTTGCCACGTCGGATTCATCGCCGACAATCTGCCCGTGGTCGTGCCGACCAACTACGTGCGCGTGGGCGATAAACTTTACTTGCACGGCTCGATCGCCAGCCGCTTGATGAAAACGCTTGGGAGCGGCGCACCGTTCTGCCTCAGCGTGACGCTGCTTGACGGTATCGTCTGCGCTCCTACCGCGACAGGTCACTCCGTCAACTATCGCTCTGTCGTGGTCATGGGCAAAGCGGTTCCCGTCGAAGGCGAAGCCGCCAAGCGCGCGGCCATGCGCGAGTTTGTGGAGTACGTGATTCGCGGTCGCTGGGCCACCGTGCACCCGCCAACGGAGCAGGAGTTGAAGGGCACCATGGTCCTCGCCGTGCCGCTCGTCGAAGCATCTGCTAAAGTGCGCACCGGATTCGCGGTCGACGACGACAAAGAATATTCCTCGCCCGGCTGGACCGGAGTTATTCCCATGAAGTGGATGGCGCAAACACCCGTGCCTGACCCGCGTGGTAACCCAAAGAATCCGATGCCACTAAACATTGCGAATTATTCGCGGCCGCAGTAGCCATGGCCTCATAATTCTCGCTGTCAGCCTAGACTTGAAATTGCATTCTCTTGTTTCGTGAGGTGATCCGTGCGGTCTGTTCTTCGCTCATCCTGGTTAGGAATATTGCTTGCGATAAGCGCAAGCGCCGGTAGCTTTGGACAAACTCCGCCGAAAGTATTGAGCAAAGACGATCTCCTCTTCCGCAAGAACACTTATACCGACAAGAAGGGCAATAAGATGCCCTATCGCTTGTTCGTGCCGCTCGACTACGACGCACAACAGAAATATCCGCTCATTCTATGGCTCCACGGCGCCGCGGGCCGCGGTTTCGACAACAAATTGCAAATCTCCGGCGGCAACGAACTCGGCACACACACCTGGACGACACCCGCGAATCAGGCGCAACTCCCCGCCTTTGTCCTCGCGCCCCAGTGCCCGCAAGATCATTACTGGTCCGAGCCGGAAACCAACGAAATCTCGCCCGAGCTGGAATTGGCGCTGGAGATTCTTGCTTCTGTACAAAAGGATTTTTCGATCGATCCTGGCCGGATTTATATCGCGGGACAATCTATGGGCGGCCTGGGCGTCTGGGCGCTGCTGCAGTCACAGCCCGATCGCTGGGCCGCTGCGATGGTGCTCTGCGCGCACGACAATTTCACGAATGTAAGGGGCATCGCCCGCGTCCCGCTGTGGATCTTTCAGGGCGATGCGGACATGGTCGTGCCGGTCGTCCTCGTGCGCCAAATGGTGAAGGAGTTGAAGAAATCCGGCGCGCAGCCCCGCTACTCCGAATATCACGGCGTCGGCCACGAGGTGTGGGAGAAAGCCTTCGCTGAACCGGACTTGGTGCCATGGATTGCGGCGCAGAAGCGCCCACAGTAGCACAGGCTTCATTCTGCGGCAGCGGAAGAGCGCGGCAATCAGGCAGCCGTTAGCAGCACCGGTTCGCCGCGCGTGATCACGATCGTGTGCTCGTAATGTGCTGAGAGGCTGCCATCCGTAGTGCGGTAGGTCCAGCCGTCTTTATCGAGTGATACCTCGCCCGTGCCCGCCGCGATGATCGGCTCGATGGTGATGACCAAGCCTTCCGTCAACTTGTGCTGCGCTGAAAAGTCCGCGTAGTTGGGCACCGACGGCGGCTCATGAATCGTTCGCCCGATGCCGTGGCCGCCGAGTTCCTTGACGACGTAAAAGCCACGGCGGCGCACCTCGCGCTCTACCGCGCGGCCAATGTCTTTCGTGCGATTGCCCGCTCGTGCCGCGCCCAGCGCCTGCCGGAACGCGCGCTCCGCGCAATGCGCCAGCTCATGCGCTTTTCCGTTCGACGAAGCAGGTGGCGCCTCGATGCTAACCGCCGAATCCGTGTGATAGCCGTCCTTTTCGGCGGTCAAATCCAGCTTCACCAGATCGCCCGCGTGAATCACGCGATCCCCGGGAATCCCGTGGACCACTTCATCGTTCACGCTGATACAAACGTCGGCGGGAAACCCATAGACCATCGGCGGCGAAGACCTCGCCCCATGCTCCACCAGCACCCGGGAGCCAATTTCGCAAAGCTCCGCCGTCGTCACCCCCGCGCGCACTTGCTCGGCCATCGCGCGCAGCGCCTTCCCCACGATCATTCCGCACGCGCGCAACTTCTCAAATTGTTCCGGAGAGTTTATGGACATAGTCGAATTCTCATTTGCAGGGAAGTGGACATTGGGGTGGAAATTCCGAAGCCATTCCTACCCCCTCCCCCTGTTTCCTGTAAGTGTTGATTCGAAATAACTTAAAAAATCACTAAGCCCTTTAGAATCAACACTTCGTAGAAGGCTCGCAAGTGTTCATTCTAAATGAGTTAAGCACACAGAGGGTGCACGCAAACAACTAGGTTCAATGATGCCCGCCACCACCATCGAAACCACCATGGTCACCGCCGTGGAAGCCGCCAAAATCATGCCCGCCCGCATCGCCGCCGTGATGCCCGGCCTCATGAGCATGCCCATGATGGGGCGTGCCGTCTGGTCCTTCCACAATATCGCCGATGGGTACATCAGCCGAAGCTTTGTTTTCCGCGCGCATCGATTGCACGTCTCGCCAGTTGGAACGAAGATGGGCCCAGGCGGACCCAACTACTGCGAGCACGACAACAATGAAAACGACCGTAAGAATGTCCATACTTGCTCAATTGCAGCCGCAACCCCCGCCGCAACAATTGCCGCCACCGCCCGAGAACCCGCCCGATGGCTTGGCTGCCGCGCCGTTGCTTGACCCATTCGCCGCGCTGAAAACAGAAAGCTGCAGGGTGTTCTTCTTCCCCGCGCACTTCGGGCAGGCAATCTCCTGCGCTTTGTTCAGCACAATCTTTTCAAAGTGCGTCTGGCAATCCTCGCAAATGTATTCGTAAATCGGCATGGATAGATTGTAAGGCCTGTCCTCTCAGTAGATAAAGCCCATATACATACAGCTATACGTACACAACGGCATTGTGATGCACCAAAGCGAGAGAGGACGTCGCAACTTTCCTCTTCCGAAAGCGGCTACAAGACAAACAAGAAACCATGACACAGCACTGATCCGGTTCAGGATGAGCCAATAATAGTTCGGAGGGTCTACAAAAGATTGAGAATCCCAGTGGTACTCATGCCCTAAGAATGCCGACACGAGAAACAAGCATAGAGTCCCCAAGCCTAGGGCGCGTGTCAGGAGCTTTTCCTTCCAGCCACTTTGTGTGAGGCCAGTTCGATTCATACCCCAGACCACCCACGCGTAGGTTAAGCAGATTGCAGGAAGGCCCATAAAGAGGGCCACGATGAGTATTCCTTGAATCTGCATTTACCTGCCCCTAAGAAAACTGCCTCCGGCGAACTGGAGGCAGCTTGAAACTGGGAGTTGGACAGGATGCCTAGTCGCCGGCGACGGCTTCGGCGGCCTTTTCGGCGGATGGCGTGCTCGCAGGAGCGCCGTTCCCGTTTGAATGGCCGTTGCCGTTCGAATGAGCGGCGCCATTGCCATTGCCGCTCGCAGGAGCGATGGTGACCGGCTTGCCGGCATTCGCGAAATTAGCTGGCACCGCTTTGGCAATGTCGCTAACCGTGCCGATCTGCACGACCGTCGGCTGGGGCTTCTTCAGCACCAACTCTTCGTATATCGCGCGGACTTTGGCCTGCTCTTCGTAAGCCTTCTTGCGGCGAGCGCGGTCTTCTTCGGCCGCGGTCACGGGAATGTCGTGCTCCAGGTGGCGCACGCGAGCGGCGTCATCGGCGTCAATCTTCAGCGAATGCTCAAAGCTCTGCAGGTTGACGCTCTTGCCCTTGGCATAGATCTCGTGCTTGCCGTGGTTCTTGTACCACTCGGCCACGGTCGCGTTCTTATGCATGTTCTCGATGATCTGACGCCATCCCACACCGGTGTTGTACGCACAGAAGGAAATCTCGCCCTGCTGTGTGGCGTAAGGGATGATGCACATTTCCGTGCGGCGGAAGTCATAGTTGAACAGATCCTGGAACCACATTCCCGCGATGAACAGGAAGTTCCACGGATCCTGCTGGCGGCGCTTCATGGCATCTTCGTAAGTGCGGTCCGGAGAGGTCTTGCCGTATTTCTTCTCCGCGCCCTTGGTCAGCGCCCAGGTCTTGTCAAACTTCTTGAAGAGGTCGTACAGCTTCAGACCCTTCGGCCCCTGGAACGGGTGGTAATTCTTCAAGAGGGCCATGGCCATCATGAAGTTTGAAAAATTCTTGCCGCGAGCCGCGTCGGTAATCGCCGTCACGTCTTTCGTCAATTGCTCGGCGTCCAGGAAGCGCGGAACGGGAGCCCATTCCTTCGTTTCCTTGTTGATCATCAGCGCCGTGCCCACGCCGCAGTTCGGGTGGCAACCGCAGGAGAGCGAGCCCCAGTTGGACTCTTGCCCCTTGACCATGTCCGAGAATCCGGCAAACGTGCTGATGAACGAAATCGGGAACCAGTCGCGCGTCGGCTCGACCTTGCCCACCTGGGTGCTGACGTCCTTCGCCAGATGCGAAAGCGTGTAGCGCTGGCGCAGGCGGCGTTCCGGAGTAATGTCTTCATCGCGGCCGGTAAACGAAACCGGCTGGAAGCTGACGAAGGCGATCTTCTTGGGGTTCTCCATCGCGAACTTCACGATGGTGCCGACCTGGTCGTTGTTTACGTTGTTGACGATGGTCACGACCAGCACGATTTCAATGCCCGCTTCGTGCATGTTTTCGATGGCGCGCAGCTTCACGTCAAACAAGTTGCCGATCTGGCGGTGGCTGTTGGCATCGTTGCCGATGCCGTCGAACTGCAGGTACGCGTAGCGCATGCCCGCTTCGAACGCCTTCTTGCAGAACTCCTTGCTCTTGGCGAACTCGATGCCGTTGGTCGCGGCCTGCACGCTGTTGTAACCGATCTTGCGCGCATAGGCGACCGCATCAAAGAAATAAGGGCTCATGGTCGGCTCGCCGCCGCTGAACTGCACGGACATCTGCCGGCGCGGCTTGATCCTCAGAGCGTTGTCCAGGATTTCCTTGATCTCTTCCCAGCCCAGCTCGTGCACATAACCAACCTGGTTGGCGTCCATGAAGCAGGGATCGCACATCATGTTGCAGCGGTTAGTCAGGTCCACGGTCAGCACAGACCCGCGGCCATAGCGAACGGTCGAGGAGCCATGCTTGTGAAGGTCTTCGTCGTTGTGCGCGGGAATATCGCGGCCGGGGAACTGCTTCTCGATCCAGTTGAGGAACTTGGAATCGACGGCCATCATGTCTTCGTAGTGGCCGTGGAGCGGGCAATCCTTGACCATCCAGACTTGCCCATCGCGCTCGATGATCTGCGCCTTGATCTCGCCGACCTTCTCATGCATCAGGTCGCGCCAATCCTTCTTCCCCGCGATGATCGATTCGCGCGCTTCCTTCACGCATGCCGGACAAAGAGAGTCAGTCTGCCGCGGGAAGCCCAGCGTCGGCTTGGTCTTCTCCCAGGACTTAAGCAGCGGCTTATCGGACCATTTTGGTGTAACGGACGGATTGGGATTGCGCTTGTTGAAATACTGGATCGTGTCAAATGTGATTCCAGCCGCTTTGCACAGAACCCAATCAAACGTCCTTGCGAGCTGAGTGCCTACTTGATTCGGCATAAACCTCTATCCTCCACTTTCAAAAATGCAAAGTACTTGGCCCTTGGATTATCCGGAGCCCATTCAATCGTCGGAGCCGAGCCCCAACCGACTGCCCCCGGGCTCACACTTGAGTGCACTAAAACCGTACCACGAACACCAGGTACGTCCAATAAGTCTTTGGACTCCTATAGTTTGACGGTTACTGGGGGTAGACGCCAGCGCCTTGTGCCGAACGGTCAGAATGGGGGGTTGAACGGTAAACGGGGGTAGCCAACGGTCATCCTGAGGGTTGCCTTAGGGGGTTACTCCTAGTGCGAATGGCCTGCAAGTTTTCCTGTTTGGCTACTCATTCAGGGACGGCCGCAGCACCGCAACCACAAAATGCGCGAAATGCGACGCGCCTTCATCCAGTTGCAGCCAGCGAACCACGCAATGATCGGCGAGATACTTTGGCACGCGCGCCTCGGGAATCCCCAGGTGCTCGGCAAGTTGTGGCTTGAGGGAATCCGCCCCGCGCCGGCTCGAACCACCACGCAGCAAATTGCCGATGGCTATCCGCAGTGTCTGGCAGGCTTCGACGTAGTAATAGCTGGTCAGGTCCGAATCCGTCAGCACAAAGACGCCCGGCCCCACCGGCGCCGTATCCGCTTCGTTGAGTCTTACCGGCGGGCAAGTCAGCAATCGGCGAAATTGCATCTCCAGCAGCGAAATCCGCGAGGACAATCCCGGATCTCCGTAGCGTCCTTTAACGCTCGGGCCGCCGGGCTCTCCCACCGACTCGATCGGCAGGCTGGGCATCGCCCGGCTATGCGTCACTCTCGGAGGCGTCGGTTCAGCCGATTCATTGAACACCGCTGGGGGCAAACCCCGAGGTTGTGGTGTCGCAGGCGCCTCGGCAGCCCGTTGAGCAGGAGCAGCCGCGGCATCTCTACCTGCGCCTCCCTTGCGGCGGTTCCGGCCGCCTCGACGACCGCGGCGACGCCGCTTCCCCTCCGCGTCGGCAGTGGCAGGCGCGTTCGCGTCAGCATCGGTGGCTTGTTGCACTTCGCTGCTGACCGCCACAATCGATTCGAACGCTTCCGCGTTCTGCGCAAACGGCAATCCAGGCTCGGGCATCGTTATAGGAGGCGAGGTCAACACAAAGTCGTCTGCCGGCGCGGCGCCGGACGTTTCCAGCGGAAGCTCTCCCGGCACGCCGCCAAGCCGCACCGCCGCTTCCTGCGCTTTGATTTTCCAATCGGCGCGGCGGAATCGCTCCGCGGCAGCGGAATACCATTTTGCGGCATCGGCATTCTGCCCCGAAGTTTCGAAATATTTCGCCAGTTCGAACGCCACCATGGCGTCCCGGGTTTTTTCGTAAAGATTCGAAAGTTGTCCCGCGGGATCCTTGCTGGTGCGTGCTCGGCGAATGCGTGCGGTAATCTGTTTCCAGTCGGCCATATGTTGACTGGCATTGTAACAGCGGAAGCCGATGTGGGCCAGCGTCGCTGCTGGGGAGCGGTGGCTGGACGATCCTTGGTGCGGCGATGATTATTGATTGACGCCGGAAATGTTAGCCAGTATTCTCTACCTGGCCCTCTTGGAGGCGTAATGTCGCGCTTGCGCGAAGCTATCGCTGCACTCTTAACGTTAACTCTGTTTCTTTCACCTGTCTGGGGCGCCCCCTCTTCTTCGCTCGGAACCGTTGTTTACGCCGATCGCGCTCATATGGGCGCCGGCGTCGCATCCGTTGGCAGCACGGTTTTTGGCGGCGACCGTTTGAGCACGGAACAATCCGGCAGCGTTCAGGTCCGCGCCGGAGCTGCTCGCTTTCTCTTGTCCAGCGCCAGTAGCGCCACTTTTGCGAACGAGGATGGCTCGCCGGCGGCTACGCTCACCCTCGGCTCCGCCACGTTTTCAACCGCCAATTCCCGAGCCTTCGCGCTCCACGTGGCCTCCGCCGTGATTCGCCCGAACACTGACGAACCGACCATCGGATACGTCACCGTTCTGAATCCCAAAGAACTCGTGGTCAGGAGCACCAAGGGCTCGCTGATGGTTGCCGTTGGTGATGACGTGCGCGTAATTCCCGAAGGCGCCGCTTATCGCATCGTTCTCGATTCAACGGACGCTCCGCCGCCACAAAAACCTGCTGGAGCTGGTGGTAAGGGTTACGGCGGATCACCGGTGAAAGCCGCCAAGAGCAAATTCATCTGGTACGCCATCGGCATAACCGCGGTGGTCACTTTCCTCGCCGTCCAGGAAGCCTTAGAAAGTCCTGACCGCCCGTAAGCGCCCTGCATCCTCGCAATTCCCCGGCACAAGCCTGATCTGGTTCGCGTGATTCTTCTGCTTGGATCAATGCACTGAGAATTTCACCGGCGCCACTACGGCCGCGGCTTCAGGATTGTAGTAATCGTACAGCCTCGAAGGCGCGCTGAGAGATTCCATCCGGTAGCGCAGCCGATAGTCAAAGCTGAAACTGGTTCCTCCCGCCGCAGGCCAGATGTAGAAGACCACCCTGTCCGGCTGCACTTCGTAGCTGCCGCCTCCCGCCTCCAGCGAAGCGCGATCCACTTCCGCTCCCGGAGGCAGCCCCACCTCTCCCAGCATCATTCCGTATCCTTTGAACCCGATGCGCTCCGCTTCCACTGTGCAGTGAACCGTGTCCCCCATTTTGGCTTCAATTCGGTCATATTGCACTTTCCAGCGCAGCGCGCGATTCTCGCCGCTCAGCAGATTTTCTTCGCTCGTCGCGGAAGATTTCCCCCATGGCAGGTAGTAGCTGGTGAAAACCGTTGCATTTATCGCCTGCGCACTTGCGTCACTCAGGATTTCAATCTTGGTTTCCTCTTTTTCAAGCGCGTCCGCCAGCGCCACTGTGATGGGTCCCGTCGCTTCTTTGGGATCGGGCAGAGACACTGTCTTGAACGTGCGCCCGTTCACTTTGATCGTAGCTTGTGTCGCGCTCGCCCCACCTGCCGTTACCGGCATGCTCGCAATCATGGCTTCGATTACATTTTGCGTCGCCTGCGTCGAGTACCACACCCCGTACCGATCTTTATGCGCCAGCAAATACTGTAGTCCGCGGCCGGCCATTTCTTGCGCATCGCGGTCCGCATGCTGCGCTTCCATTTTCGTTAATGCTTCCACGGCCAGCGCCGTCACTTCCAGCCGGCCCGCGCTCCCCCATCCGTAGAACGGCGAGGTATTCGCTTCCAGGTTCCAGTACATCGCGTCGCCCTCGCGGTGCGCCAGTTGCTCCAGCAGTAAGTGCGCATTCTCAATGTGCGCGCTCCTCCCGCTCTCCACCGCGGCCAGCGAGTAGTTCCCGACGAGATACGCATCGCTCCAGGAATCGATTCTCTGTTCCAAGAAATGCAGCGCCGCATCCACTGCCGCGCGCAACTGCTGCTCTTCCTTCGCTCGCTCTTCTTTGCTGACTGAATTCTCCGTTGCTTCGATTCCCGCTTCCGCCAGGGTGCGCGCAATGTACGCCGTCGAATTCGCGTCTTCCATTTCCTTCTGGATATCCCAGCGGTACATTCCCCACACTCCTGGCCGGATCTGGTGCGCCAGCAGATAATCGCGCAATCGCCGCCGCACATTTTCGTCCACGGGAACAAACTCTCTCGCGCCGCTCAAAAATCGCAGCGCATACGCAGTCAGCGCAGGGCTCGCCGACCACTTGTACCAATATCCCAGCCCGCCATCGAGATTCTGCATTTCGGCGAGCTTTCGAACGCCTTCCTCCACTGCCGCACGAGCCTGCGCGGCCACCTCCGAGCGCGGATTCTCGCCCCCCGGTTTGTCCTGCCCTGCTTTTTTCAAAACTTCCAGTGCCATCAAGCTGACGTACGCCGTGGACGTCACCTGCTCGGCGCAACCCGCCGGTCGCCGCCCGATTCCTTCCATCGCATCGAGAATATGCGCCATCAAATTCGGATAAATGCGCAGCTCCGCTTCGATCGATCCGCTGATTGCCGTTTCCGGCACGCGAACGCTCATTGCGCCCGCTTCCGCCGTCAGCACCCGGCTCGTGCTGAACGAAATCTCCTGCCCGTTGGGATGAACAAGCAGCTCGCGTTCCACCGCATCACCCGTCGACCCATTCCGCGCCGTCACACGCTGCTTTGCCTCTTTCGCGCTGTGGATCGCCCGGTAAGTGAACACCGCGGTCGCGTCTCCGTTGGCCGGGACCGTCAACTTCTGCTGTGCCGCCGCCAGATTCAAAAACCACGGCTCGGCCTGCAGCTCCGCGAGAATGGTTTGCGGCTTCTCCATGTAGTTGCGCAGCACCACTGGCTGGCTGATCTGGTCTCCTTCCGTCAGCACTTTCGGCGGATCGCTTTCAACAAAAAATGGCTGGAAACTCCGTAACTCTTTTTCCGCCACGCCGATCTGCCCGCCAACCGTGGACGCTATCACCGACATCTTCCACGCCGTGATGTTGTCGCCCATGGGAAATCGGATGTGCGCGTGCCCGCTCTGGTCCGTGATTACTTCCGGCCGCCACACCAGCGTTTCCGGGAAATACTTCCGCAGCTTCGGCGTGAACAATGGTTTCTCCGCAAGTGTCGAACCAGGAGCCTGTTTCCCGCTCATCGCCAGACCCGGCGCAAGCGCTACCGAAGTTGCCAGTTCCGACCTGGTCGTCTGCAGGTCCGCTATCGCTGCCTCCACCGTCACCGTTTCCGCAGCGAGGCCCAACTGCAATGTGAAATTTACCTTAGCCGTATCGCCTGCTTGCACCGGCACGAGCAGCATGGTGCTCGTTGTGAATCCGATTGCCACACATCTCACTTCATAAATCCCCGCCGGGAGATTAGAGAAGCGATACGTCCCTGAAGGATTGGTGCTCTCCGTATACTCCACCCCGGCTTCGGCCACTGCGGTGACCGTCGCACTTGGCACTACAGCTCCTGAAGGATCGGTGACCACTCCCGTGATGGCTCCCCGCCCGCCTGCTAACGGCTTCTGTTCCTTCGCGGGCATCGCGCGAATATCCTTGCTGCTTCGTTCCGCCGTGACGCGGCTGAATTCAGCAACGGCAAACGCTCGGCTTACATCGATCTCGGGCCCTTCCCCGTGGCTTGAGACCGTCACGTATTCAACCTCCTGGGTTACCGGAGTGATTTGCGTTCCGGTATGCGATTCTCCCGCGGCATCTGTGTAAGTCCGCACATTGACGCGGTCGCTATACCGGCTCTGCTTGCTGAAGGTGAAGTAGTACGGACGGCCCCACGGATCGGTCAATTGTTCCGGAGTCAGTTTTGCCCTGGCCAGGACGGGCTTCAGATCTTCATCGCTCTTGGGAAATGTACCCGTCAGCGCGTACTGCTCCGCCAGCGCCCGGGCCAGTGCTTCACTCTCTTTCGTGAAATACTGCACTGTGGAAGTCCACTCCGGCACGTCGTCCCAGGAGTGACGCGCTTTGCTGTCGAAGATTCCGTCCGGTCCTGCGCTGCTCACCAGGATGCGGTACTGGTTGCGCGTAATGTCAAACTCATAGCGGTACAAATTCCCCCAAGGATCGCGCAGCGCATCCAGATTGATCCCTCGTCTCTGCATCTCCTCGCGCAGCGTTGGATAATCCCGGATATATTTTCCCGTCCCCGCCGCATACTCTCGCGCGACAACATTGATCTCTCTTCCCGTTTTGCCGAAGTAAGGCCACGTTATCTCATCCGCTACAAAATCGTCTGCCGTCCCCGCCTTCTTGTCCGTTCCGTTGCTTACCAGATCCAGCACCGTTCTCGGCCCAGCCACTGAGAAAACCGCGCGAAACGCCACTCCCCACGGATCGCGGACTTCATCAAACTCCATTCCCGCGGCCCTAAGCGCCGCGCGCACTTCCGCTTCGTCCCCCGGATATTCGCCATGCGTTTCGGCCCAGGCCACCAAGGCCTTGCGCGTGTCTTTCAGCTCGCTTTTCAGTGTCGCAGCAAATTCAGTGCTCGCGCCCGCTGCATCCCATCCCGACGCCGCAAATCCGTTGCTTGCCCCCAACCAGCGGTCGTATCCCGTGCGCACTAGCGCCTCCGCCACCAGATCCAGATCTTCTGGAAACGGTTTGCTGGCATCCAGGCTGAGCAAATCCCGATACGTGATTCCTCCGATGCTTTGGCGGTAGTAATAATCCAGATAGTCGTAGACAGAGAATCCGTAACCGCGTCCAAACTCCTCGTCGGTGCGCACCCGCTCTGCGACCGCCCGGTCGTAAACCAAGACTCCCAGCGCGCTTTCCGCCGGCTTGCCGTCCGGCGCGGACACATCCAGGTCGCTGGACACCATTTCGCCCGGGTTGTACACCGTCTTTTTCATCCCCACCTTGATGTCTAGTTCTTCTTTCGCGGGATACAGGACTTGCGCACTGCCGCTGAGCGTCACTTCTCCATTGTCCTTTGCCGTCAAGCAGTACGCGGTAACGTGGATTACTCCATGAAATCGCGGTTCGAACGGAATCTTGACGGTTCCCCGCCCCGCGCTCAATTTCGCCACCGTCGACCGCAGCATTCCATCCGCGCTCCACACGCTGACAATAGCTTCATCCGTTCTCGCGTTTGTTTCGATTTCCACCTGGATGGAGTCGCCGGGATGGTAAAGCGTGTGGTTCGGACGCACGCGAAGGTATTCCGGCGTCACATCGGCGTTGATCTCTTCCTGTAGCACGCCCTGACGCCCTTCCTTGTCTCTCGCCTCCAGTTCGAGCATAGCGTTCCGCGAAGTGGGCTGCGCCGTTGGACCGTAGTAATTCCCATACGTGCGCCAGCGCCCATGACTTACAAGAATCACTTGTTCCGGGATCGGTGCAATTTCAGCTCTCCCGACGCCATAACGATTGGTGTGAAAATGCCCCAGCGCGATCTTCTTGGTCTTGTCGTACTGGTTCCCTCGTTCATCTTCCTCGATCGGCATCGCTGCGCTGACTTCTCCGTCCGCGGACACCGGTGTTCCATCCGCATACGAAGTCGTCACATAGAAAGTGGCATTGCCGCCTGTCAGAATGGAGCTGGCATCCAGGAGATACACGTGAATCGGTTGTGCTGTCAGCCGCACATTGAAGCGCCGTTGCTCCGTCCGGCCCGTTGACGCGTCCGTCACATAAGCGGCAAGCGTTACGTCCTGGAAGCGCTGGTAGTTGTTTTCCTGGAAATTCTTGAACTCTTCGCTGAGATCGATTTTCGCGTGGTAGTGCCCGTCGGCATCCAACTCTCCCGTGACGTCGCCCGATTCTTCCGCCTCCCATTTCTGGTTCTTGTAATTCCATTGCCGTCCCTGTTGCTTCACCACTCTCACTTTTCCGCGCTGCACGGGCTTCCCGAAGAGGTATTCCGCGTGCACATCCACAACGGCATTTTGCCCCGGCATGTAGTAAGTGCGGTCAGGTTCCACTTTCACTTCGTAGGTGGGGAGCTCGTACCGGCTGACCCGCACGGTGCTTTCCGCCAGCGCCTCTCGGTTGTAGTCGTCCTTTTCGGATTCCAGTTTTGCGCTCAACCGCTGTTGTCCGAGTTGCAGCAGTTTGGGAATCTCCCAGTCGGCGGTGGCGATCCCGAACGCCGACGTCGTTACTTTCTTCTGGAATTGCTCCTGCCCTTCTTCGTCCTCTATGGTCAGGTCAATCTTTTTTCCAGCCAGTGTTCGCTTGTCCGGTCCGAACGCCATCAGCCGTACATGCACGGTTTGTCCCGGCTGGTACAACGGTTTGTCCGTACTCATCGTGATTCGCGGCGGCGGCGGCCCAGGAAATTCAAATTTGATCGAGGTCTCTTCGTTGAACCCGCCGCGCACGACGGTTGCAGTAACTTCACCGTCGTCGTCCTCTGGTTTCGCCGGCAATTGGAATGTCACCACCGCGTTGCCGTCGGCGTCCGTGGTGACCTCCCGTTTTACGATCTTGTCCTCGTCGTTCCCGATCTGCATCGTCACCTGAACCGTTTGTTTCGCCAGCGGTTGCCCTTGCGGAGAACTCAGCACTCGCAATCGGACCGGATAGTGCGATCCGCGTTCGACCTTTTCGGCCGCTGCCATTCGAATCTCGAATCCGTCCTGAATCATTCGTCCGAACTGCACCACACCCCCGGTCACCGGGAGCCCGGATTCCGCGCTCGGAAAAAATATGTACAGCAGCCTGTACCAGCCCAGAAGCGAGGGGGAAGTACTTGGCAATTTGGCCGCTGCCCAATCGAGCTTTTCCACCGTTTCTCCCTGTTGCTCCACAAACGTCCCGGAAGTGGACGCTGACACCCAATCATTCTGATCCAGTAGTTCGATCGCGAACGATCCTGAAACCGGTTTGTCCGTTGGATTGAATATCGCAAATTCAAGAATGGGATTTGGCAGCAGATGAAACCGGATTCGCGCTTCGTCCACTCGCAGGGCGTTCGCCGCTTTTTCCTGCGCCCCGCCGGTTCCCGCCAGAAAACAGAACAATAATCCGGCAACTAGCCATCTTCGGATGGTTATCATTGGACTCCCCACCACAGGTTCTCTCCGACCAGCGTATCAGCACGTCACTTTTTCGCGGCGGGCTGTTCCCCATCCGCCAGTAAGCAGACGGCCACGCTCCGTTCCGCAACTTCTTGCGCAGCGCCCGCACCTCTTGTTTTCGATTGGTGGAACTTCGACCCGGGATGGATTAAAAACTTGGATGCAGGGTCTGCAGAAATGGAAGTTTAGGCTACTCAAATACTTCTCAGGTATGCCGTTTGAGGCGTGGGCTTGGGGTGGCCCCTAATTCCTGATCTCGGGTCCCTGATTTCTGATTTCTTGCAATTCTACAGAGCCGCAATGACTTCGATTTCGACGAGCGCATCTTTCGGCAGCCGCGCTACCTGCACGGTCGAGCGCGCTGGCGGCGCCAGCGTGAAATACTTGGCATACACCTCGTTCATCGTCGAGAAATCGTTCATTTCCTTCAGGAAAACCGTGGTCTTCACCACGTGATGTAGATTCGAACCCGCCGCTTCGAGAATCCCCTTTATGTTTTCGAACACCCGCTCCGTCTGCTGGCGAATCTCCCCGCCTGTCATCTCGCCCGTTTTCGGATCCAGCGCCACCTGCCCGGAGACAAATAGGAAACCGTTCGTTCGAATCGCCTGCGAATACGGTCCGATGGGTTTCGGGCCCCGGTCGGTCAGAACGATGTCTCTCATGCTTTGATCTCCTTTGCGGAATGGTCTGCCGACGCGGCGGCGTTCGCAACGCGGCGCGAACTTCACTCGCCAGTAGTGGCGAGGCGCGCCTATAGCATATGACGGATCGCGATTCGAATCATGCGTGGTGAGGTACGCGCGATGCTGGATCAGCGGGACCGGCGGCCGCCCTGGCGCACGAATCCGGTGTTTGAATGGTTGCGCGCGGCCTCGCGCGCGCTGGCTTCCCGGTCTGCCTGCGCATCGGTCATGCCTTCGCTGATGCGCTCGAGAATCTGTTTTTCCGTGAGCCCGGTATTTTTCAGGCGCCCGATTTCCGTGCTCCCCATTGTAGGCAGGCCCTTCAACCGCCGCTGCAAAATCGTGTCGACGGCCCTGTCGGAAAGTCCGATCAGCCGCAGCATTACCGCGTCGCCGCTGACGATATCGAGCTGATCGATTTTCGCAATCTGCAGAATCACCGGCTCGGTATAGCCCGCGCGCAATAAATTGACGGCCCCGTCCGCGCTGGTGAAAAGGTGCTGATGCTGGCGCGCATTCGTAATCAGGGCGACGCAGGTGTCGTCCGTCAGCCCGCCCTGTTTCATTCGAACGAGCTGGGCGACCTCGGAATCGGAGGTGTTCAATTTTTTCAGTTCTTCAACGTTGCTGGACCACATGCCGGCCTGGTCGAGGGGGCGATAATCCGTGAGCGGATGTTTTCCGCAGCCGTCGATGCGGAGCAGCAGCACGATGAAAAGAAGAAGCTGGTAGCGCATGATTTGATTGTATCGAGGGCAACGGCGAAGGCCGGGAAGTGTGCTGTGGGTGATACCCGGCGAAAGGACAGGTGGGCGGACCCGAACGGCCAGCTCTCGCGGGCAAATCGTCTTGAGATAATTGCATTTGCGGGAATTATCGGCCGGCTTGAATCACGCGCGGGCGAAGTACGTTTTCAATTCCTCATTTTCAATTCTTCATTTTCAATCGCGCATTCTCAATTGCTCATTGGCCGGCTTGGAAGACGCGCTCGACCCCGTAGACGCCGGAGACTTTGCGGATATTGACGAGAATGGTTTCGAGCTGGCGCTTGTCGGCAATTTCCAGATTGGCGTCCACGCGCGCGTTCAATTTATCCGGGCGGCTTTCCAGGCTGCGGATATTGGAGCCGGCGCCGCTGATCACTGCAGTGATTTCGGCGAGCAAGCCGGCACGATCCTTCGCGCGGATGGAGAGTTGCACCGGGAAGGTGGCTTCGCTTCCGCCGCCCCATTCGACGGCAATGCGCCGCTCGGTCTGGTACATCAAATTTTGCACGTTGGGACACATCCGTGTGTGGACCGCGACGCCGCGGCCGCGTGTGATGTAGCCGACAATTTCGTCACCGGGGATGGGGTTGCAGCACTTGGCACGGTAGACGAGCAGATCGTCGTAGCCCTTGACGATCAGCGGCGCTTCGCCGAAACCCAGCATGCGCTTGACCGTCTTGACGAGCGTAGGCTTGGAATCGGCGGGCTCCGGCTCTTGATCCGTGCCCGGCTCGCCAAGCACGCGTGCAAGAATCTGGCGCGCGGAATATTTTCCGAAACCGACCGCGGCATACAGGTCTTCGATCTTGGAGAGGCCGTGGTCGGAAGCAAATTTGAGAATGTCGGCCTCGGGAATCTTCTTCAGGCTGCGGCCAAAGTGGCGCGCTTCGTTTTCGAGGAGCTTCTTCCCCATTTCCGTGGCTTCTTCGCGCTCCTGCTCGTTGATCCAGTGGCGGATTTTGCTCTTGGCGTGGGAGGATTTCACGAAGCTGAGCCAGTCGCGGCTGGGGTGATGGCCCTTCTGCGTGAGAATTTCCACCACGTCGCCGCTGGTAATTTCATGGCGTAGCGAAACCATTTGTCCGTTTACTTTTGCCCCCACGCACTGGTGCCCCACTTCGGTGTGCACCAGGTAAGCAAAGTCCACGGGCGTAGCACCGCGCACGAGTTCGAGCACGCGGCCTTTTGGCGTGAAGGCATAGACTTCGACGGGCGCGAGATCCACCTTGAGTGTGGAAAGAAATTCTCCCGGTTCTTGCAGCTCTTGCGACCACTCGATGAGCTGCCGCATCCAGGTGATGCGCTGGTCGTCATCTTCGGAACCCGGTTTGCCGATCTTGTATTTCCAGTGCGCCGCGACGCCTTCTTCAGCGATGCGGTGCATTTCCTGCGTGCGAATCTGCACCTCGAAGGACTGGCCGCCGTGCAAGACGGTGGTATGCAGCGACTGATAAAGATTCGGGCGGGCCATGGCGATGTAATCCTTGAAGCGCCCGGGAACGGGCCGCCAGATGTGGTGAACAACGCCGAGGGCCGCGTAACAGTTGCGCTCCGAATCAGTGACGACGCGCACGGCGAGCAGGTCGTAGACCTGCTCGAGGCCGGTTTCCTGGCGCAGCATTTTTCTGTGCAGCGAATAGAGGCTCTTTACACGGGCTTCGAGTTCAGCGGGAATGCCGCTCTCAACCAGCTTGGTCTGGATGGTGGCCTGAACTTCTTCGAGAAATTTTTTGTGGATGGGCGCTTTGTCGCTGACTTCTTTTTGCAGCGCGAGAAAGGCCTCGGGCTCCAGGTAGCGGAACGCCAGGTCTTCGAGTTCTCCACGCACGACGCCCATTCCCAGGCGGTGCGCGATGGGGGCGTAGATGTCCAGAGTTTCGCGCGAAATGCGCTGCTGCTTGGCGGGCTCCAGATATTCCAGCGTGCGCATGTTGTGCAGCCGGTCGGCCAGCTTGACGAGCACGACGCGGACGTCGTGGACCATCGCGAGAAGCATTTTGCGAACGGTTTCCGCCTGGCGGGTTTCCGGCGCCATCATGTTGAGACGGCCGATTTTCGTGACGCCTTCGACGAGGTGCGCTACTTCCGCGCCGAAGCGTTCCTCGATGCGGGAGACGGGATACTCGGTGTCTTCGATGGCGTCATGGAGAATGGCGGCGGTGAGCGTAGTGGCATCGAGACGCATGTCCGCGAGGATGTGCGCGACTTCCAGAAGGTGGGAAAGGTACGGTTCGCCGGAACTACGGAACTGGTCGTGGTGGCGCTCCGTGGCAATCTCGTACGCGCGGCGGATCATCCAGGGATCTTCGGAGGGGCGATTCTTGCGGAGCTTTTCGAGGAGCTCCTCGAGGCGCGAGTCCAGCTGGCGCACCGCGCGGTCACGGTTGAAGCTCAGCGGAAAGTTGCTGGGTGACGGCATGGTTTAGTTTACGCCCGGAAGGGTGCCTCCGGCGAGAAGCGGATTGAGGACGATGCGGTCTCCTTGGGCTGCACTTGTCGACCCTTAAGAACGCGGGATGCAACGCCGGGCGCTCAGGGTATGATGCGGCTATCATGGGACAAATAGACGAAGCGAAAGAGTGGCGGCGGCTGGCGGAATTGTATGCCAGTTTGGAGGAAGGGGAGCTGGAGGAGATTGCAGCGGACGCGGATTCGTTGACGCAGATGGCGCGGGAGGCACTGCGTTCGGAAATGCTGAGCAGGGGAATGGTGGCGCCGCCGGCGGAAAGAGAAGCCCCCGAAACATCCAGCAAGAAGGATGAAATGCCGGGGCCCGTCATGGTTGGCCGATACAGAGACTCTTCGGAAGCGATGATCGCCAAGAGCATGCTCGATTCGGCGGGGATCGAATCTTTCTTGAGCGATGAGAATCTTGTGCGGTTGGATTGGTTTTATTCGAACTTAGTCGGGGGAATCAAGCTGATGGTTCGCGAGGAGGACGCGGCAACAGCGAGGAAACTGCTGGAAGAAAACATTCCGGAAAAGTTCGATGTGGCAGGAGTGGGAGAATACGCGCAGCCGCAATGCCCCGAATGCGGGTCGCTGGATGTTTCTTTTGACGGGCTAAACAGGCAAATTGCATACACAGGTTTATTCCTGGGAGTTCCCATACCCGTCAACCGCAAAGGCGGAACATGCCATGCGTGCGGGCATAAATGGGATTCCGAGAATGAGCAGTCTCCTGATTAGGAACAGAATCGACGGAGCAACTGCTTCTGCGCCGGAGAGCCAGAACGCGTGAGCAAACCGATGAAGGGAATCGCGAGAGTGAAATTGGCAAGCTGGGTGTTGATCGCGGCGAGCTGCCTACTGAGCCCGCAGCGAGACGCGCAAGCGCAGGCAAATGCGGGCGGAACTACAACGGAAGATCTTCGAATCATGATCACGGCCGCGCTGACCGCATCGAAGCGCGGAGACCAGGCAAAGGTCAAGGAAATCGCGCATAACCTGATCATCCCCAATTACGAGCACTGGTTAAAAGCGACATTTGGCGATGAGCAGGGCGCGAAGATGGCGGCAAGCTACGCGCGCAGCCTGGAGAACGAGGAGAAATGGCTGCGCGAACTTTTCGAAGGAGTAGCGAAACAAGATGGCGAGCTGGTGATCACGCCCGCGCGCGTATTGCCGAATCAACCGACGTACTGGTGCGGAGAGGAACTCGTCAAAGCGGGCAAGAACAACACGGAGTTCTACCTGGTAAGCCTGGAGAATGACGGGCCGGGAGGCGTAAGGGCGGGAATGATCATCGGATACTTTGCGGTGGCGGAGGGCGGTTACCGCGCACTGGATTGCACGATATTGGGGCTGGCGCCAGAACATTTGAATACGCCACAACCGGAGCAGGCGCGCAGGATCATCAAGATGGGTGGAAACGTTCAATCCGCAAAAATCGTTAAACGAGTGCAGCCGGTATATCCGAGCGAAGCGCTGAAGGAACGGATTGCCGGAACCGTGCGTTTGCACGTCCTCGTGGCGAAAGACGGAACCATCGAGCAGATAGAAGTTATCTCCGGGCATCCCCTGTTGCTCCAGGCAGCACTGGATGCCGTGCGGCAGTGGACGTATCAACCAACGCTGCTGAACGGCGAGCCGGTGGAAGTGGATACGACCATCGACGTGGGTTTTTCGCTGAGCAAATCTCCGGTAACAAATCCCTGATTTTAGAAAAACAGCCGCGCTCGCAGCGACCGCCAGGACAACGAGCAAATCAAAAGGGCGTCCCGGCCGGGACGCCCTTGGAGATAAATCGATTCACTAAAGACGATTTATGATCGCGGTTCAGGAGGCCGGCTGCGGCTGTTCGGCGCGCTTCTGCTTGATCTCCTTGACCTTGTCGATGAGCTCGTCGGCCTGTTTTTGCAGGGAGGCGCGCTCTTCGGCGGACTCCACCATATCGGCCTTGCGGCGATAGAGGAGGTTCAGGTAAGCCATAGCGTCGTCATAGTCGGGGCGAAGCTCGATGGCCTTCTTCAGGTCGGCAATGCCTTCATCGACCATGGGCCCGTACTTGGCGGAGTATTCCGTGCGCACCGCAGGGGGCAACGGATCGGTGTCCTTGACCTGCTTCCTGATGTTGTTCTTGTTGTACTCGGCGCGCAATTCGCCATTGGCGCGAAATGCCAGCGTCCAGTCAATGACGCCGATCCAGTAGTAGGGCTCGGGATCATTGGGACGCAGCTCGATGTGCTTCTGGTGGTAAGTCTTCGATTCCTCGAACTTCTTGGGATCGTAGGGCTGGCCGGCCATCTGGAAAATGATGGAGCCGATACCGTCAATGGCGCTGAGATTGTTGGGATCGATCTGCAGAACTTCCTTGAACTCATTGATGGCTTGTGTGCCAAGGCGGACGTTTTGCTCCGAGGGCGCGCCCGGAATGTACTGGCTGGCATAGGCAGTGGCCAGATAGAGGCGGGCGTTCATCAAGCCAGGATCGAGATCCTTGGCCTGCTTGAAGTCCTCGATGGCCGCATCGTACTGGCCGCCCTTGAACGCGGCGACACCTTTATTGAGGAGGTCGCGAGCTTTCAGCTTGTTGCAGCTCGAAACGCTGGTGGCAAAGATCAGGAGCGCGGCGAGGGCCGAAGCGCGGCGAGCAAACCGCGAGGGCCGCGACGCAATCCCAGGTGAAGCCGATCCCGCCGAAGTTGAGGTTGCGCGTGACACCGATGAAGCATAAGTCATCGAAGCATCCATCCCTGCTGTGCGAGCCCCGGAGAAACCGGGACAGCGCTAGGATTCACGTCCGCCCTGCGAGGGGCAAGTCTAAACTGTTTAGAGGCCCTTATCCAGTTCCGGCGTCAGCAGGCCGACTGACGCAATCCCCGAGGTGTGCATGACGTCGATCACGTTGGCCACCACACCAAACTCGACCGGCTTATCGCCGCGGATAAAAGCGGTGCGGCTGGCGCGCAACTTGAAAACTTCTTCCAGCCTGGGACCGAGAGCATCGAAAGCCACCGGTTCCTGGTTAATCCGCAGCGTTCCGTCGGCCAGCACCTGAACCACAACTACATCATCGATCGGAATCTTTACCGGCTCCTGCGTTGATTCCTGGGGAATCAGCGCATCCAGCCCCTTGTGGTACACCGGGATGATCATAAAGATCACCAGGAGGACCAGAAGAATATCGATCAGCGGAACGACGTTCATTTCCGAGACCGTACCGCGCTTACCGCCAACCATCATGCCCATGAGTCACCTCGTATTGCGCCGGCCTAAATTCGGCCGACGTTTAGGAGCAACTGCCCCGCGAGGAGGACTCTCACATCCACTGCCGCCATCCCGGCGCCGCCGGGAAGGCACTGCGAAAAAACTATTGGCCCGCTTCGAGCTTGGCGGTAATCAGGCCGATCTTGTCGATGCCGGCGCCGCGCATGATGTCGATGGCGCGAGCAACGTCCATGAACATTACATCGTTGTCGCCTTTGACAAAAGCGATTTTCTCGGCGCGCTCCTTGAAGATCTCTTCCATGCGCGGGCCAAGACGATCCCAGGTGGTGTCCTCTTGATTGATCTTGAGTTTGCCATTGTTGGCAACCTGGACGACAACGGTCTTATTCTCGAGCTCGACGTTCTGCTGCTGGTTCGGCGAGGGCTGAGGAACGAGCGTGTCCAGGCCCTTCGGCGTGAGCGGGGTGATGACCATGAAAATAATGATCAGCACCAGCAGAATGTCAATCAGCGGCACCACATTGGGTGACGAGAGCGATCCGCCGCTTTCTCCTCCAACATCCATCCCCATAGCGAGTCTCCCTTAGGCCCGGGTAGAGCGTATCCGCGGGCCACGAAACCGCGCCGGGTGGGATCCGGCGCGGCCTAAAAGAACGAGCAAACGAACGGTACAAACAGAAATTACGGTCCTCAATCCGCGGGAGGCGGAGGAGGAGTTGTGCCCTTTTGTTGGGTCTTCTCGGTGAGCAAGCCGAGCTGGTCAACGCCAGCGGAACGGATTTCGTCGACGACGGCGACGACATCGCCGTACTTGGCGCGGGCATCGCTCTTGACGTAAACGGTTTTATCCAGGCGCGTGGAGATGCGGTCCTTGATCTGTCCAGTGAGATCTTCCTTGTTCAATTGCGTGTTGCCAAGGTAGATCTTGCCGTCACGAGTGACGGCAACGACGATGGCATCGTCTTTATCCGCGTCTTTCATGTCGCGCGGATTGGTGACGTTGGCCATGTCCACGGAGACGCCCTTCTGCAACATGGGCGTGACCACCATGAAGATGATCAGCAGGACGAGCATGATGTCGGCCATGGGAATAACGTTGGGGGCCGCCATCTGAGCGCCGGCTTGTGGCTTGTAGGCCATAGCCGGTTACTTCTTGGCGCCGCGGCGCAGGATGAAGTAGTTGATGAGCTCCATCGAGGAGTTGTCCATCTCGACGTCAAAGGCTTCCACCTTGTTGGTGAAGTAGTTGTAGGCCCAGACGGCAGGGACAGCCACGAGAAGACCGAAGGCGGTGGTGACCAGCGCTTCAGCGATACCGCCGGCGACGGCCGACAGACCGGTGGCTTTGTTGGCGGCGATGCCTTTGAACGCGTTCAAGATGCCGACGACCGTGCCGAAGAGTCCGACGAACGGAGCCGTCGAACCGATGGTGGCGAGGGCCGAAAGGCCGCGCTTCATTTCTGCGTGGACGATGGCGACGGAGCGCTCGAGACCGCGCTTGGCGGCGTCGATGACGTCGGAGTCCGAGACTTGCTGGGAAGCGGACTGAAACTCGGAGAGGCCCGTCGCTACGACTTTGGCGATGTGGCTCTTCTTGTTGCGCTCGGCAATGGCGATGGCTTCGTCGAGCTTGCCGTCCTTGAGTGCGCCGGCAACCTGCTGGACGAAGACACGCGATTGCTTGCGCGCCGCGCTGTACATGAGAGCGCGGTCAATCATGACGCCGAAAGAATAGATGGAAAGTACGAACAGGATGAAGACCACGATGAGCGCGAGAGTGCTCATCGAGTGCAACATGCTGCGCAGGTCCCAGCTGGTGGTCGCTTCCTGCAGCAGCAGTGCGGCATTTACAAACAGAGTGGCTACCATTCGTTTGCTCCTTAAGTTTCAAGTGACGCCCCGAGTTCATCGGGGAATCAACAAGAGTGTCTGCAGATATTGCTACCCGGACCGGCGCGTCTGTCCCACGACGGGCACGCCAGACCGTACTACTGGTTGAGAGAGAAAATCACGTCAATGGTGGTGTCCACTTCGACGGGTTCACCATTGAGAAGCGTCGGCTGATAACGCCACTGACGCACGGCATCCAGAGCGGCCTGCTGCAGCAGCGGGTGGCCAGAAATGACCTCCAACTGCTGAATCGAGCCGTCCTTGGAAATGATGGCGTGCAGGCGAACCGTGCCCGAAATGCGGGTCTGGCGCGCGAGCGGCGGATATTGCGGCTGAACACGATTCAAGATGCGCGCGGCCTGAACGTTGCCGCCCACCTTGATCGGGCCGGTCTGGTGGGGCTTGGGAGGAGGCGGTGCTCCACCCATGCCACCGATAACGCCACCGAGCACGCCGCCCATGGAACCACCAGCGACACCGCCGGGAACGCCACCGGTCATGCCGACCGAACTCATGTCAGGTTCAGCATCCTCTTTAATAATTTTGACTTCCTTGGGGATGACCTTGGGGGCCATAAGCTTGCCCGCATCCATCAAATGCGCCTGCGGCTTGACGTGAACAATCTGAGCAGGCGCGGGCGGAGGAGGCGGTGGCGGAGGAGGCGGCGGAGCAGTAAGCATCGTCGCCATCATGGTCTTGGGAAGCGCCTCGGTGTAGATCAAGGGGATCAGGATCAAGATGACCAGGAAGCCGACCTGAAACAGCATTGAGACCAGGACGGTCCACGGCTTGTTGGTCTTCTTCGGATTCGGACTGGAAATCACCATTTCTTCAAACATGGGTCCTACCTCCTCCCAACGGGAGCCAAACGTCCGGAGACGTTTTCGCTACCGCGGGTTTTGTTGCCGGCTGCGGGTCCGGTGCTTGCCGCTACGCCACGGCCGCGCCAATGATTCCAGGCGACGACGAGCGGAGCAGCGATACCAAAACTGGAGTAAGTTCCTACCACAATCCCCACCACTAGAGCAAAGGAGAAAGCACGAAGCACCTGGCCGCCCATCAGGAACAGGACGAGCACGGTGAGGAAAGTCAGGCCGCTGGTAAGGATGGTTCGCGAAAGAGTCTGATTGATGGATTTGTTGACGACATCGGCGAAGGATTCCTTGCGCAGCAAGCGATTGTTTTCGCGGATGCGGTCGAAGATGACGATGGTATCGTTCATGGAATATCCGACCAGAGTGAGCAGGGCGGCGATGACCGTCAACGAAATCTCAAAGTGCAGCAATGAGAAAAACCCCAGTGTGATCAAGACGTCGTGAAAGACAGCCAGAACGGCGGCGGCTCCGTAAACCCACTCGAATCGAAAGGCAATATATACCAGCATGCCGCCCAAAGCATAGAGGGTAACGAGAATTGCCTGGGTGCGGAGCTCGGCGCCGACTTTGGGTCCGACGATCTCGACGTTTCGAATGGCGAAGGGGCCGAGCGCGTAGCTGTTTTTTGTGGCGGCGAGAACCGCGGGAGTGACGCCATCGACTTTCGAAAGATCATCGAAATTGGTGAGCACGCCGTTGGCGTTCTTATCGCGATAGTCGAGAATTTTTTTTGCAAGCTGTGTGTAGCGATCGCCGGCGTTGACGGAGAGGAAGAGAGGATCCTTCTCGGCAAGAGCGGCAGCGAGCGTCGTAGGAGTGGCAGAATTGAAATCGGCCCTGCTGGAAGTCGAGACTCCATACGTCGCGTTGAGGGCGTTCAAGACTTTCACGCGGCTGGCATCCAGGTCCTGCTCGTCCTGATTCTTGCCTTCGACGAAGATCAGCACCTCGTTCGAATTGGGATTGGCGATGTCGCTGATGCTCTGAATCTCCGTATTGCCAAGACCCTGCGCGGCAAGCCCGCTGCGGAGCTTGTCAACATTGGGAGCCTGGGCAAAGCGTACGTCCACGTTGGTGCCGCCTTTGAAATCAATGCCGTAGCGAAGACCGCCATTGACGAAAATCGAAATCCACCCGGCGAGGAGGAGAATGCCGCTTAAGGCATAGAAATACTTGGCCTTGCCCATCCAGTCGATGTTGGGCTGCTTGAAGAGCTCGATCATGCCAATTATGCTTCCCTTCCTTAGACTCCAGGGGGTTGCGGAAAGTTCCCGGCGCAAATCCGTCTACCAAGGTAGTGGAAAACGCCGTTTGAACCCACTCCCCACTCGTTTGGATTCGAATGGGCCGCTTGTCCCGAGAGTTCTAGTACACGTTAGATGCTTAGTTCCGCCTGACGGTCCATCTTCGCCAGGTGATACTGGAAAATTGTCTTTGACACGTAGATCGCGGTGAAAACGTTGGCGATCAGACCGATCGTCAAGGTGATGGCGAAGCCGCGAATCGGTCCGGTTCCGAACAGGAACAGGAAGAAAGCGGAAACGACCGTGGTGACGTGCGTGTCAATGATGGTCAGAAACGCCTTGCTGAAGCCGGCTTCCACTGCTGACCCGGGCGACTTGCCATTGCGCAACTCTTCGCGGATGCGTTCGAACACCAAAACATTCGAATCGACGCCCATGCCGATGGTGAGGATGACGCCGGCAATGCCGGGCAAAGTCAGCACGGCGCCGAACAGCGCGAGCACGGCAAGCAAAATAATCAGGTTTAGGATCAGGGCTAGAACGGCGTTGCCGCCGGAAAGCCGGTAATACACCAGCATGAAGAGCATAACCACGACGAGGCTGAGCACCGAGGCCTGCACGCCGTGTCGAATGGAGTCCGCGCCGAGCGAAGGGCCGACGGTGCGCTCCTCAAGGTACTTGATGGAGGCCGGAAGAGCGCCGGCGCGCAAGACCAGCGCGAGATCGTGGGCGGTGTCCTGGCTGAAACTGCCTTCGATCATTCCCGAATCATCGATGCGGCCGTTGATGACCGGCGCAGAATAGACGCGATGATCCAGGACGATCGCCATCTGGCGGCTAATGTTCTGTTGAGTAAAAGGGCCGAAGCGCCGCGCAGCTTCCGGGGACAACGTGAAATTCACCTGCCATTGGCCGGGATTGTTGGTGTTGCGATTCTCGACCGCGGTGCGCAAGTCGCGGCCAGTAACGACGGGCGCGCGGCTGAGCACGTACCAGGCTTCGCTCGTATCCGGCGCTCCGGATGGAGTTCTTGTCTCAGAGCGGCCAGGAACGAGTTCCGTGCCGGCAGGCAAGATGCCCCCGTGAGCAGCCAACGCTTCGGATTGCGAGGGATAGGATCGCGGATCTTCGACTAAACGCAATTCCAACTGGCCGCCGGCTTGAATGACGGACTTGGCGCGCGTGGGATCGCCTTCGCCGGGCAGTTGCACCAGGATTTCGTTTTCATTTCTGCCGCCGCGGCGCTGGATGGTCGGCTCGGTCAGGCCCAGAGCATTGATGCGGCGCTCGATGGTTTCGAGCGATTGCGCCATGGTGGATTCCTGGATTTGCGCAATGGCGCCCGGACGCAACGTCAGCGTGTAACCGGAAGGATCGCCGGCGGCGGGCGTCAGGTCCCAGACGTTGGCGTACTGTGCGGTCACCAGGTCGCGGAATTGCCCGAGCTGGCTGGGATCGATGTTGCGCACCAGGATGTGAGTGTCGTCAACGCGGCGCACTTCTTCGTAGTGAATATTTCTTGTGCGCAGTTCGTTGGTCAGACGGTCCACCGTCTGGTCCGTCTCCTGGGCAATCGCTTCCTGCACCTGCACCTGGAGAATCAGGTGCGTGCCGCCCTGGAGGTCGAGGCCGAGCTTGATCTGGTGGCTGAAATTGTCCTTCACCTGGGCAAGCGAGGTGGGAAACGTCGGCAAGCCGAGAAGGAAATAGATACAGAACAGAATGACTACCAGGATAAACAGCGCTTTCCACTTCAGATTAGGATTCATGGTCAGAAAGTAAGACGCGTCGAGGCGCGAAGGGTGGGCTTATTTTGCATCTTCCGATGCCTCCACCTGTGCAATCGCCGCACGCGCAATGCGGATTTTTACCTGCGGTTCGGCGGAAACCTTCAAGATGACCGAATCGCCGTCGATACCATTGATGGTGCCGTAGATGCCGCCGCTGGTGATCACTTTGTCGCCGGCTTTGAGCGCACCGAGCATTTCCTGGGTCTTCTTGCGCTGCCGCTGCTGCGGCATGATCACCATGAAATACATGATGGCGAACATGAGGCCGAGCGGAATCAGGAAACCGCCAAAGCCGCCGCCTGAAGCTTGAAGTATTGCCGCTGCAATCATCGTGTCTTGAACCAATCCTTTTGCTGATTTGCCAGTGCGCGTTCTATCTTAATGGAAGATAGAACCACCGGGCCGCGAGTGTGCTGCCCGCTCCCCTGCTCTGCCGACTTCTCTTCTTTTTGGACGACCCTGGAACGGCCGACTTTGGTGCCCCGCGGGATGGCCCGCGCGCTTCCCGGATGCGGCCTTCAGGCCGGACCTACAGCATAGCGCACGTGCATCTCTGATGAGAAATTCGCTAGGTTCCCAAACTCGATAGCCTCGCGGATTCGGCGCATTATGTCAAGGTAAAAGTGGACATTGTGGTGGGTGGCGAGAATCGCGGCGGTGAGTTCTCCCGCAGCGAAGAGATGACGAAGATAGGCGCGTGTGTAGCGGCGGCAGACGCTGCAGGCGCACTTTGGATCGATGGGCCGCTGGTCCTGCGCGTAACGCGCGTTCTTGATGAGCACGCGGCCTTCGGTGGTGTAGAGGCAAGCGTGACGCGCGGCGCGCGTGGGAAGCACGCAATCCATCATGTCGATTCCCAGCGCGACGTAGTCGGCAATTTGTTCGGGGCGGCCGACGCCCATCAAGTAGCGCGGACGATCCTTGGGTAGGAGCGCCGTGACTTCCGCGGCCATTTCGCAGGTGGTCGCGTGCGGCTCGCCGACGGCTAGCCCGCCGACGGCGTAGCCGGGAAAATCAAGATCGAGAAGTTGCCTGGCGCTTTCGCGGCGGAGGTCGGAAAAAGTAGCGCCCTGGACGATACCGAATTGCCATTGCGGCAAATCGCCGTTACGCTGCGCGCATTCTTGAAAATAGTTGCGAGCGCGCTTGGCCCACGTCGTGGTTCGCGCAACGGCGGCTTCGGCTTTGTCACGCGGCGCGGGAGTTTCGATGCATTCGTCGAGGACCATCGCGATGTCCGAGCCGAGTGCCAACTGAATCTCGGCGGCCTTTTCCGGAGTGAGGAGATGCTCGGATCCGTCGAGATGCGAACGGAAGCGCACACCTTCGTCGGTGATTTTTCGCAGTGCCGAAAGGCTGAAGACCTGGTAGCCGCCCGAGTCCGTCAGGATGGCTCGCGGCCAGGACATGAATTGGTGCAAGCCGCCGAGCTTGCGGACCAGTTCATGGCCGGGACGCAAATACAGATGATAGGTGTTGGCGAGGATAATTTCCGCGCCGAGTTCTTCGAGGGCTTCCTGAGTCAGCGCTTTTACCGTGGCCTGCGTGCCCACGGGCATGAACAAGGGAGTCTGGATGGGGCCGCGGGGCGTGGTCAGGAGCCCGCGACGAGCGCCGGTGGGGTCAGTCTTCGATACTTCGAATGAAAATGTAGTCTTCAACCAGACACCTGAGAAGAGGACAGGCAGGAATGCCTGTCCGACTTCAGTGTATCAGGAGAAGATGAAGGCCCAGCCGACGCGGCAGAGCACAAAGACGGCCCAAACCGAGAACGCGATGGTGAAAGACTTCGCGCCCTTCAACTTCTTGGGGTTCACGGCGGCGAAGCCGATGGCCAGAAGGATCAGCGTCCAAAATGTGAAGAGGTCTATGGACTTACAAAGCGCCACGAGCCACTTGGCGGATTCATCGGGTAAGAAGGCGGCGAGATTCGCAGCCACAGGATTGTCGAGGTCCGCCGTGCCGTACGGTTTCAAATAGAGGATCAGGATAAACAGCGGGCTGCTGACGAGACCGGTCAAGAAAGCATGAGCAGTGATGCTGAACGCCGTCGTGAAATTTGTGCTTGCCCCGCCGAGCAGACTGTATGCTCCCCACATCACCAAGGTGATGATCAGCGTAATAACAATTGGGCCCAGCACACCAATCACGTAGGTAAATGGCGGCGTGAATTTGGCACCGCCTTCGATCTGCTGTTGCTTCTGCTCGGCGGACATCTGCGCCGCACGAGGGCTCTTTTCGATTTGCTGGCTCATGAATTCTCGCCAGTTAATGCGCTGGTTGATCGCAACGCTGACCAGGATGCTGAGGATTGTGGTCAGAAGGATGGGGAGCATCCAACTTGGTTTTCGGACGATGTCTTGGAACGTGCTCTTGGGTGAAAAAAAGACGCCCATGATGCGGGCGACTGGACTGAGAGAGGGTTGCGCGTCTGGCGCAGCCGCAGATACAGGGGTTGTAGCCATTGAGGATTCCTCCACCACAAGGATGCGATGTACGGCCTTCTACACGGCTCTACGCATAGGTACCGGGAAATATTTCAGTGGGGGGATTCTAGCGCGGAGGAAAAGAAGTTGACAGTCGAAAGTATATGGTTCAGAGCGATTGGAGATCGGAGACCAGAGATCAGGAATTGGGGGCGCACCCTTGAGACTGCCTGGCTGTTACGCGCGAGGGAGTTCGGGGACGGCGGATAGGAGTTCGCGGGTGTAGACATTTTGCGGCTGGTTAAGGACCTGTTCGGCGAGGCCGACTTCAACGAACTGGCCGGCGCGCATGACGGCGATGCGCGTGGCGACTTGGGCGACTACCGGCAAGCTGTGGGAAATGAAGACGTAGGTGAGAGCGAATTCGCGCTGAAGTTCCTGCAACAGCAGGAGGACTTGCGCGCCTACGGAGACGTCGAGGGCGGAAACCGGTTCGTCCGCAACGATGAGCTTGGGCTGGAGGATTAGCGCGCGCGCGATGCCGATGCGCTGGCGCTGGCCGCCGGAAAATTCGTGGGGATAGCGCTGCATGGCTTCTTCGGTGAGGCCCACGCGGCGAAGAATGGCGGCGGTGCGCTCAAGGCGCTGATCGCGCGTAAGGACTGGTTCGTGAATAGCGAGCGGTTCGGAAACAATTTCACCGACGCGCATGCGTGGATTCAGCGAGGCGTAGGGATCCTGGAAGACCATTTGCATCTGGCGGCGCGCGGCGCGCAGGTCCGCTCCGTGAAGGCCGAGCAGGTCGCGCCCTTCGAATTGGATTTCGCCACTGTCCGGCTCGATCAGCCGAAGCAGCATGCGCGCGAGCGTGGTCTTGCCGCAGCCGCTTTCGCCGACGACGGCGAACGTCTCGCCGCGCGCGACTTCGAAGCTCACGCCATCCACGGCGGTGAATCGCGCGCCTTCCGATTCCTGGGAGAAGACGCCGCCGCCTCGCCGGTAGGTCTTGCGCAGTTCGCGAACTGAGAGAAGAGTTTCCATCAGACCAGGATGCAGCGGGCCGCTTGATCGCTGCTGATAATGCGCAACGCGGGCACGGCGCCGGCGCACTCGGCCCGACGAAGTTCGCAGCGCGGTTCGAACGCGCAGCCGGGCGGCAACGCGGTCAGTTGCGGAACGGTACCGGGAATCGGCGTCAGCGTGCCGCGTTTCAGAGTGGGCGAAGCTCTTAAGAGTCCTTGCGTATAGGGATGTTGCGGCTTGGCGAGTACATTTCGCGCGGGGCCTTCTTCGATGATGCGTCCGGCGTACATCACCGCAACGCGCTCCGCGACTTGCGCGACGGCACCCAGATCGTGCGTGATAAAGAGCAGGCCGAGCTTCAGCTCGCGGCGAAGGCGGTCGAGCAAATCGAGGATTTGCTTTTGCACCGTGACGTCGAGCGCGGTGGTCGGCTCGTCGGCGATCAGCAGCCGCGGCCCCGCGGCCACCGCCATGGCAATCATCGCGCGCTGGCGGAGGCCTCCGGAAAGCTGGTGCGGAAATTGTTCGGCGCGGGATTCGGGTTCGGGAACAGCCGCGAGGCGCAAAGCGTCGATGGCCTTGCGTTTCACTTCGTCTGTTTTGAGCTTCGGCTGATGCGCGCGAATCGCTTCTTCGATTTGCGCCCTGATGCGCATCACCGGATTGAGCGAGGTCATCGGCTCCTGAAACACCATGGCGATCGCGCCGCCGCGAACGTCGCGCCACTCGCGTTCGCTCAGCGTCGTGAGATTTTTTGTTGATGCTTGTGGTTGCGCCGCCAGTTTTGCTTCCCCGCTCACGCGTGCCCCCGGCGGAAGCAATCCCATCAGTGCCAGCGACAACATGGTCTTGCCGCTGCCCGATTCCCCGACCAGCCCCATCGATTCTCCCGCGCCGATGCGCAGCGACACCTCGTTCACCGGGCGCACCCAACCCGATGGTGTTGGGAGCTCCACGGTGAGGCCGCGCACTTCGAGCAATCCGCTCATGCGGTCATGATAGACATGAAATTCGAAACTCGAAACACGAAACTGGGCTGGATTTCCACGCGCACGAAAACTCGCGACTACCGGGCTGAAAGAGGAATGACGAACTTAAGCGCGGTGTGCGTCGGAGAGAAGCCGACGACTTTTACATCCTTCAACCCGGCCTTACGGCCGGCGGCGAGCGCGTCGTTTTCGGTGATGAGCATTTGGCCTTTGGGATAGACGATCCAGAGGGCAGCCGCGCCTTGCATCGACTTTGAGATTTTGGAGACGCTGCCGAGGTCGTCTTTCGAATCGGCTGCGAAGAAGATCCATTCCGATTCCGGCGCGACTTTGCCTTTGCTCACGGACTTGGTGAGCTTGCTCAATTCACCGAGAAAGCCCGCGTCGAACTTGCCGAGCAGAGAAACTCTGGCGCCAGCTTTCACGCCGAGTTTTTCGATGCGCGACTTTGGATGAAGGATTTTGTCGCGCCATTTTTCGGCCGCTGCTCCGAGATAAAATATCGCGAGACCATCCGCAGTTTGCAAGCGGAGCTCGCCATCCACCGCTTTCGCGGATTCGATCGTGGAGAAGGGGATCTTCAGCCGGAAATCGCCGCGGAAAAGGATCTCGCTTGTTTCGAGCAAGGCCTTGCCTTCCGACTGCTGCTTGCCCGACCGGACCTTGCATTTCAGTTCGTTACCCACGCCGATGAATCGCTCTTTCCGCCAATTTGTCGCGAGGGCGTAACTCTTCGACCGTCGGTCCCGCCCGCCGATGGCGCCCTCGATAGTAAACTATTACGTTCCGTGGCGACCACAGTGACAAACCGGGTGGACTGGAAGCTGATCTGGGCGCAGCGCGGCTTCCGCTATTTTTTTCTCGCGATGTTTGTGTCGCTCTTCGGCAGCGGAATGAACTTCGCAGGCGTCAGCTGGTACATCCTGGCGGCCACGCACTCGACGGTAAAAGTCAGCTTGCAGGTCATCGTCGTCACGCTTCCCGGGCTGCTCGTTCCCTTCCTCGGCGGCGTGTTGATCGACCGCTTGGATCGGCGCTACCTGGGCGTGCTGCTGGATATCGTGCGCGGTTTTTTTGTGCTCGGTACAGCGTACATCGCGTGGCATGGCCACTTGCAGCTCTGGCACCTCTACGCCATGACGCTGATTACCGGCACGGGCTCCGCGATGTACTGGGCGACCGTGAACGCGCTGGTGCAGGAAGTGATTCCGCCGAGCCAGTTCACCGGCGCGAATGCCGCGGTGCTGGTCGGCGTGCAGAGCGGCATGCTCATCGCCGGCGCTTTCGTCGGCTTCCTTTACAACACCGCCGGTATCGCGGGCATCCTGGCGATTGACGGCGCAACCTATTTCGTTTCGGCTTATTGCCTCTATCGCGTGCGGCGCGGATACGTCTCTCCGCGGGAGAGCCAGAAATATCCGCGGGAATATAGCGAAGCCACGGAAGCGACTGCCGAAGCGCTGGAGACCGGAGAAAATCCGGAAGTCGCCGAGGCGGGCCTCTCGCTTGCCGTTTACGCGGACATGAAGGAAGGCTTCGCGTATCTGCGCGAACAGCCGCTGGTGATGGCTCTAGGCATCACGCATTCCATCATGATGGCGGGCGTGGTGAGCGCGAACGTCGTCCTGGTGGCGCTGGCGAACGATATCCTTCGCGCCGGCCCGCGCGGGCTGGGTTTTCTGGAAGCGGGCTGGGCGACTGGCGCGATCATCGGCGGACTCATCGCCAGCCAGCTTCCACAAGCGCTGCGCATGCCTCTGTATGTTGCGGCGTGCGCCGGACTCGCAGCCGGGCACATGGCCACGCCGTTCGTCGCGTTTCTCGCCGGCGCGGTAGTGATGCAAATTTTGTTTGGATTCTGCCGCGCGCTGGGCGGAGTAGTAGCACAGTCTTCGCTGATGACTATCGTGCCGCGGCATTTCATGGGGCGCACGCAATCCGCGATGGCCATCCTTACGACCGTGGTGCAGCTTTTCATGAGTTTTGCGCTGGGCTGGGTGGCGCAAGGCCTGGGACTGGTCGTGGCCTACGCGCTGCTGGCCGTGCTCTACACCGGAGCCACGGTTTCCGCCATTCGCGCGCGCCAGCTCTTGCGATAAGGCTTGGTGTCGGAGCATTCTTTAGCGCGAGGCTGCCATGGAAATCCGCACGATTGATTCCTTCCTCCAATATTTCAAGAATGTCCGCGAACGTACCATGCGCGTAGCGCGCTGCATTCCGCCGGACAAGCTGGACTGGAGCTACGCACCCGGAAAATTCACGCTTGGCGATTTGCTGCGGCACATCGCGGTCGCGGAGCGCTTCATGTGGGCAGAAAACTTGCAAGGTCATAAGAGTCGCTACACCACCCACGGCAAAGAACTGGCCGACGGTTATGATGACGTGATGGCCTTCATGGAAAAGAAGCACGCGGAATCGATGGAGATTTTTGCAAAGCTAAGCGATGAGGACCTGCAGCGCAAATGCAAGACGCCTGATGGCGCGGAAATCACGAAATGGAAATGGCTGCGCTTGATGGCCGAGCATGAAATCCATCACCGCGGCCAGATTTATCTTTATCTCGGAATGCTTGGCGTGCCGACTCCGCCGCTGTACGGATTGACCTCCGAACAAGTGCGCGCACGAAGCATTACGCAATAGTAGCCCGGCATGCGGGTTCGCTTTAGTTCGAAGAGGGTGCTGATGCTTGCGCCGGCGGAGGAGCTCCTTTCGAACCGAGGAGATCCACAGCCGCCTGGTAAAGCTTGGCGCGCAACTGGTAGCGTTCATTGGCCCGGGTGATGTAGCGCACAGCGATCTCAACGCCGCCGATAACGGGCTTCACGTTGATGGCGGGAGCAGCCGAAAGAGCGCTCATCTGCCGCGAGCTTGCGGCGTTTTGCCATTCTTTTTCGGCAAGTTTGGCGGTCTCGGTGGTCGCTTCGGCGACCTTTTTTTGAATCGCATCAATCACGGGATAGGGGTCTTGCCCGGTGGGAAGTACGATCTGCAACTCGTCCCACATCCATTGACCCGAGGTCGAGAAATTGAAGTAGTGACCCTCGATGGCGTAGCTGTTGGTAAACGTCACGCGCCGCCCCGTCGGATGTCCCGAATCGGTCCAGTTGCCGGTTTCGAGCAAGACGGTGTGGAACATTCCAAGCTCGACGACTTCGCCGGTTACACCGTTGATTTCCACCCAATCGCCGAGGCGGACTCCGTTTTTGCCCATGAGCACGAACCAGCCGAGGAAGCCCACGATGAAATCTTTCAGCGCCACCGTCAGCCCTGCGCCGGCGAGCCCCAGAATCGTTCCCAGCTGGCTCGGAGGTCCGAAAATCACCAGCAGGATGAAAAGCACCGCGGCCACTTGCACCGATACGCGCGTTAAGGTGCGCATCGTCTCAACCTGCCTGCGATCCAGAGAAGTTTTGCCGAGCAGCCGTTCGAGCCAGCTATCGAAAAAAATGCCAATCAGCAGAATGAACAGTATGTACGTCAGCCCGATCAGTCCGCCATGAACTACAGTTCTTTGTTTCGCGGCGACGGCTTCGATCCATTTACTGTAGTTTTCCGCGAGCTGCTTCTGATCGTCAATCCGCTTGTCCAGGGCCGCCAGCGCTTTCGCGTCCGACGAACGCCGTTTTGTAACCTTAACCAGCGCGCTCGATTCCTCACGGCTAAGCTTTGCGCGCGGTGCGCTGCTTGTCGCAGTTTGTGCCGGGTTTGATTGCTCTTCCGCCGGAATTGGATTCTTTTTGTTAGCGGCGATCTGGGCTTCCAGCGCATGGTGCTTTGCCGAAAAGGCTGCCGCAGCGGACTCCGCTTCGCGCTTGGCCTGCCAAAGTAATAACTGTTTCCGATGGAGCGTCGACCATTGCTGGAACCGGTGAATCAAACCAGCCTGATCGACGGTATTGCTGACCGCGACATGAGTGCTATCCGCGGAGTGCGACGCTGCTTCGTGCTCCTCCACCATCGATTGGATTCGGCCCTTCGGATCTCCGCCGGCGCGGATGAGATCCTGCCTGGCGTCATCCACTTCGTCCTGGTCCAACTCCAGTTGGGCCTTGGCGACATCGAGCTGGTCATCCAAGGCATCCTTCCTCTCGCCGCTAGCTTTTTCGTACGCTGCGGTCAGCCGCGCGACCTCCGCTTGATCAACTTCGAGGGCTCTTTCCGCGTGTTGCAGCCGCGCTTGAATCTCGTTGGCCTCAGCGCTCAGTACCGGTGGGTGTTCCTCAGCGTCACGCACTGCCGCGGCAAAGGCGAGATCCATTTCGTGATCCCCCAGTCGCAGCGCTTCCTCTGCAAAGGGTTGTTCTTCGGAGCTGGTCGGCATCTGCGCCAGCCGCTGCGCCGTTAACAGTGGCGTTTGATCCACGATAGGCGCTTGCGCTGCCACTCCCATCTGCGCTTTGGCATTGAGGGCGGGCTGATTCTCGGGCAGTCCCGTGCGGAACAGACCATATGCGACAGCGCCCAGCAGCAACAACACTACAATCCCGGCAATTCTTTGCTTTGGCTTCATAACGCGCTTTGACCCGAACTATATTCTATTACGCAGGGAAGCAATGCGTGCGCCTCAGTTTATTCACTTTCACAATCTGTGCTGTCTTGTTCCCGCAGAACCGGAGAGCGCTGTGACTTCCGGAGCACTGGCCGGGGCAGAAAACTTGTGCCTCTACGCCCCCTGATTTACGCTTCCCTTGGGAATATTTATGCAGGATGTCAGGCTGCCGCGATTGTTGTTCGCCGTCCTCGCTTTGGGGGCGGCGATCTATTTTTCGTCCTACTACGCGCAAATGCCCGAGGTCGTGGCTTCGCATTTCAACGCGCGCGGTGTGCCAAACGGCTGGCAGACAAAATCAGCCTTCTTCAGTGTCTTTGTAGGCGTAGGAATCCTTGCCGCAATGGTCGGATTTGTTATCCCGCGGATGATCGCCGCGCTGCCGCCCCAGCTGATCAACCTGCCGAACAAGGACTGTTGGCTCTCTCCGGAACACGTCGCGGAGTCCATGCAATTCATGAGCGTCCATTTTGCCTGGTTCAGCTGCGCACTTCTTGTGGTCATGATCTTCACCTTTGATTACGCGCTCAAGTCCAACCTGCATCCGGAGAACGCGCCTAACATCTCGCGCTTGTGGTACGTCCTTGCCGGTTTTCTTCTATTCATGGTTGTGTGGACCGTTGGGATGTTCAAACGTTTTGCCCGGGCGCCTCGACAAGACGTCAGGGATTGACGAGGATCGACGCAGAGAATAGGTTTGGCCGGTGAAAGTCAGAGACGTCGTTCGCATGCTGGAAGAGGACGGATGGGTGTTGCTGAGAACGCGGGGAAGTCATCGTCAAACAAACATCCTGTTAAACTACGACCGGTGACAGTCCCAGGAAAGCCCGGCGACGACCTGGCGCCTGGAACTCTAAACAGCGTGCTAAAACAAGCAGGGCTGAAATGCGGAAATACTTGATCGTGATTGAAAAGACTTCAACCGGATTCTCCGCGTATTCGCCGGACTTGGACGGATGTGTATCCACGGGAGCAACTAGGGAAGAAGTCGAGCGGAACATGCGCGAGGCAATCGCATTCCACTTAGATGGACTGCGCGAAGAAGGACAAGCTGTGCCTGAGCCCCACACGTACTCCGCGTACGTCGAACTCCCTGCCTAATTACCATCTTCGGGATCTACAGATTGGAAGAAACTACGCACTTATTCCGGCCTGTTGGTGAGGAGGAATTGAGGCTTATCGCCGGGTCGGGATATCTTGCCTTCCCGTCTCGCCTTTCGGGGCAGCCCATTTTTTATCCTGTGCTCAATGAGGAGTACGCAACTCAAATCGCACGCGATTGGAACGCGAAAATTCACACTCGAAAGCCGGACACGTTACACGTTTTGCGGTTAAAACAGCGTATCTGTCGCAATTTACAGTGCAGAAAGTCGGTGGATCACTCCACCTCGAGTATTGGATACCTGCCGAGAAACTGACTGAGTTCAACCAAAACATTGTTGGACTGATCGAAGTCATCGCGGAATTCCACGATAAATAAAAACGCCCCGAGATTCTCGGAGGCGTTTTGTATTTACAGGTTCGGATCCTTCTAGAGGTAATCGCGCGAAGGGCCTTCGAGGAACGCACGCAGCTTGCGCGAGCGCGACGGGTGACGCAGCTTGCGCAGCGCCTTGGCTTCGATCTGCCGTATGCGCTCGCGAGTGACGGCAAACGATTGTCCAACTTCTTCGAGCGTGTGCTCGCTACCATCGTCCAGTCCAAACCGCATCTTGATGACTTTTTCCTCGCGCGGCGTCAGCGTCTTCAGTACCGAAGACGTTTGTTCCTTCAAATTCAGGTTGATGACTGCATCGGACGGCGAAACCACGGCCTTGTCTTCGATGAAATCGCCGAGATGCGAATCTTCTTCTTCGCCGATCGGAGTTTCCAGCGAAATGGGCTCCTGCGCAATCTTCAAAATCTTCCGCACCTTGGACACCGGAATGTCCATGCGCTTGGCGATTTCTTCGCTGGTAGGTTCGCGGCCCAGCTCTTGCACCAGCTGGCGACTGGTGCGCACCAGCTTGTTGATCGTCTCGATCATGTGCACGGGAATACGTATGGTGCGCGCCTGGTCGGCGATGGCGCGGGTAATGGCCTGGCGAATCCACCACGTTGCGTACGTTGAGAATTTGTAGCCGCGGCGCCATTCGAACTTGTCCACGGCCTTCATCAGGCCGATGTTGCCTTCCTGGATCAGGTCAAGGAACTGCAAGCCGCGGTTCGTATACTTCTTGGCGATGGAAACGACCAAACGAAGGTTGGCTTCGATCAGTTCTTTCTTGGCTTGTTCGGCTTCCGCTTCGCCGCGGTGAATGAAGGTGAGTGTGCGCTTCAGTTCGGTCAGCCCGACTTCGCTGGCCTCTTCGATGTCTTTCAGCTCGGTGCGGCGCGTGCGCAGTTCCTTGCGCGCTTCGGCCGCCACGTCGCCCTTGGCCACGTCGGCGCGGCGCTCCAGGCGCCCCGCTTCGCGTTCAAGCGATTGCAGGCGCTCGACGGTGCCGCGCATCTTGTCGATCAGCCGCTTTTTCTCAAAGGGATTGAAATCGATGTCTCGAATCGCTACCGAAATCTCCACGCGCGTCCGCGCTACGTCCCACTTCGCCCGGATGTACGGCTTCTTCTTCGATTTCGCCGTCTTGTCGAGCTTGGCCGCCTGCTTCAGCGCGGTTTCGTACAGTTTCGCGATCTTGTCGATGTACTTCAGCGTCTGCTTGGTCTTGTTGGCGATCTTTTCTTCGGTCAGCTCTTCGTCGTCGAACTGGACGATTTCTTTGATCGACCGCACGCCCTTGCGCAGATCATCTCCAACCGCGATCAATTCCTTGATGACGATCGGCGAACGCGTGATGGACTTCATCACCACCAGTTGCCCGCGCTCGATGCGCTTCGCGATGGTGACTTCGCCCTCGCGCGTCAGAAGCGGCACGGTGCCCATCTCGCGCAGGTACATGCGCACGGGATCGTTGGTCTTTTCGAGAGAACCCGGTGTCAGGTCGAGATCGCTTCCGCCCTCGTCGGAATGCGCATCGTCCTTGACGACCGCGTCGCGTTCGCCGGCTTCCGTCGAGACTTCCACGGCGCGCGCGGCCTTGGCCGACGCCTGATCCTCGTAGATCTCGATGCCGTTTCGCTCAAAAGTTGTGAGGAGATCGTCGATCTCTTCCGAGGAATGCACCTCCGCCGGAAGCGAATCGTTTACTTCATCGTAGAGCAGGTATCCGCGCTCCTTGCCGACGGCAATGAGCTGGCGTACCGCATCGTATTTTTCTTCAAGGCCTACTGCTGCCACAAATTCCTCCCGCAAACGCACCCTGTTCCCAAGTCTGGCCGGGCGTGATCGAAACCATGCTCACTGGCAAAGAAACAGGCAGGCTGGCGCGCTTGGCGCAAACCAAGGGGAAATCTCCCCAGAAGATCGCTCGCAATTTTGTTTGAAGCCCTCTGCGCCGCGCTGCTCGCTCGCCCTTTACCCCATGCGTCGCCCGCACTCCGCACGTTAAGGCCCGGCCTTGCCGCCTGTTACACTTCTATATAGATGCGCGCAACAGCAAAACCGTTACTCGCGAAACCCTATTACGCTACACGGTTAAGTCCTGCTTCGTCAATGTTTTAATTGGTGGAAATCTGTGGAAGACTCCTGTCCAGTGGCTCATCACGCCGTCGCCCAGGGGCGGCTATAGTTTCCATTGACTTCTATTATAGTCAGCGTATCCTATCTCACAGGTAAACCTGTGCCGTTCCCCTATGCATTTAGTTTGATTTAGAATTTCGCTATCCCGTCACCGTTGGCCCCCGCCGGCCAGAGTCCACGGGGCCGCCTTCGCTGCACAGGCAATTCTTCTAGAATCAACACTTATGGACGTGCCCGTAAGCGCGTTGATTCTAAACCACTTACACGGATGCTAAGACCTTTAGATGCAACACTTGCAAAAAACTGGGGGAGGACCCCGGCCTGACCGGGCACATCCCTGAGAGAATAAACTGGCTGCGCTCCTGGCATTGTCAGCCAGTGCCGACCTTCACCTTGCCGCTGCCAGACGCCGCATCAGCTCCTGCTTCTTCTCGAGCAGACCACGCATCTCGGGGGCCGTGGGGTTCGATTCGATGCTCCGCTGCACGTCCGCGAGCTCCCGCTCCGCCTGCCGATTTTGCAGCGCTTCAATGCAACTCATAGCCTCTTCCCAGGTCGGCTCGTTGGCCTCTTCGAACAATATTTCAAAAAGCAGCCGGCGGTCGCGCTCGTCGAGCACCGCCGCCACTTCCGTGGCTTGCAGCGGCTGACCTGCCAGGCTGGCGAGGACCAGCGCCGCAAAAATCTTCTCGGTCTCGAGGCCGTGGTACAGCCGCGCGTTCTGCAATTGCTGGGCAAGTTCGCGCCGGAAACCCTCTGCCTCCGCCAGCATGCGAATCAGCAGCCGTTCCACCGGTTTCGCGCTACGGCCCATCAATTCCGGCTGTATCTTCAGTTCGCTGCGGCGTTCCGCGGCGGCTTTGCTCAGCGCAGCGCGAAGCACAGGTTCCTCTAAGCGTAATTGCTGAGCGATCCGCGTGGCCCATTCTGAGCGCAATATTCGATTCGGAATCTTTTGGACGTATGGCAAAAGAAAGTTCACGGCATGACGCTTGCCTTCGCCGGTCGTCAAATCCATCTGCCGCGCGCGCGCAATCAAGTAATCCACGTAGGGCGGCGCTTCCTTCAGCAGCTTTAGATAAGCGTCCTTGCCCTTTTCGCGGATAAACAGGTCCGGGTCGGCTTTTTTGTCGCCCACCGGCGGCAGCGCCAGCACGCGCACTTCAAAATCCTGCTCGAGCAGAAGCGAAAGCGACCGCTCCGTGGCCGATTGTCCGGCGGCATCCGGATCGTAATTCACGATGACACGCCGTGTGAATCTTCCCAGCAGCTTGATCTGCGAATCCGCCAGGCTCGTCCCGCAGCTCGCCACCACATTGCTGATTCCCGCGCGCGCCACGGCGATCGCATCCATGTACCCTTCGACCAGAATCGCGAAGTCTTCCCGCCGGATTCCTTCTTTCGCGCGATCCATGTGGTACAGCACGTTGCTTTTCGAATAAATGGGCGTCTCCGGCGAATTCAGGTACTTCGGCTGATCGTCGCCCAGAGCGCGGCAGCCGAATGCGACAATTTTTCCCGATTCGTTTGAAATCGGGAAAGTGATGCGCCGGCGGAACCGGTCGAAGAACCGCCCCGAACTCTGATCGCGTGAAACCAGCCCGGAATCGACCAGCAGTTTTTCGTTGTATTTCGATTTCAAGTTGCGCAGCAGCGGGTCGCCGCCGCTGGGCGCGTAACCAATGCCAAACCGTGCGATTGCATCTTTATCAATTCCGCGATCCTCGAGATACGCGCGCGCCGCTTTGCCTTCCAGCGTTCCTTCGAGTTGCTTGACGAAAAAAGACTGTGCCTCGCGGTGCATCTCCACCAGCAGCGTTCGCTGCTGATTCTCCTTTCGTTCTTCCGGCGAACGTTCCTTCTGCCGCGGAATCGCGATCCCGCATTTTTCCGCAACCACCCGCACGGCATCGGGGAACTCGCACTTTTCCATCTCCATGATGAAGTTGTAGACGTCGCCGCCTTTGCCGCACCCGAAGCAATAGAAAATCTGCTTGGTCGGAGAAACTGTGAAGGAAGGAGTCTTTTCCTGGTGGAACGGGCAGAGCCCGCTGAAGTCTTTCCCCGTCTTCTTCAGGCGGACGTATTCCCCCACCACGCGAACGATGTCCGCTTGCTGTTTCACTTTATCCGCAAATGATCCCGCTTCCGCCATGGGTAAGATCGCTATTTCGCGTATTCGTTCTTGTAGACTACGCCGCCTTTCATCACGAATTTTACATGCTCCAATACGGTGACGTCTTTTGTCGGGTCGCCGTCAACCGCGATGACATCCGCCCACTTGCCGGGCTCCAGCGTGCCGACCTGGAACTTGGGTCCAAGCAAGTCGGAAGCATTGATCGTCGCCGTCTGAATCGCTGCAAGCGGTGTCATCCCCAGCTTCACGTACACGTGGAATTCACCCGCGTTCAGTCCGTGCGGATAGACCGCCGCATCTGTACCGAACGCCACTTTCACGCCGGCGGCAAACGCTTTCTTGGCGTTTTGCTGCGCGGCGGCGGAAATATCGCGCATCTTCTTCTTCGAAAACTCCGGCACGTTGCTGTGTTCCAGATTGGCTTGCATGTATTCGGTCAGGAAAAGTGTCGGCACCAGATACGTTCCATTTTTCTTCAGCGTGGCGATTGCAGCGTCATCCATCAAATGGCCGTGCTCGATCGAATCCACGCCCGCCTCCGACGCCCAACGCACGCCTTCGGCTCCGTGCGCATGCGCCGCGACTCTGCGGCCCAGCCGGTGCGCGTCCGCCACAATCGCTTTCATTTCTTCGAGCGTGTATTGCGAAGCGCTGGGATCATCGCCTTTGGAAAGCACGCCGCCGGTAGCGCAAATCTTGATGACATCCGCACCGTATTTGATGACTTCGCGGACTTTGTGTTGCACGGCCTCGACACCGTCCGCCACTCCGTCACCCTGATAATTAAACGAGGGCGGCAGCAGATTTTCGTCGCAGTGCCCGCCGGTGATTCCCAGCGCGGGCCCAGACGCGACAATTCGTGGTCCAATCACGTCGCCGTCGTTGATCGCGTCGCGCAGCGCGATGTCCGCATAATCCTTCGCGCCAAGGTTTCGCACGGTGGTAAAACCCGCTTCGAGTGTGACCCTCGCGTTTTTCGCGCCGAGCAAAGCCTCGCGCGCGGTGGAGATTCCCAATCCCGAGTATCCCAGCGAGCTCAGTTCGAAGGTCAGGTGCGTGTGCATGTCGATCAACCCGGGCAGCACCGTCGCGTCCGGCAGCTCGATCACCGTGTCCCCGGATGCGGGCTTCACATCATCGGCCGGCGCGATCTTCGCGACCTTGTCACCTTCGATGACGATCGCCTGATTGGTGCGCATCTGTCCCGTACGCACATCGAGGATGCGTCCCGGATGAACGATAGTCCTCTTTGGCGCCGCCGACTGAGCACGCGCCGTTCCACCAATTCCAGCGAGCAACACAAAAAGAATCGCGATGGATATTCCCCATCGGCCCACAACTCGCGAAGCTCTTACCAACGGCAATGATTCCTGCGGACCTCTCATAAAAACACCTCGTTGTGAATTGGCAACCAGAACTCGGGGAGTATACCAAAGCCGCGCTGCGTGCATGTCCCTGGAAGCTGGAATAGAAAATTCGCCGATCTTGCAGTCTCAATTCCCTGATCTCTGTTCTCTGCTCTCTGTCTTCCTATTTTTGCAGCTCAACAACGGTAATCGCCTTCCCGCCGCGCTCCTCCGTCTCGAACGAGTGCTTCTCCACCAGCGGATGCGAGGAAAGAAACGTCGCAATCCCTTTGCGAAGCGCGCCCGTCCCGTGTCCGTGGATGACTCGCACTTGCGCGCGATTTGCCAGCGCGGCTTCATCCAGAAATTTGTCGAGGCGATCCGTCGCTTCTTCGACGGTCATGCCGATGACGTTAATTTCACCGCTGGCCGCGCCTCCTCCGCTCTGCGCGCTCACCGTCACACTTTGCAGTCTGCCGGCTGGCGCATTGCTTTTCGAAGCCGGCGCTTCCGCCTCTACACCGGTAATTTCATCCACCGCTACTTTCATGCGCAGCGGCCCGGCTTCGATCTCCGCGGATGACCCGTCGATGCGCCGCAACACCACCGGCTTGCTGAACCCGCGCACGCGAATCCGCGCGCCGGGCTGCAACCGTTCCGCGCTCACGGCATTCGCGGAGACGGAATGCGCGCCAAGGTCCGCCTGCGAACCGGAAATAGCCTGCACCACCGCGGCGTTCAGCTCGTCGCGCGCTTCGCTTCGCACGTCCTGCACTTTGCGACGTGCCGATTTTTCCAACTGCACGCGCAGTTCGCGTTCTTTCACCGCCTCCACGACGCGCGCCACATTTTCGTCGAAGCGCTTTTGCATTTCCGCGAATTGTGCTTCCAGCTCTTTAATCCGCTTCTGCTGGCGCTCGACCCACTCGGTGCGGAGTTTCTGGCGTTCTGCCTCTAGCGCGTGCCGCTCTGCGGCCATCTGCTTTTGCAGCCGGTCCAGCTCGTCGCGGCTGCGATGCAAATACGCAATCAAGTCGGTAGCTTCGCGCGATTCGGGCGTGAGCAGCGATCGCGCGCGCTCGATGACTCCCGTCGCAATCCCCAGCCGCTGCGCGATAGCAATTCCGCTTGATCCGCCCGGCACGCCCACCATCAACCGGTACGTCGGCCGCAGATTCACATCGTCGAACTCCACCGCTGCATTCACCACTCCCGGGGTCGTCGACGCGTATGTTTTCAGCCGGTCGTGATGCGTCGTCGCCAGCACGATGCACTTCTTTGCGCGAAATTCATCCAGCAACGCGACGGCCAGCGCCGCGCCTTCCTCCGGCGCTGTTCCCGTGCCCATTTCGTCCACCAGCACGAGGGAATGCGGAGTCGCCGCTTCCAGCATGGACTTCAAGTTCAGCATGTGCGCCGAAAACGTGGACAAATCCGCGGCAATTGATTGCTCATCGCCGATGTCCACCAGCAGGCGATCGAAGACCGGCAGGACCGCGCGTTGCGCCGCGACGGGAATCCCCGATTGCGCAGCAAGAGCCGCCATTCCCGTGGTTTTCAGCGCCACGGTTTTTCCGCCGGTGTTCGGACCGCTGATGACCAGCACGCGTTCTTCCCCACCTAGCGATAAAGTCATGGGAACGATGGCGCGATTTTCCTTGCGTAATTTATCTTCGAGCACCGGATGGCGCGCGTCGACCAGACGCAATTCGCTGCTCCTGGAAAACTCCGGAATCGCCGCATCGAACTCCTGCGCGAACCGCGCTCGCGCAAAAATACTGTCCAGCAAAGCAATCGTCTCCACCGCGGCGACGAGCGGCGCTCGAAGTACCTGAAGCTTCTCCGTCAGCTCGCGCAGAATCCGCACGATTTCCGCGGCTTCATCCTCGCCAAGCTGCACGAGCTGATTGTTTGTTTCGACGGTTTCGAACGGCTCCATGAAAACCGTTTGCCCCGTGCCGCTGGCGCCGTGCACCACTCCGGGCACGCTGCGCCGCTGTTCCGAGCGCACAGGAATCACGAAGCGCTCGTTGCGCAGCGTGACGTAGTCTTCGCCGGCTTCCGCGTTTCGCGAGCGCAAAATCTGTTTCAAGGTTTTCTGGATGGATTCGCGCGTCTGCGTGATGCTCGCGCGAATCCGGCGTAGCGTCGACGAGGCGTCGTCGCTGATTTCGCCGTTCGGCAGGACGCATCTCCGTATGGCTGCGAGCACATCGCGAAAATCGCTCAGAGCCGCAGCCCGCGCCGCCAGCAAGGGAAACTTTGCTAGTTCTTCGCGAAATTGCTGCCGCAGCCATCCCGATGTTTCCAGAAGCGATGCCGCGTCGAGAAATTCTCCCGGCTCCAGCACCATGCCCGGACCTTCGAGCTTTTCGAGCCAGCCTTGTGGATCGGCCAAAGCTCCAAATCCCAATTCACGCCCCGCCCGCAGCCACTCCCGCGCTTCGCGAATGAACGCAAACGCGGATTCCAGCGCCGCGCGATCCGTGCGTGGCTCAAACGCATCCACCGCCCGTCGCCCCGGCGCACAAGTAGTCCGCAGCCGCAGCAATTCCCGCAGCTTGTCGAATTCCAAAACGTCTTGTGCCGTGCGTGACATTTTTTCCAGTATTTCAAGAAGGCTGTTTCAAACTATTTTGCAAATAGCTTGCTGCATCGCCTGGGGTTGCCGCCGTATGCACCAGCCGCCCATTCGCTTCGCCCCACGGCGCCGGACGGCCTAACTCCACTTCTCGCACGCGATTCAACACCGGCTGCCAAAAATCTCCGAGCACCGCAAACGGCTTTGCGCTCATCACGGATTTGTTCAACATTTCCCACACCACCGCAAGCTCCACAAGCGTTCCCGTCCCGCCCTTGCAGGCCACGAATCCATCGGCGAGCCGGATTAGTTCGAACAGTCTTTCTTGCCAGGTCTTCGTGCGTACTTCGACGTCAATCCACGGGTTAAGTTTCGCATTTTCAAAAAACTCGGCCGTCACACCGTAGGTTTTTCCGCCGCTTTCTTTTGCGCCGCGCGAAACCGCTTCCATCACTCCACCGTACGCGCCGCTGCACACCGCGAAACCGTGCTTCGTCAGAGCTCTCCCGAGCACGCGCGCTTCGTCGTAATCCGCGTCACCTTCTCGGGGACGCGAACTTCCGAACACCGTGATGATCTGTTCTTTGTTCATTACCCGCTGCCAGTTTCATTGCGGACGCTTCTGTTTCCCTGCGCGCTTCGCCGGAGCCACGTTGAACTCCTCGCTCATCGCCACGCACAGCCCCGTGAGGGCATCCGCAGCTTCGTGGCTCTTCCCACCCTGATTGTTGCTCAGGAACGAAAAGATCAGCCGCCGTCCGCTCAGAGTTTCGGCAAATCCCGAAAGCGTCCTGACATGTTCCACTGATCCAGTCTTCGCGTGAATACGCCCCGCGGCCGGCGTATTCTTCATGCGGTCCTCCAGCGTGCCATCCACTCCCGCTACCGGCAGCGAGTCGTAGTACGGCAAAAACCAGGGCTGCTTCTGCGCAAAGCTCAGTAACGTCATAACGGCCCTCGGCGTCACCAGATCGTGCCGCGACAATCCGGAAGCATCGGTCTGAACCACGTCTCCCGGCGCAATTCCCACCGCTGCATAAAAGTCCGCGGGAACCTTCATCAATTCCTCCGGCGTAGTCCACCGGCCGTTCTGGCGCGCGGCGGTGCGCACAAGCATTTCGGCGTGCAGATTCTGGCTGATCTTATTCACGAGCTTCACTGAATCCCCGAGCGGGACCGAGACATGTTCCGCCAATACCGTTGGCGCGCCGGAAGCTTCCACGGAATCATGCTGCGCTCGCGCGACGCCTCCAATTTTTATTCCCCGCTCCTCCAGCAAGCGCTTCAAGAGTGCCGCAGCATGTTGCGCGGGCTCTTCAATGGCCAGGACCAGCTTTCGCGGCGTGCTTCGCGCAGGCAGCGTGCCTTTCACCACCACGATATTCGCGCCCGGGTCGCGGGTCAGCGTCAAATCCGATTTCACATCCGCCGCGGAAGTGACCACGCGATTTTCGACGGTGAAATCCGGTGTCGCGGGACTCACCACAGCTTGCACCCCATTCCCCGCCTGCTCGCCCGGCGTGAGCGTCAGCGTCACGGTGTTGTCGTTCACCACGATCGATGAAATTGCCGCGCCGTACTCCCAGACCATGTCGTCGATCTCCCAGCCATTGGGATAGCGCTCGCGCGGAAAATAGCTGTCGTCGCCAATGACGTCGCCGGAAATTTCCTTCACTCCCTTCGCGACCAGCGCATCGGCAAGTTGCGCGAGCGCTTTTTCGGGCGGCCCGTCAAACTCTTCCTTCAACTCGTACGGAAATCGCCGATTCGAAAGATTCGGATCGCCCCGCCCGACAAGCACAACATCTCCCGCCAATATCCCCTCGTCAGAAATCGTGCCACGAGTTTCCAGTGTCGTTCGAAACCGGAAATCGGGCCCGAGTTTGGCCAGCGCCAGCGCGGTGCTGAAGAGTTTCATGTTTGAAGCCGGCAGGAAATAACGGTCCGCGTTCTGCTCGAAAAGCGTTTCTCCGCTTTCGGCATCGACAATCAGGAGTCCCCACTCCCCTTTGCTCGCAGGGGCGGATCCCAGCAATGTTTCCGCTCGCGCCGCAAATTTTGCGGTGGCCTTCCGCGCTGCGGCGCTTGGTTTCTTTGCAGCACCGTGACCCGCGTTCGTGCCCGATTTCGATTGCGCATGCAACCTTGATGTGCCGCTCCCGAACACGACCATCAGGCTTACCAACATTACCGCCAACCGTCGCGCCGCAATTTTTTCTTTTTTCATCTGTGGCTCGCTGCTCGATCTTCCCGCAAAAGTATAGTCGAAAGGCAACGCAATCCATCCTCCGCACGTCTTACCAAAGGAACAGCCTCCCCCGAATTCTGGCCCCTTCCACCAGGCCCGGTAGTTGCACCTGACCCACGGGCACTCTATGATGTTGTTGCCCAGAAAACTAAGAAGAGGTGAAAGAGTGATAAAGCGAATGATGTCCTGTCTAACGGCCCTGGCGCTGATCGCCCTTCCGCTATCGGCGCAGATTGACAAAAAAGAGGCGGCGCGCCTCGAGAATTGCGGCATGGTAGTCAAGGAAGTCATGGATATTCCCGATGACATCCCGCAAGACCTGATTGATAAAGCGGAATGCGTCATCGTCTATCCGTCAGTCCTGAAAGCTGCCTTTGGTATCGGCGGCAGTTACGGCCGCGGCGCGATGACCTGCCGCAGCGGTGAACATTTTACCGGCCCCTGGAGCGCACCGACTATGATGGCTCTCGAAGGCGCCAGTATCGGCTTCCAGCTTGGCGGCGAGGCCACCGACTTCGTTTTGCTGGTCATGAATCCGCGTGGCGCTCGCGCCATCCTGAGCAGCAAGGTGAAGCTTGGCGGAGACGCCTCGGCAGCAGCCGGTCCAAAGGGCCGCACCGCCAACGCCTCCACGGATGCCACCATGCGCGCTGAAGTTTTGAGCTATTCGCGCGCTCGCGGCCTCTTTGCCGGCGTCTCTCTCGAAGGCTCCACAGTCCGACCGGACAATGACGCCAACGAGCGGGTCTACGGCAAAAAAGTCGATGCGAAGGACATCGTTTTCAAAGGCGCAGTGCCGGTGCCTCCTCCCGCGCAGAAGCTTGTCGGCTACCTCAACCATAAGTCACCCAAGAACTTATCCGATCCAAGCTCCCTGAAGGAATAGTTGAAGCTCAACTCTTGCGGTGGAACGCCTCGGCTCTTGCCGGGGCGTTTGCTTTTTTTGGCCCACAAGAGCTGAAGCAATTTAGATCTTGACAGAGCTCAACAATATGACTTATAGTCATTAATGAGTATAAGTCATTATGCCGCGCCGCACACTAGGTTCATCTAGCTCCGAGAAGAAGCCGGCTACTTCCGCTCTCGGGCGCCGCCAGCGCCGAAGTGCTGAAATCCGCGAACGCCTTTTTCGCGCCGCGCTCAGCCTGTTCGCCGAAAAGGGTTTCGCTGAAACCACCGTCGAAGACATCACGAATGCGGCCGACGTGGGCAAAGGCACTTTTTTCAATCATTTCCCGAGCAAGGATCACATCCTGCTGGCCTTCGGAGAGATGCAGCTGGGCAAGCTGGAAGCCGCCATTGAGCTGGCTCGTCAGACCAATGCCTCGATGACCGATTTTCTTCGCGGGCTGGGCGTTCGAATGACGCAGGAGCCGGCCCGCAACCCCGCGCTCATCCGGGTCTTGCTCCAGGCTTATCTCTCCACGACTCCTGTTCGCGCAGCGATGCTGGATTTGCAGAAGCGCGTTCACGCCCTGCACACCCAGATGATGCAGCTCGGCCAGGATCGCGGAGAAATCCGCAAGGATCTTCCCGCCGCGGAGCTGGCCCACGTTTTTCGGCAAACTATTTTCGGCACACTTTTGATCTGGTCGTTGTATGGCGACTCGACCTTGCAGGCGCGCATCGAATCGGCCTTCGAGGTGGTCTGGACCGGCCTGGCGCCGCGGCAAGATTCGGCCACGCGATCACAAATTTCATCCTTGGGCCCGGGAGAGTAGTTTCATGAACCGCAAGCGCATTTTCATCGTTCTCGCTGTCGTCGTGGCCGTGGCGGCTACCGGGATGTATGCCGGATGGTTCCGCAAGGATTCCACATTACAAGGCTCCGGCACAGTGGAGGCTCGCAATATTCGCGTGGGCTCCAAAATCGGCGGGCGCATTGACAAAGTTCTTGTTCGCGAAGGTGATTCCGTGCAGCCCGGACAGGTGCTGATCACGTTTGACGACAAGGAACTCCAGGCGGCTTTGGAGCAATCGCGCGCCGGAGCTGAAAAAGCGCAGCGCGGCTATCGACCCGAAGAAATTGCGGAGGCTCGCGCGGCCGCGGCCCAGGCCAAAGCCGATTTCGAAATGAGAAAAAACGGCTACCGCAAGGAAGATATTGACGCCGCGCAAGCCGAACTCGATCGCGCCACAGCCGACGAATCGCGCACGCATCTCGATTTCGACCGCTACGAGGCGCTGGCAAAAAAAGATCTCATCTCCAAGCAGCAGCGCGACACCGCCGAAGCCAATTGGAAAATGGCTCTGGCGCAGCGGGATAACGCGCAGCACAAGCTGGATGAGCTTCACCACGGCTATCGCCCGGAAGAAATCGCCTCCGCCGAAGCGCATTATCAGGAGACGCAAGCCACGCTGGAAAAATTCGTGCATGGCAATCGCCGCGAAGATGTGGACCTCGCAAAAGCCGGCCTTTCCTACGATGAAGCCCGCTTCCGCGAGCGCGAGGTCGTGGCTCCCTCCGCCGCGATCGTGGAAGTTCTGGACGTGCGCCCCGGCGACCTTATCGCGCCCAATACTCCCGTCGCCACGCTATTGGAAAAAGATCAGATTTACGTGCGGATTTACATTCCCGAAACGGAGTATGGCCGCCTGAAGCTCGGGCAAAAAGCCGAAGTCCGTGTCGATTCTTTTCCCAATACCGTTTTTGAAGGCGTCCTCGAACAGATTAACCAGCAGGCTGAATTCCTGCCGCGCAACGTGCAAACCCGCGAGGAGCGCGTGCACCAGGTTTTTGGCGTGAAGATTCGCATCAACGATCCCGCCGGCCGCGTGCTCGCCGGCATGGCTGCGGACGTGAAGCTTAAAGAGGCAAATTAAGCCGTGGCCAGCGCGCCGAATAATTCCGCAGAAGCCGCCATCTCCGCCGAACATCTGGTGCGGCGATTCGGCAATTTTACTGCCGTCAACGACGTCAGCTTCCGCGTTGAGAAAGGCGAAATCTTCGGCTTCCTCGGCCCCAACGGCAGCGGAAAAACCACCGTCATCAAAATGCTCACCGGGCTCCTGCCTCTCAGCGAAGGCTCCGCTTATGTTGAAGGACTTGACGTTCGAACGGACTCCGAAGGCATTCGCGAGCGCATCGGCTACATGTCGCAGAATTTCAGCCTGTATTACGACCTCACCGTCGCGGAAAATCTGCAGTTCTACGGGCGCGTCTACGGCCTCGATCCTGCGCGCCTCAAACAGCGCATCGACGAAATCGTCCAGCTCAATGGACTCGCGCCCTATTTGAACCGCCTGTCCGCGCAACTTTCCGGCGGTTGGAAGCAGCGCCTGGCCCTCGGCTGCGCCATGCTGCACGAACCCAAGCTGCTTTTTCTCGACGAGCCCACCGCCGGCATTGATCCCGTCGCGCGACGTCAGCTCTGGGATCTCCTCTTCGAACTCTCCGGACACGGCATCACGTTTTTCGTCACCACCCACTATATGGACGAAGCCGAGCGCTGCAGCCACGTCGCCTACATCTATTACGGCAAACTGATCGCCGACGGCACGCCCAATTCGCTGCGGGAACTTCCTGAGGTCCAGCCTCCCGGCACGCTGCGCGTAGAAATTACCACGCCCGAAGTCACGCGCGCTCTTCGCTTCGCGCGTCAGATTCCGGGCATCCGCAGCGCCACGATTTTTGGACAATCCATCCACGCGCTGATCGACGACCACTTCAACCTCGAGGAGTTGCGCGAACAGCTTCTGAAAAATGGCATTGCCGTGGGAGAAATTCGCCCCCTCGCTGCCAGCCTCGAGGATGTTTTCGTCGAACTCACCAACAAGCATCAAGCGCTGTTGGAGAAGGCCCGTGTTTGACCTCTTCCGCGGCTTCGGCGCCATCTTTTATAAGGAAGCGCTGCATGTACGACGCGACGCGGGAACGCTGTTTTTCTCGCTGACGATGCCCCTGCTGCAGATGTTTCTGCTCGGGTTCGGTGTGGACACCAACATTCGCCAAATCAACACCGTCGTTTACAACGCCGACGGCCGCCGCGAAAGCCGCGAGTTAATCGACCGCATGAAGAATTCCGACACATTTCACGTCATCAGCTACGTTGAAAACGATCACGATTTGAACGACCTGATCATCGCCGGCAAAGCCCGCGTCGGTATCAAGGTTCCCGTCGACTATTCCGACCGACTGCTTCACAACATGAGCGCCCAGGTGCTCGTGCTCATTGACGGCTCGGACTCCTCTGTCGCCGGCCAGGCCATCAACGTCACCAACGCCATCGGCCTCGATGAATCCCTCCGCCGCGTGCTGCAGGATCGTTCCACCTTCGCCGTGGACATGCGCCCCAAGCTGCTCTTCAACCCGGATTCGCGCTCGCCGAATTTCTTTCTTCCGGGTCTCACCGCCATCATGCTTCTCAACGTCACAACATTTCTTACGGCGTTTTCTATCGTCCGAGAAAAGGAACGCGGCACCCTCGAGCAACTCTTCGTGACGCCCGTTCGGCCATACGGTCTTCTCCTTGGGAAATTGCTTCCTTATCTGGGTATCGGGTTCTTCGAACTCTGCCTGATACTTTTCTTCATGCGCTTTGTGTTCCAAGTCCCCATTCACGGAAGCGTGTTCCTGCTCGCGATTCTCGCGCTGCCCTATCTCTTCGCCGCGCTCTCGCTGGGAATTCTCATCTCCAGCAAGGCGAATTCCCAGGCGGAAGCCATGCAGCTCGCTTTTCTTCCGATTCTGCCTAGTGTTTTTTTCTCCGGTTATATTTTCCCGCGCGAAACGATGCCCGCCATCTTCAAGCCCATCAGCTACATGATTCCCGCGACGTATTTCATCAATATCACGCGCGGGGTCATTCTTCGTGGTGCGGGCATCAAGCACCTCTGGACCGACGGACTCGCGCTGTTTGCCATCGGCACCATTCTTCTAGTCTTAGCTGCCCGCCGCTTCCAGAAAAAAGTGATCATGGCCTGAAGTACTTCATTTAAAAGACTTTAGAACTACTCCCCCAGTAGCCAGGCGCGGACGAGCTTGCCTCTTGACATTTGACATCTAAATGATATCATTTAGATATGGTCCTCGCGTTTCTATCGAAAGGAACTCTCCATGAACTCCACTCTCTCCACAACCAGTCATGAGCGTGCGGTCTCCGCACCCAGCGGCTGGATCATGCTTCCTGTTCTGATTGTGTTTCTCCTTGGCGACATCGCTCTCCTGATTTTTGCCATCAGGGACGGTGTCGAGACTGCCGGACAGCCGCATGTCGGTCTACTCGTGATCGCTCTTCTGCTCATACCGGTTTTCATCGTGATGCTGACCGGTTTCTTCACGCTGCAGCCGAATGAGGCGCGCGTCCTTGTGCTCTTTGGCGATTACAAGGGAACCGTGCGCACCAGCGGCTTCCACTGGGGCAATCCCTTCTATACCAACGGGCCGGGACAGCCGGGGGTACTCGCACAAGCCGCGGCGCTGCAAGGCAAACTGGCTGGCACAAAAGCCGGCTCCTCCGCTTCCTCACAAAAGATGAGCCGCAACAAAATTTCTCTTCGCGCCCGCACTCTGAACGGCGACAAATTGAAGGTCAATGACAAGCGCGGCAATCCTATTGAAATCGCCGCCGTTGTGGTTTGGCGCGTGGGCGACACCGCGCAAGCCACGTTCGACGTGGAGAACTACGAAAATTACGTTTCCACGCAGAGCGAATCCGCGCTGCGCCATCTGGCAAGCATGTATTCCTACGACTATGGCGAAGATCACGAAATCACTCTTCGCAGCAACGTCGGCGAAGTTTCCCAGGCTCTGCGCGCAGAACTTCAGGAGCGTCTGGCCAAGGCCGGTGTCGCCGTCGACGAAGCGCGCCTCACCCACCTGGCCTACGCGCCTGAAATTGCCCAGGCCATGCTGCGCCGCCAGCAAGCCGAAGCCGTCATCGCCGCGCGCCAGAAAATCGTGCAGGGCGCGGTCAGCATGGTGGACATGGCGCTCAAGGAGCTCGCCGAAAAGCACGTCGTCGTGCTCGACGACGAGCGTAAAGCCGCCATGGTGAGCAATCTCATGGTCGTTCTTTGCGGGGAATCGGAAGTCCACCCCGTGATCAATGCCGGCACGCTTTACAACTGATCGGCAGGGATGATGGAACGAAAATCTTTCCTTCTACGCATCGATCCTGCGCTCTGGGCGGAACTCGAGGCCTGGGCGCAGGACGAACTGCGGAGTGTTAACGGACAGATTGAATACCTCCTCCGCCAAGCCGCACAGAAGCGAAAAGGGAGCAAGCCGCTGCAGTCTCCGCCCTCTCCTGAGTTGCCACCGGTCGAACCGTAGCGGCTTGGTTGAGTTGCCGTGGTGAAGAAAAGTTCTTTTCGATGCCGTTGATCTTTACATTCATTTTTCGACGCGGAAGGAGGCCTTTATGGCAAGCGAACAGATTGGTAGTGGAGCAAGCACGGATAATCCAGCCCGTTGGCCGGCAACCATTGCCTCGCTGAGTGTGGGCGCAGCGTTCTTTGCGCTGTGGTTCTGGCTGTTGCCGTCGTGGCTCGGCTTTCAGGTTCACACGGATGGTATGGCGCGCTGGCGTTGGATTGCGGCAATTCCGTCAGTCTTGGGATTCGCGGTGGCGCTAAGGTGCATCTGGGATTTCGGGCGGACGGGACACGGTACACCCGCGCCGATTGCTCCGCCGCAGAACCTGGTGATCGTGGGATTCTACCGGTACGTACGTAACCCGATGTACGTGGGGTTCTTCACGGGCTGGTTCAGTCTGTGGGTGATTTTTGGAAGGGCAGATCTGGCCGCGCTTACGGCGGCGTTCGTGGCCGTCGCAGCAGTTGTGTTGCTTGTGCGATTTTACGAAGAACCAACGCTGCGCAAGAAGTTCGGCGCAGACTATGAAGAATATTGCAGAAATGTCCGCCGATGGCTGCCGCGGATGCATGCTTGGGTCAAGTAAGAGAGTCTTGGTCCGGCACAACCGGCCATGGTCGCCTTCGCGCAAAACGCAGCAGCTTCCGCTCCCCGCTTGCGCGCAAATTAGAAACTCACCACCATTCTTCGCCGAGCTCTTTTGTCTTTTCCATCGCCGCAGCGTATTCTGCAGGACTGTTCACACGCTCAAGGAGACTCCGTGTCCTGTCCGATCTGCGAGAAGCGCAAACCCGAGCGGTTCTGTCCCGCCAAGGGCGAGAAGATCTGCGCCGTCTGTTGCGGCACCGAGCGCGAAGTCACTATCGATTGCCCATCGGACTGTTCTTATCTCGTAGCCGCTCACCGCTACGAGAACGAACATCAGCGCTCACTTCCGGCTGACACCCCGCTGCTCGAAGAAAAAATTCCGCAGGACACCGTTTACGGGCATCAGCAACTCATGTCCGCGCTCGCCTTCTCCATCGCGAAATTCTGCGCGGTTCAACCCTCGGCCACGGACCCTGACGTCCTCGCCGCTCTCCAGGCCCTGGCGCAAACTTACAAGACGCTAGGCTCCGGTATCATCTACGAAAAACCGCCGGACGCGCCCCTTCCCCGGGAACTCTACGGCGCGTTGATCGCCCTGCTCACCGAGATCAAAAAGCAGCAGGCCGAACGCGCCAATTCCGCAAGCTGGAAGGACTCCGAAATTTTCTATCTGCTGGTTTTTCTCTACCGCATGGGATTGCTGCGCACCAACGGACGCCCGCGCTCGTGCCGCTTCATCGAATTCCTACGCGGGCAGTTTCCCCAAGCGCCCGAGGTGAAGCGCGAAGAGTCCCGCATCATCGTCCCGTAGTTTTTTGGAGTGCGGGAGCACAGCTCCCGCTTTTCTGACCATTTCCCCGGTGCCGTGCTATCCCGCCGCGCAAACTTGCGCCGTCGGCAGTTGCTCGGTCGCCGCATTCCATGAGAGCGACATCTGTGAACGCCGAGGTGCTCGTGTCGTGGCAATCCACGGCCGCGACGCAAAACCACACTTCGCTCGAATCCGCGCGACGCGCTCGGAAGCCTTTCGCCGGTACTCCTCCGGCGCGTAGCCATTTTTCGCATACCACTGCACATACTGCTTCGCCAGTCGCGGAAATTTCTCCCGAACAAACGGCAGAAATTGCTTCGCTGAAGCTGGCATCAGAAACAGCACCCCGGAAAAAAACCACTGTGCACCGGCGTCCCGCGCAGCTTCAGCGACGGCCTCGAGTTCCCCGTCACGGTCCGTGATCCCTGGTATCAGCGGCGAAGCGGAAACTCCCACCGCCAGGCCCGCCTCGCGCAATTGCCTCACCGCCGCCAGCCGCAAATCTGGCCGAGGTGCGCGCGGTTCCAGAAGACGCGCCAGCCGCGGCCGCAGCGTCGTGATCGTAATATCAATGGCCAAATCCGACCGCAAAGCAATGCGTTGCAGCACATCGATATCGCGCACAATCTGATTCGACTTGGTGATGATCGAAATGCTCAGCCCTTCGCGGGTTGCCAGCTCTTCCAGGCACGCCCGGGTGACGCCGTACTCCCGTTCCGCCGGCTGGTACGGATCCGTCGCGGTGCCGATGGCGATATGGTCCGCTCGTTCGCCGCCCGATCTCTCCGAGGTATAGGAATACTTCCGCGAAATGTCATGCGCCAGCAACGGGGCCGCATCCTTCTTCACATAAATCTTTTTCTCGAATTCCGACCCGTCCATCTCCATATATTCATGCGTGTAGCGCGCGTAGCAGTATTTGCACGCAAACTCGCAGCCCCGGTAAGGATTGATGGTCCATTCGAACGGTACGCGCTTCGAATCGCACCGGTTCAGGACCGACTTCACCGGCAAAACAAAATACTCCGGCTTCTCCGCCGAGTTCCGCCGCGTTTCCGCGCGCGGAGACGATGCTGCGAGGCGGGCAATGCCCACCAGCCGCGCTTTCGCGCGTTCGTGTGGCGCCGCGGCGACATTTCGGACCGGGCCATCTGCACGGCTTTGGGTTCCGTGAGTGGCCATTGACGCCGGGGGGCAATCCGCCGTCGAGCGGTCCGAAATGCTGCCGCGTTCGACTGCCTTGCAGTCGGCAGTCGATTGGTCCGCAAGCGGGGCGCGCTCGCTGACCTCTTGCATTGGGCTTACATCTTCAGGGCAATCAGGAAAGAGTCCTGCTGTGGTTGGTGAAACGCGGCGGCGATGGATGCGAGCACCCACCGTCGATGAGGAGAGAACTGGAGACATAGCCCACCTCGAAGCACGCCAAAGTATTTCGCTTTTTGTTCGCTATGTCAATATTTATTTTTCGCTTTTTATTCCTGCCGGTTCGTTCGCCACGATCCACGAGTTCTCTGCTTTCATTAACGCAACAAGGCCTTGGCGAACGATTGCCTGGTTCCGCCGCAAAGGTTATCCTCGTTGATCCGGAGGACCTGTTGCCCATCCGTCGTCAGAACTATCTCGCTTTCGCAGCCACGATTCTCTTCGGCGTCGCTGCTCCGCAGCTATCGCATGGGCAAGCACAGCCGTCCCAACCAGCGAAGAAACCCCCTTCCAACCCGGTCGGCCCTCCCGTCCCTCAATCCACGCACTACCCCATTCTTCTCCTAGCCTTTGGTGACGACCCTTCCTGGAGCCTTCGCATCGGCTTGAAGGGCCCGGAGCGGCTGGACCGCCCCAACTACCCGCCCATCCCGTTGGATCCCGCCGAAGTCACCCATGAAGCCGGCGCCGATTCCTGGACCTACCACGCCAAAGACTCCGCCACCGGAGCGGCTGTCGCCGTCCACCTTACGCGCGAGCCATGTGCTGAAGCCGCCACTGACCCGACCGCCGCCCCGCGCCCCTCGACGGGAAAATACACATTCACCGCCATGGTTGATCACACCCAACTCGGCTCCATGAAAGGCTGCGCCCGCATCGCCGCCGAACTTTTTCCCAAGATCAACAATCAACCCGATGAGGCCGACGACGCCAGCAAGAACAAGCCCCCCGCACCGACCATCACCAATTTCAAGCTCCCCGTCGCTGTGGCGTATTTGAATCAGGCGGGTAATGTCGTTGTCAGCCGCGGTGCGGTCAAAAAGATTGCCGCTCCCTCAGGCTCCGAGCTGTCCCTTTCCCACGACGGCAAGAAACTCCTGTACACGCGCTCCGATTCAAGAAGCGGCCCTGATTGCACGATCGTCCTGTACGATTCCGATACAGGCAAATCGCAAGAATTGGTTCGAGGCCTCGTCCGCCAGGCATTCTGGTCTCCCGATGATTCCCGGATTGCCTTTCTCAAGGCCCAAGACCATGCGTGGCAAGTCTGGGCTTTCCCTGCTGCCACACCGGAAACTGCCGCGCTCTTTTCTCCTCAGCCGGTGAACTCTCTCCACGGCTGGACCGATGGCCGCACAATTCTCTCCAGCGACATGCAAAACGCCTACTGGCTCAGCGAAGACAAACCTCTGCAAACCGTGGACCTTAAGGACATCTACGGTCCGGCATTCCAGATCATGAGCTCCGACACTCTTCGCTTGCACCCCCTGAATTCCGATCTTCTTCTGGTCTCCGCCGCTTACGTATCCGCGCCAGCCGCCGCGCCAAAAGACGCCAGGGGCCTCACAGCCGGATTCTTTCTGTACGAATTGAAGTCCAAGCGCCGCACAGTCCTCCTTCCGCTGGATCAGTGGGGCCGCGCCGCCGAATGGTCTCGTGACGGCCTTCAGGTTTTCTACACTCGACTCGTCTCTGGGTCGTCTTCAACCTTTCGGATCTTCTGGGACGGCACCGGCGTGCAGAAATTCGCACCCGGCACCTCACTTGTCGTTGGCCGATAGCGATTTCGTCCGCAAAAACTAGAATCCCCTCAGGTTGGCGAGATTCGGTTGTTTCTGACACATTAACCACGTTTTCCCGCGTTAGCCGATAGGGTGCAATCGGGGCCATTTTCGGTGTTTCTCACACGGCTTTGCAGCTATACTAGTCCTGTGAGTACTAATCCTCCTGTCGCGCTCCCACAGGTTGGCATTCTTGTCCTCGACAACGATGCCCAGGGCGCTAGTGCGGTCAAACAGATCCTCGACTCTGAAGGCTGGCGCGTCCGCAACGTCCAGGACGCTCATCAGCTTCTCGCTGAACTCAAGACGGGCGAATGGTCCCTGGTCATTGCCAACGTCGCCATAACCGGTATCGACAGCCCGGCTTTCATCACCCTCCGCGAGCTCGCCAGCGTCTCGCCAGACGATGGTGGCCGCATCCGTGTCCTCTACCTCATCCCGGAATTGGGTGGAAGCCAGTACATCGGCCATCTCGAAATCGGCCACATGCCCTACGTCGTTCGCCCTTACCATCTTCACGACTTTCTCGAAAAGGTCAGCGACCTCCTCGTCGAAATAAAAGTCATCGAGGCGCCGCTCCGCCAGGTCCGCCACGAGTTCGGCGCCCTGCGTAAGAAAAAGAAGCAGGCCGGCCGCTCCAATTCCATGTTCGCCTCGCGCGATTCCTTCTCCTACACCGACGAAGAGCTGGCCGAGTACGAACGCCAGGAAGGCGAAGCCTCCAAGTCTCGCCGCAACAAGCCCCGCACCAACCTCGGCGGCACCGACCGCTAAGCTACGCGTATCTGTTGTTTTTCTTTAATTCCTTTCCTCGTTACTTCATTACGTGAACCCCTTGCAAGGAATCTCCACCTTCTCGTTCTAACTCCGTGCACTGCTCGCAGAGTTCGACGCACAGGAGGAATTCATGGAACGTTCGATCTTCGCCGCCCTTATGGGTAGTCTTTTGGCAATCAGCACTCTGGGAGGATTAGCCTTCGTCTGGGGACCGCCCGCTTCGCCACAACCCTCGCCTCCCTCGCGAATGGAAGGAGAATGGCGGCTCCTCGAGCCCGTGACTTACGAGAATATTTCCGTCTTTCCGGTTGTGAGTTCGATCAGCCAGGACACCAGCGCCTTTCTCACCCTAGAAGAAGGCCTCGCCACGGGTGAAGTCATCGTCCGCGAGCAAGGCTCCGAAGGCATGGTGCGAGGGCGCGACGGCCACATCGTCTACGTGCCGCAATACGACACCGGCGCCAGCGTCAATCAGCTCGTGCTCATCAACCGCAGTAAACGACCCTTGCTTCTCCTCGCCGGAGAGCTCGTCAGCGGCGGCAAGCAGGATCGCGTCATCGGCAAAGATCGCATCGTTCCCGTCAACGCTCCTCCGCTGCCTCTCGATGTTTTCTGTGTCGAGCACGGCCGCTGGACGGGCGTCTCACAACAATTCTCCGCCGCCAATACCATCGTTCATCCCAGCGTCCGTGAAAGGGCCGCCGTCGACAAGAAGCAAGAGGAAGTCTGGGACGCCGTCCGCAGCGGCACCACCGCGAAGGCAGCCCCTTCGGCTCCCGCTCCCCAAATGAGCATGCAAAGTATCCAGGGCGCGATTGCTGGCAACGGCCGCACCGAAGCCTACGAAAAAATCTACGTCTCGCGCGCCGTTGGCGTTCCGATTGATGAATTCGTCGCGGAAGTCCAGCGCCGCTTCGCCAATGCCACATCCAACCTGAAAGGTGAGCGCGTCATCGGCGTAGTCGTCGCCTACGGCGGAGAAGTCGCCTGGAGCGATATCTTCGCCTCTGCCGATCTTTTCGATCATTATTGGAACAAGCTTCTGCGCAGTTACGCCGTCGAAGCTCTCGCACGGCCCACCTACCGCGCCGTCGCCTCGCGCGATAACGCCGCCGAATTCCTGCGCCACCTCAACGGCCACGTCACCGAAGAAACCGATCCCGGCGTCTATCGCTGGCGCGAAATCACCGAAGGCCGGCTAACCCAGATCGAACTCGACGCCCTCCAACCCAAAACCATCACGCTTCACCGGCTCCTCTTGCATCGAACCAGCTGAAGCGATACCGAGGCAATCACTTGTAGGGGCGCAGCACTGCTGCGCCCTCACCTGGCAGGATCGAAGCGCCACACCTGGCTCCGATCTTCTGTCCGCTCCAGCATTTGCGCAGCAGTGATCTCTAGCCCCGGGTGTCTTGCTTCCGCCGCAATCTCCACCAGCGGCACCAGCACAAACCGCCTCAAATGCATCCGCGGATGCGGCACCTGCAGCTCCGGCGAATCAATCATCTCCTGCCCATAAAGCAAAATATCCATATCCATCAGCCGCGGCCCTTTCGCCACCAGTTTCTTACTCCCCATGCGCATCTCGATCTTCCGCAGCTTCCCCAACAATTCAGGCGCCGGCACTTCCGTCTCCCCTTCCACCACACAATTCAAAAACCACGCCTGCTCCAGAAAATCCACCGGCTCCGTCTCGTAAAACGCCGACACTTTCGTCACGCGCACACCCGCCCCAGGCAGCGCCGCGATCCCCGCACGCAAATTCGCCTCCCGGTCTCCAACGTTCGAACCGAGCGACAAGTATACCGTGCTCTCAGACATGATTTTTCAATGGACCTTGATTCGAATCGCCGCGCGAACTACTTGATCGTATCCGCCCCCGCCTTCGCGCATTGCCCATCCTGTGCGCTTGTCCCACCGGAAACGCCGATCGCCCCAACGATCTTTCCGTCCATCAACAGGGGAATGCCGCCTTCGATCGGCACCGCGCCTTGTAGGCGCAAAATGCGCAGCCCGTCGCCGCCTGCCGCCAAGGCATCCTGCAGCGCCTTCGTCGGCCGCTTGAACAGCGCCGCCGACCGCGCCTTATCAATCGCCACCGTTGCGCTGCCCAACTGCGTATTATCCATTTTCTCGTAGTAAACCAGGTTTCCTCCGGGGTCCACGATCGCCACCGCCATCGTCCAGTTGTTTTTCGCCGCTTCCGCCATCGCCGGCGCCGCAGCCTTCCTGGCATTTTCCAGACTGATCGGCATCCCATAGGGATTCGGCATTTGCGCGACTGCGCCCGCCATCGCGCAGAGGGTAATCAGGACCGCCGCAAGGCACCTCACCATCGTCTTCCGCGACATTTTCATTCCTCCTGTTATTTTTCCCATCACTTCAAATCTTTCGTACCACACCTAAAGACACTTCAATTTCCGCTCGCCATCCATTCACTTACTTTCCGTTGAGCAAACGAAATTTCCAGCATCATTCGAATCCCCGCCGCCCTTGTACTTCGCTACCTGCGGGTACGGGCACAGTGGCCGCGTCATCTTCACGCCCTTGCCGGGATCGTCGTCAAGGTATTTCGTTGCGATCATCGCCGCAGGCGCAATCCCTTTTTCCACCCACTGTTCCAGTGCCAGTTCCGCGTTGTGCTGCGAATCCTTGCGCACCGCTCCGGGGTATTGCCCAAATGACGCAGGCCCCGGCCCGCCGGCGCAGTGCTGCACTCCCGGCATCATGTACAGGCGCACAAACGCGTCTCTCTCCTTGCCGCCCATACGGCTTCCTACACTCTCGAAATAGTTGATCGAGTTGAGCGCCGAGATCGCCGGATCATCCCAGCCATGATAAAGAATCAGCTTCCCGCCGCGCGCCTTGAACGTCGCAAGGTTTGCATCGTTTGCGTCCAGAAGTTCGGACGTCTTCGCCTCCGCGGCCTTCAACGCGTCATCGACAGTCATATCCCTGTAATTCCAGTCCGCCTTCTCATAGACCATGTTTGAAAAATATCCCCCGCCGAAAGCAAACAGCAGGCTCTTCCCCGACGCCGGCCCCGTGATCCACGTAGCCCAGCCTCCTGGTCCCTCCTCCGCTCCCGGCAGGTAGCCGGGAAAAATCAAGTTTCCCCTGGCATCGCTGGGGCCCGCATAGAGTTTCTTCAGTGCGGTGATCTGCGGTGCCGTCAAACAGTTTTCCGAATCGCCTTCCTTGCAAAGCAAAACCGTCGGATCAAATTTGCATTTATTCGGCTCGTTCAGGATGCCATCCCTCACGCCATCCTGCGCGTCGCACGCGGCATTCACCGCTCCCGCGATCGCGGGCAGTTTGCTGCTAGGAATATAGCTGGCCGGTTCGAGTGTCGTTGCCTGCGCATCCGCCAAGGCCTTCGTCAATAGGTGCGTCCAGTAATTGGCCGGCGCTCCCGCCAGTATCCCGTCGTAATCTTCCGGATAGCGTTGCGCTTCCATCAGCGCCTGCCGCCCGCCGTTCGAACAGCCGCCGAAATACGAATGTTGCGGCCCGCTTCCGTAAAACGCCTGGATCACCGCCTTGGCGATCCGCGTCATCTCATGGATTCCGCGATAACCAAAGTCCGCCACCTTTTCCGGGTGTCCCAGCGCCCAACTCGCGTCCGTCCCGCCGGCAGCGTGCCCCGTGTCCGTCCCCACCGCGGCGTAGCCTTGCTTAACCGCATTTCCCAAACCGAAATGGCCGATCTCTCCGGCAAACCCACCGTTCCCCTCTCCCAGTAGTTTCCCGTTCCAACCTTCCACCGGCATCCACACTTCAATCTTGATGCTCGAATCAGCGCTCGGCTTCGCTTCCGCGGCTACCTGGCAGAACGTCGAAAGCGTTTTGTAAAAGGCCGCAGTCTCTCCCATCCAGAAAGCCATGTTCTGCGGAGCCGGAAATGCTCCCGCTGCAAACGTTTGCGCCGAAACAATCTTGGCCCCCGCCAACTCGAGTTGTCCTAGCCGATCGCAGTTTTGCCCCGTCGGCACCGTTTTCTGTCCGAAGGATCCGCACGCCGACAATACCGTCACCACTGTTGCAACAAACATTTTCTTCATGGCACACTCCTCCGAATACAGCTTTGACGGCGAACGCGTCGAGACGCACCTTAGCCTAAATCAAAACCCGCGCGCAATCGTTCGATTATTTTCCGGGGATGAGTGTCGTCTGGCTGGCCACGCACTGCCACGTCTCATTGATCTTGATCCACGTATCCGTGAACCGCTCCCGCCGCACGTACGGCTTTCCATTTTCCGAGCCCTTCACGCGGAACGTTCCCGTCACCACTGCGGCGTTCCCATACACCTGCACGCTCGTCTGCTCCGTAACCACTTGTGACGGCTTATAGTCCGGGGCTCTGATGCTCGCCAGAAACTCGCTTTTCGAAGCCACGCTCCCGTCAATGTCCACCGACACCAGCGTGTTCGCCAGGAGCATGTCCAGCGCCTTGGCGTCCTTCTCTTCCAGCGCAAGATTCCACGCCTTCTCCAGCGCCAGCACGCGCCCGCCTTCATCACTCATGCTCTTCTGCTGCGGCCGCGGCACAGCTGCCTCCGCAGCTACGATTGCCACTCCCAGCACCAGTATCGCCCCCGCCGCGATGCTTCTCTTCATGCGCCGTGCCTCCCCAAGATCCAGCTCTTGGTTTTCCACCTGAAATTCGCTTCTAGAGTAGGACAGCTCTGCGGCAATACGCGCGATTTCCACCATCAATGTTTCTGCTTCTGCAATCCGTTTGATGGCAGCACACCCGCGACAGATCAGGATCAAGTGGAGTGGGTTCCGCTTTTTTCTTCGTGGTTTACGATCCGAATGGGCTCGCCCGTGGACGAAGCCAAACTCCGCTATTTCCCCAAGCCCTTCAGCGCGCGGTGCCGCAATCTCCCGAGTTCCCGGTTCAGGAAATGCTCGCGCCGGAAGAAAGGGAAGATAGGATTGCGCCGGTTCTCCACTTTGCTGCGCGCCTGCTTCAACCGAAAATCGTCGCCGAACCGTTCCAGCGCATCGTCCAGCTTATCCAGCGCCTTCTCGCGTAGCCCCGCGGAGGCATACACCTCTCCCAGATTCAGGTGAAACTGAATCTCAGTGGGCTTCAATTGCACAGCAATTTCGCAAAGCTCGTAGGCCTGAACCCACTTCCGGTGGGCCCGCGCGATCGACAATCCCAGGAACGAAATGTAGTAAGGATTGTGCTGGTCGCATTCGAACGCCCGCCGCAGCCGCACCACCGCTTTTTTCGGGTAATCGTTCTTGAGCAGCTCCACACCTTTTTTAAATTCAACCATGGGATCGATCTCAACCGCTTCCTTGGTTCTTTCCGTTGCAAGTCCTAGGCTCATGGAGGTCCTCAGGTGAAGGTTTTCAACCAACGTACTAACCTAGGCGCATCCCTTGCGCGGAGTCTACTGTCCTGACGGTCAGTATTAACCAGAAAGCGAAATTCTGGCTTCCATCTGCTGCCCACCGATAAGCGACAATGTTGAAGGCAAATCGTCAGACGCCGGGCTGGCGTACCAATGTCCAAAAGCCGGCAGGCTCGCGACCTTGCACAGCCTGCGCTTTTAAGACGCCGGGGTGAGCTTGCGAGCGTCCAGATAGGACGTGACCGCCGTGGCGCTGCCGGCTGGATCCGCCAGGGCCACATAGCCGTCAGGTCGTAGGAGATAGACAGCGTTCGGCCGGAGGCCCGCTCGACTCATCTCCGGTTCCCACGGGAAAACGTGCAGCGGCAATTTTCGCTCCTCACACACGGCCCGGATTTCCGGCGCGGCGTCACCATACACATGGGCCTGCCAGTCCGGCGAACTTAGCGGGGCGAAATTGTCACTCTCGACGCCGTTCACCTTCGTCTTCACCCAGGGCAAACGGTCGCCGCCGTAAACTGTTCCCGCGCGGCCCTCGCTCAGGCTGCTTCCCCGGTAGTTCACTGCCGTCTGCGAGACCGTGCGGAACAGGAAGCGTCGCATCGTCTTCAGTGTGAAAAAGAGCGGGATGAGGAGGGGCACCAGGTGGAGTCGTATCAGCCGCGCCAACGCACCGGAGCTCGTCACGCCCCTGAAGGCCTGATCGGTAGTGGCCACCAGGCGGCGGGCGAAGGCAATTCGCTCCGGCTCATAGCTGTCCAGAAGCGACGCATCTGCACGCCCGCGCAAAACGGCGGCTAGTTTCCAGGCAAGGTTCACCGCGTCGCCGATACCCGTGTTCATGCCTTGCCCGCCTACGGGACTGTGGATGTGCGCGGCGTCGCCCAGCAGGAACGCACGCCCCTCGCGGAAATGATCGGCGACGCGATGGTGCACCCGGTAAGTCGAAAACCAGTTCACGCGCTCGACGTCGATGCGGATCCATTCGATTACGTGTTTGCTCACGTCGTTCCACGACAGGTTCTCGTGCTGCTGTTCGGCTTCCTTGCGCACCGTACCAATGAGTCGTGCGCGCCCCTTACCCCTAAGAGGGAACATCGCGAGAAAATCCGTTCTGTCCAGCGCCACGTGCAGTTCGCCATTCATAGTGGCTCCGCTCGCCTCAACATCAGCGACGTAGAAAAGGTGGGCATACACCCCGCCTGGAAAACCCGTCCCAACAAGCGCCGTACGCACGGTGGAGTGTGCCCCGTCGCAGCCCGCGATGTAGCTAACCTCGCACGTTTCCAATGCCCCATCCAACCGCTTCAGGCGCGCGAGGACGCGGCCACTCGCTTCCTCGAAGCCCTGAAGCTCCGTCTGTCGCTCAACCTGCACGCCTTGCTCGGTCAGTCGATCAATCAACAGACGCTCGTGCTCGTCCTGGGGAAAGATCAGCGCGAAAGGAAACGGACTTAGCCCCGCGCCCATCTCGCCGAACACGGCGTGCGCCGTCTTCTTTCCGGCCACCCAGAGATTTACGGCCATGGTCTTCCGCCCACGATCGATGACGGCATCGGCAAGCCCCATCTGGCCGTACAGTTCGAGCGTCCGTGCCTGCACGGCAAGCGCGCGCGATGTCGTCCCCGGTTCCGCCGTCTTGTCGATGATCCTTACGCGCACACCGAGCCGCGTCAGCCACAGAGCTAAAACCAAGCCTGTCGGTCCTGCGCCAATGATGAGCACTTCTGGATCGCGAATCGACACTGCATTCATTTCGGAGCCAATCTGCCGGGAAACCAGTGGTCAGATTACCTTAGACTGCTAGCAAACTCACCGCTCTCTCAAGTACCTGATCGTTTCCTATCTCTTTCTACGGGGTGTACCCCAACTCTTCCCATTTTGGAGTCATCTTCGCCGAGGCACAACTGTCCTCAAGGTCCATTGCGCTTCGGAACCGCCGCGTTATTCTGGACCCAGCCTGTCGAGGTCTTCGCGCACATGAGGCTTCACCGTAAACTCGTTCTAAACCCGCTGGCAGCGATTGCCTTTCTAGCGACTGCCCTTGCGCCCCCAGCGGCTCCCGGTACCCCTGCTGACGATGCGGCTCTCGCGTCCGCGCTCTGTCCCATCGTCTATCCCGTGGATCCTTCTCCCACCGCGAAGGGTCTTCAGTACATCTTTTTCGGGAACGCCTTCTTTATCAACAAACAGGGCTACCTGCTGACCGCCGCGCATGTTCTCAGCGCGTTTCGGAATGGCGGCGGGCAGCCGCACATCCTGGTGGACCGCCCCATGGCGCCGCCGCAAATGCTACCGGCGGAGTTGGTCGCAGTGGATTGGGAGCATGACGTCGCCGTGCTGCGCGCCACCCCCAATCCCTTCGAGGGAAAATATAGTGTGAGCTTCCTGCCCCTCACACCCGAACGGCCACTCCCGGGAGCCTCGGTGCTCGCCTCGGCCCTGCGCCCTGCCAGGATCCGCAATCCCCATACTTTTGAAGCCCCCGTCAAAGAGCGCTTCGATGCGCGGATCCTGAATTACCAGTTCACGCAGGAGGAAAAAGGCGCGGGCGACACGGAATTGTTTCTCTTCAGCCACGAAGTTCTTCTCGGGCAGAGCGGCGCGCCCGTCCTCTCCGCCGATTCTCGCGAAGTCGTCGGATTCGTGGATGGCCGCTGGCTGCATCCCGGCGCTGCTGCATCTGCCACACCCGATGAGCCGCTGACGCCGACGTTGGGAGCTGCCGTGCGCATTCACTATGGGATCGCCCTGCTGCAGGAAAAAGGTATCGCCTGGCAAGACGCCTTGGGCGCCAGCGCTCGCCGGCAAGTCTCCGAGGACCAGGGCAAAAACTCCTCCATCCCCCAACCGCTTTCTCTGGTCGCTGCACCGTTCCCCGCGCAGTCGCTCTCCGGGGGCGAAGTGATTTTCGACGCCCTTGTCAACGCCAGCGGCCAGCTCGAGGACATCAAGGTCGTTCAGGGCGAAAGTCCTTTCCGCGAAAAAGCTGTCAGCGCGATGCGCACATGGACTTTTCAACCAGCGCATGCGGACGGACGCGCGGTCGAAGCGAGGATCGGCATCACGTTTCAATTTCCCCAGACGTACCTGCCCGCATCCACTCGGCGCGCGCACTCTCACGAGGAACGTTTGGAGAATTCGCCGGAACGAGGCGCTCTACCGGTCGTCACCGTCGAGCCCGACTCCCCGCCGGACGGCACCGCGGAGGGCAGCGTGATTCTGTTTGACCTCGTCGACAGCCAGGGCCACATCACTTCCACGCAGGAGTTGGATGGATCGAATTCGTTGACGCCTGCGGCGGAAGCTGCCGCCCGCCAGTGGCAGTTTGCGCCGGGAAGACATGGGGGAACGGAAACGGATTCGGCGGCCGTCGTCGTTTTCATGTTTCGCCGCACCGCTGCGGCCGGCAATTTGGATTCCGGAAAGAAATCGCGATGAAGCGGAATTCGGTGTTTCAGAACAATCGCGGCTGGCGCTTGGGCATTTCTCTGCCGAAGTATTCGTATGCTCTTGGAGTCGCCACCCGCCCTCGCGGCGTGCGGTCGATCAATCCGATCTGCATCAGGTACGGCTCGTACATTTCCTCGATGGCGTCTTCTTCTTCGGAAAGCGCCGCTGCCAGCGTTCCCAGGCCAACCGGGCCTCCCGCATATTTATCGAGCAGCGCGATCATCAGGTTGCGGTCCACTTCGTCCAGGCCGCTTTCGTCCACGCCCAGCATGGCCAGCGCTTCCTGAGCCACCGCGCGGGTAATGCGTCCCGCCGCGCGCACTTCCGCAAAATCCCGCGCGCGCCGCAGGAGCCGGTTCGCAATACGCGGCGTTCCGCGGCATCGCCCGGCGATTTCTTCCGCGCCGCCTTCATCCATTTGGATATTTAAAATTTTCGCAGAACGGTGCGTGATGATCAGCAGATCTTCCGGCTCGTAAAAATCCAGGCGATGCACGATGCCGAAGCGCGAGCGCAGCGGCGCGGTAATTAATCCCGCGCGCGTCGTCGCTCCGATCAAGGTAAAATGTCCCAGCGGAAATGGATGAATGCGTGCCCCTGGCCCCTGGCCGATGATCAGGTCCACGCGAAAATCTTCCATCGCCGGATAAAGCACTTCTTCCACCGCCGGCTGCAAGCGGTGGATTTCATCGAGAAAAAAAACCTCTTTTTTTTCGAGCGAGGTCAGGATCGCGGTGAGGTCGCCTTTGCGCTCCAGCAGCGGCCCCGCGCTGGTTTTGATCGGAACGTTCAGTTCATTGGCGATGATTTGCGCAAGAGTGGTTTTACCCAAACCCGGAGGTCCGTATAGCAAAACGTGATCCAGCGCTTCGCCGCGGCTGCGCGCCGCGTCGATGGCGATCTGAATATTTTCCTTGACGCGTTTTTGTCCGATGTATTCGTCCAGCCGCTTGGGCCGCACGCTCACCTCGATGCGCGCGTCCTCGTCAAAGGCCTGCCCGGACACAATCCGCTCCGGCTGTTTCTGTTGCATCATCCGTTTTGCCGTTCCATCCACCATCTCTTCTCTTTGTACTCCGTGCCGCTTACCTCTGCGTCCTCCGTGTCAGGTTTTTCTCTTCCTACGGCCGAGCGGCTCGTCCTTTCGGGGCCGTCAGAGAGTGTAATGCCGCCCGCAATAATTTTTCAAAATTTCCGACGCCCGCTTCGCGCTTGGCTTCTCCCACCGCGTTTTCCGCGGCGCGCGCGTCGTAGCCAAGATTCACCAGCGCGGAGATTACGTCCGCCTCGACGCCCGCCGGCGAAGCCGCGGCGGGCTTCCCCGCTTCTAGCGCCACCGATTCCAGTTTGTCTTTCAATTCCACAACCATGCGCTCGGCGGTTTTTCTTCCGACGCCGGGAATCTGCGTCAGCCGCGCGAGATCGCTTCCGCGAATTGCTGGCACCAGCTCTTCGACGCTCATTCCGCTCAAAATTTTCAGCGCAAGTGTCGGCCCCACTCCGGAAGCCGAGAGCAGCATCTCAAAGAAATGTTTTTCGCGCGCGGAAACAAATCCATACAAAGCCAGCGCATCTTCGCGCACGTGCGTATAAATGAGAAGTGTCACTTCGGTGTGCAGTTCGCCGAGCGCGGCGTACGTGGAAAGCGGAACCTGTACGAGGTAGCCCACGCCGCCGACGTCCACGAGCACCTGATTCGGTCTTTTTTCTGCGAGTCGTCCGCGAAGCTGGCCAATCATCGCTCGCCAGTATTGTCGCTTTATCTTCGCCTGTCAACGCGGACAAGGGATTGCGGATACAGCCGCGAAAAAGGGACCACCCCCCCCTGCCTCGGGCGATTCGCGCGATCCCAAGTTGATGTCCGGGTTACGGCGCTAAATCAGACACAAAGTCTAGCAGGCGATGCGCTATTACCGTCTGGTACCACGGTCCGTTACTCCGCGACAAAGAATGATGCACGAAGGCTATACTGTCGACGTGTCTCACCCCAAAAACATTCAAAGAACAGCTTATTTATCCCACTCGCCTTTGAGTGGTAGTGCAGGACAAATCAAATGAAGAGGTGGTTCCCATCACTGGCCGCTGTAACCGTTGGAATCGGTATCGGGTGTGGTATCGGCTACGCCGTAGCCCTCATGAGTGCGGCAGATAAGAATGTACTGATTACTCCCCCTACTGGAAACAGTTTCCAGCGAGTCTTCATGAACATGGGCAAATTGTACGCGTTCGAAACACTTGCTTCAAACTGCAAAGGCACAAGCGACATCCCATTTGTCTTACGTAATGAAGCGGATTTAATTCAGAAACTTCGGGAAGCTGCAAATGGGAGCGGACTAACACCGGCGTTAGATGTGGCTGAATCTAGGTTGGCAGTCAGAAATGCAATCATGGCAGAAGGGGCGAAGGACCCTAAGCTTCAATCGGAGCAGGCGGCCCGGGCGCAGAAATTGCTTGAGAGTAACGGTTGGAGGGAACCGTCTGCGTCTCGCATGGGGCAGGTCATTGTGGCGTTGGACCATGAGGAATGTTGGCAAACACCTACGACGACGGAACCGACCCGATGAGGAGAGCGATACGCTATTTGCTGCTCACCATTGCCGGGATGATTTTGGGATTGCCACTCGGGCTCGGCTTGGGCCATCGGGCCTTCGACGAAGGAAATGAATTGTTTTCAGACGTCTTAGCATTGAGTGAATACGAGACTTTGGCAGGTATACAGTACAAAGAATCGGACGTGCCTCACGCGAGGCAAGCTCTTCTTGACCTGCTTAAATTCATGGATGGAATGAAGGCGAATAACAGGCTCGGACTTCAAAAATCTATGAGCACCGACCGCGGCATTGCTTTCATGAGGCTAGCATTATTAGAAGAAAAGGCAGGGAACACTTCCGAGTCCAGAGAGTATGTTCGAAAGGCGCAGGAGGCCATGAAAAATCGCGATGGTAGTGTCATGTCGGAGGACGGACTGCACGAGCTAGTGACGAAGTATGACAACACGCCTACTTACAAGTTGCCTAGCATTTTTCTCTTAAGCAGAAAGATGTAAGCCTGCACCGCACCCTGAAAGTCAAGATAACTGAACAAGTTGCCTCGTGCCCGATATCCCTCCTCATTAACCACGCTGCGAACGCAACCAGCGAAGCCGAGTCACGCCTTGCTCGCTGATCCTGTATTCCAATGTTCCCCTACCCGTCGAACGTCTCTCCAGTAAGCCAAATCTCCACAATCTTTTAAAATAGGTCCACGCGGCGCGCGGGGGAGAGAAATTGAGTCTTTCCGCAGCTTCGCTTGGCCCGAGCCATTCGCGACCGGCAGATTCGAACAATGACAGGACCCGCAGTTTGAGTTTATTGTAACGAATCATTTTTTTTTCTTCCCCGAGGTAGACTATCTATTCGTTATCAAAAGCTAGTTGATGAGAGCGAAAAATATGCCCAGGTCGTTCCATTTGCGCCCGACCTCCAGTTTTCTATTCTTTTTGCCCCGACCGCAGCCCTGCCGACGTTTGATTGTCCCAATAGAAGAACAAAGCAACGGCCAAAATGACGATCCCCACAACCCACCATCGCCAACCCTTACTAAAGAAAGCGGCAACAGCTAGCGTTAGGCCGCCCGCCCCCATTCCGAGCTTGGGATCGTAAGCAGCTAGGGCTCCTCCGGCTACAATAGGAATCAGAAAACCCAGTCCGCCGGACTGCGTGCTGGGCTCCTCGCGTCGGTCCGCCCGCTGCACGGTTTCGATGCGCCGCAATTCCCGACGACGAGCTAGTCTTTGGGGTCGGTGCAGCCGCTCCCATTCCTTCTTTCGTTCTAAGTCTTTGTATGGCATCGAATCACTCCTATCCTTCGCGTAGTCCCATAACGACCTTTGCGAGAGTGGAAATCTTCACTCTCTTACCGTTTTGGACTGCACGAATTGTTTTGCGGTCGAGACCCGTCCGTTTTGTGGTTTGACGTAGTCCGCGTCGGCTGATTTCCGCGATTAGGCTTTCGTTCGCAGCGACTCTTCCACCGTCATAGTGAATGCACACGTCATCAATGTTCTCGATGAAATCATTCTTGCCTTCTTCAAAACGTGAAACTTCCTTGCCGATGCAATGCTGCAGGCCGCCGTTGATTTCCATTCGGCGCAATAGACCGCGAGTGTCAGCGTGGCATTTAGCCCCGTCCGGCCCGAGGGATTTGATCTCGGGATGAGTTACATAGCCACAGAGAACGTCGCCCAACCAGATGACATCCGCTCGCGAGAGTTCGTCGAGGCGAATGTTTCTCCCGTCACGTGTGTTGACACACTGGGATAGGGCCCAAAGAGAGCGGTTCTTAGTAAACGGAGTTAGTAACGTTAATTTCAATTTGTCGCGCGTTCGAGGATGCAACACGAAACCGAATGGACTCGCCTTACCTTTCATTTGGGCTAAAGTGTGAGGCGTGGAAATCCTCATTTTCATCATTGCAGGAAGGTCGATCCAGCTTGGGAGGCCGTCCACATCTGCCATTGTTTCCATGTCTATGACGCGACCTGCGAACAAGAAAACTCTTGGGCCCTTGGCAATCTGTTTGAACTCGATACCCAAAAGAAAACGCCACAGTTCCCACCACCATTTTGGACAGCCGTTCTCCCGTTCTTCGGTTGGAGCAAAGAAAATTAGTCCGTGAGCTTTGGGATCAACGACGGTTATACAGCTTGAGTGGCGACAGCTTGCTCGTCCGCACTTCGTCGAGTAAAGCGCGTAGCGTTTGGCCGCTATCGAAAGCCCGAAAAGCTGACGTTGAGCACCTTTCTTGTCGAAGTTTTCATCCGTGAGTCGCAGCAAATGCGGGACGATTTTGGGATCGTACGGGGAAAGAGCATTAAATCGCTCGGTAATTTGCTCTACCTGTCGCCATGAGAGTGCTTTCACTGGCGCGGAACCATCGGGCATCCGAACCGTGCCGCCGTTCTTATTCGAGACAATAATCAGTGCATCCGTGTCACAGCACATATAAGTGCCGCCAGAATCTCGGACGCAACGCTCGATCATTGCCAGAAGCAGGCGTCCTCCTGCCGTAATCAGTGCGCCTAGCAGTGGAAAATAAAACCGACCGGGCTGCTCGATTGTGTCGGGAGCTAATTGATCAAATATCTGCTCGCCAGAATGGACTGTGATTCTGGGACGTTCCTTCCTGTCGATCTTTATCGGGTTCAATTCGAGGTACGCACCGTAGGAAGTGCTGTTCGCCAATATCTTGAGAAAGTATTGCAGACGGTCATCATGTTTGTTCTGTTTCCGGTACTCGATAACGCGCGTAAAGAAATCTTCAGTTCTCGGATCAACCTCGATTGCGCTGCGAAGCTTTATCGGCTTTAGTCCCTCTTGTTTTCCGTGAGGACCGATTCGAACGGCTTTGCGGACGTTCGGGATGTGCCCGCTCAAAATGATGCTCGCTACCAAATCCGGCCCCGCCACCCAAATCGGATGCTTCCAGCGCAATTTGTTGAGCCCGATGTTGCAAGTTCCCGACTTACTGTTATAGACAGAGCGAACGGGAAGAATGTCCTCGTTAGGGATGATCTGCGCGTAAAAGTTCAAGCGCTTCCAAGTTTCTGGCAGGAATAGTTTCTTGAGGCTGACGCCTGTCATTAGCGACCGCACCTCATCGGTTGCATCGTCAATCGTCAGCCGTTTTGCGGTTAGCACGTCCCAAATGCCAAGTAGGGCGTCCACGCTTGGATATTCACTGGTTAAATCCACTGGCACTACGGGAACAGGCCAGCGCCGGATGCGGCATTCTGCGCGCCCGCCATAATAGGCGGCCATCGCGATTCCGTGAATTTTGTCTGGGATATTCTTGAACTTACGCATCGGCTCGATAATGCCCATTGCACGTAAATAGGATTTTCCAATTGACGCTGGGCTGTAAGCTTTATCGGGCTGCAGGGTAATAGGATGAAGGTCGTACTCTTTTTTCAGCGCGTTCAGTAGTCCTAAAGTCGCATGCACGTCCTGGCGTCCGTAGGACATTTCTCTCTCAGTCACCAACCCAGTTGGTTCGTGCTCCATTTTCTCGGGCCGAGAACCAAAACTCTTGATAGCACCAGCCAACGTATAGCTGTTATCCGTTAGCGCGAAAGCGAGTGTGTGCAAGTCAAGAAATCGGCCACGCTGCCACCTGTGCTGCTCTTTTTTTGGGTAGACCGCAGCCAACTCAATGCGTTCGGCCACACCATTCAGGGGCGAGATACGGATGCGCGGACGATGTCGGTTCTCAACTTGTTTCTTACTCAACCGGCTGAGGACAAACGAAAACCCTCCGTTGTGTGCTGTAGCCCACTCGACCGCGATACGAGAAATATCAAATGAGAGGTTGAAGCCTACAACCAGAGCGCCAGCGCGGACCGACTCCCAGAAAATGTGCTCAATGAATTCAGTCTGCGAAAGTACCTTCAGTTCCGCCTCCGCGCCACCGGCCAACCCGTCCGCTCTATGCTTTTTCTTGTATTCGAGAATTGTCTGAACGTCTTCAGAGGCCAAACCGTCGCGATAGAAAATCCCTTCCTGAACGGCCACATACTTAGAGTCCTCAAGCTGACAGAAGCGCCAGACACCGAAGTTCAGAGTCTGTTCGAGGTTGAGCATCGTTTCTGTGTCCCATATAAGCGCGTAATCGGGCCACAGTTTTGGTTGGCGAGTACGTTTCTTGCTATGGCTCTCTTCATCTTTTTGGGATTCGGAAATAACGATATGCGCACGAAGATAAAGATCATGAATCATTTTTCCTCCATTTTTTTGGAAAATCGCCAGCAAGCTTTTGCTAGCAATTCGAGATGAACAGCTAGTGCTCGGAAAATTGCCCGAGCAAACTTTGTGGGGTCTTTCTCGCAGGCCATGGGAACCTCCGCGTCAGTCAGAGCGTCATGCGCTCCAGCATGGCAATTGAGGCAGACCGGAACAGTCGCTTCGTCGCGGTCCTCGCCGAAAAAGTGATGATTCTGGATACGGCGCGGACGTACAAGACGCGGATCGGTATTTCCGCAGTAGATGCACATGGGCGGGTCGACTTGCGCGACTGCCTCTGCTATACGCCGCGCCGCTCGGGCCGGATTATGTGGAGCCGTCATTCCGACCCTCCACGATTTCCACGATTGTTCCGATAGAGCCCGTCCAACTTAACTAGGCCGGCGTCGCCCAAAATCTCAATACGGTCGGGATCGGTGAGCAATTCGACGCCTCCGACACGCTTTCCGATGAAGGGCCTGAGTAACTCACGATCACCTGGTGGTCTTAGGAAGCGTGCTACGGCGATGAGATGCTGAGAAGCAAGTTGCGCCTGTTTGGAGGAGCGAACTACGACTGGCTCATACCCGTCGTAACCAAGAACGTTAATATTGCGCCGGAACGTGTCCCCACGTGTGGCTCTGTAGCGTCCCGAAGAATCCCGCCTCAGTTGTTTGCCAACGTGTTTCCGGACCGTTCGCACGGTAGTGCGTTCGGAGCGCGCGGCTCGGGAGAGCGGTTCTCCCCGGCGCACCCGGGCAAGCACCGCTAGAGATCGCAGTTTTGCGGGACCTTGAAACTGTCTTGATTTCGCCATAATACCGGGCAGGTTACAGGCCCCCGCCGGGCACGTTCCATTGCTCGCATTTATTTGCGAGCAGGCTAGGCATTTCGTTGTTTATTGAAGTGCGATGCAGGCTCTGAACTTACGAGTAAGCTTTGCCGCAAGTTTCGTGTTTACTGTTCCTTACGGGACCTACTCGTACTTATTTGCGAGTATCCTGATAAATAGCCCAATGCAAAATCGGCCCTTAAAATTATTGGGGGGGGCAGCAAAATGAGAGTACCGCTGGTTCTTGTCAGCCACTCTTCATAGCTTCTTGACGCACTCGACGAATCTTCTTACGAAGCCGTGGATCATTCCACGCTTCTTTCCAAGTAAGCCCCTCCCGCCATTGCCCTGCTTTCACCCAATCATAAAGCGGTGGCGCGTGTCGTGTGTCTAGTTGAGCGCAAAACTCAATTCCTTGAAGAGAAGAATCGCGGGTCAAGACATTCTGGATGGCGCGGTAAAGCTTAAGCCTTTGCTCCCAACCTTCACGGTTAATCGTTCGGCGTGTTTGTCCGCCTAGTGTCACCGAACCGGCTCCCGAAGGCTGAGCTTTATTGGATTCCGGCTCTTGTACGATGATTTCTCTAACCACATTTGTCACAGGTTTAGCCGCCGACCACCGTCCCTCTAGTCGCTTCAGCTGCTGATCGATCACCATTTCGCTCAAGGATCGAATTTTCTCCACGTTGCTGAGTTCTCTCGCTGCTGATGCAATAAGCTCTGTTTGCACCGGATCGTTGGCGTAGAACCCAAGGCCCCTACGTAGCGGTTCAGGCAGCTGCTCGTAGATACGGGCTGGAAGAAGTTCTGCCACTTGATCGGCTTCGAGAACCCATGCCGGAGCGTCGTCAGCAAAGAGATTTTGCATCAATGGGACTACGTTCTTTTCTTCTTCAGCTAGTACGGGTGGCTGTTGTTGCATTCCTAAAAACTTTTCCTCGATTTCTTCTATAAGCCTCCGATGCGCCAATAGAGTAAAACAGGCAGACATCTGTTCAGGGATAGCTTCAGGCAAATCGAAAAACTCGCGCAGTGGGGGATACCTTGCAAAAAGTTCGGTTATGAGACGAAATTCGTCTTTCAGAAGAGCGGTTAACACTTCCTCGCTAGCAAACCAGAATGGGTTGTCGGACAAAAGAACACCGTAGACAAAGCTCAGATGCGACTAGTCTAGCTAGAAACTTCCAATATAAGGGTGTAAAATTATTCGGTAAGTCATTCTTTATCAAAATGATAAACGGGCCTGCCGCTTGTTACTAGCAAGCGACAAGCCCTAACTACCAATGGAGGGTGAACTCCGATGGCAGCTCCTGAAACCGTAACTCAATCTCTCCAGCACTGCAATTTCACTGAAATCGTTCCTCGACAGGGTGTCGTGACGCTGTTTGGCTACGGCATCAATGTTCACGTTGATCGCGGTCATTTGACGATGAGAGACGGGATTGCCTCGCAACGACGTGAGGGGCGATTACCGCGAGTCGGTCACGGACTAAAACGCTTAGTTGTAATTGGGTCTGATGGAAGCGTATCGCTTTCAGCTTTTCGATGGCTAGCAGATCAACGCGCTGCATTTGTAATGCTCGACAGATTGGGGAAAGTGCTAGTGGCGACGGGTCCTGTGTACCCATCCGACGCACGTTTGCGGCGCGCACAATCGCTCGCGGATGATTCAGGCGCAGCCATGCGCCTCGCAGCTGAGCTCATAAGGAAGAAACTCTTCGCACAGGAACGGCTGGTTCGACAACAATTTCACGATGAGGCCGCTGCGCAAATCATTGCCACCCAGCGTCATGCGCTGAAAAAAGCGAACTCGAAGGAAGACATTCGACGATTTGAGGCATTTGGTGCCCTGGCGTATTGGCGTGCGTGGCATGATTTGCCTGTTCGGTTTTCGCAATCTGACTTACAACGAGTTCCGAACCATTGGCAGTTTTTTGGCAGTCGCGCGTCCTCTCTGACGAAATCACCTCGACTAGCTGTCTCCCCACCGAACGCAATTCTTAACTATATTTACGCAGTATTGGAATCCGAGGCGCGATTGGCAATTTCTGAACTCGGACTCGACCCAGGAATCGGCGTTCTTCACAATGACACGCGTACAAGAGACAGTCTCGCTTGCGATCTGATGGAGCCGATTCGTCCTCAAGTCGATGCCTTTGTGTTGGATTGGTTGCGTCGCGAGCCGTTGCAGCGGAAATGGTTCTTCGAAGAAAGAAACGGAAATTGTCGGCTAACCGGGCAATTCTCCAGCATGCTATCCGAAACATCCAAGCTTTGGAGGCAAGCTCTAAGCCCTCTTGCAGAGTGGGTTGCGCATGAGCTATGGAACGTTACTTCAAGAGCGCCGAGAGAAAAAGCTCCTGCCACGCGGCTAACACAAAATCGAAAGCGGGAGACGAAAGGAATTCCACCAATTGGACAAGACGTACAGATGATCCGTGAGAACCATTTGATGTTGCCAAAGCCTCTTAGGGTGAATGCATCTGATCCGATAGCGCAATTGCGGCGAGCCGCTGGTCAAAAGAAGCAAACTGTTGCTCTTAAGAAGTGGGTTAGGTCAGAGAAACCCGATTGGCTCGACGACAAATTTTTCCACCAACAGATTCAGCCTCGATTGCAATCCGTTAAAGCTTCGGACATTCAGGCCGCCCTTTCCGTTTCTCAATCATATGCCATGAGAATCGGGGCTTGTGCATGCGAACCGCACCAGAGACACTGGTTTTCGCTCGCACGGTTGGTTGGTGTGGTATCTGCATGACACGAGACCGTAGAAAATTTATCTATTCAAAACATTACGGTCTCGTTGCGTATAAATCCGCTTTCTCATGATAGATATCCTCGAAGTGCGTAGTGTTTAGTTTGAAATCTTGGGGGCGTCAATCCAATAGAAGCCATCGGGAGTGAGATGCGCGATATGCCGATGACCACCAACGCCAGAACAATCAGGGTCGGAATTGTCGATGCACTCTTGAATGTAATCGGACACGAGTTTTAGAGCCTCGCGTGTAGTTGCGGGCAAAATATTTTCATATTTTTTATTTTGGCGCACACAACCGCTGAACAAATTCCTCGTGGGCAACGGTATGGGCCTTAAAACTCTTTCCGCCTGTACCCTTATTCTGTCGGTCTCTCGAACATGGAACTCAACCATGAATGGCTGTTCATCAAAATATCCATTCAAGAGCATTCGCGCCCTAGATTCTGGCGTGGAGTCCGAATTCGTAATTTGTCCCACGATGGGGCTTTTTATGATGCCCTCGTAGATGCCCTCACAAGACTGCTGAATGAAGGAAGGAAATTGCCTACGCGCTACCTGAACCGCAGAATTCAAAGCTACGCGAGTTATCGCGTAAAGGTCATACAAGACTTCATTCGATTCGTTGATTGCGCTGGCTTCTCCACACCACGCGTAGGCGACATCGACGTGTCGATAGCTAAAATTGAAAATCTTTTGCGCAGACTCAGTGAATATCTTGTTGTCCTTTCCCAACTGCCTTCCATCTGCTCCGATGACAAAACCTTCGGACGTAAACGCTGACGCGATTGCGGTCATATCGTCATAAGTATGCTCTAGCTAGACCCGACTAATGCGCCGAATTGATAGTAATCTCCCCCTACTGCTAACGTGGTGTTCACCAACGCAACCGCGTTCTTGTTAATTATGGCAATCTCGGCTGTCATCTTGAGCGCATCCGGTTGGCTGTCTGTTCAGTCGCAAAGCAATTTAACAGAAGTTATATCAGATCAACGAAGCGGAAGTGCAGACCTTCTTTGTTTTCGTATTGTTTTCGTAAATTCCGAGGTGCCATTCTCGGTGACCGGAGTGCTTCCACTCAAATTCGTCCGGCAGGCGGACTTACCAGGACCTATAGGATTGAAACGGTCTCTGCGATTCAGACGCTAAAAAACGCGCGAGCTGAATCCTTCAGGCTCCGGCGCTTTGTGTGAGGGGTGTACCCCAATCTGTCGTAAGATCATAAAAGCTCTGCAAGAAATCAGCTACGGCCCACGCTGCGTGCGCCTGTTCACTCACCGCAAGTTGCTTGCTGAATGTATCCGCTGCAATGCGCGCCAGCTGCATAAACCGCTCACGATATTTTGCATAGCCAAAGTTCATGCGCCACTGCTGCGTCTCTTTTATCAGGCGCAGATAGTCTTGACTTGCTGGATCGTCGAAACGTTCGCCGAAATCGGCTTTCATTGTCCGAAATGCCCGCATGTACTCAAGCAAAGAAAAAAAACCGGCGTACATCGAACGCTCAGATGTTTCATCTGAGACCGTTTCTTCGTCTTCCTCAATTTCGAGTTTGTTCGAGATCGCTCCATCCCACTCAGAATCACCCATCATTGCGACGGCCTGCATAAGCAATCTAACTCTCGGATTTTGAACAAATCCGTTCGCGAGAATGAAACAGGGTTGCAATAAGGCCTCAGCTCCTGCGGGCGCTTTTGACGATTCCCATATTCGACCAGCAGAAAAAAGTTCTTGTTTGCCTGCGAATTCGCCTTCGAAAATTGCTCTGAGCGGAACGGTGAACCAAGTTTCGAAGTAACTCTCGGAACGAACCGACTCGTACGCTTTCAGGAACAGGGGGAAATATTCATAGGTGACTCTGCGAGAAAGAGATACGGGAAAATATCCGATTTCGACGCCATGATGAAGCCACAAAAACGATTCAAGGAGTTCCCCTCTTACAAAGGCCTGTGAATAACTGGAGTCATCCATCCCTTTTGAACCGATTCGGTTCAGCACCGGGGCGACCCGATCCTGCACGAAAAAACCGAGGTTTGCTGCTCCGGACCTCAGTCTGTCCGCGGGCAGTGGGGCAGGATCAGGCAATTTTTGCGATTGCGAAGCCATTTGCTACGAACTCCAGCGGCTTGAGATATGTTGCTGTCGGTTTACAAATTGAAATGTGACTGTGAGTCGGTTCTGTTGGGGTCACGTCGTCGTGTGAATATTCGCCAACTACGACGATTTCTTCGTGTTGGCCAAATAAGGAGGATGCCTTCAGCGCCGGAAACTTTCGTTCTGAATATAACTGCTCCGTAGATTTCCGCAGGTCCAAGATCGTTGGACTGCTGGGCCCGAGGTTTTGATATAGAGGGTTGGAGCGCAAAAAAGCGCCAAAGATTCGATCGAGAATAGGCAGGCTCTGGGCAAGCCCCAACTTACCAGCTGCCAACACGCCGAGATGTGCGGGCGCAAAAAACCGAAGATTCGAGTTTCTGACCAGGGCGTTGAGCTCTACTTCAGGGGTTTGGGTAATGATTAAACGTAGTGCCTCGCGGATGATTACGCCGCCAGTCGAATGCCCTACTAGAATCAAATTCCTATATGGCTTGGTACCTCTCAAACCCGAGATGTCCGCAGGCACCCCTATCGTCAGGTTTTCTGATGACGGGAGCACATAATTGCGCGGGACGACGCCTGCCTCTTTGGTGACGGCAACGCTCATTAGGAACTTCACGAAGTCCTCAGCTAGGGGCCTAATTTGATCGCGACTTCGATAGGCATAGAAAAAAAGGTCGGCCTCACCCCAGAGAGCCCGTTGGTTTCCGATCTCTTCGACGAGACCTTGAAAATCTATCCAAGTAGCTCTTGGATTCCCTTGAAACCCGTGAACAAAGATGACGCCTGTGCTGGGAGCCTTCTTTGCGAGCAAACCGTACGCTCCCCTCGAAACTACTAAACTCACGGGAAAATGTTCCATTGGTGACTCGACGGTAGACAGTCAAACACACGCCCCCACGATAAGTCAATTTATGCGAGCGTCGCACCTAGACACCGCTGCGCACGCTGGAGCTAGGGGTGGTCCCAGCAAACTCACAAAGCACAGCAACTGAAAAGACTCTAGCTCTATTTGTTCCGAGTCATTGGAATACAGGATCAGCGAGCAAGGCGTGACTCGGCTTCGGTGGTTGCGTTCGCAGCGCGGTTAGAACTAGGGATATCGGGCACGAGGCCCTTGTCCGATAAGGCGTGCCGGGCCCTATCACGCCTTTACGCACGCCATCGGGCAGGGTGGTTGGTATGATTGGCCCGCGAGGTGTTTGGTGCCACTCCTTAGAAAGCTAATCTGCGTGTCCTCATTGTGGTTGCCAATTCTCTCGGCACAGAGTGTGAGGTCCCCTGACGCGAAAGTGCAGTTGCCTCGTGTGTCGGAGTTTGAACAAAAGACTGACGGTCTAGTCGAGCGATTTAGCACGTCTGGAAGAACACTCGTTGATTCCGTCATCGAACTTGCCTACAAGTACAAAGTACCAATGGCAATTGAATACGCAGACCGGCAAGCTACGACGCGGCCACTAAATTTAGAATTTCACAACAAATCTTTTCGAGGAATAGTCGAAGCCATCGTCAAAGAGGACCCGCAATACCGAGTAAGCTTTTCTAACGGCATCGTAGATATATTCTCACCGATGGCTCGCGAAGATAGTTCGAATTTACTCAACAAAATCATGAAGGATTTCTCCGTGACAGAAATGGAGACCCGGTTGGCCGATTCTCGACTATTCTGCGCTGTCGTACAAGCAGCGGGTTCCGGCGGTTGCGGGGGGAGCCTAGCGGTAGGCCAATGGGACCCTCTTAGAATTACATTGCACATGCACAATGCCAGAGTCTACGAAATCCTGAACGCTATAGTCGCGCAAAATGGAAGAGCCATCTGGACTGTGACGGCCAGCAACCTAGCCAGCCTCCCAGAATGTTGTGGCCTTTGGTACATCTACCCGCTTGAAGAGCCCTTTAAAAGCGTTGTCTCGGACAGGTTAGTTAGAATGCCGCGATAAAATTCAACCCACGCGAGTAGCTCGTGGACGAACTCGCTCCTGGTAAACGCGCAAAGCGGACAAGTGCGTTCCATGCGCTCTACTCAGGTGGGCCTTGCAGTGAATTGCGCCTCCGAGTGAAAATCCCGACTCCGAAACCAAGGGCGAGGCCGAAAAGGAGTGCACCCAATCCAAGAGACGCGAGCTGCACAAGATGTTGCCACGTCCCAACAACAGCTCGTATACGCAATCCGTATAAGATGACGAGGCCAGCAGCTGCACCCGAGGCGACAAAGGCAGTCCAGTACATTTCGCGGTCGAAACTCTTCGGCCAGCCCCTCCAAGCGGCGTACCCGATTGCTGTAGCTATTGATGGGGCCATTACGAAGAAAGTGAACAAAATGAATCCAAGTTCTACCCAAAGGCCTGCATTGGATTCCATGGTGCTGGAAGAATAATCGACCGCAACCTAAGACATCAAGGAAAGACCCATGGCAGTCAGTGCCTGTTTAACGCTGCTCACCGGACAAGTTGGAGGAATTCGTATTCGAGAATCTTGGTTCGCCTGCGTAATTTTCTCAGCGAAGAGAGAATGAGGCAATCGTAGCCCTCACTGATTTTGGAATGCCTTCACAGCTCCTGGTACTATCTTCCTCCGACCAACCAGTGAGTGGCGGGTGGTCAGGGCTTCCTGTGGTTGGTCCCCAGATCACGCGGCCAGACGTGTTTACGTATCCGAATTTATCGTCAACTGTCCAAAATCGAGAAACATCTGTTTCTGCAATAAATAAGCCGGATTCCTCGTCTCCGGTCAAGAAACCTGGTGCCTGGCGGAACGACAATTCGAAAGAAAACTTGCCCGACTTATTTATGAATCCGCTGCTACTGCCGACCCTCGCGGGAGCCAACCCATTTGCGAAGGGGCCAGCTCCGTCAAGCTTGAA